>ENA-UOOK01000035-UOOK01000035.1-fermentation-metagenome-genome-assembly--contig:-NODE-35-length-127290-cov-7.388643_pt1 | contig 127290 bp, 78 predicted proteins | sample MGYA00245777_ERZ724023 | MGnify/ENA primary metagenome ERZ724023 (study PRJEB28704, sample SAMN03018312) | fermentation metagenome | biome: anthropogenic terrestrial biome; feature: soil; material... | reverse complement strand
GGCAATCGCAAATCGCAAATCGCAATTCCTGCTAGTTTTCCTTCCCAATCCCGGTATGCCTGATATCCGTTCCCTGCAGGGAGTAGATCGATGCCTCAGCAATGTTGGTGGCATGATCAGCTATCCTTTCAATATTGGATATCATATCCTTTAGCTCAATGTAGCTCTGTACCATTGAGCGGGTCCGGTCATCGATATTCTCCTTGCGCAGGTGGCCCAGCAGCAGTTTGTGGTTCATCTCATCCACCACCGTGTCGTTCTTGATTGTCCAGATTGCAAAATCGGGGTCCGAATTGGTAAATGAAAGCAGCGCCTTCTCCACCATGATGGTTCCCGAGGTGAGCATGTTAGTGATCAGTGATGCCGTTGAGGTAAACTCGGTTGTCTTCCTGATATCGCCAATGATCCGGCAGAGGTTATGTATCCTGTCTCCAATGCGCTCGAGGTTAATTGTCATGCGATATATGGCCACCAGGCGTCTTACGTCGGAGGCCACCGGCTGGTACAGGACGATAGTGCTGGTAAACTGCTCTCCGATAACTACCTCGAGGTTGTCTATACGGTTCTCTGCCTTCTCCATCTCCTCAATCAGATCAGTGAATGCATGGTCTTCGGTTGTGCCCATCAGCTTCTCCAGGAGGGTCAGCTGCCGGAGTACAAGACTTGCCATCTCGCCGAAGCTGGTCTTTATCTCATTCAGTGCCTGTTCTTTTTTCTCACTCATAATCAAGTGTTTTAGCAAATGTATAAAAAACGTCCCTAATCATCCGAATTTCCCGGTCAGATATGCTTCAGTACGCGGGTCTTTCGGGGTGGTAAAGAGGGTCCCGGTGCGACCCGATTCCACCAGCTCGCCCAGGTACATGAACATCGAGTCGTCTGAAATGCGGGCAGCCTGTGACATGTTATGGGTCACCAGCACCAGGGTGTATTTCTTCTTCAGTTCGCCGAGCAGGTCTTCGATCTTCGAGGTGGCAACCGGATCAAGGGCGGAGGTGGGTTCGTCAAGGAGCAGAACCTCGGGATTGAAGGCAATTGCCCTGGCCACACAGAGCCGCTGCTGCTGCCCTCCGGAGAGGAAGGTTCCTTTCCTGTAGAGCGACTCCTTAACCTCGTCCCAGAGGGTCACGTTACGAAGGGCATTTTCAACTATCTCGTCGCGCTGGCTCTTTTTCAGCCGTATATCGTTGAGGCTGAAACCGGCCACCACGTTTTCATAGATAGTCATGTTTGGGAATGGGTTGGGACGCTGGAAGACCATTCCCACCTTACGGCGAAGCTCTATCACTGACATTGAGAAGATACTCTGACCGTCAAGCAGAATGTCACCTTTTGTCCGGATGTTGGGATAGAGCTCGTGCATGCGGTTCATGGCCCGCAGCAGGGTGCTCTTACCGCAACCCGAGGGACCCATGATGGCGGTAATGCTGTTTCGCTTCACTGAAGCGGTAACACCATTCACGGCATTTTTCCCGGGTTCATAGGCAATAGACAGGTCCCTGATCTCCAGTACATTATTACTTTGAGGGGTGTTGTTCATCAGGTTCAGATGTATTTATGTTTTGATGCCACGCTTCGTGCGAGGAGGTTCATTGAAAGCACGAATACCATCAGGAACAGTGAGGCGCTCCAGACCAGGCTGACCATGTTGGGATCATTGTAGAAATCCCATATCAGCAGCGGCACGGCGCTGACCGGCCTTGTGACATCAAGGCTGATGGCAGGGCTGCCGAGGGCTGTAAGCATCAGCGGAGCCGTCTCACCAAGTATACGTGAGAGCGCCAGGAGCACTCCCGTTGCCAGGCCGCTGAAGCTGACAGGTATAAGTATCTTATAAATCATTTTGTAATATGGAGTTCCCAGCGCAAATGCTGCCTCCCTGATGGAAACGGGTATCATGCGCATCGTCTCCTCGGTGGAGCGTATGATAAGCGGCAGCATCATGATGGCCAGCGAGACGCTCCCGGCCAGTGCCGAATATCCTCTTGTGATGTTCTTTACTATCCAGATATATGCAATGATCCCCAGTATGATTGAGGGCACACCCTGCAGTATCTCGGTGAGGCTCCTGATGAACCGGGCATACTTCAGACTGCTGTTTTCGTAGATATAGATTCCGGTCATCAGTCCAAGCGGTATGGCGAAGAGCGACGCCAGCACAACCATCAGCAGTGACCCGGTGAGGCCGTTGGCGATGCCTCCGGGTATTACTTCCCCAGACGAGGCTGCCATCATTGCCTGGAAGGTGTCAGGGGCCGGCCGGGTAAAGAATTCGAGGTTTATCTGCCTGAATCCCTTGACAGCCAGATTGCCCACAATGAAGAAGATGGGGATGACGGTTATGACTGATCCGGCTATCACCAGGTACCTGAAACGGCTGTTGGTGCCGTTACGCCTGTTTATATTGTCATTCAGTTCAGGATACATCACTGTCAGGCGAAGCGTTTGATGATCAGTTTACCGAGGTAGTTAACCAGCGCAGTTATCATAAAGAGGAGCAGGCCGATAGCAATGAGGGCGCTCATCTTCAGTCCGGATGCTTCGCCGAACTGGTTGGCAATTACAGAGGCCATGGTGTTTCCGGGGGCAAATAACCCTTTAGGGATGACGTTGGCATTGCCGATGAGCATCGTCACGGCCATGGTCTCTCCGAGGGCTCTTCCAAGGGCGAGGATGAAGCTGGCAATGATGCCAGAGCGGGCAGAGGGGATAACCACACTGAAGATCACTTCGCGACGTGTGGCGCCGAGTGAATAGGCTGCCTCCTTCAGCTCGGCGGGAACCATTGAGATGATCTCCGCACTGAGCGAGGTGGCATAGGGAACAATCATTATGGCCAGCACCAGGGAGGCTGTGAAGACGCCAAACCCCTGGTCGGTCAGGCCGGTTGCCACCAGCAACGGCCGGAGGGCGTAAAAGCCCCAGAAACCATAGACAATCGAGGGTATCCCTGCCAGTAAATCAACCAGGCTTCTAAGTATCCCGGAGGTACGGGTGCCTTTGTAGTACTCGGCAATGAAGAGGGAGGTGGAGAAGGCCATGGGTATGCAAATTATCAACGCAAGGATGGATGTGATGACCGTCCCCGCTATGAATGACATGGCCCCGTACTCCTCACTGCCTGCGGTAGGATTCCAGGCTGAAGAGGTGATGAACCTGAATCCGAACTCCCTGAATGCCGGGAGAGCCCCTCCGAAAAGGGAGATGACTATCCCGGCACTGAGAAGAAGTATTGTCAGTGATGAGATGAACAGCAGTACCTTTGTGACCCTGTCTCCTGACATCTGTTTATCTGAGAACGGTCAGACCCTGGTAGGTTATCCCCCTGAGCAGCTCTGCGGCCTGCAGAGAGGCGTTCTGCGGCAGGGCAGCATAATGAACGCTGGTGGCAATTGCCTGTGCCTCTTCACCGGTCAGCCATTTCACGGTTTTGACCGCTGCTTCGGCAGCCTCGCTGCTGTGCTTGCCATATGCCAGCTCCTTATACATGATGATCCATGTGAAGCTGGTGATGGGATAGGCAGCAGGATTAGGCGAGTTGGTAAGCATCACCCTGGTGTCAGCCGGCATCTCTGCAGCGGCAGCAGCAGTGAAAGATTCCAGAGTCGGCTCTATGAAGAGACCTGCGCTGTTCATCACTTTAGCCATGGGTATCTTCTGTGCGAAAGCATATTCATAACCGATGTAACCGATGGAGCCCTGGCTCTGGCTGATGGTTCCTGAAACGCCCGGATTGCCCTTTGCGCCTATTCCTGCAGGCCAGTTGAGAGCTTTGCCTGTCCCAAGCTGAGCTTTCCAGGCCGGGCTGACTTTCGACATGTAGTCGCTGAAGATGTATGTGGTGCCGCTGCCGTCGGAACGGTAGACAACGGTGATCTCCATATCGGGAACGGCAAGACCCGGGTTGGCTGCAAGAATCTTCGGATCATTCCACTTTTTAATGTTACCCAGAAAGATCCCTTCAAGGAGTTCGGGGGTGAGCTGCAGGTCTGTGACGCCCGGAAGATTGTATGCTATCACCACTGCACCGATGCAGGTGGGGATATGAACCACCTCTCCGGGCATCTCTGCCAGCTCGGCGTCTGAAAGGTATGCGTCAGTAGCCGCGAAATCAACTATCTGGTCGCGAAGGCTCTTGATTCCTCCGCCTGAACCTATGCCTCCGTAGTTGATGAGCGGACCTCCTGCCTCATTGTATTTTTTGAAGGCGAGGTTGTAGAATGGCTGCGGGAAGGTGGCCCCGGCAGCTGAAAGGGTGATCTGCTTCTGCTTGCCGGTGGTTGAACCGCCGCCTCCGCATGAGACGAGCAGCAGTGCCATTGCGGCCATCAGGATGAAAATCTGTTTTTTCATGCTTGTTTTGTTATGAATTTACATCTTTTTTATGATTCATTGATTTGCAGAGCCCCTTTCCATTGCCGGAACCGTCAGAATTTTGCCTCTATGTTGAGGCCAATGGTTCCGACATTGTCAGAATTCTCTGCCGGGGGTATGTAGCTGTTGTAATTGGGAGATATCCTTACATTCTTTACCGGGGAAAAGTCAATTCCGGCATAGATGTATGATCCGTCCCTTGAAAGATTCCAGGGATCTTCCGCCCCATCCATGGTGACCGATGCTATGCGGTCATACCTTGCAAAGAACTTCACTTTTTCTGCCAGGGGCACCCTTGTGAAGATGCTGATGCCTGAGTAATTGCGTCCTTCGGTCATGGAGGCATTATCCTGCCTGAAGTACTCTGCTCCGGCATTGAACTTCGGACCCATCCATGCTGCGGTAATGCTTGCCGTACGCTGCATCCTGCCGGAAGGACCCATCATGTCATAGAAGCCCCTTACGAGCATATTCTGTGCCGGGGTGAGGGTGAATCCGGCTGAGAGCCTGTATGTGCCGTTTGCGGCTATATCCTTGAAACCGCGTCCGTTTGTGACTGAGAGGTCAAGGTCAAGGAATTCACCTGCCTGCACCACTGTCATCACACCCAGGTCAGCCGCCTGTATCATGCCTGTATAATCTATCGGAGGCTTCGTAACATACCTGTATCCCCAGATCTTTTCCATCATGGAGATCTGCTCGGTTCCGATCAGTCCTCCCCTGACCAGGAACCTCCCATTGTCATACTGAAGGTAGGCGTTTCTCAGGTAACCGGAATAAATTGTCTTTCCGTTGATAACCCCGGTGGTGCCGTCATACATAACCCTGCTGGAAATCTCCTTTGAAAAACTGAAATCATATCCGAAGTATGATCGCGTCACCTCGAAGGCAGAGTTGTTGTCACCGCCTGAAAAAGTGGTGTGGTAGTTGGCAAACAGCAACCCGAAGAATTTGCCGGAGGGTTTGAAATCAGTACTCTCCTGGGCGGCGCATGGAACTGCCGTCAGCATCATAATGCCGATAACGACAGGTAAAATCTTCATTCTCATCTGATTAATAATTGAAGGTTTGACAATACAAAAATCTCCTGCTTTTGTTACATTGAGATTACACAAATGTGACAAAGTTGTTACAAACATAATATTCCACTATGTTTAAAGCAGGAGTAAAAAGACTGAAAACCGACTCGGTGTAAATAGTTAACTTTGCGGTATGATAATTGCAGGTCTGTAATCTGATATGAAAGGAATACTTGTTACAGTTGTACTGGCGGCATTAATGAATGTTGCCGCCGGGCAGAGTGTTGAGAATCCCAACTACGGTTTAAAATCACCTCTCACAGCAGAGCTTGTCAGGGTTGATTTCAATACCGATGCCACGGTTGTCTGGCTGACGATAATGAGTGACATCAACAATGCGTGGTTTTGCATAGACAGGAACACATTCCTTGTGAGACCTGACGGTGTAAAACTGAAGCTTACCGGGCTGAAGGGACTCCCGCACTGTCCGGCAACATACAAGTTCAAGCGGCCTGGAGAAAAAACTTCTTTTTCTCTCACCTTTCCAGCTACAGGAGTTCTCCCGTGGTTTTCGATAGTTGAGGAGTGCGTCGGAGGATGTCTCTCCTTCAGAGGAGTGGTAACAGATGCCCGGCTTAACGGAAAGCTGAACGAGGCTTTCGCGCTGTCAGGCGCAGGCAGTTCAATGGCCGCCTACCGGATTTATGAGGAGATAATCAATGAGACTGACAGCCTGAACCTGGGCATTGAGGGTTCGGTCTACACCTCCCTGATAATGCTTGATCGGAACATGGGCAGGCATGAGACTGCAAGACAATGGTATACCAGGATGATGACCTCACACACACCTGATTTGAAGTTTTACCTTGAGAATCTGAAGCGACAGGGAGTTGATTTCTGAAAGGTTATGGATTCAGGAGGGCGGCAGCACCGGATGTAACAGCAGTACTTATCTCAGGACAGCGGTCACCACAAAATAAGAAGAGCCCCTTGCAAGGGCTCTTCGAATTTTTCTGAGGTTTAGGTCAGTAACTAAAAATGGAAGTCAAGACCAATAGCAACTACCCAGGTGTCTTTGTTGTAGACATCTGTCGTAGGAATCAGAATACCTGAGCCTGCCAGGTTATGGCTGTAGAGTTTTGAACCTTCCTGGTAGATTGTATATGAACCTCCAAGATTTAACTCAATCATATCATTGACTTTGAATCCAAGTCCTCCTCCGAATGTGTTGGTGTTGAGGCTGTAGGTCAGATCACTCTGATAATTTTCATTAACGCCGGTAACAGTTGTAAGCCAGCCGGCACTGAGAGAGAGTTTTTCGGTCAGGCCAACCTGGAGTCCCAATGCTGCCTCGATGAAGTTCTTGTCAATCTTGTTGAGTTCCACATCCTCCTGGCCGTCATAGTCAACACCCTTGTCAAAGTAGTAATTGAAGCTGCCGGAGATGAGGAGCCTTTCTGAAGGTTTGACATCAACACCGAGCGCCAGCATGGCAGGCATGTCAGCGATGGCCGTTGAATCTTGTATGAACATCCCTTCAGCATCCTTGCCGTCATTTACGGTGGTGGTAAGGGTCATCTTCGTCTTGAATTCGTATTTCAGGCCGATGTTTATCAGGTCACCTACGGGAGCAAAGTTGACTGAAAGGATAGGGGTGATTCCACTGCCTTTCATTACTGCATCTGCTTCAACTGTTGTTCTGTCGTCAAGAACGGTTGCTGTACCATCAAGCTGTGCTGCAGTGGGGGCGGGGACACCCGGAACGTCAGCCACTCTCCTCAGGTAGTCACCAGGTGTCTGTACACCTCCATAAGCCACAGGAGCAGTGATTGTCACATCCTGGATATAACCTTCATACTTGTTGTTTGCCATGACATAGCGGCCGCCGACAGCGACTGAAAGCATGTCATTGATTTTATATGAGGCGTTGGCCTGAAGGCCGAAATAAATTGAAGACCCCTTGAAGTATATATTTGAATTATACCCGGTGATGTTTCTGAAACCTGGGTCATCGACTCCAGGTACAGCATCAAACGCCTGATCCAGCGGTGCAAGCTGAGATGACAGGGCTGGGACAAGGTCAGCAATCTGCATTTCGAATGAAGAAAGTCCTTCATTATATTCTGCACCACCGCCGCCACCTACCGGGTTAAAACCAAGTGAAAGGGCAAGGTTGCCGGTCTTGTAAGCCGCATAAACACCGGGATAAACAGGGGCACTGACCTTACCGACGAAATCCCTCGGGCTGCCAGCAAGATAAGGATAGGTTGTGGTAACGGTCTTCGTCTGGCCGATGGTCTGGTTATTGAGTGAGAGATGGAAACCATCTGACAGCTTGGTAAGACCTGCCGGGTTGTAGTATACCGCGTCAATACCGGTGGAGGCGTTGCGGCTCTGGAGCCTGGTGTAAAGGGCACTCTGGTTTGTGTTGGTGACAAGGCCGCCTGCAAAGAGAGAGCCAGTGACAACGAGTGCGGAAATAACTGAGATGATTCTTTTCATTGATTTCTTTTTTAATTACACATTTTGAGTTTAACTGTGCAGTATTTGTAAAAGTGGCGTAAAAGTATGAAAAAAACTGAAATATGGAGACATCTGGCTGATAATATGTGGTTATATTGTAAGTGGTCTATCCTAAGCAAGTCATGTTGTTCAGTAAATCAGCAGGTTGCATATTCATTCTGCTTCTTGCCGGTCAAAGTATACAGGACAATAATAATGGCATTCCGGATCTGACCGGATCATTTCATTGTATTGCAGGCTTTTTTGCCCACCTCTTCATTTCAGTATTTATTCCACTGAGAACCGGTATGTGCCAGAACCAATCATTATGATTTTTTTATTGTCAGAATCACCGATTACTTTGATCTCCTTAATGGCATTAATATCTTTCCCGCTCTCTGTTATTACTGATCCTTTATTATATGGGATATAGACCAGTGCTGAAGTATTTGCAGGTATTACGACATCCAGCTTCAGTGTGTAATTCTTTTTTTCCCATTCTGAGCGGATTTCTCCATATGGAGACTGATAGCTGGCATTAACCCAGATGATATCACCCACCATATCAGGTCTGATCAGAGTTTCTTTATACGCCACTGATTGATCGGTTTGGCTGATTCCACCCAAACTGTAGTAAAACCAATCCATCAGATGACCAAGCATAAGGTGGTTATTTGATACATTCTCCAGTGCCGGCCATGATTCAGTAAGAGAAGTGGCTCCTTTTCTGAGCTGATAACCATATCCGGGAACATCCTCCCGGATATTCATTTCATAAAGAAGCTGTGATTTTCCACCAGAAGCCAATGCTTCCACCAGAAATCTATATCCTATATCACCGGCAGTAAGTTGATTGTCATTGGCGCGAATAGAGTCCGCCAGGTTTTCTATGACTCTGTCCTTAAACTGAACATCAACTAGGCCGATGCACCAGGGCATTGCCATCGCTGTCTGGCTACCGGTTGAGATGTTGCATGTAGCCGGGTCGAAGAAATGTGTCTTAAAAGCTGATTTCACTTCATCTGCCCATTTTGTCAACCGCTTCTGTTCATCACTTCTGTTTAGCACAGAGGCCATATGAAGCATAAGCTTTAAATCATAATAATATATGGCTGTTGCCGTTAAGGCAACCGGTGTCAGTTGAGATACTCCGGGTTGCCCTGGTCCATAATCGAACCAGTCTCCCAGGCCATATGATATAATATGATTTTCGGACCTGGATTTCAGGTATTCAACATACCTTAACATTGTAGGCCAGGCTTTTTCCATCACTGATGCATCACCATACCATTTATATATCAACCAGGGTATTATTACCACAGCGCTTCCCCATTCAGGAGAATCGCGAAATCCGCCGGTAAATTGGACATACTCAGGTGATATGCCGGGTATCAGACCATCATCAAGCTGCGCCTCCATCATATTATAGACCTGTCTTGAATAAAGCTGGTAAATATTAAAGTTGTAATGTACCGGACTGCCCATCAGGTAAGTTTGCTCCAACCATCCCAGTTTTTCACGATGCGGACAATCTGTCAATATACTTTGAAGGTTGCTTTTTATTGCCCTGAGGATTAAAGTATTGATTTTATTAAATAGCACATTGGAGCATTCAAATGACCCTGCTGAGGGAGTTGAGTTGTAATTATGCAACATCCTGAGATCAATCAATTCTGCCTTTTCACTGATTGTGTTATCATTTGCCGGCGCTGCACCTTCAATTTTCACATAGCGAAATCCATAGTATGTGAATCGGGGATGCCAGGTCTCTATACTGTCGCCTCTGATAATATAGGTATAGTAATGTGGTGAGCCGGAGGCAGATTGATTAGGTTGGCTGTCAGAATCAATAATTTCACACGGGATCAATCGGACAACCTGCCCCTTTCTGCCTTTTATTTTTATTTCACTAACCCCTGATGCATTTTGACCGAAATCATACAACCAATTTCCATCCTTGAGTTTAATTATATTTACTGCAGAATATGATTCCATTATCTCGACAGGATAATCAAGATCTCTTCTGAGCTTCCCTGAAGGAGGTGTTACTGCAACGGCGCTCCTCCAGTTCGAGTCATCGAAACCTGGCTGATTCCAGCCGGGTTGTTCCAGCCGGGCATCATAATCTTCTCCGCCGAATATACTTGTATATATGATTGGAGATGGTGCTGTTTCCCAATCTGTATCAGTTACCAGTATTTCTTCTGAGCCATCTGAATAGTGGATTCGCAGTTGTGCCAGCAACAAGGGATTTCCAAATGCAATTACTAACTTACGATAACGCTCACGGTTGATATTATAAAAACCGTTCCCGACAATGGCACCGATAACATTGCTGCCTTGCTGAAGCATTGAAGTAACATCATAAATATTGTAAAGCACTGTTTTATCATAATTTGTCCACCCCGGGGTCAGAAATCCCTTCCCAACCTTTTTCCCATTGATAAAGGCTTCATAGTGCCCTAGGCCGGTAATAAAGAGCGTCGCTCCAGAAACTTTTCTGTCAATTTTGAATTCTTTCCGAAGATACGGAACAACAGGCCGGTCCATGCAGAGGTCACCCAGGTTATCTCCGTTATGATGTATTCCGGGAACCATTCTTTTCTCTTTACTTATATCTTCATAACCGATCCATAGGGCATTATGCCAGTCAGCTTCATCGATAAGCCCTGTTGTGAATGAGGATATCTCACTCCAGGAGGTTGTTCTGCCTTTCTGATCCCGGACCTTTACTCTCCAGTAGTATTTCTGAGCAGGTTTTAAGACCCGGACATCTCCTTTAACCAGAATGGAATGATCTGATCTGATTTCACCTGTGTTCCAGACAAGCTTTGCCGGTGACCCAAAATCTACCGGATCTGAAACAATCTGTATTTGATAAGCTGTTTGAAAAGTATTGCGCCGATCAGAAATAAGCTGCCAGCTGAAAAGCACTTCACTGTCAACAGTTGCCTTCAGATTAATCACTGCAAACTGACCCATTTGTGCAGAGCAGCTGCCAACAATTATTAAAGTGAAAAGAACAAAACAAGAGAACTTTTTCATATTCTGATAATTGGTAATTGTTTTCACTGCTCAGAAGTTTTACCTTTATCGAATCTTATCCTTGCTGCCCATCTTTTGTCACCCGGTAATTGTACCTGATCAGATAAGGATAAATGTTTTTGAATAAGTCTCTCCGGGTGTTATCAGATTGATTTATTCATGAAGGTCCTGAGATGTGTTTTTCTCTGCAAAGAGATAAAAATCATCCATCAGGCCATAATCAGTAATATTGTATTCATCTCCGCGTGGATAACCTGTAACGCCGCGCCAGTAACCAGGTGCAGCCAGTCCTGGCCGGGCTTTGCTATGGAAAGGTCCGAGAAGATTTTTGTTACTTCCAACGATTTTTACTTCGATTGTATTCCTGCCCGTACTTATATGATCTGATATATCCAGTGAGTAAGGCGGGTAAGCGATGACACCCGCAGAATTACCGTTTACAATTACTTCTGCTATTGTGCCCTTCCAATTGCCCAGCTTCAGCAGGTAGTTATCATACTCTCCGGTAACTTCAAATTCTTTGGTATAGCTTATCCTGTCCGGATAAAAGGGCATTCCCTGCTCTTTCCAGCTCCCGGTGGTATAGCCGGACGGTGGAGGCGTTATGATCCATCCCCTGGCTGCACTCTTCAAAGAAAAATTTCCGAGGATGTAAATCGGTTCTATCTCTGCATGAATGCTCATTTGCTCTGAAGATACTGTAATGGTGTTTTCTCCATTTCTAATATAGCTGTTACACTTATAAACACCGAAGTCCTTATCGAACCACCATTTTCCAGCTTCAGCCGTAACCTTGTTACCATTTATCATCACTTTCCATAGCCATGGCCGTTCAATAACCAACCTTGCATCTGAAAGATCAGGCTCTCCTTCTGTTTTAAAATGCCAGACTGACGTGAATCCGGTATTTAATCCGAAAGTATCACAGTCAACAGTTTCTGTTCTGAACTGTACGGACGTGCTCCAGGGATTTCCGTTTATAAAACCGTGGTATTTAAATGTCTTATCAGTTGCAGCGTACGTATGCAGGTTTCTGAAGGTCTCATTACCCAGAATAAGATCGCAGAAATCAATTGTCAGAACATTCGGTTTGTCACGTCTGACTGAGATATCCGAGGCAGAAGGGAGAGGAGACAGGTTCAAGAACTTTTCCGGAAGGTCATAACCGGTCATTTTCCTGTCTGATACGAAAAGCAACAGACTTCCGGCAGGAGGCAGGTCGAAATTAATCACTATTTTATCCCCGTTTTCTGTTTCCCTGTAGTTGACCACTTTACCGGTGAGGGTGTTCATCTCCAGGGCATCACAGCCTGTGATCATGAATATCCCGGCGCTTGCTTCCTCAAGGCTGGAGTTAGCCAGAAAAACCAGCCTGCCATCAGTCAGCTCTCTTCTGTGGTGGTAAACATCTCCTCCGGACAATGTGATAAAAGAGAAGTTGTTACTGCCGGGCATCTCTTTTAATATGCTGATATCAAGGCTGTCTGGTAAATTTATTCTGTCAGAGTATTTTTGAAACAGATCTTTTATAGCCGTCGTCTTTATGCCATCGACCCGGTCAGGCAGTGCGAAAGCAATCAGATTGCCACCAGCGGCGATAAATTCTTCTATAAAGCCGAAGGTGGAGCTTTCAATGTTTTGTGTCATTGGAGGGAAGATCACTGTTGAATAGGAACACTCCCCAACCACAAGCTTATCTTTCTTCACTGATCCGTTTCTTGCAATGATATCTTCCGATCCAAGATCGTACTCAACCTGGGCTTTTTCCAGGGTAGTTATAAATTTTTGAAATCCGGAGCCGATCATTGTAAGGGTATCATTCTTTTTAACATAGGAATCATAAAGCCATGCTGATGTTGTAGGCTCGATTACCAGAATATTATTATGTTGAATACCAGAGGAGAGTGCAAGCGAAAGTCTCGCGAAATGAAGGTTCAACTGCCGGTAGTCACTCCACCAGGGTTCATGATATGTAAACGAAGGCGGATGATCATATTTCCTGGCTCCTGCGAGGGTGCAATAAGCAAGATGCTGATTCATGGAGTTAACGCCGAGAGCATATTCCCAATCGCCCAGTCTTTTCATATCAGTGAACGTGAGATCCCACCCGGCTCCTCCATAGGTCTCGGAAAGAGTCCTGTGTCGTCCCATCTGGTTGGCTACACTTACAAGCTCTTTTACCGACCTTATATTCCCGAACTGAGCATTGGGTGACACTTCATCAAACTGGTTAAATAGCATGTCAATCGCAGGTCTGTGATGCCAGGCATACATTGCCATTGCATCAGGCGAATATTGACTGGAAGGCCATGAATGTTCCCAGTAATGACCGGTGAATTCCAAACCTTTCTCTTCACAATACCTGAGAAAGTGTCCTGACCACCTTTCGATAAACATGCTTAGAAGGGTTTTGTAGTAATCATGTCTCACTTTCTTCCAGTTACCTGTCTCTTCAAAGAGCGATGGGAGAGAAGTCTTCAGATCATACCCCCGTTCTTGATGAAAAGTATCAAAAAGATCAGGTGTCCATCTAATTCCTGAAGGCGAGTTAATAGCGGGCTCATCAGTAAAAACTCCCTGTATTGTTTTGCCAAATTCATCACCACAGGCCTTTTCATAGCCGCTCATAGTGACTTTAAGGAACTTATCAGTAACACCCTTGTAAAGCAGGTCTACGTAAGAGTGTCCTGCATACCAGGGAGTTTTAGGATAATAAGTCTTGTCAAACATGTAATAAATGCCACTTTTGCCCATTTCGCCGACGGGATCAGTTATTTCCTGAAGCCTTCCATTCATTTCTTTCATTATCAGGAATAACATGTCAGCAGAGTCGGGTAACATTTCACTAATATGCATAGTCAGCCCTTGTCCCTGGTTATAAGACTCTGGCATCTGATCAGGCACATGACCCCCTGCGAAACCGCTGGGATAAGAGTTTTCGTCATATATCCAGACTTCCATATCGTACTCCCTGCCATTTTCAACAGTATATCTGAAAAGATCAAACCACTTGTCAGACAGATACTCAGTGATGAGGCCGGGTCTAGGGTGCACAATTACCCCACCACAACCTGCCTCACTGAACATTTTCATGTAATCATCGATCAGATCTTCGGTGATATCGCCGTTCCATACAAAGAACGGGAGGGTCCCATATTCCCTTGAAGGGTTGTCAAACTGCTGTTCAATATCATTGAAAGAACTGATTCTGCCGTTCTTTTGTATTAACGGGTGGTCAGTACACGATGAAACAGATAATACTGATGTTATCAGGACGGAGATCTTTAAGGCGTGATACATTGACATGATTTATTGGTGTTATCGTTTTTATCAGTTTGTTATCTCAATGCTGCCTGGATTATTATCTGACCTCCGGTAATATTATGTGACATAATCTCAGCGTATTGCTGTCAGCATATCTCCAGAGCTTAATTCACAAAATCCCTGCCGGCGTGGTCTTCTTAACCGAAGTGCTGTCATCGGCTCCCGGGAACGGCATTATGGCCGGAAACTCTTTTGTTGTTGGGGCACCGTTCAATATGTCTGAAATGAGGTCTTTCTCACCGGTTACCAGGTAGATTATCTCATATCTGCCAAGATCGGGAATTGTGACCTCACAGTAACCGTTATTTATAGCGAAATCAAGACTGAGGACTTCAACGAAATCGGGGGAGATCAGGTATGCCTTGCTGACATCTTCCGATCTGACGGCAATTTTCATTTTTCCTCCATTCTTGATAAAACCATTAGGTGAAGGGTAATCAGTATATTCATAAGCAACATCCTCAGGCGTCATAATCATTCCCTCATGTCTGGTCCCAAGGCAGTTCAGCAAATGAACCGAGATCCCTTTGTAACCTTCAGAGACCTGGTAATATGGTATAAGAACAATCTGAGCATCAATGTTGACTGTCTTAACTACGGGATCAGATTGATTTGCTGTTATCATTTCAATCATCATGTCTCTCATGTCTTCATTCCGGTCATCTTTCCAGACTCCTGCTTCGCCTGCTCTTCCTCCACCAATTTTCGGCACAAAATATTCCATGCCAGGCATACCTTCCAGGTACACAGCCTTTCCTTTTCCCTGGTCGCCGTTGAACAATGTCGTGAAGCCGGGTTCTCTGCGTTTGTTTCCTGTCTCATCATATTGTGAGGTGCGGCCGGTAGCAACAATATAACCACCGCTTCTGACATATTCCCTGATCTCATTGATCTCATTGTCAGACATGCAGGCCACATCTGGCAGAATAAGCGTTGAGTACTTCTGCAGGTCAGCACTACTTAGCTTTGTTGTTATAACCGTTTCAAAGGGTATATGGTTCTCCAGCATAGCCTGTGCCCATCCCTGGTATTCATTCACGGTTTTGTATGCATTCCGGAAGTAATTCTTTGCAGGGGATGAAAAGACAATGGCAGTGTTGCACAATACGCCGTCATCCATAAATACCTTTTCCCACTTTTTCTCCCACAGGTATGGAAATTCGATATTTATCTGCGGGAATACCCATTGGGTAAGGCCACATGTCTTTGCAAAGGCCCAGTTATAAAACTGCTGGGTGGGAGTCGCTGAATATCCTAAATAAAAAGAAGGTCCGAATGCCCTGTAATATGAAGCCTCTGCCACATTATACCTGAATGACCATGGATTAGCCGGTTCACATTCGAAGAATGAAAAATTCAGGCTCCTGTTCATATCTTCGAGGTCCATACCGTAATAGCTGGCAACAAATGGAGACATAGCCTCACAATAACAGCCCGTAAAGAGCATATTTTTCTTTATATTATCAAGTACGGACTTTATCTCTGACAAGAAATTACCCATCGTTTCGAAGCGAAATTTAAGCCAAGCCCTGAAAACAGGGCTGTCGTAATTCCCAAACATGGTAGAATCCCTGTAATCAGGTATCTCATACCCTGTTTGTTCATTAAAGAGACGACGGCAATATTCACATCCGCAAACAGTCCATTCTGCAGGCAGCCATTCCGTTTCATCAACCATCAATCCGTCAAAACCGGTCTCTCTCACAACCTTTTCAACAGTTTTCAGGTACTCATTTTTAAAACCAGGATTATTCGGGCACATCATGTATGTACCGTATCTTCTGAAAAATGCCGGCTCGCCGTCACGGAGGTCAATCATCGCCTGATCAGGATGATTCCTGAAATAGGTATCAAGCACACAGCATGCTGTGAGATGGCCGACAACCCTTATATTATTTCCGTGACATGCATCAACCATAACCTTCATATTGCTGATATACCTATCTAAAGGAGGAGAATTGAACCAGGATATACGATCAGCAGGACCGGCAAACAGATACCTGTAATGTTCAGGGAATATTACATTTATTCCAAGATCTGCATAACGGGCAGCCAGGTCGTTGGCGTTGACCACTGTCAGGACTTCGGGCACGTCGCTCCACACATAGGATCTGATATTGTCAAACCAGTCAGACGGGGGTGGAGTTTCAGCAGACTTCACCCAGAGTGAAGCAGGAAAACCGCCTGTTTCTTCACCATTAATATCGGAAGAGGGCACTCCATCCGGGTCCCCCCCTCCATTGGTATACATTTTTTGAAGTTCATTCATTGAAAGGGCTCTGTCAAAGATCATTATCTCATCGAGCGCTCCCTTGAAATAACGGTCATCCAGATCATTATAAAACCTTCCCGCAACCATGGCATTGTTATCATTTATAATTTTGCCTGAAACTTCTTTTTTGCTCCTAAGTCTGCCGTCTATATAAAAGCACAGCTCTGACCCGTTATATGTACCGGCTACAAGATGCCACGTACCGGCAAGGGGTGGCGGAGCAACCACTATCTCTATATTGTCGTTGATGTTGACCTGGAATTTCAATAGATTGGCATATCCGTTATAAAACAGAAGGAATCCCCTGTCAGAGAGGAAGGAGATGTTTCCAAGGATACCGCGATCTCCTCCTGCCCATTCATCAGACTTAATCCAGGCAGCAATTGTCATTTCATTTTCAATAGTCACCGGCGCCGTCCCTGTAACAAATGCATCAGTCCCGTTGAACCATATCGCCTTACCATGAATACCTTTAATTTTTTCAGTCCTGAAGGCATTGTCTCCTGACCATGTCATAATATTATCGTTGGTGCATGCTGTCAGGTTGAGTGTAATAATTAAAACAACCAGGGTGATCAGAGAGTTATTCATTTTCATGATAGTATTTAAAGATTTGTTTTTTCTTTTCAGGCAGCCATGTATCGATCAAATAACGGCAGTTCAGAACTTTTTCGACGAGGTCAACAGGTAGATAGTAGTACTGGTTTGAAGCCTCAAATCCGATCCTTGAGTCATGCAGCTGAATTTTATATAATTCTTTTGCAAGTTCTGTCTCATCTGCAATGATCATTTTCAGGTCATCAAGTAAACCGGCAGCCACCTTATATGTCATTGGCGTATTGAGCTTGTCTCTCAGGAGGATAAAGCGTGCCTGGTTGGAGACGCTCTTCATATGGATTGACACTGTTCTTGCAATATCAATCTCCCTGGCCAGGTTTGTGTTTTCATGTTCCTCGGGACTGATGCTCCCTGACAACTCCGAAATGGTTCTGTCAAAGCCGCAGGACACACTGTCAAGAAGGTCCATAAAGACTTCCGGCGGGTAAACTGTCCTCCATTTGTCAAGATCATCATAAGCGAAACCGACCATTGAGCTTTTATAATTTGTAGGTTCAGGCCAGAGCAGGTTTGAAGGCCCGTTCTGCAGAGGAGCCCTGTATACTACATCCTGGTGGTAAGGGAAGTTATTAAATGCCCTGCTGTAACCGCACCAGGCTTTCACAGCATAAGGAGCGGTCTCTTTTCCAAACCACTTCTCGGCGACGGTGTTCATGGCACTGTCAATCGTGATTCCCGGATTTTCAGTTATTTGTCTCAGTACATCGAGATTTGGGGAGGGGTATCCGCCAAGTGTCCAGCTGGCCATTATACCTTCAATACCAGTCTCCCTGAGGTTCGCAGCGTGGCGGGCGACATTCTCCGTTACGGGTATGTAAGGAACGGTCGATATTTCCCAGGAATTGTTCGCCTGTATCTTTGCAAAGAGGTCACATCCCCTGCGTGATGCCAGCCGCCACGTTTCCGTTGCGTGGTCTCCCGGCCCCACAACTGACATACAGTATTCGTTCACTGTGCTTACTGTTCCTCCGCGCTGAAGAGGTATCCCCCATTCGCTTACACTCATTGCTGCTGCTTCCCGGGGGAGATGCTGAATGATGCTTCCCCGGTCTTGTTCTTTCCATCCCCAGTCCCATACTATCAGACGCTGTCTTTCTTCCTTATTGGAGACAGCTTTCCTGATCCCTTTAAGAAATAACCCGTTTAAATCTGAGATCACTCTGGCCGGACCGCGGACCGAACACACGTGACAGGTCCCGCCTTTGCCGTGTGACCAGCAATTTGTCAGGTATTCAGATGCAGTAATAGTAATAATGCCGGCTAGCCCAGGGGCATTTCTGCAAATATGACTGACCGAACTGACTATATAATTTCTGACCTCGGCGTTGCCAGTGCACAGCGATGCCAGTCCTCCCTCCGTCACACCTTTCAGCTCAGGCCTGTCATTGAAAAAGGAAAGGGGCATTGCCCTTGGTTCATTCAGGTACAGATAGACCCCGATGCCGTATTTACCTGCCCTGTCGATTATCTCCCTCAGGTTCTGGAGCCGGAGTTCATACCCGCGGCTGAGGCCACTGTCCCAGGGGAAAGGAGAAAGCTTATACAGTATCCCGGAAATCCAGATGCCGTTTATGCCGCATTCTGAAAGTTTTTGAAGATAGGCTTCAGGATATGGATCCTTCTCTTTGTCAAGGAGGGGGTCTCCAAAGGAAGCGTAATATGAATAGCATATCCGGATTGTACTGTTTTTCGGTTTGGAAAGAGATGAGCCATATTCATCAGGCAGTCTTTTCAACTCATCAAGGAACCTGAAAAGGATATCTCCGCTGCAGATGATCCGTTCCGGGAACTCTTCTCTGATGACCTGTGCGATCTTCCTCTCAGCATCAGCGTCAGTTTCATCAGGCTGAGTGTAACGGAGGGGATCACAATCAGGTTTGATATCTCCAAGCTTATGGAAAAGAAAATCATCCTCCATCAATGTTGCAGAGAGCATTTCGGGCTTCCATCCCAGAAACTCAAGTAACTGATCATAAGGCAGCAGATGCCAGTTACGTTTGATTATAGTTACATATGATCTTTTCGCCAGTTCAGGGGTCACATTCTCCTGTGGCGGCAATCCCATGGCAAAGGCAATAGTGTTTATGTTCCTTACAGACGTTTTTACAACTTCTGCCAATTTTTCTGCAGGGATAAGCTGCCAGTTCCTCCAGATGAATGCGTGGAGTCTGTCGGGGAAATAGGCCGGGAGTAAAGGCTCCGGACCACCTGACTGCCGTATCAGCCTGCGATAATAGCCGACGCCGGTTTCATCGCCGGGTCTGACAATCTCACATTGTCCGTCACCGTCAATATCAATGAGTTGTTCAACAATCGACTCCATCGGAATTTGCCGGCCTGTGTATGCAAAGGCTGTTTTGCCGGGTACTTTGCTGTATATTCTTCCATTCCATCCTTTATCCTGGAGGCTTAGTATCATTTCTTTGAAACCATCATGATCAAGATCAAACATTTGCAGGCTCATGTGACTGTTTATCCGGGGTTTGAAATCATGACCGACATCAAGTGGCAGGGGAGGGGTGAGTAGCGGGATTCCCAGTGTGTCTGTCCCAAGGTTCAGCATGTAAAAGATGCCTCCGCCGGGTTCAGGATCCGACTTTATTCCCAGCTGGTAACTGATGCCGCCGACGATCAGGTCATCGATGCCATCATCATTCAGATCAGCTGCCACGGCAATGGCCCTGTTATGTACTCTTATCACCTTTCCGGTACTGTCTCTCAGCGGTCCGGCTGACCGGTACATGAACTGATCCTGTTTCTTTAACGCAGGATCATCTTCAAGGAGATAGAGATGGCCTTTGTCTGTGGCAGCTACCAGATGCTGCCTTCCTGAGCCGTTAAAGTCCCATCCCGATATTCGATGATAACCCCAGGCAGGTGAATATTGCGGATCAGTTTCGCCTGGGACGGTGAAAGTGCCGTTCTGGTCAAAGATCCTTAATGAGTCGGATGCATAATGCAGCGTTATGCCTTCATCTCCCGGGATGATCCTTACCGGTTTCCAGAAATAGTTGTTAAAATCGAGCACATACCTGTTTCCCAGCGTGTCTGTAAGAATATCCGTAAAGACGTACCCTGAGGCCCTTATCTGCTCGCCGCTTATCCAGCCTGAAAACCTGAAGCCGGGAATTCCGTTCTCATCACCTGTGTATTCCAGATGTGCGATATAGTTGCCTGAAGTCAGCAGAAGATCCTTCCGGTTACCGTTCTGAATAAGGCATAATCTGGAATGACAGTTAAGGAGTGAGATGTCAAGTCCTGAAATGGTCACCTCACCCATCTCCCTGAACACAGGTTTCCTTTCTTCAGGTGGATTAACCCTTTTCAGGTAGGATACCTTCTGCCTGACAGCTCCTGCCATGACAATAAGGTCGCTCAGTTCACCCGATTGCCCGGGATAAAGGAAAGGCCGGGCCATTGATCCTGTAAACTTTATCCCGGACTCCAGACCTTCGCCAAGAAGGAATGGTTTTCCCGTTTCATCCTCTATTTTTTCCGGTGGTTTGATATAATCAAGTCCGAACTTTGACTGATATTCCGACCCTGATCTGTGAGCTGTTGGTTGTTTTGAATAGACTATCCCATCATATGCCGGACATCCGATACCTTCGGACAAATCAGGCATCCACCAAAGGTTACCTGCCGCATCACCGATTATCAGGTCTTTGTGGCGGTTCCCGGCACACTGATATACTCTTGGGAAGAGATAGTTGGAGTACTGGGAATCTGTATAACCGCCAAGGTCATCCTGCCTGGGCAGTCCGGGATTGTCAAAAGGTATATTGAAAACATATCTGCCGGTATGGACTCTGAGCACATTTTTGTCAGTCTTCTCATACATGATATTGTGTGGAGTACCTGTTGCAGGTATCAGATAAATAAATCCGTCACGATCGGCTGCTATAAGATCGGAGATGCCGTCACCGGTCCATTCCGTCGGGTGGAACATCAGTACATATTCATCACATAGTTTATCAGGGGTCTGCATGAGCAGCTTCTCTTCAAAGGCAGGCATCCGGTATCTGAACAATCCGCTCCAGATACGGCTTATCAGGAGATCAGAGCTGTCAGTTTCCGAGCCGGAAATGAAGCCGATATCCATCACCATTCCAAGCGATACAGGTCCGTGATCCCACTTCAATTCCAAAGGAGGTCCTGCAACAAACTCAAAAACACTTTCTCCAGGTACTGAATCGGGAAACGCTGAAACCTGTGGTGGATTGATTGAAAACACAGTTAAAGTACCGTGAGACAGGAAGAAGAATAAAAGCACTCGCTGCAGAAACCTGTGAATACCGAAGGGACTTCCTGTATTCTTTTTGCTCCTGTCATAATCAATGTTCATCTCTTTTCGATCAGAGTACTATTACAGTCATAAACCTTTTTTCCTGCTTTAAAAGTCTGGTTTACTGTAATCCTTCCCTTTACTGTCCTGAATAGTACAAGGTCAGCCCTGGATCCTATATTCAGACCATTTGGGATACCCGGAAATACAAGGTTTGAGGGGTTGACTGAAGCCATCTTCCAGGCCTCGGCCATTGAGCATATATTCTTGCTTGTCAGATAGTTAATACAATCAATTAAAGTCACTGCCGAACCTGCAAGCAGATTTGGATTTTCAGCCATACAGAGTCTTCCTCCGGAAGTCAATACTACCGAACCGCCTATCAGTGAATTGTATTCTCCGGGATTCATACCCGTAAATTTTGTTGAATCACTTATCAAGACAGAATGATCACCTTTAACTTTGAACACTACCTTCATGAAGTTATCAGGGAGGTGGAAGCCGTCAGCAATGACAGAAGCCCACAGTTTTTCTTCGGCAAGTTGATCCCAGAGATAATTTGGATGTCTCGGAAGGAGCAGATGGGCGCCATTGCCCAGATGTGTCGACAACTTCGCACCTGCCATAACCGCTTGACTTATCTGGTCGGTATTGGCTCCGGTATGCCCCAGAGAGACTATGATACCGATTTCACGGCATTTTGCGATAAACTCCAAAGCGCCAGGTATTTCCGGTGCAAGAGTGATCAGTTTTATCATTCCCCTGCTGCATTGCTGCCACTCTTTAAGCAGACTGACATCCGGAAGGGTCATATATTCTTTGTTATGAGCTCCACGCGGACCATCATCTCCGGAAATAAAGGGACCTTCGAGATGAATTCCGGCAATAGCCCTACCTTCATCAGGATTATCATTACAAAAATTGCTTATTTGTAAAAGACTGTTTTTCAGGTCTTCACTGCCACAAGTGACAAGTGTGGGAAAGAAACTTGTGATACCATAACTATGCAGTGTGATAATAGCTGAGCATATATCATTATACGAGAACGGAAATGCATTGAAGTCAGCACCATAAATACCATTTACCTGGATATCAAATAATCCGGGTGCAATGAATGGCAGATCACTTCTAGCTATTGACTTCTCATAGGAGATGTCTGCAATTGAACTTTCGGAGATATCGATTGTGAGCGGTATTCCTGAAGTATACTCTATTCCTTCAATTCTTATATTGCCGTTACTTTCTGATCCTGCCATATGATTGTTTATCAAGGAAAAGGATGCACTGCGGATGCTCTCTTAAAATTGATCCTGGTACTGCATTTGTAATACTGCCTTCAAGGACCATCTTTACAGCGTTGCTTTTATTTGCACCGGGAGTCATACAATAAAGATAAGAAGCCGACATAATAGTCGGGATGGTAATAGTTATCGCTCTTCTGGGCACTTTATCTATATCATTGAAACATTTTTCGTCTACCTGCTGTTGCCTGCTTATCTCGTCAAGATCTATAGGTTTTACAACGGCAGAGTCGTCGAAATCAGCGGTTAAGGGTTCGTTAAATGCAACATGTCCGTTGGCTCCCAGGCCGAGCAGGACAATATCTATTGTTTCCTCAGCTAAAAGTTTTGAAAAGCGTTCACATTCTCTGACAGGATCATTTATGCCATCAATGAGGTATACCTCTCCCGGATGAACATGACTGAATAATCTGTCTGAGAGAAAGAAGCCAAAACTGGAAGGATCATCTTTTCTGAGACCGATGTACTCATCCATATTGAAGACCGTGATTCTTGACCAGTCAATCTCATTATCATTTCTTAGAAACTTCAGGGTCTCTTCCTGGGAAGGTGCTGCAGCAAAAATCATCCTTATCCTGCCCTTTTGCTGTAATAAAGCTTTAATCTTTTCCGCTATTAATTCCCCGGAAGCTTTTCCCATCTCAGACCTGTCAGGGTAAACGAATACTTCCAGAGAATCTATCTTAAGGCTTTTTGCTTCTTTATTATTACTCATGGTAAAATTGTTTATCACATACATTTACATTGAACATCCATATCCGTAGTTTTTGTTGAAGCATTCAGGAATGTGGGTGGTCTGTAAAATGAATGATTGTATATGTTTATTAGTTTCATTACTGTTTTGTTATTTGTGATTTTCGGCTTTAATTTCCTTCAAATCATCATATTGAAGTGAATCAAGCAGTTTATTCACCTGTTCCGGAACTTTCTTTCCTGTGATCAGACCTGAAAAGACGTAGATCACCAATGAGCATAACATAGGGCTTGCAATTTCCACGGCAAGTGAAGTCTGACCTGTAATTTTCAGGATGGCAAAAGTTATGATCCCGCAAACAATTGAAATTATTGCCGAGTTGCTGTTGCTCCTGCGGAACAAGGGCAGTAACCCAAGGATCATTGGTATTGATATAGGCCCGACCAGTGCTGCAAACCATGTTATGATCAGGCCAAAGACACCTCCGAATGAGTCGGAATAGACGGCGATCATGATGGTTAGAAAAGTAAACAGGAAGGTTGATACTCTTGCAAGAATGAGCATGGTCCGTGTGTTTGCCGTTTTCAGTTTTGGAAAAATATTCGGCAGAATGTCACGTGTTATGACGGCCGAGATAGTATTAGCGTCTGATGAAGTCATGGAGAGAGTATTTGTAAAGAGGGAGGCAAGAACGAGACCCAGCAATCCTGTCGGCAGGAATTTAAGCGCCATTAGTGCATACGATTGCGTCGGATCGGCAAGATCCCTGATGAAAATCGGTGCTGCGAATAACGGGAAGAATAATATCAACGGCCAGAGGAGATAGAGTACCGAAGAAAGCAACGCTGCTTTCTGTGCCTGTTTCCCTGACGGAGATGAGATAAATCTTGTTGCCAGATGCCAGGTTCCTCCGCTGTAGCTAAAGAAATCAATTATAAGAATTGCGGCGAAAAACCCGATTGTATATGGCTGATTGAACATTTGCGAATGAGCATCAGGCAGACTGTCCCACATCGTAATATATCCCGCAAGCCCGTCTCCAAGTTCACGCAGGATCAGGAAAAACATTGTGAATCCGGCAACAAGCTGGATGATAAACTGTGCAAAGTCGTTAAGGACATCGGCCAGCAGACCTCCCAGAATGCCGTAGATCAGTGAAACGCTTCCTGCGATGAGTATGCCGGCAAGAAAGGGAATGCCTGTGAAGACATGAAGAAGGATGGCGATGGCAGCCCATTTTGCACCTACATCGAAGATCTTTATTATCACGCCGCTCCATGCCATAATCTGCTGTGTAGTCAGATTATATCTCACGGAAAGATACTCGGTCGGCGATTGTATGCTTAGGCGGGAACGCAGTCTTGACCATTTCGGTGCCACCACATGGGCAGCAATAATAGTTGATATAAATATTCCCCCTGCCCACCAGATATAGAGACTAAATCCGTGAGTGTATGCAACCCCGGCATAAGCAACGAATACGGCGCCGCTGTAACCTGATACATGATGCGAGATGCCTGTAAGCCACCATGGCAGTTTTCCGCCGGCTGTGAAATAATCAGCTGAATTGTGAACTCTCCTTGATGCCCAGATGCCTACAGCAATAAGCAGAAGGAAATAGAAGACAAGTATTACATAATCAATTGGTTGCATCTATCTTGAGTTCCTTTCTTTGTTATATTGGTTTAATTCATTTATCCTGATCTTAGCAATGTAGATTGCAGCCTTGCCCTCATGCGAGGAATAATAAGATATCCACAGGTGATTTTTATACCAGACCATCCCCGGATAACTGCAATCGCCACCACTTGGCAGGACCAGTACAGGGTTGAATCCCCCATCAGTTACAGTACCTATCACTGTCTTCGCTTCGCCGTCGATGAAAGTCCTTCCACCTGCTATGATGCGTCCGTCAGGTAAAGGTATTGCATCAGGTCCGCCGACAAAATACTCACACTCTTTCCAATGCCATTCAGTAAACGGGGAGGCAGCCTTGCCGATCAAAGCATGTCTGTTCCCCCTGTCTCTCCTTATCAACGCCATAAGTGTATCATTATCCCTCTGGAAGATAGCTGCCTCATTTGCAAAATCTTCAAGCTTAAAATCGCAGATCCGTTCATACTTCTTCCCGTCCCTGCTTTTGTACAGGGATGGGACCTTCCCATAAGCCACAATATAGATTTCCTTACCGTTACAGAATGGGTGCCATGGCCATGTGTTGTTGAAATCCAGGTCATAAAAGTCACTCCATTTTCTGCCGTTCTCCTTAAATGCAACAGCAGGTTTGTACCCTGTATGTTTACCCTCTTTGTAAATTGAAGCACCTATATGAAGCATGAGGGTGTTATCCGGGGTTATCAGGAGAGAAGGGTCTCTCAGGTCAATTCCTTCACGCTCAAACAGGGCTGCTGATTTCCATTTCTTTCCGTCATAGCTTGTCAACACCCTGATTTTACCGTTCGTTCCAAGAACATGTTTTGTGGATTCACGGAATGCACAGTACCATAATCCTTTATATCTGATTAGGCTGGTGAAGGCATTGTGGGGAGCTTCGTCCCAGATCCTTTCAACTGAGATTATCTCTGCCACGATTGGTTCCGCTTTACCTTCTGTTCTGCCCGTCGTGGTATCAGGGCACTTTATAATGCCTTCTCCTGATGACGAGTACAGCCACTCAACGGGTACATGGGTGACCTGAAGATCCTGAAGTCCGTTTCCGGTCTTTCTGCTTCCGGATGAATAACTCAGCAGGACTTCATTTCCTGAAAATTCTACTGACGGGTAGCAATACCAATGATCAGGAAGTGTTTCAATGGTTCTGACATGTGACCATGTTATACCCTCATCCCCTGATACTGCCATGCACAGAGGAGACCGCACTCCGGCCACATCAGGCTGGTCTGTCCCTTTTTTGTTCCAGACGAGAAGAAGGTCGCCGGTTGTCGGTATTCTTTCGATCAAAGCCGGAGACATGAAGGAAGGTATGCATGTCGGCATCATCTCACTCCAAGATTTTCCATGGTCAGATGAGAATGACTGATACAGGACACCTGCATCTGCCCTGCAGAACATCATCAGGGTCTCATCGCGCAGTTCAACAAGTCCCGGCTCCTGAAGAATAACCGAAGAACTTGTCAGGGCAGCGTTGCTCCTGGTCCAGCTTCTGCCGTTATCATCCGAATAATAACACGATATGGTGCCGTGGCTGTTAAACCTGTTCTGCTCCGGCGTGTTGTGCCGGGCAGCGGGGAATATGATTCTCCCGTCGTTGAGTTGAATGACCCTGTCGTTATTGACCACATAATAACCATCGTCATTAATGCACAATACCGGATTGCTCCATGTCAGGGTCTCATCATCTGAGACCCTCATGTAAAGCCTGCAGTCAGTATCAGAGTTCTTTCTCAGGTAGAATAAGGCTATGGAGTTATTCCTAAGCCTTAGCAGAGAGGGTGACATTACATTCAGTTTGCCTTCGTTTGGTATGATGATACTGTCTTCTTTGTTCCATGTTTTGCCACCGTCATCGGAGAAACGGCCTGCAAGGAATGCTCCTGCAAAGTCATCCTGACCGCCTGAAAAGTGTGAATAGATGAATACTATTCTTCCATCGGGTTTTGATAGTATGAAGTCTCCTTCGCTGTTCCTCGGGTTTGAAGGGGTTGATGGCAGACTGAGGGAACGGTGTACCGCCTCCGAGTATGCCTCATTGAAGTTATGCTGCTGCCCGCGCATCCACCTTATGTCATTGTTCAGAAAACTGATTCCTGATTGACAGGCATCAGGAAACGAACCCCTGAATTCCTTTAAAAGCAGCTGGTATTTGTAAATGTAATCTTCAGTCTTACCGGCATCTGTGCCCGAAGTAAGCAGTCTCATAAGGTTGTCACGCACGGGGTTACGGCTCACATCACCCTTCCCTGATTTATTGTCCGCGAGGATCAGCGAGCCGGGATATGCCTCAACCATCTTCGCCAGCACATTCTGACAGGTTCTGTCAGGTGTCATGTGAGTGATCACCTGTCCTATTGAACGGGAGGGATCATATTCCCCAGGATTAAATGCATAGTCCAGGGCAGTGAGGACGGGTATACTGTTTATGTCGCTCTGTGATCCCATTGAATTTGACATATACCCGTCGACAACCTCACACAGGTCTTTATCTCTTCCGGTCAGTGGTCCAAGGTGAATTGCAGGATGGTTATCATTTACGGGGTAGTTGTCCCACAAAATGATCTTGTGTTTTATAATTCTTCTGAATTCAAGGGCTTCAGCAGTTGTTATATGAACAGGCACAACATAGGGACCTGTCCAGAAGACATATATTTCCGGATCAAGAGCGTCGGCAAGGGCTTCAAGGTAGAGCCTGTGCCCGGGATCAGATCCTGTTCCCCAGTACCAGGTCGGGCAGAATGCAAAGGAGGCATCTTTATCATTTGCTTTAAGCGCTTCAAAGAGGCGATTGGCAAGGAGGGCATGTTTTCTTCCTTCAACCTCTACCATCTTCTCATCCACATCATCGAGACAGAGTGAGAACCATCTTACTCCGTTCTGCTGAGCCCACTCATAATGCTTCCGGAGCAGTTCAAAATCGCCATCAGAGTCTGTCTTAAGGGGCCTGTCAGAGAGTAGCTGAGGATTCATTGAGAAGCAGAAATCGATGTTGTTCTCTTCACATGCCTTTATCACTTTGATCCACTCAGCTTTCCTGTCAGCAGGCAACGGGCTCCACCATGTGTTCTCAATCGAATCCAGAAAAGTACCATACTTGAATACGGGTTTTTCCCTAGGCGAGAACATCGAAAGATAACAGTTCATCAAAAAATTGGCTTTGCCGGCGGCCAATGTCGGTATCTCAGCCAGATACTGCCCGGGAGTCCATGCGTAACCCTTTATACCCCTGATTTTAAAACCGGGTCTGATATCTTTTTCACTGTGATAAGGTAGTGGTATGATGGTGTCGGGAAGATCGACCCGGTAGTTGGACGGTTCCGTTGACTGGCAATTCAGCACGGGAGCTGCCAGGCAACCTAATACCTGCAAAATGGTGAACCTTAATATGATACTCCTTATGTTCATGAAGCATTCTGTTTACTTCCTTGGGAACCTCCATAGTTTCTGATCAGCAGAAAGCCGAACACAAGTACAAGTGTAAGGCCTGAAAAAGTAACAGCCCAGTTCTTCACAAACACTGCATTAGTTGCCAAAGCTAATCCAAGACATGCGAGGATGCCGAAAAGACAATTGAAGAGTTGCTTTCTCAGACTTTCTGATGGGGGCGGCAACCCGGGCTTTCCGGCGATGAATTTTCTCCAGCCGGCGGGAGGAGAGCATCTGAGGTAAAATACTTCAAGTACATGGTCTGATTCTTTAGGTGTAAGAAGGGCTATCCCGGCAATAGTACCCAGGGCTGTCAGGAACAGCATCCCCGTACCCTGCCATATAGGCTTGCTCTGGAAATCAAGGATGAACCAGAATAATACTGAGAGAGGGATTCCCAGAACCGTTGCCGCAAGCTCACCCCATGCATTGAACCTGGGCCAGAAGAACCTGAAGTATGCAAGCGGCAGCCAGAATATCACTACCACAGAGTTGATGAATATGAACCAGCTTACCATGTCATCCACACAGAATATGGCAATGGCTGCTGAGGCAATGAAAATAGCCACTGTCGTCAGCCGGCTTACTGCTATCTCACGTTTACGACTGCTTTCTTGGTATATCTGTTTGTAAAAATCATTGACTATAAAGCTGCTTCCCCAGTTGAGGAGTGCGCTCAGGGTTGACATGAAAGCAGCAACCTCCGTGGCAATAAGTAATCCCACAAAACCTACCGGAAGGTGACTTGCTTTAATCAGTTCACCCCACGCGAAAGCAGGATCGGAGATTAATTTCAGGCTTCCGTCAGCCCTTGCAGGATCTATGTTCATATCGCTGGTGGTAAACAGGGTGATACATATTATCCCCATCCCTACCAGAGGTATTATTCTTACGCTCAATGAGATGAATGCACTGAAAAACTGTCCTCCGAGAGCCTGTTTTTCGCTCCTGGCAGACATGAAACGTTGTGCTGTCATCCCTTCACCGGCAGTGGGTGATCCTGCAAAGAAAAGACCAAGTATCACGAACATCAGTAACGTCAGTGGAGGAGTGACCTGGGAGACCGGGCTGAGAGACAATGTCTCAGGCCTTATCCCGGCTGCTTTTGCCAGTATTGCGTCCCATCCTCCAAACTGAGGGATGACAATTACCAGGAACACCATGCTGCCGGCAATCATTATGATCATTTGTATCACCGACACCATCACCGACCCAATAAGTCCGCCCGATAATGTATAAACCAGCGTTATGGTTCCGAAAATGACCAGTATGGCAGGTATTGATAATGGTAACAAAGGCGCTACTGTCCTGGCAAAAAAGCCTGTAATATATGCTATCGTTATTATTGCAAACAGACTCATTACAATAGCATAGCATCTTCGTGCAATGACAGACATTCTCCCGCCATACCTGAGCGATATCAGTTCAGCGGTAGTGACTATTTTCATCCGTTGCCACATTTTGGACCAGATAATGGCCACGAGAGGCATCCATATGATCCACTGAGCCCACCACAACCAGTTGCCAGCGAAACCGTACATGAATATGAGCATTACAAAAGCGCCGAGGCCTGACTGATAGGTGGATGCATTGGAAATGCCCAGTGACCACCATGAGAGACTCCTGTTGGCGGTAAAGAATCCTTCCTGCCCTTTTTTTGCCGACGATTTTGTATAAACTAACCCGACAGCCATAGTGGCCAGCGAGAGTACTATCAATATTATCCAGTCAGCTGTGTTCATTCTTCAATCAATATGTAAATAATGTTCAGATAGAGAGATATATAAGTTCAAGCTTCAATAAGTCTGCTGATCATCTCCGTCACCCCGTTCATATAAATCCCTTCAATCTTATCGGTTAGGGGTGAGGGCATTACCTCATAGATATATGACTGATCTGCTTCATAACCTTTCTTTTCAAAGACATCAGCCGTCGGTATATAGGCGCCTATTCCATGGACATAGGCAATGCAGATAAGATTGTAGCCGGGAAAAATCTTCTTCAGCTCAATCTGGTACTTAACAAACAATTCTCCCTGTGTGAAGAAGATTATTGTGTTTCCAATCTTCCAGGCATTTACCCTGAACCTGAAAGAACTCTTAACCTCGCCGCGGTCAATCATCTCATATACCTTGCTTTCCCAGCGTTTGAGCATATCCTTCCATGTGAAGAATTCAGTGATATCATCAGCCTTTCTTTTTACTTCGGCAGCTATATGGTCTCTGGTAATGTTCTGATCCCTGAACGGTACGGTAATAAATCCGGCAGTTGTTTTCAGATCAGCCTTTCCCTGGTTTTCAATAAGCCGGGATTCTGCTACGGCTCTTCCCAGTTGTTCTCCAACGCGGTCAGTGACAGCCGGGTCACTATGATGTGCTTCACGAGGATTTAAGTCGCCGGCAGCACCGTTAACAAAAACAGCCATTCCGCCCAGGCTCTTTTCAACTGTTTCACGCGCGCTGCCGGGATAATCGGTTGAGACAAACAGGCTTTCATACCCGAGTGTCACCGGGTGACAGGAATAGTTAAAGAGGGTGACTTTATGGCTTCCATCCTCGTCTGAGAGTTGCAGGATTCCCACCTCCTCATCACGCAGTCCGTCCGGGTCACCGATTCGATATGCCAGACCTCCTCCTTCCGGCTTTACATCACGGCGGGCCATATTTATTCCGCACAAGGCTTTACCAGTCTTAATTCGGGCAAACCGGAAGCCTGGCAGATCATTTACAGTATTAATGGCGTTGTCAGCTATCCGCTGCGATGCCTGAGCGATGTAACGGTCATTTGCTTCATGCCTTCCATATTCCATATCAGGAGCCGAATGGGTATGAATGGATGTTATCAGTATATTCTCAGGGCTTATGCCCGTCATGCGAGCTATCCTGTCAGCAATTGCCTTAATTATTACAGGGTCGACATCCATGAGATCATTGACAACAAGGCATGCAATTGTGTTTTCCTTCTTTATAACAAGGCATCGGCTCGTCAGAGGTCTGTGAACCTTGCCCGATAATCCCTTACGATTGGCAAAACCTCCCAGGAGAACAGGTTCCTCCGGTGTTATGTCTGTCAGATTATAATTGAATAACAGATCAGTCATATATGCATTTTAATAAGACAAATTCTTCCATGGTAGTCAGTTATTGCAGATTAGCTTTAATTTTATCTACAGCTTCAGCGATCTTCTCCATATCCTTTCTGTCACCCAGAAATATATTCTGAGATATCCACATTCCTGTTTCATGGCAGGCTTTCTCGCATTCGGGGCATGATACACCGGTATAAGAGACTGATTCGGGGATTACATAGGAGAAGAAATTCTTTTCCCGGAATACCGGTTGCCTGTATATCGGTTCCGGGTACCCCATGAAACAGGGTACGCCTTCTGCAGCGAGTATTTCTGCAAACTCATTCTTTGACAGATCATTGAACTTAGACCTGTCATATTTGAACGGGAAGAGATGATATGAGTGCCTTGTAGCTTCAGGTGTCCGCAGGAGAGGAGTTATCCCATCTATCCCTTTCAGTAGTTCAGCCAGATATAGTCCATTTTCGTCGCGTTTAAGCAGTTCTTCTTCCAGGCGTTCCAGCTGTATGATCAGCACTGCTGCCTGAAACTGTGTCATCCGGTAGTTGCATCCCAGGTTGAAGTGTTCATACCATGCACCGCCAATCTTTCTGCCGACATTATGCAATGACCATATTCTTTCAAACAGGTTATCATCATCAGTCACGGCTATGCCTCCTTCGCCGCTGCACATGTTTTTTGACGACTGGAAACTGAAGCAGCCTATATGGCCTATAGATCCGAGCTTTCTGTGCTTATATTCAGCACCGTGGGCATGGCAGGCATCTTCTATAACATAAAGGTTATGTTTAGCGGCGATTTCCATGATCAGATCCATGTCACATGCGTTTCCGCCGAAATGAACAGGAATAATGGCTTTTGTCCTTGGCGTTATAGCTTCTTCAATTTTGCACGGATCGATATTAAACGTATCCGGGTCGATATCAACAAAGACCGGAACGCAGTTAACCTCAATCACTACTGATGCTGTAGCTATGAATGACATCGGAGGAACAATGATCTCATCACCTGCTCTGACTCCGGCAGCCATAAGCGACAGCCTGAGAGCGACTGAACCGTTCACTGCTGTTACAGCATGCTTAACGCCCAGATAGGAGGCAAATGATCTCTCAAGGACGGCCACACTGCTCCCCGGGTCTGGAGTGATCCCCCAGGTACCGCTTTCGACCACCTTCTTTAAAGCCGAGATCTCTTTGTCGGTGTGAACAGGCCATGGAAAACCCTTTGTAATTGTTTTGTTTCCGCCATAGTAAGCAAGCTTCTCTTTTCCCATCGGATTATTTGTTTTTCAGTGATTGAATCTTCCCTTTAAGAGAAACGGTTTTCCCGTTCCGGGCGCTTTCATAGATAGCTTCTATTATTTCGACAGCTTTTGTGGCTTCTTCAGCATCAATCGCCGGAGGACGGCCCGTTTCTATAGCTTCAATCATATCGGATATCTGCCTGATATGCCCTGTGTCATTTATTGCCTTTGGGTCTGAAACACCTCCTCCTTCGATGTTCTCGCCGGAAAAGAGAAGCCTTATTTCACGGTCGTGTTCAGTCTCGTAAGTAAATTCCCATTTCACTATTTTTTCTTCCTCTATCACAACAGAACCCCTTGTACCAAGGATCTCCATTCGTTTGTACGATCCGGGGAAGACTGCAGTGGAGGCTTCTATGACACCGAGAGCTCCGTTCTTAAACCGGAGGTTTGCGATAGCGGTATCCTCCACATCGAGACCGGAATGTCCCAGGGTCGTTGAGAACGCATTCACTTCCGCCACATCTCCCATCATCCACCTCAGAAGATCAACCGAATGGATAGCCTGGTTCATAAGAGCTCCTCCTCCGCTTGTTTTCAGATCACCCCTCCATTTAACCTGTTCATAGTACGACTGGCTGCGGAACCATTTCACATAGACATCACCCAGAACAAGTTTGCCAAAGCGTCCTGCATCAACAGCCTTTCTGACCTCCCTGTTTATGTCAAGGAATCTCATGGGGAAGATCCCTGCCACAACTACATCCTTTTTCTTTGCGGCGCTGATGATAGCTTTGCAGCGTCGCATCGTTACCTCGAGGGGCTTCTCAACAATACAATGTTTTCCTGCTTTAATAACTTCCAGTGCAGGTTCCAGGTGAGTTCCGGAGGGAGTGCAGATGCATACTATTTCAATCTCCGGTGAGTTAACAAGTGCACTGACTGAATCAAATACCTTGCAGCTGAATTGCTTGCCGAATGCAAGTGCCTTATCCCCGGCAATATCGGTAACGCCTGCCAGATGAGCATTCACAACCGAGGCTATCGCTCTTGCATGTACTGCTGCGATATCTCCTGTACCTATTATTCCAAAACCATGATCCATGACTGTCAGCCTGAAGTATTAAGCTCTGCCCGTGATTATCTGTTTACCCGGAAAGTATCGACGTACATTTTAGTTATTTCCCTGACGGCGAGGTCATTTGCTTCATTTGTATTAATCTGTCCGGTGCTGAACTGGTTGATCCAGTCTGTTTTATCGCCTTTCCCGATAACAGCTACCCTGCCTCCCTCAAAGAGCTTCCCGTTTGTTATTGTCGGTGATGCACATATAGACAACGGGAAACCGAAATCAAGCACTTCGTTTATTTTTCCGGTTTTTGCTTCGATACGGAAAAGCAACCTGTTCATAATTTTAGATGTCCCGATGTTGTCTGTAACGGCATAGAGATATCCGTTACAGTAAACAATGTCATGGATATTTGACCATTTCCATGCAGACAGATCAAGATCCCAGGCTATTGAACCATCATTGATATTGAAAGCCGTGATGTGTTTGTAGTCAGACTTGCTGACCCGGTTGTAAAGATAAGGATACCATCCGGCGCACTGCCCCGAGTAAAGCAGTCCGTCATGATAGCATATAGTTGACAGGCGTTCAATGAATCTGTCTTTTTTCCAGACTGTGTTAAGAAGGCTGTCGTAGACTACAATATTTCCGTTTGTAAGGTCGCCGTTCCAGTTTGCCGTGGCTACGAAATAACCATGGTCATCATTAACAAGTATCGTGTTGGAATGTGTCGTCATGGCATCAGGCTGGGTATAGACTGACTTCAGCACTTTGCCGGTTTCGGCATCAAGCCTGTCGATACGTTCGAATGACTGGGAATAGATCCACCTGTTCTTCTGATCGGTTGCAGGGATTGCACCGTACCATGACTGGGCCGGGCTGTACCATTTTGTTGTGCCATCTTCAAATGATAATGCGTGAAGGCCGTTGGATCCTTTCGCCAGTACAATCAGGTTGCCCTCCATGTCATAGTAATATGAAAAGCCCGTTCCGCCAATGTACGGTATGTTATTATCACTTATCCAGGCTACAGAACCGTCGGAGACATAGAGAGCCTTTACTCTGCTGTTGGCCCTTTCGTGCTCAAGAACAAGCCATGAACCGTCTTTCTTTTGCTCTACCGTAGGAGCCACATCATAGATATCTTTAAAATCATACTGCCACAGAAGCTCATATGTGTCGGGATCAACAGCCATGACAAGGTTCCCGGATGCCAGCTCAAAAAACCCGACACCATTGCGGACGACACCGTGTTCATTTGCCAGACCGTAGGTATTTGTTCTCTCCGCTGTTGTGAACTGCCAGACAGGAGAGTCCGATGAACGCCCATCTCTGAATCCCCTGACCATCCACCGGTAAGTGGTATTAAATGACAGCCGGCCGGTATTGTAAACAGGGCTGGTGACAGTGCCTGCCAAACCATTGATCCCCGGGTTTTCAGTCGTGTCAATGAATACTGCAAAGGAGTCACCTACCGATTCCCATGCAAGTCGTGCGGTTATGACATTCTGGCTGTCAGCGAGATTGACGGGAGATACAAGTGTAATCCTCCCCGGCGTATTTCCGCAAGAGCTGATTGCCAGGTACAAAGCCAGAAAAAAGGTCTGATAAAGAAGATTGAGTCTTTTCATTGTCTTTGGATTTGTCATTAGTTGGTTAATCTTATAAAATGCTTTTTAATGCCTGGTTCATACATTGCCGGTAGTAGTCATTCATTTTGTTACCCGTGAAGAGGGCTATACCTGAGGCGCCTGCCCTTAACGAGACAAGAGTTGCCTCTTTAAGTTCTTCAGGGGTTAGCTGGGCAAGATGCAGTCCGCTGTACAGAGGTATCCTGCCTCCCAGAGCTTCCACGCCTTCTTTTGTTGCCTGACCAATCCATTCAACAGGCTGACCCTCATATCTTTGATAGATCATTGGCATGATCACATCCATCTTCCAGTTAACCCAGTCTTGCCTGACTCTGAATTTAGAAATCCCTGGTGTCGGAAAGACAGCCGCCGTAAGCAGCTTGTTATTACTGTGTGCTGTGTCATAAAGCTCGTTTACAAGTCCGGTTAAGACATCAAGCCTGAACTTAAGCCATTTTTCGTCAGTTAAAGGGTCAGGAAGGTCAAATGGGTCAATCCCTTCAGTCTGTTTAAAACTCTTCCGGCAGGTCTCACAGTAACAGTAATCAAATTGAGGATGGATAAGATCGTCTTGCGGGATATCATATTTTGCCCTGTGAAAGGCAGCCAGAACAGCATCAGGATAGCGTATGTAATCGAGATGTATACCGGCGAGCTCATTGTAGCTGCAAAGGTCAGAAACGCGGGACTTCATGAACTCGTGAACCTCCGGGTTGGAAGGGCACAGCCACCTGTAATCGTTTATATAGGCAGGCCTGTCAATGCATGATTCACCCTTGGCATTGACAACATACCACGAGGGGTGATGTTTCATTATGGCTGCATCAGGGTACTCCAGGGAAATGATCCAGGCATGAAGATTGATATCAGCCTCAAGTGCAACGGGCAGCACCTGGTCGATAATATCTTTTTTGCGGGTAAGCAGTAAGACATCTGTTATACCCCATTTTTTAAAGTCACCAAACATCCATTTCCATTCACTGGTTGTCTTAGCCATATCAGGGTAATCATTCGGATGTACCCATGCCCATGTTTTTCTGCTTGATGCAAGGTGACAGCTGTTCTTACAGCCGGCTAAACCAGGAGAAAGAGCCAGCCCTGATATTGCTAATCCTCCTGTCCCCAGTACTTTTATGAAATCACGTTTTTTCATCCTTAATGCAAGATTATGACAGTGGCATCGTCGTAAATGATTTTATTCGAACTTAAGTGAGTATAGATCAGCATCTTTCATTTTTATTCTCATGCTGATTACCTTTCCTTCCAGATCCGAGACATCCGACCCGTTTTTCCATCTGACCTCCCGTGCAGTCTCGTTTCCTATAACAGGCAGGCAATCGTCAGATGATCTGCCCGCTATTACATTGCCCTGTTCGTCGGCAAGTTCAATAATTATGTAGCCGGCAGCCGAAGTCGAAAAATTCAGAATGAGAGATGTTCCTTTAAAGATCAGAGGTCTGGTTTCTGCAAAGCCTTCGGCAGCGGATGCATGAAGGGAAGCCAGTCCGTCAATACGCAGTGAGTATCTCCTCAGATGGGCTGTTTCCTGCGCGTAATTCTGGTTTACGTAGAATGACATTTCATTTTCACCTGTCCGGACAATATTTAAAGCCGGATAATTTGTTCTGGACACCCAGTTATTCAATCCTATTCCGGGTCTGAGAAAACCCTCCAGAAAGGTCCTCTGGTAATTGTAACCGCCTCTTGATGTGATCAGAACCGCGTCGGAACAGTCATGGTAATATGAGGGATTTACTCCAAGTCTTTCAGCCTCATCATCTGTAATTACCTGTTTGCCGGGAAAGAATCTTGCAGCAATTGCAATATAGATATGCGGGGCTCTGAAATAGGGACTTGTCTGATTGGTATAAAGATTTTCAGGTGGTGTGCCGCCAAAATCCATATTAACGGGTGCAGACCAGTGAATGAAGTCTTGCGAAGTGCTTCTGGCGACGGTCCGGACCGCTTTGTCACCGAGGCTGATCCATTCCCTCATATAACAGATATAGCATTTTTCCGATTCTGACCAGAATGCCACATTCTGAGAATCGAATTCTGCTCCCTTTATAACGGGTTCCGAAGTCATTTTTATCCAGTGGATACCGTCGGATGAGCCATAGGGAATGAGCCCGTCAATCAGTCCGCCCAGGGCTTTAAACCTGTAGTCATCCGTTCGTGCCGGATTGTCATCCCTGAAAGGCGAGAAATTGTGTGTTACCGGCGCAGCATGTGCCAGGATGACATTATTCTTTACCGAAGAGCTGACCTGGTACATATCCAGCCCGGGTTTCACCCAGTTAATCCCATCAGCCGATTCGGCATAACATGTAACTTCCTGGTCGCTTCCGTCAGCTCCTATTGCCGGAATTCCGCGATAGTACAGCCTGTAGATGGTGTCATCCTTTATTACTGTGGAATATCCTGAAAAAATGCCTTCCCAGGGTTCATCAAAAAACAAAACCGGACCTTCGTCGACAGGAGTATGCATGCGATACTCAATGTTGCTTATGTTGCTTATCAGGAAACTGTCAACAAAAAGCTCGAGCCTGTCGCCAAGGATAACAGGTTCTCGCTGGTATGAGATGCTGTTCTTCTGCCCGGTAAGTGTAAAGGCCGCTAATAGTGTCAAAAGAATGACATTATTTACTTTTATGAGGTTATTCCTCTTCATTCCCGGTCGAATTAATTTTTGAGCCATACGAGTTAACCTTACCCAGCAGAGTACTGTATTCATCTGTGAATGAACTGCCTGACCAGAAGCTTACCCCGTCTGCCTTGTTTTTGAGAGCTGTCAGGCAATGCTCAAGCATTATTTCGGGATCGACATCACGGTGATATCTGTTCCCGAGCCATATCCCGGCATAAACACGCGTCCTGTTACCGGCGATTTGTATTGCCCTGAGCAGGTCTTCGGTGAATACATTGTTGTTTTCTATATAAAGCATCGGACAAACAAGATCGAGCAGTCCTTCCCTGACCCATACCTCCCAGTCTTGACCGATCATTACCTCTGCAACCCCGGGATCGGGAAAGACTGCAGCGGAAAGAATGAGCCTGCTGTTACCGGTTTTCAATGCAGTTCTTATCTCTCTTACCAGGCCGGTTACATGATCTGCATTCCACCTGATCCATTTACACCACAAAGGATCGCCGCAGTCTTTGTCAAGTTCGAGAGGACTCACACCAAATTCCTGTCTGAATGCGCTGCAGGTGAGGCTGTCATAACTGAAGTTCTGGTTCAGATCGAAACGGATATAATCAAGATGCAGCCCGTCAATATTATGACCTGCAAACTCCGACACCTGTCTTATAATAAAATCCTTGACCTCACGATCAGCAAGGTTCAGGTTGGTCCTCTTCCTGCCGTCGATGTCTGTCACAGACCATTCCGGGTGAAGCGTGAGCAACGCTCCTGAAGGATTGTTTGACCCGCCTGGTGAAATATAGGGATGGAGCTCAATGTCAAGCCTGTGACATTCACTGAGCAGCCTGTCAAGAAATTCCCAGTCGTCATACGGAAGTCCGCAGTTTAAAAACAGGACGTTTATGCCGGCTTTCTTATAACCGTTAAGCACAGTGTCGGATACATTTCCCTGCTGATCACAAACAAGTTCTTTCCATATCCAGAGTCCTTTGTCAAATCTTTTGGCAGCGTCTCTGCCAGCAAGGCTTGTGCTGCTCAGTGTGATCACGAGTATGGCAAGAAGAGTATTGAAGAACTTCGGTACTGATACTTTGGATGCCTGATCAGGTTTCATTTCTCAACCGGTTATTGTTTGTTGTTTTTTGGAAATGAGGGCCTGCCCCCTGCTTTTATTATTCTTTCAAGGCTCAGGATATTAAGCATAAGATGTCTTGGATGATGGTAATTCTCTATTCTTACTGCCTCATTAACGAATGTCATTTTCCTGTCGCCCCCGACGTCCCAGAGAGGATATCCATGCTTCCGGAGAGGGAAATTCTCAATCACATAGTTATAGGTTTTCTCAAACCAGTCAAAAGCCCAGGGATCAGCAGTATGCTCTATCATGCTCATGGTGCCTATCAGCAATTCAGCCTGCTCCCATAATACCTTGTCTACTTTCCAGATGTTCCTGTCGATATTTTCGAGACATCTGAATGTGCCACCGTAAACATCATCCCATGCCACTTCGGCATGGCGTTTAAGTCTTTTTACGGCAATATCATACAGACCCTGGTCTTTTTTTCTTAAAGCCTCCTCCATCACCATCCAGAGAACTTCTATTATATGTCCCGGATAAGAAAACTGTGAGAAAGGACCTTCGGGGACCTTCATATCATGGGTAAGCACTTCGATCATAAGATCAAAGTCAGGCACATAATGGCGATTCATTAAAGCATCAATGCTTCTGTCTGCGATCATTTCAATATCAGAATCTCTCTTTACGTACAGCATTGTGGTTGCGACTTTCAGGAACACCATCCAGTGTCCGAGGACCCTTGGTCCGGTCAGCTGGTCAGCAGGCGGGCCGTATGTTACAGCATACATGTAATTTTCACGGTCATAAACACTTAGGCATGAAGTGACAATTTCTTTAGCTAAGTCATAATATTGTTCATCACCGGTTGCCCTTGAAAATTCTGCCAAACCTTCGGCAATGAACAGATTGCCATAGATATCAGGAGATGAATCATTGATCAGTCTGCCCTCCCGGGTATATGACCATGGCCAGAATTCATTGCCGGAGGGTCTCATCTTTAGTAACAGATCAGCTGTCTTCCTGGCAGTGTCAAGGTAGGAGGGATCATTTTTCAGATTATTGTATAGATATGAGTACACCCACAGACCTCTTCCGTCGAACCAGGTCCTTTTATCGGTTGAGATAAGGTTTCCCATCCGGTCGGCATTGCACATGAAACCTCCGAATTCATGGTCAATGATGTGTGCGTCCATGAAGGGAAGAAAATCATCAAACAGATATTGTCTATATCTGTTCAGTAACTCTTCAACAGGAAGTCCTGCAATAGCTGATATTTTCATGTTTTTATGGGTTTTCTCCTCATGAGCCTCCCTTCCTGAGGTATTGCCAGTTGAACACCCGGGAACTACTGCTGTTAATGCGAGTGCTCCTGATGCACCTATGAAGTTTCTCCGTCTCATCATTTAACTTTTATTTACCGTTTGCTACTTTAACATTCTCTTTTAGATCAACCTATTTTGCAACAATGAGCTTTCCCGATTCGTGTTTATCTGAAGTCTCCACAAGACAGTGATAGACTCCACTGGCAAGTTTGCTTACATCATAATCTTCTGAATATAATCCGGGAGTCTTATTGTAATGTCCGATCATAACAACCTGATTCCCATGGTTGTCAAAAAGCTTGATTGTCACATCCGTCATTCCGGAGATTTTGTAGGTGATTGTAACCTTGCCCGATGCCGGGTTGGGAAAAATCTCAGCAAGAAGTCCAGTCTCTTCGTTTCGGGTATCCGGACTGTCAATTCCCGTTATCAGCCTGTTGCATAGAAAGACGACCTCGCGGGTTTCTCCTTTTTTAAGCGGCTCAAGGCCCGCATGCCATACATATAACAAGGCAAAGTTTTCTTTTACAACAGCATCAATAGCGTTTGTTGATAAAATACTTATGTCCGTAGCAATAAAGGGTAAGAATACTGCAGGATGCCTGTTTCCCCATTTGCCGTTTGTTCCAGGTTCACCATCATAATTCATGGTCATACGGTACGTCACAGTGTCACATAAATGGCCATGACGAATTATAAGTTGATTGGTGATAAGCGGTTGCTGATAATTGCCTTCGTGACTCATCTTAAATTTTTTCCCGGGATCACCGTAAAAAGCTGAACCATTGAGGTCAACAGGAGAAACACCGGGAGTCTTGTTAAGGATGTCAAACTGAAGTGCCTGGTTGGCCAGAAACCATGATTCCGACCAGGTGTTTTCTCTTGACATCTTATAGTAGTATGCTCTTGTTCCGCCATGCTGATAAGAATTCGAACTTTCCTCTATCAGGTAACCGGTGTATGCATATGCACCTCCCTTGTTGATCCAGCAGGGGGCCATGCAGCCGTCATTAATTATCTGGCCGATGTTACAGTTGCCGAGACCGAAATAGATCTTGGGATGCGAAGAACTTACCGGGTAGTTTGTGCCTGATGCTGACGCACCTGTCAGAACACCCGTTCCGGATCTGAACAAACCTTCGGGACTTTGTGTGGGATAATGTAACTGCCACAGGTTGTAGTTACCGTGCCCGCTGGTAATGAAAATATCCACAGGAGCATTATCAAGCGAGTCAATACCGCTGTTGATCATCGAAACCAGCCAGGGGGTACGGTCTGTCGGTCCGTTGGAATAGGATCTTATAAGAGTGGAATCAGGATGTTTGACATAAAACAGTCCGGAAGTGGCTTCATGAGTACTGAGCCCCTGGGTAAAGTAAGGCAGGTCACTGCTGACAGTCCCGCTGAGAAGTGTCCGGGTATAATGTGTGACCGTGTCTGCAGCAATCCTGTAAGCATCTTCCGGATAACCTGTCAGCACACCCCAGATGGCATCTGTGTACGGATCGTCATCAAGTGTCCGGGTAAACGGATACAGGGTATTAATAATAAATGAGGGCGAGGCCGTACTGATATCACAGACAAAGCAGATATGAGTGGGAGAGTAGGAGACAACCGGTTCCCTGACTTCAGACAGCGAAGTTTTCCAGATGAAGAGATGTCCCTTGTAGTACGATGCAAGTGTGTCGCAGACCTGCTTCCATCTGGCAATATTGTATGTGTTCTGTTTTATTACAATGGCATAACGCATATCTGATGTCATCACTGATTGGCCTGAGGAGGTGTTGAAACAACTGACGGTGATGACGAGGCATAAAATCAGAATCAGCCTCCGCAGACATATATGATATAATCCTTTCATTTCCCTTACTTTACACCTGAGAACATGCAGACATATTAATTAATTCTCACCCACTGATTCAAGGCTGAGAACGATATAGTCGTTACCTCCCACACTGACCGGGATAGAAACATATTCTGATCCGGTCTTTCTGGAAAGGATAGTTTCTGACTTCATGTCGGTAAGTACATATTCCTTATCCGGTGTCAGAGTCAAAGGTTTGATTACCAGATCAGCTGATGCTGTTGAATAATTTGCGGCTGAGATATGGTAACCGGTCATTCCGGTTTTCATAGAAATATCCATTGACCGGGTTGCCCCATATACATCAAAAGGTCTTTGGACTTTATAGCCGGTGAGTGCATCATCCAAAAGATCCCTTATAAGATCCGGGCATATCTTTACAGCGTTTCCGGCACTCATGGTTACAACATATGTTTTACCCTCACCATAGATGTTGGTGAATACTGATGCATTACCGTCAGGGTATGATGCTATAGTTTTACCTGCGGCAGGAGTCCATGCTGATGAGACGACCGGTGTAAAAGACCATGATTGGCCTTTATGTGTTCTTCTGCCGGGATTTACTACAGTTAATCGATCATATTCATGAAAATCCTGAACCGGAATAAGCTCAAGCGCACCCCAGAGTTTCTCGCGGTCAAACCGGTCACCGTATGGAATCCTGGGACCGAATGCAATGACTGTCCCGCCTCTTTTCACGAAATCCTCAAGCATTTCACTGTCGGTCTCCTGCATCCCGGAAATATCAGGAAGTATCACAACGTATTTATTCTTCAGCAGGTAGTCAATCTGTTCAGGGTTTTTGTTCATAGGGTAGAAGGGAAGAATCTCTTCTCCTTTTTTCGGGATGAACGGTATTATATCATAACTGATACCAAGCTGTCTGAAAGCATCGAGTGCCGGGGTAATACAATTCTGCCATCTCTCGATGCACCAGTCTGCGTAAGGTATGTACACAGCCAGGTGAGATGGTTCCGTTGATACTGTACTTCTGATCAGATTATAAGCCTTTAATCCGTCTCTTATGGCCTGAGTTGCCGTTGCTGTTTCTTCGGGCAGTTTTGCCTGATTGAAGTAAACGCAAGAGAAGAAACCAAAGAATGAAATACCATCAGGCCCGTATGCCGATGCAGCGGAGGGGAACTGGTTGAAGATATTATCATACCCCGTAAGATATGCATTGCCGACCCTGTTTTCAAAATAACCCATGAATTCAACATGTGACAGGGTGACTTTGTCAGTTATCCGGGTGGCCCCGGATGACAGCGATGTTACGTCCCTTACCCTGCAGTTGGGATACATCTGGCGGTTATCGGGACGGTATGAGGTCATTATCGGTGCCTGGTAATTAATTATATCCAGATTGTCAATTGCCGAAAGGTAGCCTGCGAGCAGGGGATCATCAATATTTGGCGAGCACATTGTCAGTAATCCCTGACCGTGTTTCCTGACAGAGTTGCAGAACTCCCGTATATATGAGGCATAATATGTACCGCTGCCTTCCTGGTATGAATAGAAGCCTGCAAATGAAGGGTGATGGCCGTACATCTTCCATTGCTCGTCAATTATTGCTTTCATGCTTTGCATATAATGTGTATTCTGCAGATCCGGATCGCTCAGATCCCATGATACTGAGATAAGTGCCGGAAGCCCGAGAGAATCGGTTATATTAAGCATCATCTCCATCCTGTCATTTTCAGGAGGCGCTGACGTTCTGCATACTTTTGAAGGCCAAACGGCTCTTATCTCGGTGGTTCCGCCCCACACTTTTTCAGCCCCTATATTTGCATGAAGTACCACCATGTTTCCTCCCAGATCAGTGAACTGTTTTATGTAGTCATTCATGGCCGCCTTGCTCGCGGAGTCAGGGAAGTTTATCATGATCGCGTAGTCTGCAACAATATTCCCTACGATGTAAGATGCTTTGGCGATTGTCTTTCCTGACCCATGGCCGGCAACAGCAGTAATAATACGAAGACCGTCCGAGGCATTTATTTCCGGACCTGCTGTTATATGAAATGCTGAGGATTTCGAATACTGACCTTCCACCTCAAGTTTGACCGTTCCTATTGTTGGAGCTGAAATGGTGACCATAAGATCATTTGCATTTATTGGCCCGGAAGACTCAATTGTGACCAGAATACTGTCGCCGCGTATTATTCTCTTTACTTCAGTTCTGATGACAAGGTCCTTATCTGACTTCATACCATGACCGGTGCAGGAAAGGAAAAGAAGGAGGACAATACCTGTAAAAAACAAGGTTCTAAGTATTGAAATTTGATAGCTTTTTTCTTTCATTTTTCTTCAATTACTCTTCAGTCTGCCTGTAAAGAATATTTATGGATTTCTCCGTCTGTGTGTAAAAAATTTATTTTCAACCGTCACAATAACCTTTGCCGATTCTGCCTCAGGAAGAGAAACCGAGCGTTCATTATAAGTTGGTCTACCCTCCCCTGGAGATCCAACATATTGTGCGTCCACGACCGTGATATTCATATCTTCAACCGGAATCGGAAACAGCAGATCTCCCTGCCGTGGTTTATAGATATTAAAGTGAAGTTTGACCGGTTTGTGATTGACCCAGAAGTTCAGATACAGATAGTTAAGCAGACATTGTTCAATGCTGTGATAAGAGGTTTTGTAAGGATTGGCTTTTGTTGAATCTTTCGCTTCCCCGGTAAGATTTACACTTGTATAGGTATCGCCATTTTCCCTGTCCAGAAAATACCTGTCCCAGAACCCGGCACTTTTTATGAACTGATCAAGTCTTTCCTTATTACCGGAGATCCTGTATGAACACAATGAATACATGTTCCCATATGCCTGGATCCACCAATATGTGAAGTCATTTGTAATACCCGGATCTTTTCTTCCAAGTGTTGTGTGCCACAGCCCTGTCTCTTTCTTGAAGGCTTTCGCAAAGAGCGAATCTTCAAGCTGCAAGGCGGTCTCCGGCATTTTTTCGGCATCATTGAGCATGGCTAACCTCAGTAGCATCCAGGCAACTTCAAGATTATGCCCGACATTGATGATATCCGGATCAGATTTAAGCTCATTCCAGTTTTTATCAAAATACTCAAGTATCCAACCGGATTCCGGATCTCTCATTCTGTCAGAGACATAATCCATGATCTTCAGGGATCTGTCAGAATAAACAGTGTCGCCTGTAGCAAGATACATGTAGAGGAGATATCCTGAGACCGGGGCAACCTGGGATGCGAATGATTTATTTGAATCAACAATATGCCAATCATTTCCTGCCATATTATAGTAACCCTCATTCACCCTGTCCCTGAGATCAGCTTCAAGAAGGCTGTCAGTTTCTTCGATATATTTCAGGGCTTCACGGTCATGAGTTACAAAATAATACATTGCCAGACCTGTTAAGGCATATGTCTGGATAAACATACTCTTTGATTTGTGCTCAGGAGTACCGGCACGGTTAAGAACATCATACCATCCGCCATTTTCGTTATCCCAGGCATACTCAAGCAGAAAGTCTCTGGTTCGTTCTGCTATATCAAGGTATTCTTCATTTCCGGTCATGAGGTAGGCGACGGAATAGCTGAATATATGCCTGCCGATCATGCTTGGATATTTATGACTGTCGGAAAAACTACCCCAGTCTGCGTCAAGATTGGTGGTGAAAGCTCCCGAATCGCTGTCCATAGCATATTTCGACCAATAGGGGAGTATGTCATTTATTGCCTGATCTTTCCAATAATTGCCATCCAGAACAGTATTTCCGTATGAAGTATCATTCCTGCATCCGGCTTGAATGGCAAATACGAGTAACAGAAACAAATTTATTACACCCGGTTTCATCATAGTTTAAGGCATGTCAGGATTAAGGTAATTTGGTAACCAATGACAGGCATTTAAGCCAGAAATTATTATAGTGCTTCCAGTAAACGAAGTTCAATCCCCAGTGAGGTGCAGGATCAGATGTATAAGCAAGGACTCTGCCTTTTCCCAGTTGACGGATGGCAACGAGAGGGTCGCCTGTTTCCTTTACTCTTATTAGAACCTTGCCTTCAGATATTTCAGTCGTTTGATTATACCCCAGGATTGGAGGGATATCTTCAAATGATTCACCAAAGAACATTTTACCGTCAGGAGTAATTTCAGGATAAAAGCCCTCGGTGCTTTCGATAAGATCCTCAAAATCAAGACATTTAACGGGCATGGCTTCCCGGAGAAGTGTTCTTCCCCAGCCCCCTTTCCCTATTTCTCCCGTAAAGGAATACCACCCCCCCAGGAGCATCAGCCCTTTTCCTTCTCTGACAGCTTCAAGAGTCAGCCTCAGCCTGTCAGGGTAAGTAAGTATTTTTTTTCCGAATTCTTCCCTGTTAAAAAAGTCAGGACATAGTTGAAACAATTTGCCTTCAACGTCGCTGAACACAATGACATCATATTCATCAAGGATCTTTTCATACTGTCCTGGTCCAAGTTTGTAAAAGTCCCAGGAAGGTACGGAGTTCACATCGTTCCTGCCATCTGATTCGAGAGCGGTCTTCAGCCATACTCCGTAATTAAAGATCTCAAGTCCCTTCGGAGCGTGCTGAAATGGGGTTTCAGCAAATGTCGGACCCGTAAGCACTGCCCAGTCTCCCACGTAATATACTTTTGCCATATTTCTTTTTATGATTTTTATTCAATTTTTTCAGTCAGCGGTCTGAATGCTGTTTTTGAAAGCGTATCAATCAGCCCTTCACTTAATGAATTACCTGAAAAGAAGACTACCCCTCCGGCATTTTTATCTCGCGTTGATTTGACCTCTTCCAGGAGGATATCAGGAGTGATCTTGTTATGATACGAATAGATACCGATTCCGGGGTATACTTTACAGCGGTTACCTGCGGTGGTCAATGCTTTGTCAAGGTATTTGCCAAATAGGGAAACGCTGTCAGTGTATAGCATAGGGCACACAAAATCAACGATTCCTTCCGATGCCCATGTTTCCCAGCTCTGACCAATCTCAACCTCTGATTCGGATGGGTCGGGGAAGACATCTGTTCCGAGAAGTATGTTTCGTCCTGATTCTTTAATCATTTCATGTACATCTCTGACAAGAGCAGATACCTGTTCCTGGTTCCATTCAATCCATTCACACCAGATTATACTTCCGCCATCATGTGCGACTTCGACAGGGGTGAATCCGTATTTTTCCCTGAAGGCAGCGCAGGTTATGCTGTCATAACTGAACATTTGGTTAACTGGGTACCTGATATAGTCGAGGTGTATTCCGGCAATGTCGTATTCCATTGCTTTGGAAATAATAGACAGCCAGTACTCCCTGACTTCAGGTATGGCCATGTTGTAAGCCGGGTATAACTCTCCATTGATTTTATGGATAAGCCACCCGGGGTGCTCAACTGCAGCTTTTTCAAGGTTAACCTCGTGCCCCGGACAGAAAATAGGGTGAATTCCTATATTTCTCTTTTTACCTTCGTCGATTAAAAACGTGAGGTAATCCCAGTCCAGATTGTTTTCTTCCGGGAGAGTGTAATAGCAGAAAAGGTTGTTAATACCTATTTTTGCGTATTTGTCAAACAGACAGGTTATCTGCTCTTTACCTTCTATTTCATTACGGTCAAAAAGATTTTGATGGAGCCAAACTGCCCGGAATTCCTTTTCAGGCTCTTTCATGGTTTTGCATCCGGTAATAACAATTAATCCAAGGTTGAGAAGCAGCACCAGTTTTATCATTGATATCGTGTTTAGACGCATGATTGTGAGTTGTATATTAGGTCACCTGCAGGATAAATTCTATTTAGTCGTCGCGTTTACAATTATTTTCCAAGATCCCCGCTGGGATATTGTAATATCAAACACATATGGTCCGCCGGTCATCTCAGCCCTGAAAGGAAATCTGACGTTAAGAAGTGTTTTAGAGAAATCACTTTTTGAAATTGTGGAATAGCCTCCCGTAATCTCGGTCACACAGAAAGAATATATTGACAAAGGCCTTCCGTTCCTGCTGAATTCGACAACTATCTGATCCTTATCAGATCCGACACGTGTTACAGTCAAACCAAGAATGTTGATTCCCTTGCTGTTAACCTTGTATGGTTTTTTTTCAGTACCGATATATTCATCATCGATCCAATAGCCGTTTAGGACGGAGTCCTGTAATGAAGGACTGAAGGTAAGAATCCCATATCCATCCTTTCGTCCCTTTTTCCATTCGCCCTCGAATGTAGCCCCGTCCTTCCATGTATATTTACCTTGGCCTTCAGGGAAGCCTTTTCTAAAACAGCCCTCATACAGGTCTACACCCTGAGCTTTACCAATCCCATCGGCAAGCCCTTTTTTACATTCCCCTTCGTATTTTCCGGATATCTGCGGTAACAAAACCTGGCATGCGGAGGTCTGGTCCTGGGCAGTACCATTAATGCAACAGAAAAAGGTCAGAAAAAAGAGTGATGTGAGTAATTTTTTATTTTTTCCCATTGTATTTGATTTTGGTTTAACAATAAACCTTTATTTATCAATGCGGTAGGTTCGCCAGATAAGGAATCAACGTAAATCTTGTTGATCTAAATTAGTCATTTATCCTGCCGGAGAATAACAGACACGATAAAAATGCAAATGCCAAACTTTATAAGAAGTGTCCGGGATTTGGGCCGGACACTTCAACCTGAAACCAGTTAACAACCCCAGAGCCAAACTAACATATTAATTATAAGTATTATAAGTAGTTCAACCTATTTTGCGTCCCACCACACTTTAGTAGTCATCACGTTCGGACCCTGACGTGAGATAGCCTCCTGACAATTATCAACATTCAGAGTTATCTCGGTGACAGGATACTGTATTCTCCTTGGTAATGCACCATTTGTCAGACCTACATCAAGCTGTGGTGTTTCAAGGCCCGTTCGGACCGGTATAACAGGATATCCGGTTCTTCTCACCACATTATACGCCTCATAATTATTGCTGATAGATGACATCCAAAGTTGTGTACAGACCTTTCTGAAGTCATCCTCGGTTGTACCGGTCAGAGATGCCTCCGGTTCATCTGCAAGGTAGATATCGATATCAGCCTGGCTAACTCCCCATTGCAGCATTGCAGCAGTGATACCATTACGGAAATGGGTATTGGGGTTAGAACCACCAAGTCCGTAAAGTGCTGCTTCAGCCTGGAGGAAGCACACCTCAGAATAGGTAAGGTAATAGGACGGAATGTCTTTTGCATAGAGAACAGGTGCTGTGACAGATACGTTTGTTGCATCATAGGAAGCCCTGGCTTCTGATGTCAGGCCATTAGGATATCCCTCATATTCTCCGAGAGAGTTGGGGAGCGCAAAAATTGGCAGACGTGGATCATTCGAAGCATTCATCTTGTCAACCAGAAATTTGCTCAACCTGAAACTACCCTCATTAACAAATGCTTCGTACCAACCGCTGTACTGATAGACGACTGTGGTGTTGAAGTTTAAAATTCTTGCATTATCATCATTGCTTGTCATCAGAGGCTTTGAAAGGCAAGTGGTGATGGCAGTCTGGGCTGCAGATGGATCGGCATAGCGCATTCTCATTGCCAGTCTCAGACGGAGTGAATTTGCAAATTTGGCCCATTTTGTCATATCACCTGCATAAAACGGATCGGCAGTGCCATAACCATCTGCCAATGTAGCACCTTCAAATACCGCAATATAGTCTCCAAGTTTATCAATGATATCCTTATAGATTGACTCCTGGGTATCATATTTTGGCAAAAGAATACCTTCCACCCCTCTGCCTGCTTCAGTATAAGGAACATCTCCAAAAAGATCGGTGATTTTCAGTATCTTGATAAATGCCACAATATCAACCATAGCATATTTAACTGGATTTGGAGTTCCGCCTTCCGGCCCCAGTTTCTTTTTTAAGTCGGCAGCAAGGCCAAGTGACGTTGTTGAATACAGATCCTGCCAGACTATGCTTTCATCATCAGTATCAGTGTTAATACGATAACGGTCTTCGGGATACCCTGAAGAGTAGAGGTGTGACCAGGTGCCGCAGAAGAATACCTGCGACCTGGCAGTCAGTTGTCTGGCTTCTGATACGGTATATTTGCACATGTTGGTGAACAGGTACTGATCAGGAATGCTTGTAAGAGAGTTTGGGTTGTTATTTATGTCTGCCAAATCTTCACAAGAGACCAGCACAATAATGCCTATAATTAGTGCACTAATTCTTTTAATCTTTATGCTTTTCATCTTTTTCAGCATTTATTGGTTTATTTATAGGGCGATCTTTATGCTGAAACCAAGGCTTTTAGTAGTAGGTTGAGCGTGATTCTCAACACCGGCTCCATAGTTTCCGCTGTTATAAGAGCTTTCCGGATCATAGTGCTTTGACGCACGGTAGATGAAGAACAGGTTCCTACCGATTACTGATAATGTAACATTGGAAATGGGCATACCTGACAGAAAACGCTTCGGCAAGTCATAGCTCAGTGCCAGCTCTCTCATTTTAACAAATGTACCGTCCATTATGAACTCTTCCCCAATATTTCCAACACCGCCGGTACCCCAATAAGTCTGTGGATTAATGGCAATATCATTTTTTTCACCTGTAGAGACCCATACTCCCTCAACAAGCTCACCCTTAACACCCTCTGCAACATATCCTCCGGTTCCGGCATACCATTCCTTTCGCCCCTCCAGAGTCTCAGTCGTGGTACCATAAATAACCATATAGCGGGTACCGACAGAATAGAACTCACCTCCTTTCCTTATATCTATCAATGAATATAGTGAAAGGCCCTTGTATGAGAATGTATTGCCAATGCCTCCGGTCCAGTCAGGCATAAAGTTGCCTATCAGTTGGTAGTTGCTGGTTCCGCCATCTGCGATTGGACGTCCATCAGTATTTATAATACGGTTGCCATCTTCATCACGGAGGTATTTCGCCACGTAAAGATCACCGTATGGTCTGCCCGGCTTAGCATATATTTGAATATTCCTGTCCTGGCCAAGAAGTAATGTAGGTATACCTTCATATAGTTCAACAACCTCAGAATAGTTCTTGGCAAAGTTGAGTGATATATCCCAGGTGAATCCATTGGCAAGTTTGACCGGATTTCCTGTCAGTAATACTTCAAAACCCCGGTTGGCAAGCTCACCGGCATTGATGATCTTGGTAAAATAGCCGGTAGATCTTGGTATTGATGCAGTGAGTATCTGGTTTATGGTGCTCTTGTCGTAATACGTGAAATCAAGACTTAATCTGTCATGGAAGAATCTCAGATCAGCGCCAAGCTCAATTGAGGTAGTGATGTAAGGCTTAATGTTATAGTTTGGCAAAGTTGTGGATGAGATGCTTCCAACAGGAAGGCTATTGTATGTATCTGAATAAAGGCTGTAGTACAGGTTAGTCTGGTACACTCCCGGATCGCCTCCAGCCTGGGCCCATGATGCACGGACTTTTCCAAATGATAGAAATGCAGGACTTATTGCATCTCTGAAGGCATCCGTGAATACAAAACTTCCTGTTACCGAAGGATAAAAATATGAATTATCAGATGCCGGCAAAGTCGAAGACCAGTCATTCCGGGCAGTAAGATCAAGGAACAAATAGTTATTGTATACAAACTGAGCTGTACCATATAAGGAAAGTGTCCTTTTCTGTGATTCGTAGGCGGATGTACTTGGCGTATTTCCGGAATTGCTGATTTGATAAAAATCGGGCACTTTAAAGTTGGATCCGGATTGAGCTATATGGCTGTACTTAGAATCGTAGAAGTTACCTCCAATGCTGACAGATGATGTGATTTTATTAGTAATATTATTGTTGGCAGTGATCAGAAAATCGGTGTTGAACTCCTCATTGAAATATTTTACATATGTGATGTTACCTGCCGGATAAACCTGGGTTCCTTTGGCCCTGTAATAGAGATAGTCCCTGGCAAACTCGTCCTCTGAGGCTCTGACCTGAAGGCTGAGCCAGTCAGTAAAGTCATATTTGGCCGAGACAAGAGCAGTAAACCTGTCCATAGTCTCGTCAGTTCCTTCCTTATTAATTGTCCAGTAAGGATTTCCTTTATATGTATCCGATGTCCAGAGATTTTCGGTACTTGTTGCAGTTATGTAATTCATTGCATCGACTGTTCTGATATTGCGAGGCATCAGAGTAAGGGCATAACCGGGATTACCCTGCATATCAGCCATCTGCATCCTGCCAGTGACACTTTGTTTCACGAATGTCGCCTTGGCATCAATACTGAGTTTATCAGATAATTTTGCTCCGGTTCTCATGTTTATGACATACCGGGTAATGTCATTAGTTGGCTGTATACCGGCAATATTATCATAAGTGCCTGATAAACGCGCATTTATGTTCTCATTTCCACCAACCAAAGCAAGCGATGTTGATGATGTATGACCTGTTCGGTAGAAATCTTTCATATTATCAGGTTGAGGGTCGAAAGACTGAACTTTTCCTGACCAGTCCAGAACATCCTGTCCTTTCATTTCCGGACCCCAGCTATAGGGCATACCTTTCGAGGTGTAAGGTATACCGTCCAATCCCACATCAAGAACGCCATTAGAACCCTGCCCGAATACATTTTGTAAGTCAGGGAACAGGAGCGGCGTATCAGCTGTGTACGAGGTACTGGCTGTTATGCCAATGCCTTTCCTGGCTTTCCCTGATTTTGTTGTAATTACAATGACACCGTTGTTTGCGCGCGAACCATAAAGAGATGCTGCGTTTGGTCCTTTTAACACGGAAATTGACTCAATATCTGCAGGGTTGATGGTTGACAAAACATCTCCCTGATCAATAGCGCCGTACATACCGGATTCACCGAATTTCGTGTTATCAAATGGAATACCGTCGATAACGTACAGAGGGTCATTGTTACCGCTCAACTGGTTGTAACCACGAAGCAGAACGCGTGATGTCCCTGCCGGACCTGAAGCATTAGGTTGGACAATAAGGCCTGCAACCTTGCCCGCGAGGGTATTGATCACGTTGTTCTCCTTGGTCCTTTCAATGGACTCGGAGGATAACTCTCCGATCGAATAGCCAAGTGCTTTTTTCTGGCGTGTGATGTTGAGGGCAGTGACAACTACCTCTTCAACTGCAGTGAAGGCAGGTTGCATTACTACATTAATAGCTGATCTCTGCTGGAGTGGAGCCTCGAATGTTTCCATTCCCAGAAATGAAAAGACCAGAGTTTGTGCTGTGGAGGGAACACTGATAGAGTAATTACCCTCCATATCAGTGCTCACACCGGTAGTTGTGCCTTTTATGATGACAGCGACTCCTGCTAAGGGTAGACCGTCTTCTGCACTAGTAACCTTTCCGGTTATTGTCCTTTCCTGTTGGATTACACCATTCGAGAAAGAAGGACCGGCAAGCAGTTTTCCTTCAGGGAACAGACCAAACATGGCCGGCACCATCATGAAAACAAGAATAGCTTTCCGAGTTTTCCTGTTAGAGATTTTCATGTTGTGAGGATTAATTTGTGTGATAAGGTTTAATGGTTTATTATAATTGGATTCATCAGACTGACTTAATTCTGAAGAAGTAAGAAGCACCCTATATACTTTAAGAATCAAGTAATATTTGCTTTCTTATTAAGAATTGACAAGTTCAAAGCATAAATTTCGATCAAGCTCTTAATGAGGTCTCCCGCTTGCCACCTCCCAGGCTCTTCTTTTCAAACTGACAGGAAACTCAAAATCACTTTCTGGAGTCATGATATTATGAAAACGATAGTAAAGAATATAACAATTCTATTTGCTTTCTCTATTCTTTTAATCCGTTCCTGTCCTCCTTTCTTTTTAAGGTTTATATTACGGTAAAAATTATAAGATATTGAAAATGAGTTATAGAACATAAAATAAATTAAAAGTTTCCTTACCCGACCTATGCTTCAAAGAACGATTTGATACAAAGCTATATTTGAAAAAATTAAAAAGCAAACGTTTTCATAAAAAAATTTTTACTATTACTCAGATGCAATTAGTCGGACTAGTCAGAAATATGTGACTATATTATTAATACATTATATGTTACGTCATAAAATTGGAATTAATTCTGGATTTCCAGGATGAGTAGATGAAATATATTGTTATATTTGCACCTCTAAATGCAATTAATTTATTCAAACGTTTGTGAAATCTACTGATGCCTAAACCGAATGTAACATTAAAAGATCTGGCAAGAGAGCTGAACCTGTCACTCTCCACTGTATCGAGAGCTTTGCAAAATAGTGAGTCGATCAGTAAAAAAACCAGAAAAAGAGTCCTTGCAGGAGCTGAGCAGCTTGGATATTTCCCAAATTCTATGGCATCCAGCCTGAGACGAAGTAAATCCAACCTTATAGGAATAATTGTTCCGCGGATAAATATATACTTTCATTCAAGGGTCATCTCCGGAATTGAGGAAGTTGCATTTAAAAATGGTTATAATGTTGTCATTTGCCAGTCGAATGATTCATATGAGCGCGAGGTTGCTAATACTCAGGCATTATTGGCGAACAGAGTCGGAGGAGTTATTGCTTGCCTGGCACTTGAAACAGAAGACAACCTGCATTTTTTACGGTTTTCCAAATTCAATACCCCGTTGGTTTTTTTTGACAGAGTATGCCAGGAATTCGCTTGTAATAAGGTAGTTATTGATGATTTTGAAGCAGCTTATAAAGCCACTCAACACCTTATAGACATAGGCTGCAAGCGTATCGCTCACATTGCAGGTTATCAGGGAACAAATATTTTCAAAGCAAGACTTGAAGGATACAAGGCAGCGTTGAGAGATAACGATGCTATGTATCTTGATGACTATATTAAAGAGATTAAAGATCTCAATTATACTGAGGGCTACATTTATTCAAGTAAGCTCTTTGCCCTGAAGCCGCAGCCTGACGGTATCTTCTGTGCCAATGATGATACTGCTGTAGGAATCATTCAGGGTGCTAAGACAATTGGAATAAAGGTACCTGAGGATTGTGCAGTGATCGGTTTTAGTAATTATCCGGTTTCAACTATTGTTGAACCATCACTGACAACTATTGACGACAGAGCTATCGAAATGGGACAGGCAGCTGCGAAGCTTTTACTTCAGCAAATTGAAGATAAAAGTGACTTTGTATCGTCTCAAACCATAGTCATTGAGACGGACCTTATTATTCGTGAATCTACCAAAAGGACACACACCAAGTGATTCTTCCTCTGAGGATCGGAAGAGCAGAATCTGACAAAAGCCTGAACAGATTTGCTAATCTCCTTCCATGAATTGTCCATTAATGTTTTGGCAACAATATAACGTAATCTGAAATAGAAGTCAGGTCTTTACCACTTCTGAGGAGAACTACTTTCTAAAAGGGATATGACTGTGAGCCTGAGTCATTTATTCTTCCTCCCGAAGTTATACCATACTTCATTTGCTGCCCGTCTGTTTTCAATAATTTCATTGGCTATCGCAAGATTATGCTCAGCTTTTGATGCCATTGGATCCGATGATCTGTTGATGAGTTCCGTCAGCGGACCTACAGCTTCTTCCGGCTTTCCCCCGGTGATGAGGAGATTGAGTTTTGTCAGCTCACCGCCGGAAAAAAGCTTGCCGGTGTACCCCTCGGTGAAGGGAAAATACTTCCCGATGCAATCCTGTGCGGCTGATCCGGTGAGCAGTTTTATCCTCTCCTTCTGGTTGCCAATATTCGGACCGCCAATCATTCCGAAGATGGTGTATTTCGATTTGACAAAAGTGTTTTTTTCGCCTGCACACCTGTCAATCACTTCTCCGTCAGCTGAATAAAGAGTCATATAGGTATCCGAGAAAAGGTAGAAGTCCTTGGCCAGCATGGAGCCTCCCTCATCGTTTTCAGCCAGGTAGAAGTCCCAGTCAACCAGCAACCTTATCGAATCGAGAGCCACCAGGAGATTGGCCCCGTACCGGCTGCAGAGTGCCCTGACAGTATCACTGAATTCAGGGTATTGCATGGATATTACCGTAAAGCCTTTTCTGAGCGAGTCACCAATCATGAACAACGCGCGCGGGTCTGTCTGGATGGTAGAGGAGAGTCCCATGGCAAAGCCTTTTACGGCAGCGGCATATCCGTCTTCATGCCTGTCCCTTATAAAATCAGGCACCTGGTAATCATAGAAATTAACAAACAGGAATCTGTTGCTGTCTGCCGGCAGGAGTGCCTCAGGAGGGTAGGTCCTCTCCATGTTCACTATTGTGGAACATGATGCGGCAAGTGCAAGCACACATACAAGTGTGGGTGGAACGAAGAACTTTCTCATGGTCTTTCTCTTCCGAATTTCATTTAAAGTTATGCCAAACCGGGATCAAAACAAAAAAAGAGGCGCTCATCCCCCTGATAAACACCTCTTAAATCGAAACTAACCGGATCTTTTAAAGCACTATTTCCACTTTTATGTCATCAAGGAAGATTCTGTTCTTATTGATTGTTACGACGGTCGCCCGCAGATCATAGTCATTTCCCAGGAATTTTATCTGGGTTTCGGCTGTGGCTCCCGTGATTGTGAATGATCGGGTAGCCTCAGGTGCACTCCACATGCCGATGCAATATTCAAGGGCCCCTTCAGCAGGGTATACTGGCCAGTTGTCAATGATGAACTGTTCCTGGCTAATAGTTCCGGGACCGATTAAGCTGACTTTAAGTATATTATCATCCATTGTTCCGGTTGCGGTCATATAAGGTATTGCCTTGAAGGTCACCGTCACTGTCTGCACACCGTCAAGTTTTGCGAGCGGAGGTGAGATAAGATCACCGCCATAGCTCGTCTTGCCCACCTTGACGAATCCCTGGCGCGCATAGAGCATTGCAGTGCTGCCGCTGCCTTCCACCGTATTGATTGTACTGGTCCATCCCTTGTCCAGCTGCTCCTGTGTCCATTTGTCTATTCGTGTTTCACCATCGGTGTTATAGAATATCGCGTTCCCGTAAGTGAGCCAGCTGAAATCCTCTTCGAGAACCACCGTACCGGGTGATTGGGTCAGGATAACCGTACTGACTGTCGGATAATTGGTGGCAGTAGCAGTAAGTGTAACTTCACGCGGATCAATGCTTGTGTTTTCCTCAGCAATGAAGGTTATCTTCTGAGTGGTAACAGACTGTTCCACAAGCCATGAATCGTCACTGAGTGAATAAGTCCAGTCTACGTTTGATGCAACATCCACTGAGAATTCACCTCCGGCTGCCGGTATTGTCACATCAGCCGGAAGGGTTATATAGGGCTCGTTGCCCGCCTGCTCCACGCGAAACAGGACAGGCTGCTCCTTGCCGTCAACCACGAATGCAAAGTTGGCTATACGGGTATCGAAAGTCTCATTGGCCTCAACTATGATCTTGAAGATACCGTCTGCATCACCCTTGTCAGGGAATGACTTTACCCAGGCAGCCTGATCCTTGTTGAGAATCTGCCATGGTCTGTTGGAACGGACCACATAAGTTTGTGTCTTTTTTGACTTGGTGACAGTCAGGCCTGTAGGATCACCTTCAATGCTGAAGAATGGATCCTCCTGTATCGGATCTTCCTTGCAGGAAGAGAGGAGGAAGAGTGAGAGGAGGAACAGCGGAAGCACTATCAGTGCTGTTCTTCCAAAGTTTGTTATGTTCTTGTTTTTCATCTCTTAACTTTTTTGCTGGTTATTTCGTGCCGGCAATTGCCTGTTTGCTCCACCAGACCGGTGTTTTCATATCGTTTTCACCGCCCATTCCGCTGAGGGCATCAGCCGCGTTGTCAGCATTGGTGAGCATGGTGATGTTGGGATACCCGAAACGTGTCGGGAAGACCTTGTCATTGTAGATGGTTCCTTCGCCTATAGTGAGGACCGGGTAACCCGTCCTGCGGTACTCATGGTATGCTTCCATGCCTACCCAGAAGAGTGCAAGCCACTTCTGGTTGCCAAGAAACTCCTCCTTGCTGGTTGCAAGGTCCCAGGACCCGAGAGGTGAGGCAAGGTAGGTCTGAATATCTGCACTGGTAATGGTGATTGCCGGATCTGAAAAGGCACCCTGCTCTGACCATTTCTTCATCGATGCATCAACTCCCTTCTCATAGTGGATTTTGGCTGCAGCCTGACCTCCGCTGATCCATCCCTTAAGTGCAGCCTCTGCAAGAATGAACTCAACCTCGGCATAATCCATGTATGTGGCCGGGGCGTCCCTTCTGCAGAACACCTTGAAATTCAGCCATGAGGTTCCCCTGTCAACCTCACTTCTTTCAATATCAGTACAGCCGGATACAGTTCCTTTCCACACGTTTGCAGGGTTAACCTGTGCATTGGGATTCTTCTTGCCGATGACCGGAAGACGGGGATCAACATAGACCTGGTTTCCGAGATCGTCAGTCTGGACCGTAAGCCTGATCAACTGCTGGGTGAGCTTCCTTCCGCTAGAGGTGAACTCGCTTTCAGTGGTCGTCCCGAAGTTGCTGATGTAAGGATCGGTACCGGTAAACTTCACCGTTGCATTGTCTGCATTTGAGGTGAAGACCGGATACTTGTCGGGATTGTCAAGTATTGCGTTCATCCTGGTGCCGACACTCATCTCAGTGCGGCCGCTGACCCTGCAGAGAAGCCTGAGATACAGCGAGTTGTTGAATTTCCTCCATGCCGCCATATTACCGCCGTACATTCCGTCCATCGCAGGATTTAGGAAAACGGGATTGGTAGCATAGATATCATTTGCCGCTTCAAGCTCTTCAAAAAGGAACTCGTAAACCTCCCTCTGGGTGTTGAACTTCGGGGTCAGCGTTCCGCCAGGCTTCCTGGCCGAGAAGGCCTCTTCGTAGGGGATACTTCCGAACATGTCGGTCATATTAGAGAAGAAGAGTACCTTGAAGGTCAGTGCAATTGCCTCAAGTGACCTGTCGCCGTGCTCTATCGCCAGCTCATACATGTGATCAATGTTCTTTCCGTATGTGGCGTAGTGATTCCAGAAGCCGTACCAGTCTCTTGAGTCTTCAAGGAAATACTGATGCTCCCTGCGTGTCACGCCACCGGTGAAGGCGGTGAACTGGGTAAGCTCGTTGTTGTAATAATGTGTACGGTTAAGCCACTGGTTGGCAGAGTTGTAGAGTATGGGTTCGAACATGCCTGAAGGCTGTATCATCCCCACCAGGGTCTTGTTTGGATTTGTATTTAGCTCCTCGAATTTGCCTGTGCAGGAGTAGAGTGATCCGAGAACAAGCCCGCAGATGATTAATATCTTGATGTTTTTCATTTGTTGCCTGTTTTTGATTAGAATGATAGTCTCAGGTTAGCGCCCACCGTACGGGTCATGGGATATGCGCCTGCCTCAATGCCGTTGAAAACATTGGTACCGGTAAGCATACCACCCTCCGGGTCGAACTGAGGCCATTTGTCCCAGCTGAACAGATTGGTGGCAAAAATCGCCACGCTTGCTCCCTGAAGTACCCTTGTCTTCTGGATGAATACCGAAGGCAGGGCATATTCAAGACGTACTTCCTTCCATTTCAGGAATGAGGTCTCAAAAGTATGGGCTTCACCGTTGTAACGGTCAAGAGTTATAGCCTGGTAGTAGGTGTAGATACTGTTGGTGACTGTGTTGTTAGGCTGAAATGTAGCGGCTTCTCCTGTACCTGTCATATTCACCCCTTCTGCAACAATTCCGTCATAGCGACCTTCGAGGGAGTTCGTAAGCTTACCCTGGTATGAAAGTATGCCATGGGTCACCGAAAACCGGTGTCCGCCCATCTGGTATGAGAAGAGGGCGCTCAGGGAGAGATTCCTGTACCTGAGTGAGGTTCCGAAACCACCCTTCCAGTCAGGATTCACCTTGCCCAGGAAGTGGTCAGCAGTTGACTCAACCGAAGGCAGGCCGGTGGTGGCATCAATCAGCACCTGTCCCGAGCAGTCTACCCTTTCACCGTTGTTATCAGTATAGAAAGATCCTTCAGGCGCTCTCTTAAGGGCAAAGCCGTAGAGCTGGTACATCTCCTGGCCCACATATGAATAGAGATGGAGCCTTCCGCCGATGGTGGTGCCCATATCATGCTTATAGGGCTGTGAGGGATCAAGGCTCTCATGCAGACTGACCAGGGTGTTCCTGTTTGCCGCCCAGTTGAAGTTGAGGTTCCATGTGAAATCGCTGGTTTTGACCGGAGTGGCATACATTGACACCTCAATACCCTTGTTAGTGATCTCGCCAACGTTTATTCTCATGCTGCTGGCACCTACTATCGGGTCAATGTCAAGGCTGATAATCTGGTTTGTGGTTGAAGAGCGATAGAGCGCAATATCAAGGCCAAGCCTGTTCTTGAAGAATTTCGTGTCAAGACCCAGCTCCCAGCTCTCCATGTTCTCAGGTTCGATCATCGGGTCAGGGATAAGTGACGGGAGGGTATAACCGCCGCTAATCGAAGATGCCGAATAGTACTGGTCGAGACCATAGGGACTTGTATCATTACCAACGTTGGCCCATGAAAGGCGAAGCTTTGCCATGGATACTGCCGGCAGTGTGGTGCGGAAGTCGAACATCTGGTCAACCAGAACGCTCAATGCCACAGAAGGATAGAAGTACGACCAGTTCTTTGGCGCCAGTGTGCTGGTCCAGTCATTACGGCCGGTGATGTCAAGATAGTATGTGTCATCCCAGCCGAGAGTCATGAATCCGTAGAGGCTGTTGATCATCTTGTAGTTTCTGAAGCTCGAAGGACGCTGGTATATGCCGAAGGGCACGTTGTCAATGTGATAAACCCCTTCGATGTCAAGCTCGTCAAGTTGCACCGTGTTGCTCCTGTAGTGCGAACTCATGTTGTTGCCCCCAAACGCGGTGGTGGTGGTCAGCCTGCTGTCGAGGAAGGATCTCTCGTATTTCAGAAGGAAGTCACTGTTGGCTTCGAAGGTCATGAAGCCCTGTTCGCGGTAAAAACCGTTCTCCCACCCGAAGGTCATCTTGGGTTTGCGCTGCGTGCGGAACTCGTTGCCGAAGTCCATACCTGTCCTGAGATCAAGTGTCAGCCCCCTGGCTATCTTGATTGTCAGCCCCAGGTTTCCGAAGACCCTGTCCTTATCGGTTGTATTCAGTTCCTCATAGAGAACCCTGTAGGGGTTGTATGATCCGGTACCTGCAAATACAAGGCTGTTGCCGCCCTCGGAGATGGTGGCCGCACGGTTGATGGCATTGAATCTTCCCTTGAAGTACTCATTCCTCCAGTCGGCCATCGAGTTGGAGTTGTAGCCCCACATCAGGTCATACATAACCGTGGTCTGGTGATAACCGGCCATCGGCATGTTGTCACTGTCAGTGCGATAATAGTTGACCTTCGTCTTAAAGTCAATCCACTTGTTGACAGGGCTCTCGAATGAAAGGGCATACGACTGTTTCTGGAATCCCGTGTTTGGCAGGATCCACTTGTTCCTGGTATCAGTCATCGAGAAGCGGATGTTCTGTCCTTCACCGTTGCTGCCGCTGATGTCAACAGAGTTGTTGTATGTAATACCGTCCTGGAATATGCCTGTGAACCAGTCATCCTGGTATACGAACGGGGTTTTGACAATCTCGCCTGTCTCCCAGTTCTTGCCTGCGTACTGGTAGCGGAGCTTGTCCTCGCTGAACTCTTCTCCCCACGCATAGCGCGAAAGGTTTCTCGGGGGATAGTCAGTCGTGCCTACAAGGCTCGGATCGAGGGTCCAGAAGTTGTATTCATTCAATCCCATATCAGATCCTGATCCGAACTGAGTCTGGAAATCGGGCCAGTAACCCGGCCTCTCCACAACCACTGAAGAGTTGAGGGTTACGCCGATCCCTTTCGTTTTACGGCCTGATTTGGTTGTAATTACAATTGCGCCGTTGGCTGCACGTGATCCATACAGAGCTGTGGCTGCAGGACCTTTAAGCACGGAGACTGATTCAATATCTTCAGGATTGAGGTCGCTGGCGCCGTTTCCGAAGTCAACCGGGAAGTCTGATCCGGAGTTTGTATAGCTGCTGCTTGATGAGGTGGCTGTGGTACCTGACCTTATCGGAACGCCGTCAACGACAAAGAGGGCCTCGTTGGCACCATAGCTCAGGGATGCGTCGCCGCGGAGAGTCACCCTCATCGAGCTTATCGGGCCCGAGCTGGCGGTATTGAATGTAAGGCCTGCAACCTTGCCTGACATGCCGCTAAGCCAGTTGCTGGAAACAACCTGTGTCAGCTCCTCGCTTTCCACCTTTGATACTGCATAACCCAGTGACTTCTCCTCACGGGTCAGGCCGAGGGCGGTGACAACCACCGCAGATACTTCAATGGCTTCCTCCTGAAGGGTCACGTTGATCACACCCTGGTTGCCAACAGGAATCTCCTGCTTTATGTATCCCAGGAACTGTATCTCCAGCACAGGGTTCGTGCCTGTCACCCTTATGGAGTATGCACCCCTGGCGTCGGTGCTGGTACCTGTGGTGGTACCCTTGAGCACCACAGTGGCACCGAGGACCGGGGTGACACCATCGGGCTCATAGACCGTTCCCGTCACCTGCCTCTCCTGAGCCATCACCGGCAACATAACCAGTGCCATCAGGAATGTGGCAAGAATAATCTTAAGATCTGGTTTGAATTTCATAGATTAGTGGTTTTTAAGTTGTTTATATATGGTTTATAGCATCGACCATGTAAAATCCTTCGGACGTGTCATCGTTTCAGTATAGATCCTCCCGAACCTGTCGGTGACCTTTATCTCAAGTGTCGAGGTGGCTGATGATGCACGTACCCTGAACATATGTGCCGTGTTACCTGTCACAAACGAGCTGGTGGGTGTTGCACCGGCATTCAACCTCTTTGCTTCGTATGAGATTATGTGCAACGGATCCATCGCCGTCACCCTTTCAACAACCAGGGGTGTGCCACCCTCGGTGACTTCTACATTCCATTCAGGATCATAGCCCCAGACATTGATCAGAACATCATTAACCGGGTTGGGGGAGGCATAAACCCCGGCATATTCTGCAAGGGCAGCGTCTGTAGAGTTGGGGGCAAAAGCTGCGGCTGTAATATGCACCTTGTTGAGGTCATAGCTCCTGAACTGGTAGGTCGCAGGCTTGCCAATGCCCTTGTAATGCCACCTCACCTCCCTGCCGGTTATCTCCCAGACACCGTAACCGCCGGGACTGCCATCCCTGCAAATATGGTTATTGGCATAGCCCGTTTTACCGGTCCACCACCAGGTGGCACTTACGGCTGCGGTATTATGTTCCATGACCGTCCCTCCATCAATTGTAAAATTGATATGGGTGTGGCCACTGACAAAATGAACCTCCGAAAAGTCCTTAACCACCTGAAGCAGCGTGCTGCCATTGTTTAAAGCGAAGTTGTGTACTTCATCCCCACCGGCATTCAGGGTGGGGTTGCCGTACAGCTGTGCGTGCATGAAGATCACAAGCGGTGTGCTCTTGTCGGTGATGGCTGCAAGGTCCTTTGCCAGCCAGGAGGTCTGTGCGGAGACAACAACATCACTGTAGTTCCGCTCTCCGATGGTTCCCTGGGCTCCACCTGTATTGATATACTGGATGTCATCAAGAACAACATAATGAACCTGCCCCAGGTTAAATGAATAATAAGTCGGACCGATTATCTCCCTGAAAGGAGCTTCCGGCGGCAGGTCTCCCTGAACATACGGATCATTGTCATGATTGCCCATAACGTTGAACATCACGCAGTTGACTTTCTTCATCTCGATGAGATACTGTTCAAGGCGGAAGTTGTTGTCATACCAGTAGGCATCCCAGGTCATGTCACCCAGCGGAACGCCGTAAACCTTCTTCCCGGCAGACGCGTATGAACTGATGGTGGAATTCACATCAGGCAGGAACCCGTTACTGAACTGGGCAAGGTCATCATTGCGGTTCGCCAGGTGCCAGTCAGCCATGGCGAGAACAACATGATTGTTATTGTCTGTATGCACAAGTGAAAAGTCGTGCTGCTCAACCGAGTTGCCTCCCGCAAGCCTTTTGAAGAACTGCGGAATATTGTCGCTTGCGGCGATCTCGTAATTGCCTGGCAGTGAGATGAATACGAACTTATTCTGTTTTAACGACGGCAGGTAATAGATCCCCTTGCTGTCAGTAACCGTAACCTCCACTCCATCAGAGACAACCACTCCGGGAACACCCTCTCCGTCACAATAAACCACCCCCTTCAGGGTCATTCCGGATTTATCGGGAATGGTATTGTCTGCAACGACATTGATTGTCAGGGTGCCGAGAGTCATGCTGTCACTGCTTCTCTTAACTGTCAGTGTGTAGGCGCCTGAAGTTATCCCGGCAGGAAGAATAAAGCTGGCACTCTGCCCTGTCACTGATGTTACCGTTGCAGTATAGACCTTGCCTGCATCGGTGGTGAGCACGAACACCATCTGATCACCTGCTGCAAATCCGCTGCCTGTAATGGTAACCTCTCCTCCGGAGGGGACGTTCAGGCTTGCAGGTATCGATACTCCTGTGATCTTCAGTCCTCCTTCATCCGGAGGAGGCGGATCATCCTTGCACCCGGTGCAGGCGGCTATTGCTGCAATCAAAAGCAGAAAAAGAAGTTTCTTTATTTCTGGCATGCATTTCTCATTTTACTTGTTATACCCCAGGTCCGTAAGTATCTCCTGCGGACTCTTTTCAGTTTTGTATGTGCGAACCTTCCGGGTGTGGTAGAAATCTATCGTCAGGTCACTGCGGTTGGTGATCATCCCGCCAGGAAGGGGAGATGCTTTCTTTCCTTCTCCCTCGCCGAAGTATTTTTCCATCTGCTCAACTGTATTGAATGAATAGACGTTTGCCTTTAGCCCTGCAGCATGGATCTTTGCTGCAAACTCCGGTGAGAGGCCGTCATTCTCCTCGCCCAGGTTGGTGCCGATGAACTGTGCCCCGCACTCCTTCGTAAAGGCGATGATCTCGTCAGTCACCCCAGGTTTGGCAAACTCATTTGTTTTCGGATTGCCTATGAGGAAGCTGGCAAGTACTTTTTCGCCAAAAACCCTCTTGAAATTCATCATCCCCTTGCGTGAGAAGGTCTGAACCAGGATTTTGCCACGGGTGTTTCCCACGTTAACCCTGTCTCCCTTCCAGAATGGTTCCTCCGCTGAAGGTATCTCACCATCGAGCGGGTTCCAGCCGATCCGTGCCAGTTCGGCATAGACCTGCTCCTCCAGCCCCGGGTACTCGTCAGGGATCTTCGTCTCGATGAAAATCCCGGGTCTGTGTCCATTGTCTGCCGGGTCAGCCTCGTACTCAAAGTGATATTTTCCGGTTTCGTCCTTTGTGAAAATGCGGCTGCCGTCAGGATTTCTCTTTATCCTCTTGCCTTCGGCAATGCGGAAAACATCCTCAAACACCAGCACGTTCTGACCGACGAAACTCTGCCGGGCCTGGTCGGGGTTCTTTTTGTTGAACGCACTGCCATTGTCGAGTTGCATTATCTCTTCCCAGGTGAAGGTGCCTACAGGATCATTCTCTCTGCCGGGAAAGAGCTCCGCTACGTTTGTGGTGCGCTTAAAGGTTTTGTCATGCATTATTACCAGCACGCTGTCTTTTGACCGGTGCACATCGAGCTCCAGGTAGTCGGCACCGGTGTTGCGTGCCCAGCGGAAGGCGGCCTCGGTAAGTTCCGGCGCCCAGAAGATTGTTCCGCGGTGCGCTATGACTGCATTGTCAGGCATGTAACCCTGCACACCTGCTGTGGCGGGAGCGTTGTTGCCGGCACATCCTGCCAGCAGGGCAGCCGTCACGGCCACTGAGAAAAGCATTCTTATCTTCATTGTGACTGGTCATTTAGGGTTTGCTCTGTTTTGTCTGATCTTCCACTCTTCAGTGTGGAACCTTACCTTCGGGTCACGCATGTCATTGCATCTGACAATCAGTGCGCCTTCCTTCTCCCAGTAAGATTTCACTGTGTGGCCGCTCATCGGGCCGTCTTCAGGGCCCCGAATGGTTATATCATCGGGATTGACAACAATCTTCAGTCCTGCCGACTCGTTAAGCATGTCCATGTCGCCGCGGCTGTTGCCGCCAACTATCAGGGGTCTTGCCTTGATGAAGGTCTCGATTGTATGTGCTTTGCCGTCATCCTGTGGTATGGGAGGGATGATCTCCCCGGTGGTGACACCCTCTTTTACCACGCACTTGGCACCAAGGATATTTGTGACCGGTATGCCGTACTCCTCCGACACGAACTTCTGGTAGAGGAACTCAGGAGATGCCGTCAGTATGTATACCTCGAAGCCATACTCCTTCAGATTGGCAACCAGTTGCTTCATCTCAGGGTAGGTTTTGCTGCTGTATGACTCCCGGTAGCATTCATATCCTATCATCTCTATCTCGCCGGGTGTCAGGCCGGCCAGGAAATGAACCCTGTCTTCCACGTATGGTTTGCCTACATTGTTGCCATCTTTAACCATTCTTTCCAGGATTTTCAGTTTATCCCTGGCATCACGGTCTTTTCTCTCCTTCAGAACCACATCAGCATAGCGGTAGAGCGCTTCATCAGCAAGGTAATAAGGCACCTGGCCGAATGTGGTTCCGTCACTGTCGAACACCGCCACCTTTCTTATGTTCATGGTGATGGTCGAGTTAAGAAACCCTTCTATCCGGTCATTTACATCCTGTGACCAGCCGGAAACAGGCCGGTAGGTCTGTGCGTTAACCGTCAGGATGAGACAGAATGCCGCTGCAAGAACAGTTATTATCAGTCGTTTCATGTTTATCATTTTGCGTGTCCCAGGTATGTTTCCTTTTCCTTTTTCCATGTGGTTGCCGAGAAGAGCGCGGCCAGTATGCTGGCAGCGATAAAGATCCAGAAGGTTGCTCCCCAGCCCAGGCTGACGTTGTCTGCCACTGCGCCGATGAGTACCTTCGAAAGTAGGGCGTCACCTATCAGGTATCCGAAGAGGCCTACAAACCCAGCTGCGGTTCCGGCTGCATTCTTCGGAACGAGGTTGACAGCCTGGACACCGATGAGAGCTACCGGACCATAGATAAAGAAGCCGATAGCTATCAGGGCAGAATAGACCACTGTGACCCTTGTGGCATCAGGATCTGTGCCGAAGGCATTGGCAAAGAATGAAGCCACGGGGACAGCTTTCCAATAGAGCAGAACGCTGAGCAGCACCAGGACCATGTAGATCACATTTGCCGGGGCACAGCGACCCTTGAAAACCTTCGAGGAGATCCATCCGATAAGCACCATTCCCGGTACGCCGGCATAGTTGTGCAGTGAGAACGCCATCTTGCTCTGCTCGCTGGTAAGAAGCCCGGCTTCCTCACAGTAGGTTGGCGCCCAGTCGCCAATGCCATAGCGGATAAGGTAAACGAAGACGTTGGCAAGTGCTATCAGCCATAGTATCCTGTTGGTGAAGATGTATTTAATGAAGAGCTCCTTCACAGGGATCTTTTTGTCAGAGCTCATTTCCTTCTGTGCCGGTATGTCATTCCTGTATTTATCGATGGCAGGGAGACCGCACGACTGAGGTGTGTCACGCAGTGCCCACCAGCAGAAGAGCGCCAGCAACAGGGCCACGGCGCTGGGGAAGATAAAGACTATCCTCCAGCTCTGGTCAACCATTACACCTCCTCCGATATCCACAAGGAAGAATCCGCTGAAGAGCACTGTGCCCCAGGCAGCCAGGTTGCCCATAAGGCCGCTGCCTACTGTGTGGGATGTGTTCCAGATGCCCATCTTGAAGCTTCGTTCATTGTGCGAGAACCAGTGTACCATGATGCGGCCGCACGGTGGCCACCCCATACCGCCAAGCCAGCCGATCACAAGCATGAAAAGAAATATTATCCATACGGCGCTTGTGGCAAAAGGAAAGATCCCTACCGACATCATCAGGAGTGATGAAAGGATCAGGCCTATGACGAGGAATTTCCTTGCATCAGACCTGTCTGAAAGAGCTCCCATGATGAATTTGCTGAATGCATAGGCTATTGAAATGGCAGAGAGAGCAATACCGAGCTCCAGTTTGGTATAACCCAGTCCGCCGTTCTCAACAGGTTGAATCATCCCGGGAATGGCCAGTGCCAGGTTCTTCCTGACGAGGTAGTATGCGGCATACCCTATGAATGCTCCCATGAAAACCTGCATGCGCAGACGCTTGTAGGTCTTGTCAATCTTTTCCTCAGGCAGGGGCTCCTTGTACGGGGGTGGTTTCAGAAAGTTTATCATCGGTGAGTTGTTTGTCAGGTTTTCAGCGGGCAAATATTGGTTTTCTTTTTATCTATTCTGTTTCTTTAACATTAATTATTTATTACAGGTCACTCCCCCTGTTTACGCGCATTCTCCTCCCACGGCCACGGTTTGGCTTTCAGGCGCACGGCCTCCTTTTCCCATCTTGAGGCCATTTTCCTTACCCTTTCAGGGTATTTCGCGGCCAGGTCCACTGTCTCGGAGGGGTCCTGATCGAGATCATACAGTTCCCATCTGTTCTCATCTTCAGGGGTGAACTGCATGGGAGTGCCGAGCTTTGCAACCAGTTTCCATTTTCCCATGCGGATCGCTCTGTTGCCTTCATGTTCCCAGAACAGGAATTCACGCTGCAGTCTTTTACCTGCAAGTGCCGGAAGCAGGCTGATGCCTTCGGGCATGATAGCCTGTGTGCCGTTGTGTCCTGCCGGGAAGGTGACTCCTGCCAGCTCCAGGCAGGTTGGCATTATGTCGATAAGATGTCCGGGTTCGTCAGTGATGATCCCCTTCCGCGGTATACCCCGGGGCCAGTGTACGATGAGTGGTGTTGCTATGCCTCCCTCATGCACGAATGATTTGTACAGCCTGAAAGGTGTATTGCTGGCATTGGCCCACTCTTCACCATAGGCCACCCATGTATCGGCAGGGCCGGGCATCACGCCACGACCGCTCCTGATGAACCTGCCGTCGCGGGTGTATTCGGGTTTCCTGACAGCAAGCACCTGGTCCTGCGGATAGGGCTTCAGCACCTTCTGTTCGTCGGTCAGGGGTTTGGCCATCCCGTTAGTCATCACCGGTTCGGCGCAGCCGCCGTTATCCTGCATATATAATATAATCGTGTTGTCAAGCTCGCCCTTTTCTTCCAGGGCAGCAATGATCCTGCCGATGCCCTGGTCCATGATATCGATCATGGCGGCATAGGTTTCCATGCGGCGGGCCTGCCACTCCTTCATTGTCTCATCCTTCCAGGCGGGTATTGACCCCGGCCTTTCAGAGAGGAGGTGGTTCGGGGTAACCACACCAAGTTCCTTCTGTCTTCTGAACCGGTCTGCCCTGAGAGAGTCCCACCCGGCGTCATACACACCATCATACTTTGCTATTGCCTCTTCCGGTGCATGAAGTGGCCAGTGGGCAGCGTAGTATGCCACATAGAAGAAGAAAGGCCTGCCGGCCGGATGCTCCCGGATATATTTTACTGTGGTGTCACTGATGGCATCGGTGTAGTAGAATCCTTCGCCCGGTGTGATGAATGTGTTGTTGCTGAGCAGTGTGAAGGGATCCCAGTAGCTGCATGAGCCGCTCAGGTGTCCGAAGAAACGGTCGAAGCCGCGCTGGCGGGGCCAGTTGCCGGTGTCTGCCTCAGCCCCCTGCGGAAGGTTGGAGGCGTTCATGCCGTACAGGTGCCACTTGCCGGTCATATAGGTTGAATAGCCTGCACCCCTGAGCACCTCTGCAATAGTGAGGGTGCTCCTGTTCAGGTCATCAAGGTAACCCGGCTCGTCCCATAGTGGTCTTGTAGCCAGGTGACCCATGGCTGCCTGGTGGGGGTAAAGGCCTGTCAGCAGGGAGGCCCGGCTGGGACTGCAGCGTGCAGTGTTGTAAAAATGGGTAAAACGGACGCCTTCGGCAGCCAGCCGGTCAAGGTTAGGAGTCCTGATCTCGGATCCGTATGCTCCTATATCGGAATATCCGATATCATCAGCCAGTATAACCATGATGTTTGGCTGCCCGGGTTCATCAGCCCCTTTTCCCGAACCTTTCCCTGTGGCTGCACCCCGGGAGCATGAACTGAAAATGAAAGAGGCCAGCAGTATGGTACAGAGTGATGTCACTCCCGCCATCCCGCTGATGTTGCCTCTGCCGGTCTTCCCCTTTTTGATCATGATCTGTATGGTGTCAAACCATCACGTAACCTTTTGCAATAGCTGTATACTCCTCCACCTGTTGTTGCACCCAGTCTTTGTCCCTGCCCAGTTCCCCGGCCATAATCCCGGCCACTTTTGGCGCCAGGGATATCGACTGCTTTGCGTCAAGATAGAGGACCCTCACCCTGCGGGCGAGCACGTCATCAACAGTGCGTGCCATTTCCTTGCGTACTGCCCAGATGACCTCCCCGGCGGTAAAATCCGACTCGCTATTCAGTTTCTCTGCCCATTCGGGATTTTGCTTCTGCATCTGCCTCAGTTCATCAAGGTCGCTGCCGTAGATGTACATCCTGTTGGACCTGTCAGGATTTTCAAGATAGCCGTGGATCTTCAGGTCTTTGGTACGGCATTCCCTGAACGGAAGCTTCCTTGCCCTGATTCCTGCATTCACCGTATCCTCTGCCATTTTGCGGTAGGTGGTCCATTTACCCCCGGTAATGGTTACCAGTCCCGACGGGGAGACGAGCATCTTGTGGCTGCGTGATATTTCCTTTGTTTTAGCTCCGTCACTGTCATGCTTTGGTGCCGCCAGGGGGCGCAGGCCGGCAAATACGCACAGTACGTCGCTGCGCTGCGGCTTTTTCTCGAGATACCTGCCTGCGGTCTCGAGGATAAAGTCAACTTCCTCATCGAGGGCTTTGGGCTCAAGCACAAATTCCTTAACGGGAACATCAGTGGTACCAAGGATAACGCGGTTGTGCCATGGCACACCAAACATTACCCTTCCGTCACTTGTCTTTGGAATCATTATGGCGTCATCACCCCCGAGGAAACTCCTGTCAACGACAAGGTGAACACCCTGGCTTGGCCTCACCATAGGCTTCTCCTCCGGGTTGTCCATCCTGATTATGCTGTCAACAAAGATCCCTGTGGCATTGACAATGCATCTGCCCTCAGCAGTGAAGTGTGTTCCGTCAAGCTCATCAACAGCCACTACTCCTGAAACCTGACCGTCAGAGGTTTTAAGCAACTGTATCACCTTTGTATAATTGACTACAGTGGCCCCTTTTTCGATGGCTGTCTGCATCAGGTTGACTGCCAGGCGTGAGTCATCAAACTGGCCGTCATGATAGACGACACCTCCCTTGAGACCTTTACGGACTATCTGCGGTATCGATTTAACGACGCTGCTGCGGCTCATCGGCAGTGAGCGTCCCAGGCTCATGCCTCCCGAGAGCAGGTCGTACATGGTAAGCCCGATCGTGTAAAAGGGCTTCTCCCACCATTTGTAGTTCCCGATAATGAAACGCTGGTTCTTCACCAGGTGCGGGGCATTCCGGCGAAGATAGCCCCTCTCGCGTAACGCTTCCCTGACCAGGGCTACATCGCCCTTCTGAAGGTAACGCACCCCTCCATGAACAAGTTTGGTACTTCGTGCCGATGTTGCCTTTGCAAAATCACTCTGTTCAAGCAGCAGTGTGCTGTAACCCCTGGTAACAGCATCCACCGCTACGCCAAGACCTGTAGCGCCTCCCCCGATGATGATAAAATCCCACTGACGCCTCTTGTCTTTCAAATCCTTTAGAAAATCTTCTCTTTCCAATGTTATAATGGCTTAAATATGATTATTGTCAGAAAACAAGGTAAAATTATGACATTAATTTTTTAAATCAAAACAAATAAGAAAGAAAAAGTAATTAAACGTAACAATTTCATCTTTTTTAAGATTTTATTTTTCTTGTTTTATATTACTTTTGTTTTTACATTTGAATGGAAATCCGACTTGAGGTATAAGGATATAAAATCATGAGAAACATTGCACAGCGCCATAAGATAATACTGGCAGAGCTTGAGAAGGAAGGTTATGTAAGGGTTCATGACCTTAGCTTACGGTTGGGAGTTTCGGAAGTTACGATTCGAAAGGATTTGAAAGAACTTGAGGAACGGAGGATGCTGATCCGCAGTCACGGCAGTGCCGGCCAGGTTAGTTCACTGACCATTGACCGTCACATTGACGAGAAGGAGAAAGTGCAGGTAGGGGAGAAGACCAGGATTGCCGAGGCGGCTAACAGTCTGCTGGTAAAGAATGACCGGATCATTATTGCATCGGGCACAACTGTACTGGCTTTTGCACAGTATATTACAATAACTGATCCTATCACCGTGATCACACCCTCGGTAAAGGTATCACTCATCCTCAGCTACAAACCCAATATTGACATAATCCAGCTCGGCGGATCACTCCGCAAGAGCTCGGCTTCGGTCATCGGTCCTTACGCTGAGAGCCTCCTGACAGAGATGATGTGCAGCAAGCTCTTCATCGGTATTGACGGGCTCGACCTTGACCATGGCCTGACTACCAGTAATATAGCCGAGGCTCATCTCAACCAGTATATGATCAATGCGGCTCAGGAGGTGATTGTGCTGGCAGACTCCACCAAGTTCGGCAAGAGGGGCTTCGGGAAAATCTGCAATCTCAATAAGGTGCATCATATCATTACTGACCGGAACGCTCCGGGCAGTTTTATCCAGATCATCCGCGAGATGGGGATTGAGGTGACGCTGGTGTGAGAGGGTCTGAGAGTCTGAGGGTCTGAGAGTCTGAGGAATTGCGATTTATGCCGGCGTACTGCCGACTGCTTACTGGTACTGCCGACTGCTGACTGAAAATAACCTCATATAATTTATTCTTCCCTGATGTCAACCTGAGAGGTTTTTTAAATTTGTAACCGCCCACATCAAAACCTTTATCAAAATGGCAGGAAAATCTCTATTCAGAGTGTTAGCCGTGTTTACGGCATTCGTAATTGCCGGATGCGCAACCAGGAAGATGGCAGTGACGGGTGATCCGTCGGGCCGCACACCCGGTGCCGAGCGCGAGTTCCGCGCTGCCTGGGTGGCTACCGTCGCCAATATCAACTGGCCCAGTAAACCCGGTCTTACAGTGGAAGAACAGAAAAACGAGGCGATCGCCCTGCTGGACCTGCTTGACCGGAATAATTTCAACGCAGTCATCTTCCAGGTCAGGCCCCACTGTGACGCAATGTACCGCAGTGACCTCGAGCCATGGTCATACTACCTTACAGGAGAACAGGGCTTGGCTCCCGATCCTTATTATGACCCGCTGCAGTTCTGGATTGATGAGGCGCATGCCAGGGGATTAGAGCTGCACGCCTGGCTCAATCCCTACCGCGCTCACCACCCTGCCGGAGGAGCTGTCACCGACGCCTCCATCGTCAGAAAACGCCCCGACCTTGTACTTAAGCTCGAGGTGGAGAACTACTGGTGGATGGACCCGGCGCTGAAAGGTACCCAGGACCACTCCTACAATGTGGTGATGGACCTTGTGCGAAGATATGACCTTGACGGGATTCATTTCGACGACTACTTTTATCCTTATCCCGATTACAATAAATTCAAGGATTTTCCTGATGACGTAAGCTGGCAGGCCTACCAGGCCTCCGGAGGAAAGCTTTCGCGCTCCGACTGGCGCAGGGATGCAGTGAATACATTCATCGAACGTCTTTACAATGGTATCAAGGCTGAAAAGCCATGGGTCAAGTTCGGGCTCAGTCCGTTCGGCATATGGCAGCCTTACAATCCTCCGGCCATCGGCAGCGGTTTCAACCAGCATGAGACACTCTATGCAGACGCGAAGCTCTGGCTCAACAAGGGGTGGATTGATTATTATTCGCCTCAGCTATACTGGCCGATCAACCAGATTGCCCAGAGTTTTCCGGTGCTCCTGGGATGGTGGAAGGATGAGAACCTGAAGGGGCGTCATCTCTGGCCCGGGATCAGCATCGGGATGTCACCTGCTTCGAAGGCCATTGACGAGACCATAAACCAGATCATGGTCACACGTGGTCTCCTGCCCGGGAGTCCCGGTGTGATCCACTGGAGCATAGGACCGCTGGTCAACTCTCCGGGACTGGCCAGGGCTGTTGCTGATGGTCCGTATCGGAGGCCTGCCCTGGTACCGCCGATGCCATGGCTGGATAAGAGAGCCCCGGCACCCCCCGCAGTGACAAAAATGGCTGAAAACGGTACCCTGAAACTGTCATGGACCCATCCTGACCCTGCTGACATAGGCCGCTGGGTGGTCTACTTCAAATACGGTCCGCAATGGAACCAGCATATCCTTGGCGGTACCGTGACTGAAGATGCCATACCTGCCTTCATCCTGAACCGTGAGTACCTTGCGCGCACTTCGCGCGATAAGGTTACCAGGGCAGATCAGGCTTTCATTGCTCTTGATTCAGTAGCCGTTTCAGCAGTTGACCGATTTGGTAACGAAAGTATTATCAGCAGGATAGGGATTAATGAGTTTACCCCTGCTGATGCGCCGGATCTTGACAGGACCCTGGCTGAGTTCTATGATGGGATTAAGCGGCCCCCGGTGCCGGTACCTGCAGTCACTCCAGGTATTAATGTGCTGATAGATGAGCACCTTGACCTGGTCAGGGGCAAAAGGGCGGGCCTGATCACCAACCCATCCGCGGTTGGGATAGATATGCGAAGCACTGTTGACATACTTGCCACAACCCCCGGAGTAAACCTGGTGGCTCTGTTCGGTGCTGAACACGGTGTCAGGGGAGCGCAGCACGGACGAATCTTCACTGATGGTGAAAAGGATCCTGTGACCGGCATCCCGGTTTACAGCCTTTACGGCGAGTCATGGGCGCCAAGACGTGAGTGGCTCGACAGTATCGATGTGATGCTCTTTGACATTCAGGGAGTGGGATCGGCCTGGTATACATACAAGTTCTCCATGTCTCATGCCATGGAAGCATGTGCAAAAGCAGGAATACCCTTCATCGTCCTCGACAGGCCCAACCCGCTTGGCGGCCGGGTTGTTGAGGGACCAATGCACGATACAATCAGCATCTACCGCCATCGCCTGCCGCTGAGACACGGCATGACCCACGGTGAGCTGGCGAAGATGTGGAATGAGACTGAAGGTTATGGTGCTGAACTCACCGTAATCAGGATGAAGGGATGGAGCAGAAGTATGTTGTGGAATGAAACGGGCCTGCAGTGGGTGATGCCCTCACCCAATATTGACAACTGGGAGACGGCAGTGGTATATCCGGGGCAATGTCTCTTCGAGAGAACCAATATGTCTGAAGGCAGGGGCATGACCAAACCATTTCTTGTGACAGGTGCTCCATGGGTAAATGCTGAAGAGGCTGCAGCCGACCTGAACTCGAGAGGAATCGGCGGAGCGTATTTCAGACCTTTATACTTCATTCCCCGCTCCGCCGGCACCGGATATAACCGCAGCGGAAAACCCTGGAACGAATTGTGCGGCGGAGTGGAGATAATCCTGACAGACCCTGCCGCTTACCGTTCCGTCGAAGCTTCACTCCATATCATAGATGCCTACAGGAAAACCAGTCCCGATTCACTTGTCTGGTCACCTCCTCTTATAATAAGGAAGCTCAATGAACCCGGGGTTACCGTACAGGAGGTTGTGAAAGCCTGCCAGGATGATGTGAAGGAGTTCATGGATATACGACAGAAATACCTTCTCTACAAATGACGAAGAACCTGTTTATTATAGCCCTGGCAACTGTGGTGCTCCTGGGATGCAGCACCACAGGGAGAACACGAAAGACTGAAGTAACTGACCCGGCAGCCGCAGCTGCAACTGCGGCTGCTGAAACCCTGGCAGCAATCCCGTGCCGGTGCGACAGTACGGGAGACGACTCACCATGGGTAAGGTTCCTCAGACTTCCGGAGCCGTTGACACACCAGCCGAAGTCTGACATCCTGTGCAAAAGTGAATACCCAGCTACTGTAAGTATAAACGGCCAGATCGTGAAGCAGTACAAAACAGGAATTTTCTTTACGACTATTTCATTTAATGAAGGTGTGAACAGGATTACTGCTGAAGCAATTTATCCCGACGGTCGGATTGCTGTCTGCGAGCATGCTGTCATTTATGAAAAGCGTGATCTGAGCCGGCAGCCATTCCCGTTATGGATCGGGAAGAGTTCATTCGAACCGTCGGCCGATATGGAACTGCTCCCTGGCGAGGTGGTGAAGGTCAGCTTTCGCGCTTCGAAAGGGCAGGAGGCATGGCTGGAGGTAAGACCAGGAAGAAAGAACATTAAATGCGAGCGGGAGGATAATAATGACTACAGCCTGTACCGGGCAGAGCTACCGGTGCGGGACTTCGCCACAGGTGTACCGTATGCCTTGTCCGTAAGGCTTGTGCCGGCAGCCGGGGCACCGGTGAAGGGGAGTGTCAGATCTGACTTCCGGCGGACATTTACAGTGAGAAATCCTGAGGATTTTCCGCTTGTTCGGGTTAAGAACGAATATTCAAGGCTTGTCTACAATCTAGGCGCCCCAAGGCTCGGCGGGCCGGTAAGGTCAGAGCTCGGGCCTGGTGTGATTCTGAAGACCGGCGGAAAGACAGGCAGTAACTTCAGGGTGAGGCTGAGCAATACCGAATCGGGATTCATCAGCCAGGATGATGTTGAAGTGATGGGCGGCAGCAGAACGCAGCCTTTGTATACTGTCACCAGCATGTCATGCGGACCATCTGCCCGGGGTGATGTGGTATCAATACCCTACCTGGAGCCGGTTCCTTACGAGGTTTATCCCGATCCGGAAGGGAAACGCCTTGTTGTAACGCTTTTCGGAGTGGAGTCGGCTGCAACATGGGTCAGTCACCGGACAGGATGCCGGGTGGTTGACAAACTCACATGGGAACAAAGTACCCCGGAGACTTTCCGGGTTTACGTCAATCTGAAGAGCGGAAAGATATGGGGATATGACATAAGACCCTCAGGCAGAAGCCTGGTACTTACTGTCAGGTACGCCCCGGAATTTGACCCGGCAGGGGAGAAACCACTGGCAGGACTGAAGATTGCCATTGAGGCCGGCCATGGCGGATCAAACTCAGGTGCAACCGGATTGTCTGGTCTGGTTGAAAAGGAGATCAATCTTGACCTGTCGTTCAGGCTGGGTGAGTTGTGTACATCAATGGGGGCTGAGGTGGTGCAGGTAAGGGATTCTGATAGGGATATGGCACTGCTCGAGAAGCGTGATATAGCCATTAAGTCAGGTGCCCATATGCTGATCAGCATTCATGCCAACGCGGGAGGGAGTGGTTTTCTTTCGGTGGCAGGCACCAGCACCTACTGGCATAACCCTTTCTGGGCGCCACTGGCACAGACTATTTATGACAGGCTGCTGGAGACAGGTCTGGGGGAGTTTGGCGTTGTGGGGTCATTCAACTATACTGTCACCCGCACTTCACAGATGCCTGCCGTGCTGGTTGAGCAGGCTTTCATGACCCATGCCGAAGATGAAGAGAAGCTAGCAGATCCCGACTTCCGGCAGCAAATGGCCGTGAAGATTTACGAGGGAATGGTGGACTACCTTAAGATGATGCGGGAATAGAATTTCGTGACAGTTCATATTATTGCACGATCGCCGGACGGGAGACCATAAGTCCTACGAGCCGGCGGTTGAGCATTTCCATGATTTCGTCCGGGACGAAGCTGTAACCCTCACCGGCAAGCGAGGTCACAAACTCATGATGGCTTCTGCCGGCACGGTAGTCGGGCTCCCTGCGGGGATGAAGCAGATACCTGCTGAAAAGGTCAGGATCTTCGGCAATGTTAATGACGGCATGATACACCAGCTTGTCACCGACTTTCCTCATTGATGATCCCAGTATCTTGCGGTTGCCGATGGTGATATCAGAAATGCCTTTTGAACCCAGGCCTGTAACACCCATTTCTCTCAGACCATCAATAACCACACTGTTAACCATCCTGAAGAAGTCCCTGAAATGAACCGGCACCGGAAATTGCCTGGCTACTGTAAACGCGACGGTGGCAGGGGTTAGAATCACTGTCTCTCCGCCGGACGGCCTTTTGGTTACACGGAGGGCAGCAGCTGCTACCGCTTCTACACATAAACTGGATTCCACGCTGTTCGACTGGCCAAGTACTATGACCGTCTCCTGTGGCTGCCAGACAATGATTCCCGAGGTGCCTTCACTGAAAAGGAAGGCATCGGGAAGGTCATATTCAGAGAGTGTCACTGCCATGCAGAGCGATCTTCTTGCTATCTTTATACCGTGTACCGGAGAAAAACTTCTCCAAATTAATTAAAATACTTTCAGCATGGAGACATCCGGAGATAATGGCATGGATTTCAGACATCCCGAACTATGGGATGAGCCGGATTATATCCGGAATAAGATGGTGCATACCATGACCCATATCTACGATCATGGGATGACAACCACCTCAGGGGGGAACATGTCTGTCACTGACAGTCTTGGAAACATCTGGATAACCCCGTCAGGCACCGACAAAGGATCATTGAAGCCCGACCAGGTGGTGTGTGTTGCTGCTGACGGAATCTTTGCAGGCCCGCTCAGGCCATCAATGGAATACCCGCTACACCGTGAAGTCTATATTGCAAGGCCTGACATCAGGGCGCTGATTCATGCTCACCCGCCTCTCCTGACATCTTTCAGCATCGTACACCGGATACCTGATACCTCGGTTCTGAGAGCGTGGAAGGAGATATGCGGAGAAGTCGGTTATGCCGGGTACGCAATTCCCGGAACCGGTACCATGGGAGAGACAGTGGCAGCAGAATTCAGGAAGGGTCATGATGCAGTTATCATGGAAAACCATGCAGTGGTTGTTGGCGGCAGAGACCTGGCTGAAGCCCTGGCACGACTGGAGACTCTCGAATACTGTGCAAGGACCATTCACAATGCAGGATTCATTGGCGATGTTATCATACCTGAGTATGCCCGGGACGACAGGCCAGAACCAATGCCGGGGAAATACGTTCCGCAAGCGGTCCGGGGTTTGCAAAACAGCAGAACAGGTGGTGTGATTAGTGCCGGCGAAGAATTTCTTGAGGAAGAAATTTGCCGGATGGCAGCGCGTGCATGTAACAGGGAAATGTTGTACGGTTTCTGCGGGATTGTATCGGCAAGGAGCACCGGTGAGAGTTACCTTATAACACGGGAAAAGGTTTTAAGATGCACTATCGGGAAGGATGATATTATTAAAGGCAGAGGCGGGGATGATGACTGCGTTCCGGAGGAGAAGTTGCATGCAGAAATATATCAAAAGTTTCCAGCAGTCATGGCGGTGATCACTGCCCGGCCTCAGTATCTGATGGCGTTTGCAGTCACCGGGAAGGAGGTTAATGTAAGAACCATCCCTGAGAGCTGGTTATTGCTGCAGGAGATGCCTTTAATACCTTCCGGAGCTCTTTCACTTCGACAGGAGAGAATATTCGAAAAGCTGACTTCAGGCATCCCCTCAGTGCTTATTGCCAATGATTCGGTGCTTGTCACAGGTGACAGCCTGCTTCAGGCATTTGACCGCCTGGAAGTGGCCGAAATGACAGCCATGTCACTGATATCCGGAAAGTCTTTGGGAATCGTGAATCAAATCTCAGACAGCAATATTGAAGAACTGAGGAGGGCTTTCTCCGGCAGGTGATATGCTTATGACGTCGGGGTTGTTATTCTCCGGGGAAGCCGACAGTCTGTGCCAGTATTATAACCTGCAGAGGCTTTAGTCCCATCTCCGGTGCAAGCTTATCACGGGGCACCATAGCCCTGATGACACAGGCCAGTTGCTCTGAAGCACAAAACAGGTATACATTCTGTGCCATGAAGCCGGTGTTGGCCCATGATGAGAGCTGATCAGCCTCAGTGACCTGCTGCCCTTCCTTAAGGCCTCTTTTTGCAAGGTCAGCGACATATACAAGGTTGACCGGTGCCGTGGCGGGAAAGTCCTGGGTACCTGTCAGGGCACGGATGTCCCTGCTGTGCACCTGTTTCAGCCTGCAGCCTGTGGCATCATAGATGTATAGTCCGCTCCGCAGGGTCACATAGAGATCCATCTCCTGCCTGTTATGCGAAGAGGGTGCCGTTCGTTTACCGTCAGACTCGCGGTTGATGCCCCAGGCTGCCCAGAGGAGGTCGGAGAGCTGCTGCAATGACAAATCCTTTTCAGAAAAAAGCCTTGCAGAACCCCTGGCATCCAGGGCCTCCATCAGCGGCATGCCTCCCTTCCTTGAAGGAGAAGGCAGAGAAATATCCTGTGCTTGTATCATGCCCCGTGTGATTAACGAATTAATTATCAGTATGGCAGCAAAACCAAAGAATGCTTTTTTCATGAGTGCCTGAATTTGACGATGAAATTAACAAAAAAGTCATGAAAATTCAATTTCCCGGCCATAGCCCCCTGGAAATATGAACCCCTTGGACTGTAAATTTGTTTAACGACATAACAACAGCCGGATGGAAATCACAGCCATAGTCCTTACAACCTTTCTTGCCTCGATCCTGACCTTTTTTTCGGGCTTCGGGTTTGGAACTATACTCTTGCCCGTTTTTGCGATTTTTTTTCCTGTTGATATTGCTATTGCGCTGACCGGCCTTGTTCACTTTGCTATCAACCTCTTCAAGATCACACTGGTAGGAAAGAACGCCGACCGCCAGGTATTGATGCGTTTCGGCCTTCCGGCAATACTTGCATCGTTTGCCGGCGCATGGCTGCTGCTTCGCATCACTCAGATGCCGGCATTATTTGAATACCGGTTCGTTGGAAGAACCCTGGAGGTTACCCCGGTAAAGCTGGTTGTTGCCCTTCTATTGCTGGTATTCTCCCTGCTCGAGGTAATCCCCTCTGTGCAAAGGATGCAGTTCGGGAGGGAGAAGCTGCCGATAGGCGGGCTGCTGAGTGGATTCTTTGGCGGACTGACGGGTATCCAGGGGGCTGTGCGCAGCGCATTCCTCATCCGCAGCGGACTCTCCAAGGAGGCATATATCGCAACAGGAGTGGTTATTGCCTCGCTTGTAGACTTCACCCGCCTGTCAGTCTATGCCACCCGCTTCAGGGAGGCAGCTCTTCATGAACACGTGGCACTCATCCTGGCAGCGGTGGCTGCAGCCATGGCTGGGGCCGTGCTGGGTAACAGGCTTCTTAAGAGGATCACACTCCGGTTCATCCGGATTATCGTTGCGGTTATGCTCTTCCTGGTTGCCATAGCTCTGGGAATGGGACTGATATAAACACCCGGGAATATGAATAAACTGCTGAATCTGATCCTGAAATCCGTTGATGACCACAGGTCATTGATTCCAAGGCTGGTAGTCGGACTGGTCTTCCTCTCCGAAGGGATCCAGAAGTTCCTCTTTCCTGACAGCGTGGGAGCGGGACGGTTTGAGAAAATAGGGTTTACACACCCGGAGATGCTGGCATCGCTGGTTGCAACTTTCGAGATGATCTGCGGCCTTATGATGCTGGCCGGATTTTTTGTCAGGCTCGCCGCAATTCCCCTCCTGACAATCATGGCCACCGCAATCATCACCACCAAGATCCCCATTCTTACCGGGAAGGGATTCTGGCAAATGGCGCATGATTCCAGGACCGATTTATCCATGACCATGCTACTGATATTCATATTTATCTACGGTGCCGGAAGATTCTCGGCTGACCGGTGCCTGAGATCTTGAGCAATACTGCTTTTGACCGGAATTTCTACTTGCCGGAGAGGAAAAAATGATAATTTTGCCCTGCCGCTATTGTGAAAACAGGGCGGTATTTAAAAGCTCAGTTAAGTAATATCTAATAAACAATGAGTATAGAACTACGTAAAGACTATGCATACTCCCTGCTTGTACCCACAAGCATGGGCGTGCGCATCACCCCGGCAAAACATCAGCCGGTCCACTCGAGTGACACCTTCTTCATGCAGGCCACCAGCGCTGAGACGAATGTTGCAAGCATTGCCAGTTATCTCGGGCTGCCGGTGAAGGTCCTGACAACTTTTGTGAAAGGCAGTCCCATTGCGCAATTCATAAAAAACAACCTCTCAAGCCGTCATATGGCATATGAGGGGAAGGAGGTTGCGCAGGGCGATCCGTGGGGCTACCGTCACCAGTTTAATATTGCGGATATGGGGTTCGGCTCCCGGGGCCCGCGCGTGCACAACGACCGTGCCGGAGAGGTGGGACGCACACTCAATGTGAATGATTTCGACCTCGACCGCATCTTCAGGAAGGAGGGTGTGCAGGTAGTACATCTCTCCGGGCTGATAGCGGCATTGTCACAAGAGACCAGCACCTTCTGCCTTGAGATTGCACGCGAAGCAAAGAAGCATGGCACACGCATCTCATTTGACCTCAACTACCGCGCATCCTTCTGGAAGGGAAGAGAGAAGGAACTCTCCGGAGTATTCCGTGAGATAGCCTCTGTAGCCGACATCCTCGTTGGTAACGAGGAGGATTTCCAGCTATGTCTGGGAATAGAAGGACCCGAAGCTGGAGGGAAGGACATTGGCTCCAAGATGGAAAGCTTCAAGGGGATGATAGACCGTGTCAGAAAAGAGTACCCGGGAGCATCGGTCTTTGCCACTACCCTGCGCCAGGTGCTGAGCGTTGATTCCCATCTCTGGGGTGCCATCATGTGGGAAGGAGGTAACTGGCATGTCATTGAACCCCGCGAGATACACATCCTTGACCGTATCGGCGGTGGCGACGGCTTCGTAGGAGGTCTGCTCTACGGCATCCTGAAGGGATGGGAGCCGGCAAGATGGATTGAGTTCGGATGGGCCAGCGGCGCCCTGGCAACTACCTTCCTTACTGATTATGCCCAGCCTGCCGACGAGGAGATGGTCTGGAGCGTCTTCGAGGGAAATGCAAGAGTCAAACGCTGATCTGTTTAAAAATACAGTCCCCGCATCCTGCATGATCTGCCGGATACGGGGACTTTTCTTTTCTCAGGATTAACCTTTAGTCAATCAAAGTTCGACGGGAATACTTTTACCCTTCTTTATCTTTTCCTCCAGGTCATTGACTGCTTTTTCTGCAGCATCTATCTTCTCCTTTTTCTGCTGATATTCATCATCCTTTACCTTGCCTGAGGCTTTTTGTTTTTCCAGTTCTTCGCGGGCAACCCTGATTTTCTCCCTGGCCTGAACTGACTTCTGTTCGCTGTCCTCTACCTTCTTATCAAGTTCGGTTTTTTTCTCCTGGTGTTTCATGCGTGCCTCCTCGGCCCTTGCCTGGCCGAAGTCACGGCCCTCAAGCCCTTCCTTGTTCTTGCCGAAGGCATTACCCTTGCCCTTTCCGGCCTCTTTATCCTTCTTCTCTCCGGGACCCTTGCCTGCTTCCTGGGTCATTTCTGCCTTACCACCTTCATTTTCCAGGTCTTCTGCGGATTCACCAACTTTCTCAGCTTCGTTTTCTGCAGCTTCCGTGGCATTTTCAGCTTCTTTTTCTACTGCCTCAGTGACTTTTTCTCCTTCCTTTTCTGTAGCCTGGGCGGCTTTCTCCTGTTCCTTCTGCAGGTCCTCTCCGGCCTCCTTCACCTTCTCCTTGCCTTTTTGTTTGGCCTGGTTTATCTCTTTGCCGGTCTTGCCACGTTCACCCTGCTGTTGTGCAAGTGCCTCACCTCCGCTGACAAGGAGTGCGATTATTATCAAGGCTGCCGGAAATATGGAAAATATCTTTTTCATGATTTTCAAATATTTAATATTAGAGTTCATTAATCAGTGTATCAAGCTTCATTTCTGCCTCTTCGATCTCAGTAATTGTGCTGTCAATCTGCGTTGAAACGGTCTCGAGCTGTTCAATTTCTGCAGCTCTGGCTTTCTCGGCTTCTTTTGCCGCCTTACCGGCGCAGCCTGCCATCACCAGGGCCAGGACTGCGGATACAAAAATCATTTTTTTCATCATGTTACAGTTTAGGTTTATAATGCTACAAATTTAATAAGTGTTATTAAATATTGGTTTTGTCAGTCTGAATTACGGAATATCATCACCCGGATGAGGTTCAGGGGTAAATCTTTAATATGGGCTAAATGAAGCCCTCGCAGCAGTTCAGCCATGAAGGATGGAATATATTAAGAATTAATATTGGATGCATTATGTATGACCGGTTACTACAATTGGTCCGGGCGAAAATGAACGGCTGACAGTAATTTTTAATCTGCACTGGTCTGACAGCGGCCTATCCTATAGTATCCTAAGAATGAATCATTCGTCAACGTGCAGGTCGGCACTGAAGAAGGCGAGGCCTCCTGCGGCAGTCTCTTTGTAGAGGCTGGGCAGATCCTTCCCGGTTTGTTTCATGGTCTGTACCACCTTGTCGAAGCTGACCATATGGCGTCCGTCAGAGAGCATGGCGAAGGTGTTGTGTGCCAGTGCCCTGGATGCAGCAAAGACGTTACGCTCGATGCAGGGGATCTGTACGAGCCCGGCGATCGGATCGCAGGTAAGTCCCAGGTGATGTTCTATCCCCATTTCTGCGGAGTATTCTATCTGGTAGTTGGTGCCTCCGTAAAGCTGTGTGAGGGCTCCTGAAGCCATGGCGCAGGCAGTTCCTATCTCCCCCTGGCAGCCAACCTCGGCTCCGGAGATGGATGCGTTTCGTTTTACGAGTGTACCTATCAGCCCGGCAGTTGCCAGTGCTTTGATTATGTCACTGTTAGTGTGTCTGTTGAACTGCTTTGAGTATTTCAGTACCGCCGGGAGCACCCCGCATGATCCGCAGGTAGGGGCAGTTGCGATGACTCCCCCGCAGGCATTCTCCTCGCTCACCGCCAGCGCAAAGGCATAAAGTGTGGCACGGGTACGGAATATATCCCTGAATTGCTGTGCCTTGCGCATGTAGGAGTTTGCCTTGCGCTGAAGGTTAAGCCCGCCCGGGATGACTCCTTCGGTCGCCAGTCCCCTCTTTATGGCTGCCTCCATAATGCTCCAAATCTCTCCAAGATAATCAAGGATCTCATTCCCCTCTATCTCAACAACATACTGCCACAGTGTTATTCCTTTCCTGCTGCAATAATCGAGTATATCGTTCATGCTTTCATGAGGATATATGTCACCTGTTTCGCGCTTTCCGCTGTCATCAGTCACAGCGCCTCCGCCCGTGCTGTATGCCATCCATTCAGACATCAGAAGACCGCTGCTGTCAAAGGCCTCGAACTTCATGGCATTGGCATGCCGGGGCTGAATTATCTCCGGATGCCACTCAATTGTCAGTTTTCGCGTTCCGAAGGTCTTTTCCAGGGCTGCATCGGTACGGTGTCCCTTACCCGTGGCGGCAAGGCTGCCGTAAAGCGAAACTCTGTAAGCAGCGGCACCTTTGTTCTGTGCGATAAAACTTTGAGCGGCCCTTGCCGGACCAATGGTGTGGCTTGCTGACGGACCACGCCCGACGCGATAAAGGTTCCTGATAGTTTCCATGATGATTCCGAAGAGTTGGTAATACTCCTATTGAAGCCACAAATGTAAGAACAAAATCGGAAACCGTTCTCCGCTGTCAGTATAACCCTCCTCCGGGAGAGACCTGCAGGTCAGTGATTACCATGATGTATTCATTTTTGCCGACAGGTGACCCGGTGTCAGTACCTCTGGTACGGCAGACCCGATCTGCCGGAGCGGAAGGTATCCCACGCACAGTACAAGCTTTCGCGTCAGCTCCTGTTTCGTGTAGCTGACAGCCAGAATAAACCCTGATGCAGGCCAGGGCAGCCAGTTATCAGACCTGAGAAAACTTACACGGTTTACAAAAAAAGAGAGAGGGTGTCAATGATAACACCCTCTCTCAAACCAAACCTCACTTACTGTTTAGAAATCCGGATTTCTGTCAATTTCAGCCAGCTGGCAGGGAAATATTAGTGGTTGATACCCCTTCCGGCCTGGTTTGAATTTAACATAATCTGAACCCTTCTTCCAGTGCAAAAGATTTTGTAGTTTATTAATATCCCGGATTTTGAACCAGGTTAGGATTAATCGAGGTCACAGCGTATGGGTATGGGAACCATTCATTCTTATTTGCCTTAAAGCCATGTTCCAGATTTGCGTCTTTGTTGGGCTCCGAATAAGTGAGATATCCTCTATGGGCAGCCTCGTCAAGAGTAAAAAAGGCATCTTTAAGCGAAGGAATATTTTCTCCTGCATTCACCACATTATCAAATTCACCCCAACGTTTCATATCAATCCATCGTTCACGTTCGCACCACAGCTCAAAGTTTCTTTCTTTCTTAACGGCATCGAGTGTAAGAGTAGTACTTACGTTAGCGGATGGTATGCCTGCACGCAATTGAACCTCTCTGAGAGCAGCAAGACCGGCACCATCACCATCAGTAGTATTAGCACAAGCCTCAGCATACAGAAGAAGGACATTAGCGTATCTTTCAATAATGAAGTTGTTAAACCGGTAGCTATTAGTCTGCAGAATGTCTGCCTTTGTTGCGATATGCTTTTTCTGAAGGTATAAGCTCTGCCCGTAAAGGCCACCAAGATCAGTGATTCCTCTTTTGGGGTCAGCCATCTTCTGTGCTACAGTAGCACTGTCTGGTTTTCCCTTATCGCTTGGCCATTCAATTTCGGTAAGAAATTCATTAAAAGATAACATAGTGCCTTTACGGCGGTATGAATCTCCATCATGTGCGATGAACTCTTCGGCGAAATCTTCCTGAATAGCCAAACCGCCCCAGCCCCCTACAGCCTGATAGACTGGTTTAGCTGCCAATTTGTCGGATCTCCATCCCCAGATATTCGCTTCCATCCAGGTAGAGCGCTGGATTTTTCCACTCCAGGTACCGATTGATGCATTCTGCATGATATTCGACTCAAATATTTTCTCTGAGGAACCGTCACCTTCAATATGGAAAAGACTTGCCCATTCAGTACCGGGAACGAGGGCATATTTGCCTGAATTAATTATATTTCTAAGAGGTGTTTTTGCTGTCTCATACTCACCCAGATACATAAGAGCCTTTCCCTGAACTGTCCAGGCAAAACCCTTGGTAACTCTTACAGCGCCATCTTTATCTGCTGTGCTTTGACGTTCATCAAGATATGGAACAGCTTCTGCACACTCATCTGCACACCACTGAAGAAGAGCATCATGCCCGCCTTCAAAGTTTGCCGGTTTTTCATCCGCCTTAAGGACGTGGTCAACAAGTGGAGGGTTACCCCAGGCCATTGCAAGCATCATATAACACCATGCACGAATCACTTTTGCTTCAGCAATACAACGGTCTTTTACAGGGCTTACGCCATAGGTAAAATTATCGGTAATAAGGTTACAGCGATAGATAACCCAGTAGAAATGACTATACGCGAGTGAAACAACCGGGCTTTGTGAATCAAAGCGGAACTCATCCATGGCTCCAACCATATCATTGTCCCCATAAAAGTTTCCTGCTGCAAGGACATTGTCAGCGGGGTAGTTTAAAAGAATATTTAAAGGAACGTAGATATTTGCACCAGCAGAACTGGCGATATTTTGGGCAAAATGAGCATATACAGCTACAAGTGCAGATTCGGCATCTGCATCAGTAATGTAAAACTCATCAAGATTGATAACACCCTTCTGTGGAATATTGAGTCTATCCTCACTACATGCAGCGAATAACACCACTAATAGTAAGGTTATTAAATATTTATTCTTTTTCATATTGTTTAAGAATTAAATTAGAATGTAACATTTAAACCGAAAATAACCTTCTTTGATTGAGGATATGTCCCGTTATCATAGCCATTAGATGAAGCGCCGTTGTTGGAAGAAGTAGCAGTTTCAGGATCAGCTCCGGGGTACTTTGTAATGGTAAAGTAGTCATCCAGTGAAACATAGCATCTAAGCCTGTCGACGAGTATCTTTTTGGTAACTGCAGCAGGAACTGTGTAACCCAACTGTATCTGTTTGACTTTGAAGTATGCTCCGTTGAACATGGCAGCTGAAGAGCTCCAGAAGTTCCAGTCGCTTTTTACTTTTGCAGGATCAGGCATCGAGGCGCCGGTGTTTTCTGATGTCCAGGCGTTATCATAGTAATACCTGAGGGAGTTACGCAACGGGGTATCAGCACGATAAAATACAGTGAAGATTTCATTGCCACCTACACCGGAACCAAATACGTTCAGGTCAAATCCCTTATAACCGAGATTAATATTAATACCGTATGTGTAATCAGGAATTGCTTTTCCAAGATAGGTCATATCAGCATCACTTATTGCTCCGTCTCCATTCTTATCCCAGATTTTGGCTGCACCGGTTTCAGCGTCAACGCCATCATACCTGTAACCTCTGAAATACCAGATTGGGTAACCAACCTCGAATCCTGACTCTACCAGGTTGTTAGTGCCAGAAACACCACCTTTATTAGCAGTCAGGCGCGGTATGGTAGGATCGAGGTAAGTAACCTCATTGTGCAGAGTAAAGAAGTTTCCGTTGACAGAGTATGTGAAATCACCGATCCTGTCTTTCCAGCCAGCTTCAAATTCAAAACCGTTATTTTGAACGGAACCTGCGTTGGCAATTATGGTAGCAACGCCAATTTCCGGAATAGGAGTGGTGTTGACGAGAAGGTCTTTGGTCCTCTTATCATAGTATCCCACATTAAAAGAGAGTCTGTCATTCAGGAATCTCATTTCAAGACCCAGGTCTAACTGTTCTGAGGTTTCCCATTTGAGTTTAGGGACAGGAAAGCCCCCAGGTGCAGAACCATAATCAGGAGCACCATCCGTTACACCATACTGATACCATTGGCTGTTGTAAGAAATGGTTGTGTTCCATTGATAACCGCTAAGGACATTGATATTACCATTTTGCCCCCATGAACCACGGAGTTTCAGGAAAGTGATAGGAATCACATCAGAGATGCTCTCAAAGAAGCTTTCGTTACTGATGGTCCAGCCGGCAGAGAGTGATGGGAAGTAGCCCCAGCGATTTTCTGGTGACAATTTAGAAGAGTCGAATGCATCGGCACGGAAATTAGCATTAATGTAGTATCTGTTGCCAAAAGAGTAACCAATACGTCCGAAATAGGACATCTCAGTCGATTTGCCGGGTAGATTACTCATAGTCTTAATTGTCTTTTCCTGTCCACCGACCACATTGCTTATTACATAATTGATATAGCGGAATTGCGGCAGGTAGCCTGACAGAATATTGGGTCCTGATGCACCAGCACTAATGTTATCATTATTATTTTCGGTGTAAGACATACCAGCCATCGCTGTGATGTTGTGCTTATCGATGGTAAGACTATAATTGGCGAAGTTTTCCCATTGATAATAGAAGCTGGTATTTACATTGGCAGAAAGGCTGTAATCCCATGACGATGCCTGTGTTGTGGCATAATATGGAGTGCTGTAACTGTGAGAAGTGTTCTGCGCTACCCTGTAACCGAAACGCGAGGTAATCACAAGCCCTTTCAAAGGCTTCAGGTCTCCATAGACTACGCCACGAAGGCTGATCCCCTGATTTTGGCTGTCAACACGGTCTCTCTGGAGCAAAGGGTTACCGCTATCGTCTGGTTGCCACTTTGATGTAGCATAGTAGAGGCCGTTTGTAGGATCTTTGAGTATAGGTCTGCCATCATTATAAGCCTGCAACATGCCTGATGCAAATTCCGATGGGTCTGAATAGTAAACAGGAGTAAGAGGGTCGAGCGTCATACATGAGTTCAACACCGAACCATATTGTGACTGCTGTGTAACCGATTTGGTAGACCAATTCTCGATAGAGTTGTTAGTACCTATCTCTAACCATTTTTTAACATTGTAATCAGCATTAATCTGAGCGGTGAGGCGTTTGTAAACATCCCTGTCACCCTTTACCATACCATCATTTTTCACATAGCCGACAGATGTGAAAAAACTTCCCTTATCATTTCCACCCTGGAAAGTAACAACATGCTGTGGGCTCCATGAAGGTGCGAATACTACGTCGAGCCAGTCGGTGTCGGTATCCTTATAATTATATTGCGTCAAAAGTGTAGGCATATCAAAGCCTGACATCTTCTTATATTCGATCCAATCATCTGCTCCGAAGATTTCCGGTTTGTGTGCCAGGCTTTGCATTGTGTACTTAGCATCATAAGAAATGCTGGAAACGCCTTTAATACCGGATTTTGTAGTAATCAGAACGACACCGTTACCTGCCTGGGCACCGTAAATGGCAGCAGAAGCAGCATCCTTCAGAATCTCAATTGATTCAATCATGGAAGGGTCCAGATACTGAATGTTATCAACCTTGAGACCATCTACAATGAGAAGAGGACTGATATTTCCAGAGTTTGAAGAGTAACCGCGTACACGGATGGTTGCACCTTGCCCTGGAGCACCGGAGTTGGTCAGAATCTGAACACCGGCAGCCTTACCCAGAAGAGCTGCAGCGGCATCAGTTGTCGACACATTTTTAAGGACATCTGACCTTACTGATGCAACAGCTCCGGTAACATCGCTCTTTCTCACTGTGCCATAGCCAATAACAACTATCTCATCAAGAGCCTCTGTTGAGGCTTCCATTATAACATCAATGACTGACCTGCCATCTACAGGCACAGCTACTTCAGTAAAGCCAACAAAAGAGAATACAAGTACAGCATTGGCTCCCGGTACTACAAGAGTATACCTGCCGTTGACATCTGTCAATGCTCCGGTGGCAGTACCCCGAACCTGTACTGTGACACCAGGCATCGGCTGCCCTTCGGTATCCTTTACAATCCCGGCGACCCTGATTTGTTGAAGTGTATTATCTGAATTCAGGTTCAGATCATCTGCCCCAACGCAATATGCATTGATATCAAATATACTGAGGGCAAATGTGAGAAGAGCTAATTTTGCAATTAGTAAGTGTTTCTTTATTCCCTTTCTCAATAAGGGAATAGGCTTGGTTAGTTTTTTTTTCATAGTTGGTAGTTTAGTTAATTGGGGGTTTCCATTTATTCGAGTAAATACTGTTGATTTATTTTCATGGATGTACCAAATCCAATGAATGAGGTTAGGTTTTCTGGTGTTTCATAGGCAATCAGGTTTTGGTTTCGTGACTCTAAAACATAAGCACACCAGTAAGTGTAGCTCAAACACTTTCAAAGCAAGGAAAAAGTTATAAGACTGACTTTTGTTTTTTTGTCAAAGAGATTTAAAAATCATTCAAATTACCTGAAAGAATTTTTTCTTTCACTTTTGCGGAACTTTAGTCTGGTCTTAAGAGTAAGGCGTGGAAACATACCTGGTTGTATTGATCCTCAATCTGACATCGGATGATATGCTGGTTAAAATCCCTGCAGCCCTGACATCAAATGAATTATAAACATTCAGTAGTTTATCTTGTCAGAGGTGTTGTGAGTCATGGCCCTCCGGGCAAGGGACAAAAGAATCACAGTTTAAGAATCTTTTGCTAACTTTCGTTCCCCTGTTTTTAACTAAAAAATATTACCAGGTGAAGAGATTATTTCTGATTTTAACACTTGCCATATCAAGCTCCTTTCTGGCGGAAGGCAGGCCATACTACTTCAGGCATTACACAAATGACAACGGGCTTTCGAACAACACAGTGATGGATGGCATACAGGACCGGAGAGGCTTTATGTGGTTTGCCACCAAAGAAGGACTCAACCGGTTTGATGGTTCGCAGTTCAGAATTTTCAGCCATAACCAGGCAAAATCAAACAGCCTTCTGAACAATTACGTGCTTGCATTGTGTGAAGACCATCAGGGATGGATCTGGATCGGAACTGCCAGGGGTGTCTGTTATTACCTGCCGGATAATGATTATTTCGGAACCATTAAAGATGAGAATTATCAGATTGACAGGGCTGTAGTGGATATAGTTGCTGATAACAATGATAATATCTGGCTGGCTACTTTCACTGGTACATTCAGGTACAACAAACCAACCGGCAGACTGACCTGCTATCCGGGTAGTGAATACTTTCAACCAGGCAGCATAACCCTGACAAATGCAGGGGACATCTGGATAACATCTTCCAATGGCAGTATTTATAAATATGATGTCAGAACAGATAACTTTATAGGTTTTAAAATCCTTAACGACACAGAAAAAACAGCTTCAATCTCCCTCGGGAAGATTGTGGACGCCGGTAGTTACGGATTTGTCGTCTCCACAAGAACTGCCGGTCTCAGGCTTTTCGATCCAAACTCTGGAATTGTAGCAAACCTGTTCGATGATGACATTCAACTTCATGAGAATATAATAATTAATACAATACATCTGTTTGAAAACAATGACATCTGGATCGGTTCAGAGTCAGGCATTTATATTTATAATCTTGAAACGGGATTTATGAAAGCCCTTCAGGCCGTTACAACCGATCCGTTCTCTCTGTCAAATAATGCAATCCGCTTCCTTTACGGAGACAGGGAAGGTGGTGTCTGGGCAGGGACTTTTTATGGTGGCGTCAGTTACCTTCCGCAGGGAAACAAACCCTTTGAAAAATTCTATCCTACAGGATTGCCAGGTTCACTGAGCGGTAACGTTGTACGGGAAATAAGGGCTGACTCTTACGGCAGGATCTGGATAGGCACTGAAGATGCGGGGCTGACGGGACTGGATCCCCGGACCGGGATTTTCTCGTCTTATTATGGGAAGGGTCCTTCACTTGTAAACAGCAGAAATGTTCAGGCATTGCTGGTCGACAATGATGAACTATGGATCGGAACGTATGACAATGGTATTTATTTAAAGAACCTGAAGACAGGGAATATCAGGTATCATTATACTGTCAGGGAGCCTGGGAAAGGTCTTAAAACAAACTCCTTCATCACCTTCCTGAAAACGGCCGGCGGGACTGTTTATGCTGGCAGCGCCTCAGGTTTATACAGGTTCAACAGGGAGACTTCATCCTTCAGGCATATCGAGAATGTGGTGCAGGATGCTTTCGTACATGTCCTTTATGAGGATAGTAAAGGAGTGGTCTGGGTAGGAACCTACGGAAGAGGATTGTATAAATATGACGCATCATCAGAGCGCTGCGAACAGGTTCTGTCAGACAGTACTGACTACGGTAATCTTGAAAATGAGTATATCACATCAATCTTTGAGGATAAGGATCGTAATATATGGTTTACTACTGAAGGGAGCGGCTTTGGCTATATTAATGCAGAAACAGGAGGGATCAGAATGTTCCTCCCGGGAAGGGATGTCGAATTTGCAATCTTTTGTGCCAGCCTTCAGGACAGCTATGGTCATATCTGGATTACCTCGACAAGAGGATTGCTTCGGTATGACCCTGTTACAGACACATATACAGTTTATACAAGGGACAATGGTCTCCTGGGGAATACATTCAGTTATAATTCAGCTTATCTGGATAAAAATGGCAGGATGTATTTTGGAATGGTCAACGGGCTTTTAGCATTCAATCCTGCAGAGATAAAGGAGAGCAAATACAACCCTCCCGTCTATTTCACAGATCTGCATGTAAATGGCAAAGTTTATCACGGCAACCGGACTGATTCTCCGGACTCGGAATCGATACTCCTGACTGACAGGATTTCACTGAAGCATAATCAGTCAACTTTGAGCATTGATTTTGTGTCACCAAGCTTTACGAGCCCTGATCTTACGAAATACAAATACATGATGGAGGGTGTTGACCCTGACTGGGTACTGATGTCAGGGAACCGGAATGTAAACTATGCAAATCTGTCCCCGGGTGATTATATATTCAGGGTAGTTTCATCAACCAGTGACAATATCTGGAGCGAAACAGATGCCAGTCTGAGGATCAGGATCTTCCCTCCATTCTGGCTCTCACTGCCTGCCTACGTACTATATATGATCACCCTGGCCATTATAGGCTATTTCCTTATTATGACATACCTGAAGAGGAAAGCTGTTGAAAATCAGAGAGAGATAGAGGCAATTGAAGCCGGCAAAGAGAGGGAGATACTTAATGCAAAGATCAGTTTCTTTACAAATATAACCCATGAAGTCAGGACGCCGTTAACACTGATCAAGGGACCCCTTGACAGCATTTTGAAGAACGGTTCAAATAACATGAAGGACCATGAGGAGAACCTGATGATAATCAAAAAAAATTCAGACAGGTTGCTGAGACTTACTAACCAGTTGCTTGATTTCAGAAAGACGGAAAAGGATCGGCTGAGACTAAATTTTATCAGAACTGACCTCTACGAACTGGTGGAATCCACATTAAACCTGTTCCTTCAATATGGTGAGGAGAATCACATATCTGTCAGGATGCATTCACCGGTGAATCATTATGAGCTGGCCATTGACAGGGAAGCAGTTATAAAGATATTGAGTAATCTCCTCTCTAATGCCCTGAAGTTTGCCGAATCAAAGGTTGACATCTTTCTGGAACCTGGATCCGACCATGATTCCGTAATGAGAATAAGAGTCAACAATGACGGCAACATGATCCCGAAAAACATGGCTGAAAAGATCTTCGAACCGTTTTACCAGCTTGATTCCAACAAGCCTGGCAAAAAGGGCACAGGACTGGGGTTGTCTCTTGCCCGCTCAATGGCTGAGCTTCACCATGGCAGACTGTTTCTTGACTCTGCCGTCAGTCAGATCAACTCGTTTGTCCTGGAACTGCCTACGTTCCAGGAAGAATCTGTCAGGGAGATAGAAAGCCACGCAAAGGAAGTGAATCCGGAAGAAACCGGCGAATTTGAAGTTTTCAGCTCCTCTTCTGACTCCGGTCACAACCTGCTCCTTGTGGAGGACGAGATTGAAATGGGCAGGTTTATAGCCAAAGAGATCTCCGGTGATTACAACGTGATTCTTACTCACAACGGCGAAGAGGCACTTCAGGCATTGAGGAAATCCAATATTATCCTGGTTGTAAGTGATGTGATAATGCCGGTCATGAACGGGTATGAACTATGCCGGCAAATCAAGTCAACCATTGAATTCAGCCATATACCTGTTATACTTCTTACAGCATCTGTACATGTCAATGCAAAGATAGAAGGCCTTGATGCTGGCGCAGATGCCTATATTGAGAAACCGTTTGAGACGGAACATCTTATAGCTCAAATACATAACCTTATAAGGAATCGGAGGCTGGAACAGCAGAATTTCATCAATTCCCCTCTGGCCCACTTCAGGTCAGTAGCATTGAACAAGACAGATGAAGAGTTCCTTAAGAAGCTGAATACAACCCTTATGGAAAACCTTTCTGAAACTGATTTAAGTGTTGAGAGGATATCCGAGATTATGGGAATAAGTATCTCAACTCTTTACAGAAAGGTAAAGGCCCTGACAGACCTCAACTCTGTGGAATATATCAGGCTGACCAGGTTAAAGAAGGCAGCTGAACTGCTGACGGACGGCAATTTCAGGATAAACGAAATATCGTACCTCGTAGGATTCTCATCGCCTTCGTATTTTGCCACCAGCTTTCAGAAACAATTCGGCATTTCCCCCTCACAATTCAGCAAGAAACTGAAGTAGGGATTAATCATACTTTGCTTCCTGCTAATCATAAGCTGCAGAAAAATAATAACTCCCTTTATCACCCGGTCTATCTTCGGAACAGCGCGTGCGGTCCTTATTTTCACAGGCACATGCTCATCTCTTTACGGCCGGGATGAAGAACAACTGGTCCTGGGACAGTAGCTGGCAGATTGAATTGGCAATCCCAATAATTGCATTTTGCGACTTTCATTTCATCTCCTGTCCGAAAGCCTGAGTTAGATTGGTTTTCAGGCAGGACAGGAATTCTGATCCTGGAATCTGCCCCTCTGTAAAGGCTAAAACATGGAATACATAAGGACGCCTGGATCGCTGAATTCCGGGGGTATTTCTCATACAGGTCAATTCATACCTCAATTTTGTTTTTTTAACTCTATATGAGGCCGGCTTTTAAATTTCAGTCAACATTTGCTTAAAATGTTAACCATCCTTAGATATATTATTAGGAGTTTTACAATGACCATTTATACACAATCCTTTATATAACTGACAGCTTTGATTCATTTAGGTTAAGCAAAAATTATGAGGTCACTACCATTCAGGGGAGCATATTCCGCTTTAATAATTCTGGTAATGTTATTCATATGCCGGGTATCAGGCGCCCAGGAGCTGCAGAAACAAAGGGTCATCATTCTTACCGATGTTGAAAATGAACCTGACGACACCCAGTCACTCGTCAGGTTGCTGTTATATTCAAATCTACTCGACATTAAGGGAATAATTGCCACTACCTCCGTTCACATGAAGAAGGAGGTACACCCTGAATCTGTCCGTAAGGTGATACATGCCTATGCCAGGGTATATCCCAATCTCACGAAACATGAACCAGGGTTCCCGTCTCCGGATTCATTGCTGCTTCTGGTCAGGCAGGGATTACCGGAGTACGGTATGGCGGCTGTCGGTGATGGCAGGGACTCGGAGGGTTCAGACTGGATAATCAGGATACTTGAAGAGGATGATGACCGCCCACTGTGGATATCCGTCTGGGGCGGAGCCAATACCCTTGCCCAGGCATTGCATAAAATCAGGAGCACAAGGTCTGAGGCTGAAGCTGCTATGCTGACAGGAAAACTGAGAGTCTACACAATCTCTGACCAGGATGACAGCGGCAACTGGATGAGGAAAAACTTCCCGGGCCTGTTTTACATAGTCAGTCCCGGGGGATACGGATCTTCGACATGGGGCGCAATCAATCAGTTTGTCCCGGGTATCAGCAATGAGGTTATAAGCAACAGCTGGCTGGCGGATAACATCCAGCATGGTCACGGCCCGCTGGGCGCCGTCTATCCTGATGTGGCCTACGGGATGGAAGGCGATACGCCTTCATGGTTGTTCCTTATACCGAACGGGCTTAATGACCCTGAACATCCTGAATATGGCGGTTGGGGCGGCCGCTATGAACTTTACCGGCCTGAATATTCCTCTCTTGACACGAAGGGATTTACAGGCGGTGTACCTGTGGAACCCGAACCAAGGCCAATTTGGACGAATGCCGCCGACGGGTATGTGCCTTTTGTCCCAAATGAATTTGGAAGAGCCGTAAGAAAAGATACGGTGACCTACAACAGCAACAAAGCAACTCTGTTCCGCTGGAGGGAAGACTTCCAGAACGATTTTGCAGCCCGGATGGACTGGTGCATCAGACCTTATGGCGATGCAAACCATCCTCCTGTGCCGAAAGTAGCCGGTTCAGCCATCATCACAGTCAGATCGGGACAGGGATTTGCTCTCGATGCAGGCGGCACATCGGATCCGGACGGAGATAATATGAGCTACCTCTGGTTCCAGTATCCCGAGGCCGGGTCGTACAAGAAGGTCATTCCTTTTGACCAGGCTGAGAACCTTTACCGGATCGCATATATAAAAGCGCCTCAGGTCAGCAAGACTGAGACAGCTCATTTCATCCTGAAAGTGACGGATAAGGGCAATCCGCCATTGACAAGATATATAAGAGTAATAGTGAATATTTTGCCCTGATACCCAAAACGGATCTTAACAACCTCTGGAAATAAACTTAACAGGAGAAAAAAATGAAAAAGTTACTGATTTCCGTTGTGCTGCTGGTAATGACCGTCAGCATAACCTGTATGGCTCAGTCAGGCCAGGCTTCAAATGTAATCAATGCCGATACGGCTCATGTTTCCCCTTACAATCTGTCTGGTGCCCAGTTCCCCCGGATTGAGGCAGACTCACGGGTCACGTTTCGTTTTGTTGCCCCTGATGCGCAGAAGGTACAGGTTGCAATCAACAACGTCCCGTACGATATGGTCAAGGGATCTGACGGCGTTTGGTCATTCACAAGTGAACCGCAGGATAAAGGCTATCACAACTACTGGATGGTAGTTGACGGAGCAATTGTTGTTGATCCGGCTACGAATGCATTCATCGGTTACGGCCGGATGTGCAACGGTTTTGAGATTTCTGATCCTGATGGCGGCTTTTACCAGCTGAGAGACGTGCCTCACGGAGATGTACTGATAAAGAACTATTATTCAGAAGTAGCCAGGTCATGGCGTCACATCTTCGTATACACTCCTCCGGAATATGACAAGAATCTAACTACCCGCTACCCGGTACTGTATCTCCAGCACGGAGGCGGTGAGGACGAAAGAGTATGGATCGAAATGGGGCGGACAAACCTGATTCTCGACAATCTGATTGCCGAGGGGAAAATCAAGCCATTTATCGTTGTCATGGAGACAAGTGCTGTCGGACCTCAGTTCCCGAGGCCTATGCGCCCGGCCGCTCCTGCTGCCATTCCCGGCCAGCAACCTGCTGCACAGGCCCCCGGTGCACCAGGTGCTGCAACACCGCCTGCGCCACAGCGCTTCCGCTTCTCATTCGATCAATATGCTGATTTAATGATAAAGGACATGATCCCTTGGGTTGACAAGAACTTCCGGACTTTGCCTGATCAACCGCACAGGGCCATGTCGGGCCTTTCAATGGGCGCCATGTGTACCAAATCGGTCACCCTTGCCCACCTCGACGTTTTCTCACACATCGGACTCTTCAGCGGCGGTATGATTGCCCCTGACGAAATAACCGACAAATCAAAGGTCAAACTTGTGTTTATGAGCTATGGCAGCCGCGAGAGAGGCTCCGACGGAGTCAAAGCTGCAGCAGACGTCCTGAACCAGGCCGGGATAAAAAGCGCTTCGTATGTCTCACCTCTTACTGCCCACGAATGGCAGTCATGGAGAAGAAGCCTGTATGAATTCGCGCAGCTTCTGTTTAAGGATTGAATATCAGGCTTATATGTCGTGAATTGAAACTAATTGCCGTCAGATGATAATTAATGTTTTAATCATGAAATACAGACTTATATTTATATTATCGGCCACGCTGATAACAGGCGGTCTATGCACGGGACAGAGTGACAAACCGGAGATCAGGGAAGATTTCATTCCCTCGACACTGAACCAGCCCGGACAGGAGTACCCGCAGGTCAACTCTCAGGGTTATGCAAGATTCCGCATCGTTGCGCCGGAAGCACAGAGTGTTGTCGTCAGTCTCGGCCCCGGAGGTACGCGAGGCGGTACTCCCCTCACCAAAGCTGATGACGGTTCATGGACAGGCACCACTGCCGGACCGCTCGAAGAAGGATTTCATTATTATCATCTGACGGTTGACGGTGGTGTCTTCAATGATCCCGGTACGTTGAATTTCTATGGTTCTGTCCGATGGGAGAGCGGTATCGAAATACCGGCTCATGACCAGGATTTTTATGCATTGAAAGATGTGCCTCATGGCAGGGTACAGCAGATACTGTTCCCTTCGGCAAGCACGACTACCTCGAGAAAAGCTTTCGTTTACACCCCGCCTGACTATGACAGGGAAAAGAAGAAACGCTATCCTGTGCTTTATCTTCAGCATGGCTGGGGTGAGGATGAGACTGCATGGACAAACCAGGGACGTGCCAACCTGATAATGGATAACCTTATTGCCACAGGAGGTGCTAAGCCCTTTATAATAGTCATGACCTACGGGATGACAAACGAGGTCAAAAGGGGCGGTCTAAGGAATTTCGACGTGACACCCTTTCAGACAGTCCTGGTCAACGAGCTAATACCTTATATAGATGCCAATTTCCGTACCGTAGCTGATCAGCCTTACCGTGCCATGGCCGGGCTCTCGATGGGTGGAATGGAAACAAAGACAATTACCCTGGCAAGGCCGGATGTCTTCTCCCATTACGCTCTTCTCAGCGGTGGAATCTATGCTCCTGAAGATATCAAGGACAAATCAAAGGTCAGGTTGATTTTCCTGAGCTGCGGCAGCTTTGAAAATCCTGGTGGGATAACCAGCGCCGCCGCAGCCCTGAAGGAGGCCGGCATAAATGCAGTATCATACGTCTCTGAGAATACACGCCACGAGTTTCAGACCTGGCGGCGCAGTCTCTATGAACTTGCACCACTTCTGTTCGTCAAATGAGTTTGCTGACCGGAGCCAGACTCATCAACACGATATCCGGTTATTAATCTCAAAGATTATTTATATGAAATTCAGGTTATTACGCTTAATTATGGCTATTATATTCACTTCCGGTGTTTGCATGGCCCAGATGAATCAGCCTGCCACAGTGGAGGATTTTCAGCCGGCATCAACAAACCAGCCCGGTAAACAATACCCGCAGGTAAATTCCGAAGGTCGTGTCCGTGCAAGTATTTCAGCCCCACAGGCTCTTAACGTGCAGCTTGACATCGGCGGCATAAGGTACGACCTTGCGAAGGATGAACAAGGGGTATGGACAGGTGATTCGAACCCCCAGGATGAAGGCTTTCATTATTACCAGCTCATAATTGACGGCGCCCGGGTTCCTGACCCGGGAAGCATGTTCTTTTATGGCGCAAGCCGCTGGGGCAGTGGCATAGAAATACCTGCAAAGGACCAGGATTTTTATTCGCTGAAAAATGTTCCTCATGGCCAGCTGAGGGAGAATCTGTATTTCTCTGAGATCACGCAGTCGTGGCGGCGTTGTTTTGTCTATACTCCCCCGGATTATGATAAGAACATCTCAACCCGTTACCCGGTGTTGTACCTGCAGCACGGGATGGGTGAAGATGAGACAGGCTGGCCGGTTCAGGGCAAAGCCAATCTTATCCTCGATAACCTGATAGCCTCGGGAAAAGCTGTTCCCATGATCATCGTGATGGACAAGGGATATGCATCGAAACCGGGTCAGTCATTTCCACCATCTTCCGGGAGGTCACAGGGTAGGACTGGCGGCATCCCGGCCTTCGAAGAGGTTTTGATCAAGGAGATTATACCGATGATAGACACCTCATACCGGACTCTGGCCGATCGCGGTCACAGGGCTATGGCCGGTCTGTCGATGGGTGCCAACCAAACTATCCAGATCACAATGAATAACCTGGATAAGTTCTCGTACATAGGTGGATTCAGCGGTACCTCAAATTATCCCGGCACTGCGGAAATTGATCCCGCAACATTCATGAACGGCAGGTTCAGTGACGGGGCAGCACTGAACAACCAGATCAACCTCTTCTGGCTCGGACTGGGAACTAAAGAACCTGATCCGTTCCCCGGCTCTGTTGGAGCCTTCCGTACCATGCTTGAAAAGACAGGGGTTACATACGTCTGGTATGAGTCTCCCGGTACTGCACATGAATGGCTTACATGGCGAAGGAGCTTATATCAGTTTGCACCCCTGCTCTTCAGGAAATGATCCATCCCTTCAGTTACAGGTCAACAGGTAAATTCAGACGAAAATGAAAAAGACTATCGCAATAATTGCTGTCATTGCCGGGTTCTGCTTCCCGGTGTACGGACAGGAGATCGAAAAGCAGGCACCTTCCGGATTTGACTCTGTAAGGGCCGGTATCCCGCACGGCAAAATAGATACGGTAAAGTATTACTCAAGGACTGTCGGAGCCACACGCAGGGCCCTGGTCTATACTCCTCCCTCATACAGCAAAAGCAAAAAACTCCCGGTGCTTTATCTGCTTCACGGCATCGGTGGAGATGAAAAGGAATGGCTGAACGGAGGGAAACCGCAGGTAATTCTCGATAATCTCTATGCTGACGGAAAGATTGAACCGATGATAGTGGTTATGCCTAACGGCAGGGCCATGAAGGATGACCGCGTCGGCGACAACATGATGGCGCCAGACAGGGTGGAGGCCTTTGCGACTTTCGAGAAAGACCTTCTCAATGATCTCATTCCCTTCATCGAGAAGAGGTACCCGGTGATCAAAGACCGTGATCACCGTGCAATTGCCGGCTTGTCGATGGGTGGCGGACAATCGCTGAACTTCGGCCTTGGCAATCCTGACAGGTTCGCCTGGGTAGGAGGCTTTTCATCAGCGCCCAACACAAAACCGCCTGAACAACTGGTACCTGATCCTGAATATGCAAGAAAAAACCTTAAAGTTCTGTGGATATCGTGCGGTGACAATGACGGCCTGATATCATTCAGCCGGCGCACGCATGATTATCTTGTGGCCAACGGTGTTCCCCATATTTATTATATTGAGCCCGGGGTGCATGACTTCAAGGTCTGGAAGAACAGCCTGTACATGTTCTCACAGCTGCTGTTCAAGCCTGTTGATGTTACGAAGTTCAATAAATACAGCCTGCTGGGCACATCTGCTCCGTCCAATGTCAGAAGGGCCAAATATCCGCAGATAATGCCTGACGGCAGCGCGGTATTTCGCGTAAAAGCTCCTGAAGCCCGGAAAATCCAGCTCGATCTGGGAAAGAAATATGATCTGACAAGGAACAACGAAGGCATATGGGAAGTCACGACCGATTCACTTACCGAGGGATTTCATTATTATTCCCTGATAGTTGACGGGCTGGCAGTGGCTGACCCGGCCAGCGAAACATTCTACGGCATGGGGCGTATGGTAAGCGGGATTGAAGTTCCGTTCAGCGGTGATGACTATTATGCCGCAAGGGATGTCCCTCACGGGGAACTTGCCATAAAGCGTTATTTTTCGAGAGTGACCAACACATGGAGGCAGTTCTGTATCTACAAACCTGCCGGGTATGACGTTAATACCGATCAGAAATATCCTGTACTATACATTTTGCATGGCGGGGGTGAAGATGAGAGAGGATGGGCCACACAGGGGAAGACTGACCTGATACTTGATAATCTGATTGCGGCAGGTAAGGCGAAACCTATGCTGGTAGTGATGCCTGACGGCAATATGGATGGACAGCAGGGCTTCGGAGAGATGACTCTGAGAATGTTCGAGAGGGAGCTCAAACAAAGTATCATACCTTTCGTTGAGAAGAACTACCGTGCGGAAACAGCCCCGGGCAACCGTGCCCTTGCCGGACTCTCAATGGGCGGATTGCAGACCCTTTATGTCGGGATCAACAATACCGATATGTTCCCGTACCTCGGAGTATTCAGCTCTGGATGGATAATGCCTGCCCAGAGCGACATTGCCGGCAAACAGTATGACTATATCAAAAACAATCCCGCCAGGATGAGTTCGCTCAGGCTTTTCTGGATCGCCATGGGAGGGAAGGAAGATATCGCCTGGAACAACGGCCAGGCATTGCTGAAAAAGCTCGACGAGCTGAATGTGAAATATACATACAGTGAATATCCTGGCGGACATACATGGCCGGTCTGGAGAAACAACCTGTACAACTTTGCGCAGCTCCTGTTCAGGTGAATCACCTGCTCGGAACTGACAGGAATATCCCGGACAGGAGAAACGATTCTATTCAGAAATCCCGCCCTACCCAAACAGCAGTAACCATGAGAATACACATAATCCCGTGCAGGCAATCAGGACATTTTAAAAACACCTTTACCATACCATCAGCATCCGGACTTGCACCGGCCCTCTTCATAATTCTTTTCTGCAGTTTCCTTGTCAGCTGTAACCAGGGATCACAGGATATGTTTTATCCGAACGAATTCCCATTGCAGGATGTTGTGCTGCTTGACGGTCCGTTTAAACATGCCCGTGATCTGAATCTTCAGAATCTGCTGAAGTATGACATTGACCGTATTCTCGAGCCGTTTCTCAGGGAAGCGGGGCTGCAGCCAAAGGGTGAGATGTATCCAAACTGGGATGGCCTGTCAGGTCATATAGGCGGACACTACCTGTCAGCCATGGCGATGAATTATGCTGCAACCGGGAATGCCGAGTGCAAACGAAGGATGGAATACATGATCACTGAACTCAGGAAGTGTCAGGAGGCAAACAGTATTAATCACCCTGACTGGGGAATCGGTTATATAGGGGGCGTCCCCGGCAGCAATGAGTTATGGAGCACACTGCAGAAGGGCGATTTCTCAATATATCGCACTAAATGGGTTCCGTGGTATAACGTTCATAAATTGTTTGCCGGACTCAGGGATGCATGGTCATATGCCGGCAGCGCGGAGGCCAAAGAGCTCTTCCTCGGGTTATGCGACTGGGCAATAAACATAACCTCGGCTCTTTCGGATGAACAGATGGAATCAATGCTTGACATGGAACATGGCGGTATCAACGAAACCCTGGCCGATGCCTACCGGATGACGGGGGATGAGAAATACCTAGCTGCAGCAATGAGGTTTTCACACAGGATGCTCCTCGATCCGATGTCGGCAGATATCGACAACCTCGATAACAAGCATGCAAATACCCAGATCCCGAAAGTGGTGGGGTTCCAGAGAATCGCAGAGCTCTCGGGCGACAGGAAGTATGGTGATGCAGCACGATTCTTCTGGGAAACCGTGATTGACAACCGCTCCCTGGCATTCGGAGGGAACGGCAGGAGGGAACACTTCCCGGAAGCGGCTGCATGTATTGATTACACCCAGGATATAGAAGGTCCCGAATCATGTAATTCATATAATATGCTAAAGCTGACGGAGAGCCTCTTCAGAGTAAGCCCTTCTGCCGGATATACAGATTATTATGAGAGAACTTTGCTTAACCACATTCTGTCAGCACAGCATCCGGAACATGGCGGTTATGTTTATTTCACCCCCGTCCGTCCCCGGCATTACAGGGTTTATTCCGCACCCGACCAGGCAATGTGGTGCTGTGTAGGTACCGGAATGGAGAACCACGGGAAATACAACCAGTTCATTTACACGCACAGGCACGATTCCCTGTTCCTGAATCTTTTCATTGCCTCCGAGCTGACATGGAAGGAGAGAGGAGTAAAGATCCGGCAGCAAACCAGGTTCCCGTATGAGGAAGGAACCTGCTTTGAAGTGACTGACGGATCGGGCAGTTTTTCGTTGATGGTCCGATACCCGGGGTGGGTTAAGGAGGGTGAACTGAAGATCCTCCTGAACGGGAATCCCGTTCCGTTTGATGCTCATCCCTCCTCTTACGTAGCGATAGCCCGCAAGTGGAAAAAGGGTGATAGAATAGAGGTGCTGTTCCCGATGCACAACAGGACGGAACAACTTATAAATGTTCCCGATTATGTTGCTTTCATGCATGGACCTGTCCTGCTTGGAGCAAAAACAGGGACCGAAGATCTGAAGGGGATAATCGCTGATGACAGCCGGTGGGGTCACATCGCCTCAGGGCAGAAGCTTCCTGTTGATGAAGCTCCGGTATTGACAGATGACGATATTTCAGCGATTGCAGAAAAACTTATACCTGTTGAAGATCAGCCTCTGAAATTTTCAATGACTGGCATAAGAATGGCAAATCCGGCAAATCTGGTACTGGAGCCATTTTTCGGAATCCATGATTCAAGATATATGTTATATTGGAAAATTGAATCAGGTGAAGAGCCCGCCGCGAAGTCCGTGCCTGAGTAAACTGCGTTTAAGTCTGATCCTATGAATAATTTATTGATTAGGCTCTGCTATGGTTTGCATGTGAATGCCGATCAAAATCACAAAACTGAAAATGACAAAAAAAGGACCCCTCACTATAATTTTCGTGCTGGCGCTTATACTACCGGCTGGAATGATGATGCTGACAGCAATGACGGGCACGGGAAACAAGCCTGACCCGTCAAGGCCGGAAGGCCCGTGTGACATCTATACCGCTGCAGGTTTCCCCTGCGTGACTGCCCATAGTACCACGCGTGCATTATATTCATCATACAACGGCCCGTTGTACCAGGTCATGCGCCAGTCAGACGGCATGACGATGGAAATAGGTGTTGTTGCACCCGGAAAAGATGATCCGGGCGGATATGCTGACGCAGCAGCCCAGGACTCTTTCTGCACCGGAACAATCTGCCGGATCACCATTGTATACGACCAGTCGGGAAATGACAATCACCTCTTTCAGGCGCCTCCCGGATTATTCAGGGGACCTGACAAAGGGGGATATAACACCCTTCCGATTGCAGATATGGCGCCGGTAACAATCATGGGACACAAGGCTTATGGTGTCTATATCATGCCCGGCATGGGCCTGCGAAACAATAATGCAACCGGCCTTGCAATCAATGATGAACCACAGGGCATCTACATGGTCTTTGACGGTACCCATTTTGACAGCGGCTGTTGTTTCAACTACGGCAATACCTCTACCAACAGCCGTGCTGTGGGAAGAGGTACCATGGAGACAGTCTATTTCGGCACTGCCACGGCATGGGGCAGTGGCAGCGGTACCGGCCCCTGGATCATGTCAGATATGGAAGCCGGGCTGTTTTCAGGGTACGATGCGAAACTGAATGCTGCCAGCCCGACAATTGATTCCTGGCGCTTTGTAACCGGAGTAGTCAACGGTGGCGGTGGAAACCAGTGGGATATAAGGGGAGGAGATGCGCAGAAGGAGGGGCTCGCGACATTCTACAGCGGATACCGGCCCGGCTCACTTGAGAGCAGCAACTACTATCCGATGCACAGGAAGGGCGGGGTACAACTGGGTAACGGCGGTGACAACGGCAACGGCTCTGCCGGCACCTTCTACGAAGGGGTGATTACAAGAGGATATCCGACAGATGAGGCCGTCAATGCCGTACATGGGAATATTGTAGCTGCACACTATGATGTGCCGCAGCTGACCCTGTCACGGATAACCACATTCACCCCTGCAACGTCACAGGAGGTTACCGTCTCCTTTACAAATACCGGGGATGCCCCTGCAAGGGGTGTTAAACTGGGCATTTCATGTCCGGAAGGATGGAAAGCGGTTGTCACAGGTACGGGAAAGACTTTGAAAAAGTTCAGCAAACCGGTGATGCCGGGCGCCTGTGTAACTGTCGTATTTACGGTTACTTCCTCGCAAGCGGCTGGCAGTGGATTCCTTACCGGCAGGGCGGTGTGGAAGAATCTGGGTGCAAACCAGGTCCATACCGGGGTAAACTCGCAGGGCGTAAGAAATGCTTTCCCCGTTAAAATCAATGAAGTACGTTTTGAGACAGGGGGTAATCCAACCAACCAGTATATCGAACTTTACAATGCCGGTGACACAGATGTTGACATCTCAGGCTGGTCGCTGGTAAATACCAGGAGCATGTGGGCTCCGGTGAAGCTGGCAACCATCGAAGCAGGTACAGTGGTAACGCCCGGGGGATTCTTCCTGCTCGGCCTTTCCTCATCAGGACTGGCTGCCCCTTCAAACCGTGGTGATAATGTTATCAACGTCTTAAGTACTGACGGTTTCGAAACAGGGCAGGTTATAAATGTTGAAGGAGAATCTCATACTATCGCAACCGTAGGAACAGCAGCCTCGCCAATGGCCACTCTGTTCGTACCTGTTCCGACAGGGCCCTGGCTCGTTATACCTGCCGGATCGACAAACCTTCCTGTCACAGATGCGGCAGGATTCAGGGTCGGAGAGAAAATCGGAATAGACATCGGGGGCAACTTCGAGCTTGCGACAGTCACTGCTGTCGGCAAGGCTGCCACCCTGACGAACCTTGCTGATGAAGCAAAAGCCGGTGATACAATAATAAAGGTAGTGGCCAACTCCGGAATGACGGTGGGTGACACACTTACAATCGGTACCGGAGGACGGAAGGAACTCGTTGCAGTGAAGCGGCTTATCAGCATATCAGCTGCTCCTGCACATGGAGTATCAATCCCTTTCAGACCGTCAGGCACCAGCCCGGGTAAAGTGGAACTCACAACGCCTCTCAGGTTTGCTCATATGCCTGATGAAGACGTGACAGACAGGGGAACCGGAATCTCGTTCACCCCTGCCACGGGATATGCTCACAGAAGCGGCGATGCTGTACAGGCACTGGGCAGCGGTATAAGGCTAGAAAGAGCACTTGAAAAAAGTTACTCTGCCGGCACTGCAGTTCTTAATCAGCTGGCTGCTTCCGGCGGATACCGGGGAGCTGTACGGCCGGACCAGTGGTACGGAGCCCCTCTCTCGCCGGTCGCCGGGTCAATTGCCCTGATGGATGCCGGCGGAAGTGTGATTGTCGATGCATTAGTATACGGATCACAGCAGAGCAATTCGAGTGCCAACGGAATAATCACCAGCCCTGAGATTGCAGTTCTTGAAGGAGATCAAAGCAATGGAGGTTGTATTGCAGTGGTGCCGGGTTCATTCTCAGGCCAGGGGCAGTTTGTTCCGGATGGAGGTAAGACTGACAGGAGTATCGGCCGTTTCCCGGATGGCGCTGATACTGACAGCAACTGCAGTGATTTCCTATTACAGAGGACTGTCACACTGGCGACTCCATCTGTCGCCGGGACAACAAATATCAAAGTAGTAAGTGTCGCTGGCTTCAGTGAAGGTCAGAGGATAAATATCGGCACGGGCAGTGAAAGTGAGACCGTTATTATTGCCAGTGTCGGTACTGCAGGCGGCACCGGGCTGAGTGACGGCATTGAAGCGGGAGTAAAGGTGATCCCCGTAACCAGCGTGAAAGGCTTCAATCCCGGCCAGACAATTACAATTGATAAGAGTTCCCGGAATGAAACAGCTGTGATTGCCGCAGTGGGAGCTGCACGAAGCCGTTATGGAGGGCAGGCAGCTTCACAGACAGACTCTGTGATAGTCTCAGCACCTCTTAAATATTCACATGATAAAGGTGCGCAGGTCTCCGGTACAGGCATTACCCTTGCAACCCCTCTTATACTGCCACATGATGACGGAATACAGGTAGCTGATTACCTTCCCACACCGGGCGCTCCAAACGGCTATACCAGGAAATAAGACAAATAAACCAACCCATAACCAACCCTGATCAACTAACCCGAACAACATGAAAAAGAAAAGCAGCCTTGCAATCGCCCTTGGTCTGGCACTCACATTGCCTGCCACACTGTTAATGGTTCTTGCAACCGTAGGTACCGGATGCAGTGATACTTCCGTGAGGCCTGAAGGACCGTGTGACATCTTTGCCGCTGATGGCTTCCCCTGTGTTGCTGCCCACAGCAGCACCCGTGCGTTGTATTCGTCGTACAACGGCCCGCTATACCAGGTTATGCGCCAGTCAGACGGTAAAACCCTTGACATAGGTATGGTACGCTCAGGCAAAGGTGATCCGGGCGGTTATGCTGACGCTGCAGCGCAGGACAAATTCTGCGCCGGCACTTACTGCTGGATAACCGTTCTCTACGACCAGTCAGGCAAAGGGAATCATCTTGTCCAGGCTCCCAGGGGAGGATTCAGCGGCCCGGCCATGGGCGGATTCAATAATCTTCCTGTTGCCGATATGGCTCCTGTTACAATCATGGGCCATAAGGTCTACGGCGTCTTTATCGAGCCGGGAATGGGTCTTCGTGATGATGACCCGGTGGGTACCGCAGTAGATGACCAGGCTGAAGGCCAGTACTGGGTAATAAACGGCCTCCATTACAACTCAGGCTGTTGCTTCGATTACGGCAACGCTGAAACAGACAGCCGTGACGACGGTGACGGCACCATGGAAACCACATACTATGGAAATGCCACGGCATGGTACAAGGGACAGGCTCAGGGGCCCTGGATCATGACTGACCAGGAGAACAACCTGGTTGGTTGTGTCAACCCTTCTCCGGATGACAAATACTGTCCTGACCTTCCCAGCATCACATGGCGATTCGTGACGGCAACAGCTGACGGCGAACCTCACCACTGGAGAGCCATGGGAGGAGATGCTCAACAGGGAGACCTGAAAGTCATGTACGACGGGTCCCGTATCATTAATGACCGTAACAGCTATGACCCGATGCGCAAGCAGGGAGCCATATTGCTGGGCAACGGAGGCGACAACAGCAACGGCTCCCAGGGTACCTTCTATGAAGGAGCGATGACGGCCCCTGGAACATTCCCCTCACAGGAGACCTATCAGAAGATACAGGCTAACATTGTGGCTGCAAGGTATGATGTCCAACGCCTTGGCATTGCACCGGCAGGCATGACCGATACCCCTCCAGGTCTTCAGACCTTCGCCCCGATGTCAACGCAGAACACCACATTATCCTTTATAAACACTACAGGCTCTCCCGTAAATGACCTTAGCCTGAGCATATCGGTCCCGAAGGGCTGGAAATCCGTCCTTGAGGATTCTGAGGAACAATCAAAGACATTCACCACTACTGTTGAACCCGGTGAGAGAGTAAGCGCTACTTTCCGGATAACTTCTTCCGGGGAACCGTTCAACGGCGACCTGATCGGCAAGGCTTCGTGGATGACACAGGGAAGCAACAAGCCTCAGACTGAGACAGCCATTGAAAAGGTGCGCAATGTCAGTCCCGTTAAAATCAATGAATTCCGGGTAAGCGACGGATCTCCTGATAATTCAACAAACTCATTTATTGAGCTTTACAATGCAGGCGATGCAGAGATTGATGTTTCAGGCTGGACCCTGACTCATCATCAGACACAGATGCCGGTGTTTTCATCTGTCAGGATTCCGGCCGGGACAAAGCTTGCCGCGAAGGGTTTTTACCTCCTTGGTCTTTCAGGTTCAGGCCTGGCAGTTCCTGCGAAGAAGGGTGAATCTGTTCTCTATGTCAGGACCACAGCAGGCATGACGGTTGGTGATATGATAGAGATCGGTACAGGTTCTGCAATGGAAACCGGGACGATTGCCGGCATCGCCACTCCGCCGGCATCCGGGGCCTCGGCAATGCCCTTTGGTTTCGGAAGGCGCGGCCCGTCCGGCCAGACTACTGTATGGCAGCCGCTTCCGGACGGTCCGGTGATCACCATTCCTGCCGGTTCGATGAACATACCGGTCACCAGTGTTGACGGTTTTGAGGTCGGCCAGAAGATGGCGATAGGTTATGGGGCAACCTACCCTGCCGTTTCCAGGGCTATCGAAAAGTACGAGCTGGTTACAATTACCGGGGTAGGCAAGCCGGGTACCCAGGCATGGCTGTCAATGGATGCCAGGGCAGGGGATACCAATATCAAGGTTTCCTCTGTAGAAAACATCTCCGTTGGTGATAAGATCAGGCTTGATATCGAAAGCGAGGGACATGGTATTGAGACGGTAACAGTAACACGGGTCGGCACACAATCATCCCGGAGTACATTCAACGGCCCGCTTACAGAAGCAGATGATCCCGGAACCGGACTTGACCTTGCTGAACCGTTGAAATTCAATCATTCTTCCAATATGCCTTTCAGTGTATGGGGAACGGGAATAACCTTTGAACCGGCAACAGCATTTGCACATTCCAGCAATGAACCTGTTCTGGCTCTACGGAACAGTATTACCCTTGACAAGCCGCTGGTCAACAGCCATGAGACTGATGATGTGATACTGGATAAAAAAGTAACCACAGCAGGGTACCAGGGATCGAAGGAGCCGGACCAGTGGTTTGGTGGTCCTGCCCTGTCAGCCAGCGCGGGCAATATGGTGTTGCGTGATGCCGGCAATAATGTTGTGGATGCCCTGAATTACGGCGGACTGGTTGATCCATGGGCTGCAGAAGGGTACCAGGCTGAATCGGGTGCCGGTGAGAGCGGATGCTTCGTACCTTCACCGACCATGAGCAGAGGCTTCTGGATGGGACCTGAAGCTGCGGGGTCACAGCCGGACAGGAGTGCCGGCCGTTACCCTGACGGCAATGACAGTGACAGCAATTGCCGTGATTTCATGGTACAAAACACAACTGCCCTGGCTGCCCCGGCAGAATCCGGTTCAAACAACATCAAGGTCTCAAGTGTTGCAGGCTTCAGCATCGATCAGAGCATTATCATCGGTTCCGGAGTAGCCAGTGAGACTGCGGTGATAGCAGCCATCGGGACTTCAGGTGCTACCACAACAGGAGCTTCCGTCAAGGCAGGCAGCAGGATTATACGGGTAGGAACCGTGGCAGGCTTTAATGCCGGCCAGACCATCACAATAGACTATGGTTCCAGGACTGAGACTGCAGTCATCGCAGCCGTCGGGGCTGCACGGCGCCGCTTTGGAGGTCAGGGAGCCACCCCGTCAGACTCCATAACGGTATCCACGCCGCTCAGATACACGCATGCCAGGGATGTACAGGTCTCCGGCAGTGGAATTACCCTTGTGAATACCCTTGAAACGGACCATGAAAATGGTACCAGGGTAGCAGCCAACCTCCCCACACCGGGTGAGCCTAACCAGTATTTCAGGAAGCCTTAGTGGAGACGGAAAGACATAAAATGCCCTGGTGGCGCTGGGTCCTTGCAGTACTGAATACACTGGCACTGGTACTGACAGTTATAATAAGCTGGCATTATCTTGCAGGCGGACAGATAGCAGGATGCGGTGGCGGAAGTCCTTGTGAAGAGGTGTTAGGCAGCCGGTGGTCAGATATAGCAGGCGTATTGCCTGTAGGCGGTCTGGCAATGGGAGTCTATCTTGCTGTCATGGTGGCATCCTTCTTCTCCGGACCGGAAACTGAGTTACCGGTCCGGAGAATGGCCTGGAGCGCTATGTTGGTCCTGGCCGGCGCGGTGGCAGGCTCTGCCATCTGGTTCACCATCGTGCAAAAATGGATCATCGGGGCTTTTTGTCCCTGGTGCCTTGCCACTCACAGTACAGGCTTGCTCTTATCTGCCCTGATTTTCTGGCGCTCACTGAAAGTCACCGGTGACGAAGTTCGCACTGAAAACAACGTAGCCACCGGGAAACCACTGCTCAGGCCTCTGCATGCGACCGGGCTGGCGCTTGCAGGGATGGTTATGGCCGGTCTGCTGGCAGTGACCCAGGCAATATCAGCCCCGTCTTCAGTTCAAAGTGACAATGTATCAGAGGATATACTGCCTGTTGATTATCATTCTGTCCCGATGGCCGGGTCTCCTGATGCACCGTATGTTGTCACAATGCTCTTTGATTATCAGTGCTCACATTGCCAGCAGTTGCATTTCATGCTCGATGAAGCAATCCAGGTTTACGGAGGAAATCTGGCCTTTATGCTGTGCCCGGCGCCGCTGGATCCGGCATGCAACAATTTCATCCCCGGCGGAAGGGAAGAATTCAGGAATTCCTGCGAGCTGGCAAAGATAGGCCTTGCGGTATGGAAGGGAAAGCGTGAGGCATTTCCGGAATTTGACAACTGGATGTTCACCTTTGAGACCGGAGACAGGTGGCAACCCCGAAGCCCGGAAGATGCCAGGGCAAAGGCGATAGGCCTGATCGGTAAGGAGGCATTTGATTCTGCATGGGCTGATCCGTGGATCAATGAGTACTTGCAGACCTCAGTCAGGATATATGGTAAAACAATTCAAAACGGCATAGGGGGCATCCCGAAACTGATCTACGGGTCACTCTGGGTTATGCCTGAATCATACAGCGGCGGTGACCTTGCAATGATCCTGCAGAAAAGCCTGCAGATTCCTGAACCGTAATAATAACAGACCAGAAGTGAAACCGTGCAGTGATAAGGACAAGATGATAAATGAAGATTTACCCCGGACCGGTTCTTTAACAGTTATAAACGCAACCAGATTATAATATGAAACGCCTTGATTTTTTCTATACGATCCTTCTCATTCCCGTGATAATCGGGCTTAATTCATGTAATACGAAGAGGGAAACATATCAGCCTGATCTTGAGTCGCTTGGGAAAGTGAATCCTGCTCCCGAGTGGTTTAAGGATGCCAAGTTTGGCATCTATTTTCACTGGGGGGTCTACTCCGTACCGGCCTTTGCAAATGAGTGGTATCCCCGTAACATGTATATCGAAGGATCGAGGGAGAATGAACATCACAAAGAGATATACGGAGCCCCTTCTGACTGGCCTTATGCCTATTTTATTACCGGGGCAAAAGACAAGCAGGGCAATTTTGTCCGGTTCAATCCGAGGCTCAAATCAGAAGGTGGCAGTTTCGATCCTGATGAATGGGCTCAGCTGTTTGCTGATGCAGGCGCCAGGTTTGCCGGCCCGGTGGCAGAGCATCATGACGGATTCTCCATGTGGGAAAGTGAGGTCAATCCCTGGAATGCAAAAGATATGGGGCCGAAACTCGACCTTGTGGGCCTGTTGACGGACGCAATCCGGAAAAAGGACATGAAGGTGATAATGTCAATGCACCATGCATTTAATATAACCGGTTTTTATGAAGCTGTGCCTCCGGCAAGCGATCCTGAACTTCAGATTCTTTACGGACAGCAGGGGGCAGAGAAAAACGAGGCTCTGTGGTCGGCAAAGCTTAAGGAGATCATTGATAAATATCAGCCTGACATAATCTGGCAGGATTTCAACCTGCGGAAAATCTCGGACAGTGCGCTGCTTGGCTTTCTTGCATATTACTATAACAGCGCTGCGGAATTGAAGAAGGAGGTCGTTGCAACTTATAAAGACGGTCTGAATCCTGAATGTGCAGTTATGGACTTCGAACGCGGCGGCCCTGCTGACATAACTGAAAAATACTGGCTCACGGATGATGCAATCAGTTCTTCCAGCTGGTGCTATACGGAAGGTATCGGATATTACTCGAAAAAGCAGGTGCTGCATGGATTTCTCGACCGGATAAGCAAAAACGGAAACCTCCTCCTGAACATCTCTCCCATGGCTGACGGCACTATTCCCGTGGAACAGAAAGACATTCTGCTGGCAATGGGCGAATGGCTGAAGAAATACGGCGAAGCTATCTATTCCACGCGTGCGTGGGAAAAATATGGTGAGGGGCCAACTCTCATGGGAGCAGGCCAGGGCATATTCACAGAGCCGGCAGAAGGAACAGCTAAGGATGTAAGATATACAAGGTCAAAGGACAACACGACCCTTTATGCAATCATGCTTGGCTGGGACAATGGCCAGAAGGATATGACCCTCTCTTTATTGGCCACAGATAGTATTGATCTTAAGTATCTTAAATCAGTGGAACTTATTGACGGAGAAGCGGGAAAATACCTTCCGCTGGATTACAGGCAGGGTACTGAAGGACTGACGATCAGCCTGCCGGAAAAGACTTTTGATGAATTGGCTTATGTAGTCAGGCTCACCTTCAGAAGAAAAATTCCTGCATTACCAACGGTATAGAATTGAGGTTTACCAGAGGAAGGACAAAGCAGCAGGAGACCTTTTTTCCGCGACATTGAACAACCTGCCGATGAACCAGACGATTTGAAAAATCAGATATGAGAAGAATATGAAAAGAACAATTATCCTGATCATGGGCCTGCTATTGGTCTCATCAATATGGGGGCAGCAATACCCGTTTCAAAATCCCGCCCTGACTTCCGAAGAAAGGGCGAAAGATCTTGTCACACGGTTGACCCTTGACGAGAAGGCCTTACTGATGTGCGATGTTTCAGAGGCAATCCCGCGGCTTGGAATAAAGAAATTCAACTGGTGGAGCGAGGCATTGCATGGCCTGGCCAACAATGACAGTGTGACTGTCTTTCCCCAGCCTGTCGGCATGGCGGCTTCTTTTGACGATGAGCTGGTTTACAGGATCTTCAGCGCTGTCTCAGATGAAACCCGGGCCAAGTATAACCAGGCCATGCAGAGAGGACAGGAAAACAAACGGTTCCTGAGCCTTTCGGTCTGGACACCAAACATTAACATCTTCCGTGACCCGCGGTGGGGACGGGGTCAGGAAACCTACGGTGAAGACCCTTATCTGACATCGCGTATGGGGATTTCGGTGGTACGCGGGTTACAGGGCCCTACGGATGCAAAATACCGGAAGCTCCTCGCCTGTGCCAAGCACTTTGCAGTCCATTCAGGCCCGGAATGGAGCCGCCATTCACTCAATGTCACCAATGTTGATCCGCGGGATCTTTATGAAACCTACCTGCCTGCCTTCAAGGCGCTGGTACAGGAAGCTGATGTGAGGGAGGTAATGTGTGCCTATCAGCGCCTGGAAGATGAGCCCTGCTGCGGGAATACAAGGCTGTTGCAGAGGATCCTTCGGGATGACTGGGGGTATAAGTATCTTATCGTTTCCGATTGCGATGCCATTGCCGACTTTTATAACGGGCATAAATACTCATCCGATCCGACCCACGCTGTAGCACAGAGCATACCAGCCGGAACCGACCTTGAATGCACATGGAATAACTGGAATTATCTTAAGGCACCCGATGCAGTCTCACTTGACCTGATGAGGCAGGAGGACATGGATAAGAGCCTTGTACGCGTGCTGACCGGACGGTTTGACCTGGGTGAGATGGATGATGATGCCATCGTGCCGTGGACAAAGATACCGGCTTCTGTAATAAACAATGAGGAACACAGAAAGCTCGCACTGGATATGGCACGCGAGACCATGACCCTGCTGCAGAACAGAAACAATATCCTTCCTTTGAAAAAATCCCCGGGAAAAATTGCAGTAATAGGTCCGAATGCCGATAACGCGAGAATGCTCTGGGGAAATTACAACGGAACGCCCATCCGTACAATCACGATTCTTGACGGTATCAGGTCAAAATTGCCGGCAAGTAAAATAATATATGACGAGGCCTGTGACATAGTCGACAGCAAGGTGCTTGTCAGCCTGGCCGGTGAGTGTTCCCTGGATGGTAGCCCTGGTTTCAGGGTTACTTACTGGAATAATAGCAGCATGACTGGTGATCCTGTGGCAGAGCAGAGAATTACAGGACCTTTGTGGTTGGCTACTGAAGGGAAGAATGCACTGGCCCCTGGTGTGAAAATCGAGGGATTTTCTGCCAGGTTCGAAACAGAGTTCACACCTGCAACGACAGAAGAGATTGTTTTCAGGTACAGTACCGCCGGTACCTTAGAGCTGCTTGTAAACGGTGAAACCGTGATAAAGTTCGAAGACTGGCGCGGACTGTCTTCAAAAATCCCGTTCAGGGCTGAAGCAGGCAGGAAATATAAAATAGAGATACGTTTTGTACAGCGTTACAACTGGCAGGCTGTTATCGGGTTTGACCTCGGCAGAGAGACAGAGAAGGATTTCTCAGGTCTGATTGCGAAGCTGAAAGGTGTTGATGTTGTGATATTTGCAGGTGGTCTGTCGAACGAACTGGAGGGAGAAGAAATGCCGGTCTCCCTGCCTGGGTTCAAAGGCGGTGACCGTACTGACATAGAATTACCGGCTGTTCAGCGCAATTGTATAAAAGCTCTCAGGGAAGCAGGGAAGAGAGTTATCCTGGTGAATTGCTCCGGATCGGCGATAGGACTTGTACCGGAAACCGGGAACTGTGAAGCCATTCTCCAGGCATGGTACGGAGGCGAGTCCGGAGGACAGGCAGTTGCCGACGTTCTTTTTGGTGACTATAATCCTTCGGGCAAACTGCCTGTCAGCTTCTACAGGGACATCAGCCAGGTCCCGGATTTTGAGGATTATTCAATGGCCGGCCGTACTTACCGCTTTATGGATGACCCGCTCTTCCCGTTTGGCTTCGGCCTGAGCTATACTACGTTCAGGATCGGAGAAGCCATGACCGGAAGCAATGAGGTCAGAAACGGCGGAAGCATCAGGCTTTCTGTTCCTGTTTCAAACACGGGAAAACGCGACGGGACAGAGGTAGTACAGGTTTACGTCCGCAGGGCGGATGACAGCGACGGTCCGCTAAAGACCCTGAGAGGTTTCAGCAGGGTCACTGTCAAAGCCGGCAAAACTGCTGACGTTACAGTTGACCTGCCATATTCTTCATTTGAGTTTTATGACAGGGCAAAAGGTAAAATGAACGTGACTCCCGGAAACTATGAGGTCCTGTACGGAAACAGCTCAGATCCGAAAGATCTTAAGAAAGTAAACATTATTGTTCAGTAATTATTTAATAAAGTAAAAGTTATGAAAAAGATTACACTCTTTTTTTCCGTTATGATGATTTGCGGTATTGTGTCTGCCCAGTTTGCAGGTGGTATGCGGGGACAGCAGCAGGAACCCCTTCCTGAAGGCTATAAACCTTCATCAACCAATACCTTTCTTGCGCAGTACCCTGCCGTCAATGCCCAGACACGCCAGGCAATCTTCAGGGTGGTGGCACCCCACGCCTCAAGTGTAATGGTCGACCTTGCAGGGAAAAAATACCCCATGACCAGGGATGAAAAAGGAGTATGGACATGCACTTCTGATCCCCAGGTGGTAGGTTTCCACTATTATGCAATCATGATTGACAGCGTCCCGGTTATGGACAGGAACACGGAAGCGTTCTTCGGCAGCAATTGGGAATCGTCAGGAATTGAAATTCCCGAGGGACCGGAAGGTGACTACTACAGGTTCAACAAGAACATCCCTCACGGACAGGTCCGCTCGCTTTACTACTGGTCGGAAATAAACGGTATGGAACGTCACTGCAATGTATACGTACCTGCTGAATACGAATCAAATACTGAAAAGAAATATCCTGTGATGTACCTGCTGCATGGGTGGGGCGAGGATGAAAACGGATGGTCAAACCAGGGACACATGGCAAACATTATGGACGGATTGATCCATGCCGGCAAGGCTGTTCCGATGATAGTAGTTATGGACTGCGGAGACATCAAGACAAATTCCGATGTCCGCAAAGCTTCGACTAACGATGTGACCCAGATCTATATCAAGGACCTTATGCCTTTCATTGAGAGTAACTTCCGCACGAAAAATGACAGGCAGAACCGCGCCATGGCCGGGTTGTCAAGAGGCGGTTTCCAGACAACAATGACTGTATTTGCCAATCTTGACAAATTTGCATGGATGGGTACATTCAGCGGTTTCTTTTCACGTCCCGGCCAGGATGTTACGGAAGGTTTCAACGGCGTATTCAAAGATCCGGCTGCATTTAACAAACAGATAAACCTCCTGTTCATCAGCACCGGCACCGAAGAGGGCAGGCCGAAGGAGGCAGTCGAAGCCCTGAAAGCTCACGGAATCAAAAATATCGTTTATCACGAGTCACAGGGGACAGCCCACGAATGGCTTACCTGGCGCCGGGCACTGAATGAATTTGCTCCGTTGCTGTTCAAATAGGCTGGCATGCATAATCAGGCTATCTTAGTAAAGTTCAAAACGAAATGAAATGATGAAAAAGAAATTCTTGTTTATAGTAATTGCCGCTGCCTTCCTTACAAACGCCAGGATCGATGCACAGGATCCGGATTTCCACATCTACCTGTGCTTCGGCCAGTCGAACATGGAAGGAGCTGCCAGGATTGAACCGCAGGACACAACTGTAGACGGTCGGTTCCTGGTAATGGAAACCCTTGATTGCCCGAACCTCGGAAGAGTAAAAGGAGGCTGGTATCCGGCCATTCCGCCGCTGTGCAGATGCAGAACCAGGCTGTCACCTGCCGATTATTTCGGCAGGACAATGGTTGAACACCTCCCGAAGAATATCAGGGTGGGGGTTATAAACGTCTCAATAGGGGGATGCAAAATCGAGTTGTTTGATAAGGATAACTATCAGGAATATGTCTCAACCGCACCCGGATGGATGACAGGTATGATCAACGACTATGACGGAAATCCATACGGACGGCTTGTTGAGATGGCAAAGCTGGCCCAGAAGGATGGCGTGATAAAGGGAATCCTGATGCATCAGGGAGAGTCGAATAACGGTGAAACCACATGGCCCGGGAAAGTCCGTCTCGTCTATGAAAACCTGCTGAAGGACCTTGACCTGCAATCTGAAAAGGTGCCTCTTCTTGCCGGTGAAATGGTAAGCGCTGCCGAAGGAGGCATATGTGCGGACATGAATACCATCATTGCCACACTTCCGCAGACAATACCAAATTCGTACGTGATATCCTCGGAAGGCTGCCCCGGAACACCCGATCACCTTCACTTCACCTCGGAAGGATACCGCATACTCGGAAGAAGGTATGCTGCTACAATGCTTTCTATTCTGGGGTACACTGTCAACATGCCTTAACCCGGACTGAAGTGCCCTTATAATGATCGTATCAATTTTAACCTGTAATTAATACTTATAATGAAGCGTTATCTGATACTGCTGATACTGGTTTCGACAGTCGGAACTGCCAGCTTCGGACAATCGTACAGCAAGACTGAACTGGGCGTGAGGTCCGCAGTTGATGGCATCGGCATCGAGATCCAGTTCTTCAGCCCGTCAATTGTAAGGGTACTGAAATGGCCCGAAGGAAGTACTTTCAGCAAGGAGAGCCTTTCGGTTGTAATGACTCCCGGCAAAGTGGATCCTGGAGTGAAACAGAGGGGAGACGAACTGATTGTCAGTAGCAAAAGCCTGATTGTATCACTGAACCTGGTGTCCGGAAGAATATCATTCCGGACGCCGGGATCCGCTTTACTGCTAAGTGAGGCCGAATCCGGCACCGGTTTTAACGAATTCGATGATGCCGGAAGAAAAACCTTAAGTGCATACCAGGCATTTGCTCTCGGAGAGAACGAAGCCATCTACGGATTAGGGCAGCAACAGAACGGGAAAATGATTCAGCGTAACCTGAAGCTGAATATGATACAGGGGAATACCGATGACTATGTTCCCTTTTTCGTTTCAGTGAAAGGTTACGGCCTGTTCTGGGACAATTATTCGCCGACAGTCTTTGAAGACACACCCGGAATCACATCATTCAAATCAGATGTTGGTGACTGCATTGATTACTATTTCATGTCAGGAGGCAATGCAGACGGAGTGATCGCCTGCATGCGCGAACTGACAGGCCAGGTACCTATGTTCCCGCTCTGGACGTTCGGCTACTGGCAAAGCAGGGAACGCTATAAAACCCAGGATGAGCTTACAGGGGTGGTCCGGAAATACCGTGAGCTGGGAGTGCCGCTCGACGGCATAATCCAGGACTGGCAGTACTGGGGCAACAATTACCTCTGGAACGCCATGGAATTTCTCAATGCTGATTTCTACAATCCTCAGAAGATGGTAGATGATGTTCACGGCATGAACGCCCACATCATTATTTCTGTCTGGAATTCATTCGGACCCATGACGAAACAATACAGGGAACTGAAAAGCATCGATGCCCTGATGGATTTTCAAACCTGGCCCCAGTCGGGTTCGGAAAAATGGCCGCCGAGGATGGATTATCCTTCAGGCGTGAAACCATATGATCCTTTTAATCCGGAAGCGCGTCAGATATACTGGAGATACCTGAACAAAGGCCTGTTTTCGTTGGGGATTGACGGGTGGTGGATGGATTCGTCCGAGCCGGACCATCTTGATTTCAAGCCGTCTGATCTCGACAACAAAACTTATCTGGGTTCATTCCGCAAGGTTCGCAACGCATTTCCCCTGATGACAGTGGGCGGTGTTTACCAGCAACAGCGTGCCATCAACTCTGACAAACGGGTATTTATCCTGACCCGTTCAGGTTTTGCCGGTCAGCAGCGTTATGCCACCAACGTATGGTCCGGCGATGTAACCTCATCATGGCCGGCATTGAGAAATCAGATCTCCGCAGGGCTCAATTTTTCGCTGAGCGGCATACCTTACTGGAACAGTGACATCGGCGGTTTCTTCCTTAGCAGGTTCAGGAAAAAGCTGGATGACGCAGAATACCGGGAGCTTTATGCCCGATGGATGCAGTTTGGCGCTTTCTCTACGATGATGCGCTCACACGGGACTGACGCCCCCAGGGAGATCTACCAGTTCGGGAAAAAAGGTGATCCGGTGTACGATGCAATCGAAAAGTCGATAAAACTTCGCTACAGCCTGCTCCCCTATATCTACTCCGCAGCATGGGATGTGACGGCCAACCAGTCAACCATGATGAGGGCACTGGTGATGGATTTCCCTGAAGACAGGAATGCTCTTGACATTAATGACCAGTTTATGTTCGGGAAATCACTGCTGGTATGTCCTGTCACCACGCCAATGTATTCGAAAGACACAAAAGAGGATTTCAGCACCGTGGGAACCAGGGAAATTTACCTTCCTTCGGGAACCGGGTGGACGGATTTCTGGACAGGGGAGAGACTAAAGGGGGGACAGAAGGTTGTCAGGGAGGCTCCCCTGGACATCATTCCCCTTTATGTAAGGGCAGGTTCAGTCATACCTTACGGTCCGGATGTGCAGTATGCAACTGAAAAAAGATGGGATAACCTGGAAATCAGAGTGTATGAAGGTGCAAACGGAAGATTCATATTGTATGAAGACGAGAATGACAATTACAATTATGAGAAGGGATATTTCTCAACAATCGATTTCTCGTGGAGTGATTCCGCAAAAAAACTTACGATAGGTGACCGCATGGGTTCGTTCCCAGGCATGCTGAAAGAACGCAGGTTCAGTATTGTGCTTGTGAACGCAGGCAACGGCAATGGGACAGGTGTTCCTGCAAAATACGATGAAGTGGTTACGTATTCCGGAAAGAAGGTTGTGATTGACCTCAAAAGGTAGGGGAGTCGGGAATTCATTGTCATTGAATCATTTCGGATGGATTATACAGCAATAGGAAATACAGGTGTCAAGATACCGCGGATTGTGTTTGGAACCAGTGCACTGGGGAATTTATACCGCATACATTCCTTCGATACAAAACTTAAGATAGTAAGTGAATGCATAAGCAATGTCCAAAATCCGGTTTTCGACACCGCAGGCAAATACGGGGCAGGACTGGCGCTCGAAACGCTTGGACAATGCCTGGACAAACTGAAAATCCGTCCTGATGAAGTCCTGATCAGTAATAAGCTGGGGTGGCTCCGGAAAGAACTGACAGGTCCGGAACCCGATTTCGAAAAGGGCGTCTGGTTCGGTCTGAAAAATGATGCTGTTCAGCAAATTGGCTATGATGGCATTATGGCGTGCTTCGACCAGGGAAACGAGTTGCTGGGAGCGACCTATAAACCTCAGTTGCTGTCAGTGCACGATCCTGATGAATATATAGGCAAGGGTAAGAATCCTGAAGAGAAGGATGCACTTTTAAAAGATATTATTGATGCCTACCGGGCTTTATCAGACCTGAAGAAACAGGGGAAAATAAAAGCAACAGGCATCGGCTCAAAAGACTGGAAAGTCATAAGCAGAGTAACCGAATATGTTGATCTCGACTGGGTTATGCTGGCCAATAGCCTGACGATCATGAACCATCCTCCGCAACTGGTGGCTTTTATTGAAAAGCTGGCCGGGAAGGGAGTTACAATTATCAATTCAGCGGTTTTTCACGGAGGATTCCTGACAGGAAGCAGTTATTACGACTACAGGCTTGTCACTCCTGAAACTGACGGCCCGAAATTCAGGTGGCGTGAAAATTTTTATTCGATCTGCCGGAAGCATGATGTTATGCCTTCAGTGGCATGCGTGAATTTCGGGTTAACTCCGCCGGGAGTTGCTGCTATTTCACTCAATACTTCCAATCCTGACCGGGTGAAGGACAATGTGGAATCAGTACTGGCTAAAGTCCCTGAAAAGTTTTACTGTGAGATGGTAAAAGAGGGACTGATAAGCAAGGATTACCCCTGGCTCGGTATTTAATTAAAAGAAACAGGAAATAAACAGAAAACAAGTAAAATAGATTTGATTTCCATGCAAAGACAGAAGTTTACCACCCGGGCGTATCTCGTGCCCTTTATTATGATAAGCTCCCTCTTTTTCCTGTGGGGGATAGCTCATGGCATGCTTGATACCCTGAACAAGCATTTTCAGGATATCCTTCACCTGTCCAAAGCCCAGTCAGGCATGATCCAGTTTGCGGTGTACATTGCTTATTTCGTCATGGCGCTGCCTGCCGGATACTTCATGAAGTCTTTCGGATATAAGAACGGGATAATACTCGGTCTGTCCCTGTTCGCCTCCGGCGCATTGCTCATAGCAGCGACCACCTCATTCGAATCATTCTGGATTTTCCTCATTTGTCTCTTTATATTGGGCTGCGGACTGGCAACGCTTGAGACTGCTGCAAATCCCTATACGACGAGGCTCGGGCCCCCGGAGACAGCGGAACGGCGGATAAACTTCTCCCAGTCGTTCAACGGTCTGGCCTGGGTGATCGGGCCGCTTATCGGGCTGTATATCTACAGGGCGCAGGATGCCGGCGACGGTCAGAAACTCAGTTCCCTGGTACTGCCGTACATGTTGATTGGTCTTGTTGTTATTGCCGTTGCCATCGTATTTCTGAAAACTCCTCTCCCTGAGATAACGGAGGAGACCGATGCAGCTGACTCAGACGCGGGTCCGGAGAATCCATCAGCTGCCGCCAGACCCCTCCTGAAGCAGAAGCATTTTGTGCTGGGTGTTCTTGCGCAGTTCTCGTACGTCGCGGCTCAGACGGGTATTTTCAGCTACCTGATCAATTTCGTCACTGATGAGAACCAGGCACTTCACTTTGACAAGGAGAACGGTCCTTATTTCCTTGCCTTCGGTTTTGCACTCTTCATGATCGGGCGTATGTCGGGAAGCTGGCTGATGCGATTCTTCAGGCCTGCCGCGATGCTGGCGTTTTATGCCCTGATGTGCTGTCTCCTCCTGCCTCTCGTTAGCATCGGGCTCGGCTGGGTCTCCCTGGTCAGCCTGTATGGTGTGTTCTTCTTTATGTCAATTATGTTCCCGACAATTTTCGCACTGGGTATCAGAAACCTGGGACCACAAACAAAAAAAGCTTCCTCTTTCATCGTGATGTCCATAGTGGGAGGGGCTGTTTTCCCGCCCGTGATGGGCTGGATTGCCGATAACTCAAGCATGTCCGTTGGCTTCTTCGCACCGATCCCGCAATTCGTCTTTATCCTCTACTACGCAATCTCCGGATACAAGGTAAAAACTGACTCAATCCGTCAATAATGAGAATCGACAGCCACCAGCATTTCTGGCACTTTAACTCCCGGGAATACGGATGGATCTCCGACGATATGGAAATCCTCCGGAAAGATTATCTGCCGGAGCAGCTGGAATCCGAGCTGTCGTCGGCCGGATTTGACGGTTCGGTGACCGTGCAGGCGCGTCAGTCGCTGGCAGAGACAAAGTGGCTCCTTGACCTGGCTGGCAAATACAATTTCATAAAGGGTGTGGTAGGCTGGATCGATTTATGCTCTCCGGACGCGGAGGAACAGCTAAGGCTGTTTTCCGCTAATCCGAAACTGGTTGGAGTACGGCATGTTATACATGATGAACAGGATGACGACTTCATGCTCAGCAACTCTTTCCTGAGAGGTCTGGCATGTCTGCAGAGGTACGGACTTGCTTACGATATCCTTGTTTTTCCGCGGCATTTGTCCAATACCATTCAGCTGGTCAGCCAGTTTCCCGGGCAGGTTTTCATCCTTGACCATATTGCCAAGCCATTTATAAGGGACGGGGTGATTTCACCCTGGAAGGAGGATATTGAAAGACTTGCCGGGTTCAGAAATGTCTGGTGCAAATTATCCGGGATGGTTACTGAGGCAAATGTCAAATCCTGGCGGCAGGATGATTTGATGCCTTACCTGGATGTCGTCTTCAACGTCTTTGGCACAGACCGGCTCCTTGCCGGATCGGATTGGCCCGTGTGCAGGCTTGCCGGATCCTATAAACAGGTCATGCAGGTGGTAATGGATTATACCAGGACCATGCCGGATGAGGAGAGGAACAAAATACTGGGAGAAAATGCCATGAAAGCCTATGGTCTTTTACTTTAAACGGTGAAGTATATTTAAAAATAGAAAATGAAAGCTTTTGCCATCATAAAAGAAAGAACGGTTCAGGAAACTGACATACGGGAACCGGTCCCGGAACCGGACGAAATATTGCTGGAAGTTCATTATATCGGATTATGCGGCAGCGATTTAAATTCCTACAGGGGTCTGATGCCGCTGGTGACTTTGCCCCGGATCCCGGGTCATGAAATAAGCGGAGTAATAATCGACAAGGGAAACCGGGTTCCTGACTCAATTAAAACCGGAGATAAAGCAACCGTGTATCCTTACACGAATTGCGGGGTATGCCCTGCATGCCGCCAGGGGCGCATCAACACGTGCGAGTTCAATCAGACACTCGGGGTGCAACGTGACGGGGCTCTTACCCGGAAGATACGGGTACCTTACACCAAGGTGTTTACCAGCGGGATACTTGCACTTGAGGAACTGGCCCTGGTTGAACCCGTAAGTGTCGGATATCACGCTGCAAACCGCGGGGAAATAAAGGAGACTGACACCGTGCTGATTATCGGATGCGGTGTCATTGGTATCGGTGCTCTGTGCGCCTGTGTACGAAAAGGCGCTGCCGTAATCGCAGTGGATATTGATGATCAGAAGCTGGCAACGGCAAAAGCCTTTGGTGCGATATATACAATCAACAGTAAAAAAGAGAATGCTCTCTTACGAATCAGGGAGCTGACACGGAACGAAGGCGTTGATGCAGCTGTTGAAGCCGTCGGGAATCCGGCAACCTTTGTGCTTGCACTTGAGGCTGTATCATTTGCCGGAAGGGTCATAACAATCGGCTATTCTAAAGAGGAGGTGCATTTCAACTCCCAGTTGATCGTTCGCAAAGAGATTAATCTTTATGGCTCGCGTAACTCATTGAGGGTTTTTCCATCTGTTATCAGCATGTTTGAACAACGGGAAAGGCCTTATTCAGATTTAATATCGAAAGTATTCCCCTTTAGCCAAACTCCTGATGCCTTTAAATACTGGGATGAAAACCCGGGTCTGGTTTCCAGGATATTGATTCATGTAACGGAATGAAACGCCATTATAACTTTTATCCGATGACGCACATTACAATCATACATTGCATTTAAAAGTCAGAAAATGAAAAAGATACTATACAGTTTTACATTGTGCTCAGCCCTGCTGATAAGTACTTTAGTTACGGCCCAGACAAACCGGGCCGTTAATCCCGTCATATGGGCTGACGTACCAGACATGTCAATAATACGTGTTGGTGACACATATTATATGAGCAGCACTACCATGCACATGTCTCCCGGCGTTCCGATCATGAAGTCCGGGGACCTTATTAACTGGGAAATAATCAGTTATGCCTACAGTACCCTTGGCGATAATGATGAACTGAACCTTATGAACGGGAAAAATGCCTACGGGAGAGGTTCCTGGGCAAGCTGTATCAGGTATCATAACGGTACTTATTATGTTTCGACCTTCTCTTCGACGACCAATAAAACATATATATGGTCGACAAAAGACATAGAGAAAGAACCATGGAAGGAGATATCATTCAGTCCCAGTTTTCATGATCATACACTTGTTTTTGACGATGACGGCCGGGTATACCTCATATACGGCAATAAAAAGCTTACCCTTGTTGAGCTGAATACTGATCTGTCGGGAGTAAAGCCGGGAGGTGTAAACCAGGTTATCATCGAGAACGCAAGTGCTCCGTCGGGGCCTGACAGCGGACTGGGAGAAGGCTCGCAGTTATTCAGGATGAACGGGAAATACTATCTCTTCAATATTACCTGGCCCCGCGGAGG
>ENA-UOOK01000032-UOOK01000032.1-fermentation-metagenome-genome-assembly--contig:-NODE-32-length-132676-cov-12.267318_pt1 | contig 132676 bp, 116 predicted proteins | sample MGYA00245777_ERZ724023 | MGnify/ENA primary metagenome ERZ724023 (study PRJEB28704, sample SAMN03018312) | fermentation metagenome | biome: anthropogenic terrestrial biome; feature: soil... | reverse complement strand
TAGTCCAATAATAGCACTTATAATAAGAACCTTTAAAATTGTCACATCAGTTCTTATCAAAAAGATACAAATGATGTAAGCGATTTAAATAAGGCAATCATGCCATTCGTATGTAAATAATCTCAATCAGCAGCATATATATTGACTATGCATAATTATGTATTGTTCATTTTCCCTTTATATTCAATGTTTCTTTATTTATTTTTAACATCACACGCTTTTCTTAATAGGATAATTCAGTATATCTAATGTAAATGCAAAGTGCAAATCACGTGGCTTAATGTGCAAATTGTATAAGATTTTCAATATTTATCTGTCGTAAATTAGCTATAGAAATATATCAACGAATAACATTATTAATTAACCAAAAACAGTAAAAGGAACAAAAAGGAAAAAAAACAAAAAACCATAGCTAAAAAAGAATAAAACACAACAAAACACTTCAAACCCAACCAACAAAAAGAAGTAAATAGAAAATCTCTAAAATTTAATTATCATTATTTGTCACTTATGATTATATAAATATTTTGGGTATTACGGCGTGTTTTTAAGTTTTTCCGAAGAAAAATAACCAAAAAGGAACAAAACCCCAATGGTACCATTATGAAGATTGTTAGATAAATAATAAAATGTTAGGAAAGGATTAAGTTTTAGTTCATTTTCTTTTGAGGTTATGAAGTGTGTAGAAGGAGTTTTGAATTTAGGGTTGAATTGGACAAATTTATAAAACTTAGGCTTTAATTCATATGATAATTAATTTTAAATATATTACTGAAAAGATCCCATCTTAACAAGTAATAATTTTAGGAAAGTAATTAAAGTGAAAAATATTAATTGGAAGGCAGTAATGGCAGGTTCTGCTACAGCAATAGTGTTAGGAGTTTTATCTTCGTTTTTATTGATTTTTTCTCCGATTATTTCTTATGGAATATACGTTGGATTCATAATCGGTGCTCTATTAACCGGTTATATGGTCGGAGAAACTTGTGTGGATGGAGCAAAAAATGGAATATTGATGGGCATTATTACAGCCATAATATTATCGGCAGTTTCAATCATCTACGGTTTAATTGTTCCTCCGGAGGCTTCATCAAGTGCAGTTATTATCTCAGAGATTTATGCACTCATTGAAACATTAATCATGTGTTCCATTGTGGGCTCAATTTTTGGAGGCATTGGTGCGGCTGGTTGGAAAATGAAGTTAAATTGGAAGGTTGTTATTGTTGGATTTGTGGTTGCATTTGTAATTGCCTTATTAAGTGGATTATATTTACCAAAAATGGGATTAATAGCACCAGTAATAGGTGCATTCATTGCAGTTTATCTAGTGGAAATCAGGTATCGTAATGGAATATTGTACGGAGGACTGTCAACAAGCATAGCTGGACTTACATCAATTCCTTTGGTCGTTTTCTTATCACCAAATCTAACAAGCATACAAATGGCTAATTTCAACACGATATTAGGATCCCTAACCTATTTTTTATACATTGGCAGTGCGATTTCAGGTTTCTTACTATTCTTGTTCATTGGCATAATTAGCGGAATCATAGCAGTGGCCGTGAAAAAAAGAACCAGCAACAAATTTGAATATGCAATGGTTGTTGTTGGAATTATTCTTGTGTTTATTTTATTTAATGTAGTGCGTGTTGGTGCTATTCTTAGTACTTACGGGCCAGAATAATTTTTTTAGAAAATATGCGTTTCAATATTATGGCTGGGCGATAATATTGGATTTAAATAAGTGGGAAATACTTGGTTTAATAGCAATTGGTTTCTTAGTTTACGCAGCCATGGCATCGGTTTTTTCATATTCTGATAATAGTTCTACTCAACCCGATAGGGTGTTAACTGAACCAGTAAGTGCTGAAGAAAAGGCCCAGCTTGAAAAATTTTTGGCATTAGAAAAAGACCCGGAATTTTTAAGTGCAATCGATAGTTTTGTAAAATCTACTTAATGCAGAACTATACACGCCTGTAATTGAGAAGCTTATTGTCGTGAATATGGCATCTGACACTGCAGCTGAAGTCCACTTGACAGTAACGGATAGTTCTATAAGAGGTGAAAAGTCTTCAATTACTTACCATAGAAATTGGACAAAAAGTAGTGGTATGTGGAAAGCTGAAGATGATTTCAAATAAATTTTAACTAGGCCCATATTTTGGGTATTACACCGTTATTTAAAGTCTATCAGAAGAAAAATAATCAAAAAAGCATAATGACTCCATGGTACTAACATGATATAATATTGCTAAAATTAACTTATTTCTCGAGTATGAAGGTAATAATAACTAGAAGTAGTTAATATCAATGATATTACATAAATTAATCTAAACAGTCAAAAAGAAAGACTTGAAACTAATAAAATCCACAAAACACTGCCTAATAAAAGGATGTTGATTATTCAGGATTTAAAGTGTGCTGCAGATTATATCACACCACCAAAACTAATGCCTTAACTGATGGGTTTAGCAAACCTTGCAAATTCAACCCCACCCAGATTAAAGTCTAATAACACGTCTAAATCCCCTGACCAGAGTAATTAAAAATAGTATTTGAGATTTTAAGAATCCGAAAACATTTTTGTCTTGTTCTATAATATTAATTATTAAATTACAGAACATGGAGGTTATTTAAGATGGCACCCCATTGCGATACTCTAGATGGACCGGTAGTTACTGCTTGTAAAAAGGCTTTAGATGCTATGAATGTGAATTATGTACTTCCTTTTGTACCTAAAAATGCAGAAGAAAAGCTAAACAGATATTTTAAAAAGACACTTAAGGCCAGAAAATTGGGTGAAGACGCAGCAGAGGTTGCGGACCTCTGGTTTTTTGAAAATGCAGTGCGGTTGCATCGTGAAGGTGAAGGAGCATCCTACACTGGCCTTAAACCAGCGGGTTTGGATTGGGGGCCAGTTGTGCATCGGGCAGAAAAAGACATTGAAAAAGAAGACCCAGAGGATACTATAAATTTCTTAAAAAGCGTTTTAGAAAAGGAAACACGAAAAAAATTCGATACAGCCATTTCCTTGAAAAATTATGATTTAAACGATGTTGATGCTGCTAGAAAATACACTGAAGCGATGCTCCATTTTGTCTTATCTTCTCATCACACCTACAAATACATTATTTCCAGCAAAAAACACTAAAAAATAAGGCGCCAATGTAATTCATTGCCATGTTGGGAAAATAATTAATAATTCTTTACCTACTGTTTTTTTTATGTAGACACTGTTATTCACTTTGAAAATAAGTTAGTTGGATTATTTAACCTTGAAAAGATGTTAATAGGTTTAGCTATTGGAAGGTGAATTATAATCCTGGAAATATGGGTTTAAACAGGAAGTATGTTGTCAAAAACAGTATGTCTGCTTCATAAAAAAGACACGTTAAAAATTTATTAAGGGTTTTTGGAGTAAACCAGATATCAGTGCATGAATAAAAGCCAATGGTGTTAAAAGCGTGCTTAACATCATACTTAACTCATATTTTAAACTACTTCTCGGATCAGGTTTTCCTTGTAATCTGTTGAAAAAAGAACTCCAAGGAATGCCATAAGTATTTCCAATCATGATGGAACGTATGGTGCCAAGTATTCCTTTTGCTTGAGATGCACCATAGATTTCTATAATACGCTCCCATGATTCTCGGGTGGGTTTTGCCCTGGTGTCTGCATAGTGTTGGGCAAAGAGGACTGCTTCAAGTTCATATCTGGGAACATCCTCCATAACACCAGAGAGCATCTTCTGAATTTCTTCGTTGCTCATTCCACTTTCAAGTGCCCTTTTAGTATGGGCATAAGAACATATTGCACAGTCATTCACTTCAGTCACTGCTAGCATTAGCCTTTCGATGAATTTAGAGCTTAATTCTTTGCTTTTTTTTGCATTGAACATGTATTTTATGGTTCGAATTCCTGCATGGAAAATCCAGTAAGATTCCCTTACCGAGTAAAGTTCCCTTCCAGGGAAAACTGCATCAAGGTTTTTTTCCTGATTTTGGGCATTCATAATCTTCACTTAAGTATTAATTTAAATTTATTTTTAAGCCATCCCCAACTGTTATAATAATATAAATCTACAACCAAACCTCTAATACCGAGACAATATGAATAGTTACTTTTTTTTCTTGTTAAGGGAGGTAATTAATAGTTTATTATTTGATAATAGTTTGGGAAGATTCTTGGAAGTAAGTAAAATATGGATTTTTCTAGGGCTGTTTTGATAATTTTAAGTTTGATATCATGTTATTCATATATATTAACAGTACTTTACAATCTGAGGATATCTGGAAAAAAATGACAATTATTATAAAAAACATAAACCAATTAGAATTATAAGATTAAAAATTGATCATTGTATCAAATTATTGTTTATAGAGTTATCTTAGAAAAAATATGGTGAATTTTTATGGCTTTTCATGTGATGCTGGTTCCTACCTTGGGATGTCCTTCCAACTGTGAGTATTGCTGGAGTTCTGAGGAAAGTTCCCCAATAATGGATGTTGACATAATTAGAGAAGTAGTAGAATGGCTTAAAAACTTCAGAAATGAACCAGTTACTTTCACCTTCCATGGTGGAGAACCATTACTGGCAGGATATGAATTTTTTAAAGAATCATTACCACTCCTAACCAATGAATTAGTACATCTTAAGCCAGCTTTTGCTATTCAAACCAATTTATGGTACTTAACACCTGAACTGGCAGAATTATTTAAAGAATATGAAATTCCCATTGGTTCCAGTCTGGATGGTCCGGAAGAACTTAATGACTTGCAGAGGGGAGAAGGATACTATCAGAAGACAATGCAAGGTTATGAAATTGCAAAGGATCATGATTTGCAAGTTAGCTTCATATCGACCTTCACCTCGTATTCCATCCAATACAAGGAAGATATTTTCAATTTTTTCCTGGAAAATGGTTTGAACCTTAAATTACACCCTGCTTTACCATCATTACGTGGTGCTAACCCTGAAAAATGGGCTTTATCCCCTGAAGAATATGGGGAACTTTTAATTTACCTGCTGGATCAGTACTTGGAAAACATGGATAGAATCGAACTTAAAAACATTGATCACCTTGCAAAATGTGTTTTCACGCGTAGAGGAGTTGTTTGCACCTTTGTGGACTGCATGGGGGACACATTCGCAGTGGGTCCTGATGGAAATATTTATCCCTGCTACCGTTTCGTTGGAATGCCGGAATACGTTATGGGAAATGTGAAAGATCATCCCAGTATGGAAGATTTAGCACAGTCTGATTCTTGGAAGCTGCTTCACGGCTTCAAAGATTACGTGGACTCAGAATGTAAAAGATGCAATTATATTAAATTCTGCAGAGGAGGATGTCCATATAATGCCCTTACAATCAATGAAAAAACAGGTAAGGCAGAAATAAATGGAGTAGACCCACACTGTGCTGCCTATAAGATGATTTTCAAGGAGATTACCAAGCGAGCTACCAAAGAAATGCTGGGCCCCAGTTTGGGAATGGCAGCAGATGCATCAAGTATGGATAAAAAAACAAAAAATGGAATAATGTCTATTATGCTCAAACCCTCTTAAAAATAAATATTAAACACCAAACAGTGAGATTAGATAAAAATGAAGAAAAACACACCAATGGTTATGGGGCTAATTTTAATTGTAGGCATAGCTGCCCTTGGTTACTTCGCTGATTTGGACAAACAGCACCAGGATTCAACCAATTACTCTTTTTTTAAATATCATAATTTAACCAATGAGACAGCATCAGATGATACGAATCAGACTTCAAAGTCTTCGGATAATTCATCTCAAAACAAAACTAAAGAAAACGATACCAATATAACCAGTCCCAACATTATGACTGTAACTTAACTGAATGAATCCAAATATTATATCTATTAACAGAATAAACATGTCCTATTAATTGTGAGGAGACAAGATTTATGAATCTAGGAAAACTTAATGAAAAATGCCCTAAATGTGGTTCTATGGATAAAACTCTTAGAAGGAGATTAGATAGGGAACATCATGCATTTGGAACAACACAGTCTTTTTCGTGTAGTAATTGTGGTTATGTGTTCAAATCCCCTGAAGATGAAAAGAAAAAGGATGAATAATTAGTTTAAATCCCCTAAATTTAATACTAAGAATTCCAGTGGGAAAATGGATGTTTAGTTGTTCTCAATTAATATTGTGTTTCATACTTATAAAAAAAAAAAAGATTAATATTCTACTGTGAATAGGGAAAAAGTTTAAAAAAAAGTAAAAACTATAAGTAAGAAAGCAAAATGTTTGATAATACTTATGAATTAAATAATTTTTTCAATTAAAATTCTAATTAGTTAATTTTTTTAAAATACCAATAAGAGACTGATAATATGATAGTTAAGGAATGGTGTATGTATTGCGGAGAATGTGCAGGTGTATGTCCTCGTAACCTCATTGAAGTACGCGAAATAAGCTTAAATTTCAACGAAGAAAATTGTAAAGACTGTAGAATATGTGTTAAGGCATGTCCAGTGCAGGCCCTGGAAAAAGGGGATGATTAATATGATTGAAACTGATATTTTGGTTATAGGGGCCGGTCCTGCAGGTTCAACTGCTGCAAAACACGCTGCCATGGCTGGTTCTAGCGTTATTTTAATGGATAAAAAATCTGAGATAGGAACTCCCAAAAGATGCGCCGAAGGTGTGTCTAAAGAAGGACTTAAAAAATTAGGGATTGAACCATCTGAACGTTGGGTGACTAAAGAAGCAAGTGGAATCCGTATGGTTTCTCCTAAAGGAATTGCAGTGAACCTTACTGAGGATAAAGTTAAACTCCCTGAAGCAGGTTATATTCTGGAACGTAAAGTCTTTGACAAATACATGGCCATGGATGCTGGTCGTGCTGGTGCACAAATCATGATCAAAACCTTGGCTACTGGTATGCGGAGAGAAAATGGCCAAATGGTGGTTACTGCTGAGAGAATGGGTGAAGAATTCCAAATCAAGGCTAAGATTGTGATAGCTGCTGATGGTCCTGAATCCAGGGTTGGTAGATGGGCTGGGCTTCGAACTTCTCTTAAACCTAAAGATATGGAATCTTGTGCCCAGTTTGAAATGGCCGGAGTTGAGATGGAAGAACCAGACTGCATAGAATTCTACTTTGGTAGTGTGTCTCCAGGAGGTTATGCTTGGATATTCCCTAAAGGCGATGACATAGCTAACGTGGGTCTGGGGGTTTTAACCACCATGACTGATAAAAGTGCCTATGAACACCTTTTAGAGTTTGTAAAGAATAACTCTGCCACTAAGAATGCTCAGGCAGTTGAAATCAATGTTGGTGGAGATCCGGTTGGTGGATTACTCAAGAAAAAAGTAACTGATAATGTTCTGGTCACTGGAGATGCGGCAAGTATGGTAAACCCGCTGACAGGCGGAGGTATTATTAGTGGAATGCTAGGAGGTCGAATTGCTGGACAAGTAGCTGCACAAGCTGTAATTGAAGGTGATTACTCCAAGAAAAGTCTTGAAATATATGAAGAACTTTGTGAAAATGAAGTTGGCAAATCATTTGAAAAATATTTAAAGGCTAAAAATTATCTTTTAAGTCTTTCTGATGAGGAATTAGATCAGATTGCAGAAGCATTCCAAGACAGTGACTTTGAATCAATTAACACTGCAGAAATGATTAGAAAACTGGTTAAAATCTCACCAAAAGCCCTTTTAAAGTTGGGTAAGTTGTTCTAAAGATTTTAAAAAAAAATTACTTATTTTTTTTAAACCTTTTTTTCTTTTAAAAATATTATTTTTCAGTAGGAATAAACTATTTTTTTTATCCAAAAATACTACTATAAGAATAGAAATTACGGAAAAATAGCAATTTAAACCATTTAATGTTCGTGTCATTTGTTTAAAGTGAGAATAATGGAATTGATTGGTAGATATTAGTTGATTTTCTGTTCTATGGGTTCCAATTACATGGATACTGTTGGTCCTTCTTTTAGGGAGTTTCTGGAAATTGTCCCAGAGGCAAATTAAATGAATCGATGTAGTCCCTAATTTTTCCATGTCCTATTGGATTGATTGATGTTTAAATTCTTCCATGAACAATTACTTGCACTTTTAAGATGTATAATGTAATTTAGTGAAAATAGTTTGGCTACCTAGAATAGAGGTTAAGCGTAATAATTACTGGAACATTCAAGGAAAGATTAACATGAAATAAGAACTATAATCTAAAATTAGATGGAAGCAAGAATTGGAGATATAAAAATAAATAGGAAAACTAATTTTTTAATATGGTTATGGAGGCAGTCAAATGAATCCTGATTCATCACATGAAAATGGAATTGAAAACACAGCAGAAAATAGAGCAAAATGTCTATGCACTTTCTGTCCCAGCTACTCCCAAAACTGCAAGGATGAAGTTCTTTATTGTAGTATCGGAGCTAGTAAATGTGAAATCCCTGTTAACGGTTGTATCTGCAACAGTTGCCCCCTATATTATGAGTACAATCTGCAAAATATTTATTACTGTTGCCTAGAAGAAGTGGGGAAAAACAAAACATTCATGCGCCGGAAATATGATGAGGAAGACCCTGATTTTTATGAAAAAATAGTCGAAATCAAGGATAAAATCACTGGAAAAAGTTTGATATCTGCCATGGGTTCTTTGAAGGAAATTCCCCACAAACTAGATGATCTCCATTTTTTACCAGCACAAATTGAACAAACACCTCTAAACAAAGAGGAACATGTTAATACATCCATAATTATCGGGCCTAACTCCAAAAAACCTTTGAAAATATCTTCACCCATCATGATCTCGGGTATGAGTTTTGGAGCAGTTTCCAAGAATGTGCGCCTGGTTATATCCCAAACAGCATCCAACATGAATATTGGATTTAACACTGGAGAAGGAGGTGTGCTTCAGGAGGAAAGAAAATCTTCCCCTGAATTGATGATAGTGCAATATTCAACTGGACGTTTTGGTTTTGATGAAGAACTACTCCAATCTGCTGGTGCTGTGGAGATAAGGTTTGGTCAGGGAGCTTATCCAGGTAAAGGAAGTTATCTGCCTGCTGAAAAAATTACCAATGAAGTGGCAGAAATTCGCGGTCTTAAAAAGGGCGAATCAGCTTACTCCCCAGCTCACCACTCTGATATCACCAACCCCCAACAATTGGAAGAAAAAATTAAATGGCTAAGGGAACTTGGCAAAGGAATTCCCATAGGGGCGAAAATTGGGTGTGGAAATGTGGAAAAAGATGTTAAAATCTTGTCGAAGGCAGGAATTGACTTTATTTCCCTGGACGGTTTTGGTGGAGGTACTGGGGCCACTGATACCTATGTGAAAGACAATATGGGAATTCCCATACTGGCTGCTCTACCCCGTGCCCATGATAAACTTGAAAAAATGGGAGTTCGTGACAAACTTAGTCTCATTGCAGGAGGGGGATTGATGAATTCTGCAGACTATGCTAAATGCCTTGCTTTAGGTGCAGATGCAATTTATATAGGAACATCAGCACTAATAGCTATGAACTGTCAACAATACCGTGTTTGTTACAGTGGATTATGCCCAACTGGAGTAACAACTCAAAACCCTCAACTAATGGAACAGTTAGATGTCCAAAAGGGTATTCAAAATCTTTCCAATTTCATTAATATTTCCACAGAAGAAATAGCTGCCATTACCCGTATGGTAGGTAAAAATGATGTTAACCTTTTGGATAACGATGATTTAATAAGTTTAAACAGGGAAACCGCAATGATCACCCATGTTAAATGGTTGGATGGCAATTATCAGAACTAAATTCTCCCTGTAAAAGAAACAATATTTATAAATTAAATTATAATCTATAATTAACTTAATCTAAGTAATAAATTAAAAATAATAATAAAACTATTGTCTAAAAATGGATTATTATATTGGCGGATGGTAATTTGGACAAAAAAGATGCTGAAGAGCTTTTAGAATGTGAAAGTATCAAAAAAACTCTTTTATTAGCTAACAAGAAATGGGATAGAACATTCAATGCCCTTCCTGATCTGATAACCATTATGGACACCGAACACCGGGTGGTGAAAGTTAACCAGGCAATGGCAGACAGTATGGGAGTTTCACCAGAAAAAGCCATTGGAAAACACTGTTATGAAATGGTTCACGGAACCAGATGTCCCATTGACACCTGCCCACATACTTTACTACTGGTTGATGGTGCTCAGCACAAAGCCGAAATTCAAGAGGATAACCTTGGAGGTTTTTTCTTGGTGACTGTATCCCCTATTAAAGATGAAGAAGGAAAAATAGTGGGTAGCGTGCATGTTGCCAGGGATATCACCCAACGTATTAAGATGGAAAACGATCTCAAGAAAGCACTTAAAGATAAAAATATGCTGATGAAAGAGATTCATCATCGAGTGAAAAACAATCTAACTATCATGTCAAGTCTCCTTAACTTGCAATCTCGTTACATTGAGGATGAATCTGCCAGGGCGATTTTTAAGGACAGCCAAAGCAGGGTTAAGACCATGGCCCTCATACATGAAAAGCTGTATCGTTCTGGAAATCTTAAACTGCTTAACATGAAAGAATATATTGAGGAGTTATCGCGAGATCTTTCCAACATTCACCTATCTAACCATGACAATGTAGATCTGGTGTTAGATTTGGAAAATATAATGTTAGATGTTGATACTGCCATCCCAGTAGGCCTTATAATCAATGAATTGTTAACCAACTCTGTGAAACATGCTTTTCCAGAGAACCAAAAAGGAACAATTAACGTGAATTTCAGGAAAGAAGAAGATGGTGAATTGTTACTTGAAGTGAAAGACAATGGTAAAGGATTGCCTTCTAATTTTAAAATAGAAAATAGTGATTCGTTAGGTTTACGATTAATACATAGCTTAACTGATCAAATTCATGGCCAGATAGAGGTTGATGGAAGTCAAGGAGCTCATTTTTCTATTAAATTCCGTGAACGAAAAAAAGGGGAAAAACACAAATGATCAAAGTACTTTGCACCATTGAAACATCACTCCACCGGCCTGAAGCTCGCCGTTGGAGAGAGCGCATCAGACTGTTAGAACCTCTGGGAGAAGTGGTGGTGGTACTGCCCTGTAGCATGCGGAAACCATATTCATCAAGTAAATCTCATCGAATTTTCACCCAAGCCACCCGAGGCCTTCAGGAAGCTATTTTAACATCGCCATTTGGAGTTTGCCCAAGAGAAATGGAAAACACCTATCCTATCCAGTCTTATGATGTTTCCACTGTTGGTGACTGGTCACAGGAAGAGATTACTGTCACTGGGGAATGTTTAGCTGAATATGTTCAAGATAAAAAAGTCATAGCCCATGTGACACATGGTTACTTGACAGTATGTCAAGAATACCTGCCTGATGCCATTTTTACTTGTGTTGATGGTAGAGCCACTTCTTCTGAATCCATGCAAAACCTTAAAATGGAAGTTAAAAAATATGGTAAACTCAAAAGTCGGGAAAGACGTACCCATATGCTCCGATCAATTGCAAGATATCAGTTTAATACAAAAAAAGCAGACAAACTAATACCATCCGATTATAAATTGATAGGAAGATTTGACCGGCGTTTGATGCATCAAAATGAACAAATTGCTGTGTTACATCATGATAACGGCCTTTACAGCCTTAATATTAAAGGTGGCATGTTATTGAATGATGTTGGTGTTAACTGGGTTGAAATCGATTTTGCTCTGAAGACTAACACCCTTTTTGCACCAGGAGTGGTTGATGCTTATCCCCAAATAATCCCAAAAGATGAAGTGGTTATCATTAGAAATGGAGAAGTTGTTGGTGTTGGAAAGGCCATCATGTCTGGTGAAGAGATGAAAAGGGGAGAAAAAGGTGTTGCTGTGCGGGTAAGGCACAGATTAAGCCAATAGTCTGTGGACTTTTTTTATGAATAACTATAAATACCATAAATGGAAATAAAAAAATGTCTTTATTTAATTTGTATGAATGTTTTTTAGAGTGATTTTAAATTATAACCGTATCAAATGGTGTATAATATACGAAAATCAATTTCGAGGTATGATTATGAGCGAAGAATTAATAGCAAAGGTTAGAGAAGCTCTTGGCCAAGTGGCTGATCCCCACATGGGCATCAGTATTGTGGAAATGGGACTTGTGGCAGATATTCAGGCAAGTGAAAAGGATAAAACTGCTAAAATTGTAATAAAACCAACAAATCCCGGTTGCATGAGTGCTGCTAATATGGCAATGCAAGCTCGAGTTGCTGCTGAAAAAGTGGAAGGAATAGATAAAGCAGAGATCGAAATTGAAGGCCATATGATGGCTGATGCCATTAATGAAATGGTGAATAAATAATTATCCTTTTTTTGTCTTGAAAGGTCTCAGTACAAGTTGTGTTTAAAATGAGACCATGGGAGCGAGTTGCCGTAGTGGGAGTTCCTGGAACAGGAAAAACCTCACTATGCACAGCTGTTTCTAAAAATTCCAAATATCAGCACGTGAACTATGGAATGGTGATGTTGGAAATAGCCCACAGTAGAGATTTAGCCACTACCCTCCCTGAAATGTTCAGTTTAGATCTTACAATTCAACACGATATATGGAAAAAAGCGGCACTGCAGATTAAAGATCAAAAAAATATTCTTTTAGACCTTCATGGTTTAGATCACTTTAGGGAGGGTTATCTAATTTCGCTACCCTTCAAAATCATAAAGCCGGATATTATAATCATTATTGAATCGGCATATGAGGATATTATCCAGAGGATACGTGCTGATCCACTAAAAAAGAGAATTATACAGGGACAAAATAGACTCCATGAGCATGTTAAGACGTTAAGATTTGCCATGGTCAGTGCTTCGGCATGTTTAGGCTGTAATCTGATAATATTAAATAACCATGATTTTGAAACCTGCTTAAAAGAACTCGAATCAATATTAGTTAATAAATCTGACATTTTTCTATGTAAATAAGAATAAAAAAATAACTGATCCGCCGACCTTATCCGAGAAATGCTATAAATCCAATAAAATTTTAATTAAAAATCGATCAGCATCACAAGGATTATATATGATGAAATCTAAATCTTGCATCTACCCCTGCAGTTTTTAAATTAGTTATATAAATTCTTGTTCTAAAAGCTGTAATCCTATTAAATGGGGCCCGTGGCTCAGGCGGTAGAGCGCACGGCTGATAACCGTGAGGTCCTGGGTTCGAATCCCAGCGGGCCCATTACTACATTCATTAAGACTTTTTTCAAGAAATGTCATCATTTTTGACTATCAACACCCCCAATAGAGATAATTCTAAATTTAATATTGACATCCAATTCTAGTAGAAAAATAATAATTTACTTTTTTTTTAGAAAAAATATATATGCTGAGTTTGGGATAATATATGATGGAGCAATGGTAAATTTGGTAATTAATTACCTCATTTTTTTACCTCTTTTACCATTTTCTTCCTTTTATTTTCAGGTATTAAGAATGAAACACATCTTTTTGCCAATTCTATCTAGTTTAAATCCCTATTTTAACCTAATAAACCTTATTATGGCACTTCAATAATGTGAATTCATTCAGGTTTAAGCAAGCAATTTTTCACTAATTATCATCCTAAATCTATTAAAAATCGACACTAAAAAAACAAATGATTACTTGAAAAATAATCACATATTACTTGTGTGCATTTGGAATTGTATTAGACTGGGAAGGGTAATTTAAATCTATTTTTACAACTAATTCATCAATACTTTAAAAAGAAACTCACAAACAGTGATCAAATTTTGTTTTCGTTTAATCAAAAAAAATCAGTTTTCAATCTGCCTTATCAACTGATTAGATTGCTGGACAACTTTTTTATTACGGTAAGCATTGGCTATCTTGCGCACTGCTTCAAGCATTCTGATAAGGGAATCCAGCCAACTGAAAATATCCCCAGCATAAGCATGGATTTCATAGTCTCGCATGAGTTTTCGGCTGATTTCAACTGGATCCCTCCTGTTGAGTCTCTTTTTTACAATTCTACGGGAAAGTTCCCTTTGGAAACAACCACAAAATGGTCTTTCCTTACACTTACAAGTATAAAAATCCATTTGAAGTTTCATAACACGCTCCCTGAGATGGGGTTCTAGTTTGGAAATTGCACTGCTGGAGCTGAGAATATCAAGGGTGCTGTCTGCAAACAAACGGGTTGACATGTTTATTTTTAGTATTCTACCAATTTGGGTGGTGATTCTGTTGGAAAGATAGGCATTATCAAAAGGTTCCAACTCCAGGGCAATATCCAAGGGATCCATCTTCAGCATATTTTGCCGGATGAAATCAGCCTCCCCATAGGATAAAAAGGACGTAGAAACGGCTCTACCATACTTTGTGGCCGATATTATGTTGTCTTTTTCATTCACCAGATGATAATCTAAGAGGATGCTGAATGCTTCTTCAAGTTCCAGTGGGAATTCGTCATTTTCATAATCTTTAATTAGTTGTGAGAATGTGTTAGCACGCCCAGCGCATATATCAGCCAAGAACTGTTCCAGTTGACTGTCCTCAGAATAAGTAACCTTCACTGGTTCTACTTCACTGGCTAAAAGTTCCATGGCTTGTGATTCTTCTGTTTCATCCCCATAACTTCTCCCAACTTCAGGCAAAAGATACACTTTCCCCTGATCATGGTATGCAGGTCTTCCAGAACGGCCCAACATTTGAGAAAATTCATTTGCGGTTAGTCGTTTATTTCCCATGACAAGGCTCTCAAATAAAACTTGCGAAGCTGGAAAATCCACACCAGCAGCCAGTGCAGCAGTGGTTACCACTGCTCCCAACTTTTGGTTGGCAAAATCTGTTTCAATCCTGTTTTTCTTAACATAAGATAACCCAGCATGATATGCTGCTGCTTTAACTCCCCTTCTAACCAGATAATTCGCAATACTATGAGTTTTACGACGTGAATTAGTGAAAATGATACTTTGACCATGATATCCTTTTTTTGATCTTTTCTGGTATTCAACACGTGATAACTGGCTTAAGAGGTGATTTTTTTCCTCTTCTGTGGTGACAAATATTAGATGCCTTTCCAGTGGCACCGGACGTTGCGGATATTCTACCAATTTCAAACCAAATTCTGCGGCAATTTCATGGGGATTTCCAACAGTGGCAGACAAGCCTATTAACTGCACAGAGGGAAAAAGCGTCTTTAATCGATGAATCAGACCACAAAGTCGAGGTCCTCTTTCATCATCCCCTAACATGTGGATTTCATCTATCACTACTGTTTTTAGGTTGTTTAAATGTGATGATTTACCAGCTCTGAGGAGGAAATCCAGACCTTCATAGGTTCCCACTATTATATCCGCATCAGTGATATTTTCTTCAGGAATGATAATCTCTTCTTTGGCGTTGATCCTGCTCATTCCCACTCTAATGGAAACATTTAATCCCATTTTTCCATATCTTTTCTTGAAATCCCTGTATTTTTGATTGGCTAATGCAACTAAAGGGGTTAAAAAGAGGAGTTTTCCACCAGTTAGGGCTTTTGGTATTCCAGCTATCTCTCCGATGAGTGTTTTTCCACTGGCAGTTGCAGACACAACCAGTAGGTTCTCTTTCTCCAAAAGTCCAGCCTGAATTGCCAGAACTTGTACTGGCAACAAATGAGTGCCCTGTTTTTTAAAAGAGTCTATAAGTTTTTTAGGGATATCGAGATGATCTATTCGTATTTCTGGAAGATTAATTGAATTTTCGGTGCTTATTTTATCATACAATGTGAGTTCTGTATTCTTCAAAGGATCAAAACGTGGATCAAAAACACTTAAAACCCGTTCCAAATTTCCTGTTTCATCCAGCATCTTCCTGAATCTGGGAAATGTGCTCAAATCATACGATCTAGATTTTAATTCTCGTTTTATCTCGTTTTCTGCACATATACGGCAGAGATAATCACCATGGTAACTATATGATTTTTCCTTATCAATTAGGGTGATAAATCCTTCAAATGTGCAGTGTCTGCAGATAAGTGTGTGTTTGAAATTAATATTTAGTGAATCTAGTAATTCTTCAGTGTCTGGATCAGAACCAATCAAAAAAACATTTTGTTTTCTGAGAATTTTCACTGCTTCATTGGGTGGGAATATTATTTCTTTATCCTTCTGAACAATGAACTTGTGAATCTTTATATTACCATCAACACGACGAAGCTTAATATAACCATAGAAAAGAGGAGTTCTCCTACTGTTAATAGCTCCTTTAGAACTTCCAATGGGAAATAACTCCACTATCTTTTTTTTTCGTCTTAAAATTATCATTTTCCCCGTGTTTTAATGATATTCATTGTCTTTCCCATAATTAGTGTTTGTAAAGTGAATCTGATTTTTTTTTAAAAAAAAATATTGATTAAGTTAACTTTATTTTTTCAAGGGTTTCTACTCGTTCTTCGTGATACTCTACCACGTCTAATTCCGTTATGCTCCCCTTAATTTCTAGATCCAAATAGTTTATCTGGTCTACCAGTTCTTTACAAGTCCATTTGTCCACAGAATTGGCAATTTCAATATGGGGGATGAAGGGTGAATCCATGCGCAATTCATCAGCCAGTTTTCCAGAATACAAGTTATCATGGAGTTTGATGATCTGACTGTATCCTTCATCTGGTACCATATAAACATGCCAATAAGGTGTGAAAGCATTTTTATCCATTACTGCGCATCGAATAGCGAAATTTATTGTGTGATGATCCGCAGAGCGGCTTTTGATCTCTTCTATGAAAGTTTCTGGTCTCTGGTTGAATACTGGGAATACCAGAGCAAAGTGTGGTTCAATCACTCTACGGTTAAGTTCATCATTTTCTTCTCTGAATTCATGAATCCAGTTATAATCTTTTTGGCTTATCCGCGGATATGCAAGGGCTAAAAGTGACATGTGCATCCTAAATTAATAAAATATGTATTATAAACCTTCATTTTCTAATTTCTTTTTTAGCAGTTGTTCGGCTTGTTCCCTCAGGATAAATTTTTGTATCTTTCCACTGGCAGTGAGTGGGAATTCATCCACAAAGAAAACATGTTTGGGTACCTTGAAACGGGCAATTTTGGTGACTGCATGGTCTCGAACGTCTTCTTCTGTGAGTTCAGCACCTTCTTCCAGTATAATGAAAGCACCGACAATTTCCCCATATTTTTCATCAGGAATTCCAACAACTTGAACATCCAATACACCAGGCATGGTGTATAAAAATTCCTCGATTTCACGGGGGTATATGTTTTCCCCACCACGGATGATCATGTCTTTGATCCGTCCCACAATGGAATAATATCCATCTTCATCAAGAGTTGCCAGATCCCCACTGTGAAGCCATCCATCCTCATCTATTACTTCTCGGGTTTTTTCCGGCATTTTATAATACCCTTTCATAACGTTATATCCTTTACAACATATTTCTCCAGTCTGGTTCGGTCCAAGTGTTTCCCCGGTTTCAGGATCCACTATTTTAACTTCACAGTCGGGTAAGGGTTTTCCAACTGTTTCCACTCTTTTTATTAGAGGATCATCCACACTGGTCTGGGTGAATCCTGGTGATCCTTCTGTCAAGCCGTATACACTGGTTATTTCAGCCATGTTCATGTCATTTACCACTTTTTTCATGGCTTCAATTGGGGGTGTGGAACCAGCCATGATCCCGGTACGCAGACTGGAAAGATCAAACATTTCAAACATTGGATGACTGTACTCAGCAATGAACATGGTTGGCACCCCATATAGGGCTGTGCAGCGTTCTTTTTGAACCGCTGCAAGCACCATCAGAGGATCAAAAAGTTCCACCATCACCATGGTAGCTCCATGGCTGAAAGCAGCCATTACTGCAAGTACAATTCCAAAACAATGGAATAATGGAACACATATACATAATCTGTCTTTTTCTGTAAATTTTTGCCTTTCCCCTATGTAATATCCGTTGTTAAGGATATTCCGATGGGTTAACATGACCCCCTTGGGAAATCCAGTGGTTCCTGAAGTGTATTGCATGTTTACCACATCATCACTGTTAAGGGATGATTTGATACTTTGGAATTTTTCTTCATTACCATGTTTTCCCAAAAGTAGGAGTTCGTTGGTGTTGAACATTCCACGGTGTTTCTCCTGACCTACATAGATTACGCTTTTCAGGAAGGGGAATTCTTCACTAGCTAATTTACCCCTTTCATGGGTTTTCAATTCAGGAACTAATTCATAAAGAGTTTGAATGTAATCAACATCCTTAAAACCATCGATAATGGCCAATGCCTTCATATCGGACTGTTTTAGAACATAATCAAGTTCATGGCTTTTGTAAGCTGTGTTAACAGTGACCAGTACCACCCCGATCTTGGATGTTGCGAACATGAATGTAAGCCAATCTGGAACGTTTTTAGCCCATATACCCACATGGTCTCCTTTTTCTATTCCGATCTCCAGAAGTCCCTTTGCTAAAAGGTTAACTCTTTCATCAAACACTTTATATGTAAAACGTAGATCTCGATCAGGGAAAACCATGAACTCCTGATCAGGGTCCTTTTCTACCATTTTTTCCAGGAAATCGCCAATTGTAAGCTCAGTAAAAACCATTTTAAAAACTCCAATTTTTAGTTTATATGAAAAATACGATATTGAATCTAAAACAATAGCCTCATAACTAGATTTTTATACAACTAATTCATTTCATGAATTTATTTTACAGAATCATATTCGGAATGTTCTTCTAGCTTTTTTCTTATGCCACTGGGTATTGGGATTGATTTTTGTTGGATGAAATCATAATGCACTATAACTGCTGTTCCTTTTGCCTTGATATGGCCTGATTGCCATGCTTCGTGGTAGGTGGTGAATGATGTGTTACCGATTTTCTGGACTTGGGTTTTGATGTCCACATCACCATTGTAGTACATCTGTCCTAGAAATTCAAAATCAGTCTTCACCATTATCAGTTTCCATTTTTCATAGCTGAGATCCAAATCAGGAGTGAAATATTTGTAAAGCCGGTTTCGGGCCAGTTCGAACCATTCGGCAAGAACTATATTGTTTATGTGCCTTAATCCATCTGTATCCCCAAAACGAGGCGTTACTGTGATTTTGTACATGTCTAATTCTCCAAGGTCAACTTCCACATCTAAAAGGGAGTATAAACCACTGCTAACATTTTGGAGTTTTTCTCTACAGCATGTACATGATGGGGTACTGCAGAGTCGTAGTAGATGCTATCTGATGATTCTAGTTCATATTTTTCCTGACCGTAGAGTACTTCTATTTTTCCCTGCAAAACGTAGAGGAATTCTTCACCTTCATGGGATGATAACTGATAATCCTGACCATCGTGGGGGTGGACATCGATGATGAAGGGCTCCATATGCCGGTCACCCTTCCCATAAGCCAGGGAATAAAATTCCATTGCACTCTTATTACTATGTTCACCTAATCCTTGCCCTGAAAACCGGATAATATTATCAGATTTCCCAGATTTAACCATGAACGGCCCATGATGTGTGGAGTCATCCAGGAAAGTACCGAGACGAACACCCATTGCCCTGGCAATCTTTAAAAGAGGAGTTAATGAAGGTATCAGTGCTCCGCTTTCCAAGTCTTCAATGAGTTCTACACTGCTTTGACTGGATTCTGCTAATTCTTCCTTTGACATTCCACGGTGTTCTCTTATTTGACGTATTTTTGCGCCTATTTTGTTCTCCTCGGACATTTAATCACCTGATTCTAATCATTAATTTAATATGTAATTTTTAAAAAACTGAACTTGTTTACTAATTACTCCTATTACTTAAAATTTTTTTTTAAATAGGGTGTGCTGGAAGACTATCTGTAGATCGCTATGGTTGTTGGATTAGTTTGTGTTGTTTGTTTTGGTTCTGTTGATTGTCTTGTTAGTTTTGTTGGTGGTGTTGGTGGTGTTAACAGTTACATGCCTGTAGATCTGCACTGGTGTGAAATTAGAATTATCAATCTCACTGATCTTCTGTTCACTGTTGAAATTAAAATCAGTGGGGATTAACCCAACACCAATATCTGTGCCTATGTTCAAAGCGTTAGCTCCGGAAGCAGCTCCAAATGCCAACATTGCAATCATCAAGACAATGAAAAGTGTTCCAGATTTTTTGGGAGTCATTAGAATTACCTTAAAACTTTCATAAGCAACTAATTTTAACAATTATAATTTTAGCGTGAAGTATGATAATATATTTTAGTTATCATTCAATTGTTTCGTGGTAATTTAATTATTTTTGGTGAATCTTATTTAACAGGGCCAGTGAGAATTATCTAATTAGATTATGTCTCAAAACACCTTTAAATATTAATGACCATACTTTAAAAAAAAATTCCGGTATTTCTTTTTTTTGTACTGATTTTCGAATCTAATTTGTGTGCTAATTTTTTAAAACCATGTACTGATTAATAAAAGAAAAATAAAGATATTATTCTACAGTAACACATTTAGCCAAGTTTTTAGGTTTATCTGGATCAATACCCCTTGCCACACTTATATGATAGGATAGTAACTGCAATGGTAACACATATAATAGAGGAGATAAGAGTTCACTGATTTCAGGAGAAAATCCTATCATGTCATATGCTTCAGATTTTAACGCATCATCATCAGCTGATCCTAAAGCTATAACCCTGGCTCCTCTGGCTTTAACCTCTTCAAGATTGTTGAGTGTTTTATCATGACTTTTTCCAGGAGGAACAATAGCCACCACCGGAACTTCGTCATCTATCAGGGCTAATGGCCCATGTTTAAGTTCTCCAGCTGCATATCCTTCAGCATGAATGTATGTTATCTCTTTTAGTTTTAGAGCGCCTTCCATAGCTGTTGGATAAGAAAATCCTCGCCCTATATAGAAGAAATCACATGCATCTTTGTAGTTATTGGCCATGTTGCGGATATCATCTTCACAAGGCAATATTTTTTCCATTAAATCTGGAACGTGGTGCAGTTGTTCTAGAAGTTCTTTATCATTACCCATAGAAGCTACCAAGAGGTATATGCAAGTTAATTGGCTGACGTATGTTTTTGTAGCTGCAACACCTATTTCAGGACCAGCCCGAGTATATATGACGTGATCAGCTTCTCGTGTAGCTGTGCTGCCTAGTACATTAACAATTGCCAGTGTTTCAGCTTTTTTATTAGCGATTTTTAGGGCTTTGAGAGTATCGGCAGTTTCCCCAGATTGGCTGATGAAGATCACCAGTGATTCTGGATCGAGTGAACTTACCCCATATTCAAACTCCGAAGCTAGGAGAACTTCAGTAGGTAACCCTAAAAGACCTTCGAAGAGATATTTACCCACCATAGAAGCATGATAAGATGTTCCGCAAGCCACAAATGTAATTTTCTTGAATTTTGGGAACTTACTGACAACTTTTTCGATTTCAATCAACTCAAATAAGGTGTTTTTTACTGCATCCGGCTGTTCATGGATTTCTTTTAACGTGAAATGGTCATAACCTCCTTTTTGAGCCATTTCAGGAGTCCATTTAATGTTTTCTATCTTTTTATCCACTACTTTTCGGTTAACATCCTTCACAGTGAAGCCGTCAGAGTCAATGACAAAGGTTTCATTGTCTGCCAAATATATTACTCTTCGAGTATGGTGCAACATAGCTGGAACATCAGACGCCAGGAAATATTCACCATCACCCATGCCCAGAATGAGAGGGCTTTCTTTTTTAGCTCCCACAATCTTACCTGGTTCATCAGCAGATATAACTGCAAATGCGTATGATCCTTGAAGTTTAGCAATGGCCTGATGCATTGATTCTTCCAGCCCTAATCCCTGTTTATGATATTTTTCAATAAGATGGGCAATGATTTCAGTATCTGTTTGAGAATTGAAATGGTGTCCTTCGCTTTCTAACTGGTTTTTCAGTTCTTTATAATTTTCTATTATGCCATTGTGAACCACTGCAATTTTCCCTTCACAATCCGTGTGAGGATGTGAATTTTCCTGGGTTGGGAGGCCATGAGTTGCCCAACGAACATGGCTTATTCCTATTTTCCCTGGGAGTTCTTTTGAATTGAATCTGTCGAAAACCTCTTCAATTTCACCCTTGTCTTTTTTGATCTTGATTCCTGATGATGAATAAGTAGCAATGCCCACCGAGTCATAACCCCTATATTCTAAGCGTTTTAAACAATCCAGGAGAACTGGTGCTGCTTGATTATCTTTAAGTATACATCCCACAATTCCGCACATAAATCTCACCTAAAAAAATGTTTTACAAACTAAATAAATGACAAATAATCTATTATAATCATAAGATATAATATTGTCTAATGTAGTTTTATCTTAATGTAGTTTAATATCTATATAAAGATTTGACATCAACTAAAGAAAACGGAGTTTAACATGAATCTTGAAAAGGGTAACCTCCTATATCGGGGTAAAGCTAAAGATATCTACCAAACCAGCCAACAAGAGCAAGTTATAGTTAAATTCAGAGATGATATAACTGCAGGGGATGGAGAAAAAAAGGAAACCATGGGATTGAAAGGTTATTATAACTCCTTGATCTCAGCTAAACTTTTTACAATTCTAGAAAATGCCCTGATAAAAACGCAATACATTGATTTACCAGAACCAGGATATATGCTTTCCCATAAATTAGAGATGATACCTTTAGAAGTGATTACCAGAAATATTGCCGCGGGAAGCCTCCTGAGGCGATTTCCATTCCAAGAAGGACAGACTTTTAATCCACCTATCATCCAGATGGACTTTAAAAACGATGAATATCATGACCCCATGCTCAATGATGATATAATACTGGCATTAGGCCTTGCAACTAGTGATGAACTGGAAATAATTCGTGAAATCACGATAAAAATCAATGGTGTTCTAAAAAATTTCCTGGAAAATAAGGGTCTTCTCTTTCCTGATTTTAAAATTGAATTCGGCCGAGACTGTGATGATAATATCGTTCTCGGTGATGAGATCAGCCCTGATACTTGCCGTTTTTGGGATAGAGAAACTAAAGATATTCTGGATAAAGACCTATTCCGCAAAGGTGAGTCAGGAGTTATTGAAGCTTACCAAAAGGTGGCTAACATGATATTAGATGATGAAGATAAAAAGAAATGGAGTTTAGATTTTTAAGAGTTTAAATATAGAATACTTAGCATTGTCTTGAAGATTTAATTTTATAAAAAAAAAGAATGTATTGTAATTTATTGGTGATGGATATGAAATACCATGCAAAAGTAAACATAAGCCTAAAAAAAGGAATGCTAAACCCTGAAGCTTCCACTATTCAAAGAGCACTGGCTCTTCTGGATTATCATGTAGAGAGTGCCTCTACAAGCGAAACAGTCGAGTTCGTGTTGGAAGCAGAAGATCCGGATGTGGCTCACCAACAAGTAGTGGAGATGTGCGAAAGACTGCTCTGCAACCCAATAATCCACGACTATCAAATCCAAATCAACCCTGCAGGTGACTAAGATGAAAGTGGGGATCATACGCTTCCCCGGCTCAAACTGTGACCGGGATGTGTTCCATGCCGTTCAACTGGCTGGTGGTCAACCCGATTATGTATGGTGGAACCAAAAAGACCTATCCATGTACGATGGACTCGTTATCCCTGGAGGATTCTCCTACGGAGACTATCTCCGGGCAGGAGCTATAGCGGCCATAACTCCAGTTGTTGAAGGGATTAAAGAAGTTGTTAAGGATAAAAAACCAGTTTTAGGTATTTGTAATGGTGCCCAAATACTGGCAGAAGTGGGATTGGTTCCAGGAATATTCACCCTCAACCAGAAAGCCCAATTCATCTGTGAATGGGCAGAACTGGAAGTTAAAACCAATAGAACACCATTCACTCGTCTTTATAAAAAGAATGAAATCATCAAAATGCCCATTGCCCATACTGAAGGCCGTTATTACACCGAATATATTGACACCCTCCATGATCAGGATCAAATAGTACTCAGATTCAGTGGAAAGGACCCTAATGGTTCCCTGGAAGCTATTACTGGAGTTTGTGATGAAGATGGCATGGTTTGTGCCATAATGCCTCACCCTGAAAGAGCTTCAGAATCTATTTTAGGATCAAATGATGGTTTAAAGTTTTTTAAAGGCATGATTGATTATTAACACTTCCTAATAGCAACTCAAACTTAACAGTTAAAAAAAAAATAACCAGAATCAAAAATACGAATACTCATGAGTAGATGGTGGATTTATGGTAGTATATTTAGTGGGAGCTGGTCCTGGAGATCCAGATCTGATTACTCTTAAGGCTATAAAAGCCCTTGAAAAAGCTGATGTAGTGGTTTACGATCGTTTAGCCAATGAAGAAATATTAAAATATGCTAGTGGGGCTGAAATGATCTACGTTGGTAAAAGAGCAGGGAAACATTCGAAAAAACAGGAAGAAATTAACCAAATACTCCTAAAACAAGCCAAAAAACATGACATAGTAGTTCGGCTTAAGGGTGGAGATCCTTTCGTTTTCGGAAGAGGTGGTGAAGAGTTACTGTCACTCCTGGAAGAAAAAATACATGTAGAGCTTATACCAGGGGTAACATCAGCTATTGGTGTTCCAACCACTGTTGGATTGCCTGTAACTCACAGAGGAGTGGCAACTTCTTTTACTGTTGTTACTGGCCACGAAGATCCCACCAAAAAAGAAAAACAGGTCCAATGGAATTATAACGCAGATACAATTATCATTCTCATGGGTGTTGACCGTTTGAAAAATAATACTCAGGAAATAATGAAGTATAAGGACCCTGAAACTCCGGTTTGTGTTATAGAAAATGGGACAAAACCAGATGAAAGAATTGTTCTGGGCACCTTGGAAAATATAACTGAAAAAAATATCAACCCCCCGGCCCTGGTGATTATTGGGCCAGTTGTAGACTTGTTTAAAGATATTCAGAAAAATATGCCAGAGGATCAGGCATGAGCCAATTAATGGGATTTAAAAATAAGATCATCGCCATAACCAGGCCACTGGAAAGAGCAGAGGCAGCAGTTAAAATTGTAGAAACCAATGGTGGTGTTCCGTTAGTGGTTCCCACACTTGAACTAGAGGCTTATCCCAGTGAATCCTTGATGGATCTGTGTTATAACGCCAAAAATCTGGATTGGTTAATATTTACATCACCCGCATCACTTGAATCATTGTTTCATTACTGTGAAGATTTCAAAGAAAAACTCAATCCAGACTGTCAAGTTGCAGTTATAGGACCTCGTACTGGAAGGGTTTTAAATGAATATGGTCTTAAATCAGACTTAATTCCTGAAGATTATACTGCAGAAGGATTATTAGAAGAGTTTAAAAAAATAGATTTACAGGGAATTAGAATAGGAGTTCCTCGAACATTTAAAGCAAGAGATGTGCTTCCTGAAGGTTTGAAAAAAATGGGAGCCACTGTTTATCTGGCAGAAGCTTATAAATCAACCCATCCTAAGGATACCAGTCAAGTCAAACTACTTGTGGACAATATCATTAACAGAAAAGTTGATGCAATAACTTTCACCAGTCCCCTGACTGTTACCAACCTCTTTGAGATAGCTGGAGATAAACAAGACCAACTAATAGAATCTTTAAAAGAGGGAGAAATTTTAGTAGCAGCCATTGGCCCCATAACTCAGAAGCCTCTTAACGAATTAAAAATAAAATCCATCACACCCGCCAAGTATACTGTAGAAGACATGCTTCAAGAGTTAATGGCAAAAATGGATGAGTGAAGTCCTGTAAATTTAAAATCGAATTTTCTAGTTAATGTTTAATTCATGCATAAAAACGTGTTTTTCCTGATTGGACTTAAGTAAATAGAGGTTGTGAGGAGTAAATAAATGAAAGATGAAAAAAGAACCATTATATGGCCTGATTACATTGACTCTAATAAGACTAAATCTGAGGGAAGGAAAATTTCCAAAAAACAGGGTGTAAACACTCCTAAAATACGTGAAATTACCCAGGCGGCCAAAAAGTTGGGATTAAATCCTAGTGTGGAGAAATATAAATCATATCCCCCCTCCTGGTGGGAAGGATCCGGAAGGGTAATAGTTGATAAAAAGATGAGTAAAACCGAAGTTCTAATTAAACTAAGCAATTTAATCAATGGATCCAGATCCCCCAAGGGATGATGATAAAAAAAAAATTCCATCAATAATCCTTTAGAGGATGCCATGGAATAAAATTTAGATTTAAAATTTGTTTAATAATTTAAAAAGGGATATTAATGGATGACATTCCAAAAGACATGGATAAAACATTGATGAAAGCCAATGAAATGGTGAAAAATTCAGAAGATGTTAAAATATATAGTCACATAGACTGTGACGGAATATCAGCCGGGGCAATACTATCATTAACCCTTGATCGCCTGGAAATCGACCATGAACTGGAATTCATTACCCTGGACATGATTCCGGATTTAAAAAGGGAAAATGAAGTCACTATATTCTCGGACCTGGGTTCAGGGCAAGATTTAGATCATTTCAGAACTTCAGAGTCCCAAGTCATCATCCTTGATCATCACCCTCCCTTAAGGAATATCTCTTCACATGAAAGGAGTTTTCTGGAGATTAACCCCCATTACCATGGTATTGATGGTTCTTTCCAAGTTTCAGGGGGAGGTATGTGTTATCTTCTGGCCAGAACATTTAAGTTTAATGATTTAAGCTGGATTGGGGTTTTAAGTGCTGTTGGCGACATGCAAAACAATTTATCCGGAAAACTAGTGGGTATTAATGAGCAGATAGTTCAAGATGGTATTGATAAAGGGATGGTAGCATCAGAAAACGATCTTGCCCTATACGGAAGGCAAACAAGACCACTTTTTTTGGCTCTTTCCTATTTTGGCGATGTTAAACTCCCCATAACCAACAATCGAAACGAAGCTATACAACTGTTAAAAAAATTGGAGATTCCAAGTAAAAACCGTAACAGACAACGAACACTTTATGACCTTAACATGGACGAAAAAAAGAAGCTTTTCACTGAACTGGTGAGGATGATGAGTCGTGAAGTGCCCCCTAAGTATGTTAAATACATTCCTCGACTGGTTTCAGGAGATGCCTATGAATTTTTAAGCGAAAAAGAATACACCGCACTCAGAGATGCCAGTGAATTTTCCACTGCTATAAATGCGTGCAGCAGACATAAAAATACAGAAATAGCTCTAAAAGTTCTTAAAGGTGATAGAGGTCTTGCCTTAGATGATATGGATTATTTAGGACGTGAACATCGCCGTTATCTTGCCCAGAAGATGCAATGGATCCAAGAAGAAGATCGGATTTTTACCATGAAAAATTTACAGTACTTCAATGGAAACAGCATCAAAAGTGAAGTTATCGGAACCATAGCTGGAATGGTTTTAAGTAGTGGTGACTGGAAAAAACCCATGCTTGGTTTCACCAGTATCAATGATGAAAACGATGGATTAAAAATATCATTACGTTGCTCCCGGCTTTTAGCCTTCGACGGGATTCATTTCGGACACTTAATAAGCAAAGTTGCAAAAAAAGTGGGAGGAAGTGGTGGTGGTCACTCTGTGGCTTGTGGCGCTTACATACCCATTGGAAAACAGGAAGAATTCCTGAGAATATTCAATGAATCATTAAATGGAATCATCTAAAAAAAAAAATCAAATAAATATATATAATATTTAAGCCTCAAAGTTTAATACATCTTTATTATACAAAAGGTGGAGTTATGAAAGTTTTTAAAAAAAAAGGGGAGTTAACCAAGTTTCAAATACTGGCCGAGATCGCCAAAGGCCAACCTCACCTTCGTCAGAAAGACATAGCTGATGAATTAGGAATCACTGTCCAGGCAGTTTCAGAGAATTTGAAAACTCTGGTTGATGAAGGATGGGTTGAAACTGGCAGTGGACAGTCACGCTACAAAATTACTAAACGTGGAATCGAAAAAGTGAAAAAAGGAGCTGTTGACCTCCGAAAATATTCTGACCAAGTCCTGGACACTATGAACACTTATAAATCTGTGTGGCCAGCCATTGCACTGGAAGATCTGAGTACAGGGGAAACTGTTTGGCTTAAAATGGAAAATGGAACATTATATGCTGGTAAGGAAGAAAGTTCTGCCCATGCCGAAGTCCTTCACCACACAAAAAAAGGCGAAGACGTGGCACTTATTAATTTAAATGGAATTATTGAACTTGAATCCGGATTTGTGGTTATTATTAAGCTCCCCACAATTAATCAAGGTGGATCAAGGGCATGCGACTTGGATCAAATCAGTGAAATTATTAAAAAATATCCAGAACAATTCCATAGAGTAGGAATCATGGGAACTGTATCCAGAGCTATTGTTGATAAACTGGGAATAAATGCAGATTTCGAGTTTGCCACACCCCAAGCAACAATTGCAGCATCTAAAAGAGGTTTAAATATTCTTGTATTTGCTGTTGGGAAAATGTCAAGAAGTTTAACCAAAAAGATGGATGATGAAGGAATAAGTTATGTTATTGAGGATCTTGTTGACTCAAAAAGATGAACCCCCATAATCACCAAAACTTGAAATAGGGAGTATTCAACACAACTACAAATTTTTCTTTTTATCAGACCTATTCTACTGGAATCTGCAACCACAATTATCAACCCGGGCAACCATCACTCCATCCACACTGGAATCTGGAGTTTCAGAAATTGCAAAAGCAGTTTTTCCAAGCATGGCCATTGAAGCACCAAGTGTTTCCTCTTTCATTACATCCACAATTTCCATGATATCCGGGTCAATAAGTCCAGTTTCCTGGGCAAATTCAAGGGACAAATCCATTAAATTGGTGATTTTCGGATTTAAAAGCAATTTCTGGAGCATGTGTCTGGCTACACTGTTTATCCTGTCAGTCATGGTAGGATCTTGCAAAACAGATGATGTTTCAATGGTTCCCAAACTTTTAGATAAAACAAAAAGGTTTCCCTGACTTTTATTATTAAAAATACACCCATTAAGAAGTTTATCTGTTTTCCCAATTCCAGGGGCTCCGGGTTCTATTCTTATAGGAAATCCGCCAGTAACGGCCCCGGTGACATCACCTAAACCAGTTTTTAAGTCAATTTCGGCTTTATGGGCAATTGCTGCTGCCTGGTAAAATGTTAAAGGTAGTTTAAGAATTCGTGACAATCCTAGGGATGTTCCCAGTGCGAGTCCAGCTGATACTCCAAACCCTGATTCCACTGGAACTTGGATTTGATGATTGATGGTGATCTTAATATCATCCCATTCAACTGTTTCTGTTTGTTTCCTGAGCAAATCAAGAGTTCTATAACTCACCAATGTATCCGGAGAATATTCCTGACTAATGGGGTTTCCATTGTTTTTGATGATGATCTCACCATTTCCATCACTAACATCTACCTGAGTTAAAACTCCCTGGTCAAGAGTTACTCCGGCACCTCTTGATCCCTTTATAAAAGGGTCAGGATCATCAACAACTTCAAAAAACCCTGTTATATGGGCGGGGACGAAGATTAAAGATTGCAATTTATCACCACATTTATTATGTCCATCGATAAATAAATAATCAAGGAATTCACCTCCCAGATAAAGTTATATTAAAGTAAGAAGTAATATTAAAAATCTAAAAAAAATATTAGGAGAACAGTGTATGGGAAAAAGAATTGATCTGCATACTCACAGCATATTTAGTGATGGAGAACTCCTACCATCAGAAATAGCACGTCGAGCATGTGTTTTAGACTATCAAGCAGTTGCTATTACAGACCACGTGGATGCCAGCAATCTGGATTGTGTGGGCAGAGTCATTAATGCGGTTTTAGACATAAGAGAAAATTGGGACATTGAAATTATCCCAGGAGCAGAAATTACCCATGCACCTGCCGAAATTATTCCCAAACTTGCTCGGAAGGCCAAAAAGTTAGGGGCACAGATTATTGTGGTTCATGGTGAAACACTGGTAGAACCAGTGATTAAGGGCACCAACTGGAGTGCAGTTAACTGTCCTGATGTTGATGTGTTAGCACATCCAGGACTTATAACCCCTGAAGAAGCACGTGTTGCCAAAGAAAATAACATAGCCTTGGAGATAAGTGCAAGAAAAGGTCATAGTCTGGGGAATGGGCATGTGGTGCAGACTGCTCTGGAAGTGGGGGCAGATCTGGTGGTTGACACAGACACTCATGCACCTGAAGACATGATAACCTATCAAATGGCAGAAAAAATAGCATTAGGAGCAAGTTTACCCCAAAAAGAACTTAAAAAAGTTTTAAGAGACAACCCTCTCAGTATACTTGAAGAAAAGGGCATACTCTAAAAAAAATAGGTGTGTTTTCCCTAAAATCAGTTGAAACTTGGGATTTATTTTTATTTTATAACACATCGTATTCCACTATCAAATCTTCATCGAGGGTGTAACTTTTTTTAAACTTTAGACGAAATGAATCTTTCATGTAATCCACTCCATCGCCATCTACCAAAGTTTTAGCCTGATTTCCGCCAGCAATCATTGGTGCAATGCACAGTTTCACTTCACTTACCAATCCAGCCTGGAACATTGAATAGTTAAGAGTGGATCCCCCTTCCAGCATCAATTTTTTAATTCCTTTCTCACCTAAAGTTTGCATCAAAGATTCTAAATCAACTTGTTCATCACCACAAATTATAACCTCGACAGTTTCTTCTGCTTCCAACAATTCAACCCGTTTTGAAGGGGCTGTCTTGGAAACTGCAATGATGGTGGGAGCTTCACTGTTGAGAATCCTATAATTTAGGGGTGTGCGAGCTTTACTATCCACCACTATTCGGATGGGGTTATCACCGGGTTTTGATGATATTTTATGAACAGATAGGCGAGGATCATCAGCCAAAACAGTGTTTATTCCCACCATTATGGCATCCATACCTTTACGGAGCTTGTGAACTCTTAATAAATCTTCTTGGCCGGATATCTCCGAACTACCAGTTTTGGTGGCTATTTTACCATCCAAAGTCATGGCCGCACTTAAGGTCACTTTAGGTTTAGTGATCAAATCCTCCCCCTTAAAATTTATAATGATATTTTATTATGTGATAATTTAGTTTTATCATTAATGACTGATCTTAGGGTCACCACCAGTCTATTAATTATAGAGATAGTAGTTTGAAACTAATTTATCAGTTATGAATTGAACTTGTTGTAAGTTAAACTATTAAAATATATACTTATAATATAATAAACTCCCAATCTTTAGAACCAAAAAAAAATATTGATGAATAAAAAGAGTGTTAAGAAGAAAAAAATGGGCGAGTGTAACTGTGAGTGTAGATAGATACCAGAAAGGCATTGAATATTTGGAAAAAATGAATCCTGATTCTTTCAAAATACTTAAAAAAGAATTAGAAGACGTGGCTCCAGACATGGCACGCTACGTTGCTGAGTTTGCTTATGGAGATATTTATTCCCGGCCAGGCTTAGATTTTAAAACCAGGGAGTTGGTGACCATTGCCGCCATAACCACCCTGGGATGTGCTCAAACTCAACTCAAAAGCCATATACACGGTGCTCTGAATGCTGGTTGCACTCCACAGGAGATTATTGAGGTTATAATCCAAATGGCAGTTTATGCAGGTTTTCCTAAAGCACTTAATGGTTTGTACTCTGCCGATGAAGTTTTCACCGAAAGAAACGAAAAATTAGATGAATAATCTAAAAACTAGTCCTTAATAGAATCAAGTGCACAAATATTATTACCCTCCCAAGACGATCAAAAAAAATCCCCACACACCATTATGGGCGTATATGGGGGGGTATACTGGCTCCAAAAAAACAAAATTTCATTCTTCTCACTAAATATAATATTAATCTTTAGTAGGTACGGAGCTAGGTAATTTTATTTCCCCAAAATTGTCCTCAAACTCTTTAACTCTTTTATTTAACCATATAACTAATTCTTTAGCAGTTAAAGGAGAGAGAATAATTTCTCCTTGAACTTCTCGCATTATTTCAATAGTTGACGAACTAAATATTTCATCTTGTCGCATTGGCTCTTCAGAATATAAAAATAATCTAAAATCATGAGGAGTGTAACCTCCAAAAACTCCTGAAGCATAAATTCTGGGTGCTTCTGAAGGATGCATAAAAGGAGGTTCTTTTTTAAGAGTAGGGTTATCTTTTTTCATATTATCATTACCTTTAAACAGTTAATCCGCTTTTAGAACTTGATAACGTTGTTAATGTTTCAATAGCATGAACATCACCTTCTAGTTCTATCTCTTCAGATTTCATTCCTTCTAGTGATAATTGTCCTTTCCTGATATATTCTGCCCCTTGGAGAATTGCAAGGGCTATTGCTCTTTCATCATCTTCATTGAGTTTATATTTTCGTGCTTTTCCTTCTTTTATCTCTAAAATTCTTATTTTTTCCAATTCATTAATATGGTTATATACCGTTTTTTTTGATGTGTTCGATATTCTAGCTAGTTCGGATATGGTTAAAAACTCGCCCCATCTTTCAACAAGCTCTTCTAAGATGCTTATCCTTTTAGTATCGCCAAAAACATCTTTTAAAACGTTAGTCATGATCTCATCCCCACACTTTATAATCTTCTATATTATATTGCATATATATTTTACCAGAACTACCATTCATTGTAAAAAATTACATAAATGAATTGTTGATGTTTATTTACCTCTACCTATAAAACTATATATTTAATGACGTCAGCTGTTGAAATTCAAAATATAATTTCAGAACTTACTGAGTGTGAAAAAAAGATACTAATCATAATTGGTAAATTAAACGTGTCCCCTAAAAAAAATAATAGAGAAGAAACCATTTTAAACAAATTATCCAATAAAGATCGAGAAAACTGTGCTAAATCCTTGAAATTATTAGTAACCAAAGGGTTACTTTTTAAATACCGAAATAAAAATTATGGGGCTAGTTCACTTGGCATGAACGTTGCAATTAAACTTAAGGAAGAAAATGTGAAAGAAAGGTGCAAAGATTTGAGTAGGATATTAATGATAATAAATAACAAGTAATCAAATTCCTCCTATTTTTTAGAAAAAAAATTAATTAAGTTTCCCAGAACTAATTTTTCAGGGTATCTTCAATGATCTGGATCTCCTCTTCAGTCAACCCATATAATTCATATACCATTTGATCGATCTCATCATCGGTTTCTTTGATCTCCTGGAGTAATGGATTTATAATTGCCAGGCTTTCCCTGAATTCTTGTTCTAAATATTCCCGGTTCTTCCGGGATTTGGTGTCAACCTTCTTTTTTCTCATTTCATCTATGAATTCATCTTCGGATAACTCATAATATTTATCAAGTTTTTTCGACAAATTTTTAACATTATATTCCTTAATAATCCAGTTTTGAAAGCCATATGATTCTTTTTGAAGTTCTTTATTAAGTTTGAGTATTAAATCTGCTTTTTCAATAAGGGGGAGCTGTTTTTCAGGGGTTGGAAGACATATTGGGAGTTTTTCAATATATTTTTTGTTTAAATCATAATAATTGCCTTGAAGTGGAGTTCCTGAAAGGCTAAAAACAAAATTCAAAACTTTAGAAGATAATATTGATGCTAAAAACTTTAAATTGATATTTGAAGTGATAATAAAACATTTTTGATTAGTGTAGTATTGATCTCCATCAAAAACAACATACAAACTCGAGGCAAGGTTTGGATAAATTAACTTATCTTTTTCAAATTGCTTGTAGTAGTCTACTGCATCTTGTATTTCATACCATTCATAAGAACCAGGTTTCCTTCCAATTTTTTGCCCTGCATTTTTAGGTGTTAATTTTTCTTTAAACTGTAAGAGATACTTTTTAATAGCAGGATAAAGTTCTATAACCATGAACTTTTTATCATCAGATTTAAGTACAAATTCAACTTTACCCCTTCCAATAGCTTCTTTATCTTCAAATAAGATATGTTCTTCCCGGTTATAACCTAATATCTCCCGTAGGAAGTCATAAAAATAGAGGTAACTGCTTCTTTCCGATTTGAAATCACCCTGTTCAACTTTCTCAGCATGAGTTTTCAGAAAATCATGTTTTTTAACAGTTAACTGAAATGCCTTATCTTGGGCATATTCTTTCATCTCTGATTCATTGAAAAGATTATTTTTCATTAAGCCACCTATCCATTATATTATGGTTTTTTGAATAGTTAAAAATTACTATCTATATAAGGTGGGGAGAAAAAGGGACACCCCCCCCCACTCACTAGGTGGTGTAGGGGGGTTGAAGTGGCTTTATCTAACCAAAAATTTGCTCCAATCTGTTTAGATAAAAAAAATCCCCTACACAGACTATAATAGTCTATGTAGGGTTGCTACTGGGAAGGTTAGAATGGCAGTGATTGGTAATATCCATATGTTTCCAAAAGAATACCACCAATCACATTCCATCCATTAGAATTGTTACTGGCATCCATGTTATACCATGTTCCATCAACATATGCCTGGGCCACCACATGGCCACAATTTATGTTGGTGAATTTACAATACACATGCCTTTATCTGGCTGGTATGCCGGTTGCTCGGAGTAATGCAACTGTTAAATGGGATAAATCACAACAATTACCCCTCTGTGGTGAGAGTGCCAACTGCACCATTCCTGGTGTTGTAATAATATTCATATTCTTTTGTATCTCTTACATAGCTGAATATTGATTTTGCTGTTTCCAGAATCGTTGATTTTCGGAGCGAATTAGCTAAAGATACTATTTTACTATTAGTCACCTGGCAGTTTGCACTATCCAGGAGGTAACTTTTCAGGCTGCTTGGAACAGTTAAACTGGTAGATGTGGAGTTTACTGTATTGGTAATTGAGTTAGTGTAAATAAAAGCAGGTAACAATTTTATGCTAGCATAAGAGTTCAACGCCCTTGAATACATGTCCATAATAGAATGCAGAGAACTGTTAAAAAATAGTAAGAAAAGAACATTGTAAACTAGTGCAATGGAAATGTTAAAAAATAGTACTGAGGGAACTGTTAAAACCCGAAAATCTGTCGGGCATTAGACTCTGTGATTTTGGAAACTTCTTCTATGGATTTTGACTTGACATTAGCAATAGTTTTTACTGTTTCTTTGACAAAAGATGGCTCATTTCTTTTTCCTTTAAATGGAGATAGATAGGGGCTGTCAGTTTCAGTGAGAAGATATGATAAAGGGATTTTACTTACCAAGTCTTGGTGATGTTCACTGAAACATACAATAGTTGAAATAGAGATGAAATGCCCTTCATCCACTATTTCTTGTGCAGTTTCAAGTTCCCCCCCATAACAGTGGAAAACAACTGGTGGGATGGAAGAATGCTTTTTTACCATTTTAAGCGCTTGTTTTTCTGCATCACGAGCATGTATTACCAGTGGGATGTTGTATTCAACAGCTAATTTTAGAAAAGTTTCAAAAAGTTCCATCTGCCTACTTTTAGACTTTTCACTATCTAAACGATTGAAGTCAAGTCCTGTTTCTCCCAGGGCAACAGCATTATCGATATTAGATTCAATTTCAGCTAAAACTTGTTTGATTACAGAACTATCCGATTTAGATGCATTTAAAGGATGGAATCCAAGTGTTGGGTATAAAAAATTTTTATACTCCTCTGCAAGTTTCAGTGTGCGCCGGTTACCACCCAGGGAAGCTCCTGAATTCACTATTGCTTTAAGATTATCCTGGGCGTTTTTCATTATCTCTTGTCGATTTTTATTGTAGACCTTGAAATCAACATGGCAGTGACTGTCAATCAACTCGTATCACCCGATGTTTTAATCAGTTCAAACACCAAACCTGCGTTCTCTCTGCTGATATGAACGTACGGCCCTTAAAAAATCAACTTTCCTGAGTTGCGGCCATAAACTATCGCAGAAATAGAGTTCAGAGTAAGAAGACTGCCATAATAAAAAACCACTGAGTCTTTCTTCACCACTAGTCCTTATAATCAGGTTTGGATCCTCCATTCCAGCTGTGTAAAGATTTTCATTTACTAAATTCTCATCAATATCTTCAGACCGTATTTTGCCATTTTCAACCTCATCCACTATCTTTTTTATAGCATCAACTATTTCCATACGTCCATCATAGCCAATGGCAATGTTAACTAACCTTTTATTGTAGTTAGCAGTTGATTCTTCAGCTAAACGAATGGCCTCCCTCACATCATCAGGTAGAAGTTCTAATTTACCTACTGCCTTTACTTTAACCTCATTATCATGGATCTTTTTATTGCGAGCAATTCCCTCGAAATTCTCTTTGAAAAGTTTCATAAGACCTTTAACTTCATTAGGTGGTCTATTAAAGTTTTCAGTTGAAAATGCGTAGGCTGTGACAATTTCAATACCTAAATCAACACACCAATCAAGCACACTTTCTAAGGTAGTGATACCTTTCTTATGCCCGTCTACTGCATCCATGTTTCCCTGAATTTTAGAAAAACGGCGATTTCCATCCATGATAATGGCAACATGTTTAGGCATGTTCTCTGGCCGCAAGTTCCGGGATATGTACCATTCATAAAGTTTGTAAACGGGTTTTAAAATTGACATTTTAGATTCCTGTTATTTATTAATAGTTCGATGAATTTATTTATATTAATGCAAATTGAGTTTAAAATGTAGTTGAGGATGATTTTTAGACTTAAACACTTTTTATCAATGTTAACTTTTTCTTTCTACATACATTTTAGTGGATGTGGTGAATTTATTCTTCTCTTAATTTTGCTAGTTTTCCTGCAAATTTAAGAGCTTGCAAGTATCCTTCTTCATTTTGAGATCTGGATGTGTCAATGAATATTTCTTTAACTCCCAGAGTCACTGCCCCATAACTTTTTATAGAACCCATTAGAACAAGGCTGCGAAAGATCAGGTTTCCACATATACCATCCGGTGCCAGTATTAAATTAGCACCATCAGAAACAGCATCTTCAATTAGTATGAAGTAGTGTTTAACCGGATATTTATCCTTTGTGATCATTGTTAACTGTTCAGCTTCCCTTATGGAACTATCGATTCTGGAACTTCTACCCCTATCCTGAGGCCTTCCCCCAGAAAGAACTGCAACTTTAGGTTCAAAACCATTATCTTTCAAAAATTGAACACCATTATCTATTATTTTCTCCTTCTTTTCCAGTGTGTCACCTTCATCAATACCTACAGGTGCTAAAAGAAATTGATGTCCATTTATTTCCAAAAAAGATGCCCTGGAAACTTCAGGATAGTTTTCACGAAGTTTTGACATTAACTGCGATGCACTAAGCGATCCCCTTACTGCTGCATCAACACTTCCAGTTATTAGTAAATCTAAAAGCTCGTCTTCAGATTTAGTTAAGATTACTTCAAAGTCAACTTTTTGGGCGGCCTTAACTATGGCCAAGTTTTTACCAACACCAGCTGCAATTTTCATAATGGTTAATATTTTTTCTTTTAAACCTATTTATAATTAGTAAAATATTTAAAAAAAATATCTGTAGAATTATTAAATTCATCTCTCATTAAACCAATTTTTAGGTATAAAAAATTGATTTTATCAGGTTATAGATACTAGCTTAACCAATTTATATAAATAAAATAAGAATATATTGATAGTCAATAGAATTAAAAATAAATATGATGAGAAAATTAATGCATTTTAAAGGTGTTTAAATGGTTTCAGACCATAATGAAAACAATGAATATTTTGATTTTCCAGATACTCATTATGGATACTTAGTGTGTACTTTCTGCAGAGGATATTACGAATTACAGGAAGGTGAAAGTCCGGATGACTTTGATAGATGTGAGTGTGGGAATGCACTGGAGTATCACAGTACTGTGCAGTTTAATTCTCAAATTCATGGCCCCCGCCTCGACGGATCTGGAACAGTTCATGGGAGTTACAGTGAAAACACAAATATAAATTATGAGGATGAACGAAACGTCCAACACAATCAGATGCCGGATAATCGCCAGATAATTAACCAATTAACACATCAAGATAGTGCCGCTGAAGATATGATATCAAATATCCAGCAAGACACCAGAGAATTATGGGATATTGTAGATCAATATCAACCTACTGCAGAAGAAGATAACCAAACCACCCACTCCCAAGATGTTATAGAGATGAACCGTCTGATGATGCTTGTTGATGAGAGGAAAGCTCTTGGAGAAAATAGAGATTCAAAATTAAAGTCAATCATTGGTAGAACGGAACCCATCAGCTTTTTAAGTGCCATAGTAGTAATGTTGATTATTGTTTTTATCCTAGTTTTAGCCAATGAACTGTTTAACATAATTTAGAGTTTAAATTATGCCTTAATTATAGCTGTAACAAGTATTGAATAAAAATTTTAAATAAAAAAAAAATATTGCTATTTCTTTTCAGCAGCAAAAACAGCATCTGACATTGCCTCTAATGTTATTTCGATATCATCCAATGAATGGGCCTTAGATATGAAACAGCATTCAAATTGAGATGGCATGACAAAAACATCAGAACTGAGTAAACTATGGAAATATCGGCTAAATTTATCAGTATCCGCTGTTTTTGCCTGTGAATAGTCCCATACCTCATTAGGGGTGAAGTACAACTGAAACATGGATGATAATCCAACTACTTGATACTCCAGGAAAAGGTCGTGGAGTATGTCCTGGAGACCCCGCCGCATTTTCAAGCCTTTTTTTTCTGATTCCTGATAAAATTTTTTATCAAGGTTTTTTAGAGTTTCCAAACCTGCTGTGATTGAAATAGGATTCCCATTAAATGTACCTGCCTGATAAACATCTCCTGAAGGGGCTATTCTTTCCATGAATTCTTTTTTACCAGCTAATGCCCCCATAGGAAATCCTCCCCCTAGTATCTTTCCCAAAGTTACCAAATCTGGAGTAACACCAAAGTATTCCTGAGCTCCACCGGCATCTATTCTAAAACCAGTGATAACCTCATCAAAAATTAAGATAACATTATTTTCACTTGTTATTTTTCTTAAAAATTCAAGGTAACCTTTTTTAGGAGGTATGCATCCCACATTCCCCATAACTGGCTCAATGATAATTGCTGCTAAATCCTCACTTTCTTGGTTGAATAGGTCAGAAATTGCTTCTTCATTGTTAAATGGGATTAAAATTGTGTTTTTAGTTGTTTCTTCGGGTACTCCTGGAGAATCTGGTAAACCTATTGCTCCAGAACCAGATTTAACCAAAACGTAATCATGAGCTCCGTGATATGCTCCTTCAAACTTCACGATCTTTTTTTTGCCAGTAACTGCTCTAGCCAAACGAATAGCACTCATAGTGGCTTCTGTCCCTGAATTAACAAAACGAACCATTTCGGCACATGGAATACGTTTTATGACCTCTTTTGCCAGTTTTATTTCATTTTCAGTGGGCACACCATAAGCTGAACCTTTGAGGAGCTGTTCTTTTACTACATCCACCACCGGAGGATAAGCATGGCCTAAAACCAGAGGTCCGTAAGCAAGACAATAATCAATGTAACTATTCCCATCTACACTGAAAAGACGGGATCCTTCACCTTTACTTGCGAAAAACGGGAACGGTTTAAATGCCCTTACCGGAGAATCAACTCCCCCTGGCAGATAATTTTTAGCATATGCAAATAATTCCTCAGATTTCATGTCATTCACTCCTTAAAATGTTAATTAAAGAATTTACAGCCGCAACAGCCACTGGAGTTCCCCCTTTAGGACCTTCAGTGACCAGGTGTGGGATTGAAGTTTCTTGAAGTGCTTGTTTTGATTCTGCAGCACCAACAAAACCTACAGGAACACCAATAACTGATTTTACATCCATCAAACCCGAATTTGCAAGTTCAATCGTTTTGCATAGGGCGGTGGGTGCATTACCAATAACAACAACCCCATCAAAACCATTTAATGCAGCTAACTCAATAGCTGCTGCCGCTCTAGTAATTTCCTTCTTTTTAGCAAGTTTAACAGTTAATTCATCACCGATGTAGCATCTGATATTTCCTTCATATTTATTTATACCTGTTTTAACCATGTTTATGTCTGTCAAGATTTCTTTTCCCTCAGAAATCGCTTTGAGACTTTTTTCAATGAAATCTGTGCTCATTCGAGTGATATCTGCATACTCTGTATCAGCGGTGGAATGCACAATTCTTTCCACAATGGATCTTTCTTCCGGAGTTAAATCTTTTGTTTTTGAATCAATCAGGGACCTGACGATTTTTCTACTTTTTTCTGCAATTTCATATCCCTGTTTTGTAGATGCACCCATAGACATGGTTTCATACCTCTAATCTATCAAATTTACTTTTTTTAATAAATAAATCTTATATTTAATTAAATCTTAGTTTTGAAAAATATTAGTTCATTAGTCCCAATTTATGTTATAATTAGGTTTATTTTTTTTTATCACTATTTAATTAATGGTGATATGGATTTGGCTATAACTTTTTAACTATAACCCAGCGTGAAATTCTATTTACAATTTTTAACTGTAATAATAAAATAAATGAACTATTCTCCAAACAGTTCGTTGTAATTTAAAATTTAAATATTATTAAGATTAAGAATTAATATTAAATAGTGATTTTTGGTTGTGGAGGGAAAAAAATGACAAATGAAGTGAAAGGACAAGTAATGCAAACAATTGCTACATTGTTGACTACCGCCTTTGGGTTGATTGCTGCTTTGGCATGGAATGAGGCCATTAAGTCACTTATTACAACATTTGTAGGAGAAGGAAGCGATCTAATAGGCTTGTTTATATATGCAATTATAATTACCATTATAGCCGTTGTCGCTAGCTTACTTATCGCCAGAGCCATACCCGTGCCTGAAGAAGTCCAACTTGTTAAAATCGTAGAGTAAACTATAAAAAAAATAGTTTACATCACTTTTTTAGGCGATACCTTTTTTTGGGATCTTACTAAGAAAAGATGATACAAACAACAATATAAATTAAAAACAGAATAATCTAAGGATGAATCTAGTTATTCTAACAAGACTATCCTCGTATTAGCAAAATCATCCAAATATCTCTGTTTGTTTGCCTTTGCACCTTTAAAGCCAATTGCAACGTCAACTAATAATGGAAGCCATAGGAATTTGGAGAGGTTTCTCATTAATGCTTTTTGGTAATTCATATCTTCCTGGATAGCCTGAACTTTCAACTTCAGCAAACCTTTACCCAATGTTGTGGACCATTTTCCTTCCATATACACGAAATAGGCCAGTGTTAAAAATCCCCATAATATAAACCAGAAATTTAAAATATAATAAAGGTTAGTAAATGCTATTAAGGGGTATAAAATTGCAGTTAATGCCCACATTAATAGAGTAATAAAAATTGCATCGATGATTAAAGCCACTGTTCTTTTACCCCAATATCCTTGCATATACATCACCTATTATTTTCATCTCCTAATTCTAATATGCGAATTGATTATCACATAATTAATATTTAGCACACTCGAAGTACTGGATCTGCTATTATTTAACACACTCGAAGTACTGGATCTGCTATTATTTAACACACTCTAGGTACTGGATCTGCTATTGGTGCTTCAAGTATTCTTTTCCCACCCATTGCTGTTTCCAGGATCACGTGTTTATCCTCTGTTACCTCACCAATGATCTGGGCCTGACCACCATATTTTGTTTTTCTAATGGCTGCTAATATTTCATCGGCTTTTTCTGGTTGGACACTCATAATGACTTTACCTTCATTTGCAACTTCAAATGGGTCTATTCCCAGCATCTCTGATGCTGCATACACTTCTCTTTTAACTGGTATCTTTTCTTCATCAAGGAACATTCCCAGACCTGATTTTGAGGTCATTTCATTAAGTGCGTTGGCAATTCCGCCACGTGTGGGATCTTTCATGGCATGCACCCCTCCGATATCAAGTGACGTCTTCACTATATCCCATACTGGGGCTACATCAGATTTGAGGTCTGTTTCAAAGCCAAAACCTTCACGATAGCTCATCAGGGATATACCATGGTCTCCAACACTTCCTGAGAGAATGATTTTATCCCCCACTTCCAGTCCTGAATCAGGTGTGATTGCACCTTTAGGAGCTATGCCTATACCTGTGGTGCAGATGATCATTTTATCTAATTTATCGTTTTCCATTACCTTGGTATCTCCAGTTACAATAGCCACACCTGTTTCTTGGCACACTTCATCCATGGATTTTATTATACGTTCTAATTCATCCCCACTGAATCCTTCACTTATGATCATGGCATTGGCTATGGCCAGGGGGCGTGCTCCCATTACTGAAACATCATTCACTGTGCCGGCTATTGAAATTCTACCAATATCTCCTCCAGGGAAGAATAATGGATCTATGGTGTGACTATCAGTGCTGATCACAATCTCATGCTCTCCCAGGGGGATGGTTGCACCATCATCCAGGTTTTCCAGCCCTACTCCACCATTTACTCTCGTGTTTTTAATATTACCCAGTATTATATCTGAGATGAGGCTTTGCATTATTTCACCGCCAGCCCCATGTGACATTCCTATTTTCATTGATTCACCAGTTTCAAATCATTTCAATATATGATATATAACATTCAAACACCGCTTTTAAGGCATTCCAATGCGATATAAAAATTTAATAATAATTGCGCTTGTTGTGAATTGGGATGTTACGATATTTAAATATACCCATCTGATTAATATGACGATGATTAACAGTTTAATAAACCCAAAAAGTCTAAAAACACCCCTAAACCCATAACAATTTAAGATTTCTCCCCCTCATAATAGAATTATTTTTTTTAAGGATGAGAATTAATTAGGATTAAAATATGGGAATTAATTAGGATTAAAATCTTTCTTCATACTTTAACTCTTTGAAGATTATTTTAAATTTGGTTCCGCCATTTCGTTCTAATTCAACTGTACCTTCCAATTGATTGACCAGACTATCAACCAGCACCAATCCCAGGGTTTCTGTTTTATCAAAGTTAATATTGGGTGGAATACCCACTCCATTATCACTGATAATTAGATGGTACAATCCATCAATTTCATACATTTCAATTCTAAATTCACCTTCCATTTGATTGGGAAAAGCGTATTTAAGAGTATTAGTCACTAATTCACTGATAATCAGGCCACAGGGAATGGCAGTTTCTAATCCCAGCATTATCTCATCAAAGATCATCTCCTTTTTGATCCGCCCTGAATATGAGCCATAAGAGGAAAAAAGATCATCCACCAGACTTGTGATGTAGTCTCCGAAGTTAATTTCCGAAAAATTTTGTGTTTTGTAAAGTTTTTCATGAATCATAGCCATTGATTTAACCCTATTCTGGCTTTCCAAAAGAACACTACTTGCTTCTTCATCATGAACATACTGTTTTTGCAGGTTCAGTAGGCTAGATATAATTTGCATGTTATTTTTAACCCGGTGATGTATCTCACGAATTAGGACTTCTTTTTCCTTAATGGAAGATTTGAGTGCGTTTTCAAATGCTTTACGCTCTGTAATATCACGAGCCACCATTACAATATAGGCATCATCGCTAAAACGCACCAAACTAATGTTGATCTCCACGTTTATCTGGGAATTATCCTGTCTTTTTAGGAATGTCTCCACTGTTAGGCGGTTTTTTAATTTTCTACCCTTAACTAAATTATCAATGATATGTTTCATCCCTTCAATTTCATCGGGACTAATAATATCATGAACAGACATCTCAGACAATTTTTGAGGAGAATATCCCAGTTTTTCAGATGCTGAAATGTTAAAATCGGCAAGTTTGCCTGAATGAACTTCTGTAAGAAAGATAACATCGTTAGTTTCATCTAATAATGCTCTGAATCTTTCTAATTCAGATATACGTTGTTGTAGTTCAGGATAGTAGCTTTTTCTGATTGATTGTTCCCCTAACCCAATTATTTTCTCGCGTATAGAATCCCAATTTTTATCATTATCAGAGTGCATTCCTAAATATCTCCTCTACATCACTCTGTGTTGGTTTTCTAGGGTTAGTGATGATGCAAGCATCATTCATGGCTTTTCGTGCCAGTTCAGGAATATCATCAGGAGTGACTCCAGTGTCTTTAAGAGTGTAAGTTACATCAGCCTGGGATTTTAAACCTCTTATCCGGTTTAGAAGAACTTTTTTAGAGTTATAATCACCCATATCATCAAGTTCCAGTCCCAGTGCTTTGCCTATCTTCCTGTATTTCTGGATTTCTGCATCAAAATTGAAATCAACCACATGATCCAGTAGTAAGGCATTGCATTCCCCATGAGGTAAATCTAAAAACCCGCCTAAACTATGGGCCATTGCATGAATCAATCCCAGACTTGCATTTGAAAATGCCAATCCTGCATGGAGACTGCTTAACATCATTTTTCCCCTTAAATTAATGTTATCAAGATCATTGATGGTGGGAATGATGTTTTGTGATACTAAACGTATGGCTTCTAGTGCATGCAAATCTGTTAGGGGTGAACTGGCATTAGATGCAAATGCTTCAACTGCGTGGCTTAAAACATCAAATCCAGTGCAGATAGTCAGTGATCTGTCCATGGTGAGTGTTGTCTCTGGATCGATAAGAGCAACATCCGGGACCACGGTTTTACTGACTATGGCCATCTTCAATTTGCGATGATCATCGGTTATTATGGCAAATTGAGACACATCAGCGGCACTTCCTGCAGTTGTTGGAATGCAGATCAGTGGGGATGAGGGAATCAAAACCTTATCCACACCTTCAAATTCATATACCTCTTTGTTATTAGAACTGACAATTCCTATGGCCTTCGCACAATCCATAGGACTTCCCCCACCCACTGCCACAATGAAATTACAGTTTTTGTCAAGATAAACTTTGGAACCTTCTGAAACTTGTTGGGCTGTGGGATTTGGTTTAACATTAGAATATATTTCATAATCAATTCCTTCATGTTTCAAAGCTTCAAAAACAGGATCAACTAATCCTGCAGCCATTACATCATGATCGGTGACAATTAACACTTTACGTGCACCGAAATTTTTAGCATAACGTCCCACCAGTAATCTGGCACCAGAACCAAAGATGAACTCAGGAGCCACGAATTTCCGTAATTCTAAAGCATTATTCATGATATCTCTCACAAAATATGATATTTTTTTTTAAATAAATTCAAAATTGGGTTTTACACCTACTGAATCTGAATATATACATTTGGAATTCACTTGTTAAATATTCTTACACGTCTTTTTTTTAAAAAAATATTCATGATAATCTGTTTAGACTAGAATATTATAAAACAACTCCATCCAATAATGGTGTTAAATTATATGAAATAATAATTAGGTGTGCGAATTTATATCTTCCAATGTTGAAGGTTCATACTAAATAGGGGGAAAGGTTAATATATCATACACGTTAAAACCATAACAATCTGGAGTTGAAGACTCAACAGAAGACTTTTTTACGCTCCAAGGAATTATTCAATAATGAATTTCCATGATTTTTTTAATGAAATAGATTGGAATAAATTTCAAATTAAGATAATAGAGGTGAATTTAATGGCGATATGGCAAGGAAGATCCGTGAGAAAACCAACTGGTGCACGGGCAAAAAGTAATCGTAATAAAAGGAAAATGGAATTTGGCAGACAAGCTGCTGAAACCAAAATCGGAGACCGGAAAATTAAAACAATCCGAACCAAAGGTGGTAACGAAAAAATCCGTCTCACCAATGAACAGAAAATTAATGTAGTCAACCCTAAAACCCAAAAGGTTGACTTAGCCGAAATAATACGTGTTGTGGAAAACAATGCCAATGCTCACTTTGTAAGAAGAAACATCATCACTAAAGGAGCAGTTCTAGAAACCAGTGCAGGTAAAGTTAAAGTGACTTCACGACCTGGACAAGATGGCATTATTAATGGAATAATTGTTGAATAAATTAAGTTATTTGCATGCAGAGGTACAAATGTATGCAAATTTCACTATTTCTCAAAATACACTAAATCATCACTTGAATATCTGCAATTAAAGACTCCATTATGAATGGTGTGGTATTTGCACGAAGAAATTAAAGAAAAGGTTGACCAGTTCCTTGATTCAGTCAACCATGAGCTTCCCCCGGGAATGGAACTAGAATTTGAAGGATTCTATGAAAGGGGTTTTTTTGTAACCAAAAAAAGGTACGCCCTGATCCAAGATGGTAAAATTGTGGTTAAAGGTTTGGAGCTGGTTAGGAGAGACTGGGCTCCGGTAGCCAAAAAAACCCAGGAAAAAGTGATGATGGCCATCTTAAAAGATGCGTCACCAGAAAAAGCAGCCGAGATCATTAAGGATGTTATCGTCCGTATAAAAAATGGTGAAATACCCCTTGAAGATCTGGTAATTCACACCCAACTAACCAAAAATCCGGATAAATATAAACAAAAAGCCCCACATGTACTTGCTGCAAAAAAAGCCATTGCAAGGGGGCGGAAGGTAGGGCGTGGATCCATAATTCGTTACATTGTAGTTAAAGGTAAAGGGCCAATTAGCCAGCGTGCAGAACCATTGGAAGATGCAGATGTGGCAAACTATGACCCATCATACTACATTGACAACCAAGTTCTACCTGCAATTTCAAGGATAATTGATTCTCTTGGTTATTCTCAAGAAGAAATTGTTCACAAACAAAAACAAAGTAGTTTAGATGCCTTCTTTAACTGAAAATAGGATTTGAGTTAAAATAAGAATTCAGATCAAGTTTAACTTTTAGCTAAATCTTCTGCCAAATTATTATTATTTATAATATTATTATTATTCATAACCTTATTATTTATAATATTATTATTATTCATAACCTTATTATTTATAATATTATTAATTCATAGTCTTATTATTCCTAACTTTATTATTTATAGTATTATTATTCATAACCTTATTATTTATAGCCTTATTATTTAATGTTGGAGATAGAAAAACTAAATATGAAGTTTTCATCCAAATAGATTTGTACACCCTAAAATAGATTGAAGATCATTGACCTGATGATCCTACCTAAAAAACTTCACAAAAAATGGTATTAACAATAGAAACATGAAAAATTTATTAATAGATTTAATACGGATAATAATATAATTGAGTATGGATTCTTAAAAATGGCTGATACTCCTCTGAGAACAACATGAAATATGTAAAAAATGGATATAGGCTGATAAAATGATCAAAGCTGTTTTTTTCGATATTGATGATACCTTGTATGACACTTCTGGTTTTGCTGAACTGGCACGGAAGGCAGCTCTTAGAACAATGATTGATGCTGGTCTGCCATTATCCCATAAGGAATCTTATTTACTTCTCAGGGAAATTGTTAAAGAGAAAGGGTCCAACTATGACAAACACTTCAATGTATTGACCAAAAGGGTTTATGGGGAGGAAAAACCATTACTCATTGCCCTGGGAATGATCACATACCATAACGTGAAATTTGCTTTATTAAGGCTTTTCCCAGACACGGTAACTACTCTTATGCATCTTAAAAAAAATGATTACCAGTTGGGAGTGATTTCCAATGGGTTGACCATTAAACAGTGGGAAAAGCTTATCAGATTGGGGCTTTACCATTTTTTTGATGATGTGGTCACATCCCAGGAGGCGGGGTCTGAGAAACCAGATCATGAAATATTCCGGATGGCACTGGACCGTATGGGATGCCAGGCCAATAAATCGGTTATGGTGGGAAATAAATTCAGTGAAGACATATTAGGTGCGACAAACGCTGGAATGTCGGCAATACTGGTTAACTCTCAACTTACTGCAGCTGAAAAGGAACAGATTCAAACAGAAGATCTCGATGTTAAAGTGGTATCCGACATCAGTCAAGTGAAAAACTTATTTTAATTAGGTTATAACAAAAAAAATGGTGAACAAAAGATTTTGGTGGTTGTATGAGTTATTATCATGATGCAAAGATGGAAAAGATTTTCAAAGCCCTGAAACAGCCGAAAAATTTAGATGATCTGGAGCTTTCTGAAAGCTTTGTTGAGGGTTTATTATTAAAAGTCATTGCCAGCTATGGGACAGTGAAAACGAGCATTATTAATGAATTGACTGGAATTCATTGGGATATTCTTGAGAAACATTTAAGCAAGATGGAAAAAAGTGGTTTTTGTGCCCCGGTAAGTGGTGGGTTCTTGTTTTCAAGTGTTGAGTACACCATAACCAAGAAGGGGCGAGAAAAATCTAAGGGTATTTCTGAGGACAATCCCTATATTGGTATTGCCCCGGTTCCTTATGATGAGTATTTTCAGATCATGAAGCTTCAGATGAACCATCGGCACCCCCTTGAAATACCCCCTGAAGTGGTGCGTGATACTTTCGATGAAGTGGTTGGTGTTGAATATGCTAAGGAAGCTCTGATAGAATCTTCCATTATTAGTAAGGGTATTTTTGTTTACGGACCACCGGGAACTGGTAAAACTTTTATCATCAGTAACATGCCCCGATTACTACCACCCCTGGTAATCCCTAAGTACATAGAATTTGGTGGGAAAATTATACAACTTTACGACCCTGATTTCCATAAAATGTGTGAAGAACAACCTTCTGATCCTCGTTGGGTTAAAATTTTCGCACCATTCGTTTTAACAGGGGCTGAATTGAGTTTGAACCAGTTGGAAACGAATTATGATCCGAATAAGGGGGTTTATGAAACTTCTCCGCAAATTAAGGCTAATGGTGGTGTTCTGCTTATTGATGATTTGGGAAGGCAGCGTGATGATCATGAACTTATCTTAAATCGTTTGATTGTGCCCATGGAAAATAAAGAAGACGTGGTTTATGTGCGTGGTGTTCCGGTTATTCTGCAAACCCATTTTATCCCTGCTTTTTCCACTAACCTGGATATTAGTATTATGGATGAAGCTCACCTTCGGCGTGCTCCGCTCCATATTTTCCTTAAAAACCCGGAGATTGAAGAAGTGGAAGAGGTTTTCCGCAGGAATCTGGTTAAACTGGGTGAAAGTTATGAAGATGAAGCAATGGAAAGGTTTGTAAATGTGTACATCTCCACTAGGGATGGTGGTGAAGGTTTGCAGCCTAGTTTCGCCCATTCAAGGGATTTGGCACAGATATGTCAGGCTGTGCGTATTAATTTGAAAAAGGATACTATTGATCTGGAGGTTATGGAAAATTCTTTGGATAAGCATGTTCTTATTGTGTTGCAGAGGATGAATATTGATATTGCCCAGATTGCCCATAAGACTCGTACTTTCCGGGTGAAGACTGGTGATATGACGAAGGCTTTTGATGTTTTATCCCATTATGGTGCCAGTGCTTTGTCCCGGGAAGATAATTCTATTCTTTTTGATGTTGATGAAAGTACCAGTCCGACTGAAATAGCAGAATATTTGCAGAATAAAGATGTTAAGGTTGAACAAATAGATTTGTTAGCCGAATCCGAGAAAGAGCTCCGAAGAACTCTATTAAACTGGTAATAAAAATAAAAGTAGGTCCCCCCAACACAGCCAGATTCTAATTAATGGTGAGGAGGCCTGCAGCATACTTTTTCTTTTTAATTTTGTTTTACTGTAAATTAAGTTTAAACACTTTAACAACAGAAAGATAAAAAAAACCGATAAAAACCTCATATCATAAATAATTATTAAATTTATTTAACTTCAATAGTTTAGAAGAGTTAATGGATTGCTAAAAAAGAGATACAGCACGTTAGTTCCAATTTTTTGGTAGATCATCCATCTTTTTTTTAAAAATTTGTGCTGTTTGTATGTAGTATGTGGAAGTAATTATTTGATTGATTTAAAATAGTAATATTTATAGTTGAGAACAATACATATACATATATAAATTTAAAGAATATTATTACGATAAATGATAATATTCAGGGAATGGTAATGATTGGGATAATAAAATTGAATGAAAAGATTTTGTGCCTAATTGGGGGGTTAAATTAGTTGAGGTTAATGTTGAAATTTTCATCCGAAGAAGGCATTCAATATGATTCCATAAATAAACACACGATTCAAGGATTTATTTATTCTTTACTTCAAAACACAGGGTATTCTAATTACCATAATTCAAAAGGATTCAAATATTTTACTTTTTCTAACATATTCCCCGTTTCTAACTTCAAAAAAGGTGAAACTAAAACTTTGATCATCAGTTCCCCTAAACAGGGATTCATAAGACTTTTAGATAATTCTTTGAAAAACAAAGACTATTTTTATTTGGGAAAACATCGCATGATGAATGAACAGGTAAAGGTGTTCAAGCCCCAACTTAAGGGACGTTTTATAACCAGCACCCCCATTGTTTTATACGAAGAAAATCGCCAAAATCGTTATTATTCATTTAAAAAAAGTAATGATTTTTCTTTTTTCTTAAAACGTCTGAAAAATAATGCCCTGAAGAAATACAATGCTTATTATGGGTTGAGTTATGATTTTGATGGTAACTTATTTGACAGTTTCCAGTTCGATAGAGAAGTAGCGGTGAGGGTAAAAAAGACAAATAAGATGTTCCTCGTTATAGGATCACTATGGAAAAATTTAGAGAAATTCAATATGGACGATGGAGCTTTTTACAACTTTATTATGGATTGTGGGCTGGGAGAGAAAAATTCATTAGGTTTTGGGATGATTAATACTGTGGGGTGAACTTTTGTTAGGAGCAATGTATAATTTGGGTAAATTCATTGTAGAATATGAAGATCAAAGCGATATTGATGTGTTTTTAGACACTGCCAAATTAACTAATAAAACTAAAAGGATCCTATTAATCAATTTAAAGAGAATTAATGGAGAATTTTATTACAATTCAGTGCATGAACAAGAACTGGACAAATATGACACTAAAAAATTTTTATATAAAGGCGGACCGCCTAATGGGATAGATTTTACTCCATCATCATTGATAACAAAAAAAGCAGAATCTACTTACAAAAATCGTGTTTTAAAATGGTTCAAGACTCACAACGAATCCCCTTTTCTCGAAAAAATATTTCAAGTATTAAAAGAAAATAACGAGCAAATAGTAACTGATTTAAACAAAAAATTCGATTCCATTGATAAAAAAAATAGAAACAATGTTTTGATATCAATCTCAATCCAAGAAGGTTTTGAAAAAAAATACCTCAGTGACTATTCAATATTTAAAGAAATTCTTTTGGATAAATCATATGAACGATACCATTTTTTAAAATCTATTGGTGAATCAAGTGGTGAAGGAATCTGTTACTTATGTGGGGAAAAAAAAGATGTTTATGGTTTTGTGCCCAACGCCTTTGGATTTTCATTTTCCACTGCTGATAAAAAAGGTAATGTTCCAAACTTTGTGCAAAAAGACCAATGGAAACAAGTCCCTATCTGCAGTGCATGTGGGGTTTATCTAGAAGCTGGAAAAAAATTTGTACAAAAAAACCTTTCTTTTAACTTATTTACATTAAAATATTATGTGATCCCTAATTTCCTTTTCAAATCTGATTTAAATGAATATAAAGAATTTTACAATAATATAACATATTATTCTGAAGAACCAGATGACAAACCCCAAAAATATGAAGATACTATCCTAACAGAAGAAGATGACTTTTACGAATCCATTAAAGAAATGGACGATGTGGTTGAATTCAAATTTTTATTTTATGAATTTAAGGGTGGGGGAAAATTTCTTGACATACTCAATTACGTAGAAAGTGTCCTCCCATCATGGATTAAAAAAATCCATAATGCCCAAATCTCTGTTGGAAATGACATTTTATTTAATGAGAACAATGTCAAACTAAATTTTGGGAGTAAATCTGAAGGTAATTTTGTACAATTACAATCAAAACGTTACATAACTAAAAATAACTGGTATGCAGGATTTTTAAGAGATTTTTTCTCTTCGAAAACTAATAAAAGTTTTCTAGATATCATTAGTTACATTGTGGGTGGAAAAAATATCAACAAAGATTTTCTATTATCACATTTCATGAAAAAAATTCAAAAAGCTCACAGAACCAACATGGAAAATGATTATTCAGTCAAATTGTTGACAACTGAATCTTTAATGGTATACATGTTTTTAAACGAATTGAACTTGTTGAAAGGGGTTGAAAAAATGGAAATTGGGTCACTTGATGAAAAAGATAATGAAAAAGATTTTTTTGAAGTATATGGTGAATTTATAAATTCTCCAGATAAAAAAGCTGCATTTTTAATGGGTATACTTACAAAAAAACTAACTGCTATCCAATATAAATCTTTAGGGGCTACTCCATTCATGTCTAAACTTTGGGGACTATCATTAGATCAGAAAAAGATTCAAAAGCTCTATCCTATGATAATAAATAAGTTACGAGAATATAAAGCAGCATATCCTGATTTAGAAGAATTAATCTCAATAAATTTATTGAGATCCAATGAAAATTGGAACCTTTCTGGAGATGAAACTAGTTTTTACTTTGTATTGGGATATACGCTTAAAGGAATTTTTAAATCTAAAAAGGATGGTGATATAAATGAATAGATCTGAATTGGTTTTTTTATATGATATATCGTATGCAAACCCCAATGGTGATCCATTGGATGAAAATAAGCCCAGAATTGACGAAGAAACTGAAATAAATATTGTTACGGATGTGCGCTTGAAACGCACCATCAGAGATTATTTACATGATTTTAAGAATCAAAACATCTTTGTTAAAGAGATTGAATACGAACCTGGGAAAATTCAAAATGCCAAATTAAGGGCTGAAGATTATTTATTGGATGAAAATGGAAATAAAGCCAATAAAAAAGATTTTTCGTTAGCAGAAATGAAAGAAAACATGTACAATAATATTTTGGATAAATGTATAGATGTTAGGCTTTTTGGAGGGACGATACCTATTGAAAAGACAAGTAGCCAAAAAAGTTCCATAACATTAACAGGGCCTGTGCAATTCCGATTTGGAAGATCATTGCATAAAGTTGAAATAAAACATATTAAAGGGACTGGAGCCTTTGCTTCTGGCGAAGGCAAACAACAAAAAACATTTAGAGAAGAATACATACTTCCTTATTCGTTAATATCGTTTTATGGAGTTATTAATGAAAATGCTGCTGAAAAAACATTGATGAACGATGAAGACGAATCACTTTTAATTGACGGAATATGGAACGGTACCAAAAATTTAATTACACGCTCTAAATTCGGACAAATGCCACGTCTATTGTTAAAAGTTACATATAATGATAAAAACTACTTTATTGGCGATCTTGACAAAAAAATCAAGATCGAACATGACCTTAATGATGAAAAAAAATTAAGGAATATCGAAGAAGTCTTCATAAACATTTCAGATCTTATAATAATTTTGAAGATGAATTTGAGTAAAATAGAATCTCTGAATGTTAAAGTAGATCCTTCAGTAAGATTTAAAGATGGTGATAAGCTAATTGAAGAAAATTTAATAGATTATTTAAAAGGAAAAAATTTTCCTACGAATGAATTAGATATTTAGTTGATGGGGATTCAATGATCGATAAAGTAGTAATTTTTGATGTTTGGGGAGATTATGGGTATTTTAGGAAGGGGTACACAACTACATCTACCTTATCCTATCCCTTTCCTAGTAGAACTACTTTGGCAGGCATAGTATCAGGAATTCTGGGTTATGATAGAGACAGTTATTATGACCTATTTGGTCCTTCAAACAGTGCATTTGCTCTACAAATATTAAATCCTATTAAAAAAGTTAGGATGAACTTAAATTTAATTGATACCAAAACAGGGTTTTTTTTGTCTGATAATAAAGGTCAAAGAACACAACTTCCCGCAGAGTTTCTTAAAGATGTAAAATACAGGATTTATTTATGGCTTGAAGATGAATCAGTTATGAATGATCTGTTTAATTTTTTATCAAATCATAAATCGATCTATACGCCTTATTTGGGAATTTCTGAATGTTTAGCTAATATAGAACTTGTGAATGAAAATTTCATAAAACCAAAAGAAAATGATGCGAATGGTGAAGATTTAATTGTAAATAGTATAATTCCAACAAATAAAGCTAAAGTTAAGATTGAACCTGGTAAAAAATATGGTGCTGTTAAATCACCCGCATTCATAAATTCAGAAAGAGTTGTTGAAAGATTCCAAGAATTCTTTTATGAAGAAAACGGACTTAACATTACAATTACTGAAGGAAAATGTCATTCAGTGGGTGACATAAATGTCATCTTTTTTTAAACTAAAATCACATCCTAATAAGTTGTTAGAGACACATTTAATAAATGTTGCAGATTTCTGTAAAAAAACCGTACTTCAAAAAAAAATAAACAATAAAGAATTGTATTCAGATTTCGCTTTTTTAATTGGTTTATCTCATGATTTTGCAAAAACGACATCATATTTTCAGAAATATTTAGTTAACCATGAAAGAACCGAAAAAGCCCATCATGGATTGTTATCTTCAATTTTCAGTTATTATTGTATTAAAAATTTTATTGAAAATAAAAAAATAGAAAATTTTGAGCAAATAGCCCCTATAGCGTGGCTGATTGTCCTTAAACACCATGGAAACATAAAAAATCTTCGGGGAATAGATGGGGAATTTGAGAAACTAAACGATTTAAACATTGTTAAGACTCAGTTAGAAGATATAAAAGAGAATAGTATAAATGAGTTAGCTGAATTTTATCTTAAATGGGAGATCGATGTTTTTTATTTTATCAAAGAATTTGACAATATTGTGGATGCTATTAAAAAAGATATAAGGAATTTATCACGCCAAAAAAAAATAAATAATTACTTTTTGATCCTTTTCTTTTATTCTATACTGCTTGATGCAGATAAAATGGATGCATCAGAAACACCCCAACCTACTAGAGTTGACATATCTGAAGACATTATAGATAGATACAAAAAAATAGCTTTTGGTATCCCAAAAACAGAAATAGATAGAATTAGGGAAGAATCATATATTGAAATAGTTAATTCTTTGAATTACTTGGATATAGAAAAAGATAAGATTTTATCAATAACATTACCAACCGGTAGTGGTAAAACATTATCTGCTGTATCTTTTTCTATAAAATTGAGAAAAAAAATAAAAAATCAATTAGGTTTTTTACCTAGAATAATATACTCACTACCTTTTCTTAGTATAATTGACCAGAATGCTGATGTTATTTCTAATATTCTGACTCAATGTCATAAAAGTCCAGAATTATTTTCAAACATATTCTTAAAACATCATCACTTATCTGATATAAGTTATAAAACCTCTGCAGAAAATGAGATGAACACAAATCAGTCCCAGCTTTTAACTGAAGGTTGGTATTCTGAAATTATCATTACAACATTTATACAATTCTTTTACAGTATCATAACCAATAGAAATAGAGCTGCAAGAAAATTTCATAATATTGTTAACTCGATAATTATTTTAGATGAAGTACAATCTATTCCTCACCATTATTGGAAATTACTGAATCATTTCCTAAAATATCTTTGTAAAGAGTTTAACTGTTGGATTATATTAATGACCGCCACTCAACCTCTGATTTTTGAAGAAAATGTAGAAATTAAACCTTTGGTTAATAAAAAAAAATATTATGATAAATTTAATCGCTTAGATTATATTTTTAATCTCAAAACAAAAGATTTTGATGATTTCAAAGAATTCATATGGACTAAAATAGTTTCCGAACCTGAAAAAGATATCATGGTGGTTTTAAATACTATTAATGCTTCTCAAGAACTATACGATTATATTATAGAAAAAATTGATGATCATATTCATATTGAAGACGATGGTGTTGCTTGCTCTGAAAAATTACAAATAATTACTATTTCTACACTTATAATTCCAAAACATAGATTAAAAAGGATTAAAAGAATTAAAAAGAATGAAGGAAAACGTAATATCATTATTACAACACAAGTAGTGGAAGCTGGTGTTGATATAAGCGTAGATCTAATTTATCGCGATATGGCCCCATTGGACAGTATTGTACAGACTGCAGGTCGATGTAACAGAAGTAATGAAAGAGAAAAAGGTTCTGTTGAAGTTGTAAACCTAATTGATGATAAAGGAAGGCATTTTTATTCTTACATATACAACTCTGTTTTAATTGATGCCACCAATGATGTCATTAATGGAAATCATTTTGTGGAAGAACAAGAATTTAATCTAAAATCAGTTCCGAATTATTATAAATTTGTTTCAGAACGAGGATCTCAGGATAAATCTGCAGATTTATTGTCATATCTCGAAAAATTAAAATTTTCTGATTTAAAAAGAGAATTTAAACTAATTGAAAATTTAGAAAAAATAGATGTTTTTGTTGAAGTAGATGAAGATGCAAAGGATGTTTGGGAAAAATATGAAGAGATAACAAAAATTGAGGATAGATTCATGAGGAAAAGTGCATTTTTAGATATTAAGTCAGAATTTTACAGTTATGTTATATCAGTTAATCCTAAAAAGTTGGGTAACATTTTTCAGTATAATGATTGGCTGGGATATGTATGCATGGCAGACTTGAATCGAAAATATGATCTTGAAACAGGTTTCATTTCACATGAAAAAGAAGACGTTTTTATAATTTGATTGTTCCGAGGTTTCAATGAAAGTAACTGGTGTAATGATTCAATATTACGTTGCATGCAAACGTGAACTTTGGTTTTTTGCCAATCAGATTAATATGAACTATGATAATGAGGATATAAATATTGGTCGGCACATTCATGAGAAAAGCTTCTCCAGGGAAAAAAAGAATATAAACTTGGGCAACATTGCTTTTGATTTTATTAAAACTGGCAATCACAATACTATCTTTGAAATCAAAAAATCTAGTAAGTTAGAAGAACCAGTTCGGTATCAACTTTATTATTATTTATGGAATGCTAAAAAAATGGGAAAAGAGATGGATGGAGTGTTAGTGTATCCAAAAGAGAAAAAAAGAGAAAAAATAACATTAACTCCGGAAAAAGCAGAAGAAATAGAGAACATGATTCATGATATCAAAAGGATTGTTTCCGAGCCGCACCCCCCACCTGTGGTGAGGAAACCTTACTGTAAGGGATGTACTTATTATGAACTATGCATGGTCTAGGTGTTAACAATGAAGGATCCACTCTACATAACTTCACATGGAATTCTACAGCGAAAAGGGAACACGCTCTATTTTGTAAATAAAGAAGGTAAAAAAGCTCTTCCAATTAATAGGATTAATGAGATAAACTGTTATGGTAAAGTTTCACTAAAATCTGGTGCATCCTCCCTTTTGATGAAAGAAGGGATTCCAGTGAACTTCTTTAATATGTATGGATATTATGAAGGGTCTCTTTATCCACGAATACAACTTAACTCCGGTTTGGTGGTTGTACAACAATCCAAACATTATCTTGATCCTGAAAAAAGGGCTTTCATAGCCCAGGAAATGGTGGAAGGAATTAAAAATAATGTCCTCAAAACCCTTCGTTATTACAATAAGAAGGGAAAAGAGGTTGAACAATACATTCAAGAGATTGAAAAAGAAGTGATTAGTGGAGATGTGGCTCAGATAATGAGTAATGAGGGTAGAATTTGGCACAGTTACTATCAAAGTTTTAACAAAATACTCAAAAATTTTAAAATGGATAAACGTGAAATAAGGCCTCCAACCACAGAGATCAATGCATTGATTTCTTTTGGCAATTCTCTTCTCTATGTTAGTGCACTTTCTGAGATTTATCACACATATCTGCATCCATCAGTGAGTTTTTTACATGAACCTGCGGAAAGACGTTTTTCTCTCGCTTTAGATATCGCAGACATATTTAAACCAGTGATAGTGGAGAGAGTGATTTTTAAACTTGTTAATAATAAAATGATCACTGAAAAAGATTTTAACCATGATGTGGGGGTGTTGCTCAATGATAAGGGTAAGCGCATATTCTTAAAGGAATATCAATCTAAATTAGAAACTACTATAAAGCATCCTGAAATTAAAAGGAAGGTTTCATACAAATATTTCATGAGATTAGAGTGCTATAAGTTGATCAAACACGTTCTTGGGGATAAAAAATACAGGAGCTTTAGGATGTGGTGGTAAATTGTATTTGTTAATTGTTTATGATGTGGATGTGGATCGAGTAACCAAAGTTAACAAATTCCTTAAGCTCTACCTTCATTGGAGACAAAATTCCGTATTTGAGGGTGAAGTAAGTATTTCACAATTTAAAAAATTGAAATCTGGTCTTAATGATATTGTTAACAGAGAAAAAGATTCAATTCTAATCTACAATCTGAAGGACCGTAAAAATTTCAAATTAGAAGTTATTGGAATAGAAAAAAATCCAATAGAATTAATTCTTTAGTCCGTCTTTATAAGTAGACAACAGTATTATAGGTGGACTAACATACTCCTTGAAATAGGGAACATAATGTCATTTATTTGACAAATAAGTCAAAAATTGACGCGGTTTTAAAATAGACTCAATAGTCTGGAAATCTGGCATCTGGGAACATCACCCTATGATGTGTTAGGGTTTTAAAATAGACTCAATAGTCTGGAAATGGACTAACTAACTTTTAAATCCAAACTCTTGAGATTCGTTTTAAAATAGACTCAATAGTCTGGAAATGACTTCATAGTAGTATATTGTATTTCATGCGTATAAAGTTTTAAAATAGACTCAATAGTCTGGAAATAAACTCTTTGCACAATTTTACTCATTCCTCTCCCTCCGTTTTAAAATAGACTCAATAGTCTGGAAATTGATGTGGGTAAAGAGAAAAAGACAGGCTCATCGTAGTTTTAAAATAGACTCAATAGTCTGGAAATTATAAGACTGCAAACAAAATAGGACATAACGAAATCTGGTTTTAAAATAGACTCAATAGTCTGGAAATCCGGAACAGCTAAAACACGACTGGAGAAACGTGACAAGTTTTAAAATAGACTCAATAGTCTGGAAATAAAAATATTCTCCCAAAAGATTGCGGGTCCTCCTGTGGTTTTAAAATAGACTCAATAGTCTGGAAATGTGCAGCTGCATACATTTGATCAGCACCTGCACTTCAGTTTTAAAATAGACTCAATAGTCTGGAAATCTTTATGAACCATTGATAGGGCTTGTGGAAATGACCGTTTTAAAATAGACTCAATAGTCTGGAAATAATTGACCTGTGGTTCATTAGTTACAAGCCTTTCAGCCTGTTTTAAAATAGACTCAATAGTCTGGAAATTAGGAAAAATAAGCAATCATTTAACTTCTTTTCAATAGTTTTAAAATAGACTCAATAGTCTGGAAATTGGGAAGCCCTATCAATTAGATGTGAAATGGTTTTGCGTTTTAAAATAGACTCAATAGTCTGGAAATATTGAAAACGGAATACCCCTATACTACCACACTCAGGGTTTTAAAATAGACTCAATAGTCTGGAAATATGGGAGAGAGATGAAATGAACAACATGATATATGAAGTTTTAAAATAGACTCAATAGTCTGGAAATTCTGCAAAGATGTGAATCACCTCCCATGTTTCAGTGTGTTTTAAAATAGACTCAATAGTCTGGAAATGAAGTGAACTTTGGGTGCGGATAAAAACAAATCACCCGTTTTAAAATAGACTCAATAGTCTGGAAATTTTGCTTCTGAAGATAAAGACCCCTCTTCACTATGGCGTTTTAAAATAGACTCAATAGTCTGGAAATTCAGCAGTGTTATCCCTCTCATTCCCAAGACTCCCAGTTTTAAAATAGACTCAATAGTCTGGAAATTACTCAACACCATATCCTATGACTTCCAGGAAAGCCAGTTTTAAAATAGACTCAATAGTCTGGAAATCCCTCACCAGTAGACTCATTGGCGAATTGGACTTCAGTTTTAAAATAGACTCAATAGTCTGGAAATGTAAAATTCTATGATAATTTCTTCATCGTCAATTTCAGTTTTAAAATAGACTCAATAGTCTGGAAATAGGGGTACTGTAGTGAGTTTACACTCAGATGGTGTGGTTTTAAAATAGACTCAATAGTCTGGAAATCAGGATTAAAAAGATATATGATGAGCATGGGGAAGTGCGTTTTAAAATAGACTCAATAGTCTGGAAATTATATAGAATGTATTGGAGTGATTAAATTTGTTCACAGTTTTAAAATAGACTCAATAGTCTGGAAATTTTCTTGGACTTGGTGCATGGGAAGTATTCAAGCAGGTTTTAAAATAGACTCAATAGTCTGGAAATTTCTCCAGTGTGCAGACAACATCAGCCAACACCTCTGTTTTAAAATAGACTCAATAGTCTGGAAATTGAACTCATCTCCACGTTTCTCTGTTTGGTTGATGCGTTTTAAAATAGACTCAATAGTCTGGAAATACCCATATATTTCATGGGTGTTCATCTCACCCGACCGTTTTAAAATAGACTCAATAGTCTGGAAATTAATGAACCATTCGGTGTGGTTGGATGAAGTACATCCGTTTTAAAATAGACTCAATAGTCTGGAAATCAAGACTTGCATGGTATTATCAGCGAAACAGAGCCCGTTTTAAAATAGACTCAATAGTCTGGAAATGTGTCGGGTGTGGTGATCCCTTCGCTGATCCATATTGTTTTAAAATAGACTCAATAGTCTGGAAATTCCTTTTACAGACGCTTCGGGCTACTCGGTAGCCGTCGGTTTTAAAATAGACTCAATAGTCTGGAAATACAGCAATAATCAGCATCGCACACTCCACAAGCCCATAGTTTTAAAATAGACTCAATAGTCTGGAAATAATTCAAACAGTTGCAGTAGAAGGTGGGGTCCGGCTGGTTTTAAAATAGACTCAATAGTCTGGAAATTGAATTTGAGAGAAAAAATATTAACCAAAATACATGAAGTTTTAAAATAGACTCAATAGTCTGGAAATTAGATTTTTTAGTTCATAAAAAAAGTGATATTTATAGTTTTAAAATAGACTCAATAGTCTGGAAATTGATAGTTCCTCCTCAATTTCTGATGGGGATATTTCGGGTTTTAAAATAGACTCAATAGTCTGGAAATCTGATCACGATCACATTACGGTTGCTGGTTGCTCCAGGTTTTAAAATAGACTCAATAGTCTGGAAATAAATATTTCTTTGCTTGTCTTTCGCTCTTTTTTATCGTTTTAAAATAGACTCAATAGTCTGGAAATTGGCCAGAACAAAGGGATCACACTTGGCTTATGGCTGGTTTTAAAATAGACTCAATAGTCTGGAAATCCCGATAACCTCCCATTACTCCGGTATTGGGATTTCGGGTTTTAAAATAGACTCAATAGTCTGGAAATAGAAAAATTTCATGCCTAGTCGTGGTTTAAACTCCAGTTTTAAAATAGACTCAATAGTCTGGAAATCGTGCTTTTTTCAGAACGTGGAGTCTAAACCACGACGTTTTAAAATAGACTCAATAGTCTGGAAATAGAAAACAATGGAGAGATGAAATGAACTTCGGAACAGTTTTAAAATAGACTCAATAGTCTGGAAATTAGGTATGGGGATGACTAGTAGATATGCACACAAATTGTTTTAAAATAGACTCAATAGTCTGGAAATCTTGATTGAAGATGAGATAACAAAACCCTCCAGAGCGTTTTAAAATAGACTCAATAGTCTGGAAATTTGATGGTCTGCTGGTTATTAACTCCATGTTTTGATGGTTTTAAAATAGACTCAATAGTCTGGAAATAAATAGATGTCTCTCTCTCCAAAGAATCATGACAAAGTTTTAAAATAGACTCAATAGTCTGGAAATTTGTATCCTGGTGATACGGAGGGTCGTATTGAAGAAGTTTTAAAATAGACTCAATAGTCTGGAAATGTAAGAAAGGTTGGGCAGTACCGGACACTTTTAACCGGTTTTAAAATAGACTCAATAGTCTGGAAATCTTTTTTTGTTTGTGGATTTTCTATTGTATGTTTTAGTTTTAAAATAGACTCAATAGTCTGGAAATGAAGAACGTAGCTTAGACCAGATGGCAATGGAGATTAAGTTTTAAAATAGACTCAATAGTCTGGAAATAATACCGTATTAGTGAGCAAATCCGGGAAGTCATACAGTTTTAAAATAGACTCAATAGTCTGGAAATAGTTCACACCCGTGTTTCCTGGTAGTGTGGTTCATGGTTTTAAAATAGACTCAATAGTCTGGAAATCTCTGTGGCGTGTTCCGCCTGACAGAACCACCACACGTTTTAAAATAGACTCAATAGTCTGGAAATCGAACTAATTTTTTTTATCAGGTTCAAAAAATATATGTTTTAAAATAGACTCAATAGTCTGGAAATAAATCTCCCCGTTTTCGCCACGCTCAAGTAACTGTAAGTTTTAAAATAGACTCAATAGTCTGGAAATTGAGTAAGGAAGGTCAGCGGATTTCAAAAGATAATAAGGTTTTAAAATAGACTCAATAGTCTGGAAATGCGTATTCGGTGACGGCGTTGAGTAAGGAGCGTGCGGGTTTTAAAATAGACTCAATAGTCTGGAAATAAGCATACATAGAACCAAAACACAAAACCCCTATGAGTTTTAAAATAGACTCAATAGTCTGGAAATACAAGGTAATTGAAGAGTGATTCAATGATATTCGCACGTTTTAAAATAGACTCAATAGTCTGGAAATATTGCCGGTGTACCACGGTACCGTACTTGATGCCGCGTTTTAAAATAGACTCAATAGTCTGGAAATTAATGTTCCGTTTGTGGAGCCGCCGGATGTGTTCTTCGTTTTAAAATAGACTCAATAGTCTGGAAATTTTGGATATGCTCCAAGCAGTTGAATCCAGTTACCCGGTTTTAAAATAGACTCAATAGTCTGGAAATCATCTAGGCGTATGTTTCCATTGTTCACTGTGAAATGGTTTTAAAATAGACTCAATAGTCTGGAAATGTAACATACCCTTCCAACTTCTCAACAAAATCACTCTTGTTTTAAAATAGACTCAATAGTCTGGAAATGCGGCGGGGCAACAGGGGAAGTGAGCAAAGACAACCGTTTTAAAATAGACTCAATAGTCTGGAAATCATAGAAAATTTCAGAAAAATTCTATGCCCAAACGAGTTTTAAAATAGACTCAATAGTCTGGAAATGTCGTCTGCGTTGACCACGTCAATCTGCCTCATCACTGTTTTAAAATAGACTCAATAGTCTGGAAATACCTATGGGGATTCTGACCTGACCCGGATCACCGAGGTTTTAAAATAGACTCAATAGTCTGGAAATTCGGTTGCTCAGTGGAGAGGATGCGGTTGGTAAGAAGGTTTTAAAATAGACTCAATAGTCTGGAAATAAAGAAATCGCAGCCACAACACCCAAAGTGAGGGTGTTTTAAAATAGACTCAATAGTCTGGAAATTGAGAATATGCCTCACAATTTTTTTCAGATCGGTTTTTGTTTTAAAATAGACTCAATAGTCTGGAAATCATAACAGTGGGATTCCGTGCCTATATGAAGACCACAGGGTTTTAAAATAGACTCAATAGTCTGGAAATAAATCTCTTTCAAAATACGACCACCACTATTCATCACGTTTTAAAATAGACTCAATAGTCTGGAAATTTGGTGAAAGTGGTAATAATATTTCCCCTGCTTTCAAGTTTTAAAATAGACTCAATAGTCTGGAAATTATCGACTTACACAGCATATGGAAACTCAAAAACCGAGTTTTAAAATAGACTCAATAGTCTGGAAATAAGAAATTTTAAAATCTGAATCACTAAAATTAACCACGTTTTAAAATAGACTCAATAGTCTGGAAATCCCAAACTCGACAAGTAGGGTAGTAATCGTTCTAACGTTTTAAAATAGACTCAATAGTCTGGAAATCCATATCCATTCGTACCGGAACAGTTCGTAATTGCTGGTTTTAAAATAGACTCAATAGTCTGGAAATCACGGATAGTGTGGATGCAGGCACCTACCTTGGGCTGGTTTTAAAATAGACTCAATAGTCTGGAAATAAGTTTTCGATGAGTCCACTGGCAGACCACAGGACAGTTTTAAAATAGACTCAATAGTCTGGAAATAAGTAATTGACGCTGAAAAAAAAGAATAATGTAAGTTTTAAAATAGACTCAATAGTCTGGAAATTGCAACACTATCATATTAAATAAATATCAAGACCAAGTTTTAAAATAGACTCAATAGTCTGGAAATGGAAACGGATCTACACAATCCTCACCAACCTACTCCGTTTTAAAATAGACTCAATAGTCTGGAAATTGGATATGAAACACGATACTGGCTGAATTATTGTCCTTGTTTTAAAATAGACTCAATAGTCTGGAAATCATATTTTTCTTCCATACATTCCATCTCCTTATATTTGTTTTAAAATAGACTCAATAGTCTGGAAATTTCAGAAGTTCTAAAATTTCGAAAGGATCATTTGATTGTTTTAAAATAGACTCAATAGTCTGGAAATGTGACATTTTTGCGTGCTGGTGATGTTCATCAGAGTGTTTTAAAATAGACTCAATAGTCTGGAAATTAAAAAATGGAGATGATAAAAAATGGTAATCCCACAGTTTTAAAATAGACTCAATAGTCTGGAAATATAGCACCCACTACACGTGGATGGTGTGTGAACGCATGTTTTAAAATAGACTCAATAGTCTGGAAATATATTCCCGAAACTGAAACTGTTAACCAAGACCGGGTGTTTTAAAATAGACTCAATAGTCTGGAAATGAAAAAGGAAATATGGGAAATTGTTTGAGTTAAAGCGTTTTAAAATAGACTCAATAGTCTGGAAATGACAGCACAGAGCCAAACGGTAAAGTACAGATAATACGTTTTAAAATAGACTCAATAGTCTGGAAATAAATCCCAAAGTCATCTAACACTTCAAGATCATAATCGTTTTAAAATAGACTCAATAGTCTGGAAATAATATTGCCCTTTCAAAAGCATCACCTGCCGCACTGGTTTTAAAATAGACTCAATAGTCTGGAAATTTGGTTCCATATTCACTTTTTAAAACCTTTTTCAAAGTTTTAAAATAGACTCAATAGTCTGGAAATGTTTTTAGAGCATATATAATTTTTGACTCGTAAAAAAGTTTTAAAATAGACTCAATAGTCTGGAAATGTGTAAGGATGTGTGATGTAACATGATAACTAAAGCGTTTTAAAATAGACTCAATAGTCTGGAAATTATCCTGATTAACCATCACTAATCACCATCCTCTGTCGTTTTAAAATAGACTCAATAGTCTGGAAATTCGGGTCTTGGTATGTATGCTATATGGATGAATAAAAGTTTTAAAATAGACTCAATAGTCTGGAAATCACTCACGGACAATACACACAAGAAGATTCTTAGTATCGTTTTAAAATAGACTCAATAGTCTGGAAATACAAGACTACCCCACCCCCTCCTAACATCACCATGATGGTTTTAAAATAGACTCAATAGTCTGGAAATCGCGTTAGTCTTGCTGGTAGACTCTGATGAACATCACCGTTTTAAAATAGACTCAATAGTCTGGAAATTGGATAATAATGGTGTTTGCACGGTTTGGGTTAAGGAGTTTTAAAATAGACTCAATAGTCTGGAAATTAATGATGGGAAGCTGGTGACAGGTTCTCATGAACGTGTTTTAAAATAGACTCAATAGTCTGGAAATAAACACCTAGATTCTAGGTGCTTTAAACCTCCGGTGGTTTTAAAATAGACTCAATAGTCTGGAAATACTACTAATCAGTATAGTTTTGAGGATGGAACCGTGTTTTAAAATAGACTCAATAGTCTGGAAATCCCAAATGGTTGGCCAGTTTGCCCAAATGGTTGGTCAGGTTTTAAAATAGACTCAATAGTCTGGAAATCTGTTAATCGTGTTATAAATAGTGTTCCAAGCAGAGTTTTAAAATAGACTCAATAGTCTGGAAATTACAACGGATTCAGGAAAGAAACAGACGACACATACAGTTTTAAAATAGACTCAATAGTCTGGAAATTAATCCACTTCATGCTGAATCCAAGCATAATCATAAGTTTTAAAATAGACTCAATAGTCTGGAAATCAGAATTCAAGCCCAGCATAATTTTCTCGAGGTGATAGTTTTAAAATAGACTCAATAGTCTGGAAATCTTGAAACTTCTGCCGTGTTCAGCAGTGCAATGGCAAGTTTTAAAATAGACTCAATAGTCTGGAAATACTGGTGATGGTGTGGCATATAAGGATGTGGCAGTGTTTTAAAATAGACTCAATAGTCTGGAAATCGGTGAAGGATGGGAAGATTACTGGTACCTATTATTTGTTTTAAAATAGACTCAATAGTCTGGAAATAGAAAAATTCTATGCCAAGCGTGGTTTTGATTCCACGGTTTTAAAATAGACTCAATAGTCTGGAAATGTTTGGGGGCTATGAGTAGTAATGTGATTGCTCCCCGTTTTAAAATAGACTCAATAGTCTGGAAATGGAGGAGAGAGTATGGTAGATAAGCAGGAGAAGAGTGTTTTAAAATAGACTCAATAGTCTGGAAATGAGAAGATTGCAGAAGCCAGAAGCAGGAGTAGGAATGTTTTAAAATAGACTCAATAGTCTGGAAATTATACTTACCGGATTTTCCAGACCACCATCATCACCGTTTTAAAATAGACTCAATAGTCTGGAAATCGATTTTCTCATCACAACTGGTTGTGTTGAAAATATGTTTTAAAATAGACTCAATAGTCTGGAAATACACCACCAAAGGAGGAATGAATAATATGTTGAGTTGGTTTTAAAATAGACTCAATAGTCTGGAAATAACACCGGCTCATCATCACCCACCACATCATGGGTTTGTTTTAAAATAGACTCAATAGTCTGGAAATGAGCGTTTCGACTTCAGTCAAAATCAGATCAAAAAAAGTTTTAAAATAGACTCAATAGTCTGGAAATAAAATTGTGAATCTTGGTCATGGTTTGGATTATTTTTGTTTTAAAATAGACTCAATAGTCTGGAAATCTTGGTATAAGTGGGGAGGATGATGTTGATGGTAATGGTTTTAAAATAGACTCAATAGTCTGGAAATTTCTATCCGTAGTGTTTCAACCGTTTCCATGCGTTCGTTTTAAAATAGACTCAATAGTCTGGAAATCTATTTGAAGGCGGTGGTACGGGTATTGCAGAATCCGTTTTAAAATAGACTCAATAGTCTGGAAATTTTTGCGGGTATGTAATCTATAAGTGTTTGTTGTTTGTTTTAAAATAGACTCAATAGTCTGGAAATTTCACCATCCATTAGATCTGTTTCTTCTTGTGTATTGTTTTAAAATAGACTCAATAGTCTGGAAATATTCAAAAGATTATGTTTGCCTTACAATGGGTTTTAAGTTTTAAAATAGACTCAATAGTCTGGAAATGGTGGTAGTTTCGCCAGGTCATAGCAATCTTTACAAGGTTTTAAAATAGACTCAATAGTCTGGAAATAACCACACCCCCACACACAAACATCACATTCAAACAAGTTTTAAAATAGACTCAATAGTCTGGAAATAAATCACATGGTCAACCTACTACAACGCAATGGATAACGTTTTAAAATAGACTCAATAGTCTGGAAATGCAATTTTGAATTTAATTTCAGGAATGATAATTAAAGTTTTAAAATAGACTCAATAGTCTGGAAATCTTTTTTTCCATCAATATGATTAATTAATAATTTTCCACTGTGTTGTTAAGTTGTTGACAAAAGGTATGAAATATAATATAAAACTAATTACTTCTTGAATAATGTCTATTTCTGAAATAAAAAAAGATATAACAAAAAATCAGCCAAAAAAATGGTGAAAAACGGGAAAAATGCGTTTAATTAAACTTTTGATATTTATTGAACGATAAATGATTGAATTTTTTACCATTCCCCCTCATTAAACAGGCATTTCTATGGATGTGGATTAACAACACATTTATATGGAATAATTTTTTAATATATGTAAAACTCAAATTGAGGAAGTATAATAGACTGATAATCGAATATTTCTGACCATACTTAAAATTAAAAATATGTGTCAAAATAGTTCCACACACTTAAACTTTTATTTAGGTGTGGAATGTTCACACTAATTAAGTGTGTATTTATAAAAAAAAATTGAATGGAGAGCGTTATTTGAAGAAATATATTTTTGCTACTATTTTTTTGGTTGTTTTTGTTCTAGCAGTTACACTGTCTTTTGGCAGTGCCAATATTGAAACTAAGCATTATGAAAATGATGAGATTTCGTTTGATTACCCTGCCAATTGGCAGCAAACTTCGGGAGGGGAATCTCAGTTGGTTGCTTTTAATGATCCTGATTCTGGGATGAATGTTACTGTCAGTCGACAGGCCAAACCTTCAGGATACAAGATTCCAGAAAATTTCGTGCCTGAACTTATCAAACAGAACGAGAGTGGGTTTGAATTTGTTTCCACTTACAATGCTAGTTTAAAAGAAAATGAGGGTTATGAGAACACGTATAAGATTAATAAGAATAACACTACAACTGAATATAAGGAGTTGTGGGTTAACACCAACGGAGCCCTTTACAGTGTGATATTTGAGTATCCCCATGAAGAATTTGATATATGGTCCTTATTTAAAGGTTCTGAAAGTACTGCAGCCTTTAATGCTGTGAAGAATAGTTTGAATATAAGTTCCGCAGAACTTGATGGAAACCCCATTTCTGGATCCATTTACATCCCCTCGCAGGAAATAAGATGGGATGTGCGAAATGATACAATTAACATCGCGGATGGAGTGTACCGGTATCCTGAAAGTTTTTATCCTGGTGAAAGCGGGACTGTGGGGATTATGGGTCACCATACGAAATTTTCAGCCCCGTTTGCAAATATAAACTTGCTTGAAGTGGGTGATGAAGTTATCATTGATGATTATCTAACTCAGAAAAGATATGTGTATGAAGTATCTTCCAATGGGGATATAAACTGGGATTATAAGATTCATCCAGTTCAGTTCCCTGAGGGAAAGTCGGAGTTGACTCTTGTAACATGCTGGCCGCCAGGTTTTATGTTAGCTGCTTGGATTGTCCATTGCGAACTGGTTTCAATTGAACCATTAAATTAAAGATATTATGAGTCCTAAATATAAAAAAAAGAAGGTGTGAATAAAAATGGCAGATACCGTTATGGTCGGATCATTACTTTACTCCCACGTTATTCCTATACTACTGGCATTTGTGGGTGTTATACTGCTTTGCAATGGAATTATGGATCGGAAGAAGAATTATACCATTGCCGGGATTGTTCTTTTCTTTGCTGCTGGTACTGTGCCCTTTTTAATATTGCCATTCGTATTATAATCATGAAAAGAATAGGCGTTTTTTTTAGTCTAAAACTTTTTTTTTAAAAAGTTAACTTAGAACGTTTTTCCTGGATTTGCTGCCTGTTTCCATTAAATGCTCCCTTTTTTTCTAATTTAGAAGATGAGACTAGTGAGGCGAAAATTCCACATTCTCGCAGATCAGATACTTCCTGTCTTTTGAATGCATAGGCGGCTAAGTAAGTGTCACCAAGACCGGTTGGGTCAACAGTTTCCTTGGGGGGAAATGAGGGTATTCGATAGATCTCACCTGAATCTTGGGAGTAAATAACAGATCCTCTACTTCCCCTGGTGATAATCACTTCTTCCGGCCCATGTTTGGAAACATCCTGGAGGATTTCATCCAGGGATAGTTGAAGTTCGCCAAGCATCACACTGGCTTCAACTTCGTCTATAAACAGGAACTCAACATATCTTAAAAAATCTTTGTAACGCTTCCATGGTTTTAATACAACTTCACATCCTTTGATGTGGCGAAGATAACCTTGCGCCCCTAAATATATTGGTGCGCCTTTTTTGGAAATATATTTTAATGTTTCAAGGGGCACGTCAAATGGGGATAGTGGTGAAACTAAAACAGCGTCAAATGAACCAACATCTATACCATGTAGATGGGATGTTTGGATGGGGTTTTGGGGAATGCAAGCCCTTTGAATCCGGTGATTGGGGTCATCATCGGGATAGAAGTTCTCAAATTGCATAGTTTCATCCCCCCATACTGGTAATAAGTTAATGTCTCTAGGGAAACTTTTTAGTAAATCTGAATCTCCCCTTCCCACAGTCACAACTGCGGTTACCTCTGATTTGAAGGATGATAGAACACTTGCCTGATAATAAGCGGGCCCTCCTATTTTTTGGTGTTTCAAACCGCTTGTTAGGATGGTATCATGAGTTACTGGCCCTACAATCAAAAATTTAACCATGAAAATAGTTTGGGTGGGATTGATTAATAAGTTTGAGTACAAAATGGGGGGTGTAAGTTCATGGAAGGATTGGTAGTTTTAGAAAGCTGGTTTGATTTTTCCCTGATGGAGTGCAGTTCCCACCAGAACTTTATCTATAATATTCCCATCCAGTTTTAGGATGTCTTCGGCAGTGACCCCTCCTCCGAATATAATTGAACTTTCAAGCCCTGCAAAATGGTTTAATAATTTCCAGTTTATCCCAGCTTCACATCCTACATTGGAAATATCTAAAATTATTATCTGGGATGGTTGGTGTTCTTCCAGGATTTGCCTTAAAATTTGAAAATCAAGTTTAAGGTGTTTTGTGTAGATTTCATTATCAACTACGTCAATACTGATGATTATACGTTCCTTATCACACTGGCGTAATATCTTGTCAAGATGGTCCAGTGTTTGCAATGTTTCGGTGGCTACAATCACTTTATCTGAAACTTGAAGTGCATCCTCTACTGATTCTGGATCAAAGGTTCCTGAGTCCAGCATGACTGGTAAGATTTGATTAATCTTGCTCACCAGATCAAGGTTGGAAGTTTTACCTTCAATGGCGTCCAGATCAGCTATGTATATCTCCTGTGCCCCTACTTTTTTAAGTGCTTCTGAAATCTTCAGAGGATCTGAAGAGGAACTGAAGACTGTTTTTAGGGGCTGGTATTCATCCCGGTTACCTGATTTTCCGGAAACTGCAATTCCATTTTTTATGTCCAAAACAGGTATTATCATTCACATCACCATATAAAGAAATTAATTATATAACTAAAAAAGTGTCAAGTAATTATGGTATAATAAGTTCAATCTTTAATTAGTTATCGAAAAAATGATGATTGAAAAATGAGTGATCACCACGTACTTGGAAGATCATCGTACGAGTAGAGTGTTAATTTAAATTTCGATGCAAAATTCATGGTTGATATGATAATGCTCCCGAATAATATGGACGGGGATTAGAAAATGTTTGGTAAAGAAGATATAATAGAACAGGTTCAGGAAAAAAATATTGAATTTATCCGTTTGTGGTTCACAGACCTTAACGGTGTTTTGAAAAGTTTTGCAATTACCAATGATGAACTTGAAAATGCATTTGACCGTGGGATGGGTTTTGATGGTTCCAGTATAACTGGTTTTCAGGATGTTGAAGAGTCAGATATGATTGCCGTGCCTGATCCAGAAACTTTTATTATTTTACCCTGGAGACATGAAAATTTAGTGGCCAGGATGATCTGTGATGTTTGCACTCCCAATGGCCAGCCCTATGAGGGGGACCCTCGTAACATCTTAAAAAGAGGCCTTCAAAAGATGGAAAAAATGGGTTTTGATCACTTCTATGTTGGTCCGGAACTGGAATATTTCTACTTCAAATCATCAGAAAAACCTGAACCACTGGATAAAGGAGGATACTTTGATCAGGCCCCCCTGGACCTGGCATCAGATCTGCGGAGAGATACTGTTTTGGCCCTTAAGAAACTAGGAATACGGGTGGAATATTCTCATCACGAAGCAGCCATATCTCAACATGAAATTGACATGAGATATGATGATGCATTGAAAATGGCTGATAACATGGTTACTTATCGGCTGACTGTTAAGGAAGTTGCCACCCAGCACGGGGTATATGCCACTTTCATGCCCAAACCATTAAATGATGAGTATGGTTCTGGAATGCACACCCATCAATCCCTTTTTAAGGGAGAAACTAATGCTTTCTTTGATGATAGTGATCCTTACAATTTATCAGATGTTGCCCGTTCCTACCTGGGAGGGGTTCTTAAATATTCCAAGGAAATAACATCGATTCTTAACCCCTGGGTCAATTCATATAAACGTTTGGTGCCTGGTTTTGAAGCTCCGGTTTTCATTGGCTGGTCCCGGAGTAATCGTTCGGCGTTGGTGAGAGTTCCACATTATCAGCCAGGCCGAGCTGAAGCTACTCGTATTGAGATTCGCTGCCCTGACCCTTCAGGTAACCCTTACCTCCAGTTGGCTGTCACGCTTATGGCGGGATTGCGAGGAATAGAAGAAAAGTGTGAAGTGGCTGAGCCCATGGAGTTCAACTTGTATGATTTAAAAGAAGAAGAAAGGATTAAAAGGGGTATTCAAACATTACCCTCCTCGTTACAAGAAGCAATCATGTATTCTGAAAAATCTGAACTAATGGAAGAAGTTTTAGGACCACATTCATTTAAAAGGTTTATAGCCCTTAAAAAGATGGAGTGGAATGAATTCAACCGGCAAGTGACAGATTACGAGATCAACAAGTACTATCCACTGCTTTGAATATTTTAAAAAAAAAGTGTGTGGGTTTTTAATAAAAAAAGAATGGTGTTGGCAGGACTTGCATGGTCCTGACCTTCGTCAACCCTCTACCATGATTAATTTTCCAGTTGTGGGATCCTGATACACGGTTCCCTTTTTCGCGTATCCCTCTCCTGATCCTGACTTGGTTTGAGGTGTTTCGTTGAGTTCGTTACCTTGCTGGATTTCGGCCACGTTTTTCATGGCTTCCATGGTTCTTTGACGTTCTTCCTGGGACATGTCTGCGAAAACCACGTTTTGCATATTCCAGGACATGACTAGGAATATTAAAAATCCTACTGACAGTACTAGCATGGCATCCACCAGGTTGGCGGATCCTGCCATTGGGTCTTCGTCTTGACTATCACTTAACATGCGGCGTTTACGTCTTACCATGGCTCATCACCTCAAGTGTAGATTCACAGAGAGCATCCAAGTTGGATAAATATTCTTCATACCATCGTCTCCTTATTTTAGATATAACGTATGCTATACCTCCTGCTGCTAATCCAACAACTGTTGTGTCGAAAGCTATGATGATTGCCTGTGCTAAGGTGTTTATATCTCCAGAACCTAAAGCTGCCAGTCCAGGACCCATAGGTATCAGTGTTCCCATTAAACCAAGGGTGGGCCCTAAACGGGTTACTATATCTGTTTTTTCCAGACTTTTTGCTGCTTTTGCCTCTTCTTTCTCAATCAATTTCCTGGCTAGGGCTTCTCTGGATTTAGTGCCCAGTTCAGGGTGGGATGCAATTTTGATTATGATGTCCTTGAAACCTTGGGGAACATCACTATTTTCCATTGCTTGCTTAATCCCATCTGGTGTGCCGGGGTTGGAGATATCGGTAATAATTTGTTCTATTTGATCTGTGCTTACCCTTATTCTGTTAGTATATTCTGATATCAGGCCGCCAAAAGTTATTATAGCATAAAGCATGAAGACCAGAAGTCCCACTATAACTGGAATAAGAAGACTCTGAGATATAACATGTAAAATTGCACCTAACATTTCACTGCCTGGAACTGCTACCATTAGATCACCTGTGTATTTTCAACTTAATTTTTTTTTTTATTATTTCTGATTTGTCCCTGATGACTGATTTATAAAAAGACTGCGCTTGCGTGTTATGTAATAGCCAACCACTACAAGGGCAACTACAGTTAATAAGGCAAAAGAAAATGTCCAAATATCGGGGATGTTGATTGGACTCATTTTTTGACTTAAAACTGTGCTAATGTTGGGGATTACTATGGCTGAAACTAAAAAGTAAAAACCTGCAAATAGCATGAAGTTACCCAGTAAAACAGGGAACGGTTTGTTTAATGTACGCCCTATCAAGCCAGAAGCAACATAACATATTGCCATAACTATCATTAGAAAAACTGCTGCGTACTCTCCCAATGTAAAAGCAGAAGCACCAATAATTGGGGCTGCAATGATAATAGCTGCCACTGCTGCTCCGAAACAACAGGGACATGGGACGATCATTGCTAAACAGGTAGCTGAAATGCTATTTTTTTCATGTATTTTCCAATCTTTAAGTGTGTGGAATCCTGCATAAAGAATGATTGCACCCATTGCAATTCCCAAAACAGAACTGTAATCATAAATAAATCCCTGAAGCTGTTCAACAAAACCTCCGGCAATGTAGGTAAGTAAAAGTATTCCCCCACCATATCCTAAGATTATGGCTGCAGATACTTTCTTGGAAAGACCAGCAAAACCCATGGCCAGACCAATTTTGATTCCAAAAACCATTACTACTGAGAGTATTCCCATTTTCCATAGTACTTCCATCATACTAATCACATTTCCATTAATAGGATAATCATTTTAAAGTATGGCTAAATTACTTATAATATTTTCGATTTACTAAGTATTATTACTTTTCAGGGGAAATAGAGAGCATATGTAATACTTTGACCAATGTAATCATCAAACGTCAATTATAGGACTTAACTACCCCCAAAAAAATAAATGGGGGAAAAATTTTATGGTTATTTTTTGAAAATAGCTCCACGGAAGTAACCAAATCCAACCAAAGCCACCAAAATCAACACTCCCACAATAGCAGCAATAGGCATGCTGGACTGGCCTGAAGATTGCGGACTTGCTTGTGAAACTTCGTATGCACTATTTTCCCCATTAGTGTTTTGTTCATCTGATTTAGAGGTTTCTTGAACAGTGTTTGTATCTCCAGGGGAAACAGCACTGGATGATGAACTTGCATCATTGGCCTGTCTGCTGCTACTAGTTTGCCCACTACTTTGACCTTTCTGGCTAGTTTGCCCACTAGTACCAACACTGACCACTTCACCAGTAGCAGACATCAGAACATCAGCAAACTGTTGTAGCTGAGCTCTGCTCAAGGAAGAACCTACTACCATGTACTGGTTAAAGGCCAAATTTCCGCAAGTGTGATGGCAACAAGAAACTCCAAATTCGTTAACAAGTTCCATATACTTGTCTTTTAATGTGCTTAAGAGCTGTGGGTCAGCCTGCCACATTCCCCTTCTGGAAGCTTCAATAACCCATCCCAGCATACTTTGAGTGGAATAGGCTTGATAATCACTGTTTGCAGTGAACCGATCAGTCAATAAGTTTTGAGCAACCAATGTCCACATCTGGTTAGAAACACTTCCGGTGGTGGCATGTATGCCAAATAAATTTTCATAACGAGATGCATACTCCACCCAGCCACTTGCCGTGCCAAACAGTGCATCTTGGTAGGCTGGGTTTAAAAGCTGGGATCTTATCTCCAGTTCAACTTCTTCTTTTATTGTTCTGGTTATCACATTATTTTTGTTTCTAATATCTGCCAGTATGGCATCAGGATTTCCACCTAAACTAGTTGATGCAAGGAACATTCCACCAAACCAGTCATAGTAGTCATCAGTGTCCAGTAATCTCCAAGTACTATCAATGGTCTGAGTTACCATGTCCATGTTTCTTAGTAAATACTGGAAAGTGTTCCTATTCTGACTAATTTGGATACCGTCATCAGTTGATCTCCAAGCGTAAGAAACCCGGGAAAGATATACACTGGCCAGATCATCACTGGTACTCCATTTACTGGTATTAGGTACCAAATCACAGACACCAGTTCCTTCTAAAACCAGCCCTCTGAGACCAAATACACGATCTAGAGAATCATTTTCAAGAAGATGTTTTTTAATGTAATTTTCTTTATCAGTTTCTCCTGGTGCATTTGCAGCCAGTTTAACAGCATTGTTCATGAGGTTGATCCAGATCTCATTTCCAGTGACTGCTGTGGTGAAAACATCAATACGGGGTCTTTTCATGGTAACACCGTCAATGATGATGGTCAAGTCTTCCAGTGGAATTAAGGTGGGAGTACTCTGCACATCCCCATTACTATTCCAAATCGGTTGGACACCTAAAAGGTACAAAAACTCACCAATGGCAATACCATCAGTTCGTAGTAGTTCAGTGCCCCACATGACCATTCCAATGGTTTCTGGGAATTTTCCATGTTTTTGGTAGTAGTCAACTAGTAGTTGATCTACTACTATTTTTGCTGTTTCCCATGCTGCCTTAGTGGGCATTTTCTTAGGATTAGCACTGTAGAAATTTTTACCAGTTGGTAAAACATCAGCATAGGCCGGATCAGCCCCTAAACCAGCTGTGACAAATCCACCACTAAGGGCGTTTAAAAGACTCTCCCATTCCTGGTTTGCCCTAATTTTGTTAATGATTTGTTTGCAATATTGTAAGTCATCCAGTAAATCAGTGCTGGTGACACTTAAACTGGTTGGTTCATCACCATTCACTATTCGTTCTATGTAAACCCTAATCTGGTTATCTATGGCATCTAACTCATCTGTATAAAAGGTTACTTTGTTCATGTCATAATAGCTAACTGTTAAACTTGGGTAAAGTTCAGTTTTCATGTGGTCCATGATATCAGTCATGGATGATACTATTGTGAAAACTTCTTCCACTAGTTCATCACCAGTTAGAACTTTCCCGAGGCTATGCAAACCGAGGGGTATGATATCATTTTCGATTTCATGTAACAGTAGATGGATTTTATCCAGCCATTCTTCAAAGTTTTGTCCTGTTGTCTGTGATTCTAGGCCTAATTCATTAACTTTTGCGGTTATCTGTGTTGCTAATGCTGGTAAAATCTGGTAGTTACCCACGTTCAAAGCGTTTTGATACTGGTGTATCAAGTCATGCACAACTATCAAATCACCGTACAAACCAGAACGGACCATGGCCGGCGTCATGTGATCGATTATTAATGCATTAGCCCTATCTTTAGCAACTAAACCTTCTCCAGGGTTGGAAACTATGTAGGGATTGATGTTAGGTATGTTAGATAATTGGAATGGCCAATCATCTTCCTGTAAACCTACATGCCTTCCGGGAAGCCACTCCAGGGTTCCATGAGTTCCAAAGTGTATCATTACATTGGCATTGAAAACTCCTTCCAGCCAGTTATAAAATGCTATGTACTGGTGGTGTGGTGGTAGATATTCATCATGGTAGTCCTCAACTTCTTCCCATCCTCTGCTGGGTTGTACTGTGATGAACACATTACCGAACATTATGCCTGGAATAACGATTGACCCTGATGAAACCATGATATCACCCAAGGCATTACCCCATTTTTCTATGACTTGCTGTTGCAGGACTGCCGGTAACTGGTTAAACCAGGACAAGTATGTACTTGGATTAACCAATTGACCGTTGATTTGCAGTTTATCTCGGTACTTATTTACATATTGATCTAGTAGGGGCTGTGCCCAGCTACCTTTGTTACCGAATTCAGCAACTAGAGTGTACAGTTCATTAGGGGTGGGTATTTCTTCGGTTCCAAGATCATAACCCTCATATTTTAGTTTTGTTAGAAGGTCATGCAAGCTCTGGAAAACATCCAAGTATGATGCTCCCATTTCTGCTTTTCCTGGCGGGTAATTGTAGAGAATTATGGCTATTTTCTTGTCAAAATTGGATAATTCTTTGAGTAAGGCCCATTTGTTGGTTAAAGTTACTATTTTTTGCACTCCCGCATCTAAAGGATGTTCTATGCCGTTTTCATCAGTGTAAGATAACACTACCGGACTGAAAATCCCTTCAAAGTAGGGGTAGGTCACTGCGTAGACCCATTCTGATTGAGCCCCCAGTGGATTAGTTAAACTATTCATATCGGATAACTGGAGGGCTTTAATGACCTCTAAATTAATTTTTTCAAGTTCACTTAAGGCACCATTATCAGCGAGATTTGCGTAATTAAGTGAAAAACTGTACAATGATGTAATTGCAGATATTCCCCGACCTAATGGTCCGTTACCATCTTTTCCAAGAACTAATTCCATTAGTAAGCTACTTGCTGAAGGAGTTACTTCGCGGGCAAAAAGGTTTAAAACTGCTCGACCCTGATTCTCATATTCTCTTATCAGGGCGTTAATAGTTTCCCCACCCGGGCCGTAACTGACTATTACTATAAAAGGACTGGTTATGTCGGTTTTAGTGGCGTCATACCAATTTTCAAATTCCTGGTAAACGGTATTTCTTGATGTTTCTGACCAGTTGCTGTAATCTTCTTTCGTCCATTTTAAACTACCATCAGATGTATATCCAAAATTGGATTCTATCCATGTTTTAATCTGTTCTTGCGATGGGAAAGCAGCTAATACTTTAGTTGGATAGTCTGGATGGTACAAACCCCAGTTAGGTGTAGCCATTATTGGGCTTTTCCCGTTTTGAGTGGGATTAATGGTTGTTTCACCGAGTAAATAATAGATATATTCTACCATGTACTGGAAATTGGTTTGAATTGCATCATCAGTAGCCAAATCATAGTAAGAACCCATATAAGTGTTTTCTAGAGTATTTTCAGTATCGCTGGTGTCATGGCCACCTAACATATGTAGTCCATCTCCACCATAAGGGTCTGTGTCAGTATCACATGGGAACCCATGAGCATGGGAAATCATATAATTAGCGTTGGCCGGGCTTTTTAAGAGTTCGTCATACCATGAGTCTCCCCAACCTGATCCTGGCATCGTCATGTCCAGGTAGGCAAAATTCACGTACTCCACTATCCAGTCATTATCTGAAGTACCATACCATGCATCAATATGGATTAACCTGCGATTATTGAGCATTTTGATGGCGGCTGCTTTTTCAGGATCTGAAAATATCATTGCAATATCTGGCATGAAAGTGTGGTTGAGTTGGGTTTCGGGTATGGGAGTGCCGGTGGGGGTGACGTTTTTAAAATAGGTTTTGTATGTAGAGTATGCTATTTCCACCTTGAATTCTGTCAAAGCCGATAAAAAGTAGATATCGTATTCTCCATTCTGATTAGTGCTTCCAGTGGCAATTATCGAGTTATCAGTGGGATTTTTTATAGTTACTGCTGCACCTTTAACTGGAATATCATCAACTAGATTAGTGTAGGTTCCAGAGCTTTCATTGTAAATTTCTTTTACTATCCCGTAAATTCGGGGATCTTGATCACATTCTAAGTTATTGATTGCAACACTTTGATTATCCGTTGAATTCAACGGACTTGTATCAACATTCCCCTTTATTTCTTCTGCTGATACTGCTCCACACAGGAGTAATGCAAAAACAATTGTCATCACCAAAAAAATCGTTTGTTTTTTCAAGATTTTCACCAACTTTTTTTAGCACATACCCAATTAAATCAATAATACTTTATAAAAAGTAACATTTACTTTAATATAAATATTTCTAATATCTTTGAAAAATCACGCAAACTTTGCATAACGTGAAGTCCAAGGACTGACCCCAAATACAACACAATCACGCCAATAGTGTCCATAAAAAAAATCCTTCTTTTCCTAAAAATCAGAGGATAGCTTAATGAAATAGAGCCCTCTTAAATTTTATAAAAAAAATTATAAAAGACCAATTTTATTTTTAATTTAAAAAAAAAAGGTTATATACCCCGAAAAAAATAAATGGGGGAAATTTTATGGTTATTTTTTGAATATAGCTCCACGGAAGTAACCAAATCCAACCAAAGCCACCATAATCAACACACCCACAATAGCAACAATAGGCATGCTGGATTGTGGAGTTGAAGAACTGTTCTGGGATACTTCATAAGTTTTGGAAGACCCATCAGTACCTGCAGTTTCAGTCGATTCAGATGCAGATTGAGATTCAGATGCACTTTGATCTCCGCGTTCTGTAGCTCTTTGACTTCCAGACGAATCACCAGTTGAAGAAGATGCTCCTGGGGACGAAGTTGGACTAGATGGTTTGGAAGGTGTTTCTGTAGAACCTACATTTACTGTTTGACCAGTAGCTGCCTCCATAATCGATGCGAATTCCTGGAGTTGTTGTGAACTCAGTGTAGACCCTACCACCACGTAATTAGTGAAATCAATGTTTCCACAAGTGTGGTGACAGCACACAACACCGTTCTCGAGAATGGTCTTCATGTAGATATCCTTCAGTTGAGTTGTTACCGCAGCATCAGGATTCCACATACCTCTACGGACAGCTTCCAGTAACCATGCAGCTGTCGAGGCAAATGCGTGTGGATTAGCATTTAAAAACTGATTTTTGACTGCATCATTCAAGAAATACGTTTCCATTGTTTGCTGCCAAATCCAGTCAGATACTGCTTCAGGAGTTACCACATCCCACGCAAACAAGTTACCAACTTCACTAGCTATATGGTTAGCTCCTGAAAATCCTTCGTTGAGCATACCTTCAATCCATTTAGGATTTAATAGCCTGGTTCTGACTTCATTGGACATGAACTGGCCAAGAGTCTGAATATGAGGGTTGGTTCTGGTGTTAGCAAGGTAGACATTCACATCTTTGCCGGAAAGAGTTTTAGCAGATAGGGTAAGGCCACCTAAGAACTGGAAGACATCATCATTGTCTAAAAGCCCATAATTGTTGTCTCGAACTTGTATGGTTGCATCAACATTTTTTAGATTGTTTTTAAATGCTTCCAAGCCACTGAGCCCGTAAACACCGCTACCGTAAATATAGGACATTCTAGATAAGTAGGTGTCTACTAAATCTGTTGTTCCATCCCATTTAGAAGTAGCTGGTATTTCTTGACCTATTCCAGTTCCGTAGGCTTCTGGTGGTGGTCCAAATATACGGGATCCAGCTAGAATTTCTGCATCAGCAGTATTCATACCATTTTGGGTGTACTTATTCAGATCTGCCAAGTAATGTTTCCGGATGTAGTTATTTTCAGGACTTTCCTGAAGATTAGCAACTTGTCGGACTGCTTGGTCAATGAGATCCACTGTGTAGGAGAATGTGTCTCTGAAAAGACCACTGATAGTTATTAGCACGTCAGTTCGAGGTCTCTGAATGGTTGCACCATTTACGGTTAAGGTTAATTTATCCAGGGGAGTGACTTTAACTCCAATGAATTTACCGTTTTTATCCCAGTCAGGTTCCAACCCCATGTATCGTAAGATCATTGCCAAACTCTGACCACAAGTTCTCATGGTCTCTGTGGACCAGAGTACAATTCCAACAGTTTCTGGGAAACGTCCATTCTCCGCATAAAAAGCTGCCAACATTTCATCGGCCAGTTTAGAACCAATATCCCAGGCAGTTTTGTCTGGTACTGTTCTTGGGTCGAAAGAATAGAAGTTGGTACCTGTGGGTAGAACATCTTCTGCTCTACGGATAGGGTCACCACCTAATGATGGTAATATGTACTCCCCTCGTAGTGCTGCCAGTAAGTTCTGCATTTCATAGTTTTGGGATAGTAATTTCCGAAGCATTGCCCGGTAATCATCATTGTCCCGGTTAACTGGGTCGAAACTCACTATGGATTCCACCATCTGATCCAAGATTTCTCCAGAAAGGGTAGCACCAAATGTGTGCAATCCGTAGGGCATGAGTGTTGCTGCAATATCTTCTAAATGATGCTGGATCTCGTTTTTAATGGTTGTAAATGAGGTTGTTTCCAAATTAAGGTCGATGTCCTCATTCAAATTTAGTTTAGCAATTAAGGCCAGGATTTCATTTTGAAGGATTGACCTTCTTTGTGGATCGCTGGTGCTGTCGTAGCTGTTCATCAGATCCTGTAAAATTGCCAGATCACCATAAAGACCAGAGGCAATGATAGGTGCAGTTAAATGATCGATGATAACTGCGTATCCTCTTCTTTTGGCCTGGGTTCCTTCCCCAGTGTTATCCACAATGTAGGGGTAGATGTTGGGTATGTCTCCCAGGAGGATATCCGGCCAGTCATCTTCACCTAATCCGACACTTCTCCCTGGTAACCATTCTAGTGTTCCATGTGTTCCTAAGTGTATCACTGCATTGGCTTGCATTGAATTCTGCAGCCACATGTAGAATGCTATGTATTGGTGTGTTGGGGGTAGAGTTGCTGAGTGGGTGATGTCTATGGAGTTTTCTCCCCAGCCACGCATTGGCTGAGCTCCTAGGAATATGTTACCAAGCATTATGCCCGGGATGATAATATTTCCGTTGTAAACCATCACGATCCCAGGGACAACACCCCATGTTGCAATAACTTCTTCTTGGAGTTTTTGAGGTAGGGTGCTGAACCATTGCATGTATTGATCTACAGGTATGGTGATGGCACCAGCTTCCACTAGTTTTTTCAGTTCTCCAGGGGCCCATGAACCAACATTGTTGCCCACAGTGGTTAGCACATTAATTATGTACTCCACGGAGTACTCATCAGGGATTGTGTAACCTTCTGCTTTTAGAGCCTTTAATATTTCAGTTATACTTGCAGGTACATTGAGGTAAGATGCTTCTACTCCGTCTTTTCCACCTGAAAGGTTGTAATAGATTATTGCTATTTTTTTCTCCGCTTCAGATAGTGTTTGGAGCTGTGTCCAGTTGAAAACTCTATTTACCACTCGTTCCACCCTATCAGCTAAAGGAGTGTATCTTTTGACACTAATTCCAGTGTAAGGATCAGTTTCGGCTGATTCAACTCCACCCAGCATAATGGGTTCGATCCTTCCCTCCATCTCTGGGAAAGCTACTTGCCAGTAAATTTCACTGGAAAGTCCAGAAGAGTCATTTTCCCAATTTTCAAGGTCAGATGAATAGATAGGTGCGAAAATAGGTACACCTAATTTTTCCAGTAAGGTTACACTCTGGTTTAATGATGACACCATATCGGCACTGGCATAAACCATGGTGTAACCAACACAGGCCACCAGGGCACTTATCCTAACCTGGTCACCGTCCATGAAGAAGTTGTTTATGGCATTTAATCGACCATTATTCCCATTAGTTATAGCTAGAATTGCGTTGAGACCTTTTTCTTCCAATCCCCTGAGAATTGCTTCTAGCATGGCCCCATTTCCATTGAGGAAAATAGTATTATAACCGACAATTCCAATCCATGGAGCATTTGATTTGTAGTGTCCACTTTGAATGTACCAGTTGTAATAGTCGTTCCAAGTGTTAAACATGGGTGTTGCTGAATCTGGATGGTATATGAATTGCAAAGGGTATACCACTGGACTCAGATCATTGGAAGGATCAATAGCCATTCCAACATTTTGAAGAACTTTCAACTGGAAACGGGCCATGTTTTCTTCGCCAGAGTTATCCCAATACAATTTTAATTCACTGTCATCAGAATCAACTGATGGATCATTTAGAAATGCTACTCCACATTTTACGGACCGTATCTGGGCAGTTGTACCAGCTATGAGTTCTTTCAATTTGGCAACAGTGCCTGGTTCACTTATCATCTGAATTATGATAACATCTGCTTTGGCAGCGAATTGCCGTATTCTCTCTTCAATTGTGGCATCCCCAGAGGTAATCTCCGTGTTAGTGAAATGGTTCAAATTGAAATAGTATCCCTCATTTCTTAGTGCTTGGTTGGAGTTGACAAATGCAGGGGCTGCGTTGGGTGATCCACTCAATATAAGCAAGTTGTAAGCCCTCAAGCTTAAAGTGGCATTCCCATAAAGAACTGGGTCATGGGAAGTTAGCTGTGAAACGAGTACAGTCACTGTTTGATTGACGTGTCCTAGGGCACCAACATTCAAGTTGAATTTGGTTTTATCACTGAAAAAATTCACTTTGTACTGATTATTTCCACTTTTTGTTACGGTTATCCCATTTATAGTATTTCCATCAGTGTCCGTTACTGTTATATTCGGTAATTTATTTCCAGAAAGAGCTTCCGGATGTTCTAAGTTGATGTTTAGGGTTATCTCTGGATCGATTTCATTGCTGCTATTGGTAATATTTTCAACACCACCTACCTCTTGTGAATCTTCTGCTGATACCGCCCCACACAGGAGCAGTGCGAAAACAATTGTCATTACTAGTAAAATCGCTTGTTTTCTCATATTTTCACCTCCATTTTTTTTTCTTTAAGCAATAATTGATCGTTCAATAATTGCTTGAGTACAGTGATCGGTAATAATCGCATATAAATTTATCCATAATAATTGAAAATAAATCAAGTTAACTTTATTTACATGAAGTAAAAGGATAAATTTGATCCAAAAACCTACAAAAATGACACCAATAAGACTCATAAAAAAATTCATTGATTTTCTAAAATGCAAAGGATCGGCTAATTGAAAAAAAGTCCTCTTAAATTTTATAAAAAAAATATAAAAGACCAGCTTAATTTTTAATAAAAAAAAAGGTTATATACCCCAAAAAAATAAATGGGGGAAATTTTATGGTTATTTTTTGAATATAGCTCCACTGAAGTAACCAAATCCAACCAAACCCACTAAAATCAACACACCCACAATAGCAGCAATAGGCATGCTAGATTGTGGAGTTGAAGAACTGTTCTGGGATACTTCATAAGTTTTGGAAGACCCATCAGTACCTGCAGTTTCAGTCGATTCAGATGCAGATTGAGATTCAGATGCACTTTGATCTCCGCGTTCTGTAGCTCTTTGACTTCCAGACGAATCACCAGTTGAAGAAGATGGTCCCTTAGAAGTTTGAGAACTTCCAGACTGAGGTGTAGAACCAGGTGTTCCCAAATTTAAATTTTTACCAGTAGCACTGGCATATGCAGCAACATACTGTTGAAGCTGCTCCATACTCAACGAAGAACCGGTGATCATCATTTGATTTAAAACCAGGTTTCCGCATGTATGATGACAGCAAGTTACACCATACTCGTTAACACTCTGGATGAACTCATTAATGAGAGCAGTTTTCACTTCTGACGATGGATTCCAGTAACCTTTTCTAATGGTTTCCACCATCCGTGCAATCATAGACTGCTTGGCATATGGATTGTTAGTGTTGAAATATTCTTTCAATCCCAAATTGTTCTTATCCAGAATATAAGTCTCATAAACCATGTTCCACATATCATCAGTGACCATGCCTGGTGTGGTTACCTGCCATATCCACAAGTTCTCAACTGCGTCACTCATTATGGCTGCACCATAACTACCATGCTCCATTATACCTTTGATCCATTTAGGGTTCAGGTTACGTGATCTTAACTCCATACTCAGGAACTGATCAAGTGATTCCACGTTAGGATTATTAGGGTTTCTCAGATTGTTTATGTAAACCAAAGGTTCTTTTCCAGAAGCAGTTCTCACTGCCAGGATGAGACCTCCCATATCTGATGCGTATCCATCCCCATAGAGCATTCCGTAGTTGTTGGAACTGATACTGTGAGTTACAAGATCCACGCCTTTAAGGTTCTGATTTAAAAGGCTCTGTAAGTCCACTCCCCATTGAATTTGGCTGTAAGCGTAACCCCATCCTCTAACAAAGAGATCAGCTATGTTTCCTTCATCATCCCATCCATCACTATGGGAAATGGGTACTGAAATAGAAGGACCATAACTTCCAGGGGCTGCTGAAAACAATCGCGTCAGGGAAAGTTCTTTTGCAGTTGCATTATCATAACCCTGGCTTTGCAACCAAATGTACAATGCTTGGCTATTTTCTTTGACATAATTAGGGTATGCAGTGTCATTGGCTTCTGCAGCCATTCGAATGGCTTTATCCAATAATGCCATTTGAATGGGGAAAGTATCTCTATATATTCCAGATGGGATAATTAAAACGTCCACACGGGGTCTTCCCAGTTCTTCTGATGGTATTAAAGATAACATGGTTGGCCGGTTGAAACTGTCATATTCCACCTTAACTCCTAAAAGGGCCAGTATTTCAGATTCCATTACACCAAGATGTTTCATGGTTTCAGTAGCCCACAGGAAAACAGATACTTTACGAGGAAATTCACCAGTTTCATTCAAATACTTGTTTAAAAGGTCATTGGCCATTTGTATTCCAAGGTCCCGAGATGATTCAATTGGAATTTCCCGTGGGTCAAAGGAATATAAGTCTCTGCCTGAAGGTAAGGTATCCGGTTTTCTTATAGGATCCCCTCCAGGTCCTGGGGCCACATATTTACCATCCAAAGCATTCAATAAGCTGGTCATTTCTTGACCACAACTTAGAAGGTTTTGAGCATGAACCTTAGCCGTGTTAAGGAAATTAGTTAATTTTGAATCAGTTTTTCCTAAAACAAGATTTTGAGCTTCTTCCGATGTTTTACCATTTATGATTACTTCTTTAATGAGTTGGCTGGTTTGGTTTTCAGATATGGAGTTACTGGTAATGTAATTTGCAAAGTCCACCCCTAACATGGAATTCACCATGGATATGAGTTGATCTCCAGATATACTCTCACCAAGAACATGCAAACCATATGGCATATATTCTGATTTTAACCGAGTTAAATAATCCCGTAATGTTATTTTAAAGATATCGAACGCAGCTGAACCAGAAACTAGATTCAAATCTACATTTAAATCTTTATCTAGATTCAAATTCTTACACTTATTGATTATGGTTTCTCTCTGCTTGGTTTTAACAGTTTCATCAGTTGACTGATCATACAATGCTAGATCAGTTTCTAAAGTTGCCAAATCACCATACAAACCAGAAACAATGATTGCAGGAGTTGAATAACCAATTATCAATGCATTTGATCGTCTTTTAGCCTGAATTGCTCCAGCAGTTCCATCAATGGTATATAAATAGATGTGGGGCATGTCTTGTATCAGGATAGCTGGCCAATCTGTGGTTGCAGATAGTCCAGTTTGTTTTCCAGGCAGATACTCAAAACTACCGTAAGTTCCAAAGTGTATCAATGCATCGGCATCGTAGACCTTGTTCATCCACATATAAAATGCAATGTACTGATGTGTTGGCGGTACGGCCTCATCAGTGAACATGGCCGTGGAGTTCTGGTCTTTGCTACGCATGGGCTGTGGAGCCAGCAAAACATTTCCGTACTTCACCATAGGGATGACTATGTATTTCTGACCGTCTTTCTCACATACCATGATATCACCCGGTGGTTCTCCCCACAAGTTGATAACTGCTTCACGGTTGGATTGAGGCAAGGAATTAAACCACTGCATATACTCTTCTAAAGGGATGAGTTCCACTTTACCAGAATTCACCATTAGTTCTAACTCACCCGGAGCCCAAACGCCCACATTTTTACCGTAAAGCTGCATTTGAGCACTCAACATGTCAACAGTAGGTACATGATCCCCTACATCATAACCATGGTCTTTTAAAGCTTGCAAGAAATTTACGAGACTTTCGTAGGTATTCAACCCACCTTCACTCATTACACCAACTCCATCTTTACCAGAAGTGTGATGATAGTAGATAACTGCAATCTTTTTCTGAACATTGCTTTCACGGCGTAGATTAATCCATGATACTGCTCGGGCAACTAACCAGTTCATCTGTTCTTCAATAGGAACTGTGACATATACATCGCTGTTGGGTTTTTTAACTTGCCCAGCCACTACAATAGATTCAAATATTCCATCAAGTTCTGGCAGGGCTATTCGTGTTCCTATAAGGTTTGATGGGATCCCATCTGTGCTGTTTGCCCACATTTCTGGACTGATTTGGTACATACCAATTACAGCTTTAATAATAGGAACATTGAGGGCTTCTAAGTATTCTATACCCTTTTCGAGGGGTTCATTACTATATGATCTGAGCCTGTAAGATTTGGAAGTGATTAAAAGGTCTAAAGGTAAGTTAGCTTTTAATGTTGTTGTGTTCATTATAATTGTTAATGAATCGCCTAAGCTTCCAAATTCAGCAACACAATTTATACCTTGAGCTTCTAACTTGCTGATAAGAGAGTTTACCCAGGGAGTAGATTCTTTGATATAGTCATCTCGATGGAAAAGAATGCCAACTGTCGGTTTACTTGAGTCATATTTGTAATGAGCACCATCAGACTGATACCATTGTAAATATTCTTCCACAGTAGCAAAGGGCCCGGTAGCATCTGGATGATATATTCCAGTTGTAGGATAAACTAAGGGTGCTTCAACAGTTTCATTTAAACTGAAGAAAGTGACCATGATGTAGTTTAATAGTCTTTTTTCGTTTTCATAACCCCCATTATCAAAATATTGCATTATATAAGGGTATTGAGTGATATCTATACTACTCAAATTCTTTGCAAGGTCCGATTGGGGTGATAGTATTATCACAGTAGCATTTTTCTTTTTAGCTTCATCTATGGTACTTTGAACTGATGGAACATACGAATCTTGGTATAAATCCAGCATGATCAGATTTTGATTACTGAGATCCAAGTTAGTGGGCAGTTCAGTAGTCAAGTATGTTGTGTAGTTCACGTTAGAATATTGCTTTACTGCATCTCCCATCAACTGATAATGGGTTGAACCAGAATAGATGGTTGTAAAATTGATTTTGATGTCGTTTTTGGTTATATTGTCCTCTGCAAAGGCTGTCCCACTCATAATCAAGACAAACATAGTAGCCATGATTAATAATATAACTTGTTTTCTCATATTTTCACCTCCATTTTTTTTCTTTAAGCAAAAATTGATCGTTCAATAATGCTTAACTATGATGATCAGTAATAATCGCATATATATTTATCCATAATAATTGAAAATAAATCAAGTAAAGTTTAAATAATAGGAAGTAAAATGAATGGTTGACAATCCATATACCTACAAAAATGACACCAATAGGGTCCATAAAAAACTCCTTGTTTTCCTAACGGTGCCAAAATAAGGGACTTAAAACTGTTAAGTCCCTTAAATATATTTTTATAATGAAAAATGAAAATTTTGATAAAATAGACCCTGAATACTTACTTATTACTCTAGTTCCATTAAAATGAATAAAATCTAAAAAATAAATCACAAATAAAGCTAATTTCGTTTCAATCTTAGACGATTTTTAATTGTTTGAAACAGTTTAAATTCTGCATTTGATTCTGGTAGCTGTTCAAACCCACAATTAGGGCACCTAATCATATTACAATTAGGAACAAGACATCCTTTGCAGTTTTCTGTCTTTTTAGTTTCATCAAAAACATGACCACAAATTTTACATTTCATAAAAAGATCTCCACTATTTAATTTTATATATCGACTGAATTTGTAAGTAAAGGTAAAAATTAGGGGGATCTTTGAGGATAGATGTTTAGTGATGAGATACCCCTAATATATTAATTACCTGAACTTTAAATAGGAACAAATAAGTTCTTTCTCAATTTTTTTATCGGCAGCGTCTTTTTTGGATGGATCAGTTCTGCAATGATCATGACCCCCAATCTTTTTACCGCGGATACCACACTTACAACTCATAGTTTCACCTCCTGAACCTTTGACACTGATTTAAATTCTCCAATTAATTTCTGAACTGGTGAAGTAAAATCTAATTTCTTATTTTATTCAAATCCAATTTTTTTAAAATCCTAACAGTAAACCTCCCTGATAAATGACTAAGGAAACTCCATAAGCCACCACAAAAGTATACACTGCGGCAAATCCTGGCCATTTCCAGGAGTTAGTTTCTCTTTTTATAACGGTTAAGGTAGCTAAACATGGAATGTAGAGAAGCACAAACACCATATAGGCATAAGCAGATAATGGAGTAAATAATTCCCGCATAACTGTTATAAATCCTGGATTTTCTTCAGGTGCAATTTCTTCTTCAGCAGAGGATGACCCTTCAGCAGGTGCTTCTTCCCCACCATCATCTCCACCAATACCATAAAGAGTACCAAAAGTACTTACCACCACTTCTTTGGCCATGAATCCGTAGATTATAGCCACTGTAGCTTGCCATTCACCGAAACCGAGTGGTGCGAATATAGGGGATAATACAGTTCCAATCTGACCGGTGATACTCTCCTGTGAACCATATTCCACTCCCACCGGTAAGCTACTTAAAGCCCATATTACTAATGAAAGTGCTAGAATGATGGTACCTGCCTTTTTAAGGAATAGTGCTCCCCTTTCCCACATGTGGATAATAGCACCTTTAGCTGTTGGGATCCGGTAGGGAGGTAGTTCCATTACAAATGGTGCTGACATGCCTTTGAATATGGTTTTTTTAAATACCGCTGCCACCATAATTGCCACCATAATTCCCAGAAGGTACAGGGAGAATATAATCCATCCTGAGTATGCTGAGAAAAATGCAGCCACTAATAGAGCATAAACCGGTAGTCGAGCACTGCATGACATGAAAGGGATGATCAACATGGTCAGTAATCTATCTCTTTCGTTTTCAAGGGTTCTAGTGGCCATTATACCAGGTACTGCGCATCCGAAACCAAGTATCATGGGTATGAATGATTTACCATGAAGACCCACCAGTTTGTGCATGAAACGGTCCATTACAAATGCTGCTCTGGCCAGATAACCACTGTCTTCTAGGATACTGAGAATCAGGAATAATATAAATATCAAGGGCACGAATACCAGTACACCACCCACACCACCTATTATTCCATCAACAATGAATGAAGTCAGGATTCCATCACCCATACTGACAGCTATTGTTTTTCCCAGCCAGGCTAGTGCTTCTTCAACGTAACCACCAAGGGGGTCACCCAGGCTAAAGGTTATCTGGAATGTTAACCACATTATAAGGAGGAAGATAGGTATCCCTAGATATTTGTGGGTCACGATACGGTCGATTAAATCAGATCTGGTGACTTTATCTATTTTAGGTTTTTTAACTGATTCTGAGATCAATCCTGCGATGAACCCGTACCGGGCATCGGTAATGGCTGCATCAGCATCATCTCCGAAAACATCATTGAAATGTTTCTGGAGTTTTTTAACTTCCCTTAAGACTCTTTGTCCTTTTCCAGTTTCTTCAATCTTTTTTATGATCTCAGGATCATCTTCCAATAGTTTAATAGCAATCCAACTGGAAGGAGCCTCCAAGCCAGATATATCACTGTCTATAATATCTTTAATTTGTTCTACGTGTTCAGATACTTCATTACCATATTTTAACCTATCTATAACAATATTAGGTGATTTGAATACATTAATAATAGTTTCAAGGAGTTTTTCACTCCCAGTATCATCCACTGCTTCAATTTCTATTACTGGTACTCCCAGAAGTTGTGAAAGTTGTTTTTTGTTAATTTTTAGTCCTTTTTCGTGGGCAAATTTGTTCATGTTAAGTGCAAGAATAAGATTTGCACCTAATTCCATCATTTGAACCGTTAAATAAAGATTTCTTTCAATATTGGCAGCATCAATAACATTTACTATTACATCTGGTTTTTCTTGTACAATGTAATCTCTTGAAACCACTTCTTCCACAGAATAGGCAGTTAAACTGTAGTTTCCTGGAAGATCAACCACTTTTATTTCGTGTTGGTTATATTGGAAGGTCCCTTCCTTTTTTTCAACAGTTTTACCAGGCCAATTTCCCACGTGTTGCCTCATTCCTGTCCAACGGTTGAATAGGGTACTTTTTCCTACGTTAGGGTTTCCGGCTAGGGCGATTCGTATTTTATCCATTTTTAATACCTTCCACTGATCTTATCAATAAGCTTCCACCATTATCTTCTGTGCCTGTCCTCGTCCCAGAATTAACCGTGAACCTTTCACATCTACGATTAATGGGCCAGGAATATCATTTTTTATTACTTTAATCTGAGAATCTTTGTATATGCCCATGTCGGAGAGTTTATTTTTAAATTTACCTCCGTGCCATACCTGCACAACCTTTAGGTTTTCATTAGGAGAGGCTAATGCTAAGCTCATCATGCTATCTCAACCTCGATTTTTTCTGCATCTTCCTTTCGTAGAGAAAGGGAATATCCTTTAATTTTAATTTCAATTGGATCTCCTAGGGGCGCTACTCTTTCTACTCGAACATCAGACCCTCGAACAAGACCCATTTCCATTAAATGTTTTTTAAATTCACCTTTACCTTTGAAAGCAGTTATTTTACCATTTTCTCCTTTTTTAAGTTTATTTAATGTTTTTATCATATTGTAGCCTCAAACTAGTTAGTTATGTTAGAATTATCTAACTTAGTTAGGTGATCCTAACTTTCTTAGGTATACCTAACTTTCTTAGGTATACCTAACTTTCTTAGGTATACCTAACTTTTTTTTAGTATATAAGTTTTACGATAAAAGAGGACTGTGAAGTTATCTGTGTGCTGATTTTTCCCGTGTTTTTGTGTCCAATTTTTTTGGTATAGGTATCTGAGTTTTCCAGGGATGTTTTTGTATAGTTTCTTTATTTGCTTGGGATCTATCTGTCTGTGGTAATTTTATACATGGTTGGATGTGCGTTTTAGGAATGGGCTTCTCATGAAGTGTATGAATCGTTGAAAATCGAGATACATAATTGATATTTCAAATTCAAAAAAAATTGATCAACAAAAAAATTAGAACTAATCAATGATTTGATTAAAAATTAAAGTTATTTTAAAAAAATAAAGAAAATAGATTACGTTTTTTCTAGATCAAACATTTTTCCAGCTTTATGATCATGGTTTCTTCTTCAGCAGCCCCTGGATCCTTTTCAATACATTCTTTAATTTTGGATTGGATAGCCGCTGCATCTTCCACATCAATCATGCTCACTATCTCCATCTGCTGCTGGAAACGTTCAATGGCCTCGTCAGGCATATTTTCAATGAATGGAATAGCACCTGTGGCACCAACTATCTTTCTTTTATCAGCATCCACTCCATTAGCGTGAAGTGCCTCAATACTTTGACCGGTGATGTGCCCCTGCACTTCAGAGCCACACAAGAGCAAAAACCTGATGTTGGGATTGGAAATAAGGTTGGCTATCATCTTTTCAATCCCCAAATTCTCGGTTTTACAGGGCCCAGCAATAGCCGCCCCAGCATCCACCAGGACTTCTTCAATGTGAGAAGCCAATGTAGCACCGGCTACACAGCTTTGCGGGTCACCCATCACATAATCACCATTAATCACCGGCCATCCATCTGCAGGTGATTTTTTTTCTACCATCTGAAACACCTCTGATTTAGATTAAGTACAGTTCTTAGAAGGAAAGTTCATTTTAATATTATGAATTGTAGAATATAAATATTTCCATTAAAATTGAAAATAATTCAAGTAAACTTTATGTATTGGGAAGTGAAAGGTAATTATTGAAAAATAATCCTAAAAAAAATTGGATAACACCAGCCAAATAACAACAGATAATGGGAAAAAACCTTGTTTTTTTCAAAAACTCAAAAAAAACCTAATCTTAACTAGCATGTAGGTCCTTTAAATCTCATTTTATTAATGTAAAAAAAAAGGAAATATATTTAACTATTTTGCTTTGTTGTTTCCCCTGAAGTAACCAACACCTACCAAGCATACCAATAGGATTACACTCACAACAGCAGCTATTGGAAGCCCAGACTCAGATGATGCAGAAGAACTCTGTTGGTCGACTTCATAAGCTTTTCCTTCTCCCTCTTCACCAGGACTGTAGCTTTCATCCTGTGACTGTTCTCCAACTTTACCAGAAGCACCAGCACTCTGTGATTGTGATGCAGCGTGTACATCAGAACCATCGGAATTACCCTGAGGTGAACTTTGAGGCTGTGAATGGGTCTGACTTGGAGCAAAACTCGGGTTTCCCGTTGATTGATATACTTGTGCATTGAATTGAGCCAACATATCTGCATTAAGATACTGTGTTGCCCATTTTAAATTTGCCAGATTAGCACAAGTACAATCGCAACAAGCCATCCCATTTGCGATAACATTTTGTGCCATTACATTAGCTAAATCTCTTACAACATTCATATCTGTTTTCCAATCGCCTCTTCTAATAGCATCAAGCATTATTGCTGCCATAGCTTGTTGTGAAAATGGGTTGTTTTTAGTAAACCATTCATTCATTCCAAGACCATATTTGTCGCTGAAGTAAACGTCATATGCTTCCTGGAACATGTTGTCATTTACTGAACTTGGTGAAGTAATCTTCCAAGCAGACATGTATCTAGCAAAGTCAGCAAATATACCAGCACCTGTTGCCCCAGAGTTCATCATTGCCTGGATATATTTAGGGTTTAGGTATGTTGAACGGACATCTCTCCATAAAGACTCGCTGAGTGATTCTAACCGGGGATTAGAAGGATTTTCAACATTCATAATCCACATTTTAGGTTCTTGGCCAGAAATATGTCTTATAGCTAAACCAAGACCACCGAAGTATCCGAAGTAATCACTGTCTCCGAAAAGATCGTTCACATTCACAACCCTTCTAAACATGGCTATTTGGGTTCCACCCAAGTTTAAGGAGTATAAATCTCCCATGTGGATTGAATTAATTTCACTGCCCATGAAAACGTTTCCAAAGGTACCTATGAATGTTTCTGCTAGCTGACCTTCATTTTCCCAGGAATTAGTTATTAGTAAAGCGTTTTGCATGGCGTTATTATGGTTTCCCTCTTCTTGAGAGAATATCCTGCAAACAGATAATGTTCTAGCAACTTCATCACTATATCCTTTGGCTATTAAAGCATTGTATATAGCATCAGCATTCTGTTTAACGTAGTTTGGCTGGGTGTCAATTGCATTTGCAGCTAATTGTACTGCTTTATTAATTAAATCCAATCTACAACGGTACATACTCATATAAAGAGAAGTAGTGGTAATTACAACATCAATTCTTGGCCTTCCCAGATTTTCAATGAGTTTCACATCAACCACATTATTTGGGTTAGATAAGTCGGTTACTATCTGAACACCCAATAAATAGAAAATAGCAGCTTCCATTACACCCATATCTTGTTGTGTGTGACAGGACCATAACATGAAAGATATTTTTTCAGGATATTTCCCAGTTTCCTTCAAGTAACGATCAATCATATCCTGTGCCATCTTGTTACCAATTGCAGTTGCTTCTGCTGATGGTACCCTTCTTGGATCAAATGAGTAGAAGTTAGTTCCAGTAGGAAGAACATCAGGATTGATAACAGGATCCCCCGACATACCCGGAGGTATATATTTTCCATTTAAGGCATTTATGATGCTGGTTAATTCATTGGTACAGTTGTTGATCTTAGCAGCATAATCAATTGCAGTTAAAAGATAACCGGTCATTATACTGTTAACATTGCCTAGTACTGAAGATTGTGCTTGTTCAGGTGACATACCATTAATCAAGACTGCAGTAAGCAATGCTTGTACATTGGCGTTATTTAAATTGTTATTAGCCATATAATCTCGGAAATTGTAACCTAAAAGGGTTTGAACCATGTTGGTTAACTGTTCCCCAGTAGGTGCCTTTCCCAGTATATGTAAACCATACGGTATGAATTCAGATTCTATGTCTTCAAGATAGTCATGTAGTTTTCCTAGGAATTCATCGAAATTTGCGTTATTGATAGTACTTATGCCTATGCCCATATCTTCATTTATTTTAAGATCACTAACTATGGTTAAAATAGAATTTTTAAGAGCTAACTTAGTATCTGCATCAATATTAGGCGCATTGTAGTCATTTATCTTATCTTTTAACACTGCTAGTTGACCATAAAGTTCAGAAACAGTCATTGAAGGAATTAAATGACTGATCATTACGGCACCCTGACGTCTTTTTGGTAGAAGACCTTCGCTACCTTCAACTGTGAACGGATAGATAACTGGCATGTCTTGACTTACAATTGCTGGCCAACAGTTTTCAATATCAAGTCCAGGTCCTGTTTTACCAGGTAACCATGCTAAGGAACCATGTCTTCCGAAATCGATAAGTGCATCTGCACCAAAGTCCTTTTTTAACCAGAAATAGAATGCTAGATACTGGTGTGTTGGTGGTATACTGCTGCTATGATATAGTGCACTATCATCTTGTGCATATCCACGTGAAGGTTCTGGTGCTAATATTATATTACCATACTGGATTACAGGAAGGACCAGGTACCTTACGTTATCTTTAACATAAACCATTATGTCCCCTGGAGGCTCACCCCAAATACTAATGACTTCTTGTCTTTTATTTGTATTTAATTGGTTAAACCAAGCCATGTATTCATATTCAGGGATTAATATCACAGGATAGTTAGTAACCAGTTTTGTTAACTCTCCCGGAGCCCAAATTCCGATGTTATAACCTTGATTTCGAATGATTTCCACCAGATCCTCACTGTCAGGTAATGGGCTGTTTCCAAGATTGTACCCTTCATTTTTTAGTGCAGCCAGTAAATTGGCTAAACTACCATATGCATCCATATGTCCTGCACTTACACCTTTGTCTTTACCCACACCATGCCAATAGATAATGGCAATTTTTTTATCTATGTTTTCTTCAAATCTCAGATTTATCCAGGCTATGGCCTTATCCACCAACCAGTTAATCTGTCTTTCAATTGGTTTGTAAACAGTCACTCCAAAGGATGAGTATTGTGGATCCATTTCCTGGGTGGCAATAATGATGGTGTCAAATATCCCATCCATCTCAGATGGTACAATATTGGCCCCAATACTAGATGACTGCATTCCTTGTGTTCCATTTAGCCAGCTATCGTAATCTGCAAAATATTTATATGCTTTCAGCACAGGAACATTGAGAGTTTGCAAATCTGACTGAATATCTTCAGGATTACTGTTAGAAGACCAGCTTAACATCTTATAATGTATAATTAAGTCGACAACAGCCTTATTATTCAACATAAGATATTTTGCAATGTTAGGTCTGCCATCATTCTGGTAAAAATAAGGAATTACATTGTATCCTTTATTTTCAAATGCACGGATCAATGCATCAATAGTAGATAAGTCGCCATTTTTAAAATCAGTTTCATGGAACAATATTCCCACAGTGGGTTTAATTGAATTATGATTATACCATGCATAGTAATCATTCAAACTTTCGAATATTGTATTTGCATCCGGGTGATAAATTGCCTCACTTTTAATCAGAACCGGAGCTTTAGGTTGTTCAAGTGTTAAACCGAAGAATTTAACCCCGATGAATTTCAAAAGTTCCCTTGCATTGATATTGTTCATGTTACTCCAATATGTCCTGACCCATTGATATTCTGTTACTTTATCGGCAATTATAACCTGACTTGGATGATTAATGTAAGTTGTAGTGATTATAACAGGTATGTTCTTAGCAACAGCCTCTTCCATCAGTGCAGCAACCTGATTACAATAAGACAAACCACTAGAAAGCCAGTCCACAAAAATTAAGTCATAATCAGTGACTTTTATGGTTTCCGGAAGACTTTTTCCCGGGAAAACAGTGATATACAAATAGTCACAATCTTTTACATTATCAATGAATGTGGCTTTTGCTGAATATAAAATAAATAGCACTTTAGGCTTTCCAAGTTGAAAATCAGAACTCCCCTTCATCAGGGTTGTGTTATTGTCTGCAGTTAAAACCGTGCTAACCTGTTGAGATGATGATTTGTGCCCAGGATAACTAGCAGTAACATTGAACTGGGTAAAATTGCTGAAAAAATGCAATAAATATGTTCCTTGATTATCAGTTTTAGTGGTTGCAAGTTGACTGCCATTGTAAGATGCAGTTACATCAACCCCTGAAAATGGTTCTCCAGTGACACAGTCCCTAACTTGACCAGTGATTTCTAGCTCATTTAATGAATTTGAAGATTCAACTGAATTGTTGTTTAGATATAGTGTACCTTCTGAATCACCCCCAACATCTTCTGCAAATACTGTTCCACTCAATGTTAAAGCAAAAAGAATAGTTAAGACCAGTAAAAACATATTTTTCGCTTTTATCATAACTTTGCCTCTTAATTTTCTTTTTAATATGGTGAATTTTCCTCTTGATAATGTTAATAAACTTCAATTAAATATGGCAGTAATACCATATATATCTTTTATGTTATTACTAATAGCCTCAAAAACAGCTCAATCGTAATAATATCTGGAAAAATAATATAAAAATCCTTATTTAATCCTATTTTTCAACAATTTCAAAAAACCTATATAATTAGAAATTTGCCATTATGAAGAATATTATATAAATATTGGATTTAAAAAGGTTTAATAAGATTTAAATTTATTTACAAAAATCAATGAGCTATGAAAACTTCAAACAAACCCTATAAAACAAAAATACGATATCTATGATAAATATTCGTAGCGATTGAAATATTTTAATAATACTTGAATTGACAAAAAAAAGAAAAAGGGGAAATGTTTTTTTTATTGACCGAACAGGTTGCCTTTGAAGAAGAATCCTACACCAGCTAATGCTAGAACAGATAAAACTCCTACCACAGCGTATGCACCCCATGGTGAGTCATCAGATCCTTGTGGTCCTGCTTTGGTAACTTCGTAGGATTTTCCAGCATCACCAGCTTCAGAACCAGTGGAAGTTGTGGTTTCAGCAGCAGCACTTACGTTTACTCCTGAATCTCCAACTGAACCACCATACATGGTTGTACCTGATCCATTAGCGAAGACTGATCCAGTACTGGCAGAACCTCCTTGGGAAGAACTTCCCTGGTTAGAACCACCGTTTGGTTTTAGATTACCACCTTGCATTTTAATTAGTTCTTCTTTGGTTCGTACAGGTAATCCTTTGATGATATCTAGAGAGTTTCCAGATATGATCCGATTCCATTCTGCTTCAGTTACCCAAGTATCCGCAGTTAATTCAATTTTTGGCGGAGATACCAGATTAGGGGATGAATAATCACCCCAGTACAACTTTATGTATTCTTCATAGGAGTTGGAACCTGATTTAAACCTTGGATTTGTCCAGTTTAAAATGGCTACTCTTCTGGTTTTGGTTTTACTGTCATAGATACTGATAACTAGAATATCACTACCTGTTGTAGCACTAGTCATTCTCTGGCTGAAGTAAGTTGCTGATCCTGGAGAAATTCCTAAGAGATAGGAGTAAATGTCGTCTCTGCAACTGATTGAGTTACCGATCAATGCGTAGCTTTCATCATCTCCCAGTGGGAAATTGTCGTAGATGTAGTTGGTGATTAAGTATCCTGGTGAACTACCACCACAAACGTGGTTATGCCATAACCAAGCCATTAATGCATCATATGGTGGGTTATAAAGGATTACTTGGTCTATGATACATGCTGATTCGTTTTTGGCTGTGAATTTTCCTGTTTCAGGATCGTAATAGAGGGTTTTACTGATCACGGTTCCATTCTTTTCCAGGCTGAACTGGAAGTACAATGGGTTGTACCTAGCGTTGTGTACTGGTAATAAAGTGGCTCTGCTGAGCCTGGATCCTAAAACATCAAAGATCCCGTCCATGGTCATGTCCATTACTTGGCCATTGACTCGTACGTAACCCGCAGTTGTGAACACAGTGAGTTTGGTGCTGTCAACATAGTCCGCTAGATCTATTCCGGCTTCTTTGAATAGTTTGATAGCTTCTTCAGCAGCTCTTTTTCCGATATCTTTGATTTGTGCTGGAGTCAAGCTCCCAGTATCATAATTTGTGGGAACTTTTTGGTTTGCTACATTAGGTAAGCCCAAACCAAGTATGTAATCCATGTCCAATCCCCTAGCATCACATACAACTTGTTTAGAGTCAACTCCTCCTGTTAATTGGTTGTGGATTTCAGGGGTAATGTTTTCGAAAACATATAATATCTCCACTAGAGAGTCTGGGCTATTTTCTAATTTTTTCATTAACCATGCATTGAACTTGAGTTCACTGACTATGCCTGAATATGCGCTTTGACCAGTTTCTTTTTTATAAAGGTTAACAACGGCTTGTTCGTTGAATCTCATTATTATGAGGGTTCCAAGTTTGGTTTTGTCGCACCATCGGATGAATCCGACCATGTTGTCTGCAGCTGTGTTGTATCCTACCCATGAACGTTTTCCACTGGTTAAATCTAGTGAATAGATAAATGCATCGTCGTCTGAGTTACCAGGCACGCTTATTGCCCTGTAAGTTGTTGCTTCTAGTTCCCCAGCATCTGCATATACTCCCGGAGGGTAATATTTAAGAAGAACGCTTATCATTGCCTGTCCACTGATGGTTCCTAGACAAACGTGGCCATGGTAAGCTGCTTGTCTTAAGATGTCGGTGGATAGTCCTTCCCTCCAAGCGTGAGTTAAGCTGACATAACCGAAGGCGTTTTTACCTAACTTGGGGGTTAATGTTTTTTCCCATAGATTCTGTGTTAATGAAGAGAATGTACCCAGATAAGCTGGTGTCAGTGCTCCATTTTGGAAAAAAGCCGCGGTTAAATCGTTTCCTTTTCTCACCACGAAACAGAAGTCTAGTGGGTCGGTTCGGGTTGACTGGAATGTTAATAAGTTTCCTTTCCCGTAGGTGATGAAACCTTTTGAACCATTTAGTATGCCTTCTAAACAGTCTTGAGTTGTGACACCGTTTCGATAGGCTAATCCTGCTGTAGTTATACATAGGACACTGTCTGCATTTTTGAATTTCAGTAATTCGTCTGCTTTTTTGGTTATCTCCCGTCCTAATTTGTAGTTGTCTGTTGCCTTCATGTCGAAGGTTGCACTACCATAGAAGTTGGGATCAGTTCCATCCTGGTAAACTCGCACATTTTGTGTTTGGTCAATATATCCAGGGGCTTTGACCAGTATTTTAAATAGTGTACCGTTAGCCACACCTGGATAGTCGAAACTCAAACGGTAGCCCTTGAAGGCAGGAGTATTAGTGACTGGTATCTGGACGTTATTCGAATCTGTGACAGTTATCTCTGGTTTGATCTGATCATCTGGATACTCATAATTCACATTAACTTGGATGATGGGATCAACTAAACCTGAATCAGACGAATTTACGTCAGGAAGATCAGTTCCACCCCCAGTACTAGATGAATCAGCAGCTGAAACTGCTCCACAAAGAATTACAGCCATTAACATTGCTATTACCATTATTAGTCCTTGTTTTCTCATCTTTTCACCTCCTTTAGTTTTTGAAAACATCATATATGTTCACCTCCTTTATCATTCAGGAACATCGCATGATGTAAGCCCCAATATGTTGTAATACTATATATAACTTTTGTGTTATTACAAAAAGGGCAAAAAGCAGTCTGTGAGTAATACTCATGAAAAAAGTAATACATTAATAGGTAATCTAATTGTTTTTGTAATACGCATCGTTATCTGGACAATGCAGATTAAATAATAAAAAAATAGAAAATAAATAAAAAAATAGGGAAACAAACTTGTTTAATGTGCTTATTAATTATATCATAGCTTTTTTAATACATATTTTGAATAGTATCCTCCTCTAAAAGACTGCCTATTCCTTTTCCGATAGAATATCCGATCTTAGAGGAAAGTGTGTTTAGAATGTCACTGAATGACTGGGAAGATTTCATAGTAATCACTTTATATGGTCCATGAATTCCTCCAAGCTTTGCTGCAATATCCAGTGCCTGATCTTTTCCTCCAATTTCATCGATAAGTTTCAGTTTTTTGGCTTGTTTTCCAGTATATATTTGTCCTTCTGCTATGCTTTCCACGTATTTTTTGCTTAATTTTCTGTTTTGGGCAACATTTGCCACAAAACTTTCATAATTTTCGTCTACCATAGTTTGAAGCATGCTTTTTTCTTCACTGGTCAGATCGCGGTAGTCAGCACCAATATCCTTGTATTTTCCACCTTTTATTGCGTATCGATCGATTCCTAGTTTCTGGTAAAGATCCGAAAGATTGGTTAAATCCATGATCACACCTATACTTCCCACCATTGAGGAATTACTGGCAACTATCTTATCTGAGCCAGTTGCTGCAAGATAAGCCCCAGATGCTCCATTATCACTGATCCATGATACCACTGGTTTTTTGCAATCTTTAACTTCATCCATGATCTCTTCACTGGCAACCGGTGTTCCACCTGGACTATTTATTTCCAAAAGAATTGCACTTACCGATTTGTCTGCTTCAGCTGTTTTAATTTGTTCCTTGATTTCGTCAGGATTAACAACACTTCCACCTAACATATTGGATGAACTGTATCCAATTTGGCCCTGAATTGGTATGACCGCTACAGAACCTCCGAAAGAAGAGGACATCGTAACCAGAACAATCAGGACAAACATGACCATTACCGAAAGCCCACCCATACCAATCATCAAAATTTTGGCATTTCTATTCATATCAACACCTCCATTATCTAATTATCACTAAAAATAAATTTATGAACTTAATGTGTTTTTAGAGTGATAATTTTGGTTTATTTGGTTAAAAACAGTATATCTTATAATTAGGCACTACTATAAAATATTTTCGTTTTTATAATTACTATTCTTTTATATTCAATTGTCCCATTCCCCAAAAAAATAGGCATTATCCCGGGGGGAATAGATAATTTGTAAATGTTTGATTAGAAAAAAAAGATGAAAAAAATAGATTTTTAAATTAATTTCCTCTTCATCCAAACTGCGCCGATACCCAGACCAAATACCAGCCCAATGAGAAGACCAGATAACAAAGGAGTTAAAAATCCGGAACTGGTTGCTCCTGCAACGCCTAACTTGGTTAAACCTTGTTGGATGGAACTTTTATTGGCATTAACAATTACGATCCGATTGGAGACTTCAGGATGTTTGTCTATGAATTTTTGAACTGTGTCGGTGTATGCCACTACCAAAATTTTCTTATTCGAGTCCTCGAGGGCATGTTCTAATTCATGGATAACTGCATCAGCAGAACCGAACTTATAAACAGTGATATTAGCTCCCATTTCATCAGCCACTGATCTGGCCAGTTTACTTGTGGAGTTATCAGCTATTACAATAGCTGATTCATCAGCGGTAACATGAACTCCATGGGCATTCACTGGCACCATGACTGCAGCAATTATCAGAATTAACATCCCTATAAATTTTAAATTCATCATATTAAATTGCCTCTGCCGTTGCTAATTCTGGTTTCATTTTGAATAGAGATAGGATGATGAAAACATTTATAATTCCTTCGATAACTCCCACAAACAAATAGAATGGCACTAAAGTTGCCGTTAAAAATTCAAGTGTGGCAACACCTGCAAACATTAAAATGGCAACCTGAGTTATGGTGGCCATGATTACCCCAATGAATGTTGCGGAGAATATACCTAACCTTTCATCAAGTTCAGCTATGAATTTGTAGAAGTAATAGGTTGAAAAACTCATCACAATTCCCATTGTAACTACATTAGCACCTAAAGAAGTTATACCGCCCATTCCCAGTAAAAAGAACTGTACTAAGAAACATAAAAGGGCTACTACAATCCCACTTAAAGGACCGAGTAAAATTGCCACTAATGGTATAATAAACAAGTGTATGGGAACTCCAAATGGCGATGGAATTGATATTGAAGAAGCAGCAATAGTCACTGCAGCCAGAATTGCAGTTTTAACAATTACTTTTTCTGTTTCTTCAGTTTTAGAAAGTTTATACATGTATAATGCCAGTAACGCAATGGTTAAAATCCAATAGATTGCAGCCTGCCATAATGGTATCAGGCCATCAGTTAAATGCAAATTTATTACCTCCATTTTTTAAATTCAATTTTTTAAAAATGATTGAAACTAACAAAAATTGGAAATTTATTAGCCCAATCATTCCCCAATACAAAATAATGTAAGATAAAGAAGTTATTATCTACCGAAAAGTCTTATTTGCAAGTTGTAAAGAGTTCCACCTTCCGTGTAAGGAAATGACATTGCAATTAACCCAATAACCACCATCAAACCAATCATTGCCACTGGCCCGCCTGCTATGTCATTTGATTGAGAAGTATCGGAAACCTCTTCCGGAGTCTTTCCAGGGGCATTTTCATTTTGAGTTGCTGTTTGATCAGCTGTCTGAGTTTCGGTTGCTGCTGCCCCATCCGATTGAGTTACTCTAGATGTACTGTCAGGATAATACGAACTGTGACTGTTTGAAGCGGAACTAGAAGATTGAGAACTTCCAGATGAAGATCCACTGGAACCAGATTGTTTTCCTCCGCTAGGGTTAGTAGAAGGTTCTTCTTCTTGTACTTCTCCATGGCCGGGATGTGCTGCAATTGGACCGCAAAAGGCTATGGCAAACAAAAAAACTCCTAGTATGAGTATAACTTTTTTTTCTTTAATTTTGATAAACATCATCTCCTGCACTAATTGTTGAAATAATTGTAGTAATATAATATATAATATTTGTGTTATTACTATCACTCTAAAAATCTGTTTAAAAGTAATAAATATGCATCTCCCAGTTACCCCTCCAAAAAAAAATTCGTGATTTTTGTGAAAAAAATACAAATAATAATACTTTTTTGATATCAATAATTAACTTTTTATACTAGATGAATAAACCATACCAATGTCTACAAACATTTCAACCCTCCATTGTTGGCCACAACTACAACGGAGAGAATCAGGAATCTGATAATGAATATTCCTCACAGTAAAGACAAAATTAGATCCCTGATAACCATATACATTTAATCATAATTCGGCCACAAACTCTCTTTTTATTACATTAGGGCTTTATCTATACCAATTAGTAATAATAAAAAACAAATAGAAAGTCTTAAATAATAGAGTGTTAAATTGACAATTGTACGAATAACACCATTAAAAGTATTACATAAGGGGTTAGTAAAGGTGTTTTTGTATTAAAAAGATGAACTTGCCATTTCCTCCTTGCAAGACGTCTCCAGTAGGGATCACTGCCAAGATCCCTACTGGCAACATTATGGGGGGGCATCAAAATCATTAACATAATCGCTCAAATGTTTATACCCCCTCCTTTGATGCCCCTTAATAATGAATTTTTTATAATAATATTACAAAAAACTATTTTATTTCATTGGTGATGAAAAAAATGCAAAACAAATCCATTGAAAAAAGTACAATCCTAAAAGAACTAAAAAAAATGGAAAAAAAATTAGATTGTGGCTCTGACATGGCGTGGATCAACTTTCCATACAGTAGATTTAATTTAAAAATGATTCGAAATTCAATGAAAGAGTTAGGATTGTGCAACGAAAGCGTCCGTATTAGCTATGATGAAAATGATATTTTCATTAGAAAAGACAATTTCCTTGTTCCAAAGTAAATCAATTAATAACAAGAAAAATACATGTTCATAATAGTTATACTATATCATAACTATACCAATTTATCGATTATACAGTTTCTGAGGAATGATACTATTATGGAGACAAATACAGAGTCAAAAGAAAAAATTGGCATATTACTGATAGGCCATGGAAGCAGTTTAGCAGAAGGTAACAGTGTAACCTATGAATTGTCTGAAATGTATACTAAAATGTCAGAATATCCTGTTCAAGTAGGCTTTATGAATGTTGAAAAACCAACAATACCCACTGCACTCAATACTCTGGCTAGGAAGGGTGTTGAGAAAATAATTGCGGTTCCTGTTTTTTTAGCACATGGTCTTCACACAAAGGAAGATATTCCATATATGCTTGGTTTGGGTGAGGCACGCGAAGATGCAGGTTACTACCAGGAACAAAAGGAAAAAATTGAATTTAATGGTGAAATTGTCTATGTTAATCCTTTAGGGTCTGATGAAAGGATTGTAGATATAATTAATAAAAGAGTAGAAGACACCATTAACTAAAATTTAAGGAACAACTCGAATACGTTTCTAATTCCGGAATAATAATTGAAAATATGATAAATACTTTTTTTTAATCCTTTTTTTGATTCATGAATTATGGTCTATGAATGGCATTAGACAACTTTTCGGATCAAAACCGAAGTGTTGTTAACTTTACCGGTGGGGAGGATCATTACCTCTTTATGAAATCCCCTGGTGGCTCTTTCAGTGACTGGGGAGTATAAAATAGCCCTCATACCAGTATAAGTTCGATATAGTACTGGAGTTACTGTATCCACAATATCCCATAAATTGGCGAAAACTCTTTCTTTAGGTTCAGCAAGAGCAGCCACCATTACCACAGTGTATTCAATATCCTTTAATGCAGTTTCATCTCCTTGAACAACCTCAATCTCTGATTCCAATTCCAGTTTTTTTATAACCTTGCGTGACAGTGCTGCCACTTCTGGCAGTATCTCTACACTTACACATTGCGAATTGAAAAGTTTGTTAAAGAGAATTAAGGTAAGGGGAAGTGGTCCTCCGCCTATTAAGACCACTTTCTGTTCTGGGGTGAATTTCACCAGTTGGTTTTCGTTTTGTATCAATCCTTGATAACGATCGTAGAAGTGAAATGATTCCAGGGTGGTCCAAGGATCATCTGACTCTAATATTGCCTTAGCATTTTCTGTTTCCAGCCTCGTGCCTAGACTTACGTAGAATTTCCTGATTATCCCCAGGGCTTCATACATTTTTTGATCATCTAAAATGTGTTTTGCTGAGTCAAAGTCAATGGTCTGATCATGGGCAATTATTTCCACATCATCAAGTATAGAAATGATATCCTCTGCAGGTATATCGTCTAGTTTGTAGTCCCCATACTTTTTAAGCAAACTGGCTATCGCTTTTATTCTATCCCAGTACTTGTAACAACTCATATTTACTCTCCTTTAAACCATTTGCTTGGAATTAATTTCTTTTTTAAGGATTAACAATTTTTTACAAATTTGATGGACTTTTTAAGATATTTTAGTATTATTCAATTTAAAAATTGATCTTGTTTATATAACTGTTATCTTTAATCAATTTAACCCATGCACAATTTTTATATATCTTCACTATAATTCTAAATTAATATAAAGATATATTTGAGTATTACTAAATTGGCCGAAATCCTTTGTAAAGTATTAATTACTCAGAGAAGTTTGCTGGAAAAATATATAATGAACCATTACACCATTAAAAAGCTCCAAACTGAACTTGATTACCAAGATAATGTTAAAAAATTCCTTTTAAACATGATTAGAAGTGAATATGGTTATGGATTTATTCCAGAATATCATCAAGATATAAAAAACATGGACGCCTACTATCTTGATCCAGATGGTAACAATTTTTATATGGCTATACATCATGAAACTGGAAAAATAATAGGGACTATTGGCATAAGAGCTTATGATAAAAATTTTCCTCTTTTTGATAATATTTACGATTCTAAAACTACCGCCAGCATATGGAGAGTTTTTGTTAATAAAAAATGGCGCAGGAATGGAGTTGCTTCCACTTTAGTCCGTCGGGCCGAGGAATTTTGCCGTGTGAAAGGTTATGAAAAGATTTACCTTCACACCCATAAAAATGTGGAGGGTTCTCTTGATTTTTGGATTTCAAATGGTTATCAGATAGTGATGGATACTGAAAACCATTTAAAAACCGTTCACATGGAAAAAGAATTGTATGATACTACACCTATAGATTCCAATGAATTACTGGTTTTAGAAGGGTGAAATATGGTTCTGGGGGAGAAACTGCTTTGAACGTTTGTTCAAATTAATATCAGTAGTGGATTTTTTTTAAAATTTAATCGAATGTTTTCCCTTACTGTTTTTGAAAAGTCAAATAAAAAAAAAATGTAACTCCCAATGTAATTGAAACTGAATAAACCATAAATTAAGAAATAATAAAACACAATGAGTTAAAAAATAATAAAGTAGCAAAAGACCGTTTTAATTCTGAAAAAGACTATCCCACCTTATGTTAAATAGTGGTAGATGGTAATTGTTTGAATGGAGTTTTCTGATTATAATTTATTACTTTCAAGCCTATAAACCAGAATAAAGTAATACTAATAGTAAAGCTTATAATATATGCGATTATTAATATACTCCAAAGAAAATTAAGTCTTTAAATGGAGCACTCCTAATTTAACTGCAAATTGAGTTGTAACTTTAAAATAATCTCCTTAAAGACTTTCTATCAAAAAAAGGAGGTTAAAAAAATGCATGTACCAGATGGTTTTTTAGGATTGACTTGGCCAATTTACTGGATTATTGCCATCATAGTAGTAGCGTATTCCCTTAAATGAGCTAGAGAAAACCTTGATGAGAGAAACATACCACTTCTGGCTGTTTTGGCTGCAGGCATATTTGCCATACAAGCCATGAATGTCCCCATACCCTGGGGAACCAGCGGCCATATGGTAGGGGCAGCGTTGATTGCGATTATATTCGTCAGCCCTTGGGCTGCAGTGTTGGTTTTATCTATCGTACTTATATTGCAGGGATTAATATATGGTGACGGTGGTATAACCGCTCTTGGAGCAAACATTGTTAACATGGGACTTATAGGTGGTTTTGTTGGATTTTATGGTTACAAGTTCCTTAAAGGAATTGGAAAAGTGCCTGCAATTTTCATTGCTGCCTGGGCTGCAACATTCCTAGCTTCAATTGTTTGTGCCATTGAACTATCTATAGCTGGCACCTTCCCTTTAGTAGCAGGGGTAACATCAATGGCCCTTTATCATGCCGTGATAGGTGTTATTGAAGCTGTCATTACTGTGGTAGTAATTATGGGTATTGGTCGTGCACGGCCGGATCTTTTACCCGACTGGGTAAGCAGCAGAAAACAGGAGGCGGTAGAATGAAAACTACAGACCGTAACTTCATAATTGGTGGTCTGGTAATAGCTCTTGTTATCGCCATTTTAGCACCTTTCTTGGCATCAAGTAACCCTGATGGACTGGAAAGTGCAGCTGAAAGTTTGGGAGTTCCAGAATCCGAAGCAGCTTTCCAATCCCCATTACCAGACTATGCAATTCCTGGAATGGAAGACAATCCCTGGAGCGGAGTTGTGGCCTTAATTGGTGGTACCATCCTTGTACTGCTGGTTGTACTGGGATTAGCCAAAGTGCTTGCCAAAAAAAATGATAAGGACCAAGAATAAATAATTAGAAGAGCTTCATTGAAAAGCTCTTCACCACTTTTTTTTAATAAGAAATAGTTTAGTGTATTGAGAGATTTTATGAAAGAACTTACTGCAATTGACAGAGAAGCCCGTAAAGAAAGCTTAATGAACAACTTAGATGGTAGAATAAAACTAATATCTGCCATGCTAATCATTATATATGCAGTTACTAATACAAACCTCTTTGTTCTAGCTATAATGGAAATTTACCTTTTAATTCTCATCTCTTTATCCAATGTAACCCCTTCATATGCTTTAAAACGAATAGCATTGGTTATTCCCTTTGGAGGATTTGTGGCCATGATTCAGCCGTTCTTCCAACCGGGAAATATTTTATGGACAGGACCGTTTGGTTTGGTACATATAACTGATTATGGTCTCTTTTTCGGGGCTTTGCTTCTGGCAAGAGTAACAGTTTCTGTTACTTCTATTGTATTTCTATCTTCAGCTACATCAATGCAAGATCTAGTGGCATCTGCCCAAAAATTAGGAGTACCCCATCAGCTGGCTATGCTCTTAAACCTTACTGTCCGTTACCTGTTTTTCTTCTATGATCAGCTTATGAACATACTTAATGCTCAATCGACTCGTTGTTTTGATATTTTCAGTAACAAAACTGCATATAAATGGAGGTTGAGAAAAGTTGGTGAAACAATTACCATGATGTTCATCAGGGCCTTTGAACAGGGTGAAACCGTTTACTTAAGTATGGTGTGCAGGGGTTATTCTGAAAATACGCGTATTTACCGCGCGAAAAGTAAGATTGATTACAAAGATTTCACATTAATTGGAATAACCGTAGTTATGATTGTTTCTTTAGAATATCTCAACCTTTTTGTAATTTAAGATAAAGGAAAGGAATTAATTAGGGAAGTTGATATTTTTTTTTATGTTCCGGCAAAAGCATTATTAGCTTTACCTCGGAACTGACTCATGTAAAGGTTATAATAGAATCCCTTCATTTTAAGCAGTTTTTGGTGAGTGCCCTCTTCTATAATCTCCCCATCATTAATTACCAGTATTTTGTCTGCGTTTTGTATGGTTGAAAGGCGGTGGGCAATTATAAATGATGTTTTACCTTCCTGTAATTTGAGAAGACCTTCCTGGATCAGTTTTTCAGTCCGGGTGTCCACATTACTGGTTGCTTCGTCCAGAATAAGCATTCGGGGGTTGGCAACCATTGCCCGGGCGATAGTGAACATTTGCTTCTGACCCTGGCTCAATTCGGCTCCGCCACCCCGCAATATGGTATCGTATCCAAGGGGCTGTTTCATTATGAAGTTATGGATGTTGGCTTGTTTTGCCGCATGTATGCAGTCTTCTTCGGTGGCTCCTTTTCTGGCGTATTTGAGGTTGTTCATAATGGTATCAGTGAAAAGGAATGGATCTTGTAGTACTTGTGCTATTTGAATCCGTAATGTGTCCTGTTGAACTTCATCTACTCGGTGATCGTCAACCTTTATTTCTCCTGAATCCAAGTCATAGTACCGGGTTAAAATATTCATGATGGTACTCTTTCCTGCCCCAGTGGGTCCGCAAAGACCTATGATTTGGCCGGATTTGGCACTGAAACTGTTATTTTTAAGTATTTTATGACCGGGGATGTAACTGAAATCAACGTCAACAAAATCAACATGACCATCTATTTCAGGCATTGATGGGGCATCTTTTTTATCTGTTAATTCGGTTTTTTCGTCCATTAAATGGAATACTCTACCAGCACCTACTGCTGCTGAGATGATCTGGTTGTAGAAGGCAAATATCTGAGTTAAAGGTGCCATCAATATTGAGCTGAAACCTATAAAGGCCACTAAATCTCCAAAGGCGGCCTGCTTTTGAATCACCAAAAATCCACCCACAACGAATATTACGATGTTTTGCAAGTTTTGGAAAACAAGGGCAACCGCAGTGTTACCCATGGAATAAAGTTGTGCTTTTTCACCGGTTTTGTCAACCTTTTGACTCATCTTATCAAATTCTTTAATAAATGGCCACTGTTGATTGGACGCCACCACTGTTTTCTGGCCTGACATCCTTTCTTCAGCATATCCATTAAGTTCAGCCATCTGTTCCTGCAAAAATCTGAAAGCCTGTCCAGCTATCCGGGATAGAAGTCCTGAAATGGTCAACATGCCCAGAATAGTTATGTAAGTTAGGACTGTGAAGTAGGGGTTTATGAAGATCATGAAGACTGTGGCAATGACCACTGTGATTATAGCCTGCATCACAGTCATGAAACTGACACTCAAAAACTGGTCCACCACATCTAAGTCATTGGTTACATTACTCATTAACTCCCCGATAGGTCTTTTATCGAAAAAGTTCAGGGAAGATTTCTGTATCTTACTGAAAATTTCCGTCCTTAAATTGTAGAGTGCTTTCTGAGCTATTCCAGCCAGTATCCTCTGCGATATGTTTCCAAAAACCCAGAACATTATTACAGCGATAATAAGGACAACTAAAATATTTATAAACTCGGCTAAAGTCCCTGAACCTTCTGAAAGAATGTTCATGATTAAACCACTGATGGTGGGGATGATGGCCAGGGTGATGGAATATGCAACCATGATCACAACCATCAATGTGAAACGAACCTTGTGACGGGTTAGATAACCCAAAAGTCTTTTTAAATTGGCCAACATGCCTTTTTGTTTTACACCATCATTGGAATTATCAGTGTTCATCCAACCACCCCCTGTTTAGGGACATCAACACCAAATTGAGAAGCATATATGTCTTGATAAAGTTTATTTGATTTTAATAGTTCTTCATGACTTCCAATGGCAACTATCTCACCATTATCCATAAGCACTATTTTATCAGCAGTGATAACTGCACTTATACGCTGGGCCACTATGATCTGAGTCACACCCTGCATTAAATCATGTATAGACTCCTGAATACGGGCTTCGGTGGCCACATCAACTGCACTGGTAGAATCATCCAAGATGAGTATTTTTGGATTCATCATGAGGGTTCTGGCTATGGAAAGTCTTTGACGCTGCCCACCAGATAAATCAGCACCTCCTCGTGCTATAGTAGTGTCATATTTTTGGGGCATGGTTCTAACAAATTCATGGGCATCTGCAGCTTTAGCAGCTTGTACCATGGCATCATAACTGGAATTTATAGTTTCCGAAAACATGTTTTCAGGTTTCAAATGGACATCAAAATCTTGAGCTGCCTGTATAATGGCATCGGCATCTACTCCTGCAACAAGATTGTCTCTAATTGTACCTGAAAAGAAGTTACTGCCCTGGAGACAAACACTTGCCACGTAACGGAGGGTTTCCAGTGGCATATCACGGACATTAATACCATCTATTTGTATTTCACCCTCAGTTACATCATAAAAACGTGGTATGAGGTTTACCAGTGTTGATTTTCCAGAACCTGTGGCCCCTAAAATTCCAACTATTTCTCCGGGCTCGATCTCTAGATTTATATTTTTCAAGGCCATGGTGGGCTGATTTTCATCACTAACTGGATAAGCAAAACTCACATTTTTAAAATGTACACCACCCTTAAACTTGCCAATATTAACTGGTTTTACGTTAGGATCGGTTACAACATCAGTTTTTTCATTTATTATTTCATAAACACGTCGCAGGGAAGATATACCGGAAGTGACAAATGGTATCATGTATCCTACAGTTTGGATGGGAATAAGTGCCATTACTAAATATGTCATTGCGGCAGTTACACCCCCAAGAGTTAAACCTGTGCCTTGAAGCAATCCTGTCCCTCCAACGTATAATATCCCAACAGTACCCATGTAAACCATCATCATTAGGGTCGGTGTGATGAATGCATAGTAATATTGAGGTTTTAAAGCTGTTTCACGAAGTTCTTCAGATGCATTCTGGAAACGCTTATTTTCAAGATCTTGCCTTACGAAGGCCTTCACTACTCTTACACCAACCATACTTTCCTTCAGAACCTGGTTAAGCCTATCATATTTAATTTGCTTTTTATCATAGGCTTTAGTAGAATACCATAAATATACTACAAGTAACAGGATTTCTATGATAATTAAAATCGCAGCAACCCACATAAATTCTGGTGCTGTAAGATAAAGGAAAAATAAGGCCATTATAAGAGTTAATGGAGATTTGAATACATTTATTAATGTTTGCTGAACTCCAATCTTTATATTCTGGATATCTGTTGTTAGACGAACCAGAAGGTCACTGGAGCTGTATTTATCCAACCCGCTAAAAGATAATGATTGAATGTGGGCAAATGCTCCACTTCTCAGGCCATGGCAGGTTCTCTCAGAAAAAGAAACAGCAATGGCTATGTTTAAAAACTCACAGAATCCCACTAAAACCGCCATTATCAACATGTAAATACCATATTTTACCATAACATCACTGTTTCCAGCAGTTATACCCTCATTTATCAAAAATGAACTAAAATATGGTATTAAAAGTGTTCCAAATACGCTTATCATTACTAAAAATAAGGAAAAAACTAACCACTTGTAGGAGCCCTTCCAATCCTTGATTAATAATTTCAATACACTTAACCCTTTCACAGAAACCTCCTCCTACGAAAATAATATCATCTTACAGACACTAATTATATTATATTTATTTTTTAGAATATTCATTTTTAGACCAAAGTATTATTCTAAAACACGGGCGCCGAATGCTCTAAGAATTGCTGTTCCCTCTGATAACAGGGCATTATTTATATTCTTAATTGGCAGGGCTGCCAGGCTGTTGATTATATGAAACTGAGGTGCGTTTTGCATTGGGTCCAATTGTGTCCATTTAAGACTGCCATTTCCCACTTGCACTTTTTCAACCTCCATTCCCTGGGGATAAAGTATGAACTGACTCAGTTCAGCCCCAGGAGCACCGACTTTTGGAATATATCTCCATCCGATGGTGTTTGAAGATGATGACATTGTCTTAATATAATCTAAGTCGTCTCCAGTCAACTCATCTGTGGCTTCGAAATACATGTTTAAAAAGTTGTTTCCATCATAACTGGCGTTTGTGGTGTAATGGGGCTTTAAAATATGTAATTCTTCAATATCTGCAAAGATTTTGGGAATTCCAGTTTGTTCCCGGCCCCCCAGGATAGGTGCAGTTTTATTCTCCCAGACCACCAGTGAGTAGTTTCCTTCCAGTTGATCTTTTTTTCCATTGAATCTGACAGGTGCAGAAACATCGATGAGATTGTAGTTTCCCCCAAGCATCCAGTTGATCTCAGTGAATTTGCTGTACATGACTTGAACTTCAGGGGATCGTAATTCAAATCCTTCAGGAATGTAATTTTCGAGAAGTTTTTCTTCAGTTTCATAGTTTATCACTATGGTTGTTGCTTTTTGTGTAATTTTAGCCTCTGGGTCAAATTTATTTCCCCCAAAATGGGCTGGCATTAAATAGGTGAAGCCATCTTCTAATTTAAACATAAAATCCACTCCAATTTACATGTAGTTTCCTTTTTCCGCATATGATTCTCTACGTTCATGGGCCATGGTTAGCAGGTGATCTTCTAATTTTTTGAAGACATATCCCTGCCAAAATTGTTCAAGTTCTTCAGGCACGAATATAATCCCCTGTTTTTCCACTAATTTGTTCAAAATCAGTTCTGCAGCAATTTTTGGAGGAATTGCATCGTCAGGTATCTTTATATGATCATATACTGTGCCATCAATTGATTTTTTAAAAATAGGTGTGGCTATATTCGCGGGACAGACTGTGGAAAAATGAAGACCTTTTTCTGCATATTCATACCTCAAACTTTCAGTCAGCCCGGTAACACCGAATTTTGTAAGGGAATATAGTGCCTGGAAGGGCATGGGGACTATTCCTGCCACGGAGCTGGTGTTAATTATATGTCCACTTCCCTGTTTTAGCATGATAGGGACGGCCGCGTGGACTCCGTAAATGACGCTCCAGAGGTTTACATCAATGATGGTTTTCCAGTCATCCAAAGTGGCTTTTTCATACTGTAGAGTTCCTCCAACTCCTGCATTGTTGAATAAAAAGTCCAGCCTACCTGCTTCCTCTGCCACATCTTCAATGGCCTTTTGCACTTGTTTTTGGATTGTAACATCCACAATAATTTCATGAATTCTGTCACTGTACTTGGAAAGCTTTTCAGTGGCTTTTTGAATTTTTTCAGGGTTGCGCCCTGCCATGTAAACAACTGCCCCTCTTTTTAGGAGTTCTTCACTTAACGCATACCCGATACCAGAATTGGCACCGGTAACTATACAAATCTTTTCTTTATAATAATCCAATTCAGTCATGTTTTCATCTTCTCCTGTTTTTTAAAATAGGGGGTTATTTCTTAGTTGACAATACTACTCCTACTAAAAGTAGTGTTAAAGCCATTAATATGTATGTTATTGGCATCCCGGTGTCTTGCATTTTAATGACGTTAGTATCTATGGATCCATGCAGCACAGTCACTCCCAGTATGGTGACAAAAGTTTGGACTGTCTGATAATCTGTGGCAGTTACCCTGGCTAGTCCTGGTCCTTCATCACCCCTTAAAATGGCGGTAGCCAACCCGTTAATCCAGTTAACTATGATTGATTTACTCCCTATGTTGCCAAGATTGGTGGTGAATGTCACCCAGGGCCCGCTGAAGAACTGAACTGCGTTTGCACTGTGATCTCCGCCAATAGAATCTTTATAAACATTGGTAGTGATCTTAGAAGTTTGACCAACTTGTATAGTGGATGGATTAGTGTTTATATTTAGAATAAGCCATGGTTTGAAGTTGATGGTTCCGTTGCTTGGTGAAAATTTACTGTTTCCTGGGTCGGTGTTGGTTCCGTACCAGTTGTAGGGTGCGGTGGTGTAGCTTGGAAAACTGTTCATATAATCCACCAATTTGTGGAAGGCGGCTATTATTTCATCCAACTGTTCATCAGTGATGTCTTCATATTGAGACTTGATGTAATCCCTTAATTGTTCATCTGTGAATGGATACATTTCCATTACTAATTCAAGAAAAACCATGTTTTTAATGTAATATTGGAAGTTCACCATCCGGTTGTAGCTTATGGTTGAATTACCATTTACCGAGATACCTATTTCTTTACCGGTACCCTCCAGATTATTCCCCATAATGGTGGCGTTGCTTAAAATAGGTTGGGTAGTTATAAACCTGGAATTATCACTGTTCAGGTGGAAAATATTGTTGTGCAGGATGAACATGTCTCCCATGTTCGCTGACATGATTCCAGATGTCGCATTGTTTGCTATGATATTGGTGATCTGGTTTCGATTAATGGTCATTTGAGACTTGAATGTGGTGTAGTCTATTCCCAGAGCGAAAATTCCGGCTGCCATAGTATTTCCTACAATTTCAGATATGTAATTTTCTGAAATAGAAGAATTTCCCTGAATTAATTGCAAGTAGGATAAGCCTTGACATTGCCCGCCTTCATCTTCACACTTTAGTTTGGTAATTTTATTTTTATAAATTAACAGGGTTTCTGATTCAGTGGTGTTATTCCCATCAAATCCCATTGGCAGACAGTATATGCCTTTACAAGTGCTGTTTATACCCTGACTTACAATATTGGCGATTATGTTATCTGATACTTTAAGACTGGACATAGTTCCCTTTAATGCTAGGGTTACAACTGATATTCCGATGTTTTCACCAAACCCATACATGTCTGATATTTCATTTCCCTTAACCAGGATATCGTCCAGTTGGGTGTCCCTACTCATGACAAATATGTCAATTCCAGTGGTTTTATTATCAGTGCTTTGGATGTTTTTCAGGATGTTATTATTCATGGTAAGACCGGTGGTGCCTGATAAATTTAAAGCTGCTATTGTAATTCCCATTTTTGATCCAGTGCCCATCATATCAGATATTTTGTTGCCAGAAATGATTGGATAACTCCCTACAGCAGCTATACCCACGTTTAAAGCGTTTGATATGGTATTATTGACGACAATGTTGTTATCTCCGAATATAGTTATGCCTGTTAATCCTCCGACAATATGGTTACAGTCCATTATGGTATTATTTGCAGTTTGGGTTATGATTTTGATGCTATCGGATTCGTCTATAATTGAAGAATAGCCTGCCTGGATGCTGGTATTTGATACACCAAATATTTTGTTGTTTTTTATAATCGTGTTGGTTCCAATGGTTGTTATTCCTTTTTCCCCACCGTTTATGGTATTATTTTCAATTGTGCAATGGTTTGCAGAGATATTGATACCTAATCTGCCGTTTATGAGGTTGATGATGAATCCAGTTATTGTTGTGCCGCCACCATTACCGGTTGTGTCGTTCACTATGTTGAAAGCAACATCTGTAGGTTTTAATGTAACTGTATCGTTGTTATTGGCTCTGATGGTCAAATTTTTATTCACCACAACATCTTCTTCGTATGTGCCATTGAAAACGTTTATAATGTCCCCATCAGCAGTATTTGAATTATCTATTGCCTCCTGGATGTTGTTGTAATCCTGTCCAGATCCTACATTCCACTGAGAAGCTGAAACATTAGTTAAACTTAAAAATAGAATCAAAATTAGAAAAATAACTGAAAGTGATCTGTACGGTCTCCTTTTTTCCATACTTTTTCAACTCCAAATTATTAAAGTGACAAGTATTTGCACATCGCCTAATATTTTTGTTCAACACCAAAAAAAAAGTAATGGTTTATTTAAAACCCTTTTACGGTTGAACTGGCTCCCCCATTATGTGCATTGGTACTTTGTGATGATAGTACCTCACCACCTTTTCTAAGAATAGCTGTTAGAGTATCATCACTGCCCTCTGTTTTCCGAATAGATGCAGTTACAGCACCAATATTCATTTTTTTTATCACTTGTGCCAGAAAATGATCGATATCCCAACGGGCCCGTAACATCAACTACTCATCTACCAGAATAGTCTACAACGATAATTTCCCAGTAAATTTACATCTTTCCTATCAGTTTCTCTTTAACACGTATATTATACAAAACATATTTTATTATATTTTGGTTTTTCATATTTTCATAACCCAATGATTAAGGCGTGTGTAATCCCTTAATTAAGGTGGTAATTTTAAACATGATAGATAAACAATTATCTTGTGTATTCTTGAGATTGTGAAGTTTTAAGGTGTTGTAAGTATATGATTAAAAAAAATCATAAAATCTTCAAATTTGTGAAACATATTAGCGAGAAATGTTAAAAAAAAACCCCTCACGGAAGATTAATATTATTATGTTTGAAAAATCTATCTAATCTAAAGTTACCAGTTAGTATGATAATATTAAATTTAAAAACCATTTCTAATAGAGAATATTAATTTTATAGACAATTCGATTTTAAAAAAAAAACTCATAATAGGTGTTAATTTGCTTAAAAAACGTTATCTTTTTATAATGGTCGCGTCTGTGTTGCTGGCTTACATGTTAATTGAACCTTACTGGATTGAAACCAAAGAGATAACTATTGAGTCAGACCAGATACCCGCCCAGTTTGATGGGAAACGGATTGTTTTTATTTCAGACATTCATGCCGGTGATTTTTTCCACCAGAATCGTGTTGATAGCCTGATTAACCAAGTTAATGCCCTCAAACCAGATCTCATACTTTTGGGTGGGGATTATGTGGATGGAGATTCAGAATATGTGCAACCTACCTTCAAATCTTTATCAAAATTAAAGGCCCCTCTCGGTGTTTTTGCTGTTTTAGGGAATAAGGATCCACAATATGACACCCTTGAAGCTATTCCACAGCACGGCCTAACCTATATTGGTAACAAGGGAACTTGGATTAAAGAGGATGGTTCCAGGATCAGGCTTGGTGGAGTGGGAGATTTTAATAATGGAGTTCAACTTCTAGGTTACACCACTTCTGTGGTTTCGACCCAGGATTTCGTCATTTTACTCACCCACAACCCGGATTACTTTCCTTTGGTTGATAAATCCAAAGTTGATCTGGTTTTTTCAGGACATACCCATGGAGGGCAAGTAACTTTTTTTGGGATCTGGGCACCAAGCACCCATTCAGTTTATGGGAATAAATATCGAACAGGAGTCATCGAAGAAGGTGGTTCAACCTTAATTGTGAGTAATGGTATTGGGACAACTATATTGCCATTGCGATTCTTCGCACGGCCTCAGATCATCGTGACAACCTTAAAAAAAATTTGAAATGATTTTTTCTGTAAATGACATAATTAGAAAAATGTGTTTAAAAATTCTGCAAAACAGTTACTGTTATAAACAAACCGTTGTAAATTAATTGTTCTCGATTTTTCAGTTCTATAAATTCTTCAAACACATGCCTTTGGTTATATCGGGCCGTTTATCTAAGAGCAACCTGATTGCTTCTTCAAAATGTTCCAAAGCTTCTTCTGTTCTTTTGAGTTGTCTCAGGGTCGTCCCTTTATTGTACCATGCTGGGAAGTATATGGGATGTAGTTGGATTATCTTATCAAAGCAATTTATGGCTTCATCATTACGACCCATATCCATTAATATTAAGCCTTTATAATTGAGTAGATCCAATTCTTTAGGCTCGATTATTAAAGCATCATCAATGTATTTCAGAGCTTCATCCAGTTTTCCCATTTCATAGTATGCACGTCCTATATTGTACAGGGAAATGAAAAAAGTGGGATCGGATTCCGCAACTTTCCTAAAATAAGAGATGGAATCAGAATATTTTTTCAGATCAAAAAGTATCTCTCCTTTTGCATTGCATAAATCTGGATATAAATCATCAGATCTTTCAATTAAACCCAGTGCTTTATCAATTAATTTTTGAGCAGTCTTATTTTGTCCCAGAAAATGGTAGGCTAATCCATTGAAATACAGGGCATCAACATCATGAGGTTCATCTTTTAGAAATATTTCATAGGAACGTATAGCCTTAGGGTACTCGCCCAGATAAAACAAAACAGTGCCTTTATCAAAAAAAAGACCAATATTTTTAGGATTATATTTTAAAGCTTTATTGTAATCATTCAAAGCCAGTTGTAAGTCACCCACATCAACATAAACTGCACCTCTCAAAAGGTGAGCATCTGGATTGTTAGGTTCAAGCTCTAATGCTTGGGAAAATAGGTCAATTGCTTCAAAATAGTTTTTACTATCTAACCAAGTTTCTATACCCTTTTCAATGTAATAGTGAGCACCTTTAGCTTGCATTACAACCCCCCAATTAATACATTATATCTTTATTATAAAATATAAATTTTGGTAATATTTCATGTAAATGGAATAATTTCTTGAATATTTTGATATCCTTCAAATCTTGACAAGAAAGATTTATTATCAATGAACTAAATAATCAAACAATATTGTCATCAACAAACAATAATATTTTTTTCAAAAAAAAATGGTAGTGTTAATATTGGTTATGTAATTTGTAGGGAATGTCAGGGTTACTATCAGTTAGAAGATGAAGAACATCCTGATGATTTTGAAAGTTGCCGGTGTGGAGGAGAATTAGTCTACTCGGAACACTTCGACAACTTATCCACAGTTTTATCCTTCGCCAACATGGATGAAGAACTGCAAAAAAAGCTAAACGAAATGTTGGTTATAGAACAATCCATACAATCCAAAACAAAACCATACTATAATGATCATGAAACGAATAAAAAGTTAAAAAAGCTCACAGAAAGCTTTATTAGTGAAAAATAAAATCATAAAAGGGTTTTTAAAAAATTTAGAGAATTATTATTATTTTTTGAAATAAAAAAAAATATATCCCCCCAAAAAAGAATAAATGAAAGGGGGAAATTAAAAAATTCTATTCTACCCTACAGTCATATTTGACTTAAGTTCCTGCCCCACCGCTTAGAGAGTCTGGAGACATCTCCATCATTAGAGGTTTAGGAAGTTCCAAACCAATTGTTTGATTAATTACATCCTCCACAGTTTCAACTGTAATGAATTCTATTTCTTTTTTAACATCATCTGGTACATCATCCAAGTCATTGAGGTTTTCTTTAGGTAATATAACCTTTTGTATACCTGCACGATGGGCTGCGAGTACTTTTTCTTTAATTCCACCTACAGGCAGTACTGCCCCTCTTAGGGAGATTTCACCAGTCATTGCTAGTTTGGGATCCACTTCACGACCGGTTACCAGAGACGCGATGGTGGTCAGTAATGCCACCCCTGCAGATGGTCCATCCTTAGGAATGGCTCCTGATGGAACATGTATGTGCAAGTCTTTTTTATCAAATTCCACTTCCTTTAAACTGAATGCCAGTCGTGAACGGATTAAACTCTGGGAAATCTTTGCAGATTCTTTCATCACGTCACCTAATTGTCCGGTGAGCATGAGTTTTCCTGTTCCCGGCATGAAGGCCCCTTCAATGAAGAGTATGTCCCCACCGACAGGTGTCCAAGCTAATCCGGTAACTACGCCTGGAGGGTTCTTTTTACCAGCAAGATGTACTTGAATGAGTTCATGGCCAAGTAGATCATACAACATATCTGTTTTAACAACGTAGGGAAGGTTAACTTTTTCCAGTACGATTTTTTCTGAGGCTACTCTGGCAACAGTTTCAAGTTGACGTTTAAGCCCTCTTACTCCTGCTTCTCGGGTGTATTTTTCGATGATGGTTTTTATTGCGTCATCTTCCAATATCAACTGACTTTCATCCAAGCCATTATCTTCTAGAACTTCTTCAAGGAGGTGATTTTTGGCAATATGGAATTTTTCATGGCTGGTGTAACTACCGATTTGTATTATTTCCATACGATCCTTTAGTGGGTTTGGAATGCCTTTAAGAGAGTTGGCAGTGGCAATGAAGAACACATCTGAAAGGTCATAGGGAACTTCCAAGTAGTGATCAGAGAAGGTGTTGTTCTGCTCTGGGTCCAGTACTTCCAGTAAGGCACTGGCTGGATCTCCACTGTATGATGCCATTAACTTATCCACCTCGTCCAAAATGAACACTGGGTTTTTTGCACCGGCACGTTTCATTCCATTTATTATACGTCCCGGTAATGCTCCAACATAGGTTCTTCGGTGGCCTCTGATTTCAGATTCATCTTTCACACCGCCTAAACTGATTCTGACATATTTTCGTTTCAGTGCTTCTGCTATGCTTTTACCTAGGCTGGTTTTACCTGTTCCTGGTGGGCCCACCAGTAGGAGGATGGATCCCTGTTTGTTTTGCTTGAGTTTCATCACTGTCAAATGTTGGATGATGCGATCTTTAACCTTATCCAGACCGTAATGTTCTTCATTTAGAACTTTTCGTGCTGTTTCAATGTCAATATCTTTGATTTGGCTTTCACCCCAGGGTAAGTCTACTAACAAGTCCAGGTAGTTTCTTATAACGTTTTCTTCAGAACTGTGGGGTCCCTGACGTTCCAGTTTGTTCACTTCTTCCAAGGCAATTTCACGGACATCATCTGGCATGTTTGATTCGTCAATGAGTTCACGGTAATCTTTTTTTCGTGTACCTTCAGATTCTGAGAGTTCATCTTGTATAACTCGAAGTTGTTCTTTTAAGAGGTTTTCCCTGTGTTTTTTATTCATTTCCTCATTGAGTTTGGCGGCCATTTCCATCTGAAACTGAATGGATTCTTTCTGTTCAATAAGGATATCTAGGAATTTTAGGCTTTTTTCTTTAAGGGATCGTGTTTCCAAAAAGTCCTGTTTTTCTTCCAGGGATAATCGCATGTACGGGAATACATTGGCAATTACTTTATTGACGTCGGTCATCTGTTTTATTTGATCTGCATAAGCTTTGGATTCTTTGAAGTTTTCACTTATTTCACTCACTAGATATCTTACGTGTTTAAGGATTTCTTCCTGGTTTTCCTGATCTAAATCTTCAATATCGGGTATTAAATGGTATTTGGCCTGGTAATTTATGCCATCCTTGATGAATTCATCGATTTTGACTCTTTCTATGATTTCTATTTTCAAGTGGTAAAAATCCCTCATTTCAGCGGCATTTTCGATTTTTATTAATGTTCCTATATGGTATAAGTCGGATTCAGCATAAAAACGGGCAGGTAGTCCTTCTTTGGATGCAACGGCAATGCCGAAGCAATCATGGTCTTTGACTCGTTTATGTATTTCTTTCCCCATCTTTTTAGTAATTTTAAGGTTCATGTTTGTTTCGTGTAATAAAACCATATCTGGTAAAACTAACACGGGTAATTCCTGTTTTTCTTTAATTTCGTCCATATTATCACTTTGGGTGGTTCAATTTTTTTTTAAAAAGGCATATAATTTTTTTTTGGATTTTTACAGATTTTTGGATTTTTTTTGATGGTTATCTTTCTAAAAACTTAATTATCAGATGAAAAATAGAGTTTTTATAAAAATTAGGCAACTCAGTGGACCTATTTTTCTTGTTTTTCAAGTTGTTTACATTTACTGAATGCACAGGTAAATAAAAAATCAATTCTTCTTTGGTGTTTTTCCATCGAGCGTCTGTTGAATCGATAGTACATGTAGTTTCCCTCTTTTTTTGCAACGAGTATTTCGGCGTTTTTCAAGATTTTAAGGTGTTGGGATGCTGCTGGTTGTGTTATACCCATCTTCTGCGACATTTCAGTTACACTGATTTTTTCCACTTCACCAGAGGCCAGTGAATAGATCAGAATTAACCTGTTGACGTTAGCCAGGGCTTTTAACACTTCTTCAAGTTCATCGGTAGACTCCAATGTTGACTTGGAATTTATCCTCATCATGAACATAAGTATATAAGAATATGCTTATATACTTTTCCATTTCACAGACCACTCATAGGTAAACTTAAATACTAAATAAAAAAATCTATGTAACAGTGTTTTGTTACGTTAAAAAAAATGGTGGTTAAAAAATGGAAAACGAGTTGATTTCCAAAAAAGAATTACTAGAATTAACCCAAATTTCCTATGGCCAACTATATCGTTGGAAAAGGAAAAATTTAATTCCAGAAGAGTGGTTTATCCGGAAATCTACTTACACCGGCCAAGAAACATTTTTTCCAAAAGAGAAAATAATCGATCGCATAGAGAAAATAAAGAATATGAAAGGAGATATTTCCTTAGACAACTTAGCTGACATGTTATCCCCTAATTTGATGGAAATTACACTGGAAAAAGACGATCTTCTTGAGCATAACATTGTTTCAAAGACAACTCTGGATTTTTACACAGACAAAAAGGGCGATAGTAAAAAGCATGAATTTGAAACCGTACTATTCCTTTATCTATTAGATAAACTGTTTGAAGAAGGAACAATCAATTATGAAGAAGGAAATATGATACTGGAAATATTAGAAAAATATTATTCCAAATTCAAGGCAAAAAGCTGTGTATTATTATTTTTACGCAAACTGGGAATTTCAAGCTGCTGCTTGGTTTCTAATGTAGCTGAGATCTACTTTGAAAACAATACCAAAATAATTGCAAAAATTAATATAACCGACTTAATCGAGGAATTGAAAATCAAGATAGTTTAGCGGGGCGTTATAATGAAAAACATGAGTGATTTAAGAATAAATGGCCATGGAAGTGCAAGTGGTGGAAAATACGATTCTGTAAACATCAATGGAAGCGGAAGGATAGACGGTGATCTGGATTGCATAGACCTGAAAATAAATGGACAATGTAACTTAAAAGGGAATATCAACGCAAATTACGTGAAAATCAATGGCAATAGCTCCATTGACGGGAATGTAGAATCAAAAAAATTGGAAATCAATGGTGCTACTGATATTAAAGGGAGTTTTTACTCAGAAAACGCTGAAATCTATGGTAGTATCAGTATTGATGGGGATTGCAATGCTGAATTTTTAAAGATAGAAGGAAGTTTTAAAAATGAAGGGCTTTTAAATGCCGATGAACTAGAACTCAGTTTACATGGATCGTCCCAAGCAGATGAAATCGGCGGATCAAAAATCACAATTAAAAGAAAAGGAAAATATGATTTATTTGGCCTTAAAAGCATGATTTTTGCCTTTGGTAGGGGTAAAGAACTGATAACTCAGAGCATTGAAGGGGATGAAATTTATTTGGAAAATACCAAAGCCCAAATTGTCAGAGGCGATACAATCGAATTGGGTCCTGGATGCGAAATCGAACTGGCAGAATATAAAAACAGTTTTAAAGTGAACAAAGACTCTACCGTTGCAGAACACAAAAAAGTTTGATGATGGTGAAAAATATGACAAATAACGTGATTGAAGTTACTTCATTGATGAAAAAATATGGAGATTTTATTGCAGTAAATGATATATCTTTCAACATCAAAAAAGGTGAGATATTTGCCTTTTTAGGCCCTAATGGTGCAGGAAAAACCACGACCGTTGAAATAATGGAATGTCTTAAAAATTTAACAATCGGAACCATTAAAATCCTAGGATTAGACATAAGAAAGAATGAAATGGAAGTTAAAAAGAAAATTGGCGTACTTCCACAGGATTTTAATGTTTTCGAATGGTTGACTGTCTTTGAAAATATCGATTATTTTGCTCAAATGTACCCCGCTCATGTAGATGTAGACACACTTATTGAAATGTTGAGTTTAACTGAAAAAAAAGGTACCCTATTTAAAGATCTTTCTGGAGGTCTAAAGCAAAGGGTGGGAATCGCCATCGCACTAGTTAACGATCCTGAAATAGTTTTTCTTGATGAACCAACAACGGGTCTTGACCCCAAGGCCAGACGAGATGTATGGAATGCCATTAAAGAATTAAAAACACGTGGAAAGACTGTATTTCTTACAACCCATTACATGGATGAGGCCCATTTCCTGGCAGACCAGGTAAATGTGCTGCACAATGGGCGGATAATTGCAGAAGGAACACCTGAAGACTTAATAAACAACCATGGTGGTGGTAACACCCTCATAATGAGAAAATGCAGTGCAAATGCGAAAAATGAAATAATTAAGGTAATTCCCGACTGTGAAATTGAGGGAGACGATATTCTGATAAAATTACCTGAAGAAGATGGGATGAAGTGTATGTCCAAAGCATTATCAATTGTTAATCGAAATGAACTTGCATGTGAAGAATTTTATGTTAAAAAAACAACTCTTGAAGACGTATTTTTGAATTTAACAGGAGATAAACTCTCATAAGGAGAAAAATAAATGTCGAGAATTACTACTGATATCAAGTACAGTTTTAAAGAGACCTTCAGGGACAGGATGAATATTTTCTGGATGTTCATATTTCCCATAGTGCTTTTCCTTTTATTCGGATACATATTTGGGGGCCAATCTGATTCAACCACATTATATTATCAGGATAACGATGGTTCAACCATGTCAAATACTTTTATCCAATCCCTGGGATCTACAGGCGCCTTACGTCTCAAAGATGGTTCAAATATGGATCTGGAAAAGATGCTAAAAGAGGGGAAAATCGCTACTTACTTGATTATACCCGGAAACTTTGGGCAGATTATCCAACAATCAGGTGGAACTTCCAGTGCAGGAGTTAACATGTATTATGATAAGTCCAAACCAACATCCATGGCAGTTGTTTCAGTTGTTCAACAAGTAGCCAATGGCTTCAACATGAAAATGTCAGGTGCCCATGAGTTCATCACTGTGAATTCCCAGGAGGCTGCTACATCTGGTATGAATTATTTTGACTTTCTACTTCCAGGAATACTGGCCATTACCATCATGTCTTCAGCAGCAAATATGTCTGTAGGGACTATTACCAGGTTACGCAGCATTGGAGTGTTCAGAAAACTTTCAACAACACCTTTATCCAGTAAAGAATGGATAGCATCCAGAATAATCACTTTAACTGTGTTAGTGATTTTATCACTGGCTGTGGCCCTGTTTTTAGCATCATTAGCATTTGATATACACCCCCAAATCAATGTGGTGAGTTTACTATTAGTAGTCTTGGGAACTGCACTTTTTGCAGGATTTGGAATACTGGTTGCCAATTTTGTAAAGAATGAGGAATCAGCCATGAACGCTGTAGGGGTCATCACTTTCCCCCTGATGTTTGTCTCTGGAACCCTGATACCAGTGGAAAACATGCCCTGGTTCCTGCAGTACCTTGCCAAAATATCCCCACTAACTTATCTTAGTGAGGGCCTTAGGAGTTCCATGATAACTGGAAATACAGGGGATGCAGTAACTGACTTGGCCATAATTGCCGTCATTGGGATAGTACTTTTTGGTTTAGGAACAGCCACATTCAACTGGAAAGAAGATTAAAACATGACAGAATAAAAATCCAATAAGTTTAAAGATAATTGGAGGAGTAATTATGGGAAAAGATGAAAGAAAAGACCTAAAAATCTACGGTTCAGGAATTTCAAACGGTGGAACATTTGACAAAATAAGTATCATGGGCGAAGGCATGATCCATGGAAACGTGGAATGTTCTAACTTAAAGGTATACGGGGAAGGTCAACTGGATGGAAATGTGAAAACAACAGATTATGTGAGTATAAAGGGTGAAACAATTGTAGAAGGATATTTAAACACCAGGAGACTGAAAGTTCAGGGGGAAATTGAAGTTGGTGACAAGTTATGTGCTGATAAAGCCAAAATACAAGGCAGTGTCATGACCGGTGGCAACTTAAATGCCGAAATTCTCAATATAGAAGGTGGTTTCACAGTTGACGGAATGCTCAACGCAGATACACTAAAAATAAACTTATACTGGCCCAGTGAAGTAAATGAAATAGGTGGTTCCGAAATAAAAATAACCAGGAACAGTAAGCTGAGTTTCTTAGGAATAAAAAACAGAATAATTGCAGAAGGTAAAAACAAAGTCACATGCAATTTAATAGAAGGAGACAACATATACCTTGAAAATACCATTGCCTCAATAGTAAGAGGAAACAATGTGACTATTGGACCAGGTTGCAAAATTGAACTGGTAGAATATAAAAATGATTTAAAAATGGATGACGAAGTTAAGGTTAACACTCATATGAAAATATGATTCCTAGATATTTTTTCAATTTATTATGTGTCCAGCTAATCTCCCACAGACAATTTTGGAAGAATTACAGCATTTTAAACCTAAAAAATCATAGATTAAATTTATAAGCCTTGTAAAAAAATTATAATTAAGTATATAATAAAAAAAGACGGTTTAAGAAGATTTAGATAATTTTTCAACCTGTTTATCGATTTCATCCAAAGCTACTTGGGCTGCCTCGTCAGCCAAGTTTCCTTCTGCAGTGCAAAGGTTATCCAGGAAGAGTTCAACTTCTACATCAACATCAAGACCATTGTCTTGGTTGAATTCTACCCTTAACTCTAGGTCAAGGATTTCTTTCTTGGATACCTTGGAAAAAATATGGTTTTCTGCAGCTACTGCCGCAGCTTCAGAGAGGCTCTCCATTTGAGAATCAGTTAACTTTTTCAAAATTGTGACCTCTTCAACCAGGGTTATCAGAAATAAACTATAGAAAATTTATAGGTACAGGAACCAAATTTAATTTCCCATACCAGGTTGCATTTGCATTGATTCCTGCAAAGATTCCTGCATTTCCTTTAAACGTGACATGACCCTTTCTTCTTGTCGGGTTACTGTTTTTTCCCTGAGTTTCAGGGTTTCCAGTTTTTCAGTCATTTCTTCAGTTAGTTCCTCTTTACCCATCTTAATGAGTAGATTTCCTGCAGTTTTGTAAACTTCGGCATCTTCTTCTACTTTTTCCAGTTCTTCAAGGGCTTTTTCTGTTTCTCTTATCTGCAGATCCACACTCTGCTTCTGCATGGTTATTGCTTGTGCTTGCTGTTGCATCTGCTGGAACTGGGCTAGTTGATGTTGAATGTTTTGGGGCATTTCCATATTTGTCACCTCATATTCTAATCGGAATGTCAGTTAATTTTTTTTTAAATTCAAATTCATATGAACTGTTATTTACTCAATTTTAAAATTTCTTGTGAGAGTATAACCCATCGGAGGTAAGAATTCAGTGCTGCTCGAAAGGAAGGAGAATCTTGCGCCTTGATATCAATGGTTAAAACCTTATTTTCAGATTTAACCCCAGTAATAGTTCTATCTGATGGCGAATCACTGATTTCAGGTTTTATAGCTGATAAAACAACTTCAGCATCTTTTTCTGAGTCAAATTCGATTTCAAGCTGAGCTTCAACTTGTTTTAGGATTTTCATTCGCTTCATCTTGTAATTTACACTCATATATGTGGATGCGCGGACTGATTGGCTTACCATCCCCATCAAAGAACTCCATCATTGGAGTTGATTTCCTTTGGTGGGTTTTGATCCACAAACAATTGCAGTTTGATTCTTCTGAATTTTCCAATGGAATTTGAAAGATCTTAGATGCAATATCTTCTAATTCATCCACTTCACATCGAATGTATGTTTCGTCCTTTTGAATTCTCCCTTGGGGAAGAGAGAGATCTACGGCTAGTTTAAGAGTAGCGAATAGTTCACCATCCTCATATATTTCCATACCATTGGGATTTCCATTTTTTTCTGATATCACCGCAACCAGATTGGTTCCTACTTCACTGGCTTTTAAAAAAACATCTCGAAGGCTCATTTTTCCCCGGTTAACACAACGTGTTTTTGATACTCGTTCTAATCCGCGGCAAAATGTTCTTGTTCTTTGAGATGGCTTTCGGGAAGTGGTTATTAACATAAATCTAAAATTTATATGGAATTTAAGATTTATTCAAACCAAATTTAATCTTGGTATTGAAATATAGTGGAGTAATTATTTAGCGGGCTTTAACAACTCGCCGAACCTCAGGAACTTCTTTGAAGAGTATTCGGTATCGGCAACTGGGACATTTTGATTCTGTGTATCCTCTAATGTCTACGAGTGTATTGCATTTATCACATTTATACAATTATAAACCTCCAACAATCCTTTTAATATTTCTTGAGGCAGTTTTGCCCATAGGAGTGTTTGGTAGGTATGCTCCACCAGTGAAGACCGCGCCACATTTTCGGCATTTCCATATTCCTGCAGAAACCCTTTTAACTCCGGGTCGATCACACTGTGGGCAGGTATGGTTCTTTTTCATGTTTTCTTCAATGGTTTTCACGGTTCTCTTTGCTTTCCTACCGTATCGGGGACCAAATCTCCCGGTAACACCTACTTTTTTTGTTCTTGCCATAATTATCACCTTATTAATTTGTTAAATTGATCCGAAAAGCTCAGGTAAAAATTAGAATGGGAATACACTCTAAAATACCTGTTGGGTTCATTTTAATATAAACACCCTATTTATTTTATTCTTTTGGAATTGACTTTCGCAGTTCTTTGGTTTTTTCCTGAGCAATTTCAATGGACTTTAAGATTTCTTCACGGGTTAAAGGCACTGATCCTCCTTTTTGCATGGCACATATACTGCCATCAACTCTTAAACCTATGGATATTCGTGCATCTAAAACATCGTCCTCTTCCAGTGAGGGATCAGCTACCAGTTCTCCGCCAATCTTGGCCAGGGTGCACATGAGTGGCTGTTCTTTAATTGGAATTGGAACCATCTTTTCATAATCGATTACAACTTCATCTCCTTCAATGGTGGTACTTGGAATTTTAGTGTTTGATAGGGCGGCCAAACTACCCAGTACTGCAGCATCCATAAGGTTGCCATCGTAGTCCACAATATGAAGGTCCAGGAAAATCATCCATACCTTCTTTCCAGGGATGATAACCAATTTTTCTAAGTCTAATACTTCTCCTTCCCTTATACAACGGTCTGTGACACGTGCTAACTCTACTGAAGTTTCATTGGGAGGTCCTGCTTCAAAGTTTGGTGCTGCCATTGGAAGAAGTTCGGAGTTAGTTATCAAAACACCGACGTTGGGAGTGTCTGGGAAAGGTTCACCAATCTGTGGTTTGGCTCCCACTACAATTTGAGTTTTGCCTATTTTTACACGGGCTGAACCTTCTGCTTTTTTTATTATACCAGTTTCCAGACTTATTTCACGGTACTGGTCCAATGCCCTTCCATCTGCTCTTTCTCCCTTCTGTATAAGATTAACCACACTTTCTTTAATTATCTGTGGAACTATGCTCTGCACCATTTTAATCACCGTACCTATTCTTTATGGCGTTTTTTTGTTCCTCGCTGATGATCTGACATCCTTTTATAGCTAGATCAAGTGCTTGTTGGAATTCATCTGATGTGAGGTGTCCATCCATTTGTAGCAATGTTATGTCTCCTGTTCTAGGCATCATGGCTATTGGAAGGTCAGCTTCTCCTTCTTTATCTTCCCATTCTGAAAGGTCCATTATAACTTGTCCGTCAGATTTACCGGCTGCACATGCTGCCACCATGTCTCTCATTGGGATACCGGCATCAGCCAAGGCAACTGATGCTGCTGAAATACCGGCACATCTGGTGCCTCCTTCAGCTTGGAGTACTTCAATGAAAATGTCGATTGTGGATCTTGGGAATTTTTCAAGGAAAACAGACGGATTAAGTGCTTCGGTAGTGATTTTGGATATTTCCACTGATCTTCGGTCTGGTCCGGGTCTTTTACGATCTTCCACTGAGAATGGTGCCATATTATATCGGCATCGCAGGATTGCCATGTTGGGTTTTAAGAGGCGACGTACATGTAACTCTCTTGGCCCATAAACAGCTGCCAGAACCTTATTGTCACCTATTTCCAAGTATGCTGAGCCATCCGCCCTTTCTAGCACACCAGCTTCTATTTTCAAAGGCCTCATTTCATCGAATGCTCTGTCATCCGGCCTTTTTTTAGTTCCAGAAGTAATTAAACTTCCTTTATTACTGTTCCCAATTAATTTACTGGTTAAAATAATAATCACCCCTTATTGAATAAGTTCTTCTTCAAAATCCTCTTCTTTGTTTGTTTTCTCAGTTTTCTCAGTTTTTTCCCCGAGAAGTTCAAATAACATGTTTTTTATCCTATCAGTAAGGCCTGAAGTGTGTGCTTCTTCTTCGATGGTTTTTATAACCTTTTGAACAATCCTTTCCATTTCGGGTTTTCCTTTAACCCAGACAACACCGTTTTGACCTACCACAACTTCACATTTAGTCTGGTCTTTGATCATGTTGATCATTGACCCTTTTTTTCCTATAAGTCGGGGCACCTTGGTGGGGGTTATGTGTATTAGGATTCCACCTCGGAATTTACCCAGCCCTCTACCTTTTAGACCGAGTTTTACTTTTTTAACTTCATCAACATCCACTACTCTTAAGAATAAAACATCCCCTACATCAAACGCCCTGTTTAATTCTCTTTTTTCCTTACCAAAAACTTCAGCAGCGGGTAATATTCCTGAATAGGGTGAGTTTATGTCCAAGTTCCACATGGAAAATCGGATGTCACTGATTTTACCAATGACCACATCCCCTCTTTTGGGAATGTATTTGCTCTGTAAGGGTATTACGCTAATTTTTTTGTCCCGAACAGCTACCAGGCCCACCAGGGAAGAACAAACTTTGTCTGCATCCTTAAAAGTTCCTCTACCTGAATGAAAATCTCCTTCTGCCAGTATTTCACCTGGAACTACAATTTGTTTATCTTCTATTAGTAACACGTTTTGCCTCCTAAATTACAGGCTTAAAAAAGAAGTTTTTTTTTATAATAGTTTAGTTTCCACCTTTCCATGGGTGATCTCTGAGAGTTTCTGATAGAAATTTTCCTGCATACCACCAGGGATTTCCACAATTGCTACCCATGAGCCATCTTGTTGCCATTCTTCTTTCATTATTTTGCCAAATTCGGATATAATCCCATAAGCTTTCCCAGAGTCTTCTCCAGGTATGCGAATAGCCACTTTTACCTTTTCAAGATTTATTGGTATTAGTCGACGGATGGCTTTTAATGTGATGTTTACTTGTTCATCCACACTTTTAAATGGATCAACCCTGATTTTGGCTTCTTCCATTGCTATTTCTATCCTTCTTGCAGGGTGGGGAAGTTTTGTTTGAGGATTTATGGCTTCACGTGTTATTTTTGCTACGATCATCCTTCTTTTATCCTCCTGCATATCCCTTCGTTGTTGGGCGGTGAGTTGCACCTGCCCTTTACGTATGATGGTGGCAGCAGCCTCTAAGGGATCTGTTGTCTCAAATGCCTTGTTCATGGCATCTTCCGACGCTTTATCCCCCTTTTTGGCATCTTTAAAAACCTCTTCAACAGCCAGTATCTCTTCAATCTGAATATCTTCTCCCCTTTTAAAGTCAGATGCTAGATCCGGATCTACTAGAACCTCAAATCTTTCCCCATAATATTCTAAACGGGCTATAACTGCATCTTCAAGGGATACCATGATTATTCCTCTT
>ENA-UOOK01000031-UOOK01000031.1-fermentation-metagenome-genome-assembly--contig:-NODE-31-length-136296-cov-13.552249_pt1 | contig 136296 bp, 115 predicted proteins | sample MGYA00245777_ERZ724023 | MGnify/ENA primary metagenome ERZ724023 (study PRJEB28704, sample SAMN03018312) | fermentation metagenome | biome: anthropogenic terrestrial biome; feature: soil... | reverse complement strand
AGGTTCGGCCCGGGGGAAAGAGGCCGGATATGAGGCTGGATACCGTGCCGGCCAGAGCGAAGGCATAAAAAAAGCCGAATCGGATAATCAGAAAAGCCTTCAGGAGCTGGGCCGGATGATCGAGGAAGTGGAGCAGTCCAAAACCCGAATCCTCCAGGAATTTCAAGACGACTTACAGAACCTGGCAATTGCCATCGCCAAAGCTATTCTGAAAAAAGATCTCGAAATTGACGATGGGGCCATGCGCTCCATCATCCTGAATGCTATGGATGCTTATCGAAATCAGGGATGGGTCCGCATTTATGTTTCCAAAGATACGGCAGACATCCTGCTGAAAGCCGATAACAGCATTGTGGATGACTTGAAAGGCATTTCCGACAATGTCAAGGTTATTCCGTCGAGCGGCCTTGACGACGGGGGATGCGTGCTGGAAATGCCCGATCAGGTTATCGACGCAGGTGTCAGCAGCCAGCTGAAAAAGATTAAATCAGAAATTACTACAGCTATGGAATCAGAAAATTCGTAGAAATCCTGCAAAGAGGTGGAAAATATGGTGGACCTAAAAGCTGCATGCCGTGCGGTTCCGAAGATCAACCCGCTTCGCTACATGGGAAAAGTGAAAAATATCACCGGTATGATGGTGGAAGCAACGGGCATCCGCGCAAAAATCGGCGAGATCTGCGTGGTCGGCCGCACGGCCGATTCTAAGGGGGTCATCACGGAGGTTGTCGGTTTTAAGGACGGAAACACCCTGCTGATGGCTTACGGCGACGTAAGCGGAATCGGCCTGGGCAGCCTGGTGGAAAACACAGGGCACCGGCTGCGCGTCCCGGTGGGGGATTTCCTTATCGGGCGCACTATAGACGCCATAGGCCGGCCGATCGACGGGCTGGGCAGTTTCCATCCCCGGCAGTATTATGATATAGATGCATCCTATACTAATCCGCTGGACAGGCCCCGCATCAGCGAGCCGCTGCATTACGGCATCAAGGCAATCGACGGGATGCTGACTATTGGAAAAGGGCAGAGGATGGGAATCTTTGCCGGCAGCGGCGTGGGGAAAAGCACGCTGATGGGCATGATTGCGAAAAATGTTGAGTCGGACGTCAACGTGATTGCGCTCGTGGGAGAAAGAGGCCGTGAAGTCAAGGAATTCATTGAAAAGGATCTCGGCCCCAAGGGGCTTGCGCGTTCGGTGCTGGTAATCGCAACTTCGGACCAGCCTGCCATGTTCCGGGCTAAATGCCCTTCCGTGGCGACCGCTGTCGCGGAGTATTTCCGTGACCAGGGCAAAGATGTGCTTTTAATGATGGATTCCCTGACCCGTTTTGCCATGGCTCAGCGGGAGATCGGATTGGCTGCCGGGGAACCCCCTATTGCCCGCGGATACACACCTTCAATTTATGCTGCGCTGCCGAAGCTCCTGGAACGGAGCGGAAATTTCAAGACGGGTTCGATTACGGGCATCTACACCGTTTTGGTAGAAGGCGACGACACAAACGAGCCGATTGCGGATACAGTCCGCGGAATTCTGGATGGTCATATTGTCCTGTCCCGTTCGCTGGCTAACCGGAACCATTATCCGGCCATAGACGTGAATGCAAGCATTTCCAGGCTGATGACGGATATAACAACGCCGGAGCATCAGGCGCTGGCGGCCCGGATCCGGAATCTGCTTTCCGTATATTACCAAAACTATGACCTCATTTCCATTGGCGCCTACAAACCGGGGGTCAACAAAAAGCTGGACGAAGCCGTTGGAAAAATTGACGCGATTAACAGCTTCCTTCAGCAGAAGGTAGACGAGTCTTTCTCGGCGGAGGAAACCGAAAAATTGATGAAGGCAGTCTGATGCTATGAAAAAGTTTGTGTTTTCCCTCGAAAAAGTCCTTCGATACAAGCGGCAGATCCTCGGGATGCACAAAAACGAACTTGCGCGGCTTCAGGCGGCGCATACGGAGCTGGAAGAAGAAATAACCGGGCTTGAACGGGAATTCGGCAGCTTGAACCAGGATTTGGCCGGCAAGCTGAAAGCGGGGCTGGATCCGCGGAATGTGGCCGTATATAAAGTCTATCTTGCTAAATTAAACGACCGTGTTCAAGTGCTTTTTGAACAAAAGCAGGAACTCCTCAAACAGATTCAAGCCAAACAGAAAGAAATCGTTCGGATGAACAGCGGAATTTCCGGTTTGGAGCGCCTGCGGGATAAACAGTACGGGGAATATATGGCGCAGGATCGGAAGGAACAGGAAAAGTTTATTGAAGAATTCGTGGGAAGAAAAAACGCGGCAGAATAGCCGCTTAATTCCGCTGAAAGGAGGTGAAACAAATGGTACAGCAAATCAGTTTGGTAAAAACACCGCAGCCGGCGAAGGTTTCCACAGTTCAAAAATCCGGCAGCGCGGATTCCGAAACAGACAGTTTCAGTACAATCCTGCAAGAAGTTTCCCATACAAAGGTGCAGAAGCCGGAGAGCGGGAAACAGGATGCGGGAAAAACGCCCGAGGACAAATCCGACAGCACGGAATCCAAAAAGGCAGATTCCGCCAATGTGACGGTGGCTGCCGTATCGGTTCCGCAGAACGGCGCTCCCGTCCCTGCCGCGCAGGCGGCGCCGGAAGCGCAGGGTATGGATCTGCCGCTGAACCCGCTGCCTGCATCGGATGCAGAGGTACTTTCCGCTCTGCAGGCGGTTGGACTGCAGCAGGCAGACATTCAGGCAGAGCAGGTGTCGGTTCCTTCGCAGGCGGCGCCGGACCCGAAAAGCAGTGTGGCCGGCCAAAAAGCTGAGGCATCTTTGCCTCTTGCTCAGCCGGAGAAACCCCAGACCTTTTCGAACGTGCAGGCGCAGGCCATGAAAACAGGGCAGGCGGAGGCACAGCCATCCACTTTGGAGGCAGGTTCCGATCAGCAGGGAAAATCGGCTGTGAAGGCTGCTGTGGGTTCCTCCGGATCGGCCGTACAGCCGGAAACCGCCGGGCAGCCTTCCCAGACGGCTGAAGCCGTTCAGAATAACAGACAGACAGTTGGAACGGCAGAAACAGAGAAAGCGGGCTCCGGCAGCGTCAAGGCCACGGAGAAAAAAACCGATTCCGCAGCGGCGGCACAGCCGCAGTCCGTATCCAGCCTTTACTCGGACGGCAAAGTCGTGGTTCAGGTATCGTCGGACGGAGCGAAAACCAACTCATTATCTGCCGGGCGCCAGGTGGCAAATGCGGTTTCAGCCGGTATCAAACAAGGGAAGCAGGAATTTCAGATCGAGCTTTATCCTCAGTCACTTGGCAGGGTTTCGGTAAAACTGTCTTCGGAAGGCGGTATGCTGACGGTGGTGATTGAGGCTTCCAATCCTAAAACGCAAAGCCTGCTGATGTCCAGTTCGGGAGAAATCCGATCCATCCTTCACGCTTCGTCCGGGCAGGCCGTACAGGTCGCAAAGCCGGAGCAGAACGCAAATCCGAATGCCCAGTGGTATGCCCAGCAGGGCGGTTCCGGGCAGCAGTTCTCCCAACAGCAACAGCAGCAGGAAGCCGGGAACCGCAAAAACAACGTGGGCTGGTTCCGTATGAGCGGCGCTTCAGCGGTCAGCACAGGCGATTTTTTGGCAATGATCCGGCAGTCGGCCGGTTTATAACGGAAGAACGAAAGGAGGATGCAGAATGGATCTGCTTGGCATAACCCCGTACAGCGGGTCACTTTCAAAAGCATATGCAGCTGGTTCCGACGGTTCTTCCGGGGATTCGGCAAAATCAAGCTCGAGGACATCTTTAGGCGTTTCTGATTTTTTGCAGCTGATGGTTGCGCAGATGCAGAATCAGGGCATCGGCGGAAATTCAATGGACTCAAGCCAATATATTCAGCAGCTTCTGGATTTTACCATTATCCAGTCAATTCAATCATTAACGAATAACAACAGCCGGGAATACGCGGTGTCCCTCGTGGGCCATACCGCAACCGTTTCAAAATTCAATAGTTCTACCGGGAAGTTTGAAAGCGTCCAGGGAGTTGTAAAGTCCGTAGGGTTTGATTCCAGCGGAAACTGCGCCATCTCGATCAATGGACAGAATTATGCTTTATCCGATGTTATCAGTGTGCAGGACGGCGCCGCTGGTTCCGGCAGTACGGGCGGCACCGTTGATTCCGGCAGTGCGGACGGTTCTGATGCGGGCGGTACCGCGGATACCGGCGGCAGTCAAAGCGGTGCGTAAATGAATAACATACAGTTCCAGAGAAAGTATTCCGCCGCGACCAGCCCGGTTTACGGGACTCAGCTTTCCCCGGCCGGGAAAAAACAGCAGGTATCCGAAAGCAGAAACAGTGCTTTTGCGCAGGCCCTGCAAACAAATTTGCAGAAGAACGCCGGCGCACAGCTTACTTTTTCCAAACATGCGATCCAAAGGATGGATTCCAGAAAGATTGAAGTTTCCCCCGCTCTGGCGGCCAGAATCGGCGGCGCGGTTCAAAAAGCGGACAGCAAAGGCGTGAAGGAAGCGCTGATTTTAAGCGGAAGCACAGCCTTTATCGTCCATGTGCCGAGCCGGACGGTTGTCACCACCATGGACAGCGGGGAAATGAAGGAAAACATATTTACCCATATTGACGGGGCCGTAATTTTATGACCGGGCCTTTTTAAGGAGGTCATCGGGCTTTGACTGACAGAGAAGCCCGTGCGGTTCCCAACACGGAAAGGAAGAGAAATTCCAATGGCATTAGCAAGATGCATGACGTCCGCGATTTCCGGGCTGAAAGCCCATCAGGATGCAATGGATATTGTGGGCAACAACATAGCCAACGTCAATACGAACGGCTTTAAAAGTTCCGGCGCGTCGTTCCGCGATTCCCTCTACCAGACTCTTTCAGACGGCGGCGGCGACGACGCGGCAAACGGGCTGGCCGGCTCCAACCCTGCCCAAATCGGCTACGGCGCCTCCCTGTCCGGCGTGAACATGGATATGACCAACGGCGGCCAGAGCGCAACCGGCCGTGCCATGGACTGCTACATCAACGGCGGCGGCTATTTTGTGATTTCCAACAAAGGAACGGTAAGCAGCGGAGAATATTCAGGAACGGTGCAATATTCGAGACTCGGAGAAATGAAGTTTGACGATGCCGGCTATCTGACCGACGGCAACGGCAATTATGTATTGAGCGCTACCACAGCCAGCGGCTCCACTACATACTCTACGATTAAGCAGGACATCTCGAAGAAGTTAACCGATACGGCGATTGGCTCGGACGGCACGGTTTCATGGAAGGAAGACGGCACGGCAAATACGCCCAAGACCATTGCCATTGCGACTTTCCCCAACGATACGGGCCTCAAGCAGCTGGGCAACGGTTACTATGGCGCAACATCCAATTCAGGGGCTGCCACATACAGAAAGCCTGGCGAGGGAGATGCCGGAAAACTGGTCACCGGTGTGCTGGAGGCTTCCAACGTGGACCTGGCCACGGAGTTTTCCAACATGATTATCTATGAACGCGGCTACCAGGCCAACACCAAGATTATCACGGCAGAAGACGAAATGCTGCAGACACTTGTAAACATGAAGTAAACCGGACAGGCTTTCCTTCCCGGAAAAACCGGGAAGGAAACCATATTTTAAAATCGGCTGGGAGTGACAGGCTTTGATAGGACTGACACAGCTGGACGGCACGCCCTTTGTGTTGAACTGCAACCTGATAGAAAAAATTGACAATATTCCGGAGACAAAAATCACCCTGACTACAGGGAAATATTACCTTGTTACGGAAACCTGCGAGGAGGTTGTCCGGAAGGTTGTGGCTTACCGCAGGCACGTCCTGAAGGGCTGCTTTACCGTCCGCGTTCGCGGGAAAGAATAATTTCACGGTTGGAGAGTGCTTTAACATGGATTTAACAGGTTTGATTGGCTTCCTTGCCGGTCTTTTCCTAATCGGATTTGGCATAACTACCCACTTTTCCAATTTGGGGGCGATCAGCGGCTTTATTGACTATTCCAGTATGGCCATAACTTTCGGCGGGACAATCTGCGCAACCTTAATTGCTTTTCCCCTTTCTTATTTTAAGAAAATTCCGTCTCAGCTGCGGATCACAATGCAGAAGAGCCGGTACAACCCCAAAGAATACATTGCAACCATTGTGGATTTCGCGCAGGAAGCGCGGAAAAAGGGCCTCCTTTCACTCGAAGAAAAAGCCAATGGGCTGAAAGATCCGTTTTTGAGGGACAGCATCCTGCTGATTGTGGATGCCATAGAGCCAGCGAAAGTTCGGGAAATGCTCGACAATGAACTGGACAACCTGGAAGAACGCCATGAGGCCGGGTGGGGGTTTTATGAAAAATCTTCGACTTTTGCGCCGGCTTTCGGCATGATCGGAACTCTGATCGGATTAATCAATATGCTGGCAAATCTGGATATGAGTTCGGAGAAAGGCACAACCGCCCTGGCGCAGGGCATGTCCGTCGCCCTCATCACAACCTTTTACGGTTCTCTGTTTGCCAACCTCGTTCTGGTGCCGATTGGGAACAGGCTGCACGTTCTGCACGACGAAGAAATGCTTTGCAAGAGAATTGCCGCGGAAGGGGTTATTGCCATTCAGGCCGGCGAAAACCCAAAGCATATTGAGGAGCGGCTGAACGCGTTCCTGAACCAAAGTCAGCGCGGCAGCGGGACAGAGCCCAAAGAAGAAGAGGACGGGGCGGAACGCCGTTCCCAATAAATAAACTAGGCGGCCGGGGGTGAAAGCATGCGAAAGAGAAAAAAGCGACAATCACAGTGTGCAAACTGGCTGGATACATATTCCGATATGGTCACGCTGCTCCTTACCTTTTTTGTGCTTCTGTATTCCATGACAACGATGAACGAATCGAAATGGAAGAAGCTGGTTCAGGCTTTTCAAAGCCTGAAAGGGAATCCGGTTGCGGCCTCAACGCTAAGCATACCAAGCCAAATCGGAACAGATTCCAGCGAAGCGAGTTCCGCCGTCAGTATTGCACAGGTGCTGAATAGTTCCAAAGTAACGAAAGTCACGAATTTTGACGACCTTTACCCATATTTTAAACAGTATATTGAAAAAAACCATCTGCAAAGCGAAATCACACTTTACAAAGGAAATGATTATACCTTTCTTTCGCTCCGAAACAGCATTTTTTTTGACGGTGACAGTGCCGTGCTGAAATCGGACGGAAAAAAGATACTTGATTTTTTCTGTGATGCGCTGTCGGGGATTCCAAACCAAGTCGGAGAAATCCGTTTTTACGGGCATACGGCTCAGATTACACCAACCGATACGGCGGAACGGCAGGCATTTGACCGGGGCCTTTCTGATGACCGGGCTAAAAACGTACTGCTGTACGTCCAGTCGAAAAAGATTATTAGCGGGGCGAAAATGCAAAGCACCGGGTACGGAATGTACCGTCCGGTAGCTAAAAATGATACCGAAGCAGGCCGCGCTAAAAACCGCAGAGTCGAAATCTATATTTCCAAAACCGGCCATACGGAAGATGTTCTCCAAAAAGTGTATCAGGATATTCAGACGGCCAGCTCGAGCCCTTCTGCGGGAACATCCATTTCGCCAGGTTCTGCGGACTCGGGTCCTAAAAAATGAAAATTTTGCAGCCGGCCGGCCGCACGGGGTCCGGAACTGCATTTACATATAAGAAAAACGCTTCTGATTTTGTGCGGGGAATGGTGGTAGTTTATGGCTGAAGTTTTGTCACAGGACCAGATTGATAAACTTCTGGGGAGCCTGCAAAGCGGCAGTGCGGATATCAGCGAGATTGAAGAACGAACTTCCGCACAAAAAGTCAAAGAATACGATTTTCTTTCTCCCAAAAAATTCACAAGGGAACAAATCCGGTTTCTCGAAAATATCTTTGAAAATTTTTCAAGGCGCTTTTCCTCGCAGCTGTCTGGTCTTCTCCGGCTTAACTGTCAGGCTGAGGTCCTGCAGGTGGAAGAGGAGGAATTCCGCGAGTTCAGCAACGCCCTGAACGGTTCCGTGCTGCTGCCCGTGCTGGGGCTCCACAGCGAGGAATATAAAATCGACGATAAACAAATTCTCATGGAAATGTCGCGCCCGATTTCCTTCTGCATCATTGACCGGATGATGGGCGGAAACGGTTCCGGGTACCAGATTGACCGGGACTATACGGAAATCGAGATTTCCCTGATGGAGTATCTGTTTAAACAGATTACGGTTCTGTTAAAAGATGCGTGGAGCAATTATGTCAACGTGAATTTCAGCCTGGATTCCATTGAGACCAACTCCCAGATGATTCAGTTTATTCAGCCGGACGACTCAGTGGCGATTGTGGTTGTGCAGATGGAGCTGAACGATTTAAAAGGCAATTTAAACATCTGCCTTCCAGCCAGTTCGCTGGAAGAGATTTTCAAAAGGTTCGACTCCAAATATGTTAAGGCGTCTAAAAAAGACGATCCAAAGGAAATCCAGCAGCGCAGGGAAAATATCCTTACAACGCTGAAAGATACGGCCCTGACGGTTTCGGCCATTTTGGGGCAGACGGATGTCACGCTGAAAGATCTTTTGGAACTTCAGCGGGGAGATATCATCCCGCTGGATACGCCGGTTTCCAGAGGTTCCGTGATCGTTAAAGTAGAAAAACTGGATTGGTTCAGGGGGACTGTTGGGACAAAGAAAAAGAATTATGCGGTAAAAATTGAAAAAGTCATTCAGTAAAAATTAGTGAAAAGGGTGATTTTGTTGGGATCAAATGATGCAGGATTGCTGTCTGAAATGGAAATTGACGCAATTGGCGAAATTATGAACATCAGTCTGGGCTCTTCCGCGACTTCCGTATCCCAGCTGTTGGGACAGCCGGTGAATATTACGACTCCGGAAGTAAAAGTCATGAAGACAAGAGACTTTGATATCCAGACATACGAGCCGGCAATCGGGGTGGAAATCAATTACGTAAAAGGACTGGACGGGCAGAACATTCTGATCCTGAAAAAATCTGACGTTAAAGTGATTGTGGGACTGCTTTTGCAGACGGATTTTTCAGACAAAGAGTTTGTCCTTGACGAAATGAATATCGGAGCGATCTGCGAAGTAATGAACCAGATGATGGGGGCTTCTGCTACGGCGCTCTCCCAGTTTTTAAACCGCTCTATCAATATATCTCCGCCGAATTCATTTCAGATAGACGATTCCGACAAATTTAAGAGCAAGTATTTTAACGGCGATCAAAATATCGTTGCCGTTTACTTTAATCTGATGATCGGGGATCTTGTCAACAGCCAGTTTATTAATGTAATGCGCATTGACCTTGCCAAAGAGCTGATTGCCAATTTCGGGTTTGAGCAGCCGGAGACGGAATCGGCGCAGGCTGGGCAGCCAGAGTCCCCGGCACCGGCACCGCCTGCCGCTGAAGCTCCCCCGGCGCCTCCGGTACAGCCGCAGCCCGCAGCGGTGTCCGCTGCTTCCCCGGCGCCTCCGGTACAGCAGCCGCAGCCCGCAGCAGTGTCCGCTGCTCCCCCGGCGCCTCCGGTACAGCAGCCGCAGCCCGCAGCGGTGTCCGCTGCTCCCCCGGCGCCTCCGGTGACGACAGCGGCACCGCCAGGCCCTGCACAGCCGCCGGTTGTGCAATCCGCTGCCGAACCATCCCAGAACTACAGCGTTTCCAATGCTGTGTACCCCAGTTTTGATGCGGCGGATGTCAAACTGAATTCAAATGAAACCAACAATCTGAGCATGATCATGTCGGTTCCTCTGCAAATTACAGTGGAAATAGGCCGCACATCAAAAAAAATTAAGGATATTCTTGATTTCACTGCAGGCACCATTGTGGAACTGGATCGGCAGGCTGGTTCGCAGGTTGATGTATATGTCAACGGCAAGCCCATTGCCAAAGGCAATGTGGTGGTTGTAGATGACAACTACGGGGTCAGAATTACCGAAGTGATTAATAATAGTGAGATCTTGAAATTGGTTTAACCGATTTTCATGAGCTTATATAGTTTTAGGAGGTTCGACAATGGAGAAGAAAATAATGCTTGTAGACGATGCTGCCTTTATGCGGATGATGATTAAGGACACGCTGTCTAAAAATGGCTACACCAACATTGTGGAAGCAAACAATGGTCAGGTTGCCGTAACCAACTACCCGAATGAAAAACCGGATCTGGTCATTATGGATATCACCATGCCGGTGATGGACGGCCTGGAAGCCCTGAAAGAAATTAAGAAACAGGATCCCTCGGCCAACATCATTATGTGCTCCGCTATGGGTCAGGAAGCCATGGTGGTAGACGCCCTGAAGCAGGGGGCAAAGGATTTTATCGTGAAGCCGTTTAAAGCCGACCGCATCATGAAAGCTGTAAAAAGCATTATAGGTTGATGAAAATGACCCGCTATTTAAATGCCGGTTCGGATGTGCTTCCTCTTGTATTTACCCTGATTGCGGTTGCGGTTCTGCTCTATCTGTGCTACCTGCTCAGCCGTTTTATTGGCAAAAAAGCGAACAGGATAACGAGTTCAAATAATATCCGTATTTTGGAGAGAGTTGCCCTTTCACAGGACAAAGGCCTTGTGATTGCCGAGATCTGCGGCTCCTACTACCTGATTGGTTTTTCAAACGAGCGTGTAGAAATTTTAAAAGAGCTGGATGCTTCGATGATTCACGGAAAGTCTAAAACGTCAGAAGAACCAAACTTCTTTAGCGTTTTGAATTCTGTTCTTAAGGGGAGACAGGATCTGACGGAACATAACAGAGGACATAAGAATGGGAAATCATAAGCGGCAGTCTGGCAGAAAGTTTGCGGTTGCCCGTAAAGCGGCGCTGCTTCTGGCAGTATTTCTAGTGGTTCTTCTAGTAACACCGGTGCATGTTTCTGCAGCGACGTTTGGTGTGAATGTGAACGGCCAGAGCGCCAGCACCCTTCAAATTATTGAAATGATGACAATCCTGGCACTGCTGCCGTTTATCTTGATTATGACAACCTGTTTTGCAAGGATCGTCATCGTGCTGTCCTTTCTCCGGAATGCTCTTGGGCTTCAAAGCACGCCGCCGAATCAGGTAATCATCGGCATTTCGCTTTTCCTTACGCTGTTTATCATGTCTCCGGTTATTTCCAAGATCAACACAGAGGCGTACCAGCCCTACAAAGAGCAGAAAATTACGCAGGAACAGTTTCTCCGAAAAGCCAGTGCACCGCTCAAGGAATTCATGCTGAAGAACACCAAGAAAGAGGACTTGAACCTTTTTCGGGATTTGGCGAAGATCAAGAGTTCTGTCCCGGTTAAGGATCTTTCGATTACCGTTGTAATCCCGGCTTTTATGACTAGTGAACTGAAGCGTGCGTTTATTATCGGATTCCTTCTGTATCTGCCGTTCCTGATTATCGACATGATCGTTTCGAGTACACTGATGTCTATGGGCATGGTCATGCTGCCGCCTGCCATGGTGTCGCTTCCGTTTAAGCTGCTCCTGTTCATTCTGGTGGATGGATGGGATCTTCTGTTCAAGGCCTTGGCAACGTCTTTCAATTTGTAGCGGCCCTTTAGCCTGAAAGGAAAATGTAAATGACAATTTCGCAGATTATGCAAGTTATTAAGGCCGCCATGATCATGCTCCTGAAGGTTTCCGCGCCGATTCTGCTTGTCAGTATGGCGGTGGGACTGGTAATCTCCATTTTGCAGGCGGCAACACAGGTGCATGAGCAGACGGTGGCTTTTGTCCCGAAGATGGCCGCCATTGTTATTATTATCATCGTCATGGGTTCTTGGATGATCGAAAATATGAAAGACTTTACCGTTTACATTTTTGATATGATTACGAAGCTGAAATAAAAGGGACGGGTGAAAGACGCATGGATCTCGATTACAATTTTACTCTCCTGCTGATGATTTTCATGCGCATGTCAGGATGTGTCCTGTTCAACCCTATTCTTGGCAGAAAGAATCTTCCGGCGGTCATCCGCGTCGGCCTTGCCGCCATGCTGACGGTGTTTACTTATCCGTTTGTGCCGCATCAGTCGCTGCAAATCAATTCTGTTTTGGTAATGATGGTCTGCTGCATCAAGGAGCTTCTCATCGGCATGGCTGTCGGGTTTATCCTTCAGCTTTTCCAGTCGGTGATCATTATGGGCGGCGAGCAAATGGATATGCAGATCGGTGTTTCCATGTCGAAGATCTATGACCCTCAGAGCAATGTTTCCATGCCGCTTTCAGCATCTCTGCTCAACGCAATGCTTATTCTGATCTTTTTTGCAACCAACGCACATCTCACGCTGATTCGGGTGTTTATCAAACTGGGGGAAGCAGTCCCGTACGGAGATCAGATGATACCGCCGGGTGTGTTTGAAAGCCTGGCCGGGGCATTTTCACAGATGCTGATTTACGCCGTGAAGCTTTCCCTGCCCATCATTGCTATTGAAATGGTTACCCAGGTTGGCATTGGTATTATCATGCGGGAAGTTCCTCAGATTGATATTTTCACTGTTGAAATTCAGCTGAAAATTATCGTCGGATTTTTTGCAATCATCATTTTGGCCGCGCCGTTTGCTAATTTTTTGGAGGGACTGATTACCCTGATGTTCAATGCAATAAGCCGGATATACGCTATGCTGCTGTGAGCGGTGTCCAGGGAGGAATCGAATGGCCGCAGAAGAGAAAACAGAAGAAGCGACGCCGAAAAAGCGTGAAGACGAGCGAAAGAAAGGAAACCTGTTTCAAAGTACGGACGCTGTTGCCACGCTTTCCGTTCTGGTTATATTTCTTATCTTAAGAGCGGTTATGCCTTATCTCTACCGCTACTCAGCGGATTTTATGGTTCAGCATTTGGGTTATATTAAAACCACCGAGACTTTGAATACGCATTTTGCACTGGATATGTGCCGCGACGGCTGGGTGGCGATCCTTCTGCTTTCAGCCCCGGTTATGATTACGTCCGTTGTGATTGCAATTGTGGCGGCGGGAATTCAGACACGGTTTAAATTCTCCCATGAAAAAATTAAATTCAAGTTTTCCAACATCAGTCCCATACAAGGTTTTAAAAGGCTGTTTTCGCTGCGCTCCGTTATGGAAGTTCTCAAGTCAGCGGTTAAGATTGTCCTCATGGCTTATATCCTGTATGTTCAAATTAAAAAAATTAGTTCTCAATGTGCTTCCATGATGGGACAAAGCGTTCTGACGGGTACAACCGTCATGCTGGACGATATTATGGATTTGGTCATTCAGATGTCTCTGGCATTTTTAGCGATGTCGGTTTTGGATTATTTCTATCAAAGGTGGGAATACAATCGGAACATCAAGATGACAAAGCAGGAAGTTAAGGAAGAGTACAAGGAACTGGAAGGAAACCCGGAAACAAAGGGACGCATCCGGCAGATGCAGAGGAAGATGTCGCGGCAGCGCATGATGCAGCAGGTGCCTACGGCGGATGTTGTCGTGAAGAACCCGACCCACTATGCTGTGGCGCTGCGGTATAAAATTGACCAGGACAACGCGCCTGTTGTAGTGGCCAAAGGCCGCGATTATCTGGCGCTCCGGATTATAGCCGTTGCTGAACAGTGCGGCATTCCCACGAAGGAAGACCGGCCGCTGGCTCGGGCCCTTTACGCGGCGGTAGAAATTGACCAGGAAATCCCCCCTGAATTTTATACTGCCCTTGCTGAGATTATGGCGTGGGTGTTCCGGCTGAAAAAGGAGATGAAACGGTAATTGAAGTTTTTCAACAATATCATTTCGCTGTTTGTAATTCTCATTATCGCTCTCATCATTATTCCTCTTCCAGCATGGCTGCTGGATATGATGTTTATTATCAACATCACGCTGTCTCTATCTATTCTGCTGATGACGATGTATGTAAAGACCGCTCTGGATTTCTCGGTGTTCCCATCCATCCTTTTGATCTGTACGCTTTTTCGGCTGGCCCTGAACATTTCTTCCACCCGGCTGATCCTGACAAAATCCGGGGAAGCCGGGCAGGTTATTAAGACGTTCGGAAATTTCGTCTTACAGGGAAATGTAGTAGTCGGGTTTATTGTCTTTCTCATCATAGTCCTTGTAAACGTCCTTGTCATTACAAAAGGTGCCGACCGTGTCTCGGAAGTAGCGGCCAGGTTTCGCTTGGACGCTATGCCGGGCAAGCAGATGGCTATTGACGCCGATCTCAATTCCGGCTTGATTAACGAGGAACAGGCTCGCAAACGCCGTGAAGACGTGCAGCGTGAAGCTGAGTTCTACGGCTCTATGGACGGTGCCTGCAAGTTCGTCAAAGGCGACGCCGTTATGTCGATTATTGTTACGCTGATCAATTTTATCGGCGGTATCATCATCGGGATGGTGCAGGGCGGTAAAACATTTCAGGAAGTGCTGAATATTTATACGATTGCGACCGTCGGCGACGGGCTGGCGTCGCAGCTGCCGGCGCTTCTGGTGTCCACCGCAACCGGTATGATTGTAACCCGCGCTGCTTCCAACTCCACGCTCGGCCAAGATATTACCGAGCAGTTTCTTGCGCAGCCGACCGTCATTATGCTTACCGGTTTTGCAATCCTTGGCCTGTGCCTGATTCCGGGTATGCCGATTGTGCAGCTGCTGATTGTTGCGGCTGTGCTGATCGGGTCCGGGGCGAAAATCAGGAAAAAACAAAAAGAGGCGCAGATGCAGACAGCTGCGGCCGGAGCCGGGGCCGGAACCGCGTCGGGGGCAGCTCCGGTAAGCGAGGCGGACTATTACAAGAATATCGACAATATCTATAAACTGCTTCCCCTCGACGCGATTGAGATGGAATTTGGGTACAGCCTGATTCCTCTGGTGGATGAGCGGAGCGGAAGCAGCTTTATTGAACGGCTGGTCATGTTCCGTAAACAGTTTGCCACAGACATGGGTATGGTTGTTCCGCCTATTCGTCTGCACGACAATGGCTTGCTGAACCCGAATCAATATACCATTAAAATCAAGGGGGAAGAGGTTGCCCGCGGAGAAGTGCTGATTGATTATTATTTGGCGCTGGATCCGGGAAATCTGACAGGTGAAATTGACGGCATTGACACGGTTGAACCAGCTTATGGAATCCCAAGCAAATGGATTACACCGGATAAAAAGGACATGGCGGAAATTTACGGTTACACCGTAATTGATCCGCTGTCGGTTATTGTAACGCATCTTTCTGAAACAGTCAGAAAACATGCGCATGAGCTGCTTTCCAGACAGGACGTCAATGAAATTCTCGAAAATATGAAAAAACATAATGCGCCTTTGGTCAACGATGTTGTCCCGAACGTGATCTCACAGGCTAATCTCCAGAAGATTTTGTGCAATCTCCTTCGGGAAGGGATCCCAATACGAGATATGGATACAATTCTGGAAACCATATCCGACTATGCAGGCAGTGTGCATGACCCCGAGCTTCTGACGGAATATGTAAGGCAGGCGCTCAAACGCACTATAACAAGGAAATGGGCCGAAGGCGGCCAAATCCGCGTAATAACGCTGGACAGCAGCATCGAGAAGGAAATCATCAATTCCATCAGCAAAAACGAGCAGGGAACTTATTTGGCTCTGGATCCGAAGACAACACAGAAGATTATTACGAAACTGACCGAGTGCATTAAAAACGTAAAAGATGTGATCAGCACTCCCATTATCTTAACTTCACCGATTGTAAGGCTGTATTTCAGCAAACTTTTGCAGCAGTTCTATCCTAAGGCTGTGGTCCTTTCATTTAATGAGCTGGACAGCAGCGTACAGATTCAGGCTGTTGCCAATGTCACGCTGGGTGAATCGGTGGTATAATAAAGAAAGGAGCTGCCGCAGTTTTGAAAAAATGCGAAACGGACAAGGGAACAACGCAGGATCTCTGGCTGCGCTACAGCCGAATGAAAGAAATCGGAGTTCGGAATGAACTCATCAGCCGGTACAGTTATCTGGTCAAGTGCATAGCCTTAAAGATCGTAGGCCGCTACCAGTATTTTAACTACATGGAAGACATTATCAGCGAAGGGCTGATTGCTTTAATGAATGCCATTGAAAAATTTGACGTTTCCAAAAACGTGAAATTTGAAACCTACGCATCTATCCGAATCCGCGGGGCCATGATTGATTACATACGCCGACAGGACTGTTTTCCCCGCCGGCTGAAAAAAATAGCCAAAGACATTAACAGCGCAGACGAGGTTCTGAACCAGAAACTGGGGCGTTCACCAACGGACAGGGAACTTGCAGCATACTTGAATTTGGGACTGGAAGATTTTGAAAAAATGCTGGCTGAGACCTGTTCGCTGAATATGCTTTCATTTGAGGAGATCGTCTATGAAAAAGGAATCGAGAACCTAAAACTGAATGGTGCCGGTGACATTCAAGGCCCGGAACAGGTTATGGCAGAAAAAGAATTTCAGGCAGTCCTTGCAGAAAACATTGAGCAGCTGGATGAGAAAGAAAAAACGGTGATAGCACTTTACTATAAAGAACAGCTGAAAATCAAGGAGATATCGGGAATCCTTGGGATCAGTGATTCCCGGGTTTCGCAGATTCACTCCAGTGCCCTGCGGAAACTGAGAAAGAGTTTAAATGGATATTTAAAACAGTAACGCGGTTTTTACCCGCGGGTGAAAGGGGATCTTCCCAAAGATGGTACGGGGATTTTACACATTGGCATCCGGTATGCTGACACAGAACAGAATCCTGGACGCAACCAGTAACAACCTAGCGAATGCTGAAACGTATGGTTTTAAAGCCGATCATGTCACTTCCAAGACATTTGGGAATATGGTGATTGACCGGATTGACAGCCAGAAGACGCCGATCGGGACGGTTACTCTGATGAATACGGCAGACCGGGCCGTAACCGATTATTCTCAGGGAACGGTGGAAGAAACCGGCCGGGATTTGGATTTTGCCATCCATCAGGACGGCTTTTTCGCGGTTCAGGGCGACGACGGAACTGTTTATACCCGGAACGGAAGTTTTAATATTGACAGCGGCGGGTACCTTTGCCTGAGCGGAAAAGGACGCGTCCTTGGCCGTGGCGGGCAACCGATTCATCTCGGAACCGACCAGGTCCAGTCGGACGAAATGGGGAATCTCTTTGTCGGAGGAAGGCAGGCTGGCAGCCTGGGAATTTACCGTTTTGCCGACAATCAGGCATTAGAAACCGTTGGAGAAGGGATGTACCGCGGAAACGGGGCAGTTTTGGTGCAGAATCCGCAGATTTTATGGAAAAGAGTCGAAAATTCCAACACAGATCTCGCCAAGGAAATGACGGATGCAATTTCCGCTCAAAGGGAGCTGCAGTCCTGCTCTCAAGCGATAAAAATATATGATCAGATTCTGGACAAAGCCACAACGGAAATTGGGAAAGTTTAATCGAAAGGAAGGTGAATGAACATGATGACGTCGTTTCATACGGCGGCCGTCGGAATGATGGGGCAGCAGGAAGGATTAGATGTAACAGCCAATAACCTTGCCAATTTATCAACGGATGGCTACAAGACAGACAGGGCAGCATTTTCCGATTTGCTTTATACCAACATGAAGCAGGAAACAGGGGCTTCTTACTTAAAAGCCGGTTCAGGCAGCAAGCTGTGGAAGACCGACACGTCTCTTGACACAGGCGGCATCCGTCAGACCAGGGGAGATTTCGACTATGCTCTGCCCGACAGCCGCAATTTTTTTGCCGTGCAGACAGCGGAAGGAATCCGTTATACGCGGGACGGCAATTTTCAGAAAGCACTGGGCAGCGACGGCCTTTATTACCTGGCTGATACGGAAGGCCATTATGTGCTGGACAAAAATGGCAGAAACATTGCGGTGACCGAAGGGCAGCAGCCGCAGACCCCCGGTGTCTTTACGTTTCAGAATCTGGACGGTCTGCAGAAAGCCGGGGACAGCTTTTTTCAGCCGACAGCCCGTTCCGGGCAAGCGCTGGTTCAGCCGGATGCTACAGTCAAAAAGGGGTTTCTCGAGTATTCCAATGTAGATTTGTCCAAGGAGTTTTCCAACATGATTTCACAGCAGCGGTCTTACGAAATGGACGCAAGAATCGTGCAGATGTCTGACGAAGTTATGCAGACAGTTAATAACCTGCGCTAATTCGGGCACAGGTTGCAGTTTGAAGAGGAGATGTTATTGAGATGAGCATGGTCAAAGAAGCTGCAAGCCAGAATGAGGAGGAAGAGGAACAGCCGAAAATCAATGTCCGCGTATCGGATGATAAACTGACAGCTTACCTGAATGTGGAACTGTCCAAACCCAGCCAGACCGTTACATATGATCAGGTGATGGCCTGCCTGAAGGAACAGGGAATCGTTTATGGGATCTGTAACGATTCCATCCGGGATTTCTGCGAGAATAAGAAATACTTTCTGGAAATTCCTTGCGCGCATGGAATTGATCCGATTGATGAAACGGATGGGCAGCTGGAGTACCTGTTTGACAGGAACCAGAGCCGCTTGCCTGCGGAGAGGGAAGACGGGACAGTCGATTTCCGGGATTTGGGCCTTGTGCAGAATGTATCGAAAGACGATGTTCTCTGCCGGATTCTTCCGCCGGCTCCCGGAAAAGACGGAACTGACGTTTTCAATCAGCCGGTTGCCTATAAAAAGGGAAAGCTTCCAAAATTTCCTTCCGGGAAGAATACCGTAGTTTCGGAAGACGGTCTTACGCTCTCCGCTGCAATTGACGGATGTATTGAGTATAAAAAAACTATTTTGAATATCAATGAGGTCTTTATCGTCCGCGGAAATGTAGACAGTTCTTCCGGCAACATTGATTTTCTCGGCTCCGTAGTTATCAAAGGCGACGTCCTTGAAGGCTTTTCGGTAAAGGCAGGCGGCGATATCTCGGTTCGGGGCACGGTAGAAGGCGCAACGCTGGATGCAGGAGGTAATATCGTCATTTCGGAAGGAATGAACGGTATGGGCAGGGGCAAAGTTCAGGCCAAGGGAAATATCACTGCACGGTACTTTGAAAATGCTACAATCCAGTGCGACGGAGATGTTTGTGCCGATGTTGTCATGAACTGCAATATTACATCCGGTCATTCTGTTCGGCTGAGAGGGCGGCATGCTCTGCTCGTCGGCGGCACGTGCCGCGCAGCCCGGCAGATTTATGCCAAAACGATTGGAAGTTCCAGCAATGTAAGGACCGAAGTGGGTATCTGCTCTGAAATTCTGACTCACCTTTTGGCAAAAGATTCAGAAGAAACAGGAATTTCGGAAAAGCTGGAAAAAGAAAGGGAAAAAGAAGAGACCCTGCGCAAACAGATTGACCTTTTGTCTAAGGTCATTTCAACAACGGGCAGGCACTTGGGAAAAGCGAAACTGATGCTTCGTCAGCTTTTGGAGAATGAGAAGAATTCAGCTGCACAGATTCAGGAACTCGAAAAGAAAGCTGCACTGGAAGAAAAAATGAAGAGTGAATCCCCTGCGGATTACAATATTATTGGCTTAAAAGTAATATATGCAGGAACCAGGCTGGTTATTGGCAGTTTTACAATGGATTTGACAAATGACTACAGCAATACAAAGTTTTATGCAGGCAAAGACCAGATTGTGCAAGGGCCGGTGCTGCCCTCCGACCGGGACAGCTAGCGGCGGATCTGTGTTGTCCGCATGACTAAAATCATACTGAGAGGTGCAAAATGGCAATTAAGGATTTAGGCCAGCTGAATGAAATGCACATAGATGTTTTGAAGGAAATTGGAAATATCGGCGCTGGGAATGCAGCGACTTCGCTGGCACAAATTTTAAACCAGAAAATTGATATGGTGACCCCTAAGGTTCGGATACTGGATATTGCCGAAGCGGACAAAGCCCTCGGCGGGCCTGAAACTCCGGTGGTTGCCATTTTGGTAGAACTTTATGGTGATATTCGCGGCATTATGATGTTTGTGGTTGGGGAAAGTTTTGCCAAATCACTGATGTCCGGCCTTTTAGGGGAGGAAAAACCTGATTGCCTGCATCTTTCCGATATGGAGAATTCTGCTTTTTCTGAGATTGGCAATATCATGATCGGTTCTTATACCGCAGCGATTGCTTCCCTTTCTAATCTTGAAATCAAAATTTCGGTGCCGGCTGTTACGGCCGATATGGTTGGATCACTTTTGACTGTCCCCGCAGCGGAAATGGGTTCACTTTCTGACAAAATTATTTTTATTGAAGATGACTTTGTCAATTCCGGCAATACGATCACTGCAAACATGATGCTGATTCCCAGCCTTCAGTCATTAAGTAAATTAATGAATAGTTTGGGGATTACATTATGAGCGATATAATAACCATAGGAATATCGGACATGCAAATTTCAGTAAGCCCGAGTGTCTTTGTGACTTATGCCCTTGGTTCCTGTGTGGGTATCTGCCTGTATGATACCCAGAAGAAAATAGGCGGGCTGGGGCACATTATGCTTCCCCACTTTCCGGTGGATAACCCGAATGATCAAGTACACCGCTATGCGGACACATGCCTGCCGGCCATGATTAAAAAAATGGAAAGCATGGGGTGTCTTCGATGCAGAATCGTGGCCAAAATTGCCGGTGGGGCAAAGATGTTCAATGTGGCTGATGACAGTGGATTCGGCAATATTGGCAAGCGAAATGTAGAAGCCGTAAAAGAAACGCTCAGCAAATTTCAGGTCCGCATCCTCGCTGAAGATACGGGCCTGAATTATGGCCGGACTGTTTATTTTTATACGGAAGACGGTTCCATGGTTGTCAAGTCCTTTGCCAAAGGAACAAAAACATATTGACCGCGCACAGCGTTAGGAATATCTGCCGCTGCGGTTAGTGCTGCGCAGGTGTTTCTGCAAACGTGCACATTCCCGGCTTATTCTTTCGCGTGCCTCGCTGTCCATGGCAAGAATATTCTGAAGAAGATTTGAGTTTTTGATTCCGCATTGAAGCAGTTCCTGTTCCTCAGCACGGCAGTTTTCTTCGGAAAACGTGCCGCGCAAAATTTTATGGAGGCGCTCCTGTTCTGTTTCAGGCAGTTTGGCGGTTGTTCTGGCGATCAGGCCATTGCATTTTTTCAGCCGGTCAATAAAAATCTGACGCTGTTCCGGCAGGTTCTCCAGCTGAATATCGGCCTGGCGGCTGCGGACTTCAATCTGCGCAGTGATATCTGAAATCTTTGTCAGTAAAACAGTCTGCTGACAAACGTATGGAAGCAACTCTTCATGATAATCCATTAAAAGCGTATCCTTTCAGGTTTTCCGTCCTGCGGCCTTTTCTCCAGGCTGGGAACGGAGCTTTTTTTCTGCCTGGACCCACGTATCGCGCAGTTCCTCAACCTTTGGAACAATTTTATCCAGGAGGGAAGCGTCCCCGGACACATTAACTTGGATAATCTGCCCTACCATGTAGGTATAAAGCCGTTCCAGCGTTTGAGAGAGTTCATATTTCCGGTCAAGAATGACGATCAGATAATTAAGAATACTTCTGCATTTTTCAGTACATTTCTGTGCCGTCGCCGTATCCTTTTTTTTAAAAAAAATTGAAGCGTATTTTAAATTTTTGATCAATTCATCATACAGCCGGATGATCAGTTCTCCCCGGGACATGGTATTGATTGCCTGCTCCTGGTATTTCATAATCAGGTCGCTGCTGTCGCTCATAATTGTCCTCCCGCTTTAAATTCTGTTTTAAGATTCTGTCATGCTGGTAAGATAAGTATACTGGGAGTTTAGCACGTTTAGTTTTGTTTCCATTTCTGTGAACTTGTTCAGCCAGCGATCCTTTTCGGTTTGAAGCTGGCTTTTCAGATTAGTGATCGTCTTTTCATATTGAGAAACCCGGGTTGACAGCTGGCTGTTGTCGGCACCGGTTGAACTATCACTGCCGGCAATATTGTAAAGTGTGCCGCTTGTTCCGTAAACGCCGATGTTCTTTTCAAGGACCTTTTTGATTTTCGACGAAATACCGTCTGTATTGGTAAATAACTGGCTGACTCTATCCGGATTACTTTTCAAAGCGCTTTTCAGTGTAGATTCAGAAATCGTCAGTTTTCCGCCGTCGGTGTAGTCTGATGAAATTGAAATACCAATTTCCTGAAGAGATATTCCGGTTGAGGTGACGGTTTCTTCCACCGCGGAACGCATATCAGAGAGAATGGAATTCAAGGTATTATCATTTTCCAGAAGCCCCTGCTTTGCCTTTTTATTCCACTTGTCGATTTCGTCGTCGGTCATATCTTTTTTATCAGCGTCTGTTAATGGTTCGTATGAATCGTTTTTTCCGGATTCGGAATTTAAGCCGTAAGGTGTCTGCGATGTATAGGTATTGGCTTTATCGACAATTTTGTTGTATGCATCCACAAAATCGGAGATCTTTTTGTACAGGTCGTCCACATCATTGGAAGCGGTAAATTTAACCGGACTGTCGCCTTCTTTTGTTGTTCCGGTTACGGTCAGGGTGACTCCGTCCAGTGTGGTTGTATTGGCCGTGCGGGTAATGGTCTGGGAGTCGCCGCCGTTTAGGGAAACCGACATTGTCAGGTCTGTGCCTGCTGTGAAATGCACCGTATCGCTTAACTTGGTGTCGCCGCTGTATTTCGTGGAATCTCCAGTGATAGAATAGGTTGTTCCATCGGTGTTTTGAACAATCAGTCCATTGCCTGCACCAGCTAATTCAGCGAGAGTGGAATCCGGCTGAATCACAGTCGTTGAAGATTTGGAAGCTTGTGCCATATTCAAGCTATCTACCGCGCTTGTTTTCGTTACAGTTAATTGAGAATCTGTAGAAGTATAGTCGGACGTATTGAAAGTCAGCTTTCCGTCATTTGTGTACCCTACAATAATTTTTCCGTTCAATGTGCTGTTCTGGTTAATGGTGTTTTGGACGGCTATCGCCATATCGCTGAGAGAATCAAAATTTTGATTCGCGTCAATTGTAATAGTTTGTGAATCACCGTTGCCAATCCGAAAAGTATAGGTTGAATTTTCGGTTCCGGTAGTATATTTGCCATCGGAGTTTTTGGCAATTTTGCCGGTCTGAATTTCGGAAATACCATAATTGTTAATTCCAAACAAAGATGCAAGGTTCCCGCTTTTATCGGAGATTGATATTTTTCCCTGCGCGCCGGTGTCATCTGCTGTGATGCGGAATTCATTCAAAGTCTGCGAATAGGAAATGTTGACACCCGCGTCTGTATCGTTGTTGATGGTGTTCAGAACGGTGTTCAGTTCCGTATCTTCACTGAACGTAAATGTTTTCCCGCTGACTTCAATTTCATACCCGGATACTTGCTGGCCGTCAATGTTGACGGTGCCAGCCTGAAGCGGGATGCTCAATTCACTGGAAAGGTCTTTCAGTGTTTTACTGGTTTCGGTGCGGTTGGTTTCGCCGGTTTCAATCCGCAGGGCGCCGTCTTTTCCCAGCACACTGCTTGAACTGGAAGAAGAAATCTCTAAGACGGAAGTGGAATCGGAAGGGGTTGTAAAAGTAAGTTTTCCGCCATCCATACCGACTGTAATTTTTCCGCTCCCATAAGCCGCGTCAAGTTTCTGCTGCAAATAGTTTTGGATGCCGTCTGCATCGGTATAATCAGAATATTGTGATTCTTCACTGGCGTCAAATGAGATGGTCTTTTTAATGCCGTTTAAATTAAACGTAACGGTGGAACCGGCCAACGTATCGCCAAAATAAGATTTCGTCAAAGCGGCTCTGTCTACTGCGTTTGTCGCAGTATTGCTATCCACGGCAAAACCGCCAAGGCCGTCCAGCAAATGAGACGAACCGCCGGTAACAGAAACCGTTTGATCCGCACTAAATGAGATTTTTCCGTTTGTTGTTGTTGCTGTAAAATGTGTATCTTTCAGTCCTGCCGTTTCGCTTGCCAGTTTATTGATCCGGTCTACAACTTTCTGGGCTGCGGAATTCGGATCGGTGGCGGAAGAAAGATCCAGACCGCCCAGCGAAAAAGAATAAGTTGAATTCCCCACCTTCACATTCAGGTAGGCAGGGGAGGATATGGACTGATTGAACAGTTTGCTGCTGGTTACGTTGTCAGCGCTGCCGCCAGCGTTAATCGATTCCGAGGAAGTAAGGCTGGTGCCGCTGTTACCCGGATTAAAGCCCAGCGCCGCCAGAAAATCTTTTCCCGACGTGTCATCCTTTGAGGCCTCATAATCGCTTATTTTTACGGTCGATTTGCCGTCGGTCGATTTCAGCGTCAGTTTATTATTTGCAACGGTGAACTCGATGTTGCCTTTCAGGCCGCTGGTATCCCGGATCTGATCGTTCAGGCCGTCGGCAAGGGTTTGCAGGTTTTGCTGGGAAGTTGTGGCCGAATCCAGATTGACACTGCTGCTGAGGGTAACGGTATAATCAATCCCAGCGTATGTGATGACCATGGATTTTCCGCCGACCGTCGATTCTGTCCAGCTGTCGCGGAGCGTTCCCGACGTGATATTTTCTTTTGATACCAGGTTGCCGCAGTTCATCGAAGCAGCTTTTGCCAACTGGTTTATGCTGTTAATAACGACATTTCCCGCGTCGGACGCGGCACCCGTGGCGCTGACCAGGCTGGATGAGCTGACCAGATCTTCTGAATCAAAAAAAGTGGAACTCTGAATATTTGTACTGTTGCTTGCGTAGGAAAAATATGTGTCGGAAAAAGTTTTCATCAAGGATTCGACTTCGCGGTACATTTCTTGTTTCCATTTAACTTTTTGTTCCGACTGCTTCTGTTTAGTGATTTTGCTCTGCGTTTTGGATGTCAGAGCTTCAATCAGCTTTTGAGTGTCCAGACCGGACATCAGTTGCGAACCGTTTAGGCGCGTAGTTCCCCCGCTGGTATAAAAAGAGTTTACGGATGATGACGATGTTGTACTCATAGCGTTCCCCGCTTTTCAATCAAATTATCTTTTAATCAAATTTATCCTTTATGTCTCTATAACATATATCGTACCGGATTCGGAAAAATTTATAGGATTTTTCCTACAGTTTCTGAATCCCATAAAAAAGCCGGACGGTTTTCCGCCCGGCTTTTTATAGGATACAAATCCTTTTGGTGGTTTGATCAGATGTATTTATCGTCGACAGTAACAGGTTTTGCCGCGGCTTTCGCAGGTTCCATTTTTTTGGGGGCGGCTTTCTTCTGCGCTGCCGGAACCTTTATTTGCTTGAAAGCGGCCGGAGAAGCCCCTTTGTCGGCTCCATTCAATTTCAAGTTTTCAAGAGAATGCATAAGGGCCTTTGACTGCGCAGCGAGTTCCTCGCTTGCGGCGGCACTTTCCTCTGCCGTTGCAGAGTTGGTCTGAACAACTGCGGAAATCTGCTGTACGCCTTGATTAATCTGCCCGATGGAAGTCGCCTGCTGGTTGGAAGCCTTTGAAATTTGTCCAATCAGTTCATTTGCATGAGTGGATGCATCCAAAACTTCCTTAAGTGTTTTTTCGGTAGAATCTGCAATTTCACTGCCGTTACTAACAGCTTTCACTGAATTTTCAATCAGATCGGTTGTATTTTTCGCCGCTTCGGCACTTTTGCTTGCCAAATTACGCACTTCGTCAGCTACGACAGCAAATCCTTTGCCGGCGGAACCCGCGCGTGCGGCTTCTACAGCGGCATTTAAGGCGAGAATATTCGTTTGGAATGCAATGTTATCAATGGTTTTAATAATATTGCCGATTTGTTTGGAAGTTTCGCTGATTTCCGACATAGCCTCAACCATAGCATCCATTTCATGATTGGCTTCTTTCAGCTTATCTTCTGCAACAGAAGAGACACGGCTGGCTTCCGCCGCGTTGGATGCGTTATCCTTGACATGTTCGGAAATTTCTGTAACCGTTGCAGAAAGCTGTTCAATAGAGCTTGCCTGCTCGGTTGCGCCCTGTGCAAGCGCCTGCGAACCGCTTGCCACCTGCTGGGAACCACTGGCCGTTTGCTCGGAGGCATTCTTAACATTAATGAAAATGGCGTTTAAATCCTTTGTGATGCGTGACAGAGCATCACCAATTTCACTCCACTCGCCTTTCCAAACATGGTCGTTTTTATAAGTTAAATCCCCTTTGGCCAGAGAATCAAGTGAAATTATAAGGGCCTGAATAACAGTTTGCATTTTCTCAGAGAAAGAATTAACAGTGCTAGCTGCTTGTCCAATTTCGTCATTGGTACTGTCGTCAATATGGACGTTCAGTTCTCCAGCTCCCAACCGGTTTAAGCTGTTTTCCACTTCTTCCAGAAGACGAAAGCTTTTTTTCGATGAGCGCAGCACATAAGAAATAATGATGGCTGCCATGGCAATTAGGTAAATTACCACGATAGGAACAAAAATTTTTTCAGCGTTTTTCAGCATTTGGTGGGTGGTAAGAATCAGCGTTGCAATAGTAGGAATAACCATCAGAACCAGCGTGAAGAGAACCGTTCCCACTAGTTTTCCACGCAAAGATTTGTTTTTTCCCGAGTTCATTTTTAACTTCCCCTTTTCCGGCCCAAATAAAGCCGTTTTTAATCTTTTTTATCAGGAGACTTTTTTTCGGAAGGCTCCGGAGCAGATACGGTATTTTTACCGGTTTGCCGCTCTTTGGTTCGATTCGCTGCGGCCTGTTCCTGTGCCGTCTGAGAGACCTGTTCAAATTCGCTTTCGGACAGGATCTTGGAAACATCAAGAAGCAGAACCACTTTTTTGCCGATCTGACCGATCCCCATCAGGTATTTATTGGTAGTCTCACGGGAGACCTTCGGCGCAGGAGAAATATCCTCTTCTCCAATATCTGCCACTTCATCCACAGTATCCACAATAAAACCGATATAAGCTTCCGCTATACTGGTTACGATAATGCAGGTATTCTCATTATAAGCGGCTTCCGGCTTTTTCAGCCGCAGGCGCATGTCAATTACCGGTATAATATTGCCGCGCAGATTGATAACCCCTTTAGCGTAAGCGGGAAAATCGGGAAGAGGGATAATCTCCTGCATACTGATAATCTGCACGACGTCAGAGATGGGAATGCCAAATAACTCACCGTCGGTCCAAAATGTCAGATATTTGTCACTTCCTGCTTCTTCCTTTTTGCCCGGTGAAAGTTCCCTTTCTGTATTTTGCAAATCTTTTCACCTCATCAATAGTTTTTAATCTGCATAATCTGCAAATTGCATTTTTGTCTGCTGCCGCTTTATTGCGGGTGGCTTTCCCTTATTTGACGGATCTGCCTGCGCTGGCAGTCGAACAAGTATTTGCACAGCAGATCATAAGGCTTTCCGCTGTTGCCGATGTACTCGCAGCCATAACCGTTTTCCGTATTCATATTCACCGCCGTTTTGCGCAGAATTTTACACTTCAGAAAAATTTCTGCTTGGTATGGATTTAAGGTGACAGCAATACAGCTGCCGATTGTCAACGATTTTCCGCTGATAAAAAACAGTCCGCTGAGGCTCATGTCTAGAATATGAATCGGAAAATATTTCGGATTTTCAATCTTTGCCGTTTTTTCTCCGGAAGGGATGAGACAGGCGCGGCTTGCAAGATCGACATTCACGCGGAAAAAATTCCGCTTTTCAAAATCAGCCATGCTTTGAAGTTCTGCAATCCGAATGAAATTCTCAGTAGAAAGAAAAACTTTTCCTACCAACACTTTGAGCCCGAGCGCGGTATTGATAATGCTGACCTTCACAATGGTATTGCAGTGGATCAGCGGAAGCTTGTTGCCGTTGCCGGAAATCAGGATTTCTTCCCCGAGAATTTTACTGAGACGGCCAATCAAGATGGGCTTATTGTCCACCGCTTTCACTTCGCAAGAAGAATTAAGATATTGCTCTGAGATTGGCTTCATTCGTTCGTACCTCCCGACAGCCATGTAAAAAAATGCAAGAGGCCTTTATGCAACCGGTTCATCCTGGACCTTTTCCTGCTCCGTTTTTTCCGATTTGTTCAGGCCGGAAGAACTATGATGAGTCAGAACTTTACCTATATCCAGTATCATAGCGGATTTTTCCCCGAGGGACGCAATCCCGCGGACGAATCCGTTCCCAATAGCTTTTTTCAGCGTCGGTGCCGCGTTGATCTGATTAGCGCTCACGTCGCGCACGTCTTTGACCGATTCCACAATCAGTCCTGCGGTTTTCTCTCCGCTTTCCACAATCACAATACTGGTGCGGCTGTTATATTCCTTTTCTTTTTTCTTAAAGCGGAGCCGCATGTCGATTACGGGGACGACTTTGCCGCGCAGGTTGATAACGCCCTTTACGTAATCGGTCACATTGGGAATAAATGTGATGGGCTGCATCTGGATAATTTCAACGACCTCCGCAGTCGGTATACAGTAAAGCTGACCGTCAATGAAGAAAGTTAGGTATTTTTCCGACTGTATGTTTTCTTCATCCGAAAACTCTTGCTTTTCATCATTTTTGGCTTCTTTCATACAATCCACCTTTTCTGCCGCGCATAGTGCGGATATTCATGCAGAACCGGCCAAAATGGCCGCTGCTGCCCTATTTCTGCCTTTCCAGGGTAGTTTCTGCCGCGCGGGATTAAAAATAAAAAAGACAAAAACTCCTATTTAAATTTATCGGCCGGATAGGAAAAAAAATTAGCCTATTCGGTTAAAAAATAAAAGTTTACGGTTCCGTCTGCTTCTCTGATTCCTTTGGCCCAGCCGGCCCGGCGGATTTCGGTTCTGCAGGGGCGGGCCGTTCCGGGCGTTTCACATTGCCGTCTTTGTCAGCGGTGAATCCGAGAAAATACACGTATATATCAACTACGGCGCGGTACAGCTCGGGGGGGATTTCCGTTCCTGTTTCCATCTGAGACAGAAGTGTGGCAAGGGAATTGTCGCGGAACACGGGAACACCGTTTTTTTCAGCAATACTGACAATCTGCTGCGCTGCCGGACCCATTCCCGAAGCAACCACCACGGGGGCGCTGTCGGGGGAATCTTCGGAATATTTCAGGGCAGCCGCCTTTTGAAGTTTCTCAAACTGTGACATCGACGGAATCTTTCCTTTCGTTAATTTTCTCCAGGATCAGGCTTGGGATCTGCGGTGCGCCGCCCGAAGAGAGCCGCACGCTGCCAGGAGTGAGACCGTTTTTCTGCAGTATCTCGGTAATTCCGGAACGGATTTCGCCGTGCAGCCGGTTCAGCACCGCAGGGCAGGAGAGATTCATGCTTACCTGTTTTCCGAGGACTTGCATGGAGGCTTCAAAATATCCCAAATCCTGAATTTCAAACGTCAGGTAGACGGCAGACGGTTTCCGGATGGCCGCTTTTCCGTGGACCGTTCCCGTTTCTTTTTTTTCGATCCAGATCTGAGTGAACAGGAACCGGCCGTCAATGCTGACGGGCAGAAAGATATGCTGGAACGGCATGTAGACACTGTTGTCCAGCAGAACGGACTGGCAGATGTCATGCAGGGCTGCCGCGTCGGTGCCCGCCGGCGAATCTTTTCCGCCCGCGTGAGACAGCAGGGAAAGAAATGCCTTGCAGAAAGCATTGTCCGTGCTGTTCTCCCGCCGCACGGCAATTTCACCGGCAAACAGAAATTTCATGCGGTTTATGGTTGTGTCGGGAAGGTTCAGACTGTATTTGCAGTAATGGAGCAGCTGTTCAAATTTTTGAGAAAGGTTTTCCTGAGTGCTGACATTGAGAATAGACGTATTGTGCAGAAGCATGGAAATTGCTTCCCGGGATTTGCCGTAGTCGTTCGTTTTGGACACGTATTTCCCCAAAAGGGGAATGATCTTTTCCTTCAGAAGAGCCAGATTCTGGTTCGTGTTCTCCGCATTCCCCGAAAGTTTCCGGATTTCCCCGGAAAGCTGTTTTGCGTATGGAACAGGAATGCGGTTCCGGATGGTTTCCAGATTTGTGAAGATCGCCTGTGTGGTGTCCTGAGCCGTACAGTATCCACAAAAAGCCTTGAGGAAATCCGCCAGCTGGAGGTCAAGCCGGGAATCGCTGTGCTGCTGTGAGATCTGCCCAAGCAGCTGGAACAGCTTCCCCGAAAAGAGGGAGGCATTTTCCCGCTGGAAGGTGAGGTTTTTCAGGATATCCCCTTTTTGCATCGTGATGCTGGAAGCCAGCGCACGCAGCGGAGAATCCGCAGGCAAGTGGGCGGCGGAAATTTTTTGCCCGTTCACCGCGTTCAGCGCGATTTTTTGCAGAGTCTGAGAAAGATCGGGCGTGCTTTCCAGCTGTTTCAAAAACTGCCCGTATACGGAATTCCGAAAACGCAGGAGATCCATGGCCTGGTCCTGCGTATTTTGCTTCTGGTTTCCGGATTGGGGAACCCGGCTCGGGTTTATGGGGGCGGCCGGGGAAGATCCTGCTGCCGGATTGGGCTTGCTGATTCCTTGGCTGTTGTTTACCGGGGTTGTTATCCGCAGATTGTCCGGCATGAAACCACTTCTTTCTTAAAAAATCGACTAAATGTTCGTTAATTTTACTAAGGAAACACAGATATCCGTCGATATATATAAATGATAAAACAGGGGACTATGCTGCGCTCAGGCAGGTGAAACTGCCTGAAGCCACTGCGATCTAATAAATATGGGAGTTGAAGATTAATGGATAACGGTACGGAATCCATGCTGGATGTCTTTTTATTTGAGACAGACGACCTTCTGGAACATTTGGATGAAATCCTTCTGACATGCGAAAAAAATAAAAGTTTTGACCAGGACAGCATTAATGAAATTTTCCGCATTATGCACACAATAAAAGGCTCCTCCGCCATGATGCAGTTTAACAGCCTGACGGTTATTGCTCACAAGATGGAGGATTTATTTTCATTTGTGAGAGAAAAAGGGATTAAACAGGAATATATTGAAGATCTGATTGATCTGATGTTCCGTTCCGGCGATTTTCTGAAGGCAGAGGTGGAAAAAGTCCGTGCCGGGCAGCCGCTTACTACAGATATCGGCACTTTGGAGCAGGAAATTAACAATTTCCTGAAAAAGATTTCTGATTCCGCCGGTGCAGAGCCGTCACCGAAGCCGAAAACTGACACGGCGGTTTTGCCGGAAGCCGGACTTTTGAAGAAAGAGGCGGAAAAGGGTTTTCCCTTTGCCTTCCGGGTGTTTTTTGACGAGGAAGAGCAGATGGCCAATCTGCGTGCGTTTATGCTGACAAACGATGTGCGGGATGTGTGCGCCTCTTTTGAGTTCTCTCCGTCAGATATTGAGACCAATCCGGATACCGCTGAATCCGTTATACGCAATGGCTTTTTTATGTTTTTCAAGAGCAAGCCGGAGATGGACAAAGTTCTGCCTGTAGTGGAACGTTTCCCATATACCAAAAGCTACAGCGATGTGAGTATTCACCAGCCCGCAGCGGGCGCGGCTAAACCGGAAGCATCCGGAAAAGGGAAGACGGCCGCCGCTGCCAAGACGCATGCCCCGATCAAGCAGAGCCTGATTAATGTGAACCTCTCAAAGCTGGACAGTTTAATGGATCTGATGGGCGAAATTGTAATCACCGAATCCATGGTTACATCCAACCCGGCGCTTCAGCAGGCCGGGCTGGACAACAATTTTACCAAAGCCTCACGGCAGCTGCGGAAGCTGACGGATGAATTGCAGGAAATTGTAATGTCAATCCGCATGGTTCCCATTTCGACCGTATTTCAGAAAATGAACCGCGTGGTGCGTGATATGAGCCGGAAGCTGGAAAAGGATGCCCAGCTGGTTCTGATTGGGGAAGAAACCGAAGTAGATAAAACCATTGTAGACAGTATTTCTGACCCGATTATGCATTTGGTCCGCAATTCCATGGATCACGGAATTGAGACAAGAGCGGAGCGGGCAAAAACCGGGAAGCCCTCCATGGGGACAGTTACACTTTCTGCGCAGAATACGGGCGGCGATATCCTGATCAGTGTCAGCGACGACGGCGCGGGAATCGACCGCGACGCGGTGCTGGCCAAAGCGCAGGAAAAGGGTCTGCTGACCAAAGCGGCTACGGAATACACTGACCAGGAAATTTACCAGTTCCTGCTTATGCCGGGCTTTTCGACAAATGAAGTCGTTACCGAATATTCCGGCCGCGGGGTGGGAATGGATGTCGTTAAAGAAAACGTGGAGAAAATCGGCGGTGAAGTATCCATCGACAGTGTACCTGGAAAGGGAACGAAGACGACGTTTAAAATTCCGCTTACCCTCGCGATTATCAATGGGATGAAAATTTCGGTAGGGAATACCATGTTTACAATTCCTATTAAAAATATACGCGAATCCTTCAAGGCGAAGGAAGCAAGCATCATGTATGACACAGATATGCATGAAATTATTATGGTGCGCGATAAATATTATCCGCTTGTCCGTCTGCATAAAGTATACAACATTAACACCGAGGTCAGCGATATTGCCGGCGGAATTGTGATTTTGGTTGGCACGCACGACTGTGAATACTGTATTTTTGCAGATGCGCTTTTAGGTGAACAGCAGGTTGTGGTAAAGTCGATTCCGGCCTACCTGAACCAGTTCCGCGTACGCAAGTCCGGCATTGACGGGTGTGCGATTCTTGGCGATGGAAGCATCAGCCTGATCCTGAACGTGCAGAATCTTTACAACGACAACTGAGTTTCCTGCACGTTTCCGATTCACAGTCCGGAAACCGTTTTTGTAAAATTGTCTGCACATTGTTTCATAGTAATCAAGCTAAAACGGAATATGGAGAGTTTATGATTCATTTGACTGACACCGAGTTCCACAATCTTGTCGATTATATCCATCAAAATTTTGGAATTGACCTCAGCAAAAAAAGACTGCTGATTGAAGCACGTATGTACTCTGTTCTTGCCAAAAAAAATGTGTCTTCGTTTTCAGAATATTTTTCCCTGATACAGAATGACCCGGTAGAACTGAATGTCATGCTTAACAAACTTACGACGAACCACACCTATTTTATGAGAGAGGCGAGCCATTTTCAGTTTTTAAAGGACGTGATCCTTCCAAAAGAACAAGAGTGCAATCGGCAGAAAAACCTGCGGATTTGGAGTGCCGGATGTTCTACAGGTGAAGAGGCCTATACGGCCATTATGCTGATGAAGGAGTTTTTCGGGGCGGCTTCAGGGTGGGATTACCGAATGCTGGCTACCGATATTTCGACTCATGTGCTGGAGAGTGCCCGCGCAGGGGTATATCCTGCCGAATCGCTGAAAGATCTGCCGCCTGCTTGGGTGGCCCGGTATTTCAGAAAATCGGGCAAAATGTATCTTCTCAGCGATGAAGTCAAGCGCGAAGTGATTTTCAGGCGGCTGAACCTGATGGAACCGTTTCCTTTTCATCATCCATTCGATCTGATTTTTTGCAGAAATGTTATGATATATTTTGACCAAGAAACGAAAAACAGGCTGATAGCAAAATTCTATGAAATTCTTAAGCCGGGCGGGTACCTGTTCATCGGACATTCTGAGACGATTCAAAGGGACGCAGCGGCTTTTCATTACATACAGCCGTCAGTCTACCAGAAAGGATACTAGATGCTGCAATGCAGATGAAAACCATACGTATTCTGGTCGCGGACGAGTCTCTGCCTTTCATTACGGCGTTCCGGCAGGCAATCAGCAAAGACCCAAGCCTGAAAATCATCGGAACGGCAGGAAGCTGGGAAGAGATGCAGAAAGAAATCCTCGAACTTAGACCCAATGTCCTTATTTTAAGTTCGGCACCGCTGGGCGGCCAGAATCCTGTAACAGTGATGGGACGAGTCCATTCTGTCAGCCATCATATTCCTATGATTATGATCGGTTCGGGGAAGCTGCTGGAAAAAGAAGCGGCGGCCGGTTTTTCTGCCGAATACATTCAAATGCCGGATCTGAGGAAGAAGGAAAGTTTTTCAGCGTTCAGCAATGAAATATGCGTGAAAGTGAAACTTCTTGCAAACCCTTTCGGTATGTCTTTTTCATCGCCTCCGAATGCTTATATCCGCACGGATCTGCGCTACCATGTGATTGCTATTGGAGCTTCTACGGGAGGAACGGAAGCAACCGCGCAGATTATGGAGTCTTTGCCGAAAGGAATGCCCGGTGTCGTTATTGTGCAGCATATGCCGGCTTCTTTTACACGGATGTATGCCGAGCGCCTGAACCGGATTTCTCAGATGGAAGTATCCGAAGCGAAAAATGGGGACAGAATCGAACGGGGAAAGGCTTTGGTGGCTGCCGGCGGTCTGCATATGTATTTAAAGAAAGATGCTCAGGGTTATTACGTTCGGTGTGCGGAAGGTGAAAAAGTGAACGGTCACTGCCCATCAGTCGGAGTTTTGTTTGACTCTGTCGCTGAAACGGCAGGCTCTGACGCAATCGGTGTGATTTTGACCGGTATGGGACGAGATGGGGCTGAAGGGCTGCTGCACATGAAAAAAGCAGGTGCGTATACCGTGGGGCAGGATGAGGAATCCTGTGTTGTTTATGGAATGCCCATGGCTGCATATGAACTTGGGGCGGTTATGAAACAGGCACCATGCCAGGCCATTGCTGGAATCCTCGCGAAACAGGTGAAAGCGGACGGGCTTTCAGAAAAGTAAAGCGGTGGCCGAAATTAAGGTGACTGTTTTTTGATAATAAATCATGCATGACGTCCGAAAAAACCGGTGCGGCTGCATGGGTGATGATCGGAAGCGGAGCGTAAGCTGGCTTTTCTAATTTTTATTTTGTAGGAGGAACGGAAACGATGCGTTTCAAAAAACAAAAACTTCATTTTCAAAAGAAGAAGATGATTCATTTCAGCTTTAAGGGGTTCCGGTTTCAAAAGCACAAGAAATGTCCGGCGAAAGCCCAAAAGAGTGTCAGCGAGGGAAAAACACGGCGCACCACCATTCGCAAAAGGCTGATTGGAAGCATGGTATGTCTTACGGTGGCAATCTGTGTGGCACTTGCTGCTGTTACCTGCACCCTGTTTTACAGCGACATGAAGAGTAATATGGAAAAACAGGTTTCCAGAATTGCGCTGGCTTATGATGAATCCGTTAAAAATGCGGTAGGAAACTATAAATCCAGCATAAAATCTATAGCGACGGATCCGTCACTGACGGATCCGGCCCAGAAAGCCAACTGGCAGCAGAACTTGAATTATCTGGCTCAATCGAATGATTTCAGCAGCGCTGGCTTGATTGATTCAACAGGAAAATCTTTGGATGGAAAAGATTTCAGCAAAAAGGACATGCTCCTGTATGCATCCAGTTCAGGAACGATTTCTACAACGATGAATGATGACGATGGGAATTTGGGGCTTTGTCTTTCTGCAAAAGTGAACAACGGGACGAACTTTGACGGCGTTGTCTATGCGTTTCTGTCTGTTTCTAAATTCAACCAAATTATCAGCAATGTTTCAATCGGAGACAAGGGATATGGTTTCATCGTAGATTCAGATGGAAAAATTATTGCGGACAAGTCTACCGAAAATGTTTACAACGGCGTCAATTATATTGAAATGGCAAAAAAAGATTCTTCCTATTCTGACATTGCCAAACTGATCCACTGTATGATCGGCCACCAGGCAGGCAAACAGTATGTGAACCTAAAAGGAGAGCAGAAATACGTCTTTTATGCGCCGATTCTGGATACGGATTGGTCTGTAGCCGTTTTGGCGGATGTTAATGAAATGATGGCGGACTTTTACAAAGCACTTTGGATTGTCATAGCAGTTACAGCAGTCTTTATCCTGATGGCGATATTCCTGTCAATTCGGATTTCTAATCCAGTGGTTCGTCCAATTCTCCAGCTGAAAGACCGGGTTGGGGCACTGGCGGAAGGCGATCTGCACAGTGAGGTTCCCGCCATTCATACAGGGGATGAAATTGAATCACTTGCCGACACATTCGGCGGGATGATCAATTCTCTGAATGCCTATATTCGGGAAATAACGGATGTTTTGGGGTCCATTGCTGATGGCGATTTTACCATAAATACTCAGCAGGACTACAAAGGAGATTTTGCGGCAATTAAAAAGGCACTGGATTCTATTGTTGTTTCTATGAATGAAACGTTCCGGAAAATTCACGGAACGGCTGAGCAGGTCGCGGGAGGTTCCCAGCAGCTGGCTGATGCTTCGCAGGCTTTGGCACAGGGCGCAACGGAGCAGAGCGGAACGATCCAGGAACTTTCCTCTTCGATACAGAAAATCGCAAGTCAGGCGGACAGCAGCGCAAAAAGTGCGGCAAAGGCCAATGAAATTTCCAATCAGGCTGAGCAGGAAGTTTCGGGAGGAAACGAGCGGATTAATCGAATGGCCGGAGCAATGGAGAAGATTCGCGAGTCTTCTTCCAAAATCGGAAAGATTATTAAAACCATTCAAGATATTGCTTTTCAAACCAATATTCTTGCCCTGAATGCGGCGGTCGAAGCGGCCCGCGCTGGCGAAGCGGGGAGAGGATTCTCGGTTGTTGCGGACGAAGTGCGCAATTTGGCTAACCGAAGCGGCGAGGCCGTGAAGAGTACGTCTACTTTAATCAGTGAATCCGCCGACGCGGTCGATGAAGGCCGCAAGATTGCCGAAGATACAGCGCAGTACTTAAAATCGGTGATTGAAGACGTCCGGAAGATGAGCCAATTGCTGCAGGCCATTACGACTGCGGCGGGGCAGCAGGCTGATTCCGTCCGTCAAGTCAACGGAAATGTGGAACAAATCTCCGCAGTTGTGCAGACAAACTCAGCCACAGCGGAAGAAGGTGCCGCAACCAGCGAAGAACTTAGCCATTTGGCAGGTTCACTGAATGAAATGCTGGCAAAGTTTAAATTGCTCAGTGCAGATGAGATGGAAGTAGAAGAAGCGTAAGTCAAAAAACTATTTTTGATATTGGGTAACTTTTTTGAAGCCTAAAAACTTCCGTTTATAATGGAAAAACCTGAATTAAAGCGGTTCCCAAAGCATATGAAATTGCTTCGGGAACCGCTTTTTGTCCGCTATTTTGTGCTTTTTATAAGAATTATAGGAACTATGATACAATTTGTACGGTGCTTCCGGTTAGTCCTCGCCGCACAATAATCTGCCGGTCGATCTGTTCACGAAGCTCCGGCACATGGGAAATGATCCCCACTAACCGGTCTCCGCCGGCTAGCTCTGCCAGCGTTGAAATCGCCTGGCGGCGGGATTCATCGTCCAGCGTGCCGAACCCTTCGTCAACGAACATGGTTTCAATACGCACTCCGCCGGAACGGCTTTGCACCACGTCTGAAAGGCCGAGCGCCAAGGACAGCGATGCTTTGAAGGATTCTCCGCCGGAAAGGGATTTTATGTCCCGGACTTTGCCGGTGTAATGATCCAGTACATCGATATCCAGCCCGAACCGTGCACGGAGGTCAGAAGCTGTTTCACGGCGAAGCAGGAGATAGCGTCCACCGGTCATTTTAGCAAGACGCAGATTGGCCTGTTCCAAAATCCGGTTGAAATAAGCCGCCTGCACAAACTGTTCAAAGTTGAGCCGCTGCCGTCCGGTCAGCGCACCGTTCGCTGTCTTATCGAGATCCAGCACACTTTCGTAAGTGCGCTCCAGCTTTTTCCGTTCCTCTAATTTTGCTGTCATTTTTTCAGCGGCGCGCCGGTTGGCCTCTAACCGCACAGATATTTCACGCAGAGCCGTTTCACATTTTTCTTCCCGTTTGTGGGATTCGGAAAGCAAGGCATTCATTTCCCCAAGATTGCAGGGGGATTTATCTTCGGTTTCCTTTTCCAGCCGGGTGAGGTCATTGCGCACAGCACAGCACTGGTCGCGGTAATCGGTCAGCTGCTTTTTCAGTTTTTCCAGCTTTTCCGCCGGAATCAGCGCGTTCAAGTAATCCGCTTCACAGGGAAAACCCGCGGACTGCAGTCTGAGTTCATATTTCTTTTGAAGCTTTTGTGCTTGTTCGGCGGAAAAAGCCAGACTTTTCCGGTTGTCTTCCAGGACTGCCCGCGCCGCCCCAAGACTGTTTTCACAATCGTGAAAATCATGCTCTGCTTTTTCCCGGGCACTTTTCATGGATTCCAGTTCTGTGGAGCAAACAGCAAGCCTTTTCCGTGCTTCCCCTTCGGAATTGCAGGAAAGGCTTTCCTGCATAGCGGAGCCTTCTGCTTGCACAGCTTTCCAATCCGCTTGCCGGGTACTTTGCTTTTTTTCCAGTCCGGTGATTTCCGTTTCGGAGCTGGACAGCAGTTTTTGAATTTGGTTCTGCCGTGCGGTCCGTTCTTCTTTCCGCTTGCTCTGCTGGATCAGAGCAGAAAGGCGGATGTCCAGTTCTTTTTTTTGCACGCATGTTTTTTCCAGCGCATCCAGCGCGGTTTTCCGTAAAGCCTTTACACTTCCGCAACCGGTCAGGCTGCCAAGAACAGCCGCTGCCGCCGAAAGCAAGTTGGCCTTGTCAGCTTCCAGTTTAGTTTTGGCTTCCTTTGCGTCCAGCGCCGCTTTGTGAAGAGCATCCCGCTGCCGTTCGCGCTCGTCTTTCAGACGCTTGAGCGTGCTTCCGCTGGGCGCTTTCCCTGTTAACTGTGCCTTTGCCGGATGGCTGGCGGAGCCACAAACCGGGCAGGGTTCCCCGTCCTTCAGATTTGCTGCCATCAAGCCTGCTTGTTCCCGCAGAAACAGTAATTCCGCATCCGAGGCTTTGCGGTCGGCTTCTTGAAATCGGGCCTCCGCTTTTGGGTATGCAGATTGGCATACCCGGACCGTTTTCCAAAGGATGAGGATATTATCCGTCCCTGTAATAATTTCTTCCAGCTTTTCGCAGGTCTGTGCTGCTGTTTTTCCATCCGCTTCACAGGAGACGCGCTGGACTTCCACATCTTTCAGGGCCTGAAGTTCCGCTTCCAGTTCTTTCTGCTCGGTTTCTAAGCGGACTTGTTTTTTCTTTGCTTCTTCAAGTTTTTTTTGGAGGGAGTCCAACTCTTTTTTTATCTGTTGGGTCTGAGCCTGCAGCGCCTGTGCTTTTTCATAATGAGGAAGCTCAGACTTTAACCCGGCCATTTTTCCTTCCAGTTCCAAACGGTACGGTTCCTTTGCTTTTTCGGCCTGCGCAGCGGCCCGGAATTCGGACAGTTCTTTTTCCTTCCGGCTGATTTCAACCTTCAGTTCGGAAACAGCCTGCTTCAGGCGGCATGCAGATTCCTTTTCCCGCAAAAAAGCGTCCCGGGCGGGGGAAACTTGAGCCTGAGCTTGTTCCGCCGCCCGGATTTTCGCTTCGGTATTGGCCATAGTTTGCGAAAGCTCTTTCAGCCCGAGGGCTTTCTGCTTCGTGCTTTTCAGTTCGTCGAATACCCGGTTGACCTGTTCTGCGGCGGCTATCTGCGCGGCCAGTTTCTCCGTTTCCGCGCGGGCAGCATTGCGGCCGACGGATACCTGTTCCGCCGTTTTTTTTTCCGCTTCAATTGAAGCCGAAAGCTGTTTCAGCATCCGCGGGGCGAGGTGCACATCGTTTTCAGCGGAAAATTCCGCGAGGGTATCCGCTGTCAGAAAATTACCGTCCGGCCGGATGGCACCCGCATCCTGCAAAATGGCCCGTGCATTTTCATTCATTTGAGCGGACAACTCCTGAGACCGTGTCCGCAGGAGGTCTTGAATCCGACGGTAAAGGCCGGTATCGAACACGCGGCGGAAAATATCGGATCGCTCGGCGCTGTCTGCTAAGAGAAGTTTCAGAAATTCCCCTTGCGCAATCATGGAAGTCTGCCGGAACTGCTTGCAGTCGATACCCAGCAGCTGAACAATTTCCCTTGTGACGGCACTCGCGCCGGAGCAGACTGATCCGTCCGGCCGAGTCAGTGCGGCATCCGCATTTTCCGTCGTCATGCCCCCTTTTCGCTTGGGGCGGAGATAACGCGGATTGCGCACCACGCGGTACAGTTTTCCCGCATGGGTGAAAGTCAGATCCACAAACGTCTTTGCGGAGGGATCGGCAAAATCACTCCGCAGCGTGTCCGCTGTGCGGGTGGAACCGCTGGCCTCGCCATATAAAGCAAAGGTGATGGCATCAAAAATAGTTGTTTTCCCCGCGCCGGTAGCGCCGCAAATGAGGAAAAGCCCGCCGGACCCGAACTTGTGCAGGGGAATTTCCGTTCTTCCGGCATAGGGGCCGAACGCACATACAACCAGGTTCAGCGGTTTCACGTTGTTTCCTCCTCCTGCGCCGTGCGAATGACGTTTTCCAGTTCTCTCTGTTCATCGGCAGGAAGCTCAGAACCGGCTTGATTCCGATAAAACTCCTCGAACAGTTCCAGCGGCGAACGGCGGGAAACGTCGCCTGACGCTGCAGTTCGGGAATGTTCCTGTGCTGCCGTTCGCGCGTTTTCAAAGTCAACCCGCATCAGGTTTGGGTAAACTGCCCGCAGGCGGCCGGCAGCGTCTGAGATTTCGTGCCCGTCCGTCAAGACAGCGCGGATGTAGTCCTGGGTATCGCCCAGCGCGGCAACCGCCGGGCTTGTCAGTTCCTCGATCGGTCCCCGGATCTCCCGCATATCATGAAGCGGCGAAAGGGGGATCTGCGTAATTTCCGCTTTTCCCTTTTCGCCGAATTCGACGAGAGTTACGGATTTTTTCTGCCGCGCTTCGGAAAATGAATATTTCAGGGGTGAACCCGCATACCGCACATTCGGCCTTCCAACCCTCTGCGGCCCATGCAGATGGCCCAGTGCCACATAGTCAAACGCGTCGAAATTGGAAACATCCACTTCGTCTGCGCCGCCCACCGAAATCGTTTCGGAATCGCAGCGTTCCGGTTCGCTTCCCAAAGCCGTGACAAATTGGTGGGCAACCAGTACATTGCGTTCCGCCATGTTGATTTTCTGCGTGCCGACAGCGCAGCGGACTGCTTTTTCATAAGTATCCGCCTTTTCACCGAAAAAGGGGGTTGCTGTGGCCGGCTTTATAAAAGGAAGCAGATAAATATGGATTGGGCCAAACCGGTCGGACAAGTCGGCTTCTTCCAGTCTGCCCCGGAACACTCCGGCAATGGTCACGCCGTTTTTCTGCATGATGCGGCTGCCGAACTGAAGCCGTTCAGGGGAATCATGGTTCCCGCTGACAGCGAACACAGCCATACTCCGTGAAGAAAGCTCTGTGAGAAAATCATCCAGCAGGCCAACCGCCTCGCCCGGCGGAACGCTGCGGTCGTACAGGTCGCCTGCCAGCAGCACGGCGTCCGGCCGGGTGCGCTCGGCAATATTAAGGATCTGTCTGAGAATATACCGCTGATCGTCCAGCATGCTGAATTCGTTGACCCGCTTGCCAATATGCAGATCGGCAAGATGCAGAAATTTCATGATGTTTCCCGCCGCTTCGGGGCGACGCCTTGGCTGCCGCCGGAACACGCCTGCTTTTTTTCGTTCAAACCGGCAAGATCTTTTATGACTTCCCCCGCGAGAATCATGCCTGCCACAGGCGGCACAAAGGAGACACTTCCGGGAACAGCGCTCCGTCCGTCAATTTCTGCGGGCGGTCCGTCCTGCGGCGGAAGCGGCGGTTCTTTGGAATAGACAACTTTCAGGTGCGCAATTCCGCGCGTCCTCAATTCGCGGCGCATTACGCGGGCAAGCGGGCATACGCTGGTCTGGTAGATATCGGCGACTTCAAACCGGGTGGGATCCAGTTTATTTCCTGCTCCCATGCAGCTGATGAGCGGCACGCACGCCTGATCCGCACGGACCGCCAGCTCCAATTTGGCGGAAATCATATCTACGGCGTCCACAAGATAGTTGAACCGCGAAAAATCAATTTTGTCCGCGTTTTCGGCGGTGAAGAAATACGGATACGCCGTTACGCGGCAGGCAGGGTTAATATCCAGCACGCGTTCTGCCATGACGTCGGCTTTCCGGCGGCCGACGGTGGAATGCAGGGCAACGATCTGACGGTTTATATTTGACGGGGCGACTGTATCGCCGTCAAACAAGGCAAGACTGCCGACACCGGCCCTTGCCAGCGCTTCCGCCGCATACGATCCCACGCCGCCGATGCCAAACACGGCGACGGAGGAGTTTCGCAGTTTTTCAACCGCTTCCCGGCCGATAACCCGCTCTGTGCGGGAAAATTCGGGCGGTATTTCCGGTGCGGTCATACTAAGTAATCCGGTGTGGAAAGATAGCGCATCCCGGTGTCGGGCAGGAGCGCGACGATCAGCTTTCCGGCATTTTCAGGCCGTTCGGCCAGAACCCGGGCTGCATGAACAGCGGCTCCGGAAGAAATTCCCACCAGGATTCCTTCCATGCGGGCAAGTTCACGGCCTGCCTGATATGCGTCGTCATCTGTGACCGTCAGAACCTCATCCACCAGAGAACGATCCAGTGTTTTCGGGACAAAGCCCGCTCCGATACCCTGCAGTTTATGCGGACCGGGTTTTCCGCCCGACAGAACGGGTGAACCGGAGGGTTCCATGGCCACAATTTTTACGCCCGGCTTTTTCTCCTTCAGATATTGAGCGACGCCGGTCAAGGTTCCGCCCGTGCCGACCCCCGCGACAAAAATGTCGATTTTCCCCTCCGTATCCTTCCAGATTTCCGGCCCCGTGGTTCTGCGGTGCGTTTCCGGGTTGGCGGGATTGACAAACTGACCGGGAAGATAAGAACCCGGCGTTTTTTTTGCCAATTCGCCGGCTTTGTCGATAGCACCCTGCATTCCTTTTGATCCGTCGGTAAGGACAACTTCCGCGCCGTAAGCCTTCAGCAGGTTCCGGCGTTCGACACTCATGGTTTCCGGCATGGTAAGGATAATGCGGTATCCTTTTGCGGCTGCCACGGCGGCCAAACCGATCCCCGTGTTGCCGCTGGTCGGCTCAATGATCACCGAACCGGGCTTCAGCAGCCCCTTCTTTTCGGCGTCTTCAATCATAAATTTTCCAATACGGTCCTTCACGCTTCCCGCGGGGTTGAAATATTCCAACTTTGCGGCGATATCCGCTTTCAGGCCGTGCTTTTTTTCGTAATTTGACAGTTCCATCATCGGTGTGCCGCCGATTAAGTCCAGTACGCTTTTTGCAATCATTCCGTATTCCTCCCGTATGGAAAATGGATACAATTCACTCTCTTTGAATAAACCTTCTGTTTTCATTATAGTCTGGAAAATGGAGGGTTGTCAATCGCGGAGTTCAGCCGCAAGGAGGAAAATTTTCAAAGCTCAGAACCTTTTTTTGCCTTCCGCTGAAATAATTTTACCAGTTCCACCAGCGGGATAATGGCAAACGCCAGCCCCAAGGCAATGAAGTACAGCCGCGCGGAAAGCGCCGCAAGGGAAAAGGCCCGGGCCAGCGGCGGAACATAGAGCATCAGCGCGGTGATTCCAACCGCGAACAGGAGAGAAAGCAGCAGGTACCGGTTGCGGGTGTGCAGGGTAAAAATGGATTGCCGGCGGGAGCGCATATTGAAGGCATGGAAGACCTCGCAGAGAGACAGCGTAAGGAATGCCATGGTCATGCCCGCAAGAATGGAAGTTCCGCGGCCAATCCGGTACGACACCAGTGTCAGCAGCGCGACAACCGCGCCCTGATAAAGAATATCGGGCCCGACGCCGTTTGCAAACAGCCCTTCCGACTTTGGGCGCGGAGGACGGTTCATAATGCCTTTTTCGGCCTGCTCCATGCCGAGCGCAATGGCCGGTATGCTGTCGGTTACAAGATTGATCCACAGAATATGAATAGGCTTGAGCAGGACGGCCCCCAGCATTGTCGCCGTGAACACGGCGATCACTTCGCTTAGGTTGGAGGAGAGGAGAAACTGGATGGCTTTGCGGATATTATCGTAAATGCGGCGGCCTTCTTCCACTGCCGTGATAATTGTGGCGAAATTGTCGTCCGTCAGAATCAGATCTGCCGCGCCCTTCGCCACGTCTGTGCCGGTGACTCCCATGCCTGTGCCGATATCGGCGGTCTTGAGGGCGGGGGCGTCGTTTACGCCGTCGCCCGTCATGGCGGTCACCATGCCCCGCGACTTCCAGGCTTTCACGATCCGGACCTTATGTTCCGGCTGGACGCGGGCGTAGACCCCGTAATCCGGGACCCGGCGCGCCAGTTCTTCATCCGAGAGACGGTCAAGGTCGCTGCCGGACGCCGTTTCACTGAAATTTTGAATGATGCCGAGCTCTTTTGCAATTGCTGCTGCGGTGTCGCGGTGGTCACCCGTGATCATCACGGGCCGGATGCCTGCGCGGCGGCATTTTTCAACTGCGGCGGGGACTTCGGGCCGCACGGGATCCATCATTCCGGCAAGACCGACAAAAGTCAGGCCGGTTTCCAGCTTTTCGGGCGCAAAGCTGCCCGGGAGCGTGTCCCAAGGGCGGTATGCGGCGGCAAGCACGCGGAGCGCCTTTTCCGCCATGCCGAGATTGGTCTGTTCAATCTTCCGCCGTTTTTCGTCCGTCAAAGGCAGAATTCTGCCGCCTTCCAGAACTTTTTCACAGCGGTTCAAAATTTCATCCGGTGCTCCTTTTGTATATTGGAGATAACCGCCCTCCGGGTTTTCATGCACGGTGGACATCATTTTCCGCTCGGAATCGAACGGCGCTTCACCGACGCGCCGGTATTTTTCTTCCAGGCGGTTTTTGTCGATTCCCTGCCGGGCGGCATAAGCGACCAAAGCACTTTCAGTGGGTTCGCCGCCGGCTTTTCCGTCGGGGGAGAGCCACGCATCACTGCAAAGCGCCATGGTGCGGGCAAGCGGCTCCGCATCTCCGGCCGTCTCCACAACGGTCATCCGGTTCTGTGTGAGGGTACCGGTTTTGTCGGTGCAGATTACCTGGGTGCAGCCAAGCGTTTCTACAGCGGTGAGCCTGCGGACGATGGCGTTCCGCTTGGAGAGGTTGGTGACGCCGATGGACAGGACGATGGTGACGACCGCCGCGAGTCCTTCCGGAACGGCGGCAACCGCAAGACTGATTGCCAGCATAAAGGTATCCAAAACGGCTTTTCCGCTGAAATCGCCATTTCGGAGCAAACTAAAGACAAATACAAACGCGCAGACGGCGAGGACCCCGACGCTCAGAACTCGGCTAAGCTGATTCAGCTTCTGCTGAAGCGGGGTGGCCTCTTTCTGTGCTTTTGCAAGAGTGTCGGAAATCTTACCCATCTCGGTCTGCATTCCGGTGGCGGTGACCACTCCTTCGCCGCGCCCGTAGACGGCGCTGCTGCCCATATAGGCCATATTCCGACGGTCGCCGAGAGAGATGCTGCCTTTTCCATCCAGCGCATCAGCCGTCTTTTCTACCGAGGTGGATTCACCTGTAAGCGTCGATTCGTCGGTTTTCAGGCTGACAGCGGAAGTCAGGCGCATGTCGGCAGGGACGGCGTCGCCGGCTTCCAGAAGAACGATGTCGCCCGGAACGAGAGTGTGGGAATCCACCGTCTGGATTTTTCCGTCCCGGCGCACTCTGGATTGGGCGGCCGTTATTTTCTGAAGGGCTTCCACCGCTTTTTCGGATTTGCTTTCCTGCATGACACCAAGGACGGCATTTAGGACGACGACCAGAAGAATAACAGTCATGTCTGCGGCTTCGCCAATAATGCCGGACAGTACTGCTGAGACAATCAGCACGATTGTCATGGGATCAGAAGCCTGCTTGGCCAGCCGCAGAGCCAGCGGCGTTGTTTTTGCGTCTGCCAGACGGTTGGGGCCCGTTTTCTGCAGGCGGCATTCTGCTTCGCTCTCCGTCAGCCCTTTTTGCGAACTGCCCAGTTCCTGCAGTACCTCGCCGGTTTCCTGCGCATAATATTCCATGATTTTTGCCTCCCTGCCTGTTTATTCTGCCCGGAGGATATAAAAAAAGACCTTTAACAGAGCAAATGTCTGTTAAAGGTCTTGCTTTCCATTGCAGAGATGGATCGGCGGCCAGAAGCGAATGCAACGGTTGTTGACCGGCCGAATTGTAAGCTACTCCCCTTTACCGGGTAGAAAATATAATGGATTTACTCTTATCATAACATAGCCGGATTCAATAATATTCCATATAGTAATTATTTAAAAATATTTTTTTACCACATTGCTTTGTTTTTAGGTTTTCCGCAGAATTATGTGATGGAAAAATGCAATTGCTTTGTATTCATCCAAATTGCTTACTTTTCTTTCTATATCCAGCATCTTTTCCTGCCACAACGGATTTTGCTGGATATCCTGGTTTTGCTGCAAGCACCAAAATGTTCTCATGCCCAGACTTTTTTCAATCACCAATGATTTTCCAGACCATTTTATAAGATCCGTATCGTCATAGTAATGAATGGCGCCAAATTGACAATAATTTTTTGAAGAAGAAGTTTGTTTTTAAATGCCCCGTTTTTCCGGCATCTTTCTTCTTTTATTTTTCTAATATCTTCATCAGAAAACTTCATAGCCTTGGAAATTGCCTCAAGAACTTCGAGAATATCGCATAACTCTTCGATACAGTTATTTTCCGAATATTCCAAAACTTCCATAATAACCTCCTGCCGTTTTGCAAGCCGCTGCCGTGAAGTCCTGTCTGCCCTCTTGGAAAAGCCGGTCAGATGGATTGGCTGACAATCTCGTCCAGAAGATCGAATCGTTTCAGACAGGCAATATATTGAGCAACGCAATACGGATTTTGAATATCCGCTTCATCCAGCCCCTGAAAGGCATATAATTCGTCCCACAGCATGGTGCTGCCCTCTACCATGAAATATCCCGATACGGTATCAATTCCAATAAAAATTCTTGTGATATCTCCTCCCCAGAGATCGTCCGGATCCTGGTTCTCGCTTTTATAAAAAATTTCACCGTTTCCCTTGTTTTCGAGGTAGAAGGTTCTTGGCAGCGGATCGGTGCCGCGCGGCAGTTTTTCGGCAAACGGCCGGTTCATGGTAACGCTCAGGCGGACCGCATCGATGGCTTCTTCCTCCCATATTTCGGTCAGAACATATTTTCTGGATAAATAGTCAAGCAGCTCCAGTCCAGACTTTCGGTTTGGCTTCAGCCTGTTTTTGTATTGGTTCCAGATACGTTTCCATTCCTCATACATTTCTGGCGTCGGTTCCTGTGTCAGCATGTTTTCGCTCTCCTTTTTGTAGCTACAAATAATATCGGTCGGCGGACTCATTTTATTCCCGCTGTCGTAAAACAGAATCACAGCCTTGGCAGAATATCAAAAGTATACCGCCGCATAATCGCAACCCCTCGGAAGGTTTGAAGATTTTCTGAGGGCTATTCCGGGTTTTGTGTGTTGAAGGTATGTCTACCTTTCGCTGTGGTTGTTCAGCCACGCGGCTGTTTCTCCGATTTTCTTTCTGGACTGAATCAGCATGGAATGATCGGGATATTTCCGGTAATCCGGTTCCAGGGCCATCAGGAGAGAAAGGTACAGGTCATACCATTTGATCCTCTGGTTTTGCCGGTCGGTAAAGGGAGCGGCTCCGTATCCCTGGATAAATGCGGGGCACTGGCTGCCGGAGCGGAATCCGACCTCCATCAGCGGATCGCCCCACAGGCACCGTTCAAAGTCAATCAGGCCCGTTATTCTGCCGTCCTTCACAAAGATGTTGCCCGCCCAAAGGTCCCAGTGGATCAGGCGGGGAATGGTAACCTCCTCAAAGGAACTCCGGTATTTCGCGAGGAGAGCCTGCACCGACGCGCGGTCTGCACCAACGTCAATCTTCAACGCTTCGGCGTCGTCGAAAGCGCCGTCTATCATATCTGCAAAAACTGCCGGCCAGTCGCTGCCCTGACGGTCCGGCTGCCCGAAATAGCCGAATTTGCTGCCGGTGATGCGGTTGATTTCCGCGTTATACCGGCCGGTGTCAAATTCAAGTCCTTCCCGGCTTTTCGCCGGCAGGCTGCTGGAAAGCGAATTCAGGCTTTTCCCTTCCAGCTTCGTCATAAAAAAATAATCCGAACCGCAGACAGACCGGCTGTTGTCGTAAAATAAAACGTCCGGAAGAGGGACGGATGTTTTGCCTTTTACGAGGCGCATGCTCTGAACTTCGGCAGACATGATGTTTTTTTCATACGACATAAGAAGCGAGCCGGGCGGGGGAGCGACTTTCAGGACGGTTTCACGGCCGTCCGGCAGCCCGACAAGGTATGCGGCATTGAAATAGCCCTCCGTCAGTTCGGAAACGGAAGCGGCGTTCGGCAGTCCGAATGCTTTTTGCACCATTCGGCCGATTGTATCGGCAGACAGCCGGTTCTTTGTAATGCTTGTCATTTTTGTCCTCCCTTGGGTTTTGATGAATGCCGCGTCTTTTTAAACTGGTTCAGTTCAATGTCAGAATTCCATAATTCTTGGTGCTTGTGTCCTGCAAGTTCTGATAATCGTTCCAGGTACAAATGGACTGAACGGTTCCGTTTCCGGTATCGTCATTTACTTTGAAGTCAAAGCCGATTTGACTTCCTGCGGCGGGGGAAAGACCCGAAATCGGAATTGCCGCCTGTACGGTGTAACCGGTGCTGTTTTGGGTTATAAAATGAGGAATGGTATCCATTCCTTTTCCGCTGCGGTTTATGTGGAAATGCTGGGGGCCGTTGTTCTTCAGATACAAATCAATACTGTCACTCGTTCCGGTCGTATCGTCTGAAACATCAGCAAGTACATACAGGTAATTTTTATCCCACGTCGATTTCACTTGAGCTGTCGCACCTGTAACTCCCTTGGCATAAGTGTCGGTCGTAATCGCGGAAATATCGGACCAAAGCGAATCAGAGGAAGTGCCAAGTTTCGGTGCCCCATGGTGGACCGTCGCGGCGCGCGTGTCCACTGTCGTTTTAGAGGGATCAACCAGTGCCCAATAGGCCGGCTTTGCCTGCAGCGAGTTGTCAAACAAAAGAGGAATATTGTTTGCTCCCAGCCAGGAACCGTCGTCCGCTGTGCCCCAGATGGTTACAACGTCAATATATTTGCGCTCTTTTTCAAAGAGATCAAACAGCTGTTTATATCGTCTGGCTTCCTGCGCAAGAGCAGCGGCATCGGTTTGGCCGCCGGTGTTCACGTCGAGTTCTGTTACCTGAAGCTCCAGCCCGAGCGAACCGAGCTTCTCAATAGAGGCCTGAATGTCAGAAATCGACGGGTAGGTCAAACCGACATGCATCTGCAGTCCAATGCCGTCGATCGGCACCTTTTGTTTTATCAGGCTTTTTACCAGATTGTACATATCCACAGTTTTTTGATTGTTGTTTTCAATTCCGTAATCGTTGATAAAAAGTTTTAAGTCCGGATCGGCGGCACGGGCATATTTGAATGCGTCCGCAATATATTCGGGGCCGGTAATAGGCAGCCACTGGCTTCTTTCCGATTCTCCCCTTAGACCGTTGTTCTGGTGACTGTCGGAAAGCGGTTCATTCACGACGTCCCAGCAGTAAAAGGGGCTTTTTGAACCATATTTCTTCTTAAAATGCGTCAGCACGTTGGTGATGTGATTTTTCAGGGTGGTCAGCAATTCCTGTTTTGTGGCAGGCCGGCTGGGATCGTCTTTTGAAGTGAACCACCACGATGGAACCTGTGAATGCCACACCAGATTGTGACCGCGCAGTTTCATGTTGTTTTTGATTGCAAAGTCGGCAAACTGATCAGCCGTGGTAAAATCCAGCTGATGGCTGCTGTCATACAGGGAAGATGATTTCATTTCGTTACCAGGAGTCAGGCTGCTAAAATGTTTGGCAATTAATTTACTGTGATCATCAATAAGATCGGAAAAAACAGCGGCTGTCCCCAGCGTGAAATCATATTTGCTTTTGAGCGAAAGAATGTCGGTTTGTATTTCTGGTGCCAAAGATTCGGTTTCCTTAATGGATACGTCGTCGATATAGTACGGGACAGAGGTGTCTAAAGTCCGGAAAGAAAGCTGCAGGGAAGAGAGGGTAAGATTTTCCGTCAGTGTAAAATCCCCTGATACCGTTGTCCAGTCGGATGAGGAAATCGGCACCTGGTTGGCGATGGACGCACCGTACCAGACACCGTTGGAATCCACGCGGTTTACGGTAACTGTTCCTTTTGCCGAGCCGGATGCGGTTCGCAGGCATGCGGTGATACGGTATGTATGGCCATATTGAACCAGTGACAGGATATTATAGGAAGGCCCGGCGTATGGTGAAGAAGGATCGGACACTTTCAGGCAATGCTGGCCGGAGTGGGCGACTTCCGTGACAACTGCGATGGTGCAATTTCCATCACTCCATCCGGTTGCTTTGCCGTTTTCGAAGCTTTCGGAAGAAAAAGCTTTGCCGCTGTCAGCCAGTTTCTTGGAACTTATAGAATCCCTAGAAGAAGTACTCTGGCCTGAATTGGCGCTGCATCCTGCCAGCCCGCCTATCAGGGGCAGGCCAATAAGTGGGATGACAAAAACACTGGCGATCCGAAACCCCAATTTGCTCTTCATTAATATCACTCTCCCGATTTTATTTGCGGTATCGGCCCCGAAGCGAAATAACCATGAAAAAACATAATATTCGGCGGCACGAATGCGCTTCGCTGGAAGAAAAACTATATTTTAAGCATAAGCACAATTGGAGTTTCTTTCTCGTCAATAATTGCGAAAAGTTATTTACTTTTTGCGGTGTTTATTATTTAAATTGTAAAGAAAGGCATATGGTGTGTAGAAGTTAACCGTGCTCAAGGAATAAAAAACAACCGAAACAGGGAAAAGCCAAAAGCATCCGCTGCCTCGGTGTGCCGGTTCCTGTGCCGCCATATGATGACATATTATTTCGCTTTCGCCATTTTCTCCAGTTTTTTGCGGTCGGTGAGTTCTACTTCGCCGCGGGAGAGCTTTACCATGCCTTCGGACTGAAAATAACGAAGCATGCGGGTGACCACTTCCCGCGCCGAGCCCATGTTCCGGGCAATTTCCTCATGGGTCGTTTTGAGACGGTCGCTTCCGTCAATGGACGACTGCTCCAGCAAATAGATCGCAAGCCGCCTGTCGAAGCTCATAAAAAGGATTTGCTCTAGAAGCCACATGATGTCGGAAAGACGAGAAGAAATTAGCTGGTTGGTAAAATCCGAAACCGCCAGCGAATTCTGGTTCAGGTCCCGGTAGATGGCCGTGGGGATTAAGATGGTTTCAGAATCTTCGACAGCCTGGGAGTAGATGTCAAACCGAATGTTTTTCAGAACGCAGGAGGCTGAAAAAATACAGACGTCCCGCTCAAAAAGGCGGAAGAGCGTAATTTCGCGTCCGGTGTCGGACAGGATAAACGAGCGGACCTGGCCGCTCTTGATGCAGTACAGGCCGGCGCAGTCGTCCGGCCCGCTATGTATGATATCCTTTGCCCGAAAATTGTGCGGGGCGGAACCGGATTGGATCAACTGCCGCTGCGGTGGAGTCAGTTTGTTCCAGAAAGGCAGAATATCCTGTAAAAAGGCCGTATCATGGCTGTTCAGCGGCATGGCAATCCCCCCATATTCTTTTTATTATACCATTTACAGAAGAAGAAAGGAAGACGAAGCGGAATTCCTTTTGCACCGTTACGGCCTTTTTTTGCGGACTGTCTGAGAAGCGCCGTTTAATTTTTTTAAGAAAGGCACCGTCACTGGCAGGCTGATCAAAAAAGACAGGAGATCGGCGGCAGGCTGGCTGAACTGGACGCCTGCAAAGCCGATCAGGCGGGGCAGGACGGCGATGGCGGGCAGAAAGCAGATCCCCTGCCGCAGGGCGGCCAGCAGCGACGCCCTTTTTGATTTTCCGATCGACTGGAACATCATATTGGAGATCACGACAAAAACCTGCAGGGGCCCCGCGGCGAACTGGGCGCGCAGGGCGGGTGTCCCGTCGGCGATGACCTGCGGATCGTCCGGCCGGAAGAGGGCCATAATCCGGGGGGCAGAGAGAAAGCCAACGGCGCACAGGGCAAGCATCCCTGCCGTCCCGGCAGCCAGGCAGAACCGGAACGATTCTTTCAGGCGGCGGAACTGTTTGGCGCTGTAGTTAAAACCGGCCACGGGCTGGAACCCCTGGCCGAAACCGATTAGGGCGGCCAGAATGAAGAAAAAGGCGCGGCCGACAATTGCCATGGCCGCAACGGCCGCGTCGCCGAACGGTGCCGCGGCAAGGTTCAAAGCCATGGAAGCGGCGCTGGCAAGCCCCTGATGGATCAGCGACGGAACTCCCATTTTCAGGATTTTTCCATGGTCGGACGGCCGGAAGGAAAAAAGCCCTGCACGGATGGGGACGAGGGTGCGGCGGCGCAGGTAATGGAGAAGAAGGACGGCGAACCCCGCCGACTGGCCCGCGAGGGTGGCAATTCCCGCCCCGGCGATTCCCATGCGGAAAGTAAAGATCAGAAGGGGGTTCAGCACGATATTCAGGATGCAGCCGGTCATCACGCCGATCATGGCAAGCGAGGCCCGACCCTCGGCGCGCAGGTCGCAGTTCAGGACGGAAGAAGCACACAGGATGGGAGCGCCCGGAAGAATAAACCGGGCGTAGCTTTCTGCATAGGGGGCAATGGTGGGGGTTGCGCCCAAAAAGCGGATAAGCCCATCCAGAAACAAAAGTCCCGCCGCCCCAATCACCGCCCCTGCCATCAGAGCCGAAAAAAACGCAGTGGAAGCCGCTTTTTCGGCCAATCCGGTTTTCTTTTTCCCTAATAACTGAGAAATCAGGCTGCCGGATCCCATTCCGAGCGTATATCCGACGGCCTGAATAAAAGCGGTGAGGGGATAGACAATTCCAACGGCACCGGCGGCGGTGGTTCCGATCCGGCTGACGAAGTAAGTGTCCGCAAGGCTGTAGGCGGCCGAAACCAGCATCCCGGCAATGGCGGGCGCGGCAAGTTTGCCGATCAGGCGTGGGATCGGCGTCTTTGTCATGATTTCCAGCCGGCTTTTTGCTTCATCCGCCATTTTCCTTTTTCGCGCCCCTTTTTATTAACGGTACTTCTGTCAGTTTTCCCAGAATACGTTTTTTTTTCCGCGCCGGGCAAAAGAAAATGCCGGACAGAAAGGAAAAATCCTTTCCGTCCGGCGCAGCCGGGAACAGATCAGCCGGAAACGGTGCTGGAGGGCGACATCCCCAGTTCTTTTAGTTTGGCATTATGTTCATCCAGCGTTTTTTGATAATAATACTTGCCGTTTGACGTAATGAAATAATAATAATCGGTTTTAGCCGGATTTGCCGCCGCATTCAGCGCCGAAGCGCCCGGGTTGCAGATTGGCCCGGCCGGAAGGGCGGCGCAGCGGTAAGTATTGTAGTAATATTTGTATTTGTCGCCGAAAACGTTCAGCAAATACATGGTGCAGTAGGAGATTGTCGCGTCCGCTTCCAGTTTCTGTTTGGCTTTCAGCCGGTTGTGAAATACGGAAGACACCAGTTTCATATCCTGCGCGTCATCCGCTTCGCGTTCGATAATGGAAGCAAGAGTTACAACCTGATCGGTTGTCATTCCGGAATAGTTGTATTTTGTTCCAATCTTCTGCTCTGCAACACGGAGAAAACGCCCGACGGCATCCTGCGGTTTCATCCCCACATAAAATTCGTAAGTATCCGGATAAAGATACCCCTCCAGCTTATAAGCCCGGTGCGCATTTGACGGGATGGCTTTCACCAGCGGATAATAGCTGAAATCGTAGTTTTGGGCAGCCGTGACAAAATCGGCCTTTTTGCAGACGCTGCTTTTTTCCAGCCGATCCCCAATTTGGGAAAGCGTGTACCCTTCCGGAAATGTGAGCGCGACGGTTTTTGCTTTTGCCGGTGAAGCGGAAGAAGAATTTTGTCCCGCTTTGGATGACGTTTTTCCCGCCGGTGTTTTTTGGGAGGACGGCGCCGCGGAGGTTTGCAAAGAGGAAGATGCGGCGGAAGAATCGCCTGCGCCGGAAGAAACGGGCGGCACAGAAGACGAGACCTGCCCCAAAAAAGAAGAAGACGGCTGGGAAGATGCCGGTGCCTGCTTGTCTTGTTTGGAACAGGCGGAAAATACCAGCAGAACTGCTGTTAAAAGAAATATACATATCCTTTTCAACGAATTCACCTTATAACCTTATCTATCAGAATAGCTCCATTATACTCCGCGTTTCAATTCCCCGCAACAGGAAGAAACTGGCCGTAAGGACAGAAGTCCCGCTGCCCAACCCGTTTTAAAAAGCCGCTGCCATTTTCAGAACCGAAAGGCAGGAAGGGTGATACATTTCAGGAATATCCGTGCGTACAGTTTCCAGTACCTGATAAAAAATCCGGTTCCCTGTCACGGCGAGCTCGTTTGTGCTTTTTCCGCCCAGCGCTTGGCAGTAGGTTTCGTCCGTAAAGTCCCGGAGAACGACGCCTTCGGAGGAAAATCCGAATCTTTCCGCCGCCTGTTCCAAAAAATCCTTTTCGCGGACAAAATCGCTGCTGCCCAGATGAATAATACCGGACAGATTTTGTTCCAGAATGAACTGAACTGCGCCGGCCACCGAAGTATCAATGTTTAGGCTTTGGTATAAGTTGCCATAGAGGGCGCCCTCGTCCAGAATTTCCCGGCGGGTCAGCCGTTCCAGTTTTGCCCGGTTGAGGATCATGGGGAGCCGGACGATGGCCGCGTTTTTTCCAAGGGTGCCGAGGATCTTCGCTTCACATGCGATTTTATATTTTCCATATTCGCTGACAGCCTGTGGTGTGTCGTTTTCCGTATGCGGCCGCTCCGGCGCGGCATCAAAAACATTCGCGGTGGAAAGAAAAATCAGCTTTGCCCCGTTCTTTTTTAACCATGCGGCGGCTTTTTCATGGGCTTGAAATTGATCATGAAAATCTCCGCGGAGGCAGGAAATGACGGCGTCCGGCTTTTCCTGTTCCAGCAGCGCGGAGGTGTCGTCCGAAGAAACGTCAAACGGCAGCAGGGGGACGGGAAGATCGGTTTTATGGAGGCGATAGGTACCGGTTACATTGTGCTTATCGGATAGCTGTCGGCACAGAACACTGCCGATCAGGCCGCTTGCGCCGAGAACAAGAATTTTCATGATTTTTCTCCCGCATTCTTTATATGATTTGAAAGATATAAAATTTTAAGTAGTTTGTTTCCGGAACGTTCCAGAGAATGGGATGATCCGGGGCCTGCTGCCGGGCTTCGATTTGCCGCAGGGAAACCTGTGCGTCCGACGCCGCGTGACGGAGGACGTCCCGGAACAGTTCGTCCGTCATGAAATGAGAGCAGGAACAGGTGGCGAGATATCCGCCGCGAGGCAGGAGCTTCATGGCGCGGTAATTGATCTCTTTGTACCCGCGTTCGGCGTTCCGCACGGTCCGGCGGGATTTGGTGAACGCGGGAGGATCGAGGATAACAAGATCGTATTCACGCTTGCGGTTTTCCGCAAGCTGAGGAAGAAGGTCGAAAACGTTGGCCGTTTCAAATTCCATGCCGTTTTCCAGATGGTTCAGCCGGGCGTTTTCCTGCGCGGCTGAAATCGCGTCCGCCGAAATATCCACCGCATGAACGCGCTCTGCCCCGGCTTTTGCGGCGTTGAGAGCAAAAGATCCGGTGTCGGTAAAGCAGTCCAGCACACGCTTCCCACGGCAGAGCCGTGCAACGGCACGGCGGTTGTATTTTTGGTCAAGGAAAAACCCGGTTTTCTGCCCGTTCTCAAAATCAACGGAATATTCAATCCCATTTTCGACAATGCGGGTTTTTGCAGAACCTGGAACGGGAACACCCTTGAGTGGAAAAAATCCTTTATTCTGCTCCATCCCTTCCAGTTTCCGGATGCCGACGTCGTTCCGCTCGTAAATGCCGTCAATTTTCTGCCCGTCTTCCGTTAGAATTTTATAAAGGAGAGGGAACAGAATGGGCTTGATTTTTTCCATGCCGAGTGAAAGAGTCTGCGTGACCAGAATATTGCTGAAACGATCGACCGTAAGACCCGGGAAGGAATCTGATTCACCGAAAATAATGCGGCAGCAGGAAAGATCGTTTCCCATGACGGTTTTGCGGTATTCCCACGCATAGCGCAGGCGGCGCTCCCAGAAGGATTCGTCGAATGTGTCGTTGGCGCTGCGGGAAATCAGCCGAATGCGGATTTTGGAATGGTCGTTGATAAAACCGGTTCCGAGATAGGCGCCGTGTGTACTGAGAACGTCGACCAGATCACCGTTCTGGTACGGATCGGCGGATAGGACCTCTGTGTTGTAAATCCAGGGGTGGCCGGAACAGACACTGCGTTCCGCTTTTGGGGTAACGCTGATTTTCGGATAAGAACGGATTTGTTTCATGAATGGCTCCCTCACAGAAAAAGCGGGCGCGGCAAATTCCGCGCCCGCAGATTATTTGCAGTCTATTTGAATTTGACGGCTGTGCCGTATGCCATGACCTCGGCTGCGCCCTGCATGACGGAAGAAGACGCGAACCGGATATTTACAACGGCGTCCGCGCCGAGTTTTTCGGCGCTTTCGGTCATGCGCTGTATGGCAAGCTCTCTTGCTTCGTTCAACATCTTCGTGTAGGCTTTCAGTTCTCCTCCGACAATGGTTTTAAAGCCCTGCGAAATGTCACGGCCAATATTTTTCGACTGGATTGTGCTGCCTTTGACCAGACCGAGCGTTTCAAGTTCCTTGCCGGTGATATAGTCTGTATTGACAAGAATCATTTTTCCAGCTCCTTTAAGAATTGATTCCACCGGAATCGACAGGCGAATAAAAAAACCGCCCCCATTATAGCAGGGAAAAAAGCCGGCCGCAAGTCTTTTTGTCCCTATATTTCCGAGGCCTTTCAGCAGTTTCCCTCATAGACGTACCGCAGGTTCTTCCGGGCCAGAGCGGCGAGAGAATACACGGTTTCAACCGGCGTCGGCGGGCGGTCTGTCAGTTTGTAGCGCGGGAAAAAGCGGGTAACATGCAGCGGTATTTCCGGACTGACACCTGCAAGCCATTCGGACAGGCGGCTCATTTCGCCGGGCGAATCGTTTTCACCGGGGATAATGAGCGTGGTGACTTCCACGTGGCAGCCGGCCCGCGACGCGGCGGCAATGGTCTGCTTGACTTCTTCCAGCCCGCCGCCGATTTTCCGGTAAAAATCCTCTGAGAAACTTTTCAAGTCAATGTTCATTGCGTCGAGAAACGGCAGAAGCCCCCGCAGAGCCTTTTCGGTGACATATCCGTTGGTAACGGCAGCATTGGCAAGCCCGTTTTTGCGGTTGAGCGCTGCGCAGCTGCGCACGTATTCCGGGGAAATCAGCGGTTCATTGTACGTAAAAGCAAGGCCGATATTGCCGGAAGGCTTTAGATCCGCAGCCTTTTGGGCCAAAACCTCCGGCGGAACGTACATTCCGCCGCACCCGCCTTTCCGGGACATGGAAATTTCGTAATTCTGGCAGAACGGACAGCGCAGATTGCAGCCGTAACTGCCCACGGAAAGGATCCGGCTGCCGGGATGAAACCGGCGCAGGGGCTTTTTTTCAATCGGATCGAGTGCCATGGACGTCAGCCACCCGTAGTTTTCACTTACTACAGAACCGTTCCGGCAGGAGCGGGCGCCGCAGAACCCGGTCTGCCCTTCTTTCAGGCGGCAGGCGTGCGGGCAGACTTCACACACGGCTTCACTCATTTGTGGCGCACCACCTCAAACCGCTCCAGACGGAAGGCTTCGTCCCGGCGGATTCCTCCCTTGCGCAGGGCAATTTCCACCTGCTGGAGGGGGGTATCCACGCCGGGCAGATCCGGCAGGAGCAGGCCGCATCTTTCTCCGCTGCGGACAATGACGCCGTAACGCTTTGCGTCCAGCTTTTCAATCGATGGAACCGATTCCGGTTTCCCCAGGACGTCCACGCTGTAAACGAGACTGGAAAGTTCTTCTTTTGCAACAGGGCTGAACCGGGGATCGTGCAGCCCCGCGCTGACGGCATTGTGCATAATTTCATCGGCGATGCATCTCTGGGTCGGGAAAATGGTTCCAATGCAGCCGCGGAGCCCGCCGTCTTTTTTAATGGAAACGAATACGCCCGCCTGCTTGTCCAGCAAATCGGGGGAAAGGCCTTCCGGCAGATTTGCGCGGTGTCCTTCGGCTACGCGGGTTTCCAGAGCCAGGCGGGCAAGGCGGACATATCCGTCCTCTTTTTCGCGGCGCTTCTGCATGGATTTGTGCTTCCAGTCCAGGTACTGTCCGCCGAACCGGCGGCTTTCATCCTGGCCGGCCGGAAGAAAAGAGCAGACGGCGTATCCCACACCGAACGGACCTTCATAAGACAGAAAATCCGGCTTTACCGCCAGGCCGTCGAATGCACCCGCAAGGATCATAAAGGAGCGCAGCCCGCATTCGGCCGCGGCATCGCAGAACTCGCTGTCGAATGTGAGAAAACGGAGAAAATCGCCTGATTTCATGGCGTCCGTGACCTGCCGGTCAAACTGGGGGCCTTCTTCCGCAAAACCGTACGGGCCGTCTTCCTTGAGCTTATGGGACAGGTCGCCGCTTGCGATCAGCACGGTTCTGCGGTTCAGCTTTTCAGCCGTTCGGCGGATGCAGCGGCCATAATTGTAATGAACCAGCGGCCCCAGACCAGAAAGGGAACAGCGGACCAGCCGGTATCCGTGATAAACTTCATTGACAAACGTAAGAGGTACAAGAGAGCCGTGATCCACCGCCGGATCCTTTTCACCGAATGTTCCCGCGGGAATTCCGGCTTTTTTGGATTCGTCCGTTAATGCTGCAACAAATGCCGTGTCGTAAGAAAACTCCTCGGGATTCCCCTTTGCACCAAACTGGCTGAAATCGCCGCGGGCACTGCTGCCCGGCGATATGTGGAGGTAGTCTGCATACAGAACGGAATGCGGCGTGGTGACCACAATCGTTTCCGGCTGCAGTTCTGCAATCTGACGCGCGGCTTTCTGATAAGCCTGTGTTGTTCTCCAGATTTTTTTTTCTTCCCCTTTGCCTACCGCCGGGATGATGACGGGCGGATGAGGCATGATAAACGCACCGACCAGTGCCATAGCAATACCACCTTTCTGTCTAAGGACTGATTTTATTCTATGATTCTATGTACATTTGCCCATAAGGCAAATCTGTAAAGCCGATTTTCCGGTATAGCTTTTTTGCCCGGATATTGCTGCTTTCCACTTCCAGCCGAAAGCGGGACGCCTTTCCATGGTAATGGGCCATAACCCGGCGGATCGTTTCCCGGCCGAGACCCTTGCTGCGGAATTCAGGGCGGATGTAAAGCTCTTCAAGCCATACAACCATGCCGCCGGCCTCGTTGGACCAGGTAAAAGCAAGCAGGATATATCCGGCCGTTTTTCCTTCCAGCTGAATCATACGCGCGGCTGCAAACGGGCTGCCGGTTATCAAAAGGCTGAAAGTCCGGCGGGCGTTGTCCCGCGGAATGGGGGCCATGGCCGCGCCGGAGTGGTAAAAATCATCTTCCATAGCCAAAAATTGTTCTTTATCCTGCGGTTCTATTTTTTTCAGATCCAATTTTTCTGTGCCTCCTGTCTCTTTGCCTTTTTAATAAAGGCATTCTTTTTATTATATCCGTTTTCTTAGAAAAAAGCAAAATAGGAACAAAAAAAGCTCCGCGCAGAAGCGCAGAGCTCTGGCAAAACGCTTATTTTTTACGAAGTTCTTTTCCATAAAAAGACTGCGCCGCAATGGCAAATGTCATCAGCATAACGGCGGCAATGCCGCCTGTGCCCGTGGCGGCGGTGTGTATGGCAAAAAAGATAGCCGCAAGCGTAAAAGCCCACGCCAGTATGCATAAAATCTTTTTATGTTCCATTGTGATGCAGGCTCCCGCTGCAAAAATCTTTTACCGGCATGGAAAATCCTCAAAATCTAAAAGCCGGTATGGGGGGATACGGAACGCATCGGCAAGGGCAAAAAGCGTCTTGAGAGAAATAGCCTGAACAAAACCGGGTGTTTCCACCTGAGACAGGTACCCGGGGCTGATATTTACCCGGCTGGCCAGCTGTTCCTGCGTCCATCCATTCAGCTTCCGGTAATAAGCAATTTTAAGTCCGATTTGTATGTAGCGGTTCTTTTCAATGTCGTCCACAGATTATCTCCTCATGAGCAGTTTAAAAAGTACGGCGGGGCTTCTGGGGGAATTTCCATCAGGCCCGCTTCAGGTAATCCAGCAGGCCGGTTTCTTCTCCGCCTTTCCGATAAACGCGAGGGACACGCGCTCCAATGCCGCAGATGATCTCGTAGCTGATTGTGCCCGCGAGCGCCGCCAGTTCATCGGCTGAAACCGTTTCATCGCCGTCGCAGCCGATAGCCGTCACTTCGTCCCCTGATTTTGCGCCGGGGATATCCGTTATATCCAGCATCAGCTGATCCATGCAGATACGCCCGATAATTTTTGCACGGTGCCCGCGGACGAGCATGCAGCCTTTTTCAGAAAACCGGCGCAGGTACCCGTCGGCGTAACCGATGGGGACGGTTGCAATGATAGTGGGACGCTCTGCGGTGAATATCCGCCCGTAACTGACGCAGGTGCCCTGCGGCACAGACTTGACAAGCGCTATGGTGCTTTTCAGCGACAGTGCGGGGGAAAGAGGAACCCTGCGGCACATTTCTCCGGACGGCATCAGGCCGTACAGGACAATGCCGGGCCGAACCATGTCGAGCTGCGTTTCGGGATAATCAAAAATCGCGGCGGAATTTGCACAGTGCCGGATGGCAAAGCAGATTCCTCGTTCCTGAAGTCTTTGAATCGCGTCTGTAAAATTGCGGTATTGGCAGAGAGTATAGTCTTTGCCGTTCCCGCCTTCGTCTGCGGAGGAAAAGTGGGTGAAGATCCCTTCCGGAGAGAGGCCCGGCAGGCGGCAGGCATGCTCCATCAGACCGATGGAACCGGCGTCGCGCACAGGATCCTGATAAAAGAATCCGACTCGGCTCATGCCGGTATCCACCTGAATATGCGCCCGCACGGTTACACCCGCTTTTACGGCAGCCTGCGAGAGATGTTCGGCGTACTCAGGGCCGACGACCGCCTGCGCAATATTGCCGGCCGCAAGCTGCGGGGCCATGGAAGGCGGGGTATAGCCGAGAATCAAGATCGGCAGGGAAACACCCGCCCGCCGGATCTGCTGTGCTTCCTCCAGGTTGGAAACCGCCAGCCAGTCGGCACCGAGGGACTCGTACGTTCGTGCGAGTCGTTCGGCACCGTGCCCGTAGGCGTCCGCTTTCACGACGCAGCAGACTTTCGTTTTCGGTTTGATCTGCGCCCGCACAAGCTCATAATTTTGTTCAATGGCGTCAAGGTCAATTTCAGCCCATGTCCGCCTGAGATAGGATTCCATTTTTTGCGACCCGCCTTACTGAAAATATTTCACGCCGGATTCAAAGATTTTCTGGTCCTTTTCACCCGGCACATTCTTGCAGATATCTGTGCCCCGGCGTTCGGAATGGCCCATTTTGCCGAGAATGCGTCCGTCCGGACTGGTGATGCCCTCCACAGCGCAGACGGAACCGTTTGGATTCCACTGGATGCCGCCGCTCGGACGGCCGTCAGGATCGCAGTACTGCGTGGCGATCTGCCCGTTTTTCGCCAGGCGGTTCAGCAGGCCATTGTCTGCGACAAAACGGCCTTCGCCGTGGGAAACCGGAACGGAAAATACGCTGCCGGCCTGCATACCCGCAAACCACGGCGATTTGACTGATACAACACACGTATAAACCATGCGCGAAACGTGGCGGCCCAGCGTGTTAAATGTCAGAGTAGGAGCTTCTTCGCTGGGCGGCGTGATCCTGCCGTAAGGGACGAGGCCAAGTTTGATAAGCGCCTGGAACCCGTTGCAGATACCGAGCATCAGGCCGCCGCGGTCTTCCAGCAGCCGGGAAACCTCTTCGGAAATTTTCGGGCTGCGGAAGGTGGTGGCGATAAATTTGCCGGAACCGTCCGGTTCATCGCCGCCGGAAAATCCGCCGGGTATCATGATGATCTGCGCTTTGGAGATAGCTTCCGCCATACGGTCAATGGTTTCTTCAATTCCGGCGGGGGAAAGGTTTTTCACAACGAGAACGTCCGGAATGGCTCCCGCGCGCTCAAAGGCCCTTGCACTGTCGTATTCGCAGTTGGTGCCGGGAAAAACCGGAATAAACACGCGGGGTTTTGCCGCTTTGATGGCGGGGGCTGCCGCATTCCGGTTATGGAACAGGGGCAGCGCCTGCACCGGCTGTTCTGCGGCTTTGGTGGGAAAGACCTTTTCCAGCGTGCCGTTCCAGCTTTCGGTGAGCCCCTCCAGCGGAAGCGCGTCGGCCCCGATGACAATTTCCGGCTGCTCAGAGGTTTCACCGAGCGGAATGTAGGCAAGGCCGTCAATTTTGCTGTCTGCCAGTTCGGCGATAATCGATCCGGAGGAGGGAGCGAACAGAAATTTTTCACTCAGCACAGCCGGGTTGAAACGGAAGCCGATTCGGTTCCCAAAGGACATGCGCGCCACGGCGGCGGCAGCGCCCCCTTCTTTTACAACGGATGCAGAAAGGATGTGCCCTTCCCGAATCAGTTTTTCAACCGCACGGTAATATTGCTGCAGGGCCGGCCAGTTGGGAAGCATGGTTTCAGAATTTTCAGGAATTGGGAACAGGACAACGGAAGAATCCGGCTTTTTAAATTCCGCCGAGATTGTGCGGCTGGCCTTTGTCATGGAAACAGCAAAACTGACCAGTGTAGGGGGAACGTTCAGCTGTTCAAACGTGCCGCTCATGCTGTCCTTGCCGCCGATAGCCGGCAGGCCCATCCCAATCTGTGCTGTAAGGGCTCCCAGCAGCGCCGCCGCAGGTTTTCCCCAGCGGCGGGGATCGTCCGTCATGCGCTCAAAATATTCCTGAAAGGTCAGGCGGCTTTTCAGCGGGTCGGCGCCGACGACCGCCAGTTTGGAGAGACTTTCCACTACGGCGTAAGCCGCGCCGTGAAACGGGGAGAAGCGCGAAATACCGGGAATAAACCCAAAGCTCATAGCCGTTGCGTCATCGGTTTCACCTTTGCGGACGGGAATCTTTGCCACCATGGCTTCTTCCGGGGTCATCTGGTATTTGCCGCCGAAAGGCATCAGCACGGTTGCCGCGCCAATGCTGGAATCGAACCGTTCCGCAAGGCCCTTCTGGCCGCAGACTTCCAGCCGGGAAAGGTTTTTGCGGAACGCCTGCGCAAGCGGCAGGCCGCGGAGGCACTCCGGAACTTTTTCACGATAATTTTCCCGGGGATTCACGGCGGAAATCAGCGCGCTGGCATGCTGGGTGACGCCGTTGGTATCCAGAAATGCCCGGGTGATATCGACAATGGTGTCACCGCGCCACGTCATTTTCAGGCGGGGAGACTTTACAACAGACGCCACGGGAGTTGCAGCCAGATTTTCTTCTGCTGCGGCGGCGATAAAACGATCCACATCGCCGGGCGCGAGGACGACGGCCATGCGCTCCTGCGATTCCGAGATGGCAAGTTCCGTGCCGTCCAGTCCTTCATACTTTTTCGGTATGAGGTCGAGGTTGATTTCCAGCCCGTCGGCCAGCTCGCCGACAGCGACGCTGACGCCGCCCGCGCCAAAGTCATTGCAGCGCTTAATGCTGTGCGCCACGTCCGCGCGGCGGAAAAGCCGCTGGATCTTGCGCTCTGTAGGCGGATTGCCTTTTTGGACTTCCGCTCCGCAGGTTTCAATGGACTGGAGCGTGTGTGCCTTGGAAGATCCGGTTGCGCCGCCGCAGCCGTCGCGGCCGGTTGCGCCGCCCAGCAGAACAACGGTATCACCGGGCTCCGGGACGGAGCGCACGACGTTTTCCTTTGGAACGGCGCCGATCACTGCACCGATTTCCATGCGCTTAGCCGCATAGCCGGGGTCGTACAGTTCGGTTACCTGGCCGGTTGCCAGGCCGATCTGATTGCCGTAGGAGCTGTAGCCCTGAGCGGCGCCTGTTGTGATTTTGCGCGTCGGCAGTTTGCCTTTCAGCGTTTTTTCGAACGGAACGCGCGGATCGCCGGAACCGGTTACCCGCATGGCCTGATAGACGTAAGCACGCCCGGAAAGCGGATCACGGATGGCGCCGCCCAGGCAGGTAGCTGCGCCGCCGAACGGTTCAATTTCGGTCGGGTGGTTATGAGTTTCGTTTTTAAACTGCACCAGCCATTTCTGAACTCTGCCGTCAATTGTGACCGGCACCTCAATAGAGCAGGCGTTGATTTCTTCGCTGACATCCAAGTCGGGGATAAGGCCGCGCCTGCGCAGCAGTTTGGAGCCGATGGTTGCCATATCCATCAGCGTAACAGGGCGGTCGGTTTTGCCGTACACTTCTTCCCGGGCGCAGTAATAGTCCCGCAGGGCTTCTTCAATAGCGGAACTGACCGCGGACTGTTCAACTTCAATTTTGTCAAGGCGGGTCAAAAAAGTTGTATGCCGGCAGTGATCGCTCCAGTAAGTGTCAATTACGCGCAGCTCTGTCACAGTTGGGTCGCGCTTTTCGGTATCCCGGAAATAGCCGCGGCAGAACAGCAGGTCGTCGAAGCTCATGGCAAAACCCATCTGCCCATAGTAATTCCGCAGACGGGCATTGTCCCACGTAATAAAACCGCTGACCCGTGCCACATTGGCCGGAGGCTCCGCTTTTATATCGAGAGACTCGGGCTTTTCCAGCGAAGCCAGGCGGCTTTCAACCGGATTGATCAGATATCCTTCGATCTTTCCTAGATCACTGCCCGAAAGATTTCCTTTTATGGCCACCAGTTTTGCCGAGACGATCCGAGGGCGTTCACCCTGCGTAAGCAGCTGCACACACTGCGCGGCGGAATCCGCCCGCTGGTCGTACTGGCCGGGAAGATATTCCATTGCAAAACCCCGCCAGCCCTGTGGCAGGGGGTATTTCTCTTCATAGACCTTATCCACATTCGGCTCCGAAAAAATGGTGCCGCGCGCCGCTTCAAATTCCCTGCGGGAAAGGCCTTCCATATCGTACCGGTTGATTAGCCGAAGATCCTCAATGGACGAAAATCCGAGATTTTCCTTCAGGTCTGCTTTCAATTGCTGTGCTTCCACGTCGAACCCCGGCTTTTTTTCAACAAATACCCGGATGACTTCAGACATGATTTCCCCCATTCCGCCGCTTTGCAGCTTGACTTAGTAGAATACGATCTATTTTAGCACAACAGGACCTAGGATAAAAGAGCGTAAGGCAAGGAATTTTCGTCTTTTGCCCGTTTGGAAAAAAAGCTACTGGCCGCCGGCTGCCGCTTTCATTAAGGCCGAAGCGATGTGCCCGGCGGATGCCACGCTGCCGGAAGATGAGTTTTCCACCAGGACTACAAAGGCATAGGGAGTCTGCTGCCTGGAAGAAAAACCGACCATCCAGCAATTCGGATGCTGCCCGTGGCCCACTTCTCCCGTGCCGGTTTTCGCGCAGACGGCAAGCCCGGGAAACAGCCCGTCGCCGTATCCGTTTGTCACATTGTACCGCATATAACCGGTAAGGCGGGAGGCAGTGTCCGGGGCGACAAGCTCGGGCCCGGTTTTGGCTTCCCCCTGTTTGGTGGTGATGCCCGCGGGTGTGGTGACACTCTGGACGAAATACGGCATGACAGGTGTGCCTCCGTTGGCGATGGCACCCATCAGGACAAGCATATGGAACGGGTTGGCCAGATCGGTATACTGCCCGACGCCGGACCAGCCGAGCCCGTCGGGGGCTGCGCCTTTTACACTATAATGGTCTTTTGCCGATGGAATCCCATCCATACTGAAGCTGCGGTTAAACCCCATCCGGTCGGCCTCGGCCTGCATTTTGTCTGCGCCCAGCTCTACTGCAATCTGTGAAAACGCGACGTTGGAAGACTTGGCAAGGGCTTTTTTAAAACTTAACTGCCCATAGGAATGGACGTCGGTGATTTTGTTGCCGTTAATGGTAACGCTGCCGTTGCATTTCCAAGTCCGGCTGTCAAGATTCGGTATATTTTCGATTGCTGCCGCAGAGGTGACAAGTTTAAATACGGAGCCGGGCGTAAAAGTGGACGACAGAACTTTATTGAGATACACGCCGCTGTATTTCCCGGTTTTATCCGTATTAAGATCTTTCGGCGGATTCTGCGGGTCAAAATCCGGAGTGCTGACCATGCAGAGGAGTTCTCCTGTCTGATAATTATACAGGGCGGCCACACCGTCCCGCGAGCCGAGCTGCTGGCGCGCGAGTTTGCAGAGGCTGCTGTCCAGTGTCAGGTGAATATCGCTGCCGTTGGCTTTCCCCGTTGGGGAAGTCAGCCCGGTAACGAGATTATATCCGGAAAGTTCAGCACGGAAAATGTGCTGTACGCCCGTGGAAATATATCCGTTGGTGTCGCCTACGGTGTGAAGCATGGCGCGCCGCGTTGCTGCGTCGCCGGCATACACCCGATTGCCGTCTTTGGTTTCGGCCAGGACCGTGCCGTTCCGGTCGAGGACTCTTCCTTCTCCGGAGGACAGGCTTTCGCCTGTAATATGGCGGTTAAACGGCTGAAGTGCCCATTTGCCGCCGTCTGTGCAAAACCCGTACAGGAACACGCCGAGCCCCAGCAGAAAGCCGGCGCCGAGAACATAAAGTATCGTAGAACGGAAACCAGTCGTTTTCACTTCCTATGCCTCCTCGCCGCGTAGGTGCGCTCGTCGCTTGCCTTGATGAATGCGAGCATTCCCCAGACGGACACCATGCTGGATCCGCCCAGGCTGATAAAAGGAAGGGTGACGCCCGTCATAGGAAGCACGTCGGTTGCGCCGAAAATATTCAGACATGCCTGGAACAGCAGAAGCCCGCCGGCGGCGCAGGCGGAGATGGAGTAGAGCGTAGAACGGCTCCGTGTTGCCAGCGAGCGCGCATACAGAGCAAGGGCCGCAATCACGATCACCGCGGCAACCGCCAGAAGGAGACCGAGTTCTTCACAAAGCATACCGAAAACAAGGTCGCTGGTGGCTGCAAATACTTTTTTGAGGCATCCTTTCCCCAGACCAACCCCAAACAGGCCGCCGGATGCGGCGTAGCTGAGGACGCGCACCTGCTGGTATCCCCCGGAATCATTTACATGCTCCCATACGTGGCCCCAGGAGGTAAATCGCTCCGCCACATAAGGCTTGAATTTTAAAATGAAGAATGCACCGAAAACAGCGACAGCGCAGGCCAGCAGAATTGTGCGCAGGCTTCCGGACCGCATAAAAGCGATAATCAGGAATGTTGCAAAAAAGATGCAGGCCGTGCCGAAATCCTTCATAAGGAACAGCGCTCCCATGCAAACGGCGGAAAAAGCAATGAATCCTGTTAGGTTTTTATATGTTTGGAGCCTGTCCAATGTTGAAGCGCCCACAAGAACAAAAGCAATTTTAATAAATTCGGAGGGCTGTATGCTGACCGGCCCCACGTAGATCCAGTTTTTGGACCCGTTGCGGGTGTGCGCAAACGCTAGGTTTACCGCAAACAGCAGAATAGCCAGAGCACCGATTGCCACGCGCCAGCGCATTACGCGGTCAAGATCGCCCATAAACCAGATAAGGAACCGGAATACAATAATACCTGCGGCAACAGCGGCCAGCTGAGTATAGGCGGCCTTCCGGTTTGTTCCGCAGAGAAGCATGACCCCTACGCCGGTCAGCAGGAAAGCAAGTGTTTCGAGTTCAAAGCTCACATGGCCCAGAAGATGGATGGAGTACCCATACAGGATCCATTCCATAGCCAGCAAAAGGCCGAATGGGATCAGCGGTTCCGGATCCGGCTTGCTGCCGGCCAGGCAGACCTGCGCGCACAGAAGGGCCTGCAGCAGTGTGGCCGAGGCCAGCAGGCGCGAAGGCGCCGCTGCATGCCTCCAGCGCGGCTTAGACGGTTTCATGCCCTTTACGTCGGCGGTGCGCTTCAGCCTCAGCGACGTTGCGCCCATAGAGATTACGTCGCCGGGCAGCACGGGGGTCTTGTCTTTGACTTTCCGCCCGTTTACAAAAGTGCCGGCTTTGGAATTGGTGTCTGAAATCAGCCAGCCGCTTTCGCGGCGCATCAGCACCGCGTGCGCGCGGCTTGCAGTTTGGTCATGCAGCACAATATCGCAGCTCCAGCTGCGGCCGAGAGAATTTTCCCAATAAAGCACGGGAATGATTTTATGGGTTACGGTATTTTCCAGCACAATTACGGGATCTTCGCGCCGTTTTCCAAGGCGCATGGAAGAAAAACACCGCCATGCCGTCGAAATGAAAAGAAGCGGCACGGCGACACGCAGAGCAAAAAGAAAAACGGAAATCCATTCCGATGATATTTTCAAAAAGGATCCTCCTTTCCGGTTGACTCCATTATACCGGGGACAGAAGTGAAAGTAAACCTTTCGCATGGGGAACAAAAAAGCAGACAGCCCGGCCAAATCAGCCGTGCCGCCCGCCGTGCCGGGAAACGAATCGCTCCGCTGGGCACTCCATTTTTAAGTATACCCTTATCCTGCCGTAGAATTCCAAAATCCGCCATGAAAATCTTTTGCGGATCGGGACAGGAAAATCCAGGGTTCAGCGTTTTTGGACCAGCTCGCCCTGCTTTTTGTAGATGCTGTCTGCGGCGACAAATCCACGGACCATAGAAAGCGGATAAATATTCGTATTCCGGCCAACAACCGTTCCGGGATTCAGGACGGAATTGCAGCCGACTTCCACATGATCGCCCAGCACGGCGCCCATCTTTTTCAGGCCCGTCGGGATACGGCCTTCGCCGGTATTGACAGTGACAAGCGTTTTGTCCGATTTTACATTGGAAGTGATGGAGCCCGCTCCCATATGGGATTTATACCCCAGAATGGAATCACCCACATAGTTATAATGAGGTATCTGCACATTGTCGAACAGGATGACGTTTTTCAGTTCCGTTGAATTTCCCACCACACATCCGGCGCCTACGAGCGCTTTGCCGCGCACGAATGCGCACTGGCGGACTTCCGTTTCCGGACCGATGATACAGGGGCCGTGCAGGTAAGCCGAACCGAAAACCTTAGCGGATTTGGCCACCCACACGTTCTCTCCGCGGAGTTCATATTCCTCCGGCGGAAGCGAGGCGCCCAGGCGGAGAATGAAATCCCCGATTTCAGAAAGAGCCTCCCACGGGTACTGGAATTTTTCCAGCAGTGAGCGGGCAGATGTATGAGACAGGTCAAACAGGTTTTTTATCAATGCAGGTTCAAACATTTCAGGTTCTCCTTATAAAATTGTTTTCAAGCCCGGTCAGCTGCTGCCTGCAAGTTCTTTTTTTAATTGCAGCAGATCCGCCGTATCCACCGAACCGTCCTGGTTCAGGTCTGCGGCGGTCAGCGCATCCGCTTTCAGGCTGTTTTTATGGATCAGATATCCGTACAGCAGATCGCGTCCGCGTTCGGTGCATCTTCCACAGCGGGTCAGGTCGCCGAGAACCACCGCGGTAGTTTTGCACAGAAGCGTGCCGGATCGGTCATAGACGTTTAAGACGTCTCCCGTACAGATGCTGCCGCTGTTCCGAATAGCTCCGGATGCGGTTTTGACTTTCAGGAGAAAACCGTTTTCCCCGTATTCAGATTCCAGCTGCCGGTATATCGAATCCATTGTAACCGGTTCGGAAAAAATCGAATAAGTGTCTGCTTCAATCGGAGCTTTGGATGTTCCGGCTGATTTTGAAGATGAGGCGCCGGAACCTGTGGGTCCCGATTTCGGGCTCGAGGAAGAATTGGACGGTTTGGAAGGGAAAATGGAACTTGCGGGCACCGATTCGAAGGCCGAAGACGGTTCCGAAGGGGAGGAATCACTGGAATCCGGAGAAGATTCACCCTCAATCTTGACAGTAAAGCGGGAAACGGGGCAGCCGCTCCGATCCAGAACGGTAAGGACGTCCCCGCTCTCAATTTCACCTTTGGTCCGTTCAGTTCCGTCCGGTTCCCGGATCAGCAGGGTATAGCCGCAGCCCTGCGGTACCAGCTGCAAGCGCAGAGATTTGACCGTGGTTCCTTTTGGGAACGACATGAACTTTGTCTGGCGGGCTGTGTTGCCGGTGCCGGCTTCTGTCCGTCCGTTGCCGTACGATACGGCGGGGATCAGGCACAAAAATAAAAGGGTTAGAAGGAGAAAAAACAAAAATTGGATTTTCTTCCTTTTTCTCATCAATATCCACCACCATAATAAATTCTATGATAGCAGAATTATGGGGAAAAAAGTCGATTTGTGCCGATCTTTCACAGCGGGGCGGAAACGGCGGGCCGAAATTCAGCGGATGACGTCGGCTGCCAGTGAACCGAGGATCTCAATTCCGCGAACGAGCTTTTCGTCGGTCGGCGTGGTGTAGTTAATTCGGAACGAGGAACAGGGGAGATTTTCGTCGGTCAGGAACGCGCTGCCCGGTACCACGCAGACCTTACGCTGAACCGCCTGTTTGCAAAAGTCCGTCATGCTGACGCTGCTCGGAAGGGTGCACCAGAAGAACAGGCCGCCCTCAATGGGATGGTAAGTGACTTTCGGCATCAGGCAGCGATCCATTGCGTCGGTGGCAATCTTCGATTTTTTCCGGTAAATACCGCGCAGGTGTTTCAAGTGCGTGTCAAAATCGCAGTGGGCCATGAATTCATAGCAGACCATCTGGCTCCAGATATTGGTGTGGACGTCTTCGCCCTGTTTGCAGACCACCATCTTCTGGATAATTTCCTGAGGAGCTATGGCGTAGCCGACACGCATTCCGGGGGAAATAACTTTGGAGAAAGTTCCCGCGTAGATGACAATACCGTCTTCGTCCAGTGACTTGATTGCTTCCACATGCTTTCCGGCAAAGCGGATATCCCCGTACGGGTTGTCTTCCAGAATCAAAACGCCGTATTTTTTAGCCAGTTCGTACATCCTGCGGCGTTTGGCTTCGCTCATGGTGATACCGGTCGGGTTCTGAAAATTCGGGATTGTATAGATAAACTTGACCCTTTTTTCCTCTTTTAAAGCCTGTTCCAGCCCTTCCATGCTCATGCCGTCCGGTTCCATCGGCACGCCGCGCAGGTGAGCCCGGTAGGAACGGAACGTGTTTAGAGATCCGATAAAGCTCGGCGATTCGCACAGCACGGTGTCCCCTTCGTTAAGGAGCGATTTTGAGGCAAGATCCATCACCTGCTGAGCACCGCTTGTGATGAGAATATTGTCGAAACTGCGGCCGATTCCGTGCCGCTGTTTCATATAGTTCGTCAGGTGGCTGCGCAGCGGGGTATACCCTTCCGTCACACTGTACTGGAGAGCCTCAATGGGATGTTCTTTTAAAATTTTCGCCGAAATTTCAGCAATTTCCCTCACGGGAAAGGCTTCGGGCGCGGGATTTCCTGCGGAAAGCGAAATGACGGACGGATCGGATGCGTATTTGAAGATCTCCCGGATTGCCGAAGGCTTCAGTGCCAGCACACGGTCGGAAAATGGATAATTCATTTTAACCACCCTTTCTTTAACGGCTTAATGGCCGAACCGGGATGATCCCGGGACGCCGGCAGGCGGGGTTATCCTGCTTTTCCCGCTTCTCTTAATTTTTTATTATAGCACAGAATCCTGCTCGGTGCGAGAAAAACAAAAATTCGATCGGATTACTGCAAACCCGATCGAAAATGCATAAAAAATACAACAAGTTATGACAACAAAGCCTAAATACTCGAAGTATAATAAGAAAGGAAATATTTGGACAAGTCCAAAATATGGTGGCGGTGATTAAAAAAATGGAAAAAGAAAAAGTACAGCGGGTTCACTTTTCTCAGGCAGCTGCAGTTCCGGCAAAAGCGGTGGCGCGTCAGGCGGCTTTTTTTGCCATAGGTTTGCTCTGCGCCAGAGGGATCGTTTTCGGGCAGTATGCGCCGTTTGCTGTAGCGGCGGCAGCTGCGGCCCCGTATTCTGTTCTGTGGAGCGTCGTTTTAGGAGGGACGGTTGGATATCTGCTGCCTTCGGCGGCAACCGTGCCGGTTCATTACATTGCGGCCTTGTTGGCGGCGGCGGCCATCCGGTGGACGCTGAATGGTCTTGCCCGGCTGCGGATGCATCCGCTTTTTGCACCGGTTACGGCGTTCCTGCCGCTGCTGGTGACTTCCATGTCCATTGTTCTGGTCAATGGTTCTGGAACTTATTCAACCGCCATGTTTCTTGCCGAATCGCTTTTAGCCGGCTGTACAGCATATTTCTTTCGCCGCACAGTATCGGCGCTGCGCGCCGGCAAAAGCGCAGGAGAATGGAGCGCGCAGGAAGTTGCCTGCGGCGCTTTTTCCGCCGGAATTCTGCTTTTGGCGTTTTCAGAGCTTTCGGTTGCCGGAATATCGGCAGGCCGTGTGCTGGCCATTCTCATGATCCTGTTTGCGGCGCGCTACGGCGGTGTGGGGGGCGGCAGCGTGGCGGGCATTGCCGCCGGTCTGGTATTCAGTCTTTCCACTTCGGGTCTGAACTACCTCTCGGGCGCCTACGCACTGGGCGGCCTTGCGGCGGGTTTATTTTCACCGGTAGGGCGCCTTGCTTCGGCGGCCGCGTTTGCTGTGGCTAACGGAATTGCCTCGCTGCAGGTTGGAGATCAGCAGGAGGTTATCAACGGTCTTTACGAAGTGACAGCGGGAACCGTCATTTACCTGCTGATTCCGGCCAAAGCGGGAAGTGCGCTGGTCGGGCTGTTTTCGCGCAACGATGATTCCGAGCGGGCAGAAGGGCTTAAGCGTTCCGTAATCATGAAACTTGATTATGCGGCCCGGGCGCTGAACAGCGTGTCGGAGGCGGTGGAAGAAGTGTCCCAAAAGCTTTCGCAGACCTGTGCGCCGGACATCAATGGAGTTTACAACCGGGCGATCGACGCAGTGTGCAGAACATGCGGCCTGAAAGGGTACTGCTGGGATCGGAATTATAACGACAGCATGAATACCTTCAATGATCTTACGGAGAAACTGCGCTCAAAAGGCCGCGTGGCTCGGACGGACTTCAGCACACAGTTTACTTCGCACTGCAGCCGGCTGAACATGATTGTGGATGCTGTAAACCGGAATTACGACGAATTTTCTGTGCGCGATGCAGCGGAACGGCGCGCCCAGCAGGTTCGGGACGTGGTTGCGGATCAGTTCACAACAACGGGGAGCATGCTGGAGGACATGGCGGCGGAGCTGGAACTTTACGACCAGTTTGATTATGCTTCGGCGCAGAAAGTACAGGAAGTGCTGCGGCTGGCAGGAATTCAGCCGATTGACGTAAGCTGCCGCACCGACCGGTTCGGGCGGATGTCTGTGGAGGCCGTCACGCTTCCGGCGGACTGTATGCGTCTGAACCGGGCAGAACTGGAGCGTGAAATTTCCCGCGTCTGCGGGCGGGATTTTGAACAGCCATGCATCAGTTCGGCGGGAGGAAAGTGCCGGATCCGAATGAATGAACTTCCCATTTACCGCGCAAAAACCGGTTGTGCCCAGCACATTTGCGGCAACGGGAAGCTCTGCGGTGACAGCTGGCTCTGTTTTCCGGACGGAAACGGACGCCAGATTGCTATGATCAGCGACGGGATGGGAACCGGCGGGCGTGCGGCGGTGGATGGCGCAATGGCCTGCGGAATCATGGAGCGGCTGATCAAAGCCGGAATCGGTTTTGATGCGGCGCTGAAAATCGTCAATTCTGCCCTGCTGGTTAAGTCGGGGGATGAATCGCTTGCCACAATGGATATAGCGGCGGTGGATCTTTACAGCGGAAACGCAGAGTTCATGAAAGCCGGAGCGCCCATGACCATTCTGAGGAAAAAAGGCCATGCCGTACCTGTGGACATGCCCGGCCTGCCGATCGGTATCCTAAATGATACCCGATTCTCCAAAACTTCCGACAGCCTTTCGGAAGGGGATCTGCTGGTCCTTCTGTCGGACGGTGCGCTCAGCTCAGGTACGGACTGGGTTTGCAGCGAGATTGAAAAATGGGACGGCGACCTGCCTCAGGAGTTAGCTGAAACTATTGTTTCGCAGGCAATTGCCCGTCGCAGCGACGGGCATGATGACGATGTTACTGTTTTGGCAATTTTGATGTGTGCCCGGGAGTAAGCGCTCGGGGGACGCACCGCGCTTTTATTCGTAACGCAGTGCGTCAATGGGATCGAGGCGGCTGGCTTTCTTTGCCGGGTAATACCCGAAGAATATGCCGATCAGCATGGAGAATCCCACACTGATAAGAATTGTCGGGATCGAAATAACCATTTTCAGGTGCAGCAGCGACACGCCGCCCCAGGCTAATAGAATGCCGACGATAATCCCGATGATTCCGCCGATAAGACAGATAATGACCGCTTCAACGATAAACTGCATGCGAATGTAGCTGCTCCGTGCTCCAAGTGCCTTGCGCGTGCCAATTTCCCTTGTGCGTTCCGTGACGGATACCAGCATGATATTCATGACACCGATGCCGCCGACAAGAAGGGCAATGGCGGCAATGGCGGCCACGGCGGTGGAAATGGTGTTCAGAATCTTTGTCACGGACGACATAGCGGATTCCATGTTATAGGCTTCGCAGGTGTAAGCAGAGTTATTGGCATAAATTTTTGAAAAATAATTGTTAATTTTGTTTGCGAAAGATTTTGCGTTTGTTGAGGTCTTTGTTTGAACTGTGAAATACTTATAATTTTGATAGTCAGACTGTTCTTTTGCCACACTGACCGGAATATACAAGTCGGTTGGGAGGTCCTGATCCGCAACGGCCATTCCAAGCATGGCAGACTGTTTGTAATGATAAATGCCGACAATCGTGTAGGTTTCTTCTCCGTTTGTTTCATCCACATCAATCGTTTTCCCGATTGGATTAACCTGCCCCCGGAACATATTGGAAACCAGCCGGTCGGAAATAACTGCTACCCGGCGGTTCCCTTCAATATCTTTTGCACGAAGGAAACGCCCTTTTGTCAGTGTCACGTTGTTTACTTTTTCATATCCCTCATTGACACCATAGACGGAGACGTTAGCGTAGCGGCGGCCGTCTTTTGCTTTTCCGCTGCCAAGACTCTCTTGGTAGGAAATCCCGGCGATTTCATCGGAATATTTCTGCTGAAAGGCAGCAATCTGGTCGGCGGATATCAGATCGCTTTCATCCATATTATTCCCACCGACAGTGACGTTGTAGGTGGAATTCTGGGCTTCTTTTGGAGTAACGTAAACCTCGATATTGTTGGCGCCCAGGCCAGCCATAGTGTCTGAGACACTTGCTGTAACGGCGTTGCCGATGGAAACAATGGCGATGACCGACCCAATGCCGATGATAATGCCGAGCATGGTTAAGAAAGCCCGCATTTTATTCGAGCGCAGGCCCGTGACTGCCAGCAGAATATTTTCTTTTAAAAACATTTATTCCACCGCCTTTCCCAGCCCCGGTTCGTCTGAAATGACGGCTCCGTCTTTCAGAGTGATAATCCGGTTGGTTTCTTTTGCAAGCTCCGGGTTATGGGTGATCAGGACAATGGTCTTGCCGTCCTCATCATGCACCCTGTGAAACAGGTTCATAACCAGGTGACCGGTTTCGGAATCCAGAGCGCCGGTCGGCTCGTCTGCCAGAATGATAGGGGGATCATTGGAGAGTGCGCGAGCAATGGCCACACGCTGTTTCTGTCCGCCGGAGAGCTCGTTCGGCTGGTGGTACATTCGGTCTCCCATACCGACAAGTTCCAGAAGTTCTTTGGCGCGCTTGGTGCGGGTCTTCCCGTCTACACCGGCATAGAGCATGGGAAGTTCCACATTTTTCAGGGCATTGCTGCGTGGGATGAGGTTAAAAGTCTGAAAAACAAAACCAATTTTTCGGTTCCTGATATCGGAGAGTTCGTTGTCGCTCATTTTGGATGTCAGAATTCCGTCCAGCATATAATTCCCGGCGGTTGGCCGATCCAGCACGCCGATCATATTCATCAGTGTGCTTTTTCCGGAGCCGGACGCTCCCACAATGGACACAAAATCCCCTTCCTGCACGGTCAGGTCGATTCCTTTCAGAATATGAAGCTCGTTTGGGGTGCCGATAAAATAGTTTTTGACAATCCCTTTCATCTGAATGATGTCTTGGCTCACGCCCCCACCCCCGAATTGCTGCCTGAAGCGGACGAAGAGGAGGGGAGGACAGAATCTCCCGATTTTATATTGCTGGGATCGCTGATGATCAGCAGTCCGTCTTTCAGCCCGGTGCCAGAAATTTCAACGGCGACGTCGGTCTGCATGCCTTGTTTTACGGGGATTTCCTTTGCCTTGTACAGATATCCCGACTTTTCAGCTGCCATGACAGCATAGGTGCCGTCATTCTTTTCAATCAGGGAATCATAGGGGATCACGTAGATGTCCTTTTTTTGGCTCAAAACGATATTGGCTTTTGCCTTCATTCCGATTTTCACGGCCGGTTTATTGCCGGAAATAGCTATTTTGGTTGTAAATGTTACGTTTGAGGTATTTGTAGCAGCAGTGCCGCTGCCCGAGGTTTGCACAGCGCGCGTGGCTGCCGGTGCGACGGAAATGACGGTACCGGCCATTTCTTCTTTTCCGGTAATGTCCGTTGTAACAGTGGCCTTATCGCCGGCTTTCAGTTCCTCCGTATCAATTTCACGGACTTCTGCCTCCATTTGAAGGTTCCCTGTATCTTCAACTGTAAACAGAACCCCAGTTGGAACCATTCCGACGGTAGCGTTGCAGACTGTGACAGTTCCGTCTGCCGGAGCGGTGATAATGCAGTCATTCAGGCTCGTCTGCAGTTTATCAAGCGTGGCCTGCTGGGTTTTATCCGCGTTTTTGTTGACGGCATCTTCATAGGTGCTCTTGGCGGATTTCAGGCTTTGCTGAGCCTGCTGCTGTGCCGCTAGAAGGGATTTTACCGCGCTGTCATAGGTGGACTGCGCCAGTTTCAGCTTTTCTTCCTCAGCATTGAGATCTATTTTTGAAAGCTGGCCTTTTTCATACAGCAGCTTATCGCGGGCTCCTTGGTCTTTTTCCGTTTTCAGGCTGGACTCTGCGGAATCCAACTGAGTCTGTGCGGCCGCCACACCGGAATCCATGTCGTGGTTGTAGAGGTACAGTGCCGTTTCATAACTGTCCTTTGCCTGCTCAAGGGTAATAGCGGCGCTTTTGGAGGTGGATTGAAGAGTGTCTTTCTGTGCCTGAAAATCTTTTTCCAGCGAGGAAGTATCCAGAACAGCCAGGATATCTCCCTTTTTGACTTTGTCACCCACTGACGCGGACACTTTTGCCACCGGATAAGTCTGCGCCGTATAAACGTTATGCGAATCCCGGCTGGATACAGTCCCGGTTACGCTGATTGTATCCTGAAGGTTGGTCTTTTTGAGGGCAGAGCAGGTGATGTTGACCTGTGTATTCTGTGCTTTGGAACTGACGGCGCAGGCATAAATGATACTTCCCGCCGCCAGGACCGCAACAACGGGGATAATAATTTTCTTTTTGCTGGAATGCTTTTTCCCACCATTCATGACATCACGCTCCCACTGGCGAATAGCCGTTTTTCATGTTGGTATATTGCAGATATGTGTTGTAGAGATTATTCCGGTCGGAAGCCAGCGTGCTTTTCATGCTTTTCAGCTGCGCGGCGTCCTTGTCATACTGTCCCTGCGACAAATAACCGAGAGAAAGCTGCTGCTGTTCCCCAGTGACCGTTGTTTCTTCTTTTTGCACTAACTGCAGTTCCTGCTGATAAGCCTGATAGGAATTAAGCAGGCTGTCGTAAAGCTGTTTAAACACGGCTTCCTGCGAGCTTCCAGTCTGCTCCAGCTGGATCTTTGCCGTATCAATATCCCGCTCTGAAGTGTATCCCGCGTGCTTCGCCGTCGAATAATTCAGGGAAGCCTTGGCAACTTCTGCATTGTTGGCACGCATGACGATAACGTCTTTCCCATAGTCTATTTTTGAAATACCGCTGAAGTCCAAGTCCGAGTCCGTTACCGGCTGTATGGTCATGTTTTCTGTTTCCGGAATGTTCAGAAAGGTGCGGAGCGCTTTCTTATCCTGTGTCACTTTTGCGTCCTGAAGAGCCAGGGTATTCTGCGCCTTTTGCATTGTTTCGAGGGATGCGTTGTAGTCACTCTGCGACAAGTATCCCTTTTGAAGCAGCTGGGAATCGACGCCAAGCTGTTTTTGGGCATTGTCAAAAGAGGTCTGATCGGCAGAAAGCTGGCTGGAGGCGGCGCAGAACGTCAGATACTTCTGCTTTGCTTCCGCTATTTTCTGCTGCACGGTTTCTTCGTAATTGGTTTGGGCAATCTGGTATTCGTTTTTGTCTCCTTTTTCCTGTGCAGAGAGTTTATAGCTGTCTTTCGCTGTCTTTAAATCATTTTCTGCTACCTGAATATCTAAATTGTAAGTTTCCATAACGGATTGGATCGTGCTGAGTGAGATGGTGATCTTGCTGCTGTCCTGCGTACTTTCCGCGGCAAATGCCGGCGTGGCCGCCGACCCTGCTACGATAGCTGCAAGAATCAGTCCAAGCAACTTTTTCATGGATAAAATTCCCCTTTCTTTCCCGTTATCCCATTGCAGCCAGCCCGGATGTAGTGCTTTGGGCAGCCGCATGCCAGATGTACTACTCATCTAATACAATACTACGCATAATCGGAAGTTTGTCAATTGCTTTTTTGATATTTATAGATTTTGCCTAAATCAGTAAAAATCAGGTTCGCAAATTTAGAACATAATTAAAAAGGGCGGGGCTTTTCAGCGGGAAATGTCTCGCGGACTATTTTTTACTGTAATCATTATGGAAAAAGCTGTATAATACCGGTAAAACCATTGAGCAAACTGTTCGTTATAGAATGAATGGGCCTTGATAACAATCCCAAAAAGAGAAGGAACATAACACAGAGCTGTGTAGGGTATTTATATTGCTGAATCATTTCTTCACTTCTGTCAGGCAGGAAAAAAGCAAGAATGTGGAAACCGTCAAGCGGAGGCAAAGGGATTAGATTAAAAACCGCTAAGCCCGCATTGATCACACCCATATTATAAAACAGCTTGATGAGCCAATAAGGAACTGCCGGGAACCATATTTGCAGTTTTACCCAAATAAGGATGGAAAAAAAACTATCGGACAACAATGATAAAAGAAAGAATATAGATTGTTATTGTAAACAAAATAGAAAGTACCACTGTTATCGAATCCTTCTCCATCGTACGTAATTGATATAACTTCTTTTCAAAGATTTTCGATATTTAACTGTAATCGGAATTGTCCTTTTATCCTTTAGGATGATTGCATTTTCCGACTGGGTGGATACTTTGAGCAGCGTATTTTCAAGCTTTGAGGCATCCCGCATATCATCATCACAGACAGCAATATTCACACCCAATTACCCCCTAAGCAATTGTATTTCAATAATTTGCAGGGTTCAAGCCCGAATTATATTTGTAAAGCAGTAAAAAACACGCCCATAATCCGGATAAGATTATGGACGTGATCAATAAATCAGCGGACATGAAACAATGTTTGTGCGTTCCGGCAAGCCTGGTCAATCAGTTTTTGGGGATCTTCCCCGCGGATTTCAGCGATGCGTTCGGCCGTATAGGCAATCAGCGAAGAATCGTTCCGCTTTCCCCGAAAGGGTACGGGCGCCATATAAGGACAGTCTGTTTCCAAGAGCAGCCGGTTTTTGGGAACCATTTTTGCTACTTCGACGGGGACGCGCGCATTTTTGAACGTAACTGCCCCTCCGAGCCCGATATACAGGCCCAATTTGAGGACTTCGCGCGCCATCTCCACACTTCCGGAGAAGCAGTGGATGACGCCGCACGGCCGGAATTCCTTCAGCAGCTCCAAGGTATCGCCGTGCGCGTCGCGGTCATGGACAATTACAGGCAGGCTGTGTTTATTCGCCAGCTGTATCTGTTCTTTAAAAACGGTTTTCTGCGTTTCTCGCGGCGGATTTTCTTTTGAATGATAATCCAGGCCGATTTCTCCGGCAGCAGCGATTTTCGGCTCGGAAAGAAGTGCGTCAAGCTGTTTTTTCCAATCCTCCGGCAGAGGATCCGCCTCTTCCGGGTGGATCCCGGCGGCGGCATAAAAATAGGAGTACTGAGCGGCTAAGGCAATCGCCTTTCGGGAAGATGCAAGGCTGTCGCCGCAGTCAATGACGCGGCACACCCCTTTTTCCGGCAAAGCGGCAAGCAGTGCGCTGCGATCCGAGTCAAAGGCCGGATCATCATAATGAGCGTGCGAATCGAAAATATGATGATAGGAGGTCATCTGATTTTGCTCCCGGCCGGGACACCGTCTGCAAAGACAATTTTTACATCGTTTTCGCCGGCATCTGCCGCCAGAATCATCCCCTGGCTTTCTACGCCGCAGAGTTTGGCTGGTTTCAGGTTGGAAACCAGCACTACGGTGCGGCCAATCAAATCTTCCGGCCGGTACCACTGAGAAATTCCGGAAGCGACCGTTCGCCCGCCTGCGCCGTCGTCCAGCGTCAGCTTCAGCAGTTTTTTCGAATGTTTCACCGGTTCGCAGGCCGTTACTTTGGCGGCGCGAAGGTCTATCTTAGAAAAATCTTGGATGGTAATCTGCGCCGTGCCTTCCGGTTTAGCGGCTTTTGTCTCTGCCGGATTCAGCCGGTTCAGCTCTTCAATTTCTTTCTTGACGTCGATGCGCGGGAACAGCGCTTTCCCTTTTGTGATCACGGCGTCCGAAGGCAGAAGTCCCCATTTCCCAGCGGCTTCATAAGTCAGTCCGTCGGGGACAGCACCGATCTGTGCCTGTATTTCCGACGCTGTTTCCGGCATAAACGGGGCCAGCAGAATGGAAATAATGCGAAGCGATTCGCACAGATTGTACAGTACGGCGGCGAGACGGGCACGCTTGGTTTCATCTTTTCCCAGTGCCCACGGAGCCGTTTCATCAATATATTTGTTGGCGCAGGAAATCAGTTTCCAGATTTCCGTCAGAGCGACTGAGAACTGGTAGCCGTTGACCGCCGTGTCGCATTTTCCCCGCAGGGAAAGCGCCATGGCGATCAGCTCGTTATCCTCCGGCCCGCTCTCACGTTCTGCAGGAATCCGCCCGCCGAAATATTTCTGAACCATGGCCGTGGTGCGGGACAGCAAATTACCGAGGTCATTGGCTAAATCGGCGTTAATCCGGCCGATCAGCGCTTCATTGGAGAACTGCCCGTCTGCGCCGAACGGGATCTCGCGCAGCAGAAAATAGCGCACGGCATCCACGCCGTAACGTTTGCAGAGTACGAGCGGATCCACCACGTTGCCTTTGCTCTTGCTCATCTTGCTGCCGTCGCCGGTCAGAAGCCACCCGTGGCCGTAGACCTGCTTTGGCAGAGGAAGATCCAGCGCCATCAGGATGGCCGGCCAAATGATGGTGTGAAACCGTACAATTTCTTTGCCGACGAAATGGACGTCCGCCGGCCAGAATTTCCGGTAAAGAGAATCGTCGTCGGAACCGTACCCGAGCGCCGTAATGTAATTCGTCAGCGCGTCCACCCAGACATAAATCACATGTTTGGAATCGAACGGGACCGGAATCCCCCATGAAAAACTGGTGCGGGAAACACACAAATCCTCAAGCCCCTGGTTAATAAAGCGGATCATCTCATTCTTGCGGCTTTCCGGCTGGATGAAATCAGGCTGGTCTTTATACAGTTTCAGCAGGCGGTCGGCATATTTGGAAAGACGGAAAAAGTAGGCTTCCTCATTTGCCATTTTTACTTCGCGGCCGCAGTCGGGGCATTTGCCGTCTTTCAGCTGCGTTTCCGTCCAGAAGGATTCGCAGGGCGTGCAGTACCAGCCCTTGTATTCACCTTTATAGATGTCTCCCTGGTCATACAACTGCTGAAAGATCTTCTGCACGGCTTTTACGTGGTAATCGTCCGTTGTCCGGATAAATTTATCGTTGGAGATATTCAGCAGTTTCCATAAATCCTGAAATTCCTTTGCAACGCGATCTACGTACTGCTTGGGTGTAATGCCCTCTTTTTCGGCGTTCTGCTCAATTTTAAGGCCGTGTTCATCGGTCCCGGTCAAAAACATCACGTCATATCCCTGCATCCGCTTGTAGCGCGCAATCGCGTCGCACGCCAGCGTGCAGTAGCAATGCCCGATGTGGGGTTTGCCCGACGGGTAATAAATGGGCGTCGTGACATAAAAAGTATTTTTTTTCATGCTTTTAGCCTCCGGGAACTAAATTTCATTTTTCTTTGATTTACCACTTATTATACCATTTTAACGGCATAAAATATAAAAGATTCCGCATTCTGTTCCGAAAAATCCCCGGAAGGCACTTATCCTCCTGAGGAATCGGTTTCGCCGTAAAGAAACTGGCGGAGGATGGTACAGTTCTTTTTCAAATCCAGCGTAATTACATCCCCGATTCCCTTTACGGATTTGCGGTCGTCGAACGTATTGGGCGCCGGCATCTGGAGAGTTTCCGTTTTGTACCCGGACAGCCCCGCACCGACTGAGGCGAGGTACAGCAGCTCGCTGTCGTCCAGGTTCGTATTTACAAATGGAAGATAATCGTACAGGATTTTATTTGCCTTAATCGGATTTATCGATTTCGCTTTCTGGAGAAGCAGCTGAACAACCTGGCGCTGGCGGCTTGTGCGGCCGTAATCGTCGTGGCCGAATTTATCCGTTGCATGGCGGATTCTGGCATAATACAGGCACAGCTTTCCATTCAGATGGTTTACCCCCGGCTTCAAGCGGCTGCCCATGTTTTCGTTTTCCGCTTTGCATGCAGCCTCGGTCATCGGGACGTCCAGCCCACCCATTTTGTCAATGGCTGCGGCAAAGTTGTTGAAATTTACTGAGACATATTTGTCGATATTAACACGGTAGTTGTTTTCCAGTGTCTGCATGGTAAGCGCCACGCCGCCCTTCGAGTAGGCGGCATTCAGCTTATTTTTCCCTATAGAAGGGATTTCCAGATAGGAATCGCGCAGAAAGGAGACCAGCCGGATGGTTTTATTTTTGCTGTCAATGGACATCAGCATATTGGTATCCGACCGTCCGTCGGATCCGTCCTTATTTTCATCCACACCGAGAAGCAGGATATTCATAACATCTTTATCCGATTTGACGTTCCAGGAAGGCGCTGCGGAGGGAAGCTGCACATAACTTGCCAGGGTATTGCTGTTGACATTATCCGAGCGGTTCAGCCGGGAGGCAAGCACATGAAAATAAAAAAAACCGGCCGCGGCCCCGATCAGAAGGAAGACCAGAAGCGTGCCGAAAAACTTTTTCGCGCACCCGCTCTTCTTAGGCGGCTTTCCCTTTCTGCGCCGGGCGGCAGAGCTGGAACTGTAAATATCACGGTCTACGTAATTGTAGCGGTCGTCCGCGTCGGGATCGTAGCGGCTGCGCCTTTTTCCAGAAGACGTGCGCTTTCCTGAAGAAGAACTGTACCCGGCGGAACGGGAAGAAGTCCGGCTGTGTTTTCTGCTGTTTCCCATACTGCACCCCCAGAGAAATCAAAACGCTTTTATTGTATTTCAAATCGAATAGCTTGTCAACTCGGCCGGCGGCGGAAGATCTCATTCTCTGGCAGGAGAGCGGCTCTTGTCTTTTTCCCGTCTGTTCTGTATAATACAAAATAGGAAAGCAGGGGCGATACCATGAAAAAGACGGCAGGCCGCCGCACTTCGGGTTACCCGCTGGCGGTTCGGATTTTAGCCGGTGCGTGTGCAGTTTTGATTGCTGTTTCAGCCTTCCTTTTTGTTTTTTTTGCCTGAAAGTGCCCGTTTGGCTCATAGCTGCAAACTGTGTATGAAAGGAGTCAACTTTTATGAAGAAAAAAATCATTTTGAATATTGAAGGAATGCACTGCCCTATGTGCGAAAAAAATCTGTCCGCAGCGCTGAAGGAAACGGAAGGCGTGAAAAAGGCAAAAGTCAGTCTGGCAGATAAAACAGCAACCGTGGTATACGACGACGGGAAAACCGGCGAAGAGCAAATCCGTGCCGCCGTGAAGGATGCCGGATATCAGGTACTGTGAGCCCAGAAAGGGGGGCATCTGATGAAAGAGGCCAATGTTGCTGTTGGCGGGATGCACTGCGTTATGTGCGCCAATGCGGTTCGGCGGGCAGTAAAGAAACTGGACGGCGTGCAGGATGCCGATGTGAGTTATGCTTCAGAATCGGCAAGAATTACTTATGACGAAAATAAAACCAACTTGAAAGCAATTTCCAAAGCTGTGAAAAAAGCCGGATACCGGCTGGTGGAAGATAAGGAACGCGAACGGAAAAAGGAATTTCGAATTCTGCTGGTTAATTTTATCGTCTCTGCAGTTCTGACGGTACCGTTCCTAATCATGATGATTGCAAGGCTTACCGCCCCGGAAAGCGCCCTGATGCTTGTGCTGGGGAACAGATGGCTTCAGCTGGTGCTGGCTTCGGCAGTGGAATTCGGTATCGGCTGGCGCTTTTTCCGGGGCGGATGGGATTCTGTCCGTTCCGGAAGCGCTAATATGGATGTTCTGGTAAGCCTTGGAACACTTTCTGCCTATGTTTATAGTGTCTATAATGTAATAACGGGCGGTCAAACCCTGTATTTTGAGGCCAGCACTATGGTGATTACGCTGGTATTCCTCGGGAAACTGTTTGAAGCGAAAGCCAAAGCGCACGCCAATTCTGCCGTGGACGGGCTGCTGCGCCTTCAGCCGAAAAAAGCTTCCGTTCTGCGCGACGGAGCCGAAGTGTCTGTTCCGACAGGAGAAATCCGCTCCGGAGACATTGTGGCGGTTCGCCCGGGAGAGGGCGTCGCCGTTGACGGCGTTGTTACACAGGGACATTCCGCCGTGGATGAAAGCATGCTGACCGGAGAAAGCATCCCCGTTGAAAAGGGGGAGGGTGATTCGGTTTATGCCGGAACGGTGAACCGCCAGGGCGCATTTCAGTTCCGCGCGGCAGGGGTTGGGGAAAGCACGATGCTATCTTCAATCGTCCAGATGGTCCGTTCCGCCCAGCAGAGCAAGCCGCCGATCCAGAAACTGGTTGACCGGGTTGCCGCGGTCTTTGTCCCGGTGATTCTTACGATTGCGCTGGTGACGTTTGCCGCCGTATTCTTCTCTTCATGGGATATGGCGCGTGCAGTCAGCCGCGGAGTGGCTGTACTGGTTGTTGCCTGCCCGTGTGCTTTGGGCCTCGCGACGCCGACTGCCTTAATGGTCGGTACCGGTATGGCGGCAAACATGGGCATCCTCATCAAGGATGCAGATGCGCTTCAGCTTGCCGGAAAAATTGACACGGTGATTTTGGACAAGACCGGAACAATTACAAAAGGTGAGCCGCAGGTGACGGATTTTGCCGCTTTGAAGGGGGATTCTCAGGAACTTCTTCAAATGGCGGCGTCTGTTGAGCGCCAGAGCGAACACCCCGTGGGCCAGGCAATCTTCCGCTACTGTGCGGAACACGTGCAGTCTTTCCCGGAAACGAGGGAGTTTGCAGCGCAGGCCGGCCGCGGCGTTACCGGCAAGGTCGGCGGGCACAGCGTACGTATCGGCAAAGAAGAAAACCGGACCGCCGAAGCATTTGAAAAAGAAGGCAAGACCTCTGTGGTGCTGGCGGTGGACGGTCAGCCGGCCGCCGTGTTTGCTGTTGCCGACCAAGTAAAGGAAGATTCCGCAGAAGCGGTTGTTAAAATGAAAAGCGAAGGCATCGACGCCGTCATGGTGACGGGAGATAACCGGGTCACGGCGCAGGCCGTGGCAAAGCAGGTCGGGATCAGCCATATTGTGGCCGGAGTTCTGCCGGAAGGCAAGAAAAATGTTGTGGCAGACCTGAAGAAGCAGGGCCGTGTGGTAGCCGTTGTGGGGGATGGTGCCAACGACGCCCCGGCTCTGGCGGCAGCGGATGTGGGCATGGCGCTCGGCACCGGCACGGATATTGCCGCGAACGCGGGTTCTCTGGTTCTGCTGAGCGGAAGCCTCCGCGACGTGCCCAAAGCCATTGCTGTTTCCCGTGCAATTATGCGCAAAATCCGGCAGAATCTCTTTTGGGCGTTTATCTACAACAGCCTTGGTGTCCCGCTTGCGGCGTTTGGCGTGCTGAATCCCATTGTGGCGGGAGCGTGCATGGCGTTCAGCTCCGTTTCGGTGGTGACGAATTCGCTGCTGCTGAAACGGAAAAAATTTGACTGACCAGCGCTGGATATTTTGGGTGGGCGGTCTTATTATAAAATACGGAATTGAAATTAATATAGGAGAATGATGAAATGGACCGGTTCGTTGAGCAGATGATCGCTTTTTTCGGCGGCGCACAGCCGGCGTTCATTATATTTTTGATTTCGCTTTTCCCCGTGGTGGAACTGCGGGGTGGAATTTTGGCGGCGGGAATGATGCACGTCAATATTGTACAGGCGTATTTTTCCTGTCTTGCGGGGACTCTGCTGCCGGTGCCGTTCATTCTCCTTTTTTTAAATAAAATCCTCGAATGGATGCGCAATACCCGCCTTGTAAAGCTGGTTGACCGGCTGGAAGCGAAAATGGAGAAAAAAAGCAAAAAGGTCGAAAAATACAAGACATTCGGGCTGATGATCTTCGTTTCGGTTCCCTTGCCCGGAACCGGTGCGTGGACAGGTTCCGTTGTGGCTGCGCTGATGAAAATGCGTTTCCGCCGAGCCCTTTTGTCTATTATAGTGGGCTGTGCGGTGGCGGATGCTATTATGTGTGCCATATCGTACGGCCTGCTGAGTTTTATCTGGTAAAGGAGCAGAAATAGTGGAATCCTTGGGAATAGCGGTCGTTGGCGGGGGCGCTTCGGGCCTTGCGGCGGCGATAGCCGCATCGGATGAGGCAAAAAAGGCCGGCAGAAAACTGAAAGTGGCCGTACTGGAAAAAAATCCGCGCGTGGGGAAAAAATTGCTCATGACGGGAAACGGGCACTGCAACCTGACCAACCGGTACGCCGGACCGGAATCGTATCACGGGGACGTGGATGCGGTGTCCGCTCTGCTGGAACGCTGTCCGGCGGAAAAGGTTGTGGAAGCGTTCCGTTCCCTCGGCTTACTTTGCCGGGAAACAGAGGAAGGGCGAATTTATCCGTATAGCATGCAGGCTTCTTCCGTGCTGAACGTTCTCCGGCGGAACTTGGAAATGCGCCGGGTGGAAACCATCTGCGGCTTTCCGGTGGAACGCATCGAGTCTTTGCCGGGCGGATTTTTGCTGCATTCCGGGAAAAATTGTATCTGTGCCCGCAGGGTGGTCGTGGCGGCCGGAGGGAAAGCCTGCCCGCAGTCTGGATCCGACGGGAGCGGTTATGGGCTTTTAAAACCGCTCGGACATTCGGTAACCGGATTGTACCCTGCGCTGGTTCCCATACGCACCGATTCAAAGCGTGTCCGGCCGCTTAAAGGTGTACGCTGTCCGGCGGCGGCGACGCTTTCTGCGGACGGAAAGACTTTTAAAACGGTTCGCGGCGAGGTGCAGTTTACAGAAAGCGCCCTCTCGGGGATCTGCATCTTTGAATTATCCCGCTATATAGGCAGATCGCCGGGAAACATGGAAATTTCTCTCGATCTTGCGCCGGAATATTCCGTTCCCAGTCTGGCTGCGTTTCTGCGGGAACAGCCGCGCATGGCCGAGGAATTGCCGCCGGAGCAAATCCTGGAAGGGGCCTTTCCAAAGTCTCTCGGTTTGGAAGTCGTTAAATATGCCGGGACGGATACAAGACCCGATTTTACTCGGATTGCCCGGGATGCCAAGAACTTTCGGTTTCCAGTGCTGGGAACGCTTTCGTGGCCGCGTGCGCAGGTTACGGCGGGCGGGATCCCGCTTGCAGAGACGGACGCAAAGCTGCAGTCCCGGTGCCGGAAGGGCCTTTTCCTTTGCGGTGAGATTTTAAATCTGGACGGCGCGTGCGGAGGATTCAATCTGCACTGGGCATGGGTAAGCGGAACCGCGGCCGGGCGCGCAGCCGCGCGGTCGCTTTGGAACGGCGAAAATGGAAACGGATAGAGGGGAATCAATGTACCGGATATCGGAAATCCGACTGGAATTGGACGGAACGGAGGAAGATCTAAAGCGGGAAGCAGCAAAGCGCCTGAAGGTCAGGCCGGGTGAAATCCGTTCGCTGAAACTGGTCCGAAAATCTGTAGACGCGCGCCGGAAAAGCGACGTTCATTTTATCTGCACGGTGGAAGCCGGCAGACTGGGAAACCGGGCGCCGCACGATCGGAGAATCACAAAAGCCGTCCCGTACCGGTATGAACTGCCGCCGTGCCGGAAAACGGAGACGCGCCCGGTTGTCGTAGGATTCGGCCCGGCAGGAATGTTCGCCGCTCTGATCCTTGCGCAGGCTGGGCAGAAGCCGGTTGTGCTTGAACGCGGTTCCTGCGTGGAAAAACGCCGGAAGCAGGTTGCGCAGTTTTGGAAAACAGGAATTCTCAACCCGCGCAGCAACATTCAGTTCGGCGAAGGCGGCGCAGGAACTTTTTCCGATGGCAAGCTGAATACCGGCACAAAAGATCCGCGTATCCGGAAAGTGCTGGAGGAGTTTGCCGCCGCCGGCGCTCCGGAAGAAATCCTGTACATGGCAAAGCCGCATATCGGGACTGACCGGCTGCCCGGTGCGGTCCGAAACATTCGGCAGAAAATCCTGTCGCTTGGAGGGGAGATCCGATTTGATACCCAGATGACCGGTCTCACAGTAAAAAACAGCCGGATAGCAGGTGTGAAATTCCAGGCGCCGGACGGAACAGGCAGAGAACTGGAAACGCAGAACGTCGTTCTTGCCGTGGGGCACAGCGCCCGGGATACGTTCCATCAGCTGGTTTTAATGGGTCTGCCGGTGGAACCAAAGCCCTTTTCGGTCGGTGTGCGGATTGAACATCTCCAAAAATGGCTGGATACGGTTCAGTATGGAGCTTTTGCCGGCTGCCCTGCTTTGGGTGCGGCAGATTACCGGATGGCGGTGCATCTGAAGGGCGGGCGCGGCGTTTATACATTCTGCATGTGTCCCGGCGGCACGGTTGTTGCTGCCGCAAGCGAGGAGGGGCGCCTGGTGACCAACGGGATGAGCAGTTTTGCCCGGGATGGGGCGAACGCCAATTCCGCCCTGCTTGTGAGTGTTGGTCCGGAAGATTTCGGCGGGGACGGACCGCTTGCGGGCGTGGAATTTCAGCGCAGGCTGGAGGAGAGAGCGTTTGCACTGGGCGGCGGAACTTACCGCGCGCCGGCTCAGCGAGTCGAAGATTTTCTGGCAAGGCGTCCGTCCACCGGATTCGGCAGTGTGACCCCAACCTATCCGCTTGGTGTTCGGCCATGCGCACTGGATGTCTGCCTGCCGGAATTTGTCGCGGAATCCCTGCGCGAAGGTATCCGGCAAATGGACGCGCGCATGCATGGCTTTGCAGATCCCGATGCGGTGCTGACCGCTGTAGAGAGCCGGTCTTCATCGCCGGTGCGCCTGCTGCGGGGAAAAAACATGCAGTCTGTTTCGCTGGAAGGACTGTACCCCTGCGGTGAAGGGGCCGGATATGCGGGCGGAATTGTTTCTGCTGCTGTTGACGGTATTAAATGCGCGGAAAAAATTCTTCAGTCCGCATGAAAAGCTTGAAAAGTTATGATTGACAGAAACAGTTGCCGCTACTATAATTATTTCGACCTAATGGCAGAATATCAAATTTAATTAATTGGGAGTCAAAAAAATGGGTATGGCGGATTCTGAAAAATCACAGAATAATCCGGGCTTTGTCAATCCGGGAAAATCACTTGAAATTGAAGCAATGGGGAAAAAATTCCTACGATATGCAGTAAAGACGCATTATATTCGACCGGGGCAGGATCACTATATAGATATCATTCAAAAATATGTTCTTCCGGTTTACCGAAAAGGGGATATAATCTCGATCAGTGAAAAAATAATTTCGATTTGTCAGGGCAGGGTCGTTTATAAAAAAGATGTCCGGGTAACCAAACTGGCTCGTTTCCTTTCCAAATATGTTCACACGACACCGGCTGGCGAGCATATTGCCATACCGGAAAAAATGCAGGTAGCTATGAATTCAGCCGGGCGTTTCCGTATGCTGGTAGCCGCCGCAGTAGCCGCCGTGACACGTCCGTTCGGGATTAAAGGACTGTTTTACAAAATTGCCGGGCGCGATGTGGCGGCACTGGACGGATTTGAGACGGACGGCTTTCAGGATTATAATGAGATGGCTATTCTATGCCCGGAGGATTCCAATGCAGTCTGTGAAGACATCCGGCAGAAAACTGGCGTAGACTGTATGATCGTTGACGCGAACGATCTTGGAGTAGAGATCCTTGGCGTTGGCAAAAATATTCCCTATTCGGTAGAGCAGCTCCGGGAACTCATCCGGGACAACCCGACCTGCCAGGAGGATGAATGTACGCCGATTCTGCTAATTCGCCAGGCTTCTTAAGCGGAGGGGCGGGAATTCCCTCCGAAAATCAGCAGACAGTAATATGTCCTGTGCCAGCACAGCACAGGACATATTTTTTAGTTGGAAGGGTTATTTCATGCCTTCCTCATAGCTTTGGATCATTTTTTTGACCATCTGGCCTCCGACGGAACCGGCTTCCTTAGAAGTCAGATCACCGTTGTATCCCTGCTTCAGGTTTACCCCGACTTCGGATGCGGCTTCCATTTTGAACTTGTCCAAAGCCTGACGAGCTTCAGGAACAACATGATTATTCCTTGACATAATCAATACACACTCCTTTTTCTCGATTTCAATTTCCCTTTTGCGTTTGCATAGATAGTTTGCGGCTTCAAAGCAGTTTTATGACTGCTAATTTATTCAAATTAAATGATATATCCGTTTGAAGAATCGATCCCGGCAATCAGCAGGGCCGCACTGACAAACAAAATCTGGTATGGGCTGCGAGGCTGAGAGAAGCGGACGGCAAAGTCGTGCGGCTCCAGCGTTTTCTGATCCATGGTTACCAGATTTCTCTGGAGGCTGAGGGTGGCACTCGAGCGTTCCAGGGCGGCAATGCTGATAGTTTCTTTTGCCCCGGTTCCGCAGGTAATAATGGTGGCGTCGCAATCCTTCAGCATTTCGACGGCATGGCAGTTTTGGGTTTCAAAGACACAGAAAAATCCGCTGTGAAGCTGAACCGGCGGCTGAGGGCGAATACTGTTTTTGATCAGGATGATTCCGCTGGGAAGAAAAATCTGCGGTACTTTTTTGCATTCGTATAAAAAAAATTCAGTAGAGACTCCCCGCTCAAATGTTTTTTCGGGGGCAAAATACCGAACTCCGCCGTAAAGCGAAAGAGCCGGAATCAGCGCTTTGGAAATTGTTGCATCTTCTGGATCGCCGCACAGAAAAATATTTGTCATTTGGAATCACTCTTTCCGCAAAAATCTTTTAGGGCCGCGGGTGTTTTCCGGCACAAACCTGTTTGTTATCATTCTTTTCAGGCTGACGTCAATTTATGTATGGGCCGGCTCTGGCTTTCCACCAAATATTCCGGTAAAAAAGGGCGCCGGCCCTGTTGCGGCCGAACGCCCCCTGAAAACGGAGCAGCAATTATTTCATGCTGTTTTCGTATTTTTGGATCATGTTTTTAACCATCTGGCCGCCGACTGAACCATTCTGCTTGGAAGTCAGATCACCGTTGTAGCCCTGCTTCAGGCTGACACCCACTTCAGAAGCAGCTTCCATTTTGAACTTATTCAGTGCTTCGCGTGCCTGCGGGACAAGACTGCTGTTTTTCGACATAAATGAAACACTCCTTACTTCAAATAAGATTTCCGCGCTTGCATCTCTATTTTATGTTACAGGTGTGCAATTATGAATGTTTCTATTTTCCAGTCTTTACGGCGCTTTTTGAATCAGTTCCAGAAATTTTAGATTTTGTTGAGATTTGTGTACCGGCAACATCTATCGTATAGTTTTCTTTGTAAATCAGCTGAGAAACCGGCACAATCTGGTATCCCTGACCCTGCAGGTTTTTTAAAACGGTCGGCAGGGCGGCGGGCGTATTTTTGGCTCCGTTGTGGAACAGCACAATCGAGCCCGGTTTCACTCTTTTTACAACACGGCTGACAATTTGCTCGGGCGTTGGGTTTTTCCAGTCAAGAGAATCGCTGTATGAAACAAAAGTAAAAAATTATTTATAAAAAACCGTAATGGAATCCGGCAAAACATCAATGCGTTTAACGAGGGCCTTTGCCACGGCTTTTTTTTCGTTAAAATCAAGAGATGCAAAGTCATAGCCCACAGATTTGAATGGTGAAAGCTTCGGCGCTGAATGGATTGTTTTAAGCAGTTCTGAGCGGCGGGCATCCAGTTTTGTTATCCGCTCATTCATATATTGCATAGCAACGTGATTTGCATCTTCTAACTTATCCATCAGGTTGCTGATTTGTTCATCAATTTTGGCAATTTCTATTTTCTCTGCTTGATGGCTTTCACGGACAGGCACAGGTTTCACATCCGAAGACAGCCGTTCGATTTCTGCCTGAATCTGGCGGGCCGTTTCTGTTTCCACATCATGGACCTTCTCTGTATGCTGGGTATTGCAAAGATGCAAGTTAGACCTTCCAGAGCAGTTAAAATACAGGTACCTTCCGCCGTCTGCACTGATTACCCGCAGGGAATAACCGCAGCCGGCACATTTTACGAGACCGGAAAGCCAAGTATATTTCCCGGTACCCGTATTTTTAAGCTGCCTGTTTTCTTCCAGCTTACGCTGGCAGGTCAGAAAGGTAGCCGAGTCGATAAAGCCATTGTGCGAAGCAATTGCAAGAAGCTGATTCTGCAAGTTTGTATATTTGTTTGCGGAACGATTTCGCTTCCCGCACAGCAGCAGCCCTTTTCGGCCGTCATATTCTGAAATGCCGTTATACAGGATAAGACCCTTCTCTTTATAGTAATTGTAAATGTCGGTGTCAGCCTGCACATAGGATGGATTATGCAGAATCCGGGAGATGGAAACGCTGTCCCATGTTTTGCGCTTTATCCCTGGAATATTTGCTTCGGTTAACTGAGCGGAAATTTTGCCGAGTGAAATATTGGTATAGGCGTACCGGCGGAAGATTTCTTTCACAATTACAGCGTTTCCATTGGGAACTAGCATGGTTGCTTTCTTCCCATTCATAATTGTGCGTTTCAGGTCAAAACCGAATGCAGCGGGGCCTCCCATCCATGCGCCGAGTTTTGCGCGTTGGTAATAGTTATCTTTCACACGTTCCGCAATCGTTTCACGTTCCAGCTGTGCAAATACCATGATGATATATACCATGGCGCGCCCAACCGGTGAAGAGGTGTCAAATTTTTCACTGATAGAAACGAACTCGGCCCCGTGCTGTTTCAGTGTATCCCATATCCGCCCGAAATCGGAAATGCTGCGGCTGATACGGTCCAGACGGTAGACAATGATTTTATCAATTTCGCCGCGCTTCACAGCGGCCATCATTCGCTGAAAGTCGGGACGTTCCGTGTTTTTTCCGGAATATCCCTTGTCGAAAAATATCCGCGGCTTTTTTCCAGAGCATTCTTTCCGGCAGAGATCAATTTGCCCCTCAATAGAAATGCTGTCCTTTTTATCTACGGATTGCCGGGCATAAATTGCTGTCATCCTATCACCTTTTGCAGTACAATAGCCCAAAAAGACGATTTTTATCAAACATGAAACTACGCTTTCAAAACGTCCTGAAGTGTTTTGAAAACATTCGTTTTTTGCTTAATAAATTTATATAATGCGTTGATGGCATTGATTACAGAAATAGTTCATTTGTTTTAAAATCCGAGGCTTTCAGCAAAGTCTCGGATCTTTTTTACCATCTTCAGGCAGATAAACGGTCAGATGCTTTTCAGCAATTCAAGTTGTACAACCTGCCACGCATATTTATTTTCGGAAGGTGATACTTATGCACAGCACAACAGTGCGTAACCCCAATTCCACACCAGAGGATGACCAAATTAAATGGATGCGGGTGCAGGAGGTGTTTGCGCAGCATTACGCGCATGAAGAAGCTGAACGAAAAGAAAAGCAGACCAGCCTAAGCAAAGAACGCAAAAAGACCGATCGGGGATGACTTAACACCGGAGCGTTCAGCGCCGTTTATTCAAACGGCGCTGGTTACTGTAAACCGGCCATAAATGTTCAGGCGGAAAAGCTTAGCTAAATGTAAAATTATTGAAACAAAAAGCGCTAAGTTAAAAGTTATATTTTTGAAATTATTTATTTTACATTTAATTATCATGAAAATAAAATTAATTTCATATATTATGCTGAATTAACCTGTAAAACGTGCCGGACAAATTCGAACAACACAGTTAAAAAAGGAGGTGAAACTGTTACCGTGCCCTTACGCTGCCGGACGGTAAAACTCTCCGGATTTTTTTGAAGCATAAATGAGGCGCACAGCTTTTGGGCAGCGTAGGAAATGACAACGTTGGAATGCTTGCTTATACATAAACCGTTTGGCGGCATTTAACTGATTAACAAATCTGCAAAGGGCTGTGATTGGATCCTTTTAAAAACTATCGCTGGTGGCAGGAGAATTACACCAATCCACAGCGTCTCTTACAGTATAGTACAGCCCTTGGAGAGGGGCTCTAATAACTACTACTCAATAAAAATACAAGGAGAAAGATGAAAATGCGCAAAGGTGTCAAGAAGTTCTTATGTGTTCTATGCAGTGTATCTTTGGGAATTCCGGTGATGTTTTCTGCCAGTTCTCTGACGGCCAGTGCAGCAGCTAACTCATACTCTTGGAACCATGCACAGATTTACGGCGGCGGCTATGTTGTTAACATTATTTTCAACAAGGGCGAAAAAAATCTTATTTATGCACGGACAGATATGGGCGGAGCCTATCGCTGGAATCAGGACGCAAAGTCGTGGGTTCCATTGACAGACAGCATCGGCTTTAATGATTGGAACAATCTGGGATGCGACAGCCTGGCGGCCGATCCGGTGGATACCAACCGGGTTTATATTCAAGCCGGAACTTACACAAACAGCTGGACTCCTGCCAATGGCTGTATTCTTCGTTCCACAGATAAAGGAAATACTTGGGAAAAAACAAAACTGCCTTTTAAGGTTGGAGCAAACATGCAGGGACGTTATTTTGGAGAAAGGCTAGTGGTTGATCCGAACAGCGATAACGTTTTATATATGGGTACGCGCTGCGGAAACGGATTATGGAAAAGCACAGACTACGGTGTGACATGGAGCAAAGTGTCAACTTTCACGGAAGTGGGAGATTATAAACCGACCGATGATGATTCCACTATGTATGATTCCGATTATACCGGAGTTGTATGGGTTACCCCGGACGCTTCTTCCAGTAAATCCGGGACTCCCTGCCAAACGCTCTTTGTTGGTGTGGTCAATAAAAAGGGTGAAAACACTGTTTTCGTTACAAAAAATGGTGGCACAACATGGAATCCGGTCACCAACCAGCCTACTTACAGCGTTGTGCCCGAAAAAAACAATTCTGCCGTCACAAAAGGGCTGTTCCCAACCCATGGTGTTCTGGCTTCAAACGGTGTGCTCTATATTACTTATAATGATACTGTTAATGTTTACAGCGGCGATAAGGGCGACGTCTGGAAATACGACACGGCAACAGGGGATTGGACCCAAATAAGTCCGGTCGCTTCCAGCAGCAGTGATGATTATTTCGGCTACGGCGGCATATCCGTAGATGAGCAGAATCCCAACACGCTTGTCGTTTCCACCGACGAGCAATGGTGGCCGGACGCAAATATATATCGCAGTACGGATGGTGGCCGGACATGGACATCTTTTTGGAGCTGGAATGGATACCCAGACAAAACGCTCCGCTATACGCAAGACATTTCCGCAGCCGGCTGGCTGACAATGGGAAAACAGGCTCAAGCTCCGGAATCACAGGTCAAAATCGGCTGGATGATTGGAAACATCTCGATTGATCCCTTTGACTCAGACCGGATGATGTATGGGACCGGCGCGACCGTGTATGGCACGGAAAATTTGACCGATCTTGACCAAGGCGGCAAAGTCAAACTGTCCGTTTATGCGAAGGGAATCGAGCAAACCGCGGTCACTTCTCTTATCAGCCCGACGACCGGTACGGCGCATTTAATCAGCGGTCTAGGCGATCTCTGCGGATTTGTGCACACGGATCTGAATACCGTTCCGTTATCCATGATGACCTCGCCTACCTTTAGTACCACGACAGGCATGGATTACGCAGAATTAAATCCATCCAAGTATGTCAGAGTAGGAAATACGGATAAAGGAACCTATTCAAGAATTGCTATTTCTAACGATACCGGTGCAAACTGGTACTCCGTTTCGAACTGCTGGACTTCATCTAGTGAGGATACCACGTGCGGTGGAAAGGTCGCCATGTCGGCAGATGGAAAAACAATTGTGTGGGCTCCGGAAGGTCAAAACTCAGCCTTTCCCGTGAAGTACTCCGCGAATGATGGAAATTCATGGAATGAGTGCCGTGGTATTCCCAAGGGAGCGACAGTTGCCTCCGATCGGGTTGATCCTAAAAAGTTCTATGGATACTCTGACGGAAAATTTTATGTAAGTACAGACAGTGGTATGACCTTTACAGCTGCAGTATCCAGCGGCTTGCCCAATCCAAGCGCATCAACTTCTCCGGAAACTACTCCGGTGAGTTTTAAAGCAATGCCGGGAAGCGAGGGGGACATCTGGCTGGCTGGCGGCAGTGAAGCTGGTGAGTACGGACTGTATCATTCGGCCGATTCAGGCCAATCTTTTACAAGATTGAAAAATGTGGATCAGTGCGATGTTGTCGGATTTGGTAAAGCAGCTCGTGGAAAATCGTACATGTCGCTTTATGTTTCAGCAAAGATAAATGGCATACGCGGGATTTTCCGCTCTGATGATGCCGGAGTTTCTTGGGTAAGAATCAACGACGATCAGCATCAGTACGGAAAAACGAACATGTGTATAACAGGTGATCCGCGTATCTACGGTCGTGTTTATCTTGGCACTAACGGCCGGGGAATCGTATACGGAGATATTGGTGAAGCCATAGTCACCGATTCTGCAATTTCACCCACAACTGTGGCTTTTGACAAAGCAAATGCCTCTGACGTATCGGTTGTGATGACACAAAGAGGGAATACTCTTGTGTCAATCCGAAACGGAACGGCGATCCTTGATTCCAAAACCGACTATACCGTTTCCGGTTCCAACGTTACAGTCAGCAAGGACTACTTATCCAAGCAAAGTGCTGGGGAGACAGTTCTTACTTTCTGTTTTAGCGCCGGTCAGGATCAGACACTGTCAGTAGAAATCAGCGATTCGTCGGTTAAAGATGCCGAACTGTCAGCTGCAACTGCATCATTTGATAAAGCGAATGCCTCGGATATAGCAGTTACAATGACACTAAACGGAAATTCCCTTTCCGCTATTCAAAATGGCACGACAGTATTGACGCCCGGAACCGACTATACCGTTTCCGATTCCAATGTCACAATCAGCAAGAGTTATTTATCCAGGCAAAGTCTAGGAAAAACGACTTTCACTTTTTACTTTAGTGCCGGTCAAAATCAATCACTTACGGTCACAGTATCCGATTCGTCAAAGCAGGCTACTTTTCTGAAAATTGTATTCTACAATTCGAATCGTTCCACGTTCCCCCAATCTATTTCGCCGTGGTTCCGCATTACAAATCAAGGGAATGAGGCCGTCAATTTATCCAAAGTGAAACTGCGCTATTACTATACGAAAGATAACACCAAGCCCCAAAATTTTTACTGTAACTGGTCCACCGCCGGCAGTTCCAATGTGACTGGAACTTTTGTACCAATGACAGTTGCAAAGACAAATGCGGACACTTATCTGGAAGTTGGATTTACTTCTGCAGCAGGTTCTCTTGCTGCAGGACAAAGCACCGACGTTCAAATTCAGTTTGCAAAAACTGACTGGTCATCTTATGATCAATCAAACGATTATTCTTTTAACTCAGATGCCGATTCATATTCAGATTGGAATAAAGTAACCGGTTATTTCAGTGGATCTCTATTCTATGGTATTGAACTGTGAAATAAAAAGAGGCTGGCTGCACGCAAAATGCAGCCAGTCCCTTTTCTGAAAAGTTTTCTCATTTTTCGCGCGTCTGTTCCGCTGGTGATTTTCGCTGGCTCCGCTCCGAACGCAGGGCCTGTTTCATATTTCTGACATCAGCGTCTTCACAGACATTCGTGCTGTAACGGGCTTTTTCATAAATCTCAACGGCCGTTTTCATGTCGCCGCCGCATGTGGCTTTTTGGCCCATTTCATGCGGCGTATCGCTCTTCTGCATGATTTTTGCACGGTGCCTTTTCATGTACAGAAAGAAAAGCCTGCGGATCGCCGGACGGTTGCCGATGTGTGAAAAAATATCGAAGCGCTTTTTAATCGGAACAAAGTGTATCTTTTTATTCGTTTTATCTTTTTTTTTCGTAAAAAGGAGGGATTTATGACTTTCATTGATATCTACATTCAGTTTTCTGTAGAAGCTGACAGCGGAACTGCTAATGGCGATTATAACAAATACGGCGGCCAAAATGATGATACACCACCCCGCCGCGATCAGCACGTTTTTAATGACATCTGCGAAGGCGGAGGGCTTTTGTGTTTGATTTGCCAATTGCTTAGCAATAGAATCGGCTGCATGGTTAGCTGGAGCTGAAGAAGCAGCGGTATCCCGAGGGGCTGCCGGCGTAAACTGAAAGAAACGGGAAAGAGCGTTCATGACAGCGTTGTCGGTTCTGAAATTTCTGTCTGCCGCCGCGATGAAAAAAAGAATCAGCGTAATGACCGCAGCGCTTACAGCAGTCAGAAAAGAAAGCAGGGAACTGCCGGCTTTATCCGTCTGTTTGCCGCCGCTTTTCGCGCCGGATTTGATTTTAAACAGTTTATCCCACTGAGAAAGGCAGTATTCACCGCTTTTCCGATTGTAGACTGCGACGAAGACAAAGACAACGGCAAAATCCAGGATACAGAAATATGCCACGCTGTTGAAGCCGAGACGGATAGCGGCTATGTAAAAAGCAAAATTTAAAACAGCGGAAAAGATGACGGTGCCTTTACCGAGATACAGAGAACTGGTGTCCCTTTCCTTGCGGTCGCGGGAATCCGACGCTTTCTTACGGGAATAAGAGACTTTCCATTTATGAATATGGTCTTGCTTTTTTTCATAAATCTGCGAAAAATTATGACCTGTCTTGATATATGACAGGATCATGTCGAAGAAAATAATTCCTGACGCAAGGTAATTTCCCGCTGCCAGGAAAATGACAAAAAAAAGGATAGCCGACAGAAATGTAAGAAGGATGGATGACCATAATTTCCGCGGCTTCAGGCGGCAATACGTAATCAGCCAGAGTCCGGCAAGCAGGGCGGGAATGGTTGCAAAAGCGGCGGTGCCCGCTTTTAAGATATGGAGGAAAAGAAGCACGGCTGGCAGCAGAATGACAAAATAAATAAAATCTTCGGCGAAGAAAAAAATGGCCTTTTTGGGCCCGGCATTGTTCTTAAAGTCACGCGAAAAAGAGACCGTCTGTATTTCACCGTCTTTATTTTTCATTACTGCGCCTCCTCGCAGATATACATGCCGGGCCGCCTGGTGAAGTTGATTTCCCGTTCCCTGGCATGCAAAAAAATCCACTGAATACTCCGGCCTGCCGACTCAAGCTGTGAAACCCACCTTACAAGACCTTCTCCGTAATAGTAAGAAATCAGGATATACTGCGTTGCGGTGTCACTGCGTTTTAAAATATTTTCCAAAACACGGTCAAACGGCGTAAGAAGCTTGTCTGTATTGATTTTTGCCATTTTCCGCATCAAATACAGAAAATGGCCGCGGCCGCTTTTGCAATCGGCTTGAATTTCGCCACCCGAAAGAACATCGGCGGCATTTGTCACAAATCCGACCGCAACGCCGCTGAAAGCGAGTTTCCGTGCCAGGCAGGCGGCAATGCTGATGGCGTCTTCTTTAATCCGCTGTCCGTCCAGCCTGTTGTATCCGTCCAGATCCAGCAGCAGCATGACCTGCCGCGACTGTGTCGTATGGTACTGGTTCACTTTAAGGCTGCTGGTGTGGGCTGTGGCTTTCCAGTTGATATTTTTCATGCTGTCAAACGGATAGTAATCTCGGATTCCCCGGAAGAAAAATGGATCTTCCACGACATTGCGGCGGGCGATGCTGTCTCCAATAATTTTTTTGTAGTCGATTCGAAACCGCGGCACTTCTTTTGCTCGGGGATAAACGTAGATGAGAGGTGAAGAGGGAAAACTTTTGATCATGATGGACTGAAATCCCAGATCACCTGCCATAAACTGCAAGTCACTCAGCCGGTAACAGCCACGGTGCACCGCCGTAAAGTCAAATTTTTTGGTGATCTCTTCGTAAGAAAACAAAGACATCCGGTCTTCCCGGTAATAGTCGCTCCCGGAATGTGCATCGCCGAAACGGAGCGCTCCGGGAACTTGAAACTGCACGGAAGCCCAGAATATGGGGATCGGTTTATTATTGGATATGATTTCAACAGCTTTGGCCTGTTCGCCTTCAAACAGACCGTTGGTCGAAATCTTCAGCTCAACATTGAGATCTTTATCCCAGTTCCGCTTATAAATTCGGGAGAACATACCGAAAACCGCCGCAAACAAAAGAACGGCAAGGATAATATACATCTATTAATCGCCGTCCCATTTTTCAGACGGTACCGGCAGAGAAGCAAAGATTTCTTTAATTATCTCTGATGGTTTTGCGGCGTCCATTCCAACATCGTCACGCAGCACCAGCCGGTGTGCAAAAATGTAGGGGGCAAGGTATTTAATATCCTCCGGTGTTCCATAATTCCTTCCGTCCTGAGCTGCGCGCGCCTTGCAGGCGCGCATCATGGCTATGCTGCCGCGCGGGCTGACACCAAGCGCCACGCTCTGATTTTCGCGCGTCTTTTCAGTTGCCAAAACAATGTACCGCAAAAGGTCGGGATGGATATAAACGCTGTCTACCGCCTTCTGTGCTTCCCGGATCTCGTCGGCGCCGCAGACGGCAGTAAGTGAATCATATGGGCTTTCAGAGCCGAAACGGGAAAGAATTTCGACAGAACTTTCTGTCGACGGATATCCAATGCTTGAACAGAATAGAAAACGGTCAAGCTGCGCTTCCGGAAGAGGAAAGGTTCCCTGCGTTTCAACAGGATTTTGCGTGGCAATGACAAAATAAGGCGCCTGAAGCGAATAAGTTTTCCCGTCGACTGTGACCTGCCGTTCTTCCATACATTCCAGCAGGCTGGACTGGGTGCGCGGTGTGGCGCGGTTGATTTCATCGGCAAGCAGAATATTTGTAAAAACGGGGCCTTTGCGGAATGTAAACTGACTTTCTTTCTGGTTGAAATAGTTGATTCCGGTGAGATCGGAAGGCAGCAGATCTGGTGTGAACTGGATGCGGCGGAATTCTGTTCCAATTGATTTGGCCAGTGATTTCGCCAGCATAGTTTTACCGGTGCCAGGCACGTCGTCCAGCAGCATATGTCCGTTTGCAAACAAGGCTGTCACCGCGAGCTTTATGATCTCGTCTTTTCCTGCGATAACCTTAGCAATATTCCCGCATATTTTTTCACTGAGAGCAGCAGTTTCTGAAATATTCAATGGAGCGTCGTCCTTCCCCTATGCAAATTTTCTCATCAATGTATAGAATTTCGAATTAATATCTATATTCTAGCATTTTTTCAATATAAAGAAAAGATAAGGCGAATATTTCCTGCTTTTTTCTTTTTGCGATCAACCGCTTTGAAAAATGGAAATTCCGGGTTTGAATTCTACTCGCTGGTATGCAAAAAAAATAAGCCGAGACTTTGCTGGAAGCCTCGGCTATAAAATGGATAAACAATTTTCTCATAAGGAATACTCCGGGATCGGCCGGCTTAAAACTGAATGACTTCAGGGGCTCCGGTCTGCGAGTAGATGGAAGCTGTTGCGCCTTTCAGGTAGAATACCACCGTATTGCCGTCATCTGCCTTGTATCGGTTTTGAAGCTCCGGGTAGGCACTGAGCATGCTTTCACCAGCGGCCAGGCTGTCGTCTTCCACTGCCTCTGCGTCAACGCGGATCCATTTGTCGCCGCATAACCCGCAGATTTCGATTTTCGGATTTGCCTTCATCTGCTTGTAAACATTTTTGACTTTGCCGGTCTGAATATAGAGCTTATCCTCAAAAATGTTGACGGTGCCGAATGGACGGACGCGCGGTTGATTCTCTTCTTCCGTCGCAAGATAATACACCTTGCACTGCTTTAAAAAATCACATACTCTTTGAATATTCTGCATGGCGTAATTCCTCCATTATTTGGTTTTTCTATATTATATACTGCCGCGTCAAAGAAAACAAGGAAGTTTTTTCCCGCGCGGACTGGATTACGCAGTTTCCCTATGAAAAGGCAGGGCATAAAAATAAGCCGGCACTCAGATACAGCGCTTTTCCTGTCTGGAAGTTTATGTTATACTGAATTCAGATTATTTATATGGAGAAGATGCTTGATGAGTAAACCTTTATCAGAAATGTCATTGGAAGAATTGTGGCAGTTGTTCCCCATACAGTTAGTAGAGCATCAGCCCTGCTGGGAAAATTGGTACCAGATAGAAAAAGGCCATCTTATGCCTTCCCTTCCGGCAACAGCTAAAATTCATCACATTGGCAGCACGTCGATCAACGGCATCTGGGCAAAACCAATCATTGATATTTTAGTGGAAGCCAATCCAAACACCCACGAAGCAATCAAACACCAGCTTTTGCAAAATGGTTATTTATGTATGGCGCAAACGGAAACCCGCATTGATTTTAATAAAGGATATACCCCTGACGGTTTCGCTGAAAAGGTGTTTCATTTGCATCTTAGAAAATTCGGCGACAATGATGAACTGTATTTCAGGGATTACTTAAAGGAGCATCCAGAGGCGGCAAAAGCATATGAAAAATTAAAGCTGTCTCTTTGGAAACCGTTTGAACATGATCGTGATGGATATACAGAGCATAAGACAGCCTTCGTAAATGAATATACAAAGAAGGCAATTATGCAGTATGGAAGGAGATACCGCTGATTCCCACTTTTCAAGTATGTCTGGCTATCCGGAATAAGCAGAAGAGAGCTCTTTTTGGCATATCATATTTTTAGATAATTTTTAAAAAAATATGGTTGACTTTCTAAAATTATTATGCTATTCTATTTTTAGTAAACGATTACGTATATGGAGATTATCGTGAAAATGTCAAACAGTCCCACAATCAAAGATGTTGCCCGTAAGGCGGATGTCTCGGTTGCAACCGTTTCCCGGGTGCTGAACAATCTGCCTGGTTTTTCGCCTGAGACGGAAGAACGGGTGCGGAAAGCGATGGATGCGCTTGGCTACCAATATAATGCTGTTGCAAGAAACCTGAAGCTGAAAAAGACCAATATCATAGCAGTTCTGATTCCCCATGTTGAAACGACTTTTTATGTAAAGATTTTAAATGGAATAGAGGATTCGGCACAGCTTCATGGATATAATGTGATGGTTTGCCATGTAGGAGTATCCGGAAATCGGACTCAACAGTATATCAAAATGCTGTTGGAACGCCAAATTGATGGAATTATCGGATGCAGCCTTCCGCCGGATGAAAAAATAGATACACTGATGGTTCAATGCGGCATCCCATGTGTTTTGGTTTCCACATTTTCCACACGCTATTCAATTCCTTATATCCGGGTGGATGACTTTGAGGCTTCTTATGCGGCAACAAGTTATTTAATTGAAAAGGGACATCGGAAAATAGCCATGCTGGCAGGTTCTCAGGATGATGCAGTCGCCGGAGCCTTACGGCTGAAAGGTTATCAGAAATCGCTGGCTGACCATAAGATTCCATATAATGAACGTTTAGTAACCTATACGAGATTCAGTTATGAAACGGGCGTTGAGGCCATGAAAAAGCTGCTGAGATCAAAAGAAAAGTTTACCGGCATTGTGGCATGCTGTGACGAAGTGGCAGTTGCCGCCATATCCGTTGCCTATCGGCAGGGTCTGAACGTTCCGGATGATTTTTCTGTAATCGGCTATGACAACACCCGAACAGCAGAAATGTCTATTCCGCCTCTGACAACCGTTTCACAGCCCCTTTATAAAATGGGAGAAGATTCTTTTAATATGCTGTGCCTGGAAATTGAGAAAGGCAACAAAGCGGCCAATCAGGTGCTGCCCTTTAAAATTGTGGAGCGGGATTCTGTTAAAAAGGTCAAATGATTTTCGCTTGCGCTCGATTAGAAAACGAAGAGGTCTTTATCGAACGTAAACGTTTACTGATTTTATCTTCAGCTACTATTTTGCTTAATTTATTATAAATTCAGGAGGTCTTTGTAATGAAAAAGGTAAAAAGGCGGATCATGGCGTTCTTACTTACAATTCCCGCAGTTATGCTTCCTCTGGCGGGGTGCTCTTCCAATCAATCGGATGGGACATCTTCAGCAAAATTGGCGGTAGCCGGACAGTCTGCCACGGAAGCATCTTCGGCATCCACTGAAAACCTTAAAGCCAATTTAACTTTTTGGCATACCTACAGTGCCAATTCGGAGGCAAAAGTTCTGAACAGCAAAGTGGTTCCGGAATTCAATAAAAAATATCCAAATGTAAAAATTAAATCTGTTACAATGCCAACCGACAATTTCAAGCAGCAGGTTTTACAAGCCGCTGCAAGCGGTTCCGCGCCGGATGTTATGCGCATGGATCTGACGTGGGTTCCGCAGTTTGCAAATTTAAATTCGCTGGTTGCAGTAGACGGGATGGACGGGTTCAATGATATAAAAACCAACAGCTATAAAGCAACCGTAAATACCTGTAAATGGAAAGATAAGTACTATGGTATTCCTCTTGATACCAATACAACGATAGCAATTTACAACAAGACCGATCTGAAAGACGCCGGTTTGAGCGATCCTCCTAAAACGCTGGATGAACTTGCACAGGCTGCGGAAAAAATCAAGGGACAACACCCCAACGGCCTGATTGGTATTTCTGGGACAGGGATGTGGGCAATGGCTCCGTTTTTCCTTTCGCTCGGTGGAAAATACTGCGATGACAATTACACGAAAGCTACCGGGTATGTAAACAGCAGCGAAAGTATTGAGGCACTGACAAAACTTGTGGGATGGTATGATAACGGGCTGATAGGGAAATGTATGCTGAATGGTCAGCCCGGTACTTGGGACGGTCTGAAAGCAAAAAACGGCTACATGATGATTAATGACGGTCCATGGTTCTATACTCTTCAAGACAAAAAAACAATCGGTAACGATACCTATGCCTTGATGCCGACAAACACATCAAAAAGCATTTCAGTTGTCGGGGGTGAAGATATGGTTATGTTTCAGAACTGCAAGAACCAACAGGCTGCATGGGCATTTATGAAGTTCATGTTTTCAGATTATGCCCAGAAGACAATGGCTTTGGAAGTTAACCAGTATCCAGTTAATAAGAAAGTTGCCCAGCTGCCCGAGCTGACCGCAGACGCAGTTTTTAAGGTTTATATGGATCAGCTGAATACGGCTTGGGCAAGGATCCCGAACCCCTCCATTGAAGAAATGGATAAAGATATCAGCCTGGCATTTGAAAAAGCGTTTCGGCACAAAGGAACCGTAAAAGAAAACCTGGATACGCTTGCAAAGCAGCTGGACACTTTGTTTGCGAAAAATGCATAGGCATTGAAGCAGTTTGCTGCCTGTCTTTCCCCTGCGGGCAGGCAGGTTCTTTTGAATTTCGCTTTTATGGAGGTTGAAATGGACAGAGGTTCTTCGCATAAAACATGGTTTCAAAAGGGGCTTCGGCAATGGGTTTCCGTTGCGCCTTATATTCTGATTGGATTTGTCTTTGTCTGTATTTTCGTGATTTATCCCCAGATCAAAAATATCTGGATGAGCTTGACGGAATACAATATTATGCAGCCGTCAAAAAGCATTTTCATCGGTTTTCAAAATTATGAGAAAGCGTTTGCGGGCGACGAAAAAGATAATTTCTGGATGGCGTTCCGGAATGTTATTTTATACGGTGTGTTTACTATCCCGGCGGGGATGATCATTGGTCTAATCCTGGCTGTGCTGGTAAACGGAGTGAAACGGTGTGGGACATTTTTCCGTGCAGTTCTCTATCTCCCGGTGCTGATTGACTGGATTGTTGTCAGTATCATTTTCCTGTACCTGTTTGCTGACGGGAAAGCGGGACTGGTGAACTACTATCTTATGAGACTCCACATCCTGCGCCAGCCGGTTTCCTGGTTTTCCAATACCTGGACAGCCAATGCCGTCATCTGGATCTTCGGCATCTGGAAAAGCATTGGATGGGTCATGATTATTGATCTTGCCGGGCTTCAGGGAATTTCGAAGGAGATCTATGAAGCGGCCGAAATAGACGGAGCGAGTGGAATACAGAAATTTTGGAAAATTACGGTTCCTTTGATTCGGCCGACTACATATTTTGTCCTGATCAATCTGATCATCGGTTCTTTTAATGTGTTTATCTCCGTCTATATGCTGACGCAGGGCGGACCCGTTGGCACAACTGACGTTTTACAGGATTACATGTATAACCAGGCCTTCAAATATATGAATTTCGGTTACGCATGTGCCATCAGCGTGATTACCGGTGTTTCCATCATGCTTTTGACTGTATTCAGGGACAAATTCTTTAAGTACGAAAGGAAATAGGTGGCTTTTATGAGGGTGCGTCCTTCCCAGGTAATAAAAGATCTTGTTCTGTGGCTCTTTGTAATTCTGTCTGTCATACCGTTCCTGTCCATGATCTCTACTTCGTTCAGCCAGGCCATGTATGAACTGCCGTATCCGCCGAAGATTCTGCCGGATTCCATTAATTTTTCAAATTACGCAAAGATCCTAAAGGAAAGTGATTTTTTCCGGTATTTTCTGAACAGCGTTTTTCTGTCTGCGGCAGTTACTGTTGCTGTACTTTTTATTTCTTCACTGTCTGCATACGGATTTGCAAGGTTTGATTTTCCCGGTAAAAAAATTATTTTTAATCTTTACCTGTTTACAATGATGGTTCCCGGCGTTTTAAATTTAATTGCGCAGTATTCCGTGATCAACCGGATGCATCTTGTCAACACGTACACAGGCATCCTTCTGCTGATGATCGGCGGAGGAATTGCGGGAAATACATTCTTTCTGCGCGGCTTTTTTGAAGATATACCGCATGAACTTGAGGAATCGGTTGTTATGGATGGAGGCGGGCGGTGGTGTATTTTCCGGCATATTGTCCTTCCGCTTTCCAAGCCAGCGCTCGGTACGCTTGGAATCGGCGTGTTCTCAGGGGTCTGGAGCGATTTCTTCACCGTCCTGACTTTTATAAAAGATCCCGAAAAATGGACTTTGCCAGTGGCCTTGCAGCTCCTTCGCGGAGAGCACGCAACCGAGTGGGGGACAGTCATGGCAGCTTCTGTCCTTTTGTTTATTCCCGAGCTGGTAATGTTCGTTATTGTTCAGAAGCACTTCGTTCAGTCCGGGGGCGGCGAAGGCGCCGTAAAGGGTTGAAACGCGCTATTGTCTAATGGAGGAAACACAATGATTCAGGATATTACAGCAGCAAAAGCTCAATTCCGGATGGATGAACCCCTGAAATTTGAAGTTTGTCTGGATTCGGATTTTTCTTCCAGCGATCAGGTTTGCATACAGGTGTATCACTTGGGCCATCTTTGCTTCAGACAGGAAAAGACTGCGGAAGGCAGGCTGCCTTTTCAATATAGAAGGCCGCCGTCTGGTTCAGTAGCCATGGAAGGTTTTTGGGTGCAGGCCGCACAGGTAAGAGGGGGCCGGATCATTTCCCGGAAATCTACAGCCTGTGACCGTGCACAAACTTGGAAAGAGGCTCCCCGGTACGGTTTCTTGTCCGATTTCAGTCGAAAAGATGGGGAAGATGACCGTGACGTTCGGCAGATGAACCGCTATCATCTCAATATCATCCAGTTTTATGACTGGATGTACCACCACCATGATTTTTTTCCTCCGCAAAACGATTTTCAGGATATTATGGGGAAGCAGCTGTCCCTAACCACAATCCGGCAGAAAATAAGCCTGCTTCACCAGTATGGTATGAAAGCATTTGCATACGGCGCTGTTTACGGGGCGGAAGAAGAATATCAGAAAGAGCATCCGGAGGAATCCCTGTACGACGGGACCGGCAAGCCAATGCGGTTTATCGACCGGATTTATTATATGGATATTAACCGGAACTGCGGCTGGCGGGATCATATCATCGGCGAATATAAAAAAGCGATCCGCTTTGGATTTGACGGAATCCATATGGATCAGTACGGATTCCCCAAAGAAGCCTTCTCAAGGCAGAACGGTACATTTGCTGTGAGATGCCTTAGGGATGATTTTCCGGATTTGATTAACGACACAAAATCAGCCGTGCCGGGAGGTGTCATTTTCAATTCGGTGAACAACTGGCCGACGGACGCTGTCGCCAAGGCAAATCAGGACTGCATTTACATTGAAGTATGGCCTCCTAATGATACTTATTCTGATTTGAACCGGCTGGTCTCCGACGCTAAGAAATACGCGCCGGAGAAACAGGTGATCCTTGCGGCATATCTGCATCCCTTTGCGGAGTGTAGCCACCCGGAAGAGATTATGGCGACTGCGTTCCTCGCCATGGCCACCATTTTTTCCAGCGGCGGATTCCATCTGTTACTCGGTGAAGACAACGGCTTGCTGACTCAGGCTTATTATTCGGACTACTGCCAGCTGGAAAATGCGGAATTTATTTCTCTGCTCAAAAGTTACTACGATTTTATTACGGCTTATGAAGAACTGCTCTTTGACCATTCCCTGATTGACGATACCCGGACACACACCGGAGGGATTAATGATGATTACTTGTTTGCCGGCGCTGAATTTTCCACTTTGCCGGAAACCGGATGTGTGTGGACCCAGGTCAAGCATACAAAGGAGTACCGGGTGATTCAGCTGGTCAATTTCGTGGGGATCGGCAGCATGAACTGGAACAGTCCCCAGCGGAAATTCCCTGATCCCATCCAGAACATAAAAGTGGATGCGCAGATTGCCGAAGAAGTGACGGAAGTGCGCTTGATGTCACCGGACTTGGACGGCGGGAAGTCAAAGAGGCTGGACTTTTCCGACTGTATTCGGGAAAACGGATGCCGATCCATTCAATTTACAATACCTGAACTGAAAGTTTGGAATGTCATCTCTATTCAGGTAAAAACCATATAGCATTTAATAAACATGTCGATAATGGATGATGATCGTGAGGTTGGGAAATTGGAAAAACAATGGTGGAAAGAATCGGTTGTTTATCAAATTTATCCACGGAGTTTTTTAGACAGCAACGACGACGGTGTTGGTGATCTGGGTGGGATTATTGAAAAACTGGATTACATCCATGATCTTGGCGCGGATGTTATCTGGCTTTGTCCGATTTACGATTCCCCAAATGCAGACAATGGCTATGATATCCGTGATTACCGCACCATCATGAAAGAATTCGGGACGATGAAGGATTTTGATAAACTGCTTTCCGAAGCGCATCGAAAAAATTTAAAAATTGTCATGGACCTTGTTGTTAATCACACGTCCGACGAACATGAATATTTTCAAAAAAGCAGGCAAAATCCCGCAAACCGCTACCGGGATTACTATATCTGGAAAGATGGAAAAAACGGTTCTGAACCGAATAACTGGGGTTCTGCCTTCGGCGGTTCCGCATGGAAATACGACAACGCGGTAAAACAGTATTATCTTCACCTATTTGCTGAAAAACAGCCCGATCTAAATTGGGAAAACCCGGAGGTTCGCCGTAGTGTTTACAAGATGATGGCATGGTGGCTGGAAAAAGGCGTCGATGGTTTTCGCATGGATGTAATTAATGCTATTTCAAAAGACCAGAGATTTCTTGACGGAGACGCTGCCCTTGGGCAGAAATACGGTTCATGGGGAAAATATGTCAACAACGGGCCGCGTGTCCATGAATTCCTGCGGGAAATGAACCGAGAAGTCCTCAGTAAATACGACATTATGACGGTTGGAGAAACTAGTGGCATTACAACAGACGATGCATTGAAATATGCAGGCTTTGACAGCCATGAATTAAACATGGTCTTTCAATTTGAACATGTTGATCTTGGTTCTGATGAAAACGGGAAATGGAATGACAGGCCCATTTCCCTCCATGATCTGAAAGAAGTTGTGACACGCTGGCAGACAAAACTAAACGGAAAAGCATGGAACAGCCTCTTTTGGGGCAACCACGACCAGCCGCGCGCGGTATCCCGGTATGGCGATGACGGAAAATACCGAGAAAAATCAGCTAAATTATTGGCAACCCTGCTGTTTACTTTACAGGGAACGCCGTTTGTCTATCAAGGCGAAGAAATCGGGATGACCAACGTCCCGTTTGATGACATCAGCCAGTTTCGGGATATAGAAACAAAGAATGCTTATCGGGATCTAATCCGCAAATACCCCGAAAATATTGAGAAAGTTATGCGCCTCATACGCGCGAGAAGCCGTGATAATGCCCGCACTCCCATGCAGTGGGATGATGCGCGGAATGCGGGTTTTTCACAGGGTGATCCGTGGATACCGGTTAATCCCAATTACAGGGAAATCAATGTTAAAAATAACATTTGTGATCCAGACTCTGTGTATCACTATTATCAGGCAATGATTCATTTGCGTAAAAAATATCCTGCTTTAATTTATGGAACCTATTCTCCTTTTCTCGAAGATCATAAACAGATTTTTTGTTATCAAAGGACCCTGGAAAACCAGTCGCTGCTGATTCTCTTGAATTTCAGCGAGAATACGGCAGAAATTCGGCTGCCGGAGGAAATTGCCGCAGAGGGCGGAAAGCTGCTAATTTCCAACTGTCGTTTTCCGAAGAATGAATTTCTTGCCGGGACCATGGTATTTCAGCCTTATGACGGGAATGTTTATTTGATGAATTGAATTGCAAGGAGATCAGCCGTCATTAACCTTTGCTTTTTCGCCATGTATCCAATGGCTCGACATCCCACTGGATGGGGTACATCTTCAGTCCATTAACGGTTTTGATTACGTCGTTGCTGTAATCGCCGTATGGACAGCGGAACAGAATCGGACTTTTTCCGGTCAATGCTTTAATCTTTTCATTGCAGTCGGTGATTTGAGCTGAAATTTTGGACTGCGGGAGTTTCGGCATATGCGGATGCGTGTTGGAGTGGTTGCAGACTTCGTGCCCTGCCGCCACAAGTGCACGCACTGAGTCCGGATATTTATCGACCCAGGCACCGACTACAAAAAAAGTCGTTTTCACATGGTACTGATTTAAAATATCAATTAGCTTTTGAGTTTCTTCATTTCCCCATGCCGCATCAAAAGAGATGGCTATTTTTTTTTCACTGGTCTGCACATTATAAATGGGCAGTTCCCTTTTAGAAGCTGAAGTCTGCACTGATTGTGTTGCATGGATACATACGGCGGCAGCAAGCACTACACCGAGAACGCACAGCAAAACAGCCAGAACACGTTTTTTGGCTACTTTAAAAATTACCATATGAAATTACCCCTTTCGCATAAAATATATGCGGGCGCGGCAAGCTCTTATTTGAAAATAGTGTTGATCGCTTAAATTTTTATAAATGCGTTTCATTTTCATCGAAAATCCGTCTTGCAATTTTCAGCAGGATATGCTATACTAATTAACGTTGATTTTGTCGGTTAATTTGGAAATGGGGCATTAGCTCAGCTGGGAGAGTGCCTGCATGGCATGCAGGAGGTCAGCGGTTCGATCCCGCTATGCTCCACCAAAACGAGATTATCCGAACTTTATCTTTACGGTGAATTGGTTCGCGTTAATCGTAAAAATGCCGCACTGACGTCGGCAAAGAGAATACACCCGTTGGTATTTTTAGCCAACGGGTGTATTTTACGTTATTTCGGCTCTTTGTAAAAAGGGCTCTTTGTCAAAAGTTGGGGTGGACCCAAAAATGGAAGCAGCGAGGAATGATTGTACATGTAAAGGATTCCATTATCTCTTTTAGGCCAAGCAGCTTTTCAGAATCATAGTTGCAGAGCATATCGGTGGCCTCCAAAATGTCAGCCACAGCTTGAGATCTGGTTTTGTAATGTTGAAGATAAGTCAGCTCACATTTCAGGCAGTTGAAGAAAATTGCAGGGCTTTGCATAATTTCTCCACAGAGCACTTAGAGAGGCATGTATCCACTTTACAGCCTTCTCTATTTTCAGTTGCTTTTTTGCCCATCAATCCGAGAAGGGGCGCAAAGTGCTTATTTTGCCTGCTAACCTTCAAATAGAACTTGACTTTCTCAAAATTTGCAGCAAGAATATGATTATAGATTAGAAATACAAAGGGGGGAAGCAAATATGAACCGAATTCTCGTTGCAGAGGACGACAAAACGATGAATTCCGGCCTTTGCTATAATTTGCAGCTGGATCAATATCAAACCGTTGCTGCCTATACCTCGAAAGAAGCGCTGACACAGGTTAAATTGAATCCGTTTAATTTAGCCGTGCTTGACGTGAATCTGCCGGACGGAGACGGTTTTGGGCTTTGCAAAGAAATCAAGGCATTCCAAGACATTCCGGTTATTTTTCTGACGGCCCGCGATTTGGAAGACGACGTTCTCAAGGGGTTTGAGCTTGGTGCGGAAGATTACATTACGAAGCCGTTCAGCATTAATATTTTCCGCAAAAAAGTAGGGGCTGTTTTAAAACGGTGCGGAAAACGGAAAGGCAGCAACCTGTACTCCGACGGGACACTAACGATTGATTTCGATAAAATGACGGCTTTCTCCTGCGGGACATGCTCCGTTCTGACGCCTACGGAATGCAAAATGCTCAAACTGTTTCTCGCCAACGCGAATGTGGTCCTGACGCGCCGGTGTATTTTGGAGAAACTGTGGGACAGCGGCGGAAATTTTGTGGACGAGCATGCCCTCACGGTCTATGTCAACCGGCTGCGCGGAAAAATCGAAAACAGCGGCAAAAAATACATTAAAACCGTTTACGGTATGGGTTACATGTGGGTGGGAGACGAAGGATAAGAATGAAAGACAGGACTTTTCTGCGAATATACGCGGGTGCTGGAGCAGTGTATCTCATTCTGTCCGGGTGCTTTCTCAGCTATTTGTTTTTTCGTTCGGAAGATATTGGCCTTCGAAGTGCCGCCGTGTGTTTTGCTGTACTTGCTTTTCTGCTCGGCTGGCTGTTGCTCTGCCAGATCAGAAAAAAACTGTCCGCTTTTGCCGAAGGGCTCTGTGCCCGGATCGACAATATGGTGAACGGCGGAAAAGATGATATGCCAGACTGTGAACCGGAAACGCTGGCCGCAAAACTTGATTTTAAAATGAAACGCCTGTACCAGATCCATCTGCAAAGCAGGGAACGCCTTAAAGCAGAAAAGCAGGAAATTCAGGAGTTGATTTCCGATATTTCTCATCAGGTCAAAACTCCCTTGTCAAATCTCAAAATGTATAATTCCACGCTGATGGAACGGAGTCTTTCTCCAGAAAAAGAGCATGAATTTTTATCACTCATGGATACGCAGATCAGCAAACTTGATTTTTTGATACAGTCCATGGTGAAGGCTTCCCAATTGGAAGCGGGAATTATTGAACTGAAAGTAAAGCCTTCCCCGATCTATGATACGGTCGCGCGGGCGCTCGGCGGGATCGTGCTGCCAGCCGAGAAGAAAGGGATCAAAGTCTCCGTATTATGCGATCAGGCCGTGGTGGTCCCTCACGACGTTAAATGGACGGCGGAGGCCTTGTTCAATCTTCTGGACAATGCGGTCAAATACACAGACCCCGGCGGAAGGGTCGGCATTTCCGTTGAAAAATGGAAAATTTATACTAAAATTGATATATCCGACACCGGACGGGGAATTCCAGAAAATCGCTGGGCCCAAATCTTTCAGCGGTTTTACCGCGGGGAGGAAGTCCACGATATCCCGGGAGTTGGCCTCGGTCTCTACCTGAGCCGGGAGATCGTTTCCAAACAGAGAGGTTACATCCAGGTGAAATCCGAAGTTGCCAAAGGCTCGACATTTTCAGTTTTCCTGCCGAATGAATCCATTTAAGTTTTATTTCCGCAGAGATGCGCTTTGAGATGTATCTCTGGCAGCCGTCCGGGCAGATTCCCGGCGGCTTTTTTATATGCCAAAGCTGCTGGAATGTCACCAAACTGTGACATTTGATTTTGAAATTTTGACAATTGTGTGACATTTAAGTTTTATAATTAAAGTGATTTCAGATTGGAGTGATTTCACCATGAATATTTTAAAAACAACAGCACTGAAAAAGTATTACGGTTCGGGAGCAAACCTTGTCAAAGCGATTGACGGCATTGATTTTTCCGTGGAGTCCGGAGAGTTCGTAGCCATTGTGGGAACTTCCGGCAGCGGTAAATCCACCTTGCTGCATATGCTCGGCGGGTTGGACAATCCAACCTCCGGCAGCGTGGAAGTGGATGGAAAAGAACTGTCCAAGATGAACGACGATCAGCTTACGATTTTTCGGCGCAGAAATATAGGGTTTGTGTTTCAAAACTATAATCTAGTTCCGATTCTAAATGTCTATGAAAATATTGTCCTGCCTATCGAGCTGGACGGCGAGAAGCCGGACGAAGTTTTCATCGACAAAATTGTGAAGATGCTGGGGCTGACGGAGAAACTGAACAATCTGCCGAACAGCCTCTCCGGAGGCCAGCAGCAGCGTGTAGCCATCGCGCGTGCCTCAGCCACAAAGCCTGCCATCATCCTTGCGGACGAGCCGACCGGAAATCTGGACAGCAAGACCAGCCAGGAAGTGATGGGGCTTCTCAAGATGACGGGCCGGCAGTTCCATCAGACCATCGTGATGATTACCCATAACAATGAGATCGCCCAGCTTGCCGACCGCATCGTCCGCATTGAGGACGGTCGGATCGTGGCGTGAGGAGGCGGTAAATATGCTCCAAAACAATAATTGCTTCATCATTAAACGCTTAGCCAAAGCCACAGAAAAAAGTGAAAAGCGACTCAATGTCACGGCAACCGTGATGATTATTTTATCTGTAGCCGTTTCATTTGCGGTATGTCTTTTTATGCTTGCGCAGGAGCGCGATTATGACCTCGTAAAACAGAGCATGCCACAGATCAACGCCCTTCAGGTATCTGATGACATAATTCAGCAAATGAGTAAGGATCAAGAATTTTCACAGGTTTCCGTCAACAGTAAAATTGCTGACCATTCCAACAAAGACTATTCCGTTGCGATCATGTACATGGATCTCCCTTACCTGACCGGAAAAGGAAAGAACGTAGAAGGACGTATGCCGGAAGCTGAAGATGAAGTGCTACTGGATTCCTACTACGCCCAACGTTTGAATGCAAAAATTGGAGATAGGGTGCCTTTGAAAATCAAAGGACAGGAAAAACAATTTCTTGTTACGGGAATGTTAAGTGATCTTCAAAAAGTTAAAAGTGATTCCCGTAATTATATGGTAATTATTTCAAAAGAATTTTTAAATCAAAGTTCGGGACCTGTGCTTTATAATGCTGGGCTTTATCTCCCGAACGGCAGCCGGCTCGGCGAAGAAGAAGTAAAGCAGAAAATGGAAAACATTCAACAGCGTTACCATCTTTCCGGAGAGAACATCAGCCTTAACAATTCCGCGTTCATGAAAAACAATTCCCTGCAAAGCCGTTTTTCACAAACCGGCGTATTGCTTGGCTTGACTATTTTCATTTTTATCGCCGCGGCCATTGTTATTTACAGTCTCTTTTACATTTCGGTTTCTCAGAAAACCCGGCAGTATGGTCAGCTGCGGGCAATCGGCACCACAAAAAAGCAAATTAAAAAGCTTGTTCGCTCTGTCGGTGTTTCATTTTTGAAAACCGGACTTCCGATTGGATTGTTGATTGGCGGCATTGTTGGATATGCAATGGACCCTAATGGTTGGTACTGGCCCCATACATGGATTGCGGCACTGGCGGTAGCCTGTCTAAGCGCAATTTGCATTCTGATTGCCGTTTCCGCCCCGGCGTCAAAGGCAGCGGATATTACTCCAATTGAAGCCGTCCGCTATTCTGGATATGAATCCACCAATTTGAAAGCATCCCAAAAGATGCACCGGAGAATCACTCCGATATCTCTTGCTAAAATGAATTTTACACGGGATCGGAAAAAAGCGGCTTCAACGCTCCTTTCTCTGGCAATCGGAGGAATCCTGTTTGTCGTCGTTTCAGGAATTTCCGCCTCGTATCATCCGGAGAACGAGGTTCGGGAGCATTACTATCCGAACGGCGGGTCTTACCGTATCTCTGTCGATAAAATCAATCAGTCGCAGAAATCAAAGCTGATAGAAAAAGTCCGAAAAATACCCGGGGTTGAAAAAACTTATCCCTACTATAGCATAGCTAACGTTCCTACTTCCGCAAACGGTTGGAATCGAGAGCTGAACAGTATGTTTTGCACAAAAAATGACTTTAAGTTTTTGACCCATACTTTGGAAGGAACTATTGACTATAATGCAATGGTCAGGGAAAACGGCGTTGTTTTCAGAAGATACCGGGAATACACGGATCTTGGAGTCGATTGTCATCCGGGCGATCAGATCAACGTTCAATATAATGAAAAAGGAAAAACGGTTACGGATACTTTCAAGGTCTTTGCTGTGGTAAACGGTGCCGGAACCACGTCCTTCGGGTCTGAAAATGCCCCGGTTTTATTTTTCCCTATGGATACGAAATCAAAAATTTTAGATACGAAAAAGCTGGATTCCATAGAAGTCGTTACCGATCCATCCGCAGTGGAAGAAACGGGAACAGCTCTTCAGAACTTTGTCGATCAATCCGACGGTGTGGAGCTTTCCAGCTATGAGGCAAGAGTAAAATCTGCCGCTGCTATGCCGGGTATAATTTTTACCGGACTAAAGATTCTCTCCATTTTTATCGTCCTGTTCGGTCTAATCAATTACCTCAACACCACCATTACCACTTTCTTTACACAGAAACGGGAAAGAGGAATGCTGCAGGCGGTTGGCACCACAAAAAGTCAACTGACGAAGATGTTTTTTGCAGAAGGGATTTACTATATGGCCGGTATGCTGATCTGTACGCTGATCCTTGGCCCGCTGGCGCTGTGGGTCATCGTTAAAGCAATCAATTACGTTTCCTATGTGTTTACTTTCCCCGCTTTGCCGGTTGCTGGGTTTACGTCGGCGCTGTTAATCATTCAGATACTTCTTACCCTCTATACCATGCGCGCAATGCAAAAAGAATCTCTTATTGAGAGCATTGCGGAAAATGAGTGACGATGAGGCTGTAGCGTTTTTCATCATGGTATCGGCCGTCTGCATTGACCGATTTTGCCGTATCATTTTGAATGCTGTGTTTTCATTTGCCCTGTCAGCATAAAGCTGTCTCAGAGCAGAAGCCTCCGGCGGGAATGGCTTCATGAAATAGATGCTTATACAAGGAGGAGATACCGTGTTTCAGAACAATAACAGCGCGATTGTAAAACAGCTTGCCAAGAAAAGTCTGCAAGCAGACAGCCGCAGAAATGGATTCGTTATCGTTACCATAGCAGTCGCAGCTTGTTTGATGGCGACAATTTCTCTCATAACGATGGAGTCCAAACAAAAAAAAATCAATGATGTATCCGGAATGTATCAGGCTTCCTTTCTAAACGTTTCTCAGAATACTATCAAAGATTTGAAGCGCGATCCCGCTCTGGACGGTGCGGGCGAATACTATCTGATTTCCGAGAAAAAAATGAAGGATTACTCTATAAACTGCATTTATATGGACGAAGATGTCTTTCGGTTAAGCAAAATGACATGGGAAGGGACGTTACCCGGCGGCCCGGATGATGTCATGCTTGAGCGGGCATATCTTTCAAAAATCGGCAAAAAAGCCGATATTGGAGATAAGATTACGCTTGACCTTGGAGATGGCAGAAAAGAATATTATATTACAGGTTTTATTCAATATGGAGCAAAAAGTGCCAATGCCAAAATTTTTAGCATCATCCGCTCGAAAGACAGTTTGTCAACCGATGATGTTGCAAAGAACGCCGTATGTATAAGGCTTTCCAATTCCGATGATATGTCTGCCGGTTCACTGAAAAATGCTGTTTTTAAAATTGCCGGACATCATGGCATTGCCCGAAAAAATGTTGATATGGGAAACAGCTACTTCTATGCCATTGAACCGATCAGCACAGGAAATCTTCTTGCCATCATTGGCGTTGCGGTAATGGTAGGTTTGGCATCCGCTCTGGTCATTTACAGCATTTTCTATATCTCGGTTACGGGAAAGGTCCGGGAATACGGTCAATTGCGCACCATCGGCACCACAAAAAAACAAATTAAAAAAATGGTCTTTCGGGAAGGGGTGCACCTGTCGGCAGTTGGTATCCCGACAGGTTTGATCGCCGCCTGCCTCTTGGCTTTTGCGGTTGTGCCAAAGGGATGGAATACCGTCAGTACGTTAGAAATCTGCCTGGCCGTCGCTGTTTTCACTTTTATTATTGTTTCTCTGGCGATCCGCAGGCCAATGAAAATAGCCTCCGCCACGCCGTCGGTTGAGGCCATGCGATATTCCGCGGCTTCCGAGGCAATCAAAACGGTAAAAACCACAAAGCTGCATCGAAAGTTGTCTCCTTTTCATTTGGCAGCAATCAACTTTACACGCAACCGGAAAAAGTCTCTCCTTACCCTGTTATCTCTTGGATTCAGCGGAATTTTGTTGATGTGCGCTGCTTCCTACAATTCTTCTCTGTCCATTGAAGCCATAACAAGAGGGGATTTGTTTAACTACGGGGATTTTCAGCTTTCACTGGCCATCAACAACAGCGATAATGCGGACGGATATGCTATGAGCCGGATTCAGCAGAATAATCCCTTGAATGAAGCGATGAAACAAAAAATTTTAGCAATTGACGGTGTTACCGGTATCCAGGTTGAAAAATCGGCTAAGGTTCGCTATACGTTGCCGGACGGAGCGGGCGAGGGCAATTATGTTTCGGGGTTTTCAGAAAGCGATGTCGCTGCGATCCAAAGCAGGCTTAAATCCGGAACCGTAGATTACCGCCATTGTATGGAGCAAAACGGTATCATCGTTATGGCAGCCGGTGTCTTTAAAGAGATATATGGGACAGCGCCTGCCGTAGGAGATAAAATCGCTCTCGAATTCTATACGGCAGGCGGTATTGTACAAAAGGAGTGTACCGTTTTAGGAGTAATGGATGCGAGAATTAAGGATGGTTCCTTTTTAATGCCGGTAGAGGCGCTGCAGGATGTAACAGGCATCAACACAAACATGCAGTTTTCCATTGCCGCCGACCCGGAGAAAAAAGCCAATGTTGAAACAGAGCTTAGAGCCATTTTCGCATCTGATCCCTCTTTTGATTTAACAGTATTGGACGATCTCATTGCCGAAAAGGAAAATGAATTTCAGACAATGTCTTTTATTCTCTACTCCATCGTTCTTGTCACCGTATTTTTTGGAATCATCAACCTGATCAACACGATCGTTACCAACGTGCTGTCCCGCAGGCAGGAGCTTGGTGTGCTGCAGGCCATCGGGCTAAGCAGCAGGCAACTGAATCAAATGCTCCAAAGCGAGGGAATGTTCTATACCCTTGGAACCGTCGCCGTGACACTAACCGTTGGTACGGGATTAGGCTGGTTTCTCTGCGAAAGCATCCGCCGCTTTTCAGATGTCTCTTACATTGATTATCATTTCCCTTTGATACCGGTCCTGCTGTTTCTTGCGGTATTTTTGCTCATACAAATCAGCATATCCTTCGTTTCAAGCAACATGGTAAAAAAACAATCGCTGGTTGAGCGGATACGGGGAGTATAAAAATACACTTTGCCCGGTGGATTGGCTTTATCCGGTTCCATCAAGGAATTTAACGCCGAAAATACGGATGCCATGCAGGAGAAAGTAATTGCGGGGTCGTTGAACTATGACGCATTATGCAGCAAAAACGGGATCACTATCGCCAAGCATGGAATAAAAGATTGCACTTCCGAAGATACAATGAACACTTTGTCTGGATTTGATCACATTGATACATTTTATGTTAAAACAAACCCGGATAAAGAGAAAACCATTTTCAAGTCATTCCCGCTATAGAATTTGTTGTATTCATGCTGTTCATGAAGCTTGTTATTTCTTCGATTACGGTGCGAAATTTAAAGAAACAATCTTTAGTGGAACGCATCGGGCAGAGCTGAAGGAGGGCAAATATGTTTAGTTTCAGGCGGCCGCTGCTTGTCAGCGGGCGGGCGCTATAAAGAAAAAATAAACAAAATATATTAGATGCTTTCGTAAAACTGATTGACTTTGGCAGAACAGTATAGTACAATTTTTTAGTGGGCTGTTAATTAAATAATTAACAGCAATAGGTTAAAATGAAAAGGAGTTATGTTATGAAGGCATTTGCAATGTTGGGAATAGGTAAAACAGGCTGGATAGAAAAAGAGCGCCCGGCGTGCGGTCCGATGGACGCTATTTGCCGCCCAATCGCACTTGCGCCGTGCACATCCGATGTTCATACGGTTTGGGAAGGCGCGCTTGGTGACCGCCATGATATGGTGTTGGGTCATGAGGCAGTCGGCGAAGTGGTTGAAGTCGGCAATATGGTAAAAGATTTCAAACCAGGCGACCGTGTTATTGTTCCAGCTATTACACCCGACTGGAATTCGCTGGAAGCTCAGGCTGGCTTTCCAATGCATTCAGGCGGTATGCTTGCGGGCTGGAAATTTTCCAATTTTAAAGACGGCGTATTTGCAGAATATTTCCATGTAAATGATGCAGACGGAAACCTTGCTCTTCTTCCGGAAGGCATGGATCCTGCGGCAGCCTGCATGATTGCCGACATGGTTCCTACCGGGTTTCACGGTGTTGAACTTGCCGACGTTCAGTTTGGCGATACCGTTGTCGTGGTCGGCATCGGCCCTGTAGGATTGATGTCCGTTGCAGGTGCGGTGCTTCGTGGTGCAGGACGTCTTTTCGCGGTTGGCTCACGTCCGAATTGCGTTAAGATTGCCAAAGAATATGGTGCTACCGATATTATCAATTACCACGAAGGCGACATAGCAGATCAGATTTTGGAAAAAACGAACGGCAAGGGTGTCGACCGTGTAATTATCGCCGGCGGAAATGTTGACACTTTTGATCAGGCAATCCGTATGCTTAAGCCAGGCGGAAGAATCGGCAATGTCAATTATCTTGGCGAAGGTGATTATATTAAAATTCCCCGCGTAGCGTGGGGCTGCGGTATGGGCCACAAAATCATTGCAGGCGGCCTAATGCCTGGCGGCAGACTCCGTATGGAAAAATTAGTTTCTCTGGTGATTAACGGTCGCCTTGACACAAGTAAGCTGGTAACACATCGTTTTGAAGGCCTCGATCAGGTTCAAGAGGCTCTTATGCTGATGAAAGATAAACCGAGGGATTTAATTAAACCTGTCGTCACAATCAAATAAGAATCCGTATCAAATAAAGTGGCCAGAACTTAAAACTCTGGCTGCCAGATTGTCGAAGAACCCATCTAACGCATTAAGCGAAGGATGGGCTCTTTTCACGATTTGCAGAATAGGAAAATAAATAATGTAAAATCCATATGAAGACAGAAGGATGGCGATCCTCCCACTTCCACATTGCCAGCTTTTTAAGATCCACGGCAGCAAACTTAGGTTTAACCCAATTTGTCACTTAGGTTAAGCCTCGGTAGAGCGTGCAGCGCGTCCCGTATTTTACTTTTGTTCCCATACTCAATTGTTTCCTTCTCTATTTTACAACTGCTTTTTCTGCCTATCAATCCGAGAAGGGACGCAAACCGGTTTTGGTTTCATTCTATGGGTTATGCGTCATTTTATAAAGAAGCACTTAATTTCCCGAAAAAAATATAAAGAATATTGCAGATATGTTTCTAGGAAACGAATGAATTTTATCGAGAAATAGTTATGACAAAGAAGAGCATAGGCAGTACCGCATAATGGAAAAAGTTAGAGGATTGTGATAAAATAAACAATAGACATATGAACGAACAACTATTATGATTCATTCTCTTGAAATTGGATATTGGAAAGGATAGTGTAATGGAAAATGGAAATGAATAGAAATCATTTTAGCTGTCTTTCTCAAGTTGGTTATATTCTCATAGGAAGTGCTTCAGCTGGTTATTATGGATATTTTCTAAAGCACCAAGATGATTTTCTGATTCAATGGATTATCTTAGGAATTAGCGGGCTCATTTGCCTTGCAATCAAAAATGTATTTCTTTATCGGTCCTGCCACACGTTGAAATTTTTATGGGATGTACCTCTTATTTTGCTAATCTGGACATTGCCTCTCGCACCTATGCATTACGGTTTATCTATCGTAATGATGATCATAATTTGTTCAGTTCTGTCTGTTGCAATCACATTTCATTTATTAAAATTAGTTTAGCTTTTCGTTATCGGCGGCTTGACTGCCGATAACGCCAGCTGTGAAAAGAACCCGCCCTTCGCATAATGCATTAGATGGTTTTTTTGAGAATCTGACAGCCAGCTGTTTTATCAGCTGGCTGCATAGGAAACGATTCAATTGAAGCAATAAAAAAGGAGACCCGTTCAAGTTTTATCTCAGTTGTTTTCGCTTGTTGAAAAATCCGCGGTAGGAAAGAAAACATGCCAGGAAAGATGAAATGGCGGTTGTGGAAAGCAGCATGAATGTCACCATAATTTGGTACCGGATTGCCATCAATGGAGGTGTTCCGGCAAGGATCAGGCCGGTCATCATCCCGGGCAGTGAGACGATGCCAAGAGTTTTCGTGGAATCAATTGTTGGCACCATACCCGTGCGGATGGAATCCCGGAGGATATCCATGGATGCCGGCAGAATATCCGCTCCCAAAGAGAGCTTGGCTTCCACTTCATTCCTTCGGCTTTTAAAGTTGGAAGAAAGCTGTCGGTAGCATAACCCGATTGCAACCATGGCATTGCTGATAATCATACCGCTGATCGGAATGATCTGATAGGCTTCATATTGAATGGCTCCGGAGAGCAGAAGAACAGACAGCGTTGTCCCCGCTCCAATTAAGATGGAAAGATAGGAAATCAGAATTCCATTTTTGATTTCCTTTCCACGCTTTGCCGCATTGTAAGAGGCATTGAAAATCATCAGAAGAAGGATCAGCGTTGTCACGGCTGCATTGTGCATACCGAAGATGAACTGCAAAATATATCCGACGGCAAAGAGCTGAATAACAGCCCGAATGACGCTGATAAGAGTTTCCTTTTCCAGCTTTAGTTTCTGAAAATAGGAAAACAGCAGGGAAACAAGCACCAGGGACGAGGCAAGCAAAAGCGAAGTATCGCTGATAGCAACCCCCTTCATTTTATCGCCTCCAAAGATTTTATCCGGCCGTTTTCAATAGTCAACAGCTGATCGGCATATTTCCGGCTTTGCGCATCATTATGGGTTACCCACAGAACGGTAATGCCCCGTTGGTTCAGACCCAAAATGGCTTTTTCAACCAGCCCTGTGTTATCGGCGTCAAGAGCAGAGGTCACTTCATCCAGCAGCAGAATTTCCGGCTCGAAAAGCAAAGTGCGGATAAGTGCGACTCTCTGCTTTTCTCCCCCGGATAAATTCTTGATTTCACTTTTGCGGAAGTGTTCGTCCAGTCCGAAACTGGCAAGCAGGCAGGAAATCTTTTTTTCGTCGATTTCCTGTTTTCGCACCTGAAAAGGAAATGATAAATTATCATCTACGGTATTGCCCCAAAGCACCGGTTCCTGAAAGCAATAGCCGATTTTCTTTCGAAGTTCTATAGGATTTTGCTGAAGAACATCTTTTCCGTGGAATAGAACAGTTCCTTTTGTGGAGCTGATTAAATTGCAACAGAGACGCAAAAAGGTGCTCTTGCCGCTTCCGGATGGTCCAATGATGGAAACATAGCTGCCCGGTGAAAAATCTATGCACAAATCGTGCAGGATTTCTTTTCCGTTATTCACATAAGAAACATTTTGAAATTCCAGTTCTGACAAAGCTCTTTCCCTCACTTATGTTTTTAACTTTTCAGGTTTCTCTTTATGGCTCTTTAAGCCTCAACCGATTTGTGGCTGCCAGACCTTAGGATACAGAAAATCAATACCGCTGAAACAATGCCTAAAATACCGCCGAACCAGAACGGTGCATTCGAACCAATGCGGTCCCACATCACTCCGGCAATGATTGAAGACAGCAAAAGACCGATTCCCTGTATCATACCGTAAACGCCAAGCACGGTTCCTTTATATCCCTCCGGAGATGATTCTGCAACCAAAGCCCGCTCGGCACCGCTGATAAAAGCCGTATAAGCTCCATAGGCAATAAATAAAATAATGATGGAGGCTTTTGATGTCAGCAGGGCAAACCCAAGATAGACAAGGCCGTAAATCAAATAGCCCGGAACCAGGATGGAACTTCGCCCAAAGCGGTCCGACAGTCTTCCTGACGGTATAGCAAAAATGGAAGCGGATACATTGAAAATCAAATAGAGCAGCATAACCTGCGCAGAAGAAAACCCGCGTGATTTGGCTTTTAGCAGCAAAAAAGTATTGGAAGAATTTCCAAGGCAGAACAGAAAGATGACGGCAAAGTACAGTTCCAGCTTTCTGTTTCGTTTTAAGCCTCGGAGCGGCATCCGGTTCTGTACTTCGGTTGTGCTTTTTCCTTCCCGGATCAGCAGGATAATCATTACACCTATGATCCCGGGAATCATGGACCAGAGGAATGCTGTGCGGTACTGTATACCGGCGGCGATAATGACAAAAGCCAGGAAAGCGCCTATGGAAGATCCGGCCATGTCGAGCATCTTGTGCAGCCCGTAAGAACTGCCCAATTTCCCCTTTTTGCTCGACTGAGCCACCAGTGCATCGCGCGGGGCCGTCCGGATTCCTTTCCCGGTTCGGTCAATAATGCGGGCCGTCAGCACGCCGCCCCAGGAACCGGCAAAAGACAGAACAATCTTGTAGATTACAGAAGCGGAATAACCGAGAAAAGCCAGCCGCTTTTTGTGATGGTACCGGTCGCCAAGGTAGCCGCTTGCTACTTTCAAGAGCGAGGCGATGCTTTCTGCAATTCCTTCAATAACGCCGACAATGGCCGGGGTTGCCCCCAGGCTTGCTGTCAGGAACAGCGGGATAAGGGGATATACCATTTCCGTGCTCATGTCAGTAAACAGGCTGACCAGACCTAGCAGAACGACGTTGGAAATCACGGCTTCTTTGATTTTCTTTTTCATGCAGCTTCCTCCCGTGAAGGTTTAAGCCATTAACCTGTAAATTTTACAAATCACATTATAGTATAATTCATCAAGAAATCAATACAAATATGAAAATAGAGGCATAATAAAGGCAGTTAGTTATAATTTAGATTACTTTAACTTCCAAATAAAGAGCGGACACTTTGAATTTAAAAACCGGGCGCGGGGCTGTTTGAAAGCCGGGATTATACGATGCAGGGCTGATTTATCTTAGAATTTTGTGCGGGGAGTATCTGCTAATGTGGAATTCAGTTTGGTGCAGTTGCGATTTCTGTTCATCAGCCCTATAATGTTGAAAAATGATAGGGGAGGCTAACCATGAATGATGGTATTCTAAATCTTGAGCAGGCGGCTGAGTTTTTGGGGATCAGTGAAAAGACGATGTTCAAGCTGCTGCGGGAAGAACATGTTCCGGCCAGGAAAATCGGACGGGAATGGCGGTTCAGCCGAGAAGCTCTGACCCGTTGGCTCGCTTCGGGAGATTCCGTTCAGTATATCAATCAGGATGAACGGTATATGGTCTATAAAGACATTTCTTGCACGGCTTCTACCCTTTTTGATACGGTACGGGGTGAAGTGGAACGCTTAGAGAAAAACGGCCGTCAGCTGAAAACACTTCTGCCGGATTTGAATAAAAACATATCCATTCCAGAAGAAACGACCCTGCGTGTCAGCTATAAACAGCAGCGGGAAGTAGAAAAGCTGGAATTTAAAATTTTTTGGAGTCTGCGGGAAGAATGCAAAATGAATCAAAAGAAATCGCCTGTGAAAAAATCTAAGGTATAGCAACCAAGTGATTCGGACTCTCCGGACAGCGCTCTGCATAGGCAGACGTGAATCTTACACCGCCGACAGCGGCTGATTTCAGGAAAGCTGTGCGCCGGCATCCTATGGGCATACAAACATTAGAAATAACAAAAATGAGGCTTTCGATGAAGATGAATAAAAAAAACCTGTGGCTTGCTATTGTGCCGATTCTTCTGTTTGCAATCCTGGCTGTATGCATTCATGCCAATGTTATCACTCATTTTGAAGGCTGGGCTTACAGTGAGACGGTAGAGCACATGTCTCCTGTTTTGACTTCCGCAATGAAAGGGATTACCCGCATAGGCGATCCGATTACCGTTATACTTTTCTGCTTTATCATCTTTCTCGTGCCAAAGTGGCGGAAAACGGTTGCTATGCCCGTTTCTGCCGCCGTCATTTTATCCGCCGCGGTCGATGTGGTGTTAAAGCGAATTTTTGCCAGGAGCCGCCCGAACATTCTCCGGCTGATCAGCGAAGTCGGCTACAGTTTTCCCAGCGGGCATGCCATGATCAATGCCTCGTTCTATGTCATGCTGATTTTGATGGCGTTTCACTATATGAAAAATTTCAGAAAGAAACTTTCTTTTTCTTTGCTGTGTGCCGGTATGGCAGGGCTGATCGGGTTCAGCCGAGTGTATCTTGGGGTGCATTACGCGGGAGATGTTCTGGGGGGCTGGCTGTTCGGCTTTGCCATTGCTGTTCTGGTTTACACTCTCTGGAAGAACCGGAAGCCATTGCCGCAGAGCGGCAGTGCCGATCAGTAGGCCGGTTCATTTTAAAATTTCAGTCACTTGACATCAAAAAATGAATATGATAGTATATCAAATATCTCTTTGCGCTGCATTTGATCTACAGTACAAACTGAGCAGGCGATAAACCTCAAAGAGGTTGATAGGGCTGGGCCTTACGGCAACAGGAGAAATCAAACCTGTGGGACAGTGTATTGTTCCACAGGTATTTTTATACCCATTTTTGTGGAACAAGGTCTGTTTATCTTTGCAATGCCATAGAGCTGTCGCACAAATGCCGAAAGACACAAGGGAGGTAACTTTTATGACAGAACAAAAAATCACCGCAAATTTGACAGGGCTGACAGCAGAAGAAGCTGCACAGCGCCAAAAGCAGTTTGGCAAAAATGAATTGAGTCCCAGAAAGAAGAAAAATATCTTTTCTGCAATTCTCAGTGCCCTGTCGGAGCCCATGTTCCTGCTCCTAATTGTGACAGCGGTCATCTACTTCTTTTTGGGCCAGCCGCGTGATGGAATCATTATGCTGATTTTTGTACTCGGTATGATCAGCATTGATGTAATCCAGGGCTGGAAGACGGATAAAACTCTGACTGCATTAAAGGATCTTTCCGCACCGCGCATTTTGGTGCTGCGAGACGGGGTAAAACAGGAAATTGACAGCACTGCTCTTGTTCCGGGCGATATTATGCTGATTGCGGAAGGTGACAAAATCCCTGCCGATGGTGAAATCCTTCGGGCAAATGATTTATGCGTCGATGAATCGTCCCTGACAGGGGAAGCAGAAGGAGTCTGGAAAGTCCCGTCTGGAGCAGACAAAGGCAGTGGCCGGTGGCGCCGCGATTTTTGCTATGCGGGTACGCTGGTTACGCAGGGCAGTGCAGCTGTCCGTGTCAATCGGATCGGAAAAGCAACCGAAATCGGAAAAATCGGTTCCCATGTTTCCAATGCACCGGAATCTCCTTCTCCTTTGCAGAAACAGACGAGAAGCCTTGTAAAGCTGTGCGCGGTAATTGCGGCCGTTCTGTTTGTTCTGGTTGGATGCTTCACCTGGTTCAATCTTCCGGACCATAACTTTGCAGACAGACTGGTGGAAAGCATCCTTTCCGGAGTTACGCTCGCCATGGCAATGATTCCTGAAGAATTTCCGGTTATTTTAACCGTGTTTCTTTCCATGGGCGCATGGAGGCTTGCCAAAAAACATTCGCTGGTGAGAAAGCTCTCTTCAGTGGAGACGCTGGGTGCGGTCTCTGTTCTATGCGTTGACAAAACCGGTACTATTACGGAAAACCGGATGACCGTCTGCAAAACATGGACTGCGCAAAATCAAGAGCAGGAATTTTGTACTGCAATGGGAATGGCCTGTGAACCGGATACCTATGATCCAATGGAAAAAGCTATGCTTTCTTACTGTGAGAGCAAAGGCCTGTCAAAAGATTTTTTGTTTGGAGGCGAACTGATCCGGGAATATTCTTTTACCCACGAAGCCAAAATGATGGGCCACGTATGGCAGCGCGGCGATCAAATTCTGGTTGCTGCGAAGGGATCGCCGGAAAAGATTTCTGCTTTGTGTGAAATAAGCCCGGAAGAACTCGGCAAAGCGCAGCAGGAAACTGCCGATATGGCGGCACAAGGGCTGCGTGTAATTGCCGTAGGGCGGATGAAAGTGCCGGCGATTAGCGATATTCCGGCAGCTTTATCGGAATGCCATCTTCAGCTCTGCGGTTTGGTTGGACTTGCGGATCCGCCACGAGAATCAGTGAAAGCAGACATCCGCCGCTGCAGCAAGGCGGGTGTCCGGGTTGTGATGATTACCGGCGACAGCAGCGCTACGGCGCGAGCGATTGCAAAACAGATCGGCATACCAAACTGCCGTGCATCGGTTACCGGCGATGAAATCGACCGGATGACCGAGAAAGAGCTGCAAAACTGCGTTCGTACAGTCAGCATCTTTTCCCGCGTTGTACCGGAGCATAAAATGCGGATTGTGAAAGCACTGAAAGCCAACGGAGAAATTGTTGCCATGACAGGCGACGGCGTCAATGACGCTCCTGCCCTTAAATATGCCGATATTGGGGTTGCGATGGGCAGGCGCGGTTCCGAAGTATCGCGCGAAGCGGCAGACCTCATTCTTCTTGATGACAATTTTTCCACAATTGTGGATACCGTTCGGGACGGCAGAAGAATCTATGACAACATTAAGAAGGCAGTCGGCTACGTTTTTACCATTCATATTCCGATTGCATTTTCCTGTTTGCTGGCTCCGCTTCTGAAAGTGAACCCGGAGAATTTGATGCTGCTTCCGCTCCACGTTGTCCTTTTGGAACTCATCATTGACCCGACCTGTTCTATTGTCTTTGAGCGGCAGCCGGCTGAGAAAAATATTATGGAACGCGCGCCCCGCAGTCCGCGGGAGAAACTGGTTGACGCAAAAAGTCTTTTTAAAAGTGTTTTACAGGGCCTTGCCATTTTTGCCGCTTCATTCGGAACTTATTATACCGTCTTGCAAAAAAATCCGGTTGAAAATGCAGCGGTAGCCCGCACCATGGGCCTTTCCATTTTGTTTATCAGCAATATTTTTCTGGTCTTGACGAACAGCTCCCAGACGGATTTTGCATTTCGGTCACTCTGTTCTTTAGCTGAAGACAAAGTAATGTGGGCGTCTTTCGCCGGGATTATCCTGATGCTTGTCTTGGATTTATATACACCGCTTTCTTCTTTTTTGAAACTGGCCCCCCTGACCGGCTCAGAGGTATCAATTGTGATTGGAATGTCTGCAATTGCAGTGTTTTGGTTTGAATTTACAAAACTGTTTACCCGTGAGATCAAGAATGGATCTCACGGGTAAAACCGAGCTGGACAGCGGCTGATTCTGGATATTCCATGCTATTTTTTCATAAATTTTTGCAAAATCGGAACGATTTCGCCAGCCTTTAAAACTCTGCCGCAGGAGACTACTTTCCCATCCACAACCAAAGCAGGGGTGGCCATTACTCCGTAGGCAGCAATTTCGGAAAAGTCCGTTACGTGGCCGACTGCCCGATCAATACCGAGTTGCTGAAGAGCTGTTTTTGTGGCCGTTTCAAGCTGTCTGCATTTTGTGCAGCCGCTGCCAAGAATTTTGATGCCCTCATCCTTGGGTTCAGTATGGTTCCATTCTGTGCTGCAGTTGCTTTTGCAGGTGCAGGAAGCGCTTTCTTGATTTTTCTTCTTTTTACTAAACAACGGCATAGGAAAAGCCCCTTTCAAATTGTTTTTTTATGATGCTTTTCGAATGCCATTCAGATTAAAAATTTCTGAAAGGCATTGAAAAAGTAACCGACAAGTGTGATGCCAGTGGTACAGATAAGAATAAACAGTGCCAGCAATTTTGGCTTTACCGCTCTGCGGAGCAGTATTATCGACGGCAGTGACAGCGTAGTGACAGCCATCATGAAAGAGAGGATGGAGCCAAGCTGAGCCCCTTTGTACAGCAGGGCTTCCGCGATTGGGATCGTTCCGAAGATGTCAGCATACATTGGAATGCCAACCAGCGTTGCCAATAGGACGCCAAAAGGATTATTTTTGCCGAGAGCGAATGAGACCCATTCTGCCGGAATCCAGTTGTGAATGACAGCGCCGATTCCCACCCCGATCAAAATATACGGAAACACTTTTTGAAAAGTGGATACCATCTGATCTTTTGCGTAAATTAACCGGTCTTTTCTGGTCAGGGTGGATGATTCAATATCCACATTGCCGGTTTTCTGAATAAAACTCTCCACATATTTTTCCATGTGCAGTTTTTCAATGATTATCCCGCCGGTGACCGCAATAATAAGACCGACGGCCACATAGACAACGGCCACTTTTGCACCAAAAATGCTCATCAGCAAAAGCAGGGAGCTAAGGTCAACCATGGGGGAAGAGATCAGAAAAGAAAAGGTTACTCCCACCGGAAACCCTGCTGATGTGAAGCCGATAAACAGCGGAATGGAAGAACAGGAGCAAAACGGCGTCACCGTACCCAGAAGCGCCGCTATGCAGTCTGCTCCAATTCCATGGAAGCGCCCGATTATTTTTTTACTGCGTTCAGGCGGAAAATAGCTTTGGATATAGCTGATCAGAAAAATCAGGGAACAAAGCAGAAATGTGATTTTAATTACATCATATAGGAAAAACTGAACACTCCCGCCCCACTGGCTGTTGGGATCAAGCCCCAGAGCGAAAAGACCGTTTCGGATCAGTCCGTCCAGCCATTTCATACCGAGAATCTGGTACTGGAAAAAATCCCAGACGGATTGTATAAATTGCATGAATGAAACCTCACTTTCCAGTCAAAGGCTTATCATATCAAATAATTTTGATATGATAAGCCGCAAATCTCCTCCGGAACGGCGGCCGGGCTTTTTACTAAATACAGCAAATATCGTCTTTAGGCGCTGTGCTTGCCGTTGTCAGAGCTTTGAGCAATTCTGCGGCATGGGCGCTGCCTTTTTTACTGATCTTGTAATGGGTCCATTTCCCTTCCTGCCGGCTTTCCACAATACCTGATTCGACCAGAATCTTCATGTGGTAGGAAAGAGCCGATTGACTAATTCCCGTTTGTCTGATCAGAACACAGGCACATTTCTCGCCCCCGCGCAGCAATTCAAGTATTTGCAGACGCTTTTCATCACAAAATGCCTTAAATATCTGAGCTTGTTCCTTATATTCTGCTGCCAAACAATCACCTCATATTAAATACATTTGATGTGAAACCAGTATATACGTCAAATCAACATTTGTCAATATGAAATACTTGCCTTTCTCCGTGATGACAAAATTACAATTCTATACTATAATAAATGCAAACCTGAAAAATAAAAATTAAAAAATAAAATTATATAGAATAGAAGGTATATTGATGAATGAAAAAGAAGTTGCGGAAATCCGCCGCCGTTTTCGCCCGGATAAGAGCAATATTGACCGGATCCGTGGCTGCTATGTCAATGATCAGGGGGAGATCGTTTCCGAGTTCAGCCAGCCTCTGGGACTGATGCCTCAGAAAGAATCCGAAGAATTATTGGCGATCCTGAAAAAAACACTGTCCGGCACAATAGGAAAAAATCTGATCAACATTGAATTTTCAACCCGGCAGGTTCTTGAAAGTGAAGAGCATAAACTGCTGATGGCGCTTCGTGATTCGGCTTTAAATGACGATGCAGCTGTGCAGGAATTCTACAGGCGTGTGATACAGTCACTGCAAATGGAAGGCAATTATCTGATCCTTTTGGCGAATGACAAATATGACGTTCCTTCTTATGCGAAAGACAGAGAAAAACTGGATGATTCACCGGATGTGTTTTCGTACTTCCTGTGCAGCATTTGTCCTGTAAAATTAACCAAACCGGCGCTGGGTTATTATGCTTCTGAGAATGAACTGCGCAATATTGCGGAAAACTGGGTTGTGTCAGTTCCGGAACTTGGATTTATGTTTCCTGCTTTTGACGACCGTGCAGCCAATCTGTACAGCACTTTGTACTATTCCCGCAATATTACGGAAAATCACAAGGAATTCGTAGATACGGTCTTTAAAACAGAGCTCCCTATGCCGGCGGCTGTACAGAAAGAAACCTTTCAGTCCGTTTTGAGCGAAACCCTTTCTGACGATTGCAGCCTTGATGTGGTGCAGTCGGTTCATGAACAGTTATCTGGAATAATTGAAGAACACAAAGCAAACAAAGAAGAAGAGCCGCCGGTTATTTCCAGAAATTCTGCAGAAAAAATCTTGAAATCCTGCGGAGTTTCCGATTCCCGCACGGCTGAATTTGGGGAAAAATATGATTCTGAATTTGGCGCCGGAACCGAAATCAGCCCTCAGAATCTGATCGACACAAAGCAGCTTGAAGTTTGCACTCCCGATATAACCATCCGCGTGAATCCGAAACGAAGCGATTTAATTGAAACACGCGTCATTAACGGAGTAAAGTATATTCTAATCCGGGCAGATGAAGGTGTCGAGGTAAACGGTGTAAACATACATATTTCGTAATTCTGCTTGGTTTACCCGTATGGATGGGATGTCTGATATTTTTAAAAGTGACTGAAAGAAGCCGTTCCGAATGTTGTCAGGCAGAAAGTGGGGCCGCCGGGAAACTTCCCGGCGGCCCCACTGCTGCTTTTGAAGATTATATGCTGCGGTTATTCTCCCGGTTCCTGGCCCCAGACAAGTGTACCGCTGAGATAGGCCGGAACTTTTTCCCAGTCAGCGTAGGAAGAACTGCTGGGAGAAAACGAATAATCGTCGTCCTGATTGTAATTGCTCCAATCGTTTTTGGAAAAGCGAGCCTGAACTTCGACGCTGCTGTTTGGGGCAAGAGTCCCTGCTTCGCTTGAAAAACCGATTTCAAGATAATGATCAGCACCCTCCTTTGATGCTGCAAGCTTCATGAATTTTCCGGTGACATGGTCATTTCCGGCTGTGGACCAATCGCACCAGAATGTTTGAGCCTGTGTGCCGTCTTCGGTGTAGTAATAACGCAGAGTTACCTTTGAAAGGTTTATTGATGTGTTCCCGGTGTTCACAATATTGAAATGCGGTGAAATGTTGTTTGCCTCCGCCTGCGTTCCGCTGTTAAACATTTGTACTTTCAGGCTGCCCTCCGGTATTACAACCGAGGAGTCTTTAACGGTAATGGCAAGCGATGCCTGTGTGCCTGCGCTGAAGACAAATGAAAGGGTGGTGTTTCCAACAGGCTGTTTGGCAAGGTAAGATTTCAGAATGGTAATTTTATTTTCCGAGACGGTGTAATCCGTACCGCGTACGAGGGAATCTGAGCCGTTATTGATCCCTGAGAAAGTGTTGCCGTTTAGTGTCATGGTTACGGAAATATCGTCTTGGTTCTCCGGGTTTTTGTCGAATACCGCGGTTGTCGGAGCAATAGAAGAATTGTTTTCCGGAGTACTGTAGAGTTTGGAGTGCAGTCCGTATGCAATGGCTACTTCCGCTTCTGCCCAGAAACGATGGTAATTAAAGGTAGGAACCGAACCGTTGCTTAGACATTTCTCAACCTTCGACCAGTCCGGATCATTCTTGTATTTTGACCGGATGCTCAGGAAAGTGGAGCCGGACTGAATTTTGTCGCCGTTCGGCATTGTTCCCGTCCAGCCTTCCGGAATATAAACGGGATCGTCAAAGCGGGAATAGTCTTCTCTTGTTTCAGGAGCTGAAACCCCTTTGCTGTCGAAATAATTCTCATAAATACTGTTCAGCAGTTTTTCCGCCAGTTCCTTTGTTTCGGTATCGCCTGAAGCCTTGCTGTAGTAGAGCAGCGTATTGGCCAGGGAACCGGCTACGCCCAGATCTGTCGAATAGTTTTTAACCGTTACATTGAGGTTGGAATTGTCTGTAACTTTTCCTGTCCATGTATCAGGAGCGCCTGACCAGCTAAGATTGGAAGGCAGGACAAAAGTGCCGTCACTATTGAATTTTACAAGCGGTATTGCCCATTTCAGCCATTTGTCAAGCAATGATTTTGCTGTCGAATCATTGGTCGTGTAGTAATATTCTGCAACTCTCTGCATGGCCCATGTTTGCCAGCCAAACCATTGGTTGCTGCCTGGATCTTCATAGACCGGGTTTTCCTGATACCCCATGCCGTAAAAAGTGGAGGTGCCTTCCGGCCATGTGTTGTACTGGCCGTCTTTGGAGTTGCTGCATCCACCGGCGATAGCGCCTTCGGAAGATTGCAGCCACTGGAGCATTTCAAGCTGGCGTTTCAGGCTCTTTGACCAATCTTTCGCGCCGTTTGCAGATTTTGGCTCAAAATCTGAATCCTGGGAAAGGATCCATGCGGTCATCGGATTCTGGTAGCCGAAATGAGAATGGCTGCACCCGATTTTCCACGACCATCCGCCGTCTGTCGCACCGCCCCATGCGTAATACCACGACAGCAGGTAGTGTGCTGCGTCATAGCCGGTTCCTGCCATTCCCGACGAACCGATTTTATGAAAATACTTGTCGAACATCGCGTATCTCAGGTAATCACCCATTTTGGAGGCTTTGGAAATTTTGTCGGTAATGGCCGATGCATTGTTGCCCGCCCATAAAGCCGCATCATAGGTGGCCTGCACAACCCGCGCGTCCGCATCCGGAGCATCCGTGTACTTGAACTGTTTGGAGTAGGAGTTGTCTTTCGTAAAGAGGTCCAGGTACCCGTTTTTGCCGCCGAAATTAAAAACATCCCAGCATGGCTGAGGGACTGTTTCCCAAACGGATTCCTGCCTTCCTCTCTGGAAAGTGTTGATAAAGGATGGCGACGTCTTTCCGTCGCCCCGGGTTCCGTAACCGTACCAGTTATCGGTATCCAGAAGCCAGTGCATGCCATACATCAGGCTTGTCCCATAAGTCGAAGTCAGATCCTGGCTGATGGGATCAGAACCGACCTTAGCATTGGAATCCAGCTTTGAGGGATATAAACTTGGCAAAGAATATTCCGGCGCATAAGTCGCCGGTTTGGCGGCATTGTATTTTGACATGCCGGTTTCCAGCTGATCAGAACTGGATGGGATCATGTATTTTTCCATAAGATCCCATACGTGGTTGAAGGATGACCAGTCTCCGCTGAAACTGTCACGCATTGCTTCCAGCCAAAGGTAGTAGCTGAAAGTTTCGCTTGTCGTTTCATGGCCGTAATCAGGAGCTTCACACATCAGTGTTTCAACGGAATGATACGGAATGCCTAACGAACTGAAGTAACCGTTCTTGGAATCATGGATCTTGTTGTACATCTCCATGAACCGGGCTTTGTAAGTATCAGTGGCCGCAGATACTTTTACCGAAGGCTGCGCGATTGCCGTCACAGAGAAAACCATTGCGCCGGAAACCACGAGGCTTGTCAACTTTTTAAGCAGCTTTTTCATAACCTATGCCCTCCCAGACAATAAGCGCGTTTACACTAAAACAACAGTTGTCGGAACGGATCGTCGTCGCCTGGCGCGGAGCTGCCGGATAGGACCGGCGGGAAGGTTCCCGCGTAATGAGGCAAAAAAAACAGAGCAACTCATACTTTCACCTCCTTCATGAATTGATAAGTGATACACTTTCAACCATAAGGGTGCAAATACTATGTTTGCTCTTAAAAATTCAGTTTTCTGTAACGGCAACGGCGTCTGCCGCATAAATTAGAATTTTGCGAGACAATTACAGTTTTCATATAAAAGATATATAAAAACTATTTTTATATATAACAAATATACTATAGAAATTAACATTTGTCAATATATTTATTTAAAATTATTAATTTTTTTAGATGCCGCTTTAAAAGGGTAAAAGGATAATGGGATAATCCTTTTCAAAACAACGGCAATGATTGGCGGGGAAGAGACGGAGAATCCTCGCTATGAAGCCGATTCTTATTCCGTAAGCTGACTTCACAAAGTTCTCAAAGCTGATTGTGGATTTGAAGAAAGCGGACGAACTGAACCGGCTGGAACAGTACTGGCGTGTCTATGCCAGATTGGACATTCTGATTGCTGATGGAGTCGGGTATATGCAGTGTAGTGGTATAGTGAACTTGTAACACTCCTGCCTAATGGATTACAATATCTACTTAGAAAAGGAGTACGCCATGCAAACGATTACTGAGGAAACCAAGAAGAAAGTTGTAAAGCTACATATTCAGGACGGTCGCACAATAGCCAGTCTTGCTGCCGAATATGGAGTCTGCCACGCTACCATTTCAAACTGGATTCGCGCTTACCGTGAAGAATGCCAAACAAATGATGCTGCAAAGTCTGAAAATGAATTAATGCAGGAGGTTCGGCAACTCCGGCAGAAACTAGCAGAAGCTGAAAAGGAAAACGACTTTCTAAAAAAAGCAGCGGCATTCTTTGCGAAGGAAATCGATTAGCGGCATATCGATTCATTGAA